>OLNC01000032.1_pt1 | contig 143893 bp, 120 predicted proteins | sample 1672011 | NCBI WGS metagenome assembly OLNC01 (sample SAMEA3136636, study PRJEB25190) | human gut metagenome | biome: human gut; feature: human-associated habitat; material: faeces | place: Austria | collected 2013
TCAGCTTCTGGATACGGTATTTCATTCTTACCCCATCATGGTCTTCCAGGAAAACACCATGCTCATAATAATACGGTGTGATTCCCACCACAAAAAACTGAACATTCTCCACCAGGTAATCTACAATCTCCATATCCCGGACACCTTTCACATTCCCTTTTGCATCAAATAAGTGAAAACGGCTCAGTTCCGGTTCTTCTTTTGGATTTCGCTCAAGCCGAAGAATATACTGTTCCAGTAATTTCTCAACTTCTTTCTGATTATCCAGTTTGCCAAGGTACTCCTTCTCTTTGAACAACTGCCAGCCCGCTTTTCCATCAAGACCAGCGTCTTTGAAAAATGTCTGTAACTTATCATTCATCCACTTCACCGTACAGGCAGTCACATAATGATAGGCACTCTGACAGCTTCCAGTAAACTGAATAGATCTCATTTCCTCTATAAAAGAATCTGCACTGAAATAATATCCATCATCTTCCTGCACCAGACAAAGTGCCTGATAACCTGACATCACAATATTCAATGCGATATCCTGATTGTCCACCAGAAAAATATAGGTCTGTGCTGTCCCTTCCGGATTGGTTTCCATATAATGCTTCAAAAACTTCTTGTTCAAACTTATCACTTCCTTTCAGGCAAAGAAAAAGACGCAAGCCATATTTTATGACTCACGCCTTACTTCACTCACAATATTCTATTTTTATCAGTTACCTGCCAGATTGATTACTGGCTATCCTTATACATAAATCAATTCTTTCAGGATAATCTCTTCTGCAATCGCTCTGTGCTGATTGGCAGCTCTTACCCATGCTATCTGATCTTTCTCCTTATCCGGCAATGGTTCTTTTTCTTCCAACTGTTTCAGAATCACTTCTTCCCGTTCCCTGGCTGCCTTGTCCACTTCCAGAAGATGCTCTCCAATGGTATCCTGTAAAAGCATCACCTGATACGTTGAATTTCGATGGTTCTTCAGATAATCTCTGCGTAAGAATCCATATTTGCCAAGCTGCACCATCTGCTCACCAGATTTATAGGTGAGGTTCGGAATCAGGTATCCATTTACATTTGTATAAGTCAGTTTCATATTCATAAGACCTCTCTTTCGTTTAAACTTTTATCTGCAACAGAACCAGATGTTCATGTTACGTCATTGCTACAAATCTTTCTTTCCATATCATTTTGAATCCAACCCGGGCAGATTTTCTTCAAAATCATGGTAAAAGTGCTTCGTTTCTGTGTTGGGAAAATGAACGGAAACACTTGATTTTACTGACTTTCTTCAATGTAACCTTATTATAACGTCCTCCCCCCATCCCACACTTTCATTCGGGTACCGGTCAAACCCGGGCAGGGGCTGGGCACCGCGGCGGAGATATGCCTTCACTTTTTCGCCCCAGAGAAAAGGATCGTTTCCTCTTACAATTCCCCATTCCATCATCAATGCTGCCGCCCCTGTCACAAACGGCGTCGCAAAAGATGTTCCCGTCACACCTGTATAGCCGCCTCCGGCCGACGGTGCAAGGATGTCGACCCCCGGTGCGACCAGATCCGGTTTGGGATAAAACAGATTTCCGCCACCTCTCCCGGAAAAATCCGCATATGCATTGAGCCTTGAATCATACGCTCCCACAGTGATCACCTTCGCTGCCGTTGATGGAATCGTCAGGGTTTCTGCCGCAACCGGCCGGTAAAATCCTGTCACAGGATTCAACACATTTCCGCCCGGAAGCCACAGATTATAATTTCCTTCTCTGATTCTCCTGCCCTGCAGATGGATTTTCCAGATACCTGAAGTGAGATATGTTCCCGTTGGGAGAAAATCAACGTAGATCTCCTGTGTTACCTGAAAAGGTCCCGGTTTTCCATAATAAACCAGCAGCTCCGTCTCGCCTGCCCGATATCTCTGAGTACCGATTCTCTCCGACAGAACCGGTAAATTTTCTCCCGAAGGTGTCTCAAGAAAAATTTCAATTTCATCTGCATAAGCTTTCCATAACTGCAGGTTTAACGTCGTCTCATAGGCTCCTATGCTCATCTCCACGATCTCGCTCTGCCCTTGCTGCAGTCTTCCCGCGGTATGGATACGGTCATTTCCATTGTTTCCACTTCCCACGCAAATGACAGACCGCCCCACGTTTGCCACGTTGCTGATATAAGTCTCCAGAAGCGAATCCCCCTGATGTGAACCATAATTATTTCCAAAACTGATATTGATTGCAATCGGCTTCCCCATTGCGGTCGCCTGCCGCACAAGATAGTCGATTCCTTCCATCAGCTCCGTCGTCCGCGGAAAAGAATTTGTCCCTGCATTTCCCATCTTCACAACAAGGATTTCACTTTCATAGGCCACACCCCGATTCACACCCTCCGATACTGTCCCATTTCCCGCCGCAATTCCGAGCACTGCCGTTCCATGTCCACTGACATCTCTGGATGGAACAAGGCGCCTGCCTTCGGTTTCCCCAAGTGCAAGCGCCTTATCAATTTCTTCTTTCGTATATTCCGTTCCTTTTGTGTAGCCTTTCGGAGGATTTCCGGGTATGCTCTGATCCCACAAACGTAAGATCCGGCTGCTGCCGTCCTCATTTCTGAAATCCGGATGAAAAAAATCCACTCCCGAATCCACCACACCTACAAGGATTCCTTTGCCGGTCAAACCATTACTTCCAGCCTGTACCGTCAGGATACAGCTCGCCTCTCTCGCCTGAAAAGTTTCAAAATACAGTCGTTTAGGTTTTTCAATAAATTCGATCCGTTCTCTGTCAGAATATGCATCAATTTCAGACTCCGGCAGAGTGACTACTGCATATCCTCCGAGAAGTGGCACTACCTGAATATCCTCACCGGTCAGCACACTTTCCGATCCACTGTATTTTACGATCACGTCCCACATTTTTTCTTCAAGATCAAATCCGACATTCAAATTCTCAGACTTTGTCCGTTCCTCTGGTGTTGCATCCATTGCAAGATTCAAAAGATTATCAATTTTCTGATCCGGCATAACTGATCCATTCACTTAAATATTTACTTATATAATACACAATGTCTCACAATGTTATTCTTTTACAAAGATTTTTCATTACTGCGCATACATAACCAAACATACTACAGCATCCCTTTTTCTCCCGGTTCTGGTACTCGGATGGACAGTAGTCGGACTTTTTGCCGGTGCTCTGATCTGTCCGTTTCTTCAGAATGCAACTGCACTTGTCAAAGTAACTGTTGTTCTTTGCTCTGGTGGTTACGCGGGTCTGATTGTTGGATTTTTCGGCAGTATCTTCTCCATCTACAAAGGAGTTGTAAAACTTCCTTATACTGTTGCTTTTTTGTCATCTGCTTTTTCAAACAGTTTCTTAACGCCCTGAATTGCAACCAGTACACCAAGGATCAACAGTAATACCGCAAAAACAAGCTGCAGAGTATTTCCAAGATCAAGACCTGTTGTTACAAGTGCTTTGGTAAGTTTTGTGATGGTCATGCCAAGTGCTGTAAAGGTAACCGCCATCATGAATACCATCGGGATCCAGAGCATGCAGCCCTGACGTTTTGTTTTCTTTAAGAATACGGCGCAGGCTACAAGTGCAAGTACGGATAACAACTGGTTTGCGGAACCAAACAGCGGCCAGATTTCCGCATATCCAACTTTTGTAAGCAGGTATGCAAGTACCAGAGTGATGATTGTTGCAAAGTATTTGTTTGTTACTACTTTTAAGAACGGACTCATGTTTTTCTCATCTGTATCGGAGTCAAGGAAAAATTCCTGAAATGACAGACGTCCTACTCTGGCTACAGAGTCAAGAGATGTCAGTGCAAATGCTGATACTGCAAGGTTGATCAGTGTAAATACAAGTGAATGCGGCAGACCTACTACAGAAAGGAAGTTTGCGATAGCTCCTGCAAAAATCTGCGGCTGTGTTGTAAGTCCCTGTGCTGCTGCCTCTCCGTTGGCAAAAGATGCAACTGCAATCAGTGCGATAACGGCAAGCATACTTTCCATAAGCATGGCACCGAATGAAACAGGAAGCATATTCTTTTCATTTTTGATCTGTTTGGATGCGGTACCTGAGGATACCAGTGAATGGAAACCGGAAACTGCACCACATGCGATTGTTACAAACAGGATTGGGAACATATACTGTCCGCCTACGTTAAAGCTTGTAAATGCTTTGAGGTTGCATGAAGGATTTGCTACAAAAACACCGATGACCGCACCGACGATCATAAAGATCAGCAGATAGCTGTTCAGATAATCACGTGGCTGAAGCAAAGCCCATACTGGAGCGACACTGGCTACCAGAATGTATGCAAAAATGATGATATGCCATGTTCCAAGGCTTACATATATCGGGAATTTAAGTCCGAGCACGATTGCCACTACAAGTAATACAATTGCAACTGCTGTATTGATCCATTTATTAAACTTTGTATATTTAAGGAAAAATCCAAGTGCAACTGCTTCCAGAATGAACAGCATGGACGTTGTTGCAACAGCTCCGTTTGCTGCTACCTTTGTCAGTTCTCCGGCATCGTTTGCAACAAATCCGTTAAAGGTTCCTGCTACAACATCTGCAAACGCGGCAACAACCAAGATGCAGAACAGCCAGCAGAATAAAAGGAATAATTTCTTTCCTAACTTACCGATATACTCTTCAATGATATAACCGATTGTACGTCCCTTATTTTTTACAGATGCATACATAGATGCAAAATCCTGTACTGCTCCGAAGAATACACCACCAATAAGGATCCAGAGTAAAACCGGAAGCCATCCGAAGATTGCTGCCTGGATTGGTCCGTTGATCGGGCCTGCACCTGCGATTGACGCAAACTGATGTCCGAATACCACATTTGTATCCGCCGGTACATAGTCAACTCCGTCTTCCATTTCATATGCCGGAGTTTTAGCTTTTGGGTCAATGCCCCATTTGTTTTGGAGATAACGGCCATACAGAAGATATGCTCCACCGAGCACTACAATGGCTATTACCATCATTAAGATTCCACTCATAATCTCTGCCCTCTTCTTTCTTATGTAGTAATTTATATTTGCTTCACAGATATCTCCTGTTCCACAAAAAAACGCCTCTGCTATCCTTTCGGATAACAAAGGCGGAGTCTTCCGTGGTGCCACTTTGTATTATCATATTTATCACTAAATACAATCTCTTACTGCTGTCTGTATAAACAGCCTCTTCTGTAACGTGAAGACTACGTCCCAGCTTACTCAAACTCTTTCTTATTCAGTGGGATGCTCCCGGGTGATATCACAAAATACTTTCTGCCGCTTCTCAGCAACTGCGGCTCTCTGTAATCCGGTTTCCTTTTGTGACCTGTCCTGATCTATGCATTTCTCTTTTTTATTTATCTAATGTTTTACTCCTTTTTTCCCAAAACATCAACCTCATTCTTGAACACATTTCACAGTTTTATCCATATTTTTTTGTGCATATTGTATGTGTCCGAGCATCAACTATCGCTGATTCGGCCTGGTCTGGCGCTCATTTCCTCTGATCTGGCCCCTCTCAGCATCGGAAGTTAAGGGCTTCCTCCTGACCGATGCTCATTTCCTTTGATCTGGCTCCTCTAGGCATCGGAAGTTAAGGGCTTCCTCCTAACCGATGCTCATTTCCTTTGATCTGGCTCCTCTAGGCATCGGAAGTTAAGGGCTTCCTCCTGACCGATGCTCATTTCCTCTGATCTGGCTCCTCTCGGCATCGGAAGTTAAGGGTTTACCCCTGACCGATGCTTAATTCCCCTGATTCTGCCGTTCCTAGCATCGGAGTTCACTTGCTTCTTCACATCCCGATGTTCCCTCTCTCTGCTTTCACCCCAGCGCCACATCCAGGATCATCATCAGCGAAAATCCAACTGCAAAGAAAATGGTACCGATATTCGAGTGTTCTCCGGCGGACATCTCCGGAATCAGTTCCTCTACCACCACATAGAGCATCGCCCCCGCTGCAAAACTTAAGAGATACGGCAGTGCCGGCACGATCAGTCCCGCGGCCATAATCGTCAGTACTGCGCCGACCGGTTCCACGATTCCAGACAAAACGCCTCCCGCAAAAGCCTTCATCTTTCCCATTCCCTCGGAACGAAGCGGCAGGGAGATAATTGCGCCCTCCGGGAAATTCTGGATTGCGATTCCAAGCGACAATGCAAGAGCGCCCATCAATGTTATGTGTGCATTTCCGGTCAGATACCCCGCATAGACAACACCAACTGCCATTCCCTCCGGAATGTTGTGCAGCGTTACAGCAAGAACCAGCATGGTTGTTCTCTGCAGATTACTCTTCGGTCCCTCTGCTTTATCAGTTTGTTGATGCAGGTGCGGAATAATATGATCCAGAAGAAGCAAAAAAAGCACACCCGCCCAGAATCCGGCTGCCGCAGGAATAAACGATAATTTTCCCATCCCCCCGGCCTGCTCGATTGCCGGAATCAGAAGACTCCACACAGATGCAGCTACCATAACACCTGCTGCAAAACCTGTCAGGCACCTCTGCACCCACTGGTTCAGATCCTTTTTCATAAAAAAGACGCAGGCTGCACCGGCCGATGTCCCAACGAACGGAATCAATATTCCGTAGAACATATTCATATCCATATATATCCTCCATATTTATAATATCTTATGCACAGTGACACTATTTGCTTTATGTTAGTTTATTCTAACTTTATTTATGAACAGTATAACAATTTTATATATCTTACGCAATTGCTTATCCTTTAATGAGAAAAAATATTGACAAGCCATTCTGCATTTGTTATAGTTGGAGCAATTAAGTTACGTGAGGGAGTAATTTGCACGAACGTGTGATTTGTCAACATACTGGTACCTGTACCTGGCAAATCTTAATGAATGAGACTCATGTATGTCATGTTTTATATACAGATTCTAATCTGTATTTATTCATGGCATACGTGGGTTTTTTTGTGTATTCAGATACTTTCTTAACCAAAAGAAGAAGGAGATATCATTATGGCACTGTTTATTGAATTATTTTTATTAGGTGTTGGGCTTTCCATGGACGCCTTTGCCGTCTCTGTCTGTAAGGGGCTCGGAATGAGAAAACTCAATAAAAAGCAGGCTCTGATCATCGGTCTTTATTTCGGCGGATTTCAGGCGCTCATGCCGCTTATCGGCTGGCTTCTTGGCAGTCAGTTCCAGCAATATATCACCAGTATTGACCACTGGATTGCTTTTATTCTGCTTGGCTTCATCGGTGGCAAGATGATGGTCGAAGCTGTCCGTGAATGGAATGAAGAAGAAACCGTTGAGGTTATGGATGCACCGATCGACCACAAAAACATGTTCGTTCTGGCTGTTGCCACCAGTATCGATGCACTTGCAGTCGGAATCACATTTGCCTTCCTGAACACTCCAATTATTGAGGCAATCACAATTATCGGAATCACCACTATGGTTCTCTCTATCATCGGTGTGATCGTTGGAAACTTTTTTGGAGGCAGGTACAAAAGTAAGGCGGAATTTATCGGTGGCCTGATTCTGGTTCTTCTGGGACTGAAAATTCTCCTGGAGCATCTCGGAATCCTGACTTTCTGATAAACACGATTTTCCACCGGTCAGATTATTTAATACAATAATCTCTTTGTTTTCGTAATTTCATTTGTTCATTTCAGTCACAGCTACTTGACATTTCCATATAAAGCGTTTATTATATTAACATATTTATTTGGTATGTTTGTATGATTTATTCAGTTAAGGAGTGTGATCTCATGAATATCTTATGCTTTGGCGATTCAAACACCTGGGGATACAGACCCGACCGAAAAGGCCGTTTTGATGAGAATACAAGATGGACCGGCCTTTTGCAGCAGAAACTCGGGCCCGAATATCATATTATAGAAGAAGGACTTTGTGGAAGAACGACCATCTTTCAGGATGAACTTCGTGAAAACCGCCGCGGACTGGATATGGTTGGCGCTACGGTCGAGATACATAATCCGATTGATCTCATGATCATCATGCTCGGAACCAATGACTGCAAAAGTCACTATCGCGCATCTGCCAGCCTGATATCCAAAGGTCTTGATCAGATAATCCGCAAGGCACGCCTGAATGCCTCGCAGCATTTTGACCTGCTGGTGATCTCCCCGATCCATCTCGGACATGGTGTCGGCGAACCCGACTTCGATCCGGAATTTGACGGAAATTCTGAAGTTGTTTCCAAAAATCTTGCCGCTGAATACCGCAAGGTTGCACTCCAGAATCATGCTGCTTTCCTGAATGCTGCAGATTATGCACTGCCGAGTATCACTGACAGAGAGCATCTGGACGAAAAAGGTCATGTGGCACTGGCGGACGCAATCTATGACAAAATCATCGCACTTCAGAAAGGGCTCTCGAACGTCATCTGATCCTGTTACAGAACAACGCACACAATACAAAAATCTCCGGCACTGACAGAAACCGATATCTGTCTGTGTCGGAGATTTTTCATGTTATTGTGAATGTTTTTTTATGAATACCCGTTAATGTGTAAGTACTTGAAAATTAATCCTGTTTTACATTGAATGCTTTCATTCCAGGATATACTGCGCTTGCGCCAAGTTCTTCTTCGATGCGGAGAAGCTGATTGTATTTGGCAACTCGCTCGGAACGGCTCGGCGCACCGGTCTTGATCTGGCAGGTATTGAGTGCGACTGCAAGGTCAGCGATCGTGGTATCAGCTGTTTCACCGGAACGATGTGAAGAAATTGCAGTGTATCCTGCTTTGTGTGCCATCTTGATTGCTTCCAGTGTCTCGGATACGGAACCGATCTGGTTGAGCTTGATCAGAATTGCATTACCTGCACCAAGTTCGATTCCCTTTGAAAGTCTTTCGGTATTTGTTACAAACAGGTCATCGCCGACAAGCTGTACTTTGTCGCCAAGTCTTGCGGTAAGCTTCTGCCAGCCTTCCCAGTCTTCTTCATCCAGTCCGTCTTCGATGGAAATGATCGGATATTTGTCACAGAGTTTTGCCCAGTGCTCAATCAGCTCTTCAGATGTATATTCTGTTCCGGCCTTCGGAAGTTTATAATAGCCTTTACCTTTTTCGCTCTTCCATTCGGAGGAAGCTGCGTCCATCGCGATCTTGAAATCTTTGCCTGGTTCGTATCCTGCTTTCTTTACTGCCTCGAGAATTGTCTCGATCGCTTCCTCATCCGATTTCAGTGCCGGTGCAAAACCACCTTCATCACCAACGGATGTGGCAAGTCCGCGCTCTTTCAGGATGGATGCCAGCGCATGGAAAACTTCGGCACACCATCTTAAGCATTCTTTAAAAGAAGGTGCACCGACCGGCATGATCATAAATTCCTGTACGTCCAGTCCGGATGACAGCGCATGGCATCCGCCGTTGACAATGTTCATCATCGGTACCGGAAGACGGTTGCCGGACACCCCGCCAAGGAAACGATACAGCGGAATCTCAAGTGCGGTTGCGGCTGCTCTGCAGCATGCGATAGATACGGCAAGAATTGCGTTTGCTCCAAGTTTTGATTTGTCTTTTGTTCCGTCTGCTGCGATCATCGCTGCATCAACTGCGTAAATATCACTTGCATCCAGTCCTTCGATTGCTTCATTGATCACAGTGTTGATGTTTTCAACTGCCTTCTGCACACCTTTGCCGAGATAGCGTGCTTTATCTCCATCACGGAGTTCCAGAGCTTCGAACTCACCGGTAGATGCGCCGCTCGGTGCGGTTCCTCTGCCTACAGTTCCGTCCAGCAGATAAACTTCTGCTTCGACTGTCGGATTTCCTCTGGAATCCAGAATTTCTCTTCCTGTTACTTTTTCAATTTCAAGGTACATGACCATTCCCCTTTCTGCTGCTTTTCAGTCCGGACGCCGGTTCCTGATCGATACCGACATCCGCCTGATTCATTTATACACGAGTTTTATTAATCTAACTCTTTAGTTAGTATAGACTAATTTCGTTAGCCATGCAAGATTTTTGTATCAATATAATTGAGAAGATAAATCAGTAACAAAGCAGCCAGCAGATGCACGGCAAGGTTACGATTCCGCAGAGCGTTGTGATAAAAACGCCCCCGAGTGCATATTCTCCATCCATTCCTGACGCGTTCGCCATCATCACAACCGCAGTCATCGTCGGCATTCCGGTAATCAGTGCCATTGCAAGTCGTATCTCCGCACTGACCGAAAAAAATCCGAGAACAAAGAACATCAGGAGCGGTGCAAGCAGCATGCGCACAAGCACAATTCCATACAGCGAAAGCTCTTTCAGATATTTTTTCATCGAAAGCTCCGCAAAAATACCGCCTATGTAGATCATCGCCAGAGGAGATGTTGTGGCACCGATTTTCTGAAGCCCGATATCGAGAAGTGCCGGAATCCGCACACCCGTCAGCATCAGGAGCATCCCGATCAGGATTGCCACTGTTGCCGGATTGATCAGCTTCTTCAATTCAAAGCCACCGCTTCCGGTTGGTGTTGTGAGCTTCACACCCAGCGTCCAGAGCATAAGCTGATCAAAGACCATAAATACAGAAACGTACAGAATCCCATTTCCTGGAAAAACACTGGAAATCACCGGGACTGCCATGAATCCGATATTTCCGAACAGCATCATCGCCTGACAGATTCCGGCGCGGTTTTCGGACAGATGAAAAAATTTCGTCATGCCGAAGCTGACCAGAAACATCACGACATAGAATCCCGCCGCGATCAGCAGGATTGACCAGGAGCCGGTCAGAATTTCTTTGTTTACACCATCGATGATATTGATAAAGATCATGACCGGCAATGCCATTTTGATCACAAATTTTGAAATGGGCTCCAGTGTTTCTCTGTTGAGTACCTTTGTTCTGACAAGTATCACACCCGCCAGAATATAGATTACAAACAGTCCGATCTGCTGAAGCAATATCTCAAATGTAGTCATTGGACACACTCTCTTTCTTTCTGGAAAGGATCAGGATCACGACAAACGTGAGCATCTCAGAAGCAAGGAAAGACAGCCAGACTCCGTTCATTCCAAGTATTCTGGAAAGTACGATCGCACAGAGTACAATGGCGATCGCTCCACGCATCAGAGAACCGATGATCGCCGGACGCGCATTCGCTGTTGCAGAGAAATACGCGACAAGCATGATATTTACTCCGGCAAACAGAAACCCGAGGAAATACAGCTGCAGGCCGGTATGTGCGTATTGCAGCAGCATGGCATTATTTTCGCTGTTAAAGATCGCAACGAGCGGATCTGTAAACAGCCAGATCAGAGCGATCATTACGATTTCTATCGTAATCGTACTGTTCATGCCCCAGCGGAGATATTTTCTGACATGCTCACTTTCTCCCCTGCCGAAGCTTTCACTGATCAGCGGCTGCGCGCCCTGTGCAAGGCCATTGAAAATGCACATTCCGACAATGGAAAGATTCGCTACGATTCCATAAGCGGCCACACCAACGCTGCCTGCGAGTCCAAGGATCAGCATATTAAACACAAATGCGATCACGGCGGAAGAAATTTCTCCCACAAACGCGGATACACCGAGCTGACAGCATGAGATCAGATGTCGGACAGACATTTTCTTCCATTTGAATCCGATGTGACAGTTTTTTCCAAAATAATGCAGCATGCAGACGGACATCGTAACGATCGGACAGAACGCTGTTGCAAGTGCCGCTCCGGCAAATCCAAGACCAACCGGAAAAATAAAAATATAGTCAAAAACGATATTCCAGACACTGCCGGCAAGAGATCCGGCCATTGCGATTGATGTTGCATTGTCATTTCGGGCAAATGCCGTGACGGAATAATTCGACATAAAAAACGGTGTTCCTATGAGGATGATACGCAGATAGGTCTTGCCGAGTGCAACGAGTCCGGCATCCGCGCCGAGCAGTGCCAGACATTTATCGGGAATAAAAATTCCGAGCAGGACAAACGGGATGCTGATCAGGACGCTCCAGGCAATTGCCTGTGTAAAATAATAATCTGCTCTTTCACCCTTTGCTTTGCTGATGCCATATCGGGTCGCGGAGCCGATGCCGATCATCGAACCGATCGCATAGATAAGACCATATACCGGGAGAATCAGGTTGAGAACCGCCAGACCATCCGCCCCGGCATAGACGGAAATAAAAAAGGTGTCTGCCAGAACATAGACGGAAACACCGATCATGCCCGCAACACTCTGAAATACATATTTGGAAAATCGTTTTAACATTTATAAATCCCTTTATCTTCTTTCAATTTTATTAGCTTTTCCATTATAAAGAAGATTCTGATAAAAAACAAGAAGTCCCGGGGAATAACTTATACTATTCAATAGGGAGTATTCCGCGAGGCGTTTTGGCATGCATTTTGACTCGTAACTGTGAGGGTACTGAACAGTTACGAAATGATTTGTTATTTCCTTCCAAGCTCCCAGAATGCCACCGCGCTCGCTGCTGCTACATTGAGAGAATCAACACCATGAGACATCGGAATTTTCACTGTGTAATCACAGTCAGCAATTGTTTCTGCCGCCAGACCATCCCCTTCTGTGCCTAAAATGATGGCAAGCTTTTCCTGCGCATGAAGCTGCGGATCATCAATGCTGAAAGAATCATCCCGCAGTGCCATTGCCACGGTTTTGAAGCCGAGTTCCCGAAGAATGTGCATACCGGTATCCGGCCAGGATATTTTTTTATCAAAATAAGTCTATGGGATCTGAAAGACAGTTCCCATGCTTACGCGGGAAGCACGGCGGTAAAGCGGATCACTGCATCCACTGGTCAGAAGAACGGCATCCATGTGAAGTGCCGCCGCTGAACGAAAAATCGCACCGATATTGGTTGGATTTACAACATTTTCCAGAATTGCTATACGTCTGGCATTCTGGCAGATTTCTTCTATGGACGAAAGCGCGCATCGTCTCATCACACAGAGCATTCCCCGCGCCAACGCATATCCGGTCATTTTGACAAGTGTCTCATATTCTGCCGTGTAGACCGGAATTTCCGGAAAACGTTCCAGAAGTTCTTTTGCCTCTCCTTCAAGATCTTTGTGCTCGACCAAAAACGAAACCGGCTCGTAGCCTGCGCTGCATGCGCGCTCGATCACCTTCGGGCTTTCTGCAATAAAAAATCCCGGGGCCGGTTCGTTATATCGCAGAAGCTGAACTTCTGATGTCCGCGCATAAATATCCAGCTCCGGTGCGCTAAAATCATTGATTTCTATAATATTCTTCACGATGCTCTCCTGTATTTTATTTATTGTCAAATGTAATATTACGAATCATATCCCGGTTCAGTCAGCGCTCCAGATCAGGTGACACTTCGCTGCAAGCTCCTGTTCTTTTTGCTGCGCTTTGTCCGGCTCATCCTGATAATCCCAGAGAGCAAATGCCTCTTTTATATTTTCCGGATCTACATAATAAACATTTTCGATACCGGTCGGCAATGAAGTTTCATCAGTAGCTGTATCCGGCAGGCGGTCATGTGCCTTCTGAAACTCATCAAGATCAAACATTAGATTCTCTGCATCCTGTGCAGATGGGTAATTTTTACGTATCCATGCCGTCTCGGAAAGCATGTAAAACATGTTTTTCTGGTCCACGGATAAGATAGTTGTCTTATGTCCGTCCGGATCAATTTTGCTGTAAATTTTTCCATCCCTTAAGGTCATTCCGGCATCTTCCCAGGATATATAAGTCTTTTTGTCATAATACCAGTAATGCCCGATTCCACTCGCAAGCAGCACAAGTACTGCTGCTAAAATAATGGAAATAATACGTTTCCGACGGATACGTCTGCGGATTTTTTTTAATGGTGCAATCTCAGTACGGTGGTCTGAATTCCTCTCTGCATTTTCTGAAACAGTCCGCAACTGATTCTCCTTTTTCATCTCATCCAGCATTTTGCGGCAGGCGTCACACTCTTTCAGATGTTTTTCTACAAGCTGTCTGCTGTCCTCACTGACCATATCATCAATATAAAGCGGAAGCAGATCTTCAATAATATTACAGGTAATTTTCATCGTCTAATTCCTCCCTGATTTTTTTGCATGCGCGGTGATAAGTAACTCTCGCCCAGCTTTCACTTTTGCCAAACAGATCTGATATATCACTAAATGACAGTTCTCCAAATACCCGGAGGGAAAAGACTTCTTTGTACGGTTCCGAAAGTTTATGCAGAACTTTGTGGACACGAAATGCCGTTTCTTTGTCCGAAAAATCCTGAATAAAATCAACAGAAAATACCTCTTCCGCAAATTCATTCTGCGCTTCCGGTGCGTATTTTTTATTCTTTTTCAGATAGTCATAATATGTGTTTTTGGAGATCTGGCAGAGCCATACACGCAGGTCACATTCCCCTCTGAAATCGTCGACTTTTTTCAGTGCTTTGAAGAATGTCTCCTGTGTAAGTTCCTCTGCAATGTGGGTATTGTGTGAAAGCGAGAGCAGATAGCGGTATACGACTGTGAAGTATTTTTCGTATACTTCCTGAATATTCAGCATTTGTTTCTCCTCTCTTTGTACTCTTGTCCTCCTTCACATATATGACGATATATGAGATAAAAACGTTACAGATTTTTCATAATCGTCCGGAACAGCTCTGAGATCTCAACCGGCTTCGCAACATAATCATCCATTCCGGCGGCAAGTGCTGCCTGACGGTCTTCTTCAAATGCATTTGCGGTTATTGCAATGATCGGAATTTTCGCCCGTTCATCCGGAAGTTTCCGAATTACTCCCGTTGCCTGATAGCCATTCATATTTGGCATCTGAATATCCATCAGAACTGTATCATAATAGCCCACCGGAGCATCCTTTAACATATCGACCGCAATTTTTCCGTCTGCGGCAAGTTCCACTTCTGCCTCTGCGTCCTGAAGGATCGTCATGGCAATCTCTGCATTCAGTCCGTTGTCTTCTGCCAGAAGAAGCCTTCTTCCTGCCAACGATACATTTTCCGGCTGTTCTTCCATCTGCTGCTGCAATTCTTCCTCCGGTACCTTTCTGCATGAAATTTCGACAGTAAAACAGGTACCTTTCCCGGATTCACTTTCTACAGAAATGTCACCATTCATAAGATCTACAAATGATTTCACGATATGAAGTCCCAGACCTGTTCCAATAATACCACTCTCAGAGGAACTCCGCTCACGCGTAAATGCATCAAAAATATGTGGTATATATTCTTTGCTGATACCGATGCCATTGTCTGACACACGGATTTGCAAAGTCATAAAATCATCCTGAACTGACGGTTTTTCTTCAATATCAAGGACTATTTTGCCACCCTCCGCTGTATATTTCACTGCGTTACTCAAAAGATTCATAATGATCTCCCGGATTTTCAGGGCATCGCAGTATACGTTTGCATGCCGGATATTTACATTTCTGTTTACAGTCAGCTGCTTGCGTGAAATCTCTCTGTCAAGAAGGATATCCAGTGTCTCCTCAAGCTTCATCAGATTCCACGGAGCTTCATTCAGTGTCTCTTTACCGCTTTCAATACGTGCAATCTCAAGCACATTGCCGATCAGCGCAAGCAAAAACTGGCTCGCGCCTTTCAGCTTTTGCAGATAGTTTGTTGCTGCTTCTTTTTCACCCCAGTGTGCTTCCATCAGCTCCGCATAACCAATGATCGCATTCATTGGTGTACGCAGATCGTGAGACATTGCAAACAGGAAAGACGATTTCGCACGGCTTCCCTCCTCCGCACGGCGAAGGGCATTTTTGAGCATCACCATATCAGACACATCCACAAACGTAGTAAGTACTGCCCTCTCTCCCGTCGGAATGTGGACAACTTTGCTTTTGGCAAGTGCATGACATTCGTTTGCCTTACCTTTACCGATAATGCACTCATAATCCACCATATCATCTTCATTTCGAAGCTTTTTCAGTTGATTGAGCACATCCGAATCCGGATAATAAACCTGCCTCAGAAGCGGTCCGAGCTCCCTCTGTGCGGCTTCGACACTCTCAATCCCATACATTCTCAGCGCCTCTGCATTCATATGTATGACCTTGTGTCCCGGCATTGTATATGCAAGGACACCGCAGTTTTCTATATCAAGCAGTTCTTTATAATAAATATCCTGACGCAGTTTTTCTTTGCGCAGAGAATCATTCAGTTCTGCAAGACGTCGCTCCGCCTCTTTTTCTTTTTCAATACGCACTGTCTCAGAAATATCCTGATGTATTCCGGTGACAGCCACATATTCTGTCACCGATGTGTCTCTCGCACCACCGCAGCGTACAAACATCTCTCCGGATACCGGATGAATATAACGATAAACGATTTCCGTCCTTACCTCTGTAAGCTTATCCGAATACTCCTGAAACAGCTGCATGTCTTCCGGATGTATACGCGAACGGTGAAATACAAATCTCTCTTCCGGTGTGATATCTCTGTCGATTCCAAGCAATTCATCCATCACTTCATCCGCATAAAATCTCGGTGGCTTTCCTTCTTCCATTTCCACACACCACATTCCCATTTGGGATGCACGCAGAATTTCTTTTGTATTGATCTTTTCCCGCTGCTCCATAAACAGCCCTCCCATATCTACTTTCCGACTCATTTTTTCAGAATCTGTGCCATTACCTTAAACAGCATATTCATATCTACCGGTTTGGAAACATGTGCATTCATGCCGCTTTCCAGAGCTTTCTGCCTGTCTTCTTCAAATGCATTGGCAGTCATGGCTACGATCGGAATGTCAGCCCGCGCATCATCAAGATTACGAATCCGCTTTGTTGCTTCATATCCGTCCATCTCCGGCATCTGGATATCCATGAGTATCATATCATAATAATCCTCCGGCATCTTTTTCAACATTTCCATACATTGTTTTCCATTCGCAGCACGTTCTGCTTTCAGACCATTTTCTTTCAGAACTGTCATTGCTATTTCTGCATTCAGCTCATTATCCTCGGCAAGCAGCACTCTTTTTCCCAGTATACTGTCTGAAATCTTCTCTTTTTCTTTTTGCTTCTCTTCCAGGATCTGTTTCTCTGAAGCAAGCTCAAATGGCAGAACAACGTTCATCTTTGTTCCGCATCCAAGCTGACTTTCAACTTCAATCGTGCCTCCCATCATATCGATCAAAGATTTTACAATTGGCAGTCCGAGACCGGTACCTGTCACTTTACTCTCTGTGCTTGTATGCTCACGTGAAAACTCTTCAAAAATATGAGGAAGATATTCTTTACTCATGCCGATGCCATTGTCTTCTACAATAATCCTGTAAGCTATATAATTTTCTTTTTCAAATGGTTCTTCTTTAACACTTACGGAGATCTTTCCGCCTTCCGGAGTATATTTCACAGAATTTCCGATGATATTGATAAAAATCTCCCGGACTTTTGTCTCATCACCAATCACATATTTATGTTGTATATCTGTTTCACATGAATATGTAATGAACTTCTTTTTCACTCCCGGCTCAAAAACATCTGTCAGAGATTCTATCAGCTCCGTCACACATCCGACTTCTTTTTTCAGAGCCAGTTTGCCACTTTCGATCCGTGCCATCTCCAGCACATAGTTGATCAGTGACAGAAGGAAATTGCTGGAACTTTTGATCTTGCCAAGATAATCAATTGCTTTATCCTTTTCATCTATATGTTTTTCCAGAAGCTCCGAAAAGCCAATGATTGCATTCATCGGAGTGCGGATATCATGGCTCATATTAAAAAGGAACCGTGTCTTTGCCTCGTTCGCATTTTTTGCTTCGAGAACAGCTTTTTCCAGTTCTTTTTCATGAAGCGCATCTCTGTAGCGTCTCATTTTGAATTGCAGATATATGATCATTACAATGAAAGCTGTCAGCACCGAAATGAGCAGTCCCCAGAGTTTCTGAGTCATTGTCACCCATCCGTTTTCCGGTACAATCTCAAAATACCAGGTATCATTCGGAACTGTACATGCAACCTCCAATGTATCTGTTTCCTGTAAATTGTCACACTGCGCAATTACGATTTTTTCATCGTCCGTTCCTTTTTTCCATATCTGATAGTGATATCCGGCATTTTCCAGTTGATCCAGGTCCATTTTTTTGATAAATTTCTGCCAGTCTATAACAAGAATAGAAAATCCCCAGAACTTCTTACAGCCTTTGTCATCCATTCTGTATACCGGGTCAAAAAGCAACACACCGTTTCCTCCCTGCACCAGTTCAAACGGACCGGCAATCGTATATTCTCCGCTGTCTCTTGTCAGACGCGCTTCCTTTTTTCTTTCCGGATTTTCAATCAAGTTCAGCCCGATCACATCCTCATTTCCCTCCATAGGATATATCTGCGAAACGATTCCGTCTTTTGCAATTTCATGGACTTTTATGATATTATCTTCATCCTGCATCAGCCTGGATAATGTCGCAAACTGTTTATCACTTATCGTCAGACCTTCTTCTATACTCTTTTTGACCAGATCTGATTCCGCAAGATAACGGTTCAGCTGAACTTCAATCCTGCTTATTGTGGATTCAGCCGTATATGCAGCCTTTAGTTTCTCCCTTTTTTGCTGATTCTGATTTACCAGAAACGTACAGCCAAGCATCAGAAGCAGGGTAACCAGAAAAACAAGCCCGGCTCTGATTCTTATAATTTTTTTATCTTTCTTTTTATCCATAAATAGTTCCCTGATATTGTTTAGTTTGTAGTCTTTCCAGTCTCTTGGGCACTGACGATTTTTCTTATGTGGAGTAGTTTTCTTATTGTAAAACCACAGAAAAATAATAAAGTTGTGTATTTTATTCAGTTTCTATATTTTTATGCAGTGCTGATAAAATCTTTTCTTCATTGATCGGCTTTGCAATATGTCCGTCCATTCCCGCATCCAGGCACTTGTGAATGCTGTCCTCTGACGTCTGGGCTGTCATCGCCACGATCCGGACAGTCTGTGTATCCGGACGTTTCAATGCGCGTATCCGCTGTGCTGCCTCATGACCATCCATCTCCGGCATCATCACATCCATCAGAATGACATCATAGCTTTCTGGTTCTGACGCTTCAAATAATTCAAGCGCTTCTTTTCCGTTCCATGCTTTGCTGACAGTCGCACCGAGGTCTGTCAGATAAAACTCTGCAATCTCCATGTTGATCTCATTATCTTCTGCCAGAAGGAAATGCATACCTGCCAGCGGTTTTTCTGATGATTCGTTTCTTTCTTCTTTCTGTGTCAGTACATCATTTACCTTAAACGGCAGGCGGAATGTAAAGGTACTTCCCTCACCGGGAACACTTTCGACGTCAATACATCCACCCATTTTTTCAAGCAGTGCTTTGACGATCGACATCCCAAGCCCGGTTCCCTTATAGAGGGTGCGCGCATCATTTTTTTCCTGTGTAAATGGCTGGAAAAGATGATCTCTGACAAACTCTTCACTCATTCCTATTCCGGTATCCACAATCTTGAATTCATACCATACAGTCGTGCCGTCACAGGAAAGCTCCTCGGCATACGTATCAATGCTTCCGTTTGGTTTGTTGTACTTGATCGCATTACTCAGAAGATTCAGCATGATACGGCGCAGCTGCAGGGAACTTCCACACAGTGCGGTATGCTGAATGTTTTTTCTGAGTCGGTGATGTGTGATTCCTGACTCAACCAACTGTGCATCTACCAGTGCTGCAACCTCATCCATCAGTTCACTCATATCAAAAGCATCTTCTTCAATTTCAAACATACCGGCTTCCAGCTTGCTCATATCCAGTACATCACTTACCAGTTCCAGCAGATGTCTGGTTGAAAGCCGGATCTTTTCGAGGCTGTCATCGACCTTTTCCCAGTCATTGCGGTTCTTACGGATGATATCCACCATTCCCATGATACCGTTGATCGGAGTGCGGATATCATGGCTCATACGGTTCATAAATTCCGTTTTTGCTTTGTTTTCAGCATCTGCTTCTTCAAACGCTATCTGCAGACGCTCTTTTTCCTGCTGCTCCTTCTCGTGGAAATCTGAAGTAATTTTGAACAGGATGATTCCATGCACAACCTGACTTTCTTTATCTGTCTTCGCATCGTATACGGTGTCTCTGGACATCAGGACAGTCTTTTGTAACCAGACTGGATGTCCGTTTTTTCCTGTCTCACAGTATTCCACCGTGATCTGTCTCGATCCGGTCGCAAAACGCTTCAGGATTTTAAACGAAGAATCCACGATTCTGTAATTCTCCAGTGTGTCTTCCGTAACATACCGGCTTCGTCCGCTGCAGTAATCACTGTAAGAGCATGGAGTCTGCACATCATTGTCAAAATCTTTCGCATCTGTATGATAATAAGTGCTTTCCAGACGGTCATTCGTCAGATCAACCGTATAAACCGCATGCGCCGTCTGCAAGAGCGCCTCCGCATAATTACCATTTTCAACAATAGATTGCTTCAGCTGCTCATAATAACGGTTCAGACGCGTTTTCTCAACCGCAGAGTTCTCATTCTTAGTCTGAAATGGCTCAAATCCAAGAATAAAATGATGCAGTCTGCCGTCCTCGGTCCTGTTACCGGGCAGTACCGTCATTCTTCCCCGTCGAACATTTTTGTCTCTTTCATACTGATACAGCAGTTCAATTTTCTCGTCTTCCTTCAGATGTTCTGCCAGATATGCAGTCTGAAGTTCCATACGCATTGTCTTACGGTTCTCATCTGTCCCCAGTTCCTGAATGATCTGCTCAACCGCACCGGAATAGCTGCCATCTTCCGCAAGAAAAAAGCCCGAACTTGCTCTCAGCACATAATACTGATCCAAAAGCGCGTCACAGTAAATACAGTCAGAAAACTGATATCCCTTCTCCGTGATTTTTTCAAGGATGCAGATATTCATCCTTTGTTTCTCAGCCGCCTCTTCCATCTTTGCACGGTTCTTGTCGATGTACATATTTTTGTCGGCAAAGCGGAACAGCTCCCGCATCGTGCTTCCCTCAAAATCACTGGAAAGCGCATAGCCCGCCGCATAGCTGATCGGCATCTCCGGATGCTGTCTGGAATACTCAGCGGACTGCTCACGGATCTTCTTAAGACATTCGCGCACACCTGTATGATCCAGCCCCTTCAGAACAGCAATAAATTCATCACCGCCGTCACGTCCTGCAAAAAATTCATCCGGAACTGCCTTTCGGAGCTGTATTGCAAAGGAGCGGATGTATTCATCACCTTTGTCATGACCGAGCGTATTGTTGATCGTCCGGAGATTATTCATATCAAATACGCACATGGCAACCAGTTCTTCATCCGGGATCGGATTTGGATCATTGAGGATTTCCTCACATTTGTTTTTGTTCGGAAGCCCGGTTGCCTCGTCGAGGTAGACTTTTTTCTGTAGTGCTTTATTCTGGGCAGCAAAACGGACCGCTTTGATAAGTTCTGCACCAATGAGCAGGATCAGCCCGAGAATATCCACTATAACAACTTTTTCGAGGTAATCCAGCGCCGTTGCCTTACGCTGTGAATACTCTTCAGAAAGTCCGACTGCCTCATCACAGAGCCGGAAAAAAATCTCGCTTTTTTCGATAATATCTGTATTTTCATATCCCTTTTCACGGACAAGAAGTATCTCATCCCGAAGCTCTTCAAAATATCCTGCCAGTTCATCCATTTTCCTCTGGAATTTCTGATCATCCAGACATACAAAATTGAGTTCGTCGCTACCGTTTCGAAGTCCTTCTATATAAGAAGAAATCGTCTGATACATTTTGTCCTGCGGTGTCCCTGAAATTTCAAGTTTTACCATTCGCTGCGTGCCACCGCGCACCAGACCCGCGTAATTTACTACACGCGCTGTTCCCTGAATCTTGCCTACCATGGACATGATTGCAAAAAATAATACAATCAGAATAGTCGTAAGAACCATCATTGCCGTGCGCAAGAAAAAGGTCTGCTTTTTCCCTGTTATCTTCATACTGTACCCATCCTGCCAGTAAACAATTTTGGATTGCTGTAACTGCTTTTACAGTTTTAACTCTTATTTTCACACTTATGCTCATTATAGCCGATTTATCTTCTTTTCTCAACCTGGTTCTGCCTGTCGCTGCATAATCTATTTGACTACAAAAACCCGCAGCTTTTTAGCATCTGTAACTTCAAAATCCGCATGTATACTTTATATAATTTTCATCCTATTTTACGGCTTTTTCATTGCTTTTTGCACAACGACCTTTTATAATAAAAATTATCAATTACCACATAAATCTTTATGGAGGGAACATTATGAACGAAGAACTTTTTAACGAAGCAGCGAAATCAAACGTCCTGACAAAAAAGCTGATCGATCAGCTTCAGGAAAGCATGACCTACAGCAGTATCTCCTTTATCAACTGGACTATTGAGGTTCTGACACTGATCAAAAATCGCCTGGAGCGCGGTGACCGAATCACAGATGAAGTATCCGGAGAAGTTTATACCACAAAAACCTTCCAGAAATTTGTAAAAGAGAATTTCTCTTCCTACATCGCCAGCCAGGTTTTTAAAGAAGTCATAAAACCGGAGAAGATCTACTTCTCACTGAAAGCATGCGACGGCGGCTACAGCCTGATTGCGGCGGATTCCGACAGTGAAAAAACTTATGCCTGGATCTCCAGCCTGAGCAAACGATTCTCTCTTGTTGAGATGATCGCAACCGGTGTCGTTTATGTCAAAGATGTACGCACCGATACATATCAGCCGTTTATTTCCGGCAATGGCAAATACTGCCGTTATGACAGAGAAAAAGGAATCCTTGCAGAGATCTGACCTCCACAGGAATTCCTGCTGTAAATCAATATTTACAAAATACAATCTCAGTCGGGATCTGAACCCTGACTGAGATATTTTTATCTTCCCGTAATTCTCCCGATTCCATAGGAAACAAGAAATACTGCAATATCCACTGCTACAATCGTAGAGCCAACCGGTGTTCCGGCAAGAATAGAAATCAGGATTCCGGCCGTTGCACTGAGTACGGACATCACTGCCGCACTGATCGTAACGGAACGGAAGGATTTAAAAAGTCGCATTGCGGACAGCGCCGGAAAGATCACAAGCGCTGAAATCAAAAGCGAACCGACCAGATTCATTGCAAGTACAATGATCACTGCGATCACAACCGCGATCAGCAGATTGTATGCATTGGCTCTCGTCCCCGTTGCTCTCGCAAAATTCTCATCAAATGTCACTGCGAAAATCTTATTGTAAAACAGAATAAAAATCGCTACAACCACGATGGAAAGAATCGCACACAGCCATACTTCGCCTTTTGTCAGGGTCAGAATAGAAGTCGAACCAAACAGCGTACTGCAGACATCCCCTGAGATATTCGGGCTTGTCGAAAAAAGGTTCATCAGAAGATAACCGATTGCAAGCGCTCCGACGGAAATCATCGCGATTGCCGCATCACCTTTGATCCTGGTATTCTGTCCGGCACGAAGAAGAAAAATCGCACATACTACCGTTACCGGAAGAATAAACAGCATATTGTTTGTAATATTTAAGACAGATGCAATCGCCATCGCACCAAATGCCACATGAGAAAGTCCGTCACCGATAAAGGAAAATCGTTTCAGTACCAGCGTCACGCCAAGAAGCGAGGAACAGAGCGCGATCAGAACACCGACGATCAGTGCATACCGAACGAACGGATACTGAAAATACATATGAAGTGTTTCAAACATCTTATTCGTCCTCTCCTTCCTGTCCGGTAAATGCTTTGCCCAGACTGCTCTGCAGATACTGTTTCTTCGTTCCGAAGAAGCAGTGTTCTCCGATATGAAGAATATGTGTCGCATATTTAACTGCCGCTGCAATATCATGTGAGATCATGATGATCGTAATTCCGTCTTTTTTATTCAGGTCTTTGATCAACTGATACATTTCTGCGGTCACACGTGGATCCAGACCGGACACCGGCTCATCGAGAAGCAGGATTTTCTGTGCAGCACAAAGCGCTCTTGCAAGAAGAACTCTCTGCTGCTGTCCGCCGGAAAGCTCACGGTAACAATGATCCGCAAGATCCTGAATCATCATTTTTTCCATTGCTTTCTGTGCGACCATTTTTTCTTCTTTGTTATAGAAAGGACGCCATCCGCACCGGCTCTGACACCCGGAAAGTACGATTTCACGGACAGATGCCGGAAAATCTCTCTGCACCAGTGTCTGCTGAGGCAGATAACCGATCTCGTTTTTCTTTAATCCATCACCAGGCTCAATGCTTCCGCTGATCGGCGGCTGCAAATGAAGTAATGTTTTCATCAAAGTAGACTTACCGGAACCATTTTCACCGACGATACAGAGGTAATCACCTGCATCAATGGAGAAATTCAAATCTTCCTGAATTGCCCGGTTGTCATATCCCATTGTAAGATTTTTGCATGTAAGCTGTGCCATTCTTGTCCCTCCTGTCATGGACAGTTTGTTATTTCAAATGGACAGATTTTGTCCCTGTCCGATCGTTCTCTTAGTTCAGCACCTTCTTCAGAGTTCCCAGATTGTCTTCCATCACGGAAAGATACGTTGCTCCATCTGCAATTTCTTCTGATGTGATCGACTGCATGGAATTAAGCTGTAAGATCTTCTGATCTTTTGCTCTGGTATTCTCAATAACAGTCTGTGCAATCCGGTCATCGGATTTTTCCATCGTCAGCACACTCTTAACTCCAAGTTCATCCACTTTTCCTGCAAGAAAAGTAACTGTCTTAAAGCTTGCCTCAGATTCTGCGGAACATCCCGAAAATGCCGCATAATAATTCAGTCCATAATCATCTACCAGATAGCGAAATGGAAAACGATCCGCAAAGATCAGTGTTTTCTGCTTCGCACTGTCGACTGTTTCCTGATATTCTTCGTCCAGCGCAGAAAGTTTTTCTTTGTAAGTTTTTGCGTTGGACTGATAGATTTCTTTATTCTCCGGATCCATTTCTTCAAGAGTTTCCGCAATCGCATCGCAGATCACTTCGGCATTTCTCATAGACGTCCAGACATGCTCGTCATATTCCTTTTCTTCCTCATCTTCATGATCATGGTCGTGGTCGTGATCACTTTCCTGCATGCCCTCAACTGTTTCCTCTTCTTTGATCGAATCACCAAGGACTTCCATCAGATTAATGGTCTTCATATCTTTGTTCTGCGCGGATTCCAGAGCATCCTCGATCCACTGGTCAGATTCACCGCCCACATAGATCAGAAGGTCACAGCTTGAAACCTTCATAATATCCTTGACCGCCGGCTGAAAGCTGTGGAGATCCGTACCGTTATCAAGGAGCATAGTCAGGTTCACATCATCTGCCCGGTCACCCAAAATGACTCTTGTCCAGTCATACTCCGGAAAAATGGTTGTTACAATGTTCAGTTTTTTGTCTGTTTCTTCTGTCGTCTTTGCTTCCGCTGTGTGTATTCCGGCAAAAGGAATACTGATGCTCATCACGCCCAGCAGAATTGCCAGCGAACCCATGATCCATTTTTTCATTTTCTGCTCTCTTTCTTCTATATAAAGACACTTCTGCCGAATCGAATCAGCAGGTACAAATCTATCTACATACCATCCTGTCACATTATCGTGCTTTCATATGTACAGTCTCTGATGCTTCATCTTCCACACTTCTGCACTCTTCACAGATACCATAAAAAACAGTCCTGCACGGATCCATCCGAAATCCGTGGCTGTCCATCAGATGCTGCTCCAGTTTAACCACATCCTCGCAGTGAAGATGGATCAGTTTTCCACATTTTTCACATTTGCAGTGGAAACAGGAGGTCTTGTGGCAATGCTCATCTGCCCCGAGATATTCAAAACAGGCACTGCTCGTCCCATCTACGTTGTACTTCGCAACCATCCCCTGCTCTACCATCTTTTCAAGGTTGCGGTAGACAGTCGTTGTCCCAATCGTAATCCCCTGCTCTTTAAAAAAACAACAGACATCTGCAACCGTTACATGTGTCCCTTCTACGGTCTGCAGATAGGACAGGATCTGTTTCATCTGCTTTGTCTGATAAGGCGCTTTCGTTCCCATAATAGCTTCCTTCCACCGGAGTTTCCGGCAAATAAATCTACATTTTATACTTTATACAAATTGAAAACCGTTTTCATATTATAGCACATTCTGATTTCGTGTCAATATGAAAACGGTTTTCATTTTACTTTTTTTCAAAAAAATCTGCCCGCCATAAAAATGCTTATCCACACTTTCATATCGGACAGATATTATTTATCCACTATATTCTTATTCTTCCACTTTCATCTCTCTTACGATCTTACGAAGCTTCAGAACCATGGACGGCGCTACGGAAAGCTCATCCAGTCCCATGCGTACAAACTGCTCTGTCAGAGTCGGATCTGCACCAAGTTCTCCACAGATACCTGCCCATTTGCCACACTTATGCGCATTGTCCACAACCATCTGGATCATGCGGAGAAGTGCCTCATGATGCGGGTTATAAAACTCGTCGAGTTTTTCATTCTGACGGTCGATCGCCAGAGTATACTGTGTCAGATCGTTGGTTCCGATACTGAAGAAATCAACCATCTCTGCAAGTCTGTCACTGATGATCGCTGCTGCCGGAGTTTCGATCATGATTCCCTGTTCCGGAATCTTATACTGAATTTCCTGCGCTTTCAGTTCTCCTTCCACTTCTGCAACGATCTCGTAGATACGTTTTACTTCTTCTGTAGAAGTGATCATCGGATACATGATAGAAAGATTTCCATATACGGCGGCACGGAGAAGTGCACGAAGCTGTGTCTTAAAAATCTCCGGCTGTTTCAGACAGATACGGATCGCACGGTAACCCATTGCAGGGTTGTCTTCATTTCCGAGGTTAAAATAATCTACCTGCTTGTCAGCTCCAATATCCAGTGTACGGATGATCACTTTCTTTCCTGCCATCATCTGCACTGCCTGCTTGTATGCCTGGAACTGTTCTTCCTCTGTCGGGAAATCATTTCTTCCGAGATACAGGAATTCACTTCGGAACAGTCCGATTCCGCCGGCATCGTTTTCCATTACATAACCGATATCGCCAACACTTCCGATATTTGCATAGATATTGATCTTACGGCCATCCAGAGTAATGTTTTCTTTGCCTTTGAGTTCCTGAAGAAGTTTCAGTTTTTCTTCTTCTTCCTGCATTCTGGCTTCAGTCTGTGCTTTGAGTTCTTCATCCGGCTCAAAAGTCACTTTTCCCCCAAAACCATCTACAACAGCAGTCATTCCGGTCTGAAGTTCTTCGAGATCCATCTTCACACCAATCAGTGCCGGAATGTTCATCATACGTGCAAGGATTGCGGTATGAGAGTTTGTAGAACCATGAACTGTTACAAATGCAAGGATCTTGTCCTTATCCATCTGTACAGTCTCACTCGGGCTTAAATCATCTGCAACGATCACAGACGGTTCAATCGAGCTTAAGTCCACATCTCCCTGACCACTTAAGTTGCGGACAAGACGCTCGGAAATGTCCTTAATGTCCGCGGAACGTGCTTTCATGTAATCATCATCCATGGAAGCAAACATTTCTGCAAAATTGTCGCCGGTAACTGCAACTGCATACTCGGCATTGACCTGTTCGGTGCGGATCATATTCTGGATTGCTTCCAGATAGTCCTCATCCTCCAGCATCATCTGATGTACTTCGAAGATTGCCGCACTGGCCTCTCCGACTTCTTTAACCGCTTTGTCATAAAGTTTCTGAAGCTGCTCCTGAGAAGCTTTCAGTGCCACGTCCACACGTGCAGCTTCTGTCTCTGCGTCTTCGATTCTGGTACGTTTTACCTGATAATCATTTTTCTTAAGAACCACAACCGGTCCCATTGCGATTCCCTTATATACAGATTTTCCCTGAAAACACTGCATTTCTTATTTCCTCCCTGAATTCACATCTGCAAATAAAGTAAATATGAGTATTCCGGTGAATTATAAGTTGTTTTCAAAGAATTCCTTCAGTGATGCAACTGCTGCATCTTCATCAGCGCCGTCTACGGATACTGTTACAGTATCGCCCTGTTTTACACCAAGGGACATCAGCATCATAAGCTGTGTCAGTTTCTTAGTTTTGCCATCTTTTGTGATAGTGCATTCAGACTCGAATTTTTTGGCTTCTTTTACAAGAAGTCCGGCCGGTCTTGCGTGGATTCCCAGTTCGTCTTTGATTGTGTACTCGAATGTTTTCATAATTTTATCTCCTTTTATATTATATTTTATTTTTACTCATTTACATTAGTCTCAAGCATTCTCTCAAGATGCATGGCGAGGTATCCGATCTCTATATCCGGTACCGGAAGTTTCAGGCTTTTTTCCATCTGACGGCAGATACGTTCTGCTGCCATATACGGTCCCGGAAACTTCACAGACATATATTCATTCAGATTCATTTTGAGTTTCTCGCCATGAATCGCTCTTGCAACCATATAACGTACATGGTTCATCAGACGATTATAGCCGAGAGACATGACATCGATGGAATTTCCTGTTTCCTTCTCGACCAGGGAAATACATTCTCGGACGGTTCTTGCGATTTCCATTGCCTGAGAGACATTTTCGTCTACAACTGCGGCATGTACATGAAGTGCAATATATCCGATCTCATGGTCATCAATCTCTATCTGCAGTTTTTCCTTAAGAAGCTCCCGGATACAGGATGCCACCTTATATTCTTTATAAAACATGACACGGATGTCATCTGTCAGAGGATTGCTGATCTGCTCACCATTCTGCACACGGCGAATTGCAAAATCAAGATGATCTGCCATGGTAAAAAGTATCGTGCGGTCTACTTTTTCGAATTCTTTTTCTGCCCGACTCAACACTTCATTCGCAAGCTCGAGACAGAGCGGCGAGACGGATTTGATGATATCTTTGGCGTCACCTCTCTCCGTCATCTCCTTCAGAGAATAAGCCTTTGCTTCTGTGGCAGCCGACACGGTCTGTCCGACCTTTTTGCCAAAAGCCACACCTTTTCCCATAACCAGACATTCCTGATCATTTTCGTCCGAAATTCCTATAAAGGAATTGTGATTTAAAATCTTTGCTATCCTGTACAACATCCGTATCTTTTCCCCATCCGGGCGGTTCTTACTGAAGAACCTCGATCTCGAAAAGTGGCTCTCCGGCTTTGACCTGACCCTCATTCAACAGATGGATTCTCTGGTTATCCTCCAGTTCTGTACAAAGAACAGGAGAAACAATAGAAGGTGCATTTTTTCTCAGATAGTCGAGATCCAGTTTCAGCATCGGATCTCCCTTCTTCACTTCCTGACCACTTTCTACCAGTGCCTCAAATCCCTCACCATTTAATTTAACAGTATCAATTCCAACATGAATCAGCAGACTGATTCCGGATTCTGTTACAAATCCAATTGCATGTCTGGTATCAAAGACAAAGGCAACTTCTCCGTCTTCCGGAGCGCGTACATACGGATCTTCCGGTGTAACCACTGCGCCGTCACCCATCATTTTCTGGGCAAAAGCCTCATCCGGTGCAGTTGCAAGATCTGCTGCCACACCTGTGATCGGGCTTGAGATCACAATGCGGTCAACGACTTTGCGCTCAGCTTCTTCTTTCTGTTCACTTTCCGGTACTGTCTCAGAAGTTTCTGCCGGTGTTTCCAGAGTATCCGGTGCTGTTTCCAGATAGTCTTCAAGATTTGATTTGATCACAGTTACATTCGGTCCGTAAATGACCTGCACACCAAGTCCCTTGTGTACGACGCCGGATGCACCTGTTGCCTTTAAGATACCATCATTTACCAGAGATGCATCCTTCACAGTGCAGCGAAGACGTGTTGCACAGCAGTCTACATCGTTGATGTTTTTCTTACCGCCAAGGCCTCGTGTGATTGCCTCACTGACAGGATCGGAAAGCACCTCTCCGCCCTCGCCGTTCTGTGCTTCTCTGCGGGCATTTACATCAGCCTTTGTATAAAGCTTGATTTCGACATCATCATCTTCACGACCAGGAGTTTTGAAATTGAACTTTTTGATCATGAATTTGAAAATGAAATAATATAAGAAGAAATAAATAATACCAACCGGGATAACTCTTATCCAGCTTGTCTTTGCATTTCCCTGAAGAATACCAAACAGGAAGAAGTCGAGGAGACCGCCGGAGAAAGTCAGTCCTACGGCAATATTCAGCATATGTGCGATCATGTATGCCGTACCTGCCAGAACAACCTGAACAGCAAACAGTGCCGGAGCCACGAAAAGGAAGGAAAATTCCAGCGGCTCGGTGATTCCGGTTGCCATACATGCAAGTGCTGCAGACAGAAGAAGACCGCCTGCTGCTTTTTTCTTCTCAGGTTTTGCACACTGATACATAGCAAGTGCCGCACCCGGAAGACCGAAGATCATGAAAATGAACTCTCCTGAAAAGTATCTTGTCGCATCTGCGCTGAAATGTGCAATATTTGCAGAATCAGCAAGCTGCGCAAAGAAAATATTCTGACCGCCCTGTACCATCTGTCCTGCTACTTCCATCGTACCGCCAACGGCTGTCTGCCAGAATGGCATATAGAATACGTGGTGCAGACCGAACGGAATCAGTGCACGTTTGATCAGACCAAAAATCAGTGTTCCCACATAGCCGGAGCCTGTTACCAGACCGCCTAGCGCGTAAATTCCGGTCTGAACGACCGGCCATACAAAGTAAAGAAGGATTCCGACAAACATATACACGATCGTGGAAATGATCGGTACGAAACGGGTTCCTCCAAAGAATGACAGCGCATTCGGAAGCTGTATCTTGTAGAATCGGTTATGCAGGGATGCAACTCCCAAACCTACGATAATACCGCCAAACACACCCATCTGTAAGGACTGAATACCGCAGACAGAAGTAATCGTTCCTTCCAGAACGTTTTCTGCGATCTCGCCATTATCAAGGATCTGTCCTGTGATTGTCAGCATCGCATTGATTGCTGTATTCATTACAAAAAATGCAATTACTGAGGATAAAGCTGCAACTTCTTTTTCTTTTTGTGCCATACCAATGGCAACACCAACTGCAAAGATCAGCGGAAGGTTATTAAATACTGCACTTCCTACACTGTTCATGATCACAAGCAGGGAATGAAGCAGCGTTCCGTCGCCCAGGATCTTTGTCAGTCCGTATGTCTCGATCGTCGTTGCATTTGTGAAAGAACTTCCGATACCAAGAAGAAGTCCGGCTACCGGAAGGATCGCGATCGGGAGCATAAAGCTTCTTCCTACTCGCTGTAAAACACTAAAAATCTTGTCTTTCATTTGAGACTCTCCTTCTGTATATTTTTCCAGAAGTGAGTACATATAAAAGCGCTTTTTAACCGGTTTTTGTACAAAAAAAGACACTAATATACATAAACACTCCTTGTTATGTATAGTTAATGCCTCCTAAATCGAGTTACACACTACAACCAAACAAAATATAACATGGTCATTGAGTTTTTGTCAACCCGCTCTTTTTGTAATTTTATAGTTTTTATGATGTTTTTTTATACCTTTTAGGCATCAGTATATTTCGACTGCAATCCGAAATTTTCACCGGTATAATATGCAGTCTGACCTCAGTCTTCGAGGAATGCAAATGGTTCTTCATCTTTGAGAAAGTGCATCAGCATATATGCACACATGATTGCCACTCGCTCTTCTTTGAGGATTCGTTTCACTTCATTGCGGTCTGCCAGGACGACTTCAATTTCTTCGGTATCTTCCTGTGCTTCCTTGCTGATCTCACCACTTGCATATCCATAAACTGTCGCGCATGATTCGTCAGTCATACCAACCGTTGTAAAGTATGGCTTTTCAAATGCCGGATTGACTTTCAGAGGTTCGAATTTCAGTCCGGTTTCTTCATACATCTCACGGACAGCCCCCTCATGAAAATCTTCGTTCGACTCGACAAGCCCTGCCGGGAATTCATAAATATAATCACCAAGTGTATAGCGGTACTGGCGCACCAGAACAACTTTGTCTCTTTTTTCTCCGTAAATGCTGTAGATAATTACACCGTCCGGATCATTACGCCCGGTCTTAAGTTTCAATGAAGGTACATCATTTGCCCTGGATGCCACATAATAGGATACCGGAGTGTTGTGTACGCTGGTAGCATCTACATGATACAGATTGACAAAACGATTGTCGGTCATTTTTTCTACATTATGAATCTTTCCCATAAGGTTTCCTCTTTTCTGCATGAAGTATACCATGCATCTTTGTAAAACAGCCTGCAGCCATATAAAGATACGGTCTGCAGGCTGATATGATCAGTCTCCTTTAAGGATAACACGGATTCTCTTATAAATAAAGAATACGATTACGGAAGTGAGGGTGTATTTAAATAAGTTAAACGGAACGATGATCAGTGCCACGAAACCGAGAAGGCTGTGTACAGAAGAATTGACTGCAGCTCCCATTTCAATAAATGCTTCAATCGGCATTCCAAATGCTTTGCCATATGCCGGAAGAAGTACAAATGCATTCATCAGGCAGGCTGCTGCTGTTGTAAGGAGCGTTCCTGCTGCCATTCCGAGTACAGCATGTTTGCGGCTCTTTGTGTGATGCAGTCTGTAAATCAGACCTGCCGGCACTACAAATGTACATCCGAAAATGAAGTTTGCTAAATCACCAACTCCTGCTGTTACTGTCCCCATTGTTACAAGGTGTACCAGAACCTTTACAACTTCAATCAGAATACCTGCTACAGGTCCCATGGCAAATGTCCCAACCAGTACCGGAATCTCTGAGAAATCCAACTGGTAAAAAGATGGTGCCAGGAACGGGATCGGAAACTCAATATTCATTAATACTCCTGCCAGCGCGCCCAGCATTGCGATCTGTGTGATCGTTCTGGTGCGGCTTCTTTCCATTACGTTTCCATTTCTTAAAACCTGTTCACTCATACTTGTCTCTCCTTTGAATTGTTCTTTTTTAAAAGAAAATTCTACGCTATGCTTTAGAAAGATTCTGTCTGTTGGCTTTCTTATGCATAAAAAAATCCCGAAAGTTTCTTCCCGGGATAATGAGCACGTATGAATTATTCGTGTTCTTCTCTCATCCAGACTTTACTGTCGGTTCCGGAATTCTGACTTGTGATCAGTCACCGGATCAGCCGCTTTACGCGGGTCGCGGACTTTACCGCCGGTAGGGAATTCTGATTTGTATTCAGTCACCCTGCCCCGAAGAATTTTCTTTTACATGACTGTATTATATATCTAACTTTATAAGAATGCAATATAAAATTGGAAAATATAGTGCGAAATGTGACGGAAGGACGGCTGGTTGTTAAACATATCGGACTCGGAAACGGCTTCATCGCCCAGAAATACTAAGGCTATATCCTGTCTGCTAAAACCATGAAGAAAAAGCACAAAACTCGCCTATCGGCTCAAACAATGTGCTTTTTCTCCATAACGCATCCAGTATACATCCAAGTATTTCTAAGGACTCTTGCAGATGTTTCTGTATCCGATATGTTTAACAGCCAGCTACTCCCTTCCTGCATATTTCTGTCGTTCATCTTCCATTTCATATTGCAATGGTGCCCACCGGGGCGCGCCCCGCGGCTCCCGACTTCACCCGCGGCAGCGCCGCTACCTCAGATAAAGTACGATGAGGTGGAATGAAAGTTAAAAACTCCAGCCAGGGGATTTTATAAGCCTGCTCTGGTACTGTCTCGCCTGAAGAACTTCGTGAAGGTTCCTGGTCGTACAGGTTTTTGCGTTGATACAGAAAATGCTGCTGTCTGAGCGTCAGCGAGTTCAGCATTTTCCGTATCGTTTTTAGCAAAGTTCTGTACACCATGGTACCTTAGAAGTTCTGAATTGAGACAGATCCAGAGAAGGCTCTACACATTCCCCTTCCTGGAGTTCATTTGCTTCAAATTCCCCTCACCGGGAATCCTTTATCCTATCTTTCTTCTCGGAAATACGGTAATCCCAGCGCTGCCGGCGGCTGATGTTCCTTCTTCTTTCGGAAGCTTGTAAATACAAGCACAATGATCGTTACCACATACGGCAATGCCTTAAATACTTCCTGCATGCTTCGTCCCAGTCCCGGGATATAAAGATACAGAATATACAGTGCTCCGAAAAGGAATGCACCCCAGATTGCATTCAACGGTTTCCACAATGCAAAGATTACCAGCGCAACAGCCAGCCAGCCGCGGTCACCAAATCCATTGTCGGTCCATGTTCCACCGGAATATTCCATGACGAAATAAAGTCCGCCAAGACCTGCAAGACCTGCGCCGATACATGTAGACAAGTACTTGTATTTGATTACATTGATGCCTGCTGCATCCGCAGTTCCCGGATTTTCCCCAATTGCACGAAGGTTCAGTCCCGCTCTTGTCTTAAATAGGAAGAAAGACAGTACAACCGCTGCGATCACACAAAGATATGTCATAAAACCATAATTAAATAAAATATCACCGATCACCGGAATCTTTGAAAGTCCCGGGATTTTTGCCGTATAGGCACTTCCGGTCACTTTTACGGAAATCTGTCCGACACCACCTGCAAGTTTGGAAATTGAACCACCGAAGAAGTTACCAAACCCTGTACCAAAGATGGTCAGCGCAAGACCGGTTACATTCTGATTTACACGAAGCGTGATCGTCAGGATACTGTAGATCAGACCTCCGATCATAGCGCATGCAAATGCGCATACAAAAGAAATCAGTACACCTATAAAAGCATTTGGATCCGGATTGTCTTTTTCATAAAGAAAAGCTCCCATCAGTCCGGCAATGCCGCCCATATACATAATTCCCGGAATACCAAGATTCAGGTTGCCGGATTTTTCTGTCATAATCTCCCCAAGCGCACCATACAGAATACAGATGCCCTGGACAATTGCTTTTTGAATAAAAATTATCAGTACACTCATTGCATCTACCTCCTATTTTTTTGCACGCTTAACTCTGTAATTGATAAAGAATTCTGCACCGATCAGGAAAAACAGAATGATACCGAGGATAACATCGGATGCATTCTCATTCAATCCATACTGTGTTGCAATCTGTACCGCACCCTGATTCATAAATACAATACCAAAAGAAACAGCCACCATAATAAAAGTATTAAATTTGGAAAGCCATGCAACAATGATTGCCGTAAATCCACGGCCGCCAGCTGTCGCAGTGGAGATTGTATGACTTGCACCACTGACAATAACAAATCCGGCAATACCACAGATTGCACCGGAGATTGCCATAGTACGGATAATAACTTTCTTTACATGAATGCCTGCATATTTTGCAGTATTTTCGCTCTCTCCGACTACTGCGATCTCATAACCCTGTTTGCAGTATTTCAGGTAGATAAACATACCGACCGTCAGGATCATAACGATCAGGACATTCCATCCATATTTCTGTCCGAACAGTTCCGGAAGCCATCCTGCCTGAGTAGTCTGGTTAATGATACCAACTGTGTTGGAACCTTTTGGATTTTCCCAGAAAACGATACAGTATGTAACAACCTGCATGGCAACGTAGTTCAGCATCAGGGTAAACAGAGTTTCATTTGTATTCCAGTATGCTTTGAACACTGCCGGGATCATTCCCCAGATCATACCACCGACTACACTTGCAACAAACATCACGATCAGAAGCACTACCGGAGACATTTTATCCCCCGCATAGATCATCACTGCTGCGGAACATGCTCCACCAATCAAGATCTGACCTTCTGCACCAATATTCCAGAATTTCATTTTGAATGCCGGTGCCAGACCGATTGCGATACACAGAAGCACCATCGTATCACGGATCGTCTGCCAGATACGGCGCTCGGAACCCATTGCTCCGTCCCAGATTGCCTTATATACATCCACCGGATTCATTTTGACAAGTGCTACGATTACTGCTCCACACACAATCAGTGCAAGAATCAGTGCTATAAAGCGAATCAGAAGTCTTTCCTGCCATCCGGCTTTATTTCTTCTTTTGCTTACCTGTAAGAAAGGTTCTTTATTCATTGACAGCCCCTCCTTTTTCATGTTTCGTCATGAGAAGACCGATTCTCTCTTTTGTTGCAGTCCTTCCGTCAACCACTCCGCTGATTCTTCCGCCACAGAGCACTGCAATACGGTCACAGAGTTCAAGTACCACATCCAGATCCTCGATGACACAGACTACAGCCACGCCTTTTTTCTTCTGCTCATTGAGAAGCCGATAGATGACATGAGAAGTATTAATATCCACACCTCTGGTCGGGAATGCAACAAGAAGCACCTTCGGGCTCTGCGCGATCTCACGGCCAACCAGAACTTTCTGTACATTTCCACCGGACATCTGACGAACCGGAGCTGAAATACTCGGTGTCATAACCTCGAGTGCATCTTTGATCTTTAATGCAAGCGCCCTCGGTCCCTTACGATCCAGAAATGGTCCTTTTCCATTGCGGTAGCTTCGAAGCATCATATTGTCGGTCATATCCATGTCTCCGACAAGTCCCATACCGATACGGTCTTCCGGGACAAACGCAAGACTGATTCCTGCTTCATTAATAGAAATGGAATCCATTTTGGAAAGCTCCATACTTCCGCCATTGTCATCCAGCAGACGGATTGAACCGCTTTCCACTTCCTGTAATCCGGCAATTGCTTCCAGAAGTTCCTTCTGTCCGCTTCCTGAAATACCTGCAATACCGAGAATCTCGCCTGTATTGACCGAAAGCTCAACATCATCCAGCGTTTTTACATCATCTTTGTCTTTGCAGTTCAGCCCCTCGATCACCAGACGTTTCTTTACATTTTCCGGTTTCGGACGCTCAATATTCAGATCGACCTTAGCGCCAACCATCATCTCGGAAAGGCTCTGCACATTTGCAGCAGCAGTCTCTACCGTATCAATATACTGTCCTTTTCGAAGAATTGCCACACGGTCAGATAATGCCAGCACTTCCTGCAATTTATGTGTAATGATAATGATCGCACATCCGTCATCACGCATATTACGCAGAATATCAAACAGACGGTCTGCTTCCTGTGGCGTCAGAACGGCAGTCGGCTCGTCAAGAATCAGGATTCTCGCACCACGGTACAACATTTTTACGATTTCTACAGTCTGTTTTTCTGAGACAGACATCTCATATATTTTTTTGGAAAGATCCAGATCAAACCCATATTTGTTTACCAGTTTCTGAATATCTTCCGTGATTTTTTTCATATTGAGTCTTGCCCTGCCCGGCAGTCCCAGTACGATATTTTCGGCTGCCGTCAGCACATCTACCAGTTTGAAATGCTGATGTACCATACCGATTCCCAGTTCGTAGGAATCTTTTGGTGAACGGATCGTTACTTCCTTTCCATTCACAAAAATATGTCCCTCATCCGGATAATAAATTCCGTAAATCATATTCATCAGAGTCGTCTTGCCGCTTCCGTTTTCACCTAAGATTGCAAGAATCTCTGATTCTCTCAGCGTGAGATTTACATGATCATTCGCCTGGACTGATCCAAAACGCTTGGAAATATCCTTAAGTTCAAGTGCATAAGTTTCTCCCACTGTCATTCCCTCCTTTTATCCCAGTCATAAAGTCATTCCTTTATGGCCTGATTTCCATATCACAAATTGTCATATGTGCAAAAGAAACCTCCATATCCAACCGGAGGAGATTTCCTTTACACATATAACAAGAATCAGCAGACGCACCACCGGCGCCTCCTCTATATACAATTCAAAAAACGGAGCTGCTGGCAAGCAGCTCCGCCTGTTCCAAAGTCTTATTCTGTGATGGATGTGATTCCGTCGATTGCTATATCAAATGCCGGTGCAGAACCATACTCTGATTCATGGAAATATCCGTCAGAAATGTATTCTGTATCACTGCCGTCTTTCTTATAGGTAGTAAGTTCTTTGCCATCTACGGTGAATGTAGAAGTATCAAATACATGAAGAGATCCGTCTGCAAGTGCATCTTCAACTTCTTTTACTTTTTCATCTGTTCCTTCTGCTACAACTTTCTCATTGAGTGGTGTGATCTTGTCAGCGCCATCGGAGAATCCTTTGCACCAGTCAGTGTCGATTGCTGTTCCGTCAAGCATGCACTGTACTGCATATGTGTAATATACACCCCAGTCCATAGATGCGGATGTAAGTGCTTCATTCGGAGCAACGGATGTCATGTCGATGTTGTATCCAACGCAAGGAACGCCTGCTGCTTCACATGCTGTAGGAGCACCTGTAGTATCTGCATGCTGGCTGATCAGGACACATCCGTCAGAAATCAATGCATCAGCACATTCTTTTTCGAGGTCAAAGCTTGCCCAGCTGTTTGTGTATTTAACTTCCATAGTTACGGATGGGCATACGCTCTTAGCACCAAGGTAGAAAGAAGTATATCCGGAAATAACCTCTGCATATGGGAATGCACCAACATAACCCATCTTGCAGTTATCTTCTGTAATTGTGCCGTCTTCGATCATCTCATTCAGTTTGAGACCGGCTACAACACCGGATACATAACGAGCTTCATAAATATTTGTAAAGTAGTTATGCATGTTGGAAAGTCCGCTTGCTGCTGCCTGAGTTCCTGTTGCATGGCAGAACTGTACGTCCGGATACTCTCCTGCTGCTTCAAGGATATAGGTCTCATGTCCGAAGCTGTTTGCAAAAATGATCTGGCATCCCTGATCTGCAAGGTCTGCTGCTGCATCGTAGCATCCTTCGTCTTCACCGATCAGAGTTTTTTCGATAACCTGTGAATCATCAAGTCCAAGATTTTCTACCATCTCATCGATACCAGCCATATGTGCAGCTGTATATCCTTCGTTTTCATCACCGATGTAGATTGCTCCGATCTTTAAATCTTCTTTTGCAATGCCTGCACCACTTTCACTGTCATCACTTGCATATACAGGTGCGGTCATCGTAACTGCCATTGCTGCTGCAAGTCCAATTGCCAATGCTTTTTTCATCTTTCTTTCCTCCATTTTCTCCTCTTACTCCTGTTACCGAACAAAAGAGGCACAACAATTACTGTTACGCCTCTTTGCAAGTGCTTTTACTATACATGTCATTTTGTGAATTGTCAATAAATTCAAGCAAAAACATACTATTTATTTGACACCCTAATTTTTTTTGTATATTTATAAGAAAGGAATCCGCAAAATATATTCGCTTTATTCATTTTTCCATTCCGTTTATGTTGATTTTGAGTTATTTTCTTTATTACTTCTTGACTTCTTCGCGTTAAAGCGTTATACTTTAAAAAGTTAATTCGATTCGAACGTGAATCAACAATACAGGAGGACTTAAAATATGAAAAAGCAGATTTTAGCAGGCGTTCTGTCTGCAACAATGGTAGTTGGCATGGGTGGTGTCAGCGTATTTGCAGCAGATGATGCTGACGATAAAACTTATAACATCGGTATCTGCCAGCTCGTACAGCACGAGGCTCTGGATGCTGCAACACAGGGCTTCAAAGATGCCATTACAGAAGAACTTGGCGACAAAGTAACATTTGATGAGCAGAACGCACAGGGTGATTCCAATACCTGTTCTACTATCATCACAGACTTTGTTTCCGATAATGTAGACCTGATTCTTGCAAACGCAACTCCTGCTCTTCAGGCAGCTGCAGCAGGTACAGCAGATATCCCGATTCTCGGAACCTCTGTTACAGAATACGGTGTAGCACTTGACCTTGACGATTTTGACGGAACTGTTGGAAATAATATTTCCGGTACCTCAGACCTTGCTCCACTTGAAGATCAGGCGGCAATGCTTAACGAGCTCTTCCCGGATGCCAAAAATGTCGGACTTGTTTACTGCTCCGCAGAAGCAAACTCCCAGTATCAGGTGGATACAGTAAAAGCAGCTCTTGAGAAATTAGGTTATACCTGTGAATACTATGCATTCTCAGATTCCAACGATCTTTCTTCCGTAGCTACAACAGCTGCTACAGAAAGTGATGTTATCTACTTACCAACAGATAACACCGTTGCATCCAACACAGAAATCATCAATAACATCTGCCTTCCGGAGAAAGTTCCGGTAATCGCCGGTGAAGAAGGTATCTGCGAGGGATGCGGTGTTGCCACTCTTTCCATCAGCTATTATGACCTCGGTGTTGCTACCGGTAAGATGGCTCTGAAAGTTCTGGTAGACGGTGAAGATATTTCCAAAATGCCGATCGAGTATGCACCACAGTTCACAAAAGAATACAATCCTGAAATCTGTAAAGAACTCGGAATCGAAGTTCCGGATGACTATGTTGCAATCGGTGCAGACGCAGAAGAAGAAACTTCTGAGGACGATGCAGATGCTGCAGACGATACAGCAGAAGAAACAACTGAAGAAGCTGAATAATTTTTCTCATAATTAAGCCCAAAACACAAATTTATACAGACAGCGGGAGAGGAATATCCTTTCTCGCTTTCTGTGTCGTCAGGAGGAATCACAAAATGAATATTCTTAGCTTAATAAACGCACTCCCAGGTGCAGCCGCGCAGGGGCTGATCTGGGGAATCATGGCGATCGGTGTCTATCTTACCTTTCGTATTCTGGATGTTGCCGATCTGACTGTTGACGGTACCATGTGTACCGGCGGTGCTGTCTGTGTCATGATGCTGATGAGTGGTCATAACATCTGGGTATCTATGCTTGCCGCTACCGGAGCCGGAATGCTGGCAGGACTCGCAACCGGAATCTTTCACACCTTTATGGGAATCCCGGCAATCCTCGCCGGAATCCTGACACAGCTTGGTCTCTACTCCGCCAACCTCAAGATCATGGGCAAGGCAAATCAGGCAGTTAACGGAAACAAATACAATCTTCTTGTTTCCCTTCGTAATGTAAAAGGTGTTCCATTTTATCAGAATACCATTCTGATCGTTGCTGTTTTTGTCGTCGTACTGATTGCAATTCTCTACTGGTTCTTCGGAACAGAACTCGGATGTTCACTCCGTTCTACCGGATGTAATCCGAATATGTCCCGTGCACAGGGAATCAATACCAACGTATGTAAAGTACTCGGCCTGATGATCTCCAACGGTCTGGTTGCACTTTCCAGTGCACTCCTTGCACAGTATCAGGGATTTGCCGATGTCAACATGGGACGTGGAGCAATCGTTATCGGTCTTGCTGCAGTCATCATCGGTGAAGCAATCTTCGGACGTATTTTCCGCAATTTTGCACTTCGTCTTCTGAGTGTTGCATTCGGTTCTATTCTCTACTATCTGGTACTTCAGACAGTTATCTGGCTCGGAATCGACACTGACCTTCTGAAGATGCTGTCTGCACTTGTTGTAGCTGTCTTCCTTGCAGTACCTTACTGGAAAACAAAATATTTTACAAAACCTACGAAACGTGGAGGTAACAACTGATGCTTGAGCTGAAAAACATATATAAAACATTTAATCCGGGAACCATCAATGAAAAAGTGGCTCTGAACGGTCTGAACCTCACACTGAATGAAGGTGATTTTGTTACTGTTATCGGTGGTAACGGAGCCGGTAAATCTACCATGCTGAATGCAGTTGCCGGCACATGGCAGGTCGATGAAGGACAGATCATTATCGATGGTATCGATGTCACCAAATTATCCGAACACAAAAGAGCCGCATATCTCGGTCGTGTATTCCAGGATCCTATGACCGGAACTGCTGCTACTATGGGAATCGAAGAAAACCTTGCTCTTGCAAAACGCCGTGGCAAAACACGTTTACTAAAACCGGGAATCACAAAGAAAGAGCGTGAAGAATATAAAGAACTGCTGAAAGTTTTAGGTCTCGGACTGGAAGACCGTCTTACTTCCAAGGTCGGACTTCTCTCCGGTGGACAGCGTCAGGCACTGACACTTCTGATGGCTACACTGCAGAAACCAAAGCTTCTGCTTCTGGATGAGCATACTGCTGCCCTCGACCCGAAGACCGCAGCCAAGGTACTTGAAATCACAGAAATGATCGTCAACCGTGACCATCTGACAACTATGATGATCACTCATAATATGCAGGATGCGATCACACATGGAAATCGTCTGATCATGATGATGGAAGGTAAGATCATTCTGGATATTCAGGGCGAGGAGAAAAAGAAACTTACTGTGAGAAATCTGCTGGATCAGTTTGAGAAGGCAAGCGGACAGGAGTTTAGTAATGATTCTGCTCTGCTGAGCTAGGATAAGGGAGTAAAAAAAGATTTAATTTACGCAACTTATAAAGATGTTGATAGTTCACGCAACTTATAAAGATATATGATTCTTCAACGGCTTCATCATCTGGAAGTACTAAGGAATAACCCGAATGTTAAGTGCATTCATAAAAATCACAAACTCGCTGTCGCTCAAACAATGTGATTTTTATGAATAACACATTCGGAACATTCCTAAGAGCTTCCGGGATGATTGCAGATGTTGAAGAATCATATATCTTTTTTGTTGCTGTGGAGTATAACAACTTCGTTTTATGCTACATTGTTCTATATGTTTCATATTTTCTTTATTGCAATTTTTGTATTCGATTCTTTTTTTATCTTATTTTATCCTACTCAGCTACCTCCTGCCAGGAGGGTACCCGGACCGCGCGCCGTTCAAAGCAATCTATAATAGGATAATTTCGGTGGCGCGCTGCACTGCTTCCATCCCGCGCACAACTGCCAATAGCGCTGTCCAGGACGATGGGGATTGCTGTAAAAAGCGATAAAATAAAGAAGGATCTGCAAATATTCGCTCTATGACCTATCGTAATGAGAAGATGCTTGTGCAGGTGAAATGTGTATTGGTTTCAGAAACATCTGCAAGAGTCCATAGAAATACTTGATTATATCCTGGCTGTGTTATGGAGCATAAAGTGCAATGTTTGAGCCGTCAGGCGAGTTTTGCACTTTTGATCCATGTATTTAACAGACAGGAATAATCTTAGTATTTCTGGACGATGAAGCCGTTTCTGAAATCAATGCACATTCATCCTGCACACCTCATCCTCACACCCAGTCATGAGCAGCGAATATCTGCCGATCCTTTATATACTATTTACTTTGTTTTACTTAATCCCCTTCATGGACAAGCTGATTCTCTTCTTCTTCATATCCACTCCAAGTACTCTTACATCCACCACATCCCCAACGGACACTGCCTCAAGCGGATGTTTGATATATTTCTCACTCATCTCGGAGATATGCACCAGTCCATCCTGATGAACCCCGATATCCACAAATGCCCCGAAATCAATGACATTACGGACAGTTCCCTTCAGGATCATGCCCTCTTTGAGATCTTTCATATCAAGTACATCTGTGCGAAGTACCGGTTTCGGCATTTCATCACGCGGATCTCGTGCCGGTTTTTCCAGTTCTTTTACAATATCGCGAAGTGTCGGCTCACCGACTCCGAGCTCTTCTGCAAGCTTCTTATAGTTCTTGATCTGCTTTGAAATACCACTCAGTTTACCACCCATAATATCTTCCGGTGTGTAGCCAAGCTTTTCAAGAACTTTCTTTGCTGCCTCATAGCTTTCCGGATGCACACTTGTTGCATCAAGAGGATTCCTGCCTCCGGTGATGCGCGCAAAACCTGCACACTGCTCAAACGCTTTCGGTCCGAGTTTCGCTACTTTGAGAAGCTCACGACGGCTTTCAAATCTGCCGTTTTCTTCACGGTATGCAACGATATTCTTAGCAATCACTTTACTGATGCCGGAAATATATTCCAGAAGGGACGCAGATGCTGTATTCAGGTCCACACCGACTTTATTTACACAGTCCTCAACTACTCCACTTAAAGCCTCGCCAAGCTTCTTCTGGTTCATATCATGCTGATACTGACCGACACCGATAGACTGCGGTGTGATCTTAACCAGCTCTGCAAGCGGATCCTGCAGACGTCTTGCGATCGAAGCCGCGCTTCTCTGTCCTACATCGAAATTCGGGAACTCTTCCGTTGCCAGCTTACTTGCAGAATATACAGACGCACCTGCCTCATTTGTGATCACATACTGTACCTTCTCAGGAATCTCTTTGAGAAGTTCTACAATGATCTGTTCAGATTCTCTGGATGCAGTTCCGTTTCCAAGAGAAATCAGAGATACATTATATTTTTTGATCAGTTTTTTCAGAGTTTCCTTTGCCGCGCGGATCTTTGCATCGTTTGTCGGCGCAGTCGGATAAATAACTGTTGTATCGAGAACCTTTCCGGTCTCATCTACAACTGCCAGTTTACATCCTGTACGGAATGCAGGGTCCCATCCGAGTACCACTTTGCCGACAATTGGAGGCTGCATCAGAAGCTGTTCCAGATTCTTGCCAAATACATGAATTGCTCCGTCCTCTGCCTTTTCAGTCAGGTCACTTCGGATCTCACGCTCAATTGCCGGCGCGATCAAACGTTTGTAACTGTCCTCTACAACTTCACGGAGAACCGGTTTTGTAACCGGATTATCTCTGGTGATCACCTGTTTCTGAAGCCATCCCATTGCCTCGTCTTCCGGTGCACTGATCTTGACAGTGAGCATTTTTTCTTTTTCACCACGGTTCAGCGCAAGTACACGATGTCCTGCAAGTTTTTTAATCGGTTCTTCAAATTCATAGTACATCTCATAAACAGAAGATTCCTCAGGATTTTTGGCTGCAGATACTACAGTTCCTTTGTCCATGGTAAGTTTACGGAGATAGATACGGTAATCTGCTTCATCAGAAATATGCTCTGCAATAATATCTTTTGCGCCATTTATCGCATCTTCTATCGTTTCCACACCTTTTTCATCGGACAAAAATGCCTTTGCCTCTTCTTCAAGAGATTTATTTGTCATCTGAAGCATAATAATATTTGCCAGTGGCTCCAGACCTTTTTCTTTTGCTATGATTGCACGTGTACGACGTTTCGGACGATAAGGACGATAAAGATCCTCAACGACTACAAGTGTCTGCGCATCCAGAATCTGTTTTTTCAGTTCCGGTGTCAGTTTGCCCTGTTCCTCGATGCTTCCGAGCACCTGATTTTTCTTGTCTTCCAGATTACGAAGATATGTCAGTCTTTCGTGAAGTGTACGAAGCTGTTCATCATTCAGAGAACCTGTAGCTTCTTTACGGTAACGGGAAATAAAAGGAATTGTGCAGCCTTCATCAATAAGTTTGACAGCTGCCTCCACCTGCCATTTTTCTACTTTAAGTTCTCTGGTTATGACCTGAATAATGTCCATTGTATTCTCCTTTATGTCTCACTGTAAAATGTATTATTTTGCGGCTCTGTACCAATAAGCTCCATATAAAAAACTGTCTCACTCATATAAATATACGGGAAGAGCCAGAGAAGACCGATATACATCGAAAAAAGCGATAAAATCGCCAGCGGAATAAAACTGAGCATCATCAGCCAGTATTTCAGGATATGTCCTCTCATCAAACGTGAACTTGTTTTCAGTGCTTCTATTCCGCCCATTTCCGGACTGTCTGCAAGCAGACAGAAAGTCAGCATAAACGGGCTCGTCAGGATTACCTCCAGAACAACTCCAACCAGAAGCATCACAAGACACAGCTCGATCCATGCAATCTGCTCTGCTTCCGTGTTTCCTGCTTTCACTATAAATGACACGTAGTAAAATGGCAGCTGCGCCACAGTATTCAGAAGTGAAAGAATAAATCCTGCCACCAGCACCCGATCCGGTCCGTTGTGAAACAGATAAAGAAGGTTTCCTAAGGAAACCTCCCTGTCACGAGCCATATTCAGAAGCATGTAGCTGTATCCTGCCCGAAAGACCATGGCAATCAGTGAAAAGACAAATACAAAGACCTGTCCTGCCACCATTGGCCATAGTGTGCTTCCAGGAAATAATTGTATGGAAAGTATATTTCCGATAAAAGTTACCGCGCCAACTGCGAGTACACCGGCAATTGCAGAACCCCAGTGTCCACTGAGGTTCATTTTTGCCTGTTTTTTCCAGTATTTTATACTGCCGTTCATAAAAACTCCTTTTCAGCAGTTTTGAAAAAAGTTCTTCCGTTTTTATTCGTGATGAGCTGTTACGGAAGCAGCTTTGTTGCTGTCTTCATCTTTGTTAAACCAGAATTCCACATAGTTTCTGATCTTCGCATCTTTATTCGGATAAATTCTTAAATAATCATCATTTTCTTCGGAAATGTAACCTTTTTCATCTGCCCTTTTAATAAGCTCTGTCTTGTCCGCTCCAAGTGTAATATCTCCGGAAAGTTTCATTTCAATGCTTTCCGGATCATAAGTTGCGAAAGACAGTTCTCTGACAAAACAGTTCTCAAGAGCCGTTGCATTTTCTGTCTCGTTATAAACAGAAAAATGAATGCTCTGATTGTTTTTCATCATATCAATAAATGCAATTCCGCCGCCCTCTACATACGGAGTGTCCTCTGCATCCTGGATTTCCCATCCGTTTGCTGTAAATGCAGATACCGGTGCCGGAAGACTGTAAAGATCTCCCATGTATTCGACAGCTGTATCCAGCATATCGTCACCAAGCGCTGTCGGTGTTTCATAAGAAGTAACAATATCCGGAACTTCATCGCTGACTGTTCCCTTATCATAATCTTCCGGTTCCTCAAAGTTTCTCAAATCTACTTCTTTCAGAGTATTGTCATCTTTATATACAGAAAGTTCTACTTCCTGATAACTATCCTTCTCATAGGTTAATTTTGTATAAAGATCGCCTTCGTATGTGTCACTCGGTTCTCCATATGCAGCTTTGATGTCATCAAGTGTGGCTTTGCCTAATTCAAGACCGCCCGGAAGCTTCACAGAAACGGTACTCAGATCAATATCATATGAGCCATCCACCGTGATTCCACCGATCAGACAGTCTTCCAGTCCTGCTTCGTTGATTCCAAGGTTTATCACATCTGCATAAACACTGCTTGCACCCTTGTTAAACGTCATCAATCCATAAGAATTGGTGGATACCTTTGTATCCGGATCTTCTCTTGAACTCAATTCCCACCCCATATCAGTAAACGCCTGATATGTCATAGGAAATTTCATTATCTGACCGTCAAACTCCATGCTGAAACTGTAGATGTCATCTCCCAGCCCCTCTGCGATCTCAGAATCAGTCGCTTCTCCTGCTGCTTCTGTTGTTTCGGCAGCCGCTTCTTCTGTCGCATCTGCTGCAAATGCAGATACCGGTGCCATCATCATGCATGCTGTCAGTACCATCGCTAATGTTTTCATTTTCATAAGTAATTGCCCCCTGTGCTTTTTATTTATTTAATCTGCTGAATCAGTCCGCAAGATTAAAAGCATCATGTACAGCGTTCATTGCCCTTACGCCGTCTTTTTCGTTGATCAGAACGGTGACACGAATCTCGGAAGTAGAGATCATGTTGATGTTGACTCCTTCATTGTAAAGACTTTCAAACATCTTAGCTGCTACTCCGGGATTGCTCATCATACCTGCTCCGACGATAGAAAGTTTCGCAATATTTCTTTCGGCATGCAGTTCCTGATAGCCAAGGCGTATTTTGTGTTCTTCCAGTGCTGCCATCGCATCATCCAGATCTTTGCCGTCAACAGTAAAGGAAATATCCTTCGTGCCGGCACGTCCGATAGACTGCAGGATCACATCTACGTTGATATGTTTTTTGGCAAGTACATCAAATAATTTAAACGCCACACCCGGCACATCTCTAAGTCCGATCACGGCAATTCGTACAGCGTCTGTGTCAAGAGCCACTCCGCTGATCAGCATTCTTTCCACTGTTACTTCCTCCTTTACGACAGTTCCTTCACTGTTATTCAGACTGGAACGTACCACCAGCGGTACGCCATATTTTTTCGCCATTTCGACAGAACGGTTATGAAGCACACCGGCTCCAAGCGTTGCCAGATCCAGCATCTCATCATAAGTGATTTCTTTCAGTTTGCGTGCATTCGGCACTTTTCGCGGATCAGCAGTATAAACGCCATCCACATCTGTATAGATCTCACATGCATCTGCATGAAGGGCTGCTGCCAGTGCAACGGCTGTCGTGTCGGAACCGCCTCTTCCAAGCGTTGTATAATCGTCGTATTTATTGATTCCCTGGAAACCTGTGACAACTACGATCTTGCGGTTTTCCAGTTCTCTGCGGATACGCTCTGTATCAATTCGTTTCAGACGTGCATTGCCGTGTACACTGGTCGTATGCATGGATACCTGAAATGCATTCAGAGATACCGCCGGTACTCCAAGCTTGTCAAGAGCCATTGCCATCAGTGATACAGACATCTGCTCACCGATTGTAAAAAGCATATCCATTTCTCTTTTTGGCGGTTTTTCGTTGATATCTTCTGCCATGGTGATTAGCTCATCAGTGTATTTTCCCATTGCAGAAAGCACAACCACCACGTCATTGCCTTTTTTGTATTCTTCTACACATCGGTTCGCAACATTGTAGATTCTTTCTTTATTCGCTACAGATGTGCCGCCGAATTTCTTTACTATTAACATAGCTTCCTCCCGGAATTATATTTTCAATCCTTTACACGGATCATGGTAATTACATTACCATTTAATTTATGTACCTTTTCTTCGTATGTACCCTGCTTCATGCATTCTGTGATAAATCCAAATTCACCCGGAAGATTTTTAAGGTTTACAATCTGCACATTGTCAAACACGGTTTCCACCTGCTCTACCGTCGTACCTTTGACACGTACAAAGAATCTTCCTTCAACTTCATCCATTGTCATAAGCTTCAGCGGACGGCTGGACCAGTTTGTCATGATATTTCTGTGAAGATGTTTTGCTTCATCCACAACATCTGCAACAACGGCGCTTGCTGTAGGAAGCTTTCCGGCTCCGCTTCCGTAAAACATCGCATCGCCGAGCACGTTACCATGTACGAAAACTGCATTGAATACATCGTTTACACTGTAGAGCGGACTGGTCTGACCCACAAGGAACGGTGCAACCATTGCATAAAAAGAATCATCCCCGATCTTGCGGCTCGTACCGAGAAGTTTAATCGTCATACCAAGTTCTTCGGCATACTCCATATCTTCCGGTGTGATCTTTGTGATTCCCTCTGTATAAATATCCTCATAATTGAGAAATCTGCCATATGCAAGAGAAGACAGGATTGCAATCTTGCGGCATGCATCATAACCCTCAACATCCGCGGTCGGATCTGCCTCTGCATAGCCTTTCTGCTGTGCTTCTTTCAGAACTGCATCAAATTCTGATCCTTCTGTCGCCATTTTGTACATCATGTAGTTGGTCGTTCCATTCAGGATACCGGTGATCTCATCGATTTCATCTGCTGTCAGAGAAGAATTCAGCGCACGAATGATCGGAATTCCGCCACCGCAGCTTGCTTCAAATAAGAAGTTGATGTTCTTTGCGCTTGCAATCTCCATCAGCTCCGGACCATGCTTCGCAACCAGAGCTTTGTTTGATGTGCAGACACTTTTGCCTGATTCAAGTGCGCGTTTTACAAAGGTATATGCCGGCTCGATTCCGCCCATAACTTCGACTACAATATCGACTTCCGGATCGTTTGCAATAATCTCATAATCATGTACGAGAACCTTTTCGACCGGGTCACCCGGAAAATCTCTCAGATCCAGAACATATTTTACATTGATCTCCGCGCCTGCGCGCTTATTGATGCTTTTGTGGTTTGTGTTGATGACTTCCACTACACCGCTTCCAACTGTACCGTATCCTAATACCGCAATATTTATCATGTCTTCCTCCTGTGTAATATGTTACAGTTCATAAATTTTATCTATTCTCTACCGAGTATCTTCAGATAATGGATTCCTTCCTGACTCTCAATTTCTTCTATCATGGCTTCCGCGTCACCCTCGCCCGGCAGAATATCCACACTGAGCGTGAGCGTTGCGATTCCATTGATCGGAATACTCTGGTGAATCGTAAGAATATTTCCATGGAAATGCGCTATGGCCTGAAGGACTACAGACAAAATTCCCGGCTCATCATCCATCTGAATGATAAAGGTGATCGTCTTTCCTCTCGTTTCTTCATGAAACGGAAAAATATCATCCTTATATTTATAAAAGGAGCTTCGACTGATCCCGGTCTGCTCTGCTGCTTCCTGTACCGTGCTTACCTTCTCGGAATCCAGTAATTTCTTTGCCTGTACAACTTTCAGCAATACCTCCGGAACTGCCCGCTCCCTGACTACAAAATACTTTTTCTTCTGTGTTGTTTTTTCCATTTCCAATTTCCTGCTCCTGTTGAATCCACATTCTTTACAGTATATACCCCCGCGGAGATATGTCCGTTTATAAGAGACACGTGTTCTCCTACGAGGGATATATTACCATATTATGCCCGCTTCTGCAATGGCTTTTATGAATCCTGACAGGCTCCAAGGCTGAATTTATTATTGTTCAGCCGTTTTCTTTGACAGTGCGATCCATTTCAGATATGCATTGATAAACGGATCGATCTCGCCGTCCAGAACAGCATCTACATTACCGGTTTCTTCACTTGTTCTGTGATCCTTCACCATCGTGTACGGCTGCATTACATAGGATCTGATCTGATTACCCCATCCGATATCTGTCACTTCACCACGGATACCGGAAAGTTTGGCTTCTGCCTCCTGCTGTTTCAGAAGGAACAGCTTTGCTTTCAGCATCTGCATGGCTTTGTCTTTGTTCATGTGCTGTGAACGTTCATTCTGGCACTGTACTACGATTCCTGTCGGAAAATGCGTAATACGGATCGCAGATGAAGTCTTGTTGATGTGCTGACCACCGGCACCACTGCTTCGATAAGTATCGATACGGATGTCGTCGTCATTGATCTCTACATCCAGATCTTTCTTGATATCCGGCATAACGTCGCAGGATACAAATGAGGTCTGACGCTTACCGGCTGCATTAAACGGTGAAATACGTACGAGACGATGTACACCCTTTTCGGATTTCAGATAACCATAGGCATTTTCACCATTTACCTGAAAAGTAACAGACTTAATACCGGCTTCATCACCATCCAGATAATCCAGTACTTCCATGGTAAATCCCTTACGGTCTACCCAACGGCTGTACATACGGTAAAGCATGCCGCACCAGTCACAGGCCTCTGTGCCGCCTGCTCCTGCATTCAGCTTGATAATTGCATTTTCGCTGTCGTATTCTCCGGATAATAATGTCTTAACACGGATGCTGTCAAAGTTTTTCTCAAATTCATCCAGCATCTCCTGAATCTCCGGAATGATCTCCGGATCATTTTCCTCATAGCCCATCTCGATCATGGTTTCCATATCTTCCATCTGGCTCTCCAGACTGTGATAAATCTCCATGTCGTCTTTCATGCTTTTGAGTTCTTTCATTTTTTTCTGGGAAACTTCTGCGTCATCCCAGAAATCAGGCGCTTCCATTTCGCGCTCTAATTCTTCGACCTTCTGCTCTTTGTTAGCGAGGTCAAAGTGAATCCCTCACTTCCACTAATGGTTCTGTGTATGTTGCAAGAATGCTCTTGAACTGATCTAATTCAACCACAGCTTCACCTTCTTTCTATAATAATCATAGTAACTGTGCAGTGCTTTCTGCTGAACAGTTATCAAAAATACAATAACATAAAATCCGTTATAATTCAATCTTTTCGAGGTCTTCCGGCACATACAGACTGCCGTGGAAATACTTCCTGCCTTCTTCTGTATATAATTGTTTACGGCGGACAATATTTTTATCCTCGGTGTGATAAAGTATCAGATTTTTTACGCCAAGCTGTTCTGCGAGTTCACTGGCATCTTTCGCTGTGGAATGATGCTTTTCATATGGATGGAACACATCTGCCTGGTCATACAGGCAAAAAGCCTCGTGAAGCAGCCATTTGCTGTTTTCGGCATATTTTTTCTCACATTCATTATATGGCTCGTCACCACAGCAGGTGAGTTTTTCGCCGTTTCCCATGTCCATGCAGAATCCGTATTGTTTGGCCTTTGTGGATCGAATGTCAAAAAATGTCACCTTATGTCCCATAAGGGTACGCTCCTCACCGTCATTTACCACGACCAGATGAAGACGTTTGCCGATAAAATCGGTCAGTTTCTTTGGATAAAGCTGCTCTGCCATCTCTTTAAGCAGACCGATCACTTCATCGTGACCGTAGATCCATGCTTCTCCTTCATACTGTCCCTGTTTCATATGCTGGCAGATCATGCGGATCATCCAGACAATTCCCATCAGATGATCGACGTGCTTGTGAGTCACAAAAATCTCCCGCATATCCTGCCAGGCAAAACCGGCCTGCTTCAACTGGCGAAGCAGAGTGTTTCCACCGCCGCCGTCAACCAGCAGATGTTTCTCCCCATCCTGAAGCACAAAGCAGGTGTTGTAGCATTCCGTCACCATTGCATTTCCCGTTCCGAGCATTGTTATATTCATGGAAATTCCTCCTGTGTTTGTTGTGTTGTAGTGTCACGCTAAAAGCCTCCATTATGATACCATAATATAGAAAGAAAAGGAACAGCCAGCGCTGCTCCCTATTCTGAAAAGTGTGTTAAAAATTACTATTACGAAAAACTATATGGTTCTACTTGCAATCCGTACTCTTTCATCAGTTGTCTGCGATAATCCTTATCTGTAAATGCACGCTTCATATCTCCCATTCGCTCATCATTATATAAATGTTCATACAAGATATTTACTAAAGTTTCCCGTTGCCGTGTTTCATCTTCTATTATTTCTTCAAGACCTTTACACATATTACAGCCTCCCTCCTGTCTTAATTCTGATTTAAGTTCCTGTAGTTTTTTCATATCGGACATCACACATATCAGATCATATGCATCTTCTTCAAGACTGAGCAGTCCTTCTCTGTGCTTCTCTACATATTTCTCTAATTGTTGTTTGTTCCCATCATTTTGCAGAAATCCGAAAACTTCTCTGAGGTCAGTAGTAAATTTTTCAACATCAGAAAAATTCCGTACTTCTATCAGATCAATAGAATAATCCTTCATTTGCTTTTGTATATGTAACGGGCAGACTTTCAGATCTGTAATCTCTTTCAGGCTTTTTGCTCCATTCCAGTTATCTTTCCCAAAATAGATAACGATTGTAAGAATTGGTTTCAGCCTGTCAGATTCTTTAAATTTTGATAAAAACTCTCCGTGATCTGCCCATGCCTGTTTTTCTCTTTTGTGTTTTCGCTCAATGTCTTTCCATTGTAAATAATAGCCATTTGCATCTGCATTAATCACACGTACCGGCATCACATAACTGATATCTGACTGATTCTGAATGGATATGATAATCGGTATTTTCTGTATACCGTTATCATCATTCTTTACATCGGTTTCTTTTCCAACCGGAATCTTAACTTCAAAAAGAACATCTGTAATATTTACATTTGTCTTCAATTTCTTATCGTTCCACCATGATTTTGCCAGTATCGGATTCAGCTCTGTAATATCTTGTGGACTTATGATTTTGTTTCCATCGTACAGATACACATTCAGCAGATCGGCTATCCGCATTTTATCTTTAAAGTAGTTGATTGAAGGAATATCCTTTTTTGCCATCACACCTCTCTTTCCGGATATGCGTTTTAAGAACTTTTTGTTCTTATTTTAATTATACGAACTTCACTATAAAAATTCAATCTTTACATATCCTTCTTTACATTAATTTGAGATTTTCGGCTGAAACGCCAGTGCAGATCAAAAGATAAATAAATGATGTGATTATTTTAGCATTCCTGCATGTGAGCGGCAAGAAAAAACGTTCGACAAATTCTGCCCTTTTTCAAAAGGACTGTGCGCCAATTACTTAACACAACAGTCCTTAGCAAACTTACTTCATTTTTTTACCTTATCCAATTGTAACCGTTGATAATCCACTACAATTGAAAAAGGCACATATCCCAACCTTTTGTACGCTGTCAGGAATTTCTATTTCAACAACATTCAAACAATTATAAAAAGCATAATCTCCTATGGATGTAATTCCTTCAGAAATTTTAATTTCTTTAATATCTGTTTGAAAAAGTGCCCATGGGACATCTTTTTCTTCGTTCCAGCATAGCATCTCTCCCTGCCCTGTTATTTCAAGAATACCATCCTCACTAAATTCCCAGCAAACATTATTTCCCTCTGCTCCACATTCTCCTTGTCTTGCTATACTTTCACTTAAGACATTTTCCCCCTCTTCATTTATATCAATCTCCTGCGATTGAAATATATCCTCGCAATCTTCCCCTTCTACCTCTTCAATTTCCACTTCGTCATCCTCAATTACATCTGTTTCAAAATCATTTTGTTCCGATTCAGGTATTTCCAGTTCTATCTGTTCCTCTTCATCATCAAATACAGTTACTTCTTCATCTACCATTTCTTCAGATGCCTGTACATTATGCCCTGTATTTCCGCAAATACCGATTACTGTTATAAGGCCCAACATGCACAATGCTATTTTTCTGTTATACTTCATGTATCTCCACCTCATTTCTTAACTTTTACACTCTTTACACTACTCCATGACGAATAGTATTTAACCTTTCCGACTTTTTTGTAAGTAGCAATTCTTATGTAATATTTTTTTCCTTTTTTTAGTTTGGAAAGTACTTTTTGTGATTTCTTTGCACCATTAACATTTACAGTTTTTACGCCTGCTTTAAATTTCTTATCCGTAGAATATTGAATTGCGTATCCACTAATAGAAGTTTTCTCCTTCCACTTAACTGTAACTTTTCCTTTTGATGTATTTGATGCTTTAGAAATTTTTGTTCCCAGCGGCTTTACAGTAACCGTGATTTTTTTTGATATTTCATTATAATTTTGCGTACCACTCGCTTTAATTGTAATTACTGCACTGCCAACAAATTTTCGAGAAATAGTAATCTTTCCCTGCCTACTTACCTTCACTGATTTATTATTGGAGGTGTACATTAAATTTGCACTTTCATATGCCGACGCACCAATATTCGCAGACTGTTTTTTGGTCGAAGCATTTTTTGTAATTTCTTTTGCCGTTATCACATTTTGCGCTTTTTGTATTGTATATTCTGTCTCATACTTTCCGCTATATGCTCCGGCGCCCTGTATTACAATTTTTGCTGCACCAGCATTAATATTATTGTAACAGGTAATTGTATAATCTTTTTCCTCCCGCAAAATATAACTTGCATCTTTTATCATGACTGTTGGAATGTTTGGTCTTCCTGTATATATGCAAGAATCCTGTCTCACCTCAATTGAGCACATCAAAAGATTACGCTTTTGAACTTCATTAGTCTCCGGATTCCACGGCATCCATATAATGTCACCTCCATAATTCTCCAATTTATCTAATGTCCAGCTGCTGTCATTATATGGATAATATGCAGTACCTGATACATTTTCAAAACTTCTTTCTGCCATTTCCGGCATATTTCCAAAGAAATATATATTCTTGAGATTCTTGCAGTTCGCAAATGCATGATCACCAATTTTCTTTACTTTTGCACCTATGTTAACATTAAAAAGATTTTCACAATTTGCAAATGCATTTGGCTCAATTTCTACAGTCAACCCATCTGGCATTTTCTTTATTTTGAAAGTAGTAGAAACAAAACCTTCCCATCCACTTCCATAAATTGCAGTAATACGAACTGTCGCAGTACCAGGATTAATATTATTTATATATTCAATTTCATATGCCTTATTTTCCTGCAATATTTTGGTTCCATAGCAGACGGTCACTTTGGGCATGATTTCATTTCCATTATATACAAAACTTGTTCCTTCAAGTTTTATTGTACAATCCGCCAGATTTTTTATTGTAGATTCATTCACAGTTATCTTGACATATTTTCTCGTTTCTTTATAATTTTCTGTCTCTGACGCTATGATTGTGATATTTGCGCTTCCAGCGCCATTTATAGTTACATTACCATCAGAATCTACCTCTGCAACTTTCGTATCATCCGATACATAACTCAAAATGCCGTCACCTACTGCAAGACTGGCATTTAAATTAAACACATCATCCTCTCTCTCTTTTACAAAACTATCATCACATTCAATAATCTGTTCTTTCTTTTCATTTCCTTCAAAAATACTGGTTATATTTGTTACTTTGAATCCCCATTCGTTTCCGGCATTATCCGACACTAGTTTTATTTTAACAGATTTTCCCGACACATTAATTGTTGCACCGCTTAATTGTGTGCCTGTATATTTACCTACCTCCGTTCCATCCGAGCTGTAAATATGAATATAATCAAAACCGTCTTCCACTTCAGTTCGAGGATCAAAAGTTATCTGTAATGTGTCCCCATCACTTTCAGTTGAATAAATCCAATAATCAGAACAATTATTTTCATATTTATGTGGGCTCTCCAGTTCATCAACACTCTTCGCTATACACGCAGTATTTGTTACTGTTACCGTGCAAGTATCCCAAAGATTGCTTCCATCTTTTGTTTTGCCCGTAACAGTTGCCGTACCTTTAGCTAAAGCTGTTATACAACCTGTCTGATCCACCTTTACGATTTTTTCATCCGATGAATTCCATTCAACCTCTTTATTATTTGCATTTTCCGGGTAAATACTGGTTTTCAGCTGATATGTCTCCAAAGCTTCCATTGATACAGATTCTCTGTTCAAATAAATCGAAGTTACCGGCTGTGTGACTATTACATTACAATACACACTTTGTTCACCAACAATAACTTTTATCTTAGCAGTTCCCGTGTTTTCAGCAGTTACTACTCCCGTATCACTCACAGTCGCAATATTACTGTCTGTACTCTTCCATGAAACCTCATCTGTGAAATCCTTTGGTTCTACATTAAGAGATAATTGGACTGTCTGACCTTCATTAATTGTAACTTCAGATTTATCCAGAGAAACTTTCTCAGTTTTTTTATCTATGGCAACAAATTTTATTCCCTTCTCACCAGCATATTTTTCTGCATATGTTCCTGCCACACCATAAATTGTCATTTTTGCCGGGTAACTGAATACCGAAGTTCCAATGGAAGATGTATTTCTTGGAATTGTAATTTCTTTTAATGCGATACATTCTTTAAATGCTGATTTATCAATACTTTTTATTGTGTATGGTAAAACAATCTTCTCCAAATTATCACAATGTTCAAAGCACGACTCAGATAATTTAGAAATCCCTACTCCTACCGAAATATTTGTTAGGCTATCACAATCATATAAAACACCATTTCCTATCGTTGTAACAGAATTGGGAATTACAATTTTTTCCAATCCGTCGCAATTTCTGAATGCTTCATTTCCAAGTTCTCTTACTGTATTCGGAATCACAATTTCTGTTAACGATGTACAACCTTTAAAAGCATTGTCTTTTATAGATTCAAGACAGTCGCTCCACTCCACCTTTTTTAAAGAACTGCAGCCATCAAATGCATGTGGCCATATCGTTGTTACTGTTTTTGGAAGCTGAATTTCTTCCAAAGAGGTACAGCCCGCAAATGTATAGTCACTGATATTATATCTGGCTTTTGGAAGCTTTACTTTTTGTAATTTGCTACAATTTTGAAAAATTGCATTTCCCATACCAGTCACACTATCAGGGATACTAATCTGAAGAAGATTACCACCTGAAAAAATCTCATACTGCAATGTAGTAACTGATGAAGGAAGTTCAATATTTTCCAATCCCGTTTGTGCAAATGCATAGCGACTGATTTCTGTTACCGTATCTGGTATCTCTACAGATGTTAATGTACTATTTTTATGGAATAGATGTTCTGGAATCACCGTCATTCCCGCTTCAATTGTTGCTTTTTGTACATTACTTTCCGCAAATGGTCCATCTCCCTCTATAAGATTTGAGTATGAAGATCCTGTACTGCTCAATGTTTTTGGTATGACAATTTCTGTTACTCCTTTATTTCCGCCTAAAATTGTTCTTCCTAAATATTCAATATTAGATGGCAGTTTTAATTCTGTCAGTTTTGTATATGCCAGCACACTTTCCCCAATTCTGGTCACTGTATCTGGTATTTTTATACTCGTCAAACTTGTTTGCGTAAATGCATAGCGAGAGATTCCTGTTACTGTATCTGGTATCTCTACAGATGTTAATGTACTATTTTTATGGAATAGATGTTCTGGAATCACCGTCATTCCCGCTTCAATTGTTGCTTTTTGTACATTACTTTCCGCAAATGGTCCATCTCCCTCTATAAGATTTGAGTATGAAGATCCTGTACTGCTCAATGTTTTTGGTATGACAATTTCTGTTACTCCTTTATTTCCAGATAATATACATCTTCCTAAACTGTTTAATTCAGCAGGTAACACTAAGGAATCCAAATTTGTGTCTGCGAATGCATAATCGCCAATAGAAGTAATACAATCTGGAATCAAGATTGCCGTAAGATATTTATTTCCTCTAAAAGCACCCTCTCCAATTGCAACAACCGGATATCCATCAATTGTATCTGGTACTATAATAGCGGCTACTGAACCATAATATTTAGTGATTGTCGCAACATCTTCATCCTGCGCATTTTTAGATACTGTATAGTCATATCTTGGCTGAATTGTGCTTTCACTTCCTGTGCCTCCATCACTGTTATAAATTCCGGATGCATCACTAAAGTATCGTGAGTCTGAAGATGTATAATATTTTCTGTTACTGCTTCCTCTTGTACATGGATTTCTCAAAATTCCATCTTCATAATGATTTGCAATTCGTACCGGACTGTTATTTTCGTCCCATATTACAACAGTTTTGGATCCCAAATCCATTGATGCTATCTTCATAGTTATCCCGGCACTTGCATGAAGATATCCCCACGTATCCATACACACAGCCGGTTTCTTATCGTCCTCATAAGTCCATGCCTGCAATCCCATACGGGAACCAACTTTTCCCCATGCGCTCGCATCAATTCCCGGCAGTTCTGTTATTCCAACACTGGCTGTCAATGTCGCATCCAATTCAGCTCTTGCTGATATAGTAGGTTTCTTTTTTTTCTCAAAGTTATTCACAACAGTCGTTCCTTTTCCACGCCTGTAATGAACCCCTGCTGTAACTTTGCTTTTGTAACTCAGACTACATTGACCGGTCGCTTCAAGGGACACCGACAGTTTTGCAGTTCCAATTCCTCCGAATGGGATGTATACTAAATCAAGTGATTTCGGTAAGCCCAGACTTTCCCTGGCATCTCCTTTTACTGTTACAGTTACAGTTGGATCCGCATCCATAGCAACATATACTTCTTTTATTCCATTAACCTTATAACTAACCACAGGTGTAGGTATTGTTACATTAACAGTTGCAGATAATCCATCTCCTAACGTAAATGTTTTTGATCTTTTTATTGCTGTAAGATTCTTTGATCCGGCAAGACGTGGGTTACTGATCTCACGTCCATCCATATAATTTTTTTCAGCACTTCCGCCTTCAATCCAGGTCATAGTTCCTTCTCCCACCTGGACTGCCTCTGTCAAATCAGCCTCTATTGTTCCCTGAACATCCAATTCATCTATAGAATTTTCATCTTCGGCATCACTGATTTGTACAACCAAACCACTTCCATTGTTTTCAACTGCAACCGCCTTATAAATAATCGGAAGTCCATTTTGCCAAAGCGCAAATGTATCCCCATCTTTAAGACCATCCATATAATTAAATAATGTTACAAATTTTGCATTATTAAATTCATCAAACTGATATTCCGTTGTTTGTGGAATCTCAACCACTCCATCAGCAAACACAGCTTTATTTACATAATTCTCATCAATAACCTGTGAATTAAGATAATCCGCCGCATCTTTCCACATTATATTTTTTTCTGATAATGTCAGATTTTTCTGTGGCATAAATTTATTCTCTTCTAATTCTACCCATCCTTGATCTATAGCAACCTGCGCTGCATTAAAATACTCTGCTGCCTTTTCATCGTTTACATGTATAAACTCACTTTGATCATCAAAATCGTATGTACTTTCCGCATTTGCGGTATAACCCATACAGAGATTCATAGTATATACAGCAAATTCTCTCGTCACAGGATCTGCTGGCCTTACTTTCTCTCCAGCTTCAATATCTACAAGTCCAAATTCTGCAGCCGTCATAATATCCTGATAATATTCATCTTCAGAATCAATATCATTAAAGTAATTGTCCGGATAATCATCCTGCTCTACAGTTATCCCAAACAGCTGAGTTAAATCATGCAGCCACTGTGCTCTTGTAATAGTTACCTCTGCTGCCTGTACTTTCGATGAAGTCAGTGTCATTATAAATACGCTGAAAACAATTACAATAAATCCAAATTTCTTTATTAAATCTTGTACTTTCTTCATACCCTTCTTCTCCATTTTGCAATTCACTATGTCAAATTATTTCTCTTAAAAATTTGAACCACCAGATATCTGATGGTTCAATATAAGCCTTTCTCACAGCTAATCCTTTATTTCAAAGTTTTCACTCTGATAATTGCAGCCTTTCCTTTATAAACTTTTCCACCTGATTTTATCATCGGTACTACTTTGTAATAATAGGTCTTTTTTCTTTTCAGTTTTTTGTTTGTATATTTGACTGTGTTTTTATTAAGTTTCTTTATCAGTTTATATCCTGAATTTTTCTTAGTGGAACGATAAACTCTGTATCCGGTTACATTTTTCATTTTTTTCCACTGTAACGTTACAGAATTTCGAGTTCTTCTTTTTACTTTGACAGCCAGTGTCTTGTTGTTCTGAGATGTTGTTGGCTGTTTTTTCTGTACTGTTGAAGAGCTTACTTTTCCTGTATTTCCAGGCTTAACACTATCGGAAACTTTTTTCTCTTCTACATTGATAACGTTAAGCGGTGCATATGAATAATTTCCGGCTTTATCATATGCATATATGTGAGTTCTGTAAACGCCATATTCTCCATTATGGTCTGAGCGTCTCACTGTAAAACTAAAAGTATTACCGGTCTGTGTACCACGACATTTTGCATTACTCCACCAGTCTTTTACAATATCATCCTGCTCATTGGCCGCAGTCCATGTTGGAAACTGTACACGATCTATCTTATAGTTATCTGTAGCCGTACATGTAACGGTATATCCTTCTGATGTGAGATTTGAAATTTTAACATTGCTGATTACAGGCTTTGTATTGTCCTGAATTGTAAAGCTGGCTTTTCCACTGAAATAATACTGATTATTTGCATTTGCCCAGAGCTGATATGTATATGTTTCTCCTGATTGCAAACCACTTGGTCTTGCTTCACTTACTATATTTAATGTCTGATTAATAGTTGAATAATTCAGACCGCAATTTTCTCTGTGATCTACCACACAGGTACCTGTGGAATCCCAGACATAAGCCCCTACCTGTGCCACTGTAGCTCTGCCCGGATTCTGAATATCTCCCGCAATTTCCGCATTCCATGTATCTGTCCAGTTGGTTCGAATATTGCTATAAGAAATTGTAGCTGATGAAGTAGAACCGAAGTCTGGTCTTATTGCACATTCCACCACTTGAAGTGGAAACCAGTTTTGTGTACAATATTTGTTATTTCCAACATTTTGTCCAACAGCATTAAAACCTACTGAATCTGCTGATGTAACGATTCCTACATGTCCATATGCTGAAGTTGAATAAGAACCGTGGCTATAACTTGGCTTCCATATAGCAATGTCTCCTGGCTGGTAATTTCCGTAAACTCTGATCCAACCACTAGGTAGATTATTACGTCTATATGCTTCCGCATTACCTCCTGGTGATGTAGTTCCTAAATATTGATAATAATAACAAATTAAATCAACACATTGTGCTCCATATTGTCCATCATAATCTAAAGCCTTTCCGAGCTGCGATTGTGCCCAGGCAACAGCTTCACTTTGGGTATGCGCCGAATATGCCATTATCTCAGCCGGTGCAAGTCCTACATCCAATCCAGCTGCCTCAGCCCCCGTCAATGTCAGCAAACATACCATAATCACTGCTACCCAACGTTTGATCTTCTTCATCTGTTTTTCCCCCTTGCATAGTGTTTTTCCTTTAATTTACCACATCTTTCCCCTCATTTTTCGCCCTCGGCATAAACAGACATATTTGCATACATAATTAGCAATTAATCCCAATTTCCCTGTTTATTGTTTCTGTTTTTTTGAACACATCAGACAATTTTTATACAAACTTTTCCACAAAATGGGCTGAAACTGTGCTATAATATTTCTATTATTTGATCAGAGGTGCCTATATGTTAAAAATTGCCATATGCGAAGATAATTCTATTCACTGCAAACAAATCCACGACCTGACCTGTTCCTGTCTTCAGGCGGCATACGACGTTGATATTTATACTTCCGCGGATGATTTTCTTGCCCGGATCACTGATCAAAAATGTCCTTACCAGATCGTTCTGATGGACATTGAGCTTGATTCCGGAGATATGTCCGGCATTCATCTTGCCGAAAAGATCAATCTTTCCAATTCAGAAACCCAGATTATTTTTATCAGTCAGTATCTTCAGTACGCCTCAGCTGTTTATGAGACAAACCACGTTTATTTTGTCAGCAAACAGCAAATAGAAGAGTATCTTCCCAGGGCGCTTTCGGCTGCCTGTCGCAAGTTGTCCGAGCTTCACCGGCAGTATTTTTGTTTCAGTTATCTTTCTCGGGATTACCGCATTCTCCGTTCCGACATTCTGTATATGGAACGCAAACTGCGAAATACCGAAATACATACAAAATCTCAGATTTACTATTGCCGCGACAAAATCCAGGATCTCATCGATCAACTACGGCCTGATTTCTGCATCTGTCACAAAAGCTTCGCGGTCAATATAAATGCCATATATACCTTAAGTCATGCCGGTATTGAGCTTTCTGACGGCACGCGCCTTCCTGTAAGCCGTAACTGTTACCAGTCAACCAAAGATGCCTTTGCGCAGCTGCTGCTAAAAAGTCAAAACGAGGACCTGTGATGTTAAAGAATCTGGCATTTACAATGCTCACTGCGGTATATTATTCCGTTATTCCTGTATATTGTTTTATGCAGCTTTTTTCCTGCACGGACAAATTCAAAATTTATATTCACGTTTTAGCATCCTTCTTTATTCTGTGGGCGCTTCAATTTATCAAGTTGTATGAGCATGCCTCCGAGGCAACGACTCTGTCGCAGTTATTTATCTTTCTTAATGTATTTTTCCTGTTCAGAGGACCGGTAAAACAAAAACTTCTGTCCTATTTTATCTTTCTTCTCACCGCCATATTGACCGAAATCCTGTCCATAAATATTTACATACAGATTTACAACCATTTCTTTCACCAGCCTGCATACACCGCCTCAAATATATATTCACTTTGCAGTTTCCACGAAAAGCTGATGATACAAATAATGATTTTTTCTTTTGGCTATTTGTTTTATAAAAATATTTTCTCGCTCTTAAAGAAGTGTATTAATTATTTAAAATTCTCTTTGTTACTGCTCATTACTCTGCCGATTATTCATCCCCTGATTACAACAGAATTTACGCAGTATTACAAATTCCAGCAGAGTCTTATCCCCGTTCTTCTGTATATTATTTGCTGCTGTATAACTTTCCCGTTGTTTATACATGGGCTTCATTTATTCAAAAAAGAGCAAATTGCTTTCAACCGGAATCTTCACAAAATGGAGTTGCTGAAACAGCAGATGGAAGTGTCGGAAGAAATGAAACAGGAATATGTCAAAATACGGAAGTGGAATCACGATATAGAAAATCATCTGCTTTCTCTGGAGTATCTCACACGCACCCGTAAAGCAGATGAAGCAGAAAGATACTGTTCTTCCGTATTACTTAACAGTTCGAAACCTGAGGAGCAGCCCTCTGCCTGCATATCTGTCAGTCAGGAGGATTCTGTATTATGAGAAGAAAAATAACTTTCATTATTTCTTTAATCCTTTTTCAGATATTTTATCTTCTGTCACACTATACCGTACAATACCTGAATCTTTTTTTCTTACTGACATGTCTGTCCGCACTTGTCGTCTGCTACAATCTGTACCGGCTCCTGATGCAGATTTTTATCGGTCAGAAAACAGAAGCGGAACTTAACCTGCTAAAGAAACAACAGGCTTTAAACGCCGAACACTTACAGTTAGTAAGACAGCAGGAAAACAACCTGCTCCAAACACAAAAGCAGTTTACCGAAACTCTGCAGACCGTTCAAACGCTTCTGCGCACCGGTGATTGTGAAAACGCCGAAAAACTCATTCATGATACGCTTGACACGTTTCAGCGTGACCGTTTTCATCCTTATTGTGAAGACAACCTCATTCTCGCGATTCTGGAATCGAAGCGGATGCTTGCAGAACAATCCGGTATTCATGTAGATTACCAAATTTTTCTTCCTGACAAATCAGTGATTCAGCCTTCAGATCTGAGCAGTGTTCTGTTTAATATACTGGATAATGCAATTGAAGCCTGCCGCTCCACTGCAGGTTTCGATAAACATCTGTCTCTGTCACTGACAACTTCAAAGGGCTTTCTCTCTATTCTTGTCAGGAATACAAAGGACCCTCAGACAGTATTCAACCACAGTACCACCAAGAAAAATTCTGTTCATCATGGATTAGGACTTTCTATCATTGAAGATATCTGTCGCAAATACGACGGAAGCTGGCAGTGGAACGACTGCGGAAACACTTTTGAATCCGTCATTCTTTTACGTTATTGCTGATACGAAGTAATTTTCTTTGAAGCAAAAAATCTCCGGAATCCCAATCTGTTTTCGCACAGATTAAATTTCCGGAGATTCTTTTTATTTATGAATTGTTGTCATGAGAAAAAGCTCTCTGCCACGCTCATATCAGCCACATAGCCGACACTTCCGGTCATGTAGATCGTATCGTCTTCTTTGATATCGATCTGGATTATACCGCCCGGCTGATTTACATTGATGCGGCTCTCTGTCAGGCCAAGTCTGTATGCCGCCATTGCTGCTGCGCAGCTTCCTGTACCGGAGGCTTTGGTATAGCCGGATCCTCTCTCCCAGATTTCAATATCAAGATTACCGCTGTCGATCCGTCTGCAGATCTGAAGATTCATTCTTTCAGGAAATTCGTCCGCATTCTCCACATACGGTCCGAGGTCTTTTGCAATCTCAGGGCTGACTTCATCCATAAAAATAATACAGTGCGGATTTCCGACAGTCAAACAGGTTGCCTTGTAATCTTTCTTATTAAAAGTGAAAGTTTCATTAATGACTTCACGGACTTCTCCGGTAACCGGAATCTCTCTGGAAATAAAAGATGCTTTGCCCATGTTCACACGAAATTCTGTTGCACGGCTGTTCAGACATTCTACCTCAACCGGACCGGACAGCGTTTCAATGCTGAACTTCTGCTCTTTCACATATTCATGATCAATCAGATATTTTGCAAAAATTCGGACACCGTTTCCACTGATCGCAGCTTCGCTTCCATCAGAATTATAGATATGGACACCCATTTTTCCGTTGATCTCGACCGGTCCGTAAAGCACACCGTCCGCGCCAAGTCCGAATCCTCTCTGACACAGGAGAGCAATCTTTTTTCCCTGAAGCTGTACACGATTTTTATTTGGATCGAGTACCAGATAATCATTACCAAGTCCCTGATATTTAATCATTGTAATGCTGTTTTCCATGACGAAACCCTCTCTTTCACAATATACGCACCTTTTTTTACAGTATATAGTTTTGTTTTTACAATGTATATAGAATAAAATGCTTGTTATATTGCAAAAAATGCGTTCATCTCACCTAAAAAGCAATTGGAAAATTCACACCCTCAACTTCAGGACCATTTTACCTTCGCATTCTTAACTGTCAGGATATAAACTTTATCACAGCGCAGACGAAACGGATATTTCTTTCTTGTGACAAGGCAAAGATTCCTGTCAAGATGTGCACGCTGCATACTGCAGTCAAGCATTCTCCAGCTTTTTCCATATTTCACTTCGCACCATCCATGAAGAGAAAGCGGTGCCGCCGGTCCTCGCGCAGTCACGCCTCCTACCGCTACACGGCTGTCATAACCGAGTACACGCGCAATATATGCCATCGTAGATGCATAATAATAGCAGTCTCCACGATGACGGCTAAACATATATCTCGCATAAGAAGACAGATTTTTCGCTTTCGGCGCACGATTTGTCATTCCGAAATACGGATAAGTCTGCAATGCCCTGTAGCAGGCTTTGAGACGTTTCGCCCTGCTGTCTCCTGCTTTTGAATTTCTCATTACAAAATCAACTGCCTGGCGGATTTCTCTCGTGTTTACCTTTCGCCCGGTCTTATCCACATAATAATATCCTTTTGCCTTTGAACCCACGATTTTATTCGTGACCGGTTTGTTATTCTGATAAACTTTTCCTTCGCGGATCGTGATCCTGGGCGCTGCCGGAACCGATACCTCCATACTCGTCACAAGCAACATAAACGTAAGCAAAACCCTTATGATTTTTCTGCTTAATTTTCTTCTCTTTTCCATTTCCATATCTCCCTGATAAAAATCAATATTTTTCTAAATCTCATGATATAATACCACTTTTCTTTTTACAAGAATTTTTCTATAATTAAAACAGATGCAAAAATTATTTTTTCCGGGAGGATTTCCATGGATTATTCGCAGTACACACTAGAAAAAACAGGTTATCTCAAAGAAGAATTCCGTCTGTTCCACATTAATGACCGCACAGACCGTGAATTTTCTTACCATTACCATGATTTTCACAAGATCATCGTCTTTCTTTCCGGAAAAGTCACCTATCACATTGAGGGAAAAGCCTACCATCTCAAACCACGGGATATCCTTCTGGTCAGTCAGGGCGCGATCCACAAACCGGAAATTGATCCGTCCGTTCCATATGAGCGTTACATTTTCTGGATCCGCGACGACCTTTCCATGCAGGAATTAAATACCTGTTTCCAGAAAGCAACTGACCGCAGTTTTAACCTCGTCCGCGTAGACTCTGCTGTCCAGGAACATCTCCGTGATCTTCTGCGTGAACTTGAAAATTCCATAAAAAATCAGGACTTTGGTGATGAAATACTCAGCAATGCTCTTTTTACGCAGTTTATGGTTTATGTCAACCGTATTTTTCTGCAGACCAGCGCCATCCCTGACCGCAGATCTTATTCTTCTGATTCTCAGGTTGAACAGCTTCTGAAATATATCAACCGTAATCTGACCGAAGATCTCTCGATTGACCGACTCTCTGAGAAGTTTTTTTTCAGCAAATATCATATGATGCGAAAGTTCAAAAATGAGACCGGATACACGATCCACAACTACATTACAAGTAAACGTCTGCTCCTCGCGCGTTCTCTGATAAATGAAGGGTCTCCGGTCATAAAAGCCGCGCAGATGAGCGGTTTTAATGACTATACGACCTTTGTACGCTCTTACAAAAAACAGTTCGGAAATGCCCCTTCTCATGTCTGATTCTGTCGATGTATCTCGAACGATTTACCCGTCTATATACTTGAAGTCTGCCCGTGTCCAGTATATAATAAACGCTATTCAAAAAACATGAACATTCATGGAGAAAAATTATGATAAGAATTGCAGTTTGCGAAGACGACTATGTCTACACCGAAATAATCCGATCGATTCTGCAGTCATGTGTCACAGTACCTTACGAGGTAAAATTTTTTTCATCCGGTACTGAATTTTTGAATACGCTTACTGATCACGGCTGCCCTTATACGCTTGTAATTACAGATATCGATCTCGGAGCTCAATCCGTCAACGGAATTACCGTTGCCAAAAGAATCAATAAGATAAATGGCGATACACAGATTATTTTTGTCAGTCAGTATCTGGAATTTGCTTCTGACGTTTACGAAACTTCACACCTCTATTTCGTGAACAAGGAAAAACTCCTTGAATACCTGCCCAAAGCTTTGACAGCCGCCCACGAAAAATATGCTCTTCGTGGAGAACATTACCTTTATTTTCAGTTTTCCTATAAAGAATATCAGGTTCCGCAGAACGATGTTCTTTATCTGGAACATATTGCCCGACAAACCTGCATTCATACAGCAACTCATGTTTATTCCGCAAATGAAAAGCTGCAGGATCTTCTGAATCGTATGGGTTCACAGTTCTGCTCCTGTCACAAAAGTTTTGCTGTAAATCTTTATCAGGTCAGGACACTCCATCATACCTGCATCACCCTGCGAAACGGCGTTTCCGTCCCGGTCAGCCGTTCACGCTATCCTCATGTACGGGATGTTTTTGCCCGCCTTACAATGCACAACGGAAAGGAGAATTTCTATGGATAATCTTAAACAAAATATCTGCAAATGGAACCACGACATTCTGACTCATATGATTGGAATCACTTATCTCATGGACATGCAGCGATATCCGGAAGCCGAACGCTACTGCGAGAAAATTCTAAACAGTCTCTCCTCATTTTCAGAGACCTTCCGAACTCGCGCCACATCCCCTGATCCGGATAGTGTAAGTGAATCCCCTGTTCCAACCGATTATCTTCCTGAGGGATTTATAGAATATCAGGAAAAACTTCCGGCAGAAATAACAGCGTTCCAGACGCTTCTTCAACAAAAAAAATACCCAGAGGCACATTACAAACTTCATCTTCTTACTACAGAATTTGACAACAGGCGGCCTCAGCCCGCACCTGCAGATGATATTATCAAAAATATCGTAGATGAGGTCAGGAACTAGTATATTTCTGCTATTGAAATAAATTCATAATTATTACATTTCTTCCGGATTGCAGTATTAGCAAATAAATGCTATTATAAAACCTACTATTGATTTCTTATGCTTTGAGGTAAATATAAAATGCAAAACCGGAACAAAGGATTTACACTTATAGAACTTATAGTTGTTGTTTCCATTCTTGCAGTTCTTGTCGGGCTGCTCGCCCCGGCTTATTCAAAATATATTGAAAGGAGCCGGGAATCTGTTGATCTTGCAAATGTCCGCTCGGCATATGATGAGCTGATGATAGAAGATGCAACAGAAAATCAGACTACAACAAAAGTTGTACCACTGAAACAGAAAATAGCTGGCTGGCAGTCTATGAACACAGTATCAATTGGCGGTATTTCTCATACTAACGGCGAGGGGGACACCGAGCACTGGATAGGTGATCCGGTTAAGGGAGGAGTATGTGAAGTTTCTCTCACTGAAAACGGTGTTTTGTTTAACTGGAAAGGTGGAAGTGGGAACAGTACAGAAAAATATTTCTTTGATATTAACGAAAATCTGGATGAGCCAATACAGAAAAGTGGGGTCCTTGACGAATTGATCAAAGCCAATAATAACTACTTCGAAATCGATTCCAACTGTCCAAATTCCTCTATGCTTCCCTCCGTGCGTTCTAAGATTAAAAAAGACAGTTTATTAAACAATGGTACCTGGGCATATCTGGGAAGCGCCTCTAACAAATCTAAGAGATATTTATTTTGGACTTCCGTACATACAGATACTGTGGGGGCAAATCGAACAATCCCCGTTATAATAAGTACTGCTGATAACAAATTTTATGTTTCCGAAACAACCACGGCTGTCCGAAATAATAATAGTTCCAAATATGTGACCATCGCAGAGCATCTTACTTATACCAATCATCAGCAGCTTATCAATGCCGGTACAAAATACGATACTCTGAAAGACGCATATGACGCATATGCAAAACTGGTTACTGAAGGCAAATACCAGGATTATAAGGACACGCTCCCAAAATCATAATTAATAAAAGAAGCTCGTAAAGCCGCAAAATAAAAAATTTTATTTGACATATCCGGTTATTGTTGTAATCAACGAGACTTTTATCAATCATTTTTTGATGTGGTAAAGGTCTCTTTTTTTATTCCATGCCTTTATCACAGGAAAGGAGATCATATGGAATATCTGTTATTGATTATCAGTCTCACATACAACCAAAACTTTGCAAACTACCACCACATAATTGCAATCTTTCAGATAAAATGTCATAATTATGGCATACAGATTTTTCTCTGTATACCGTTTTTACCCTTTAAATTCTTATATATTAAGGAGGCCTGAATTTCATGGAATTTCAGAAAGTACTTGAAACAAGAAGATCGGTTCGTAAATACGATCCGAATGTATCTGTCACCAGAGAGCAGATGGAAGAACTGATTCGCGCCGCACAGGAAGCACCCTCATGGAAAAACTCCCAGACCGGCCGTTATTACTGTGTTTTATCCGAAGAGATCGTTAACAAAATCCGCAAGAATTGTCTTCCGGGCGCAAGAAACGCAGAAAAATCCGAACATGCTGCGCTGATCGTTACCACCTTTGTACATAACCGCGCCGGTTTCCAGACCGACGGCACACCAGATAACGAACTCGGAAACGGATGGGGATGCTACGATCTCGGGCTGCAGAACGAAAACCTGATTCTCAAAGCTACCGACCTCGGGCTTTCCACCCTGATCATGGGGCTCCGCGAAGCTGACAAACTGCGCGAAATCCTCTCCATCCCTGAAACAGAAACCATCGCAGCCGTTATCGCAGTCGGCAAAGCCGCCGAAGAACCGACCCGCAAACCACGCAAATCCCTCGAAGAAATCGCGAAATTCTTCTAATATTAAAACACATGCGCAACATACAGACTCAGCGTGGTTTCCATGGTTCTGACTGCACATCCGACAGACTCAGCGTGGCTTCCGTGGTTCTGACTGCGCGTCCTACATACTGGCGCGTCGCGCGGTTCACCACCATCTGGATATAAGCAAGAACACCCTCCATATATTGAATGAACAGGTAATTTACCGGATGCTTTTAGATACTGGCAAAATCCACTGCCTACGGTGACTCATTCTCGAAGGATCTCCTGAGAGAATGTATAGTCATAGTTGGCAGTTAGTTCGCCAGATCGTTATCCGGTTACCTGTAAATCAATATATGGAGGGTGTTCTGTCTTTATATCTTTATCATGCCTTCATCAGTTTACGTCCACAGCACTGTTTGTACTTCTTGCCGCTTCCGCACGGACACGGATCATTCGGATAAACCTTGTCCTCTTTTCTCTGAACCGGTTTCTTAACCGAAGTATCATCCTTATTCGTTCCTGTAACCTTCGCTACCTGCTCACGCTCGATCTTCTGCTCTACATGAACATGATACAGCATACGAACCGTATCCTCCTGAATAGCGTCGATCATGTCGTTAAACATCTTGAACGCTCTCGTCTTGTACTCAACAACCGGATCCTTCTGGCCATATCCTACAAGGCCAATACCCTGACGAAGAAGTTCCATATCATCGATATGATCCATCCACTTGCTGTCGATAGATTTCAGAAGAACTACTCGTTCCAGTTCACGAAGCTGCTCTGCTTCCGGGAACTCAGCTTCCTTCATCTCATAAAGCTTCACTGCCTCTTCCTTCAGCTGCTGTTTGACCGCATCTTTTTTCTTGCCCTGAACCTTCTCAGTCGTAAGAGGCTCGATCGGAATGATTGAAGTCATCATAGGATTGAACTCATCCAGATTCCAGTCAACAGACTCCACCTCATCGGAGAAGCACATATCTACTGTGCTGTCTACAATATCTGTGATCATCTTGTAGATGGTATCACGCATATTCTCACCATCCAGCACCTGACGACGTTCTTTATAGATGATCTCACGCTGGTCATTGTTAACCTGATCATAATCCAGAAGATTTTTACGGATACCGAAGTTGTTGAACTCGATCTTCTCCTGTGCTTTCTGGATTGCATTGGAAAGCATCTTATGCTCGATCTGCTCATTCTCGGCAACACCCAGAGAAGTGAAGACCTTCATCAATCTCTCAGAACCGAACAGACGCATAAGGTCGTCCTCCAGAGAGATGTAGAAACGGGATTCACCCGGGTCTCCCTGACGTCCGGAACGTCCACGGAGCTGATTGTCAATACGTCTGGACTCATGACGCTCTGTACCGATGATCTTCAGACCGCCGGCTTCTCTTGCCACATCGTCCAGCTTGATATCGGTACCACGGCCTGCCATGTTGGTTGCGATCGTAACAGCACCTGCCTGACCAGCCTGTGCAACGATCTCAGCCTCAAGCTCATGGAACTTCGCATTCAGTACATTGTGCTGGATACCTTCACGGCGAAGCATTCTGCTGAGGAGTTCAGAAGTCTCAATTGTGATCGTACCGACCAGAACCGGCTGCTGCTTTGCATGTGCTTCCTTAACCGCCTCAACAACTGCGTTGAATTTTTCTTTCTTTGTCATGTATACGGCATCTTCGAGGTCTTTACGCTGTACAGGTCTGTTGGTCGGAATCTCTACAACGTCCATTCCGTAGATATCACGGAACTCTTTTTCCTCGGTAAGAGCTGTACCGGTCATACCGCCCTTCTTGTCATATTTGTTAAAGAAGTTCTGGAATGTAATGGTTGCAAGAGTCTTGCTCTCTCTCTTGACCTTAACATGCTCTTTTGCTTCGATTGCCTGATGAAGTCCGTCAGAATAACGACGTCCCGGCATGATACGTCCGGTAAATTCATCAACAATCAGAATCTCATCATCTTTCACAACGTAATCCTGGTCTTTGTGCATCAGATTGTGTGCACGGAGTGCCAGTGTGATGTTGTGCTGAATCTCAAGGTTTTCCGGATCTGCAAGGTTTTCGATATTGAAGAATTTCTCAACCTTCTTGACACCCTGCTCAGTAAGATTGACGATCTTGTCCTTTTCATTTACAACGAAGTCACCGGTCTCGACAACTTCCTCTCCCATGATGGCAGCCATCTTTGTCATTTCGTGACTCGCTTCACCACGTTCAAGCTGCTGTGCAAGGATATCGCACACTTCGTAGAGCTTTGTGGACTTGCCGCTCTGTCCGGAAATGATCAGAGGTGTACGTGCCTCGTCGATCAGGACGGAGTCGATCTCATCGATGATGCAGTAGTGCAGATCTCTCTGTACCAGCTGTTCTTTATAGATAACCATGTTGTCACGAAGGTAATCAAATCCCAGTTCGTTGTTGGTTACATAAGTAATATCACATCCGTATGCTTCACGGCGTTCTTCCGGTTTCATGTCATTGAGTACCACACCGACAGTCAGACCAAGGAATTCATGAACCTTACCCATCCATTCAGCATCTCGTTTTGCCAGATAGTCATTGACGGTTACGATGTGAACGCCCCTGCCTTCCAGTGCATTCAGATATGCCGGAAGTGTGGAAACAAGTGTCTTACCTTCACCGGTCTTCATCTCGGCGATACGTCCCTGATGCAGGATAATACCACCAATGATCTGTACACGGTAATGCTCCATACCAAGAACTCGCTTCGCACCTTCACGTACTACGGCGAAAGCTTCCGGAAGAAGATCATCCAGTGTCTCTCCCTCACCCAGACGTTTCTTGAACTCTCTGGTCTTGTCTCTCAGCTGTTCATCTGTTAATTTCTGCATTTCCGGACGAAGAGATTCTGTCTTCTCTACAAGCGGCATAATACGCTTTACTTCATGCTCACTTCGTGTTCCGAATACTTTTTGAAATAAATTCATATCAAACTCCTGTTTCTATATTTATTCTGATCACTTTTATATACGAAATCATCCGTATTTACCCTATTTAAGAAATCCCTACTATTTTACCACTTTCCACCGTATAAAACAATGAATATTTCTTAAATAAAGTGTGACCACCTCATTGCCTGGCATAAAATCTCCGCCCTCGTTCGTCAGCACTAACTTTTTCTTGTCAAACCTCTGTTTCATGTGCTATGATAATCAGCGAACTACTGACTTGATTTTGAAAAATGAAAACTCGGGGGAATTCTCTTTGAAAAAAAAGGAACTGACTTTTATCATCGGCATCGTTGTTTTTGCCCTGATTCTCTGGGCTGGCATGTACTTTATCCGACGCGGTCACTATGGGACTGTCCAAATCACGGTAAACGGTGAAGAATACGGCATCTACTCCCTTGCAAAGGATCAGGTGATCCGCATCAATGATACCAATGTATGTGAAATTAAAAACGGAGAAATCCACATGACGGAAGCCAACTGTCCGGATCACCTCTGCATGAAACAAAAAGCGGTCGACAGTACAGGCGGTACAATCGTCTGCCTGCCAAATAAGGTTGTTATAGAGGGGGAAAAGGGGGACGCCTCTGAAGATGATTCCCCTGAGTTTGATACTGTTGTCTGAATATAAAGGATGTCACATATGAATCAGAAAAAGCTTTCATATCTCGGCCTTTTTGCCGCAGTTGCTATCATTTTCGGTTATGTAGAATCACTGATTCCTTTTTTTGCAGGAATCCCGGGAATGAAGCTTGGACTTGCCAATCTGGCAGTTCTTTTTATACTGGAGAAATATACATGGAAGGAAGCTGCTCTTGTTTCCGTCGTCCGTATCATCGTGATCGGATTCATGTTCGGAAATCTGTTCAGCATTCTCTACAGCCTTGCCGGTGCGGCACTCAGTCTCACCGTCATGACACTCATGAAGAGGTTTTCCGGCTTCAGTCTCCTTGGCATCAGTGTTGCCGGAGGTGTTTCCCACAACATCGGACAGCTGATCATCGCAAGTCTCATCACAATGACTTCCGGACTGATCTACTATGCACCGGCTCTTCTGATCTCCGGTGTCATCACCGGTCTTCTGATCGGAACACTGACGAACGAAGTATTGAAACGTATTCGTTTCTGAATAATACCAAAGAAATGCAGAGTACTGATAATCATAATCAATACTCTGCATCAATTTTATTGCAAATTCCTGACTGTATAGGTATTCTTCATCAGTTCAAACCGGTCTTTCATTCCTGATGTCAGATAGACATTCTTATCCTCATCCACAAACGCTGCATCTGCATCGTATTTATCCAGAAGCTTTAACGCGTCTTCCATCCCCAGTACAAAACATGCGGTAGAAAGTCCATCCGCTAATAATCCACTGTCACAGATAACTGTAACAGAGTCCAGACCGTTCCATACCGGATATCCCGTCTTCGGATCTAAAATATGATGGTAGCGCTTTCCATCCTCCATAAAATATTTCTCATAATCACCGGAGGTAGAAAGAAACTCGCCTCCGTTCAACGTGATCGCACCGAGATAATCTCCCTCTGTATCACGCGGATCGGTCAGCGCCACCTTCCAGTCGGAGCCATCTGGTTTCTCGCCGTACGCCATTACACTGCTGCCGCCAAGATTCAATATCATTCCGGACACTCCTGTCTGTGTTTTCAGAAAATCCGCGACCACATCGCAGCCGATTCCCTTTCCGGTCGCCCCGAGATCAAGTGTGGCACCCTTTTCCAGGGTCACCTTATCTCCGTCCAGAGATACTTTCTCATAACCGACATCTTTCAGAAGTTCGTCCAGCTCTGACTGTTCCGGCACGTGTGGATTCTCTCCGTCAATATCCCATAAACGTATGATCTTGCCGATCGTCGGGTCAAATGCTCCGCCAGAATCCTCCGCCAGCTGAAAAATCTTCTGCAGGTAATCGGCAAGTTCATCGGATACTTCTGCCGTTTCACCAGAAGCTGCATTTAACTTCGCGATCTGTGAGTTCTCATCAGTCCATGAAAGCAGTCCTGTCTCAATTTCGCGGATCTTATCACCGACAGTCGCATTCAGATCCTTACCTGTTGTATACAGTGTCTCTGAGACGACTGTATCCATTGCAAAATCAGTATTCGTATATTTCTGTATATCAGCGTCTGCCATTACAGGCACCGCGGCCAGCACCAAACTGCTCACACCACAGAGCAGACTGGTCACAAACTTCTTTTTATTCCTCATTTTTTCTCCGTTTCCCGGTCCTTCACCGGTCCAATCTGTATATTTTTACGCGGACAGGTCACTTCGCAGGCATGGCAGCAAATACATTCTCCCGAAAGTGAGGTATCTCCGTCAATTTCCAGATGCGCCGGGCATCGTTTTTTGCAAAGACCACATTTCGCCGGGCATTTCTCACGGTTTCTGTGAAAAAGCGCTGTCGGCAGTATCGGCATCATTGCAAAAACAGCCCCCATCGGGCAAAGGAACTGACAGAAGAAACGCTCCTGTGTACACATCCCGATCAGGATCAGGATAAGAAGTACGATTCCGATTTTATAGGAAGCATTCGGCAATTTCAGTGCTGTCAGCATGGAAAAAACATCCCACGGACTCATGCCCTGAAGCTTTGCATACCATCCGGTCAATATGGAGAGCAGCAAAAATGCAAGAAGAATATATTTTACCTTCTGAAGCACCCGCACTGCTTTTTCCGGATAACCATGGCGCCCCTTTTTATGAAAAATCTTCTGCCGGATAAAAAGTGTCAGCTCATACATGGCATCACCAAGCGAACCAAATGCGCAGGCATAGCCACAGAAATGCCGTCCAAACAAAATCGTAATTACAAGAAGAACTCCCGTCACATCAAGAAAAGAATTCCAGGTGATCGGCTGGTGTGCGGCAAGCGCCTGAAAAATCGATTTAACTCCTGCAAATGCCGTGGAAAAAAGTGCCGGATAAAAAATGAAAAACGCAAGCTGTATCGCGGCCCGGATCAGCCGGACCTTTCTCTGCCTCTTTTTCATGAATTTTCCGCCTTTCCAAGAGCATCAACAACAGCGTTGATGATACCGGTAGAGCTGAAGGTTGCACCTGATACAGTATCCACGTCTGTGCTCTGTGCAGATATGATCGAGCTTATCACACTCTGTGCCTGAGAGAGATATGTAGAATCTTCACCTGATGCACTTGTCACCTGAATATCTGTAATCTCATCATCTTTTAATGTCACCTGAACCTCGATCGCTCCGCCGAATCCCTGTGCGGAACCGGTGTAGGAACCGTCTTTGTAGAAGTTTTCGGAAGCATCTGTATCTTCGCTGTCTGCTGCATCTTCTTTTGATGTATTCTCTTTTGCGCCGGTCTCTGCCTGTGCTTTTGCAGTTTCCTGATTTTGGGCTGCTTCCTCGAGAGCGGCCAGGATTTCTTTCTGCTGCTCTTCAAGTGCGTCCACACGTTTTTCAACCTGTGTAAGCTCCCGTGTCACCTGATCCTGCGTATCTTTTTTCTGCATAGAATTATAGCCTATTACCGCAGCCAGAATCAATAGAAGACACAAAACTCTCATACAAAAACTCTGGTATTTCATTCCATTTTCTCCTTTTCACGATTAAAATATGACAGGCTATTGTCTTTTTGCCTGACTGAGGGCATTCTGAAATGCCTCAATGATTCCATACGAAGAATAGGTAGATCCATTTACTGTATCAATGCCTTCATCTGTCTGTTTTCCCATAATCTGACCATAAATCCCATTCCATGCATCTGTAAAATATTCTTCATCATCCTCTGTCGTATAAGAAGCAGATGTAATCTGACCTCCCGCAACAGTCACAGTTACTGTTACACTGCCCGGACCATAATTTCCTTCCCCACTTCCAGTGTAGGTTCCGTCTACATATTGTCCAGCTGGAGTTTCTGCCGGTATCGGGGTTGCTGTCGGGACAGGATCCGGTGTCGGGGTTGCTTCAGGTGCGGCCGTCGGGGTTGCTGTCGGAGCAGGGCTTGGTGTCGCTGTCGGCTTTGGTGTTACAGATGGAGCCGTCGTTGGTTTTGGTGTTTCCGTCGGCTCTGGTGTTGCTGAGATCAGCGCTTCCTGTGTTCCTCCGATAATTCCTTCTGAGGAAAAAGTTGCTCCATTCACTGTATCGATTCCGTCAGCGGTCTGCTTCTCAAGGATTGCCGGCTGGATAACTCTCCAGGCTCTTCTGAAATACGAACCTGTATCACTGTTTGTGTTACTCAGTTCTGTGATCTTTCCCTCTTTTACTGTAGCAGTAATTGTTACAATGCCTGAGTAGCCCCTTGCGTTTCCTGTGTAAACGCCATCTTTGTATTTCACGGTCGGCGTTGTCGGTTCTGGCTGTGGAACTGCGGTCGGCTGCGGTATCGGTGTTGTATTTACTGCTGCTTTTTCCAGTGCTTTCTGCACAGCCTGCAAAATACCATTTGAGGAAAATGTCGCCCCACTCACTGTGTCCACGCCATAGACAGCCTGTTTCTGCAAAATTTTCGGCTGTATCTTCTGCCATGCTTTGTTAAAGTACTGTTTTGTATCTGTATTTGTATTTGAGATTGCAGTTATTTTTCCATTCTTGATCATGACGGTTACTTTTACCAATCCATCAAACCCTTCAGCCTCTGCCGTATATGTTCCATCCTTATAAGTAACATTTTCTGATGGCTTTAGAATTTCAACCGGCTTCGTCGTTTTATTATTTGTTTTATTATTTGTTTTGTTATTCTTCTTGTTTGTTTTTGTCACTTTAGTTTTACTGTTTCCAGCTTTAGAAAGTGCATTCTGGACGGCCTGAATAATACCGTTTGAGGAATACGTAGCGCCACTGACCGCATCTACATTCGGAGTCTGCCCTGCCAGCATTTTGCCAATGACACCTTTTGCAGATGAGAAATAGGATGGGGTCTCTCCTGATGCGTCCACTATGTCTATTGCTGTGATCTTTCCCCCGGAAACTGTAACCTGCACGGTGACTGTCCCGCCAAAGCCGGTTCCGCTTCCCTGATAAGTACCATCCTTATATCCGTCTTTTGGGACATCTGCGACAGGGGTGGTTGTGCTTCCCTGACCTTCTGCGGACGTTTTTTTTGATTCATCCGGCAGCGCTTTCGCCGTTCCCTTTTTGATGCCGCTCTTTTTGGCTTTTTTCTTTTTGGTTTTTGCGACATCTGTTGTACCACTGTCAGCTGAAGTATCATCACCAAAATATGCTGTTTTCAACAATCCTGACAGTTCCACGGCATCCCGTACTTCCGTATTTTCCGGTTCTTTCTGAATCCCGTTGGTTGCCTTTCCCTGTACCGCCGTAACCGTCACTGCCGCGATCACCACTGCTGCCGGAAGGAGTTTGAGCAGATTTTTTTTATCATGCATAATTTTTCAGTCCTTTTTATTTATGCTTTTTCCCTGTCCTTTTAACATACAAAGGCAGGGGCTGTCCGGAAACAACCCCCGTCTTTGTTATTGTTAAATATCAGTTATTACTTTACAGTTATTTTGAATTTCCTTGTAATTCCATTGCATTTTACTGTAATTGTTGCAGTACCTTTTTTCTTTGCTTTTACAACACCCTTGCTGCTGACTGTTGCAACTTTTTTATTGCTGCTCTTGAATGTTACTTTTGAAACTGGTGCTGCCTTTACTTTAATTGTAACCTTCTTGCCTTTTTTCAGTTTCGCAGAAGCTTTTGTAAGCTTCATAGTTGGTTTCTTAACTGTGATCTTAACAACCTGTTTGTGGTTTCCAACCTGAACTGTAATATTTACTTTTCCAGCTTTTTTCGCTTTTACAATACCATTGGCACTTACAGTAGCTACCTTTTTATTGCTGGATCTGAATGTCGCATTTCCGGTTACTCCGTCTTTCGCAACATTAATCTTTGTAGTAGTTTTTGATTTTGTGTAAATAACTGAACTGTCTGCTTTTGCTGTGATCGACGGGTTCTTAACTGTTACAGTGAATGTTGCAGAAACTTTTCCAAGCGCTGCCGTGATAGTTGCTCTTCCCGCATTCACGGCTGTTACAGTACCTTTTGCATCTACAGTCGCTACTTTTGCATCACTGGATTTCCATGTAATATCACCTGTCAGATTTGTTGTTGCGCTCAGAGTAACGGCTGCACCACTGTAAAGTGTTGCTGATGTCTGATTCAGTTTGAATTCTGCTTTTACAAGGCTGTCGATTGCTTCTCTTAAGTGACCAATCTGCTCTTCAATTCCATACTGGGTCTGATTTGCGATATTAGCCAGCATGTCTTCGCATTCTTCCAGCTCGTTTACAAGAGTATCCCAGCTGTCCGGTGTGTAGTCTGCCTCTTTAAGTGCTTTTGCTTCCGCAATAATATTTTTTAGTGGTGTGGAATCTGCATCGCCTGCCGGTTTTGCAATATTTTCGTCTGTTGCCTGAAACCTAAATGTATAATCGCTGTATCCCAGACCGTAAACGGTTACTTCCCAGTATCCTGTTCCGTCAGTATCTGCCGGAAGTTTGCAGCGTACAGAATCTGTCAGGCCAAGCTGAATACCGTGGAATTTGTGCATCCAGTTGTCTGCCGCAAATTTTGTACCATAGCTCTGAAGTGCATTGCTGTATGTATCGTCATCACCATAATATGTCCATTTTACAGCCTGCATTGCACCACCGAGACCGCCATAGTTGCCTGTAAGGTCTACACGGAGGAATTCACCGTAGCTACCGCTTCCCGGCTTCATTTTAGTCGTAATGCCATCTGCTGTTTTCAGCGCTTCTCCCTTAAGGCCGGAAGTTGTTCCGTTTGCTCTTGCGCTGAATGTAAATCCATCAGCTGTCTTTGTCGCAGTCTTAAGTCCGTTGGTATTTGCATTGACTTCTGCTGTTTCTTCATAAGCACTAAGATTGTTTTCAGCATAACCGCCAAACAGTTTTTCGCCGTTTTCTACTACTTTAAATGCCTTCTTGAATGCATCATAATCTGCTGTTTTTACTTTAACCGGAATATATTTCAGACCGGTTACTGTATACTCAGCGACATCTGCACCGTTTATTTTTCCTTTACTGCAGGAAACAGTGTTTCCGTCTGTAAGAATCATTGTTGTTTTGTCTTTCCATCCGGCAAGTTCGTAAGATTTTCCATTCACATCGTAAACAGTTGCCATTGTCTGGAAACTTCCTCTGTGGAGACCATGGTTTGCAGTTGCTCTTGTGACAGCATCAAAACCGCCCATATCACTTTCGCCACGTCTGTCTTTGTCCTCAGAAGCTGAAGTATTTGTTGCTTCGTATACACCCTCAGATGCCCAGAACTGATCCCATGTAAGTCCTGCGTATACGTATTTGTATTCACCGGAATCCTGTGTAACAGTTCCTGTAACTGTATTAAATCCGGATGCTGTCAGCTCTATTTCGTAGCTTCCGCCGTCGCCCTTTGCAAATACGGCAGCATTGTTTACTTTTGCATCAAAGTTTACAGCACCTGTGCTTTCATTAAATACTGACTTTGCAATTTCACTGATATTGGCTTTTCTTCCGCCAAGTGCCTGACCGTCAACCTTGATAGCAGTGATGTTTTTGATATAATCTTTTACTTCATAGGTAGTGGAACCATTTGGGTCAACCTTCACCAGCTTGTTGTTCTGGATAGCAAAGGTAACCTTTGTATCATCTGCACTCAATACGATCGGTACTGTGATGTCTTCATAAGGAGCTGCGGAGCTGTCTGTAAAGGTAAGAGTATAAGTACCTACACCCGTCTTCGCAAAGACACCTCCGTATACTGATAATACTTTTGTTGAATCATCATATGTATAATCATTGTAGCTGCCTTCACTGAGCACCTGTCCGCCATACTCTACAGAGGTCAGTTTGTAACTGCTGCCTTCCGGCACATTATAAGTCAGCTGTACTTTGGTCGGTGTAAATGTATTGTTTGTATATACAACCTTCTCTTCCGGTCCGGTGATTCCCTGACCGTCTGCAAGTTTGTATTTGCAGAGAAGATTTGTCGGAATAACAATATCCGCACCATCTTTTACAAGGTAAGTGATCTTTGTAATTGTTTTTCCTTCAAGGCCTGCGCTGCGTTTACTGTCGATTGTATTCTTATGTGGTTCAACGAAACCATCCTTTACAGCAAATGCAATCTCACCTGTACGAAGCCACAGATTCTGAGAATGTTCCATTCCATATTTTTCACCGTCAGATGTTTCAAAGATAACACCCATCATATTTGCTGTTGTTGGCTGATCTGGATTGTTGTTGCCAAATTCCACGCTGACCTGATAGTTTCCCCATGGAGAGGATGCAGTGATGGAAGATTCAACATTCAGTTCTTTTGTTTCTGTAGTCATTGCTGTCAGTGTTCCGTCACCATTCAGGATTTTGTATTCTCCTGAGGCAGGTGCTGTCTCACTTACATTCTCGAGACTGCCTGCAATCTTAAGGAGCTGATTGGAGCAGCTTTTCCCTTCTTCAATTGCTTTCTTTGCATCATTATAGAGGCTTGCCGGAACTGCAATATTAACGGCCTTAATTCCTTCAAGAGTCACGCTTCCGTTCTCTGTGTTTTCTGTATAATAGGATGTATCATATCTTTTGGATTTGTTGTTTGTGCAGCTTGTAACTGCATCATACATACCTTCATCGCGATAACCTACTGCTGTCACAGGATCTGCTGCATCTAACTGCATTGTCGCATTCTGCGCTACATCATTCATTTCGCCATAAAAGAAATCGGCATATGGAATATTTGCTGTGCCATATACAAAATCACCGGAAACAGCGTCTGCCTCATCTTCTGCGCTGAAAGCACCCGCATCAGCCTCTGTGCCAAAAGCATCTTCAGCCTCTGTATTTTCTTCTTCATCGACAGTCTCAGCATCTTCTTCCTCTGCATCTTCGACTGTAACATCTGTATCGGTATTATCTGCTGCGGCATCCTCATCTGTGATTTCCACATCACTTTCTTCGTCTTCTGCATTTTCATTCAGAATCATATCCTCATCTGAAAATTCGGCTGCAAAAGCTGCAGATGGCATCCCTGTCATTGCTACTGTAGCACTTAAGATAACCGGTGCAATTTTCTTTAACAAATTCTTGTTAGCCATGTTCTTCCTCCTCTTTCTTTTCCGTTAGCTTCTTCTAACCTATATTTTTATATCATAAAAATTTTTCAATGTCCATATTTTCGTTAGCTTTTTCTAACCACATAATCGACTTTTTTTCTCAATTAAATTGTAATTGATAATATTTTTCATGTATAAACAGTACGAAATACACTTGTTATTTTCATTTAACTTTTCTGTAATATAAATTCTCCGCACATTTTTCACATTACGGAGTAATTTCCTATAAAGTCAAAAAAATCTGTCTGACTTCCATTTAAATTAAAGGAAATCTGACAGATCTCGAATCTTATTTTTTATTCAGTTCATAGTAAAAAATATACTGCTGCATGATGCCTCTCATGCCACGATATCGCCGGTTCGGGAACCCTCTCTTATAATGCTCATCGAGCACCTGGCGGATATGCGTATCAATCGGAAATGCATCCATATGATGCAACGCAAACAGGCAGATGCAGTCCGCAACCTTTTCCCCCACACCACTCAGCTTCAGAAGCTCCTGCTTCGCCCGAGAGTAATATCGGTACTGATATATCCTGTCCAGCGAGATTTCTCCATTCAGAATACTTCTCGTCGTCTCCACAATATAACGCGCCCGATAACCCATCCCAAGACCACGCAGATCGTCCTCCGATGCTGCCGCAAGTCTCTCAGGGTTCGGGAACGCGTAGTACTCTTTTTCTCCGGAGATTTTTTTCTCTCCATAAGCCTCGCACAGCCGTTCGACACAGCCACGGATTCTGGAAATATTATTCTGCTGTGAGATCAGAAACGTGATGATCATTTCCCACAGATCCTGCTGCAGAATACGGATGCCGCTCCCACACTCAGCCGCGGCACTCAGATAAGTATCTCTGGGATTTATTTTTGCTATATAGCTGCTGTAATCCGCATCAATGTCAAAATATGGCACCCAGTAACAGATAAATTCCATATCGCTGCAGTGGAAATTTACAATACCGCCGTCCTGCGTCATTTTCAGGTACTGATCTCCGGCAATCAGCTCATACGTATTTTCTTCTGTCTCGTACATCCGAAAGCACTGTCCGGACTGACAGATTTCTTTCAGGCTGAAATTATCCAGCTCTACTGTAATCATTTGTTTTCTCCGTTTCCCTTACATCTGATGGCGCACTACCCGGTACTCATCTCCGTTTCGGTAATACGGACATTCCTTGTATTCTGTACTGATAAAACGATAGTATTCGTCTTCATCCAGGTTTACATCACAATAATAGCTCTCACTGTCCTCGTCATACACATAATTCGCACAGTAATCGCAGCTCGTTGCCTTTCCGCTCAAAAGTCTTCCTCCATGAAACCGCTTTAGTCTCTTTTGAAAATATCGCGGGTATAAACTTTATCTTTGATGTCGTCCAGACACGTATCGTATCTGTTGGCAATGACTGCCTGGCTCATCTCTTTAAACTTCGCAAGGTCATTCACTACACGGCTTCCGAAAAATGTACTGCCGTCTTCCAGTGTCGGCTCATAAATAACAACCGTAGCTCCTTTTGCCTTGATACGCTTCATAACACCCTGAATAGAGCTCTGACGGAAGTTGTCGGAATTGCTCTTCATGGTAAGCCTGTAAACACCGATCACGCATTCTTTTTCACAGTCTGCGCTGAAATCCCCGCGATTATAATAATCATAATATCCTGCCATGTGAAGTACACGGTCTGCAATAAAGTCCTTACGTGTACGGTTGCTCTCTACGATTGCAGACATCATGTTCTGTGGTACATCTGCATAGTTTGCAAGAAGCTGCTTCGTATCTTTCGGGAGACAGTATCCGCCGTAGCCAAAGGACGGGTTGTTGTAATGGCTGCCAATTCGAGGATCCAGGCAGACACCGTTGATGATCGCCTGTGTATCCAGTCCCTTCATCTCCGCATAAGTATCCAGCTCGTTAAAGTACGATACACGAAGTGCCAGATAAGTGTTGGCAAAAAGCTTCACTGCCTCAGCCTCTGTAAATCCCATAAACAGTGTATCAATGTCTTCCTTGATTGCGCCCTGCCGGAGAAGTGCGGCAAATGTATGAGAAGCCTCTGTAAGATGAGCATCGTCTTTGTCTGTGCTGACAATGATTCTTGACGGATAAAGGTTATCATAAAGTGCCTTGGATTCTCTCAGGAATTCCGGGCTGAAAATAATATTGGAAGACTGATATTTCTTACGTACAGACTCGGTGTATCCAACCGGAATCGTGGATTTGATAACCATGACTGCATTCGGATTGACAGACATTACCAGCTCGATCACCGCCTCAACTGCGGATGTATCGAAGAAGTTTTTGCGGCTGTCATAATTGGTCGGTGCTGCAATGATAACAAAATCTGCATCTTTGTATGCGGATGCACCGTCTGTTGTTGCTGTAAGATTCAGTTCTTTTTCTGCAAGATATTTCTCAATATAATCATCCTGTATCGGGGATTTGCGGTGGTTGATCAGATCAACCTTCTCCGGTATGATGTCTACTGCATGTACTTCATTGTGCTGTGAAAGCAGAACCGCAAGTGATAAACCTACATATCCTGTACCTGCAACTGCTATTTTGTATGATTTCATAATTTCTCCTTCATTCTCTTATATATATTTATTTCCAGATCTTCCACGGTGCCTCTCCGCTCTGCCAGAGCTCTTCCAGCATATTTTTCTCGCGCAAAGTGTCCATGCACTGCCAGAAGCCTTTGTGCTTATAGGCATTCAACTGTCCCATACGGGCCGCCTCCACAAGAGGGCCTTTTTCAAAAACAGTCTCATCACCCTCGATCAGATCAATGATCGACGGTTCTAGCACCATAAATCCGGCATTGATCCAGCCACCGTCTTCTTTTTTCTTTTCTCTGAAATTGGTGATTGTTCCATCATTTTCGATATCGAGAATACCAAAACGTCCGCCGGGCTGTGCTGCCGTAAGAGTTGCCATCTTTCCGTGCAATCTGTGATATTCCAGAAGTTCTTTTATATTGATATCAGCTACACCATCACCGTACGTCATCATAAATGTGTCTTCTTCAAGATATTCACGGACACGTCTGATACGTCCACCGGTCATCGTATTCAGTCCGGTATCTACAATTGTCACCTTCCATGGCTCCAGCACATTGTTGTGCACAATCATTTTATTTTCCTGTGTGAAATCAAAGGTAATGTTGCTGTTGTGAAGATAATAGTCTGCAAACCATTCTTTAATGACATGCTGTTTATATCCACAGCAGATCACAAATTCATTAAATCCATAAGCAGAATACATCTTCATGATATGCCAGAGAATCGGTTTCTCCCCGATCTCGATCATAGGCTTTGGTTTCAGATGGCTTTCTTCGCTGATTCTGGTACCAAAACCACCCGCTAAAATCACAACCTTCATATAGTTTCTCCAATCCGTTCGTTACATTGTACTCAGTACTATTATTCTAATACAAAGCAGGCAAAAAAGAAAGCCCAACGTTAGCAGAAGCCAAAAGAAAGCCCCCACAGCTTCCGCCATGAGGGTTTCCTGAATGATATTATTTATCCTCGATCCATTTCACAATCACATCTTTGTCTACCTGCAGTACCTCTGCGATCTTCTCCACCGGAAACTTCATTTTATTCATCACTACTGCTGTTTCCTTTTTTCCGGCTTCTACCCCCGCCTCGTATTCTGCCTCTCGAAGCTTCCGTTCTTCTTCCTCTTTGTCGTACTCGAATATACTCATCGCGATAACCTCCGATTTGTTTTTTCGAAGAAATTCTGCAAGGATTCCACTCTGTATACAGTCATTGACTGCCTGTTCTACGGCCTCATCCAATTCTTTCCTCCTCGCGTACTCCCTTACTTTCGCTACATACTGTGCATATTCCCTTAAGATCTGGCACTGCTCCATCAGTTGACTGTTATGCCCTTCGTTGATGTTTAAGGTAATTACCTTCAATTCCAGATTTGGCTCTCCGGTCAGGTTTTCGTAGGATTCTGACAGATAACTGACCCAGCTGTCTTCTTTTCTCTCGCTTCCATTATAAAATACAAGGAAGCTCGGTGCCGGGATCTTCTGCAATGTTGAGGCATACAGCGATCTGTGGTCTACAAGCTTCTGGTATTCTCCTGCTATGTAGAATAAATCCCTCAAGGGCATATTCGGATTATATGTTGACTGATGCTCATACAGAAACAATCCTGTATCTACGATAAATGCCAGGTCATTCTTCATCCCCATATAAATCGCATTTTCCAATGTTACAATCTCTAACGCATTCGGATCTTCGTAGCTGCTTCCATTTACTGCGTTATAAAGTGAAAGAAGATTATCTCTGTCCGTGAACAGCATTCGGAATACCGTATCCTTATATTTCCGGTTCGCTATCGGGTTTCTTCTTTCATTATCGTTTCTCTTTGCATCAACTTTCCGGTTTCTTCTTTTTGCCATAGGCACGCCTCCTGTTCTGCAGGAGTCGCGGAACATGTCGTTCTTTTTCTTTTACCACTTTGAACCCCTGCTTTGATTTTGGTTGGATTTTAAAAGCATGGATTTCTGAAATGATTTTAGAAAAATAAATAGACAGCAAAAATGCCCTGAACGTTTGAGAAATATGCTTTGATTTCATACTAGCATTCTTTCCCTTTTTATTCAAGGCATTTTTGACAACGATTTTCGACTTTTTTGTTTCTCGCATATATGTTTATTTTACTGTAATCTTAATTGTATATTTCTTATTTCCGGACTTCACAGTAATGGTAGCTTTACCTTTTTTCTTTGCTTTGATCACACCGGATTTGCTGACGGTTACGATCTTCTTGTTGGAAGCAGACCATGTAACCTTCTGCACACTGGTCACCGGTGACAGTACGGCTGCAAGTTTCAGGCTCTGTCCACGTTTCAGTGCTGCACTCTTGCCCTGATTCTTTCCGGTTGCTGTATTTGTAACCTTGATGGACTTCGTTGCAACTGCTGCCTTCTGAACTTTTACCTTGAAGCTTGCTTTTTTGCCACTTGCAAGCTGTACCGTGATCATTGCACTCTTTCCTGCTTTCAGGCCTTTGATCTTGCCATTCTTAACGGAAACAACTTTACTGTTGCTGGACTTCCATGATTTCACACGGTCTCCTGCACCGGTTGTAACCTTCACGGTAAAGGACTGTTTTACTTTCAGCGGAATCGTTCCTTTGACATTGAGAGCAATCGTTGCCGGAAGTTTCGCTACAGATGCAGTCTCTGTCTTACCACATACACTGCAGCTGCGCTGCTGAACACCTTCTGCAAGAACTGTGGCATTCTTCGTCACCTTCCATCTACTCCAGTCATGACCGGGAGCACTCTCCAGTGTAGTACTTGTTTCACCATGAACTTTACATTTTCTTACAATTTTTCCGTCTGTAGTACAGGTCTCTGGAATCCGTTCACTTACTTCCCACTCGCAGGGAACATCCCCAACCTTGAGAATAACATCTTTTTCCAACGCTACAACATAAATCTGATATGTATTACCAGCTTCCAGATATGCTTTCTCCGCACTGAGACATTTCTCTGTTTTGGAGTCTATAACATCTATATAAGCATTCGTTGCACTGAAGGAGTAATATCCGGACTTATCCGGGATGAATCTGCGAATTGTCTGGTTTCCAGGTGCAGTATCCAGTTTTTCTTCTGTACCAAACTCCATCTTCAGAACATCATTCCAGTCAGCAGCCTCAAATGTTACATAAATCTGGCGATCGCCCATGCTTACCGGTACACGGCAGAGGTCTTCATTTTCCCATGTATAACTGCCATTTTGTTTAAACCCCATGCCCTGTGAATCTGTCTGTCCGAAAGCAATTGTTTCATCATCACCCTCTGCATAAGATGCAGTGATTTCCATTCCCCTGAGGGAAACCCATGCTCTGTCTCCAGGCAGTAACGTGGTCTGTTCAGGACGTTTTGTCATCTTGATGGATTTCAGTGTTTTCACTTTTGTAAGATTTAATGAAACCTTCCTGCCTCTTTCACTGACAACACCTACAATGTATTTTACACCCTTGGAAACGCTTACCTCGCCCCTTTCCATATTCCAATGATCGAAGCACGAATCAAGTTTTCCATTTTCATATTTATACCAGATTTTCACAAATCCTTCTGAATCACCGGAATAATCTCCTACATTCCACTTAAAATAATATTTACTTGCTTCTTCCGGACTAAAACTATACCATTTTTTCTGAAGTTCACCTGCTTCTAATTCATGATTTCCCAGCTCCAGTGGTGTAAGGCTGTCATAATCCAGCTTATTAACTGTCAGATCTGTATGCGTATTTACTGAATTGTCAGAATCCTGTTCCTCTAGCTGTAACATAAAATGGATTCTGTACTTTCCGGCAGGAAGTACATTTCCTATCTTGTCCCAGTCAATCGGAGTTTCTTTTTCTCCGTCAACAGCACATGTTTCTGAATAAACTGCATGCCCCTGCTTATCAGATACCGTATTTCCAAACTCTGCTCTGAGCGTATCTGTTGTACCATCTTTATATGTCAGTTTAAGGAGCCCCGGCATATAACTATACCGCCACAGATTGTCAAGGCCTTCTATCGCAGCCGCAGACTCTGAAGTATACTCAACAGACGTAATATCCGACTGTGTTTTGATTTTCATAATGGCATCTTCATTTGCATCACTGTTCAGACTGCCTCCATAAAAGCCTATATAAGCAGTCTGCTGCTTTTCCTGATACCAGTTACTGCTCTCATAAACAGAATAACTGTTTTTACCATCGTCTACATACACTCTATAGTTTGAATCACAGGTATCCATATAATAGTTTCCTGCTGCCGGAGCTTCAAAACTATAATAAGCAACCCCCTGAAGAGGGCTCTCTGCTTCTGTATCCTGATTCAGATTTACAGGGCCTTTATACAACGGAGATTCACTCATCTGCTTTATACTGACTCTATATGGCTCACTTACAATATCTCCGCAGGTAAATTTCATTGTGTAAGTTCCCGCCGCCAGTCTGCTTCCAAGACCATATGTATTCCCATCGGCCCCCTCTAATGTAACTGTGATCTCCGTACCATCTGTTGTATAACTATCCCTTAAACTAACCTCTTCATAGTTAAACTGACATGTTCTTACGGCATCTCTTCCGCCTGTATATGTAACCTCCAGATCAGCAGATGTATAAAATGGAATCCCCGCAACACCATCCAAAAGAACATTCGTTGCCGATACAGACTTTACTTCGTCATCCAGTACAGCAATCTCATCCCCCGCACTGAATACATCTTCCGGCGAAGCTTCGTCCTCTTCCTGAACATCGATCCCGGTGTCTTCGCCCTCGGTATCCGCGGATTCCTGCAGTTCATCGGTAATTTCTATGCTTTCATCTTCGGATGAATTCTCTGAAAGCACCCCACCGTCTTCGGTTTCAGCGTCTGTTTCCACTGCAGCTTCGGGTGGTTCGTCCATAAGCTCTACGCTTTGTTCCTGCACTTCTTCAGAAGTAAAATCTGCTGCATTGACCATCATCGCAGTGCTGTCAATACTTGTTACAGTCATAGCTACTGCCAGCAGCAATGCCAGTTTTTTCTTCTTCATGCATGTGCCCTCCTTATAGAAATTTTATGTCGTAATTATATAATTTCAGCCCGTCACTGTCCATGATTTCCACACTTTTTTTACATTCTTTCGACAAACTCAGAAAATGCGCCATCCTCCCCACTATTCAATATTTTTTGCTCTATTGGAACATTACGGAGTAATTTCCTGTAAAACAAAAAATCCCACCCGCACCCGTCGGATTTTTCTGACCGACAGACACGGATGGAACTACATTATTTCATATTTGTTTATTATTTATTGGCTTCTTTTGCTGCCTTTTCAGCCTTTTCTTCTGCCCAGAGCTTCTCAGCTACCGGAGCCCATTCTTCTGCGTAATGTACACATTTACCACAAAGATGCTCTGCTGTCTCATTAGACTGAAGGTCTGTGGAGTGTGCACCGGATTCTTTTACGATACGCTGCAGAATCTCCGGATTTTCCAGCATCGGGCACGGACGAAGCATATTGTCATTGAACGGCTGATTGTCATGATAAGCCATGAACAGCGGCTGTTTCAGGATCTCAAGGATTGTATTTTCATGGATATTACCATTTGAATAGTGAATGAATACACATGGTTCTGCATCACCATTTGCATTGATATGGAAGTAGTTTCTTCCTCCGGCGATACATCCGCCTACAAACTCACCGTCATTCTGGAAGTCCATGGTAAAGATTCCCGGTCCATGTTCCATGTTACGGATTTCTCTTACACGGTTCTTTACATAAATTCGCTGCTCCGGATTCAGGAGCAGATCAACAGATGCTGCATTTCCAACCGGCATATAATGGAAATACAGTGCGTAACGGCATCCTTTCTCTACAAGCATCTGAATGAAATCTTCGCTTGTAACGCTCTTGTAGTTGGCGCTTGTGTAGCAGATAGATGTACCGAATACAAGGCCGTGCTCTTTCAGAAGATCCATTGCATGCATAACTTTGTTGTATACACCTTCGCCACGACGCATATCGTTGACATCCGGTTCACCCTCAACGCTCAGTGCAAGGAAGAGGTTTCCTACTTCCTGCATCTGTTTGCAGAGTGCTTCATCAACAAGTGTACCGTTTGTGTAAGCAAAGAATACACAGTCGTTATGTTTTCTGCAGAGTTCGATGATATCTTTCTTTCTTACCATCGGTTCACCGCCGGTCATCATATAGAAATAGATACCGAGCTCTTTACCCTGTGTTACGATGGAATCCATGTCGTCGAAGGAAAGATTCAGTTTGTTTCCGTATTCTGCTGCCCAGCATCCTGTGCAGTGCAGGTTACATGCACTGGTAGGATCCATCAGAATGATCCACGGGATGTTACATTTATGTATTTCTCTCATCTCGTGAATGGTCTTTGTTCCATTATAAAAAGCCTCAAATCCAAGGTTCATCAGAGTTGTCTTCAGAACATTCGGATGAAGATCCTGAACCATGGATGTTACATAACGGTTTAATGTATATTCCGGATTACAGGCAACTTTTCTCAGGTAATCCCAGTTTACGCCCTTTCCGAAATCTTTTAAATATTTCTCAGCAGTATCGATCAGTTTTTCATATGCCGCTTCAGGATTCTTGTGCACCTGAGCGACTGCATAATCAGCAACTCCTGCAAAAACCTTCTTTGCTGCCGCATGTTTAAGTTTGTTCATTGGTATTTCCTCCATCTCTGGCAATCATTATTTTTATTGTTTACATTATATTCAGATTCTGTTTCTGTTTTCAATGGACAAAAAAGGGTCAGTGGTAAATTTCCCCACTGACCTCTTCTGTAAAACGAGTTTTCCTTTATTTTACATAATATACATAGGAATCTTTTCTCGGTGCGGCTTTCGGAGCCGGACCATCCGCATAGCCGAGTACACAGTGACCGATTCCCTCGTAGTCGCCCTCGATTCCAAGTGATTTCAGAAGTTCTTTGCCTTCTTCACTTTCAAATTCTTCTTTTGCTCTGTGGATCCAGCAGCTTCCGATTCCCTGTGCTTCTGCCTCCAGCATCAGATTTCCCATGACAAGACTTCCGTCATATACATATGTAGGTCTGCTCTTATCTGCAAGTACGATCAGTACAACCGGTGCGCCATAAAAAGGATCACTGTTTACGCCCATGATCTTTGCATTCATCGCAGAGAGTTTATCACGGAGTTCTTTATTTGTTACCGCAATGATGATCGGTGACTGCTTGCCCATACCGGTTGCCGCATAGGTTCCTGCTTCGATGATCTTTTCCAGTTTATCCTGCGGAACCATGTCACCCTTGTATTTGCGGATACTTCTTCTGCTTTTGATTGTTTCCAGTACGTCACTCATGATAGATACCTCCTGATTTTATAAATTTATTAGTGTTTCAAAGGGAATCGTCCCTCCGAAAAGATCCAGCGCACTTCCGACCGTCACATCCAGCCGCCCCTTGCCGTGTTTTCTGAGGAGTTCGATATCTTCCATACTTCCCACACCGCCTGCATAAGTCACCGGACGGTCTGTATATCCGGAAAGCAGTCCTGCGAGCTCTGTCTCAATTCCGTTTGCTTTGCCCTCAACATCCACTGCGTGGACAAGAAACTCGGCGCAGTGGCTTCCAAGCTCTTTCATTGTATCAAGAGTCACTGGAACATCGGTAAATTTCTGCCAGCGATCAGTTACAATAAAATACTGATCGTCTTTTTTGCGGCAGCTTAAATCCAGTACAAGATGCTCTGTTCCAACTGCCTCTTCCATCTTCTGTAGATTTTCCCAGGAAAGTCCGCCGTCTTTAAACACATAGGAGGTCACGATCACATGGCTCGCACCCGCCTCAAGGTATTCTGCCGCATTGCCCGGACACACACCACCGCCAATCTGCAGTCCCTTCGAATAGGCTTTAAGAGCTTTTATTGCCTGCGCCCGCGTTGCCTCATAATACTCTGAATCTTTCCCATTCAGCAGAATTACATGCCCTCCCTTCAGCCCTGCTTCTTTATACAGTTCTGCATAAAAAGCGGCATCCTGCTCAGCAACAAAGTTTTCTCTTGCCTGATCTCCGGCATCCTTGAGACTCCCTCCGACAATCTGTTTAACTTTACCATTATGTATATCAATGCATGGACGAAATTTCATAATTCCAATACTCCCTGTCCGACAGAAACAGGAGCCGGATTCACTTCGGAACCCGGGTTTCCCGTTTATCTGCGTATTCAATTTCTCTGATGCTATGATAATATGAAATCCAGTTTCATGCAAGTATTTTTGCTTTATCAATTTACTATAATGAATTATTTGTTACTGTAAAGTCGCCGGTTGATCACTCTCTTCCATCTACTGCATCACCCACTGCGTCACCGACATCTTCCACTGCATCTCCGACGCCATCTCCAACTGCGCGGACTCCATCGCCCAGATCCTGTGCCACGGTTCCATCCTCCGCAGTTGTTCCATCCGTTGTATTATCTGTTGTTCCGGCACCCTCCGTACCTTCAGATACAGTATCTCCATTGTCGATTACTGCATCATCTGTCATGTTTTCATTGTCTGTCGCATTATTGTCTGCATTATTTTTGTTATCGTTGTTATTTTTATCATCTTTATCTGCATTCTGATTTTCATCTTCCGTCGTCGTATTGGTGTTGTCATTATTCTCATTCGTGGTATCAGCCTCATCTGCTGCCATATTGTTGTTTCCGCAGGCTGTAAACACACTGAGTGCCATAATAAGTAATACTCCTGTCAGAATCTGCTTTATTTTTTTCATTTCCGTCTTCTCCTTTACCGTGTTTTTTACTTGTACTGATAATATGTACAAAATGGCAAAATCCTACTCTGGAAAAAACTGGTGTTTCATGGTAAACTTTAAAAAGATTTTTATATAAAAGAAGGGTATGACAAATGAAAAAGAAAAGAAACTTTTTGCTTCTGATTCTCGCTGTACTGTTTATCGGACTTTTCGCAAGCTCGACAAGTGTCTCTGCTTTTTCTCTTCCCAAACTGCAAAACGCAGAGTCCGGACAAATTGTACAGCGCGGACGCTACTACTATTATCGCTACACAGACAAAACCTATGCCAGAAATCAATATTTGCGCATTAACAAAAAGCTCTGTTATTTCAATAAATCCGGCAAGCGCTGGCATGGATTTCACAAAGTGAACGGTAAGAAATATTACTTCGGCACAAATGCCCAGGGGTATCTCTATCGCAACCGTCTCTTCCGTTATAAGGGTTATTACTACTATGCCTCAAAAGACGGATTCATCGTCACCGGATGGCATACCACAAAATCCGGCAAAACTTATTATTTTGATTCCACCGGAAAAGCTTATACAGGTCGCAAACGTATCAATAAAACCAACTACTATTTCGGAAAAAATGGTGCTCTGGATCACTCCGGACTGAAATATAACCTCTCATCAGACTGTGCACTTCTCATCAATGCCGACACAGGCAAAGTGCTCTACAGCAAAAATGAAAATCTGCGTCATGCAAATGCAAGTACCACCAAGATCATGACCTGCATCCTTGCTCTCGACAACAGCAGCCTGAATGATAAAGTAACCTTTTCCAAAAAAGCTGCCGCTGTCGAACCATCCAAGTTATATGCAAAAGCAGGCGAAACCTTCTATATGCGTGACCTTCTTTATTCATTGATGGTTCCTTCCCACAATGATACGGCCATTGCGATTGCAGAACACATCAGTGGTTCCACTTCCGCTTTTGCCGAACTTATGAATGAAAAGGCCCGGGAGCTCGGCTGTACGAATACACACTTCGTCACACCGAACGGTCTGGATACCGGACTGAATCACTATACAACCGCATCGGATCTTGCAATCATCGCACGCTATGCGATCAAAAATCCGACATTCCGAAAACTTATCAACACTAAGCGTTATTCCTTTAAAAGTCTCAATACAAAGCGTAACTTCACTGTCGCAACAACGAATGCTCTCCTCGGAAAGCAGGCCGGTGTCATTGGTTTAAAAACCGGTGTAACTGACAAAGCCGGATATTGTTTCGTTGGTTTATGTCGTTCCCGTAAAGGAAACACCTACATCTCTGTCACATTGGGCGGACCTACTTCTGCCGCACGCTGGCGAGATTCCAAAATTCTGCTCACTTACGCATACAAAAAAGGTTAATGCAGAAAACATGCCACCGGCATCTTCTGGCATATAAAAAATCCCCCAAATCTGTACCTGATAAGATATAGATCCGGGGGATTTATTTGTATAAAAATATGTTAACCTTCGATCACATCTGCCATATCATAGCGTCCTGCCGGTTTGCCAGCAAGGAATTTGGCTGCTTCGATCGCACCCTTGCCGAAGATAGCTTTTGAGTATGCGGTATGCTTGAACTCAATCACTTCATCCGTACCCGCAAAGATTACTTCATGTTCTCCGACAATCGTACCGCCACGTACTGCAGAAATACCGATTTCTTTATCATCTCTCTGCTGACGTCTCTGGCTTCTGTCATATACATAATGATACTGGTTATCCATTGCCTCATTCAGACTGTCAGCCAGTGCAAGAGCTGTACCGCTCGGTGCATCCAGTTTCAGACGATGATGCTTCTCAACGATCTCCATGTCAAATCCTGCAGTTGCAAGAACTTTCGCAGCATCCTGGATCAGCTTCATCAGAGTATTGATGCCAAGAGACATGTTTGCTGATTTAAGAACCGGAATCTTCTTTGCAGTCTCTTCCACTTTTGCAAGCTGTTCTTCAGACAGCCCTGTCGTACAGAGTACTACCGGAAGATTGCGCTCTACGCAGTAATCAAGAAGCGCATCCGCTGCTTTTGCAGAGGAAAAGTCAATCAGAACATCCGCTTCTGTCTTGCATTCATGAATATCTGTAAATACCTGGTAACTGGTATTGCCCTTGTCTGTGACATCGATTCCTGCCACAATCTCAGCATTTGCGTCTTTTTCTACAAGGTCTGAGATCACCTGTCCCATATGACCACAGCATCCGTGCATGATGATTTTTACCATAATTTATTGTCCTCCTGCGTATGTCTTTATGCCAGTTTGATACCGAAATCCTTCATTGCTTTGATCAGAGTTTCTTTGTTACTTTCTTCCATCTCGCAGAGCGGCATACGAAGAGGTCCTACATTCATTCCCATAAGGTTGAGTGCAGTCTTGACCGGAATCGGGTTTACTTCGCAGAACAGTGCGTTGATCAGCGGAATTGCATCGATCTGGATCTTAGCTGCGCCTGCAACATCACCTTCCATGAATTTCATAACCATATCATGTGTTTCCTTCGGAGCAACGTTGGAAAGCACGGAAATAACACCAAGGCCGCCAAGTGAAAGGATCGGCAGTACCTGATCGTCGTTTCCGGAATACAGTTCAAGATCTGCACCTGCAAGAGATACTGTCTTGGCGATCTGAGAAAGATCTCCGCTTGCAGCCTTCAGACCAACGATATTCTTGACATTCTTAACAAGTGAAGCTACTGTTGCCGGCTGGATATTGCATCCTGTACGGCTCGGTACGTTGTACATGATGATCGGTGTCTCCGGAACTGCATTTGCAATTGCAGTGTAGTGAGCGATCAGACCTTTCTGTGTAGCTTTATTATAATAAGGAGTTACAACAAGCAGTGCATCTGCACCATAAGACGCTGCTTCTCTGGACATCATGATCGCAGTCTCTGTACAGTTGGAACCTGTTCCTGCAATGACCGGCACACGTTTGTTTACCTTATCGATTGCGAATTTGATTGTCTTTAAATGCTCTCCATGAGTCATCGTTGAAGATTCACCTGTGGTACCGCAGATAATGATTGCATCTGTGCTGTTTGCAATCTGGTACTCAAGCAGTTCTTCGAGTTTATCGTAGTTCACCTTTCCATCATCATACATAGGTGTAACGATTGCAACACCTGCACCTTTAAAAATTGCCATTAGAACTCCTCCTTCATTCTTCTGTAATTTATTGTATTCATTCGCCGTCAAGCGGATGAGTTTCTTCCGTATTTAATGTAGTGATCATATCTACGTAAGGTCTCAGCTCTTCCGGAAAATTCCAGCCCGTCATTACGATGTGCATGGATTCATCTTTCTGCTTCAGCATATCAATGATTCCATCTACTGTCGCAATCCCACAGTCCAGAAGTCCAAGAATCTCATCCAGTAACAGAAAATCACATTCCTGCGTCGCGATTACCTTACGTGCAAAATTAAGACCATTTAAAATGTTTGACTTCTCTTCAGCCTTTTCTTCCTCTGTCAGGTCTTCATAACAGCAGTCTCTCTTCTCAAAGCGAAAAATCTTGAAATCCAGATTGTCCACATCCTGCAGAAAATCAAGTGAATGTGTCTCTCTTCCTTTCAGAAACTGGATCACGATCACGCTTTTGCCCTGCGTTGCCACACGGAGACTCTGACCGATTGCTAGAGCGGTCTTGCCCTTACCGTTTCCGCAGTACACTTCTGTTAATTCTTTTTCCATAATACTTCCTCTTAATGTTGATAAACACCGCCTCAAAGGGCGGCACGCATATAATTCGCATTATTGGTCTTATCTTACCGCAGTTCAGCCAAAAAAGCAATACCTGAACTTCTCCGTCCAGATTCATCTCTTCTCTATACTTTCTAATCAATATATTCCAGTTTGCTTACAGATACTTCATAAGCGATCCGCCGCTCTGTCTGATTTTCTCCAATCCGCTTCATGTACTCACGGCTCTGGATCCTTCCCCACAGAAGTACATGTCCTCCCACTGTGAAGGCCGAAGCATATCGCGCATTCCTGCCCCAGCAGATACATGGTATGTAATCTGACTTGCCATATGGACGGTTAACTGCAAGAAGCATATCCGCGATCTCCCTTCCGAGAGGTGTCCTTCTGTATACAGGAGGCTTGCAGATATAGCCGTCCAGAAAGATCTGGTTCAGCGGAACCGTTTCCTCGTCCTCTTCCACAAATTTCAGTTCTCTTGCAAATACAGAAAGGACAAGCCGGTTATGTTTCTCTTCATGACGGTTGTACGAACGGAACTGTCCCTGAATCTCAATATACTCACCGGTGTAATCCTGCGTCACATCCAGAAGTCTCTCAGAAACCATGACCGGAATCCGGTCCTCGGAATCACTCAGTCTGCGCACAAGGATTTCCATTGTATAAAAGCCCTCGCCAAAGACCTGATGACTGAATGTAAAGCCTGTATCAATTTTCCCCATGATTGATACCTGATTGTTTTCGATGATTTTGTCTGCCATAATGTTGTTCTCCTTCCTCTTTGGGTATTTTGTCTATACTAGACTATGAACACCCTGCAAGCTTTAGAACCAAAACTTTAAAATAAAAAAAATTTTCAGGATTTCCTTGTAATCTGCGAAAAATGTGGTAAACTGAAATACCGTACTATGTAAAAAACACATTAATATAGAAGTAATTAAAGAAAGGATTTCGATTTTATGAATACCAAACGCGAAGACGTACGCAACGTTGCCATCATTGCACATGTCGATCATGGTAAAACCACTCTGGTAGACCAGTTACTGAAACAGAGCGGTGTATTCCGTGAAAATCAGGAAGTTCAGGAACGTGTCATGGACTCCAATGATATCGAACGTGAACGTGGAATTACTATTTTATCCAAAAATACTGCTGTCCATTACAAAGGAGTCAAAATCAACATCATCGACACACCTGGACATGCTGATTTCGGTGGTGAGGTAGAACGTGTTCTGAAAATGGTGGATGGCGTTATTCTTCTCGTAGACGCATTCGAGGGAGCTATGCCGCAGACCAAATTCGTACTTCGTAAGGCACTGGAGCTTGATCTCCATGTCATCGTCTGCATCAACAAGATCGACCGTCCGGAAGCACGTCCGGAAGAAGTTATTGATGAAGTTCTGGAACTTCTCATGGATCTGGAAGCATCTGATGAGCAGCTTGACTGCCCGTTCCTGTATGCATCTGCAAAAGCAGGCCATGCAGTTCTTGACCTTGCAGATACACCGGAAAACATGGCTCCGCTGTTTGAGACCATTCTGAAATATATCCCTGCACCGGAAGGTGATCCGGACGCTGACACACAGGTACTGATCAGCACCATCGACTACAACGAATATGTCGGACGTATCGGTGTCGGTAAAGTAGAAAACGGTAAGATTGCTGTCAACCAGGAACTTACTCTTCTGAACCATCATGACCTTGACAAACGCAAAAAAGTCAAGATCAGCAAACTTTATGAATTTGACGGACTGAACAAAATCGAAGTAAAAGAAGCATCCATCGGTTCCATCGTAGCTGTATCCGGTATCGAAGATATCCATATCGGTGATACCCTCTGCGGCGGTGACAATCCGGAAGCAATCCCGTTCCAGAAGATTTCCGAACCCACTCTTTCCATGAACTTCATGGTAAATGACAGCCCTCTCGCCGGACAGGAAGGTAAATACATCACTTCCCGTCATCTTCGTGACCGTCTGTACCGTGAGCTGAATACAGATGTCAGCCTTCGTGTAGAAGACACAGAGACTACCGAGTGCTTCAAAGTTTCCGGACGTGGTGAGCTTCATCTGTCCGTACTGATTGAAAACATGCGCCGTGAAGGTTATGAATTTGCAGTAAGCAAGCCGGAAGTTCTGTATCATATCGACGAACGCGGTAAGAAACTTGAACCAATGGAAATCGCTTATGTAGATGTTCCGGAAGAATTTTCCGGTACAGTTATCCAGAAATTAAGTGAACGTAAAGGTGAACTTCAGGGAATGAGTACTGCCAGCGATGGTTCCGTACGTCTTGAGTTCCATATCCCGTCCCGTGGTCTGATCGGTTTCCGTGGTGAGTTTCTTACCTCCACCAAGGGTACCGGTATCCTGAACACCACATTTGACGGATATGCACCATACAAGGGAGATTTCCAGTATCGTAAGCAGGGATCTCTGATTGCATTCGAATCCGGTGAGGCAGTTGCTTACGGTTTGTTCTCCGCTCAGGATCGTGGAACACTCTTTGTAGGCCCTGGAGAAAAAGTATACAGCGGTATGGTTATCGGACAGAATGGTAAAGCCGAAGACATCGAACTGAATGTCTGCAAAACCAAGCATCTGACTAATACACGTTCTTCTTCCGCTGATGAAGCTCTGAAGCTGACGCCTCCAAGAGTTCTCAGTCTGGAGCAGGCAATTGAATTCATTGATCAGGATGAACTTCTTGAGGTAACACCGGAAAGTCTCCGTATCCGTAAGAGAATCCTTGATCCCAGAGAAAGAAAACGTGCCGCTTTCCGCAAACAGTAATTTCTCTGAGCAAAATCAATACAGTATTTTAGAGCGTACAAAACCCCATGAGCAATCGCCCATGGGGTTTTCTTTTATATACCTTATTTATCATTTACATTTTTATTAATGTACTCATTAATCCATTTATTGACTTTATCACTGACAGAAGGACTTGATTTCTTCTTCGCCTCTTCTTTTTTCTCATGAAATTCTTCATTGTACTCCTGAAGTATGTCTTCCCGCTGATTTCGTTCCAGCCCACGTGCAGTAAGCTTACGCACAATATCATAAATAACACCAAAGAGCGGAACCGCGATCACCATACCGACAATTCCCCATAGACCTCCGAATAAAAGGATGGAAAACAATACCCAGAAACTGGATACACCCGTTGTATTTCCGAGAATCTTCGGTCCGATGATATTTCCATCAATCTGCTGCAGAATCACAATAAAGATCAGGAAATACAGAGCATCCCACGGATGAGTTCCCAGAAGCAGTAATAATGCACATGGGATTGCACCGATAAACGGCCCGAAAAACGGAATAATGTTCGTCACTCCGATCACAACACTGATAAATGCAGCGGATTCAAATCCCAGCAGAGTTGTTCCCGCAAAGCAGATCAGACCGATGATCGCAGAATCAATGATCTTGCCGACAAAGAATCCATTAAACATCTTGTCTGTATAACGAACCTCTTCTTCGATGATCTTCGCCCATTTATTCGGAAAAATACCATAAAGCAGAAGCTTCGCCTGTGCGCCGAACAGTTTGCGGCTTGCAAGAAGATATACTGCAATCAGGAATCCAAGAAACATATTCTTGAATACGCTCAAAACCTCGATCAGCTGTACAGTAATATTGTTAATAATTCCCTGAATTGTCTGCATCATACTGGAATTGGCACTCAGAATATCATTCAGTCCACTTTCAATCTGAGATGAAAAATGATTAAAATAATTCTGCAATTCCGGCTGATCTTTCAGTAATTGATCGATCATACGGTTCGCATAGGAAACTCGTGCCGGAAGGATACGGATAAGCCTCACTGTACTGTCCCATACCTGCGGAAGGATCAGAATGATCAACAATACCACAACCGTTACAGCAAGAATAACCGCAATTGCAATAGACAGAAATTTCAGCCCCTTTTTCTTTTTCTCTGTCGCATTCGGAAACCATTTCAGAAAGCGTTCATCCATCCGGTTGCACATCGGTGCAAGGATATAGGCGATCAGTGCGCCGTACAGGAACGGTTTCAAAATGTTGAATACAACCCGGATACCTGCCGCAATATTTGCACTTTGACTCAGGATATATGCTGTTGCAAATCCAAATGCCAGAACGGCAGCGCCTGTGATACCAAGTTTCACGTATTTTGTGTTTTCATTATGTTTCAATAATCATGCCTCCTGAAACTATTGCTTCTTTTTCTTATATATAACCAAAAAAGTCAGTATATAAGTTCTCTGTTTATATTAACATTGTCATTGGTATTTATTGTAACACCCATATCCTGCCACTTGCAATACATAGATTCTTAATTTTGTTACAATATTTCTCCTGTTATTAAAGCAACAGCCCCGGCATCACGTTCCTGTAACGCCGGGGCTGTCGCTGCTTATAATATTTTTATGGAAGAAACAGAAAGCTTATCCTGCTTATTTACCGTAGTATGATTTCAGATAGATTTCTTTCAGCTCTGCGATCAGTGGGTATCTCGGGTTTGCGCCGGTGCACTGGTCATTGAAAGCCTGTTCACTCATCTCATCCAGAGTCTCAAGGAAGTATTTTTCATCTACGTTGTAATCTTTGATCGTAGGTTTGATCTCGATGATCTTTTTGAGTTCTTCCAGTTTCTCCAGAAGTTTTTCAAATACTTCATTGTCGTCTTTTCCTGTCAGTCCTACGAAGCGACCGATTTCTGCATAACGAGCCAGTGTCTTCGGATACTGATACTGTGGGAAAGTACCCATCTTGGTCGGAACTTCTGCTGCATTATAACGCATAACATCTGTAAGTACCAGAGCATTTGCGATTCCGTGAGGAATGTGATGGAAAGCACCCAGTTTGTGAGCCAGAGAGTGGTTTACTCCGAGGAATGCATTTGCAAATGCCATACCTGCCATGCAGGACGCGTTTGCCATATGGTCTCTTGCCTCTACATCATTACCGTCTCTGTATGCTCTCGGCAGATAATCAAATACCAGTTTGATGGCACGAAGTGCAAGTCCGTCTGTATAGTCAGATGCCATCATGGAAACATATGCCTCGATCGCATGTGTCATAACGTCGATACCGGAAGCGCTTGTCAGTCCTTTCGGTGCGCTCATCATGTTATCTGTATCTACGATTGCCATGTCAGGCATCAGCTCGTAGTCAGCCAGCGGCCATTTGATTCCTGTTTCTTTGTCTGTGATGATAGCAAAAGGTGTTACCTCAGAACCGGTACCGGAAGATGTCGGTACGGCGATGAAGTACGCTTTTTTACCCATTTTCGGGAATGTGTAAATTCTCTTACGGATATCCATAAAATCCATTGCCATGTCATCGAAATCTGCATCCGGGTTTTCATAAAGAACCCACATGATCTTACCGGCATCCATTGCGGATCCACCACCCATAGCGATGATGCAGTCCGGCTCGAATGCGCGCATTGCTGCAGCACCGGCTCTTGCAGAGGCAAGGGACGGATCTGGTTCTACATCAGAGAAGCATGTATGCACGATTCCCATCTCATCAAGTTTGTCTTCTATTTTCTTTGTGTATCCGTTCTTGTAAAGGAAGGAGTCTGTAACGATGAAGCAGCGTTTCTTGCCCATTACGTTTTTCAGCTCATCCAGAGCAACCGGCAGGCAGCCTTTTTTGAAATAAACTTTTTCCGGGGTTCTCATCCAGAGCATGTTCTCTCTCCTCTCAGCAACAGTCTTGATATTGATCAGATGTTTTACACCAACGTTTTCGGATACGGAGTTTCCTCCCCAGGAACCGCAGCCAAGTGTCAGGGACGGAACAAGTTTGAAGTTGTAAAGATCTCCGATACCACCCTGGGAAGAAGGAGTATTGATCAGGATACGACAGGTCTTCATGGCTGCTGCATGTTTTGCCATTTTTTCTTTCTCATTTACATTGATGTAAAGGGAAGATGTATGTCCGTATCCGCCGTCAGCCACAAGCTGTTCTGCTTTTGCAATCGCCTCGTCAAATGTTTTTGCCTTGTACATGGCAAGTACCGGAGAAAGTTTTTCATGTGCAAACTCTTCACTGATATCTACGGATTCCACTTCACCGATCAGGATCTTGGTTTCTGCCGGAACTTTTACACCTGCCATCTCAGCGATCGTAGCCGCTTTCTGTCCGACAATCTTTGCATTCAGTGCGCCATTGATCAGGATTGTTTTTCTTACTTTTTCGATTTCGTCTTTCTTAAGGAAGTAGCATCCTCTGTACTGGAACTCTTCTTTTACTGCTTTATATACACCTTCCAGAACTGTTACGGACTGTTCGGATGCACAGATCATACCATTGTCAAAAGTTTTGGAGTGGATGATGGAGTTTACTGCAAGACGTACATCTGCTGTATCATCAATGATAACCGGTGTGTTTCCTGCACCAACACCGAGTGCCGGTTTTCCGGAGGAATATGCAGCCTTAACCATTCCAGGACCGCCTGTTGCAAGGATAATGTCTGCTTCTTTCATTACCATGTTGGTAAGTTCCAGGCTCGGTACGTCGATCCATCCGATGATGCCTTCCGGTGCGCCTGCTTTGACTGCTGCTTCCAGAACAATTTTTGCAGCTTCAATGGTGCTTCCCTTTGCACGCGGATGTGGGCTGATGATGATTGCATTTCTTGTCTTCAGCGCGATCAGAGTTTTGAAGATTGCGGTGGAAGTCGGGTTTGTAGTCGGGATAACTGCTGCGATCAGTCCAATCGGTTCTGCGATTTTCTTGATTCCGTAAACCGGATCTTCTTCGATCACACCGCAGGTCTTTGTATTTTTGTATGCATTGTAGATGTATTCGGATGCATAATGGTTTTTGATGACTTTATCTTCAACAATACCCATTCCTGTTTCTTCCACAGCTGCTTTTGCAAGCGGAATACGTGCTTTGTCAGCGGCAGTTGCAGCGGCTTTGAAGATCTTGTCAACCTGCTCCTGTGTGTAAGTGGCGAAAAGTTTCTGTGCTTCTTTCATCACAGCGATCTTTGCTTCCAGTGCTTCCGGAGTATCAATGATTGCCGGGATGTGGGTTTCTTTCTTTGCCATTTCTGAATCCTCCTGTTGTTCCTCTTATGATATGATCCTTTTGATTTAGTCCGATAAACAATTCTGTTAATTGATTAACGTTAATTATTTATCAATGATTGGTATGCGCTTATTATACGGGTTCGTTAATCATTTGTCAATCTTCATTTCGTTAAAAAATTACCCAAATTATTTCAAATATCTTCTCGCTTTTTCTATAGATTCTACAAATTGAAATATCAGGTATCTATTTCATATCTCGATACCCATAGTCATTTTTGTCATATTTTTCCATATGCTTTCATACATTAATTGATGGGAAACGGAAATAAGAAAGTCGGTGATTCGCCCTTACTTTTCTTATTTAACGTTGATTTAACGCAAATCACTTACAGATTTATTACAGAAGGAGTATTTTTATGGGAACCTGCAATGCATTACAAACAGCTGAAATTTATACGAATGAAAATTTTACGTTAATACAGTTAGAGGAAGAAAGACAGAAATTGAAGAAGAAAGAACTTTTAAAGACTATGCTGACTGATGGAGAATTCAGCATCAAAGGACAATGCGTCATCAACCTTATGATGACCAAGCTGGAAATCATCAATACTTTTCTGTTGATGAAATATAACCGGAATTTTATTCAGATGACGACCGGAAGGCTCAAAAGCTATGACAGCGTCTGCAAAAAAATGCAGAAAAAGGGACTGGATCTGAATTTTTCACAGGCACTGGAAAAAATCAATGACCTGATCGGTGTCCGCGCCGTTTGCTCTTATGTAGATGATATTTATAAAGTTGCCGAACTGATTGAAAAGCAACAGGATATCCGTATCCTCAAAACAAAGGATTATATAAAGGAACCAAAGAAGTCCGGTTATCAGAGCCTGCACCTGATTCTTGAGGTTGCCATGCCTTTTCAGAATGAAAGTCAGTGGATCAAAGCAGAACTTCAGCTTCGCACTGCTGCCATGGATTACTGGGCAAATCTCGATCATCAGCTTCGTTATAAACGTGGTCAGAAACAGGCCGCTGTCATCAACGAGGAACTGCAGAGATGTGCTTCTGTTATCTCCGAACTGGATCAGAAAATGCTGGACATCCGCAAAAGAATTGATAAAATCTGATCAGTGGGCGCGCTGCCGGTGCCTCCTTTATATGCAATGTCAAAAAACGCAGGGGCATGACATCATCGTCAGCTCCTGCGTCTTTTGTATCTCTGCCTGCATGACAGTTCCGTTTTTACTCTATTCCGCAACGAAATGATACAGCCTGCTCTGGAAATCTCCTCTGAAATCTCTCATCAGAAATCCCACTTTCATCAGCATTTCACCGGTGTACACTTCGTCTGTGCCTTCCAGACGGTAAGTTTTGTCCGGATCAAATCCATCAAGGTAGATTCTGCGGCTGTGCACATTTGCCTGTCCAAGCACCTGTACATACGTTACCAGTACCTCGGAACGGTCTTTTGCCGCCGACGCCCAGCAGTCATACAGATGATTTTCTCTGTAGGATGCAATTCTGAAATAGTCTCCCTCACGGATCAGATCGTGATATTTGTGATACATCTGTGTCTGTTCCGGAATCATATTTCTCTCTTCTTCTGCAATCTTTGTGATATCCAGTTCATAGCCAAATGTACCGGAAAGAGCCACATGACCTCTCGTCTTGAACGGTGTCACCCTGCCTACTATATGGTTCGGACAGTCACTGACGTGCGCGCCCATGGCAGACAGCGGATAAATCAGCTCTGTTCCCTCCTGAATCATCAGGCGCTCGATCGCGTCAGTATCATCAGAGCACCAGATCTGTGGGCTGTAATACAGCATTCCCGGGTCAAAGCGTGCACCACCGCCGGAGCAGTTCTCCAAAAGAAGATCCGGGAAGTCTGTCACCAGACGCTCCTGCAGTTCATAAACACCGAGTACATATCTGTGGAAAAGCTCCTGCTGCGCATCTTCGGCAAGATAAGCACTTCCCATATCACTGAGCTGACGGTTCATGTCCCATTTAACATATTCGATATTGGCACTTCGAAGAACGGAAGCCACACACTCATATACATAGTCACGTACTTCCCTGCATGACAGGTCAAGTACATATTGATTTCGGCTCTGGGTTGCCTCTCTGTTCTGAATCTGAATTGCCCATTCCGGATGTTTCTCATAAAGATCTGAATCCGGAGAAATCATTTCCGGCTCGAACCAGATACCGAATTTCAGACCGATCTTATTGACCTGATCGACCAGATTCTTCAGACCGCCCGTAATCTTTTTTTCATTAACAAACCAGTCACCGAGAGAACTGTCGTCGTTATTTCGATGTCCGAACCAGCCATCATCCATGACAAGCATTTCGATTCCGCATTTCTTTGCCTCACGGGAAATATCCAGAAGTTTTTCTGTATTGAAATCAAAATAAGTTGCTTCCCAGTTATTGATGAGGATCGGGCGTTTTTTGTGATTGTATTTACTTCTGATTATATGATTTCTGTAGAAATCATGATAACTCCTGCTCATCTGACCAAGACCTGCCCCTGAATAAGTCATGACAACTTCCGGTGCCTGAAATTCTTCGCCCGGTGCAAGCGCCCATGAAAATTCTTCACTGTTGATACCCATGACCATACGCACAGAATCAAACTGTGACAGTTCTGCCTGTGCAAGGAAGTTTCCGGAATATACGAAATGCATCGCATATACACGCCCCTGTTTCTGCGTAGTTCCCGGCGTCACAAGTGCGATAAACGGATGCTCCTGATGACTGGATTCACCTCTGGCAGACTCAGCGCTCTGTTTGCCGTAATGGAGCGCGCACTGCTGAATATGGCGTTCTCTCGCCCATCCGCCATGAAGAGAAATCATTTCAAAGTCTTCATTGTCCATATCCAGACACGCACTGTAGATTTTCTCGATGCGCACTTTCTGACTGCCATTATTGACTACTCTGGCGCTTCTGGTCAGGATATTTTCTTTTTCAAAAACAGAGTAAGAAAGAATCAGCTCCAGTCCAAGCACCTCATCGCGACAGTGGATATCGAGTGTTTCTACCTCATCTTCTGTTCCGAAAGAAGCCGGAAGTCCGCTCAGTTTATGTTTGCCTTTGTAGATTTCATGAGAATGATAAAAGAATTCACTTCCCATGCATCCGTGACTGTCACGGATGTTGATACAGCTTTCTCTGTAACCGCCCACACCGCCTGACGGAAATTCTTCAGGGAAGAAATCAAGAAACATGGCTTTTTCCCTTTTGTTTACGGAAGGTGTAAAAGGATGCTCCGCCATACGCAGAAGATAATTATCTGCCGGATGGTTCAGCCTTTCTCCATAATAAATATGTCCGAGATATCCTTCCGGTGAAAGTCCGATCAGATATGTACTTTTTGCTGTGTCCAGCTTGAAGATCTTTTTATTTTCATCAAATGAAATCGCCATGAGGTTCCTCCCTTAATTTAGTTCAGACCAAATTCTGCTGCAAGCTTCTTAAATTCCGGCAGAGAATTCTGAATTGTGTCATAGGATACACAATATGCCAGTCTTACATAACCCGGGCATGCAAAAGAGCTTCCCGGTACCATCAGAATGTTGTATTTCTTTCCGGCTTCACAGAACTGCTTTTCGTCTGCGACCGGAGATTTTACGAACAGATAAAAAGCTCCCTGCGGTTTGATACACTCGAAACCGCATTCTTTCAGTCCGTTGTAAAGTGCCAGACGGTTGCGGTCATAAGCAGCCACATCCACCTCTGCGTCCACGCATTTCTGGATGACTTTCTGCATCAGCGACGGTGCATTGACACTTCCGAGTACACGGTTGGCGATTGCTGCTGCCGTGATCACGGTCGAACTGTCCTCAAGCTCGTCCGGGATAACCAGATAACCGATACGTTCACCCGGAAGTGACAGAGATTTGCTGTAGGAATATCCTACAACTGTATTCTTGTAGTATTTTGTCAGATACGGAACTTCCACACCATCGTATGCCAGCTCTCTGTATGGCTCATCAGAAATCAGATAGATGACGGAACCAAATTCCTCCTGTTTCTTCTCAAGGATTGCTGCAAGTTCTTTGATCGTCTCTTCGGAATAAACGACACCCGTTGGATTATGTGGTGTATTTACGATCACAGCCCGGGTGTTGGCGTTGATCTTTTCTTCCAGTTCTTTCAGATTCGGCTGGAAAGTCTCGGTATTCGGAGAGATTTCCACAAGCTTGCCGTCATAGTTACGTACATATGCACCATATTCCAGGAAATACGGTGCAAAAACGATCACTTCCTCATCCGGATTCAGGATCGTCTTGAGGATGACATTCAGTCCGCTGGCAGCACCAACGGTCATGATCAGATTATGTGCAGAAAAAGCGGTTCCGAAGCGGCGGTTCAGAGACTGCGCAATGGTCTCTCTGACATCCTCAAAACCAGCATTGTTCATATATCCGTGAAGGACTGTCGGTTCCTCGTTATTTACGAGATCAATGATCGCCTCACGTACACAATCCGGTGCCGGAACACTCGGATTACCAAGACTGAAATCATATACTTTATCTGCGCCGTATTTTGCACGGAGACGGTTTCCTTCCTCGAACATCATGCGGATCGCTGAGTTGTTCTGGACAAAAGGTTTCATTTTTTCTGCTATCATAATTGTGCCTCCTCTTAATTCTTTCATATTTATAATACCTACGGATTGTTCCGTGCTACGCACTCTCACAATCCTACCCTCTATTCGCATATCGCAGGATTTCATCCCACTTTTATGCTCATATCGGGGCGGGTCCCAAGTTCTTACATCCACTTATGAGCAAGCTCATGTGGATTCAGAACTTTTGACCCTGGTATCTTATTTCTTTTTGCTGTGCCCGAAAGATATCCATCCGACAAGAACAAGCATTGCAACACCGATGAGCATCCATGGAACCAGATAATTCATTCCTTTCGGCCGGAACATATCATAGTACCCTTTCAGGTAAATAACCGCAACAACTGCCGGGATCACCCAGAGCATGTAGTTTCTGATAAATTTCGGGAATTTCAGTCCTGATCCTGTGTTGGCTTCTTTGATAAAATTGTCCCATCCCCATCCATTCTTAGATGCACAGAAAATGACGAAGACTACGGAACCAAGCGGCAGGATATTGTTGGAAATGATAAAGTCCTCAAGATCCATGATGTTTGTTCCTTCACCGAGAATCTGGATGCCGGACCATGGTCCGAATCCGAGAATTGCCGGCATGGAAAGAACGATGATCAGTACAATATTAAACACTACTGCTTTGTTACGTTTCCATCCCCACAGATCCATTGCAAAGGACAGGATATTCTCAAATACAGCAATGACAGTAGACAGTGCCGCAAAAGACATAAACAGAAAGAACAAAGCTCCCCAGAGTCTTCCGCCTGCCATCTGGTTAAACACGTTTGGCAGTGTGATAAATACAAGTCCCGGACCTGCTCCCGGCTCTACACCAAATGAAAAACATGCCGGAATGATGATCAGTCCAGCCATCAGCGCTACAAATGTATCAAGGATCAGAATATTGACACTTTCGCCTGCAAGCGTACGTTCCTTACCCATGTAGCTTCCGAAGATTTCCATCGCACCGATACCAATGCTTAATGTGAAAAATGCCTGAGAAAGTGCACCGAAAATCACATTTCCAAGACCTGCCTCACGGATGTTGTCAAGATTTGGCACCAGATAAAATTTCACACCTTCCATTGCACCGTCAAGTGTCACAGAATGAACTGCCAGCACAACGATCAGTGCAAGAAGACAGATCATCATCACCTTCGTGATACGCTCGATTCCGTTCTTAAGTCCGAGCGAACATACTCCAAATGCAAGAAGAACTGTTGCGATCATCCAGCCGGTCATGGTACCTGTCGATGTCATCAGATTGGAAAAGAATCCGCTGACCTGATCTGAAGATGCTCCGCTCAGCTTACCGGTTGCCATAACATAACAGTAATACATCATCCAGCCTGCAACCATAGTATAAAACATCATCAGCATGTAGTTACCGATCATTCCCATATAGCTGTATTTATGAAAATTTGATCCTTCCGGCTCCAGTTTGTGAAATGCTCTCGCTGTACTTAAGCGGCTGCTTCGTCCTACAGCAAACTCGCTTACAAGGATCGGCAGTCCAAGCAGCACCAGAAATACCAGATAAATCAGGATAAAAGCTGCCCCGCCATATTTTCCTGTCATATATGGAAATTTCCATACGTTTCCAAGCCCTACGGCACATCCTGCGGAAACCAGAATGAAACCAAGTCTTGATCCAAATGTTTCTCTTTCCTTCAAATAATTTCCTCCTCTGTTTTGCCATAACATACTTTGATCGAAGTTACTTTTTACTTCAATTCGTAACTGTTCAGTACCCTCACAGTTACGAGTCAAAATGCATTCCAAATCACCTTCGGTGATGGCATTTTGCCTTATATGTCTCGGGATTTTGGCAAAAAACATGCCAAAACGCCTCGCGGGATACTACCTTCTGAATAGTTACTTCAATTCAATCTTTTTTATTATAACACAGGGACAGTCCAATGTGAACTGTCCCTGTCGGATATCAGGATTAACTTTTCTTTTACATATCATATCACGTCATCCTGCGTATATTCTCTTTTATTTGCTGTACAGATAATTGCCGTTTGACGCATCATCGATATTAGATGCATCAATCCATTTCGGCTCAAGCAGAACATTTTTTTCTACAGAAGCCGCCTGTGCCGGATCTGTAGACATAGCCCGTGCTGCAGCTATGATCGTCTGATAGCCGATATCATATGGATCCTGTGATACGGTCCCAAGCTCCTGTCCGTCCGTGATTGCCTTCTGCTGTACGCTTGTCGCATCTACACCTACCATAACCGGCGTATTTTCTCCTTTATCCAGTCCAAGATACATATCCGCCACATCTTCATTGGTACAGAATACTCCATCCAGATCCGGGTAACGCCTCAATACATCTGCCATTGCCTCTGACATATCATTGACCTTATCGGTATATAATTCACTTACAATTGAAATTTCCTCGTAATCTGCCAGTGCTTCCTTAAATCCTTCGACACGTTTCTGTGAACTTTCGGTCTTTTCCTGTGCAGAAAATACTGCAATCTTACCTGATTCTCCGATTGCATCTGCAAGTTTTTCTGCTGCAAGCTTACCTGCATATGCATTATCTGTGCCACGGAACGCTGCTACCAGCTCATCGTCACTGACATTGGAATCAAAAACTACAACCGGAATGCCATTCTCACTGGCCGCCTCAAGCTGTGCCTGACAGGATTCAATATCTCCGGCTGACATGCACAAAACGGTAGGATTCTCTGCAATTACCGCATCGAGCGTATTAACCTGCGTTTCAATATCCTGCTCATCCGAAGGGCCCTCGAAAGTCATAGAAATTTCATCATCGGATGAAAACTCATAGGCTTTATTAATATCCTTAACTGCATCTTCCATTCCCTGACGGACAAGTTTCCAGTATTCTCCATCTGTAGCCTTGCTCACAACTGCAATTCTGCTGCCAGCCCCGAGTGTGATCGAAGTATCAATCGCAGCAACTCTGTCTTCCTCTGTAGTGTCGGACTCTTCTATAATCTCTTTCTGCTCTTTATCGCTTTCAGACAGTTCATCTTCGGCCTGCACATCTGAAATAAAATTACCAAAGCCGCCCATCTTACCATTCTCGCCTGCCGCTACGACTGCGCCGGCAAGAAAAAGCACCGCAATAGCTGCTTTTTTCATTGTATTTTCCTCTTTTCTACTATAAAATTTACACCAATGCGATTCTTTTCTACATTATACACATTTTCATTTTTCCGTCTATAGATTTCATAGTTTTTTCATTTTTTCGGAGAAAATACGGCAATTTCACTATATTCTGATTCAGATATTTGGGAAACCTGCAAAACATTCTCCTTTCGGAGTTACCTGAAATTCCAGTTTCTTTCCTGTGACCGGATGTCGGAACACAAGATGACAGGAACACAGTCCCAGCGGAAGTCCTGAAGAATCCTCCGGATTATATTTCCGGTCTCCGAGAAGCGGCATTCCGGCATGTGCCATTTGTACCCTGATCTGATGATGGCGGCCTGTTCCAAGCTGTATCCTGACCAGAATTCTTTTTCCGGTCGAAATCCGCTCATCTGAAACTTCATTAAGTACTTCATAATCCAGAACTGCTTTTTTTGCCCTATCGGTTTTTGATGTAACTACTGCAGACGTATTTGTTTTTCCGTCTTTCTTCAGATAATCCTCCAGATGTCCCTGCACATTCTCCGGTTTCTGATCTGTTACGGCAAGATACTCCTTCGTAACGCTTCCTGATGTGATCTGACCTGTCAGCCCGGCAGCCGCCCTTTTGTTTTTTGCAAAAACAAGCACCCCTTCCACCGGCTGATCCAGACGATGAACGATCCCCAGATATGGCATTGTCCCCGGATTTTTTGATGCCAGATAATTTTTCAGAGTGCTTTCCATATCTGGTATCCCGATTCTCGCACTCTGCACAGCAATGCCTGCCGCTTTGTGGCAGACAATGATTTCTTTATCCTCATATAAAATCATATTTTCTATATTATTCCACATAAAAAAACTCTCCTTTAGTGCTTACCGCACTTTCTATGGAGAGTATAACGTAAAAACTATCTTTACACAACAGTAAGACGGTCATCACTTTTTCTTATAATTAACTTCTCATAATCTAAAATGATGACCGTCTTAACAATCTTCGCTATTCAATTTTAATTAACCTCTTTGTTCTTTCAAAACTTATCGTCTTGTTTACTAATTGAAATCCTTGATACCTCTTTTAGTATACTTCATTCAATTATCTATATTTAGTTTTTATATTTATTAATTATCTTTTTATCTGATATTGTGTCTTTTGGTTTCTTGTAATTTCCTGCTCATAAACGAGATGATTTTTATCATTCGGTTCATTTAGAAAGTTGATAGAGTTTAAATTATAATTTACGGATTATAATTTAATTTAGAAATATGAAAGTATCTTTTCCTTCTGATTAGAGCAACCCCAAACTTAACTGCTTAAATTTCGAACTGTTTTCATCGGGAATAAGACCCCATTGATTTCTGATGTAATATCTTTTGTGAGAAGATATTCTTCTGATGCAAAGCTTCGATTCATATAACTCACATCATCTGGATCTCAACTTTTAAAAATGTTTCTTTACACATTTCTAAAATTCTTTGTATCAGGTTCGTGACAGTTATTCAATATGAGTGATCGATTCTATGTACCTGTAATACTTTTTGTATGATTCATTACTTTCGGAAAGTCCTGTTCACCAGGTAATATTTTAAATATTTCTTTCGAATGTTCTGTAATGATCGGTATAAATAATGGATAATTTATGTATCAGGTCTTTCTTGCAGGAAACTCAATCTCTGTCACTTCTCATATTGATATGATGTGTGGCTAGTGTCCCAACGGTATCACCTTACCCTTTCTTTTCGATTTCATTCCTTTCATGTAACATTTATTTATACTATGAATTGAATGATTTTTTATTTTGTTTGATTTGTTTTTCTCTTGTTTTCTTTTGATGTCATTATAATAGCACCGTCCAGTGCATTTGTCAACACATTTTTGTATTTTTCTTGCAATTATTATTTATTTTATTATTTGCAGTGTATTTATATTATGTATTTTTTGTATTATATATTATTTTCTGACATTTTCATTCTGCTCCGTCTTTTCCTTCCCGTCCCCATACCGGTCACCCTTCTTTCCCCATACTAATAAACAGACAGGACGCCATCCATACAGAAACCTCAAATACTCATGAGTACTGCGTTATGTGATACATGCTTAGCTTCTGCCACCAAGCTCGCTGTCTGAGCGTAAGCGAGTTCGAGCGACTGGCAGATCATAAGCGCATGTATCACATAGCAGACGCAATGGTATTTGCGGGACTGTATGGATGGCGTCCTGTCGTCTTTATATATATTTATCCTCTGTTGTAATTAATCAGACAGCCTTTCAGGATGATCTCACGCTCATCGTCAGTCAGTTCACCCAGAGTTACCTGGAACTCTTTCAGGCCTTCTTCTTTTACTACATAACCTGTGATGCTGTCAGCCTTATCTGCAACGGCTTCTCGAACCTCAGGGAAGAACAGATAATCTCCGTTCGCAAACGGAAGCTCTCCCTGTGGAATCAGGAATGGAAGCATACCCCAGTTGATCAGGTTGGAGCGATAACGCTTCGTTGCGTATTCATTGGCAATATTTGCCCATCCGCCAAGAACCTTCTGACAGGAAGCTGCCTGCTCACGCGCAGAACCATCACCAGGTTTTACTGCAAAGATCGTACTTCCAATACCGATGTTTTCTTTGCTGATATCTGCAAACTGTTTCTTAATAGCTTCCATAACAGGCTTCAGTTCCGGTACTGCCTCTGCCGGACATTCTCCTGCCTCCAGAGCTTTCTGTGCTTTCTGGATTTCCTTTGCGCGTCCAACGTATGCCGGATCTTTACGGGACAGAGTAAACTCAGCCAGTCCAAGCGGGTTGGAGCGGAAGGAGGAAGTTTCACCTGACGGGATCAGCTCATCCGTTGTTGTAACCGGATCATGAATCTCAGATACAACTTTCAGCACAAGATTGTCTGCAAGTGCAGGCATCTTCGGCCAGTCTTTGATGTTTGGTCCAAACTGGATCTCCACGCTCGGATCTGCAACACCCTTACTGTCAAAAATACGGTTCTCATAAATCGTCTTGTCGAAGAAGTATTTCTGATGTGTATAGTTTCCGTCAAATTCTTCTGCGGAAGTCAGGAAACCTTTGTTTGCTGCTGTTGCTGCGATAGATCTTGCATCCATAAGAGCAACAGAAGAAATCTGTCCGTTCTGAACTTTGGAGCCTTCACGGTTCGGGAAGTTTCTGGTCGTATGACGGATACTGAAGGCATTATTTGCCGGTGTATCGCCTGCGCCAAAGCATGGTCCGCAGAATGCAGTCTTAACAACAGCACCTGTCGCAAGAAGGTCTGCAAGGACACCGTTTCTTGCAAGTTCCATGTATATCGGAGTACTTGCCGGATATACGCTGAGTGTAAATGCATCTGATCCGATGCTTGCGCCCCGAAGAATGTCAGCTGCCGCACAGATATTTTCAAAACCACCGCCTGCACATCCTGCGATGATTCCCTGCTCTACATAAAGCTTTCCGTCGATCACTTTGTCTTTCAGAGTATATGGAACTTTGCCATCAAGGCTGATCTGTGCTTTCTTCTCAACATCATCCAGAATATCGTAAAGATTTGCTTTCAGTTCATCAATGGTATAAGTGTTGCTCGGATGGAACGGCATTGCGATCATTGGTTTGATCTCACTTAAGTCGACTTCCACGCAGCCGTCATAATAAGCTACTTTACCTGGTTTCAGTTCTTTGTAATCTTCTTTTCTGCCATGGATCTCATAGAATTCTTCAATCTTTTCATCTGTCTGCCAGATAGATGAAAGACATGTAGTCTCCGTTGTCATAACGTCCACACCGATACGGAAATCAGCGCTCAGTCCTGCAACACCAGGTCCTACGAATTCCATAACTTTATTCTTTACATAGCCGTTGGCGAATACTTTGCCGATGATTGCAAGTGCAACGTCCTGCGGTCCTACTCCCGGACGCGGTTCCCCTTTCAGATAGATTGCCACAACACCCGGCATATTGATGTCATATGTCTGGGAAAGGAGCTGTTTTACAAGTTCTCCGCCACCTTCACCCATAGCCATGGTACCAAGCGCACCATAACGGGTATGGCTGTCTGAACCAAGGATCATCTTGCCGCCGCCTGCCAGCATTTCGCGTGCAAACTGGTGGATAACAGCCTGATGAGGAGGTACATAAACTCCGCCATATTTCTTCGCACAGGTCAGTCCAAACATATGGTCGTCTTCATTGATCGTACCACCAACTGCACAAAGAGAGTTATGACAGTTTGTCAGTACATAAGGAACCGGGAATTTCTCGAGTCCTGATGCACGTGCTGTCTGAATAATACCAACAAAAGTGATATCGTGAGATGTCAGCTTATCAAATTTAATCTGGAGCTTTTCCATATTTCCGGAAGTATTGTGTGCTTCAAGAATTCCGTATGCCATTGTATTTCTGGCCGCTTCTTCTCTGGATACCGGCTGATTCATACTGCCTTCTTCAACGATGTCATGACCGTTCACCAGATAAACGCCACTGTCGTATAACTTCATTAACAACTCCTCCATTCATAAAAAATATGCATCCTGTATTTTGTAACGATGCAAAATATATTTCCATTAAGCTTACTGTTCACTCCGCTCATAATAATCATTATACTTTATCTCGCTAAAATCTGCAATGAATTTTCTTTACATATTTCTTTACTTATCTGCAAAGAATGGCTATACTGATTTAGAAAATATTTCTGACAGGAGGCAGCTATGTTTCGTTTATGGGGAAAAATGTGGGAAAGTAACCACTTAATAAAAGATATTGTAATAGATGATGATTCCGAAGATACCAGAACTCACAAGATTTTTCGTGCATTGCAGGAGATCTGCTATGAATTCGACCTGGAAAACCCGATCTGGCTTGACAACAATATTGCTGATTTTAAGCGTCATTCCAGAACCAGGTTTAACCAGGACAGTTTTATAGAACATATTTCTTTTGATTATCTCGAGATCCAGGTGATTGAAGAAGACTGATCATACGATCCACTTCTTCAATACCGGAATTTTCTTTATGAGCACTACCGCCCCAAAGCTCAGCATAAAGATCAGTACGATCACGATCGGTATTGCTATAAATGTATTACTGATCATCATACTGTCAATACCTGCTTTGTGGAGAAGTGATCTCACCAGCACATGGATAAGAAAAATTCCGAATGTGCAGCTTCCGACAAAGCAGATCCTTTTTTCCTGCTTTTCATTCCATTTGATCTTTGAAACATGATTTTTGAAAAATAGAAATACAGAACTGCCCCACAGAAAGGCCGCAATAGTGTAATTCTCATAAAATTTCTGTACATCCGTTCCTGTCTGCTGTGCCCTGATATAACAGAGCAGGATGGCCGCACCGATTGACAGGATTCCCATTATATAGATCAGTTTTTCGAGCTTTTTGGATACTCCATACTGATACAGATAGTGTCCTGTGATATAATATCCGACAAATCCGGTAACCATCTGCGGCTGCACGGTATTTAAAAGGTTCATCACATGTTCTCTGCACGGTATCGGAAAAGCTTTGACCGTATATGGCAAAAGCTTAAACAGCAGGTACAGGAGGATCATATACTCTTCCCATTGTTTCCCGTTCTTACTGTTGACAATCTCCCAGAGCATTGGCGTGATGATAAGAAGTCCGATCAGCATCGGCAGATACCACAGATGAAAATAGGGATCTGATATCATAACCAGAAAGCGCTTGAAAAAAGCAACTGATCCGAATTTCAGGCTTTCGTTTACCAGACTGCGATAGAGCGCATAAAACACCTGCCAGAATACATATGCTACTGTAATCGGCAGAATATTGCGCATCCAGAGCTTTTTAAGATTCCATGTCCGTTTACGGTCAAGATACAGACAACCGCTGATCATCACAAAACACGCAACTGCAAAGCGGTTGATTCCATGGTAAAAATTAGTTACTGCCCATACAGATGTATTTACCGGCACATCACGAAAATGCTGCGAAGCCGCATGAATACCGATAACACCAATGCACGCAAAAATACGAAGCAGCTCTATCCAGATAATTCTTCTTTTGTTCATTTGTACCTCCAGATTTCTCTGTGTTTATTCCATAAATTCCCGTATGATCTCACGCATGATTTCTTCTTCCTCAGGACTCAGCATTTTGCTGAAATGGCTCCCGGTAGCTGCTGTCTGGCGGATACTGGATGCGATTCGCTCAACCATTTCTTCCCTGAGAACCGGATCTGTTTTCTGCGCCGTCTGCTGCGGTTCATATTTACGCGCTGTGGGTGGATTTTCCCTGCGCGATCGCGCCTGAAGGATATAATCCGCCAGGGAATTTGTCACCAGTTCTTCTTTGTACGAAAAGTCCAGCGCCTGACGCAAGATCAGAAGCGCAACCGGAACTGCCGTACCGATATACAGATACTGCAGCGGAAGTCCTCGCTCCGATCCGAGTTTCGTAACAAAAAAAAGCGACAGCCCCAGGCATGCTGTAGATAACAATGAAGGAATCCAGACCAGAAGATTCATTCTGTTCAGAAGCTTATCCCTTGTTTTCCACAGATTCAGCCATTTTTCTCTCAGGTTCGTTGTCGCTTTTGTCTTTCGCATGGTTCTTCTGTAAGTAAGGTGTACTGCCAGCATCCCTACTCCTCCTGCTGTTCCGAGAACAGCCATCAGATAGAGCAGTATATGCAGATTCATGATTCGTTCCAGCATAAGCCCTCCTTGTTTTACAGTCTGTGAACAGTTATCCGTTAAACACATTCTACACCTCTTAAGGCCTGTATGGAACAAAAATCGTTCGTCAAATTCCTGCAGAATTTTACATCTTTTCCAGTGCATCTACCACTTCTTCAAACTTCATAAAATGAGACGCCTTTACGAGAATCGTATCTCCTTTACGGACATATCCTCCAAGGTTCTTAAGAAGAGATTCTCTGTCTTTTTCGTAATGTACTTCGAAGTCCGGATCTGCTTTGCGTGCGGCTTCTGCAATATGTAAGGAAAGCTCTCCCACACAGATACAGACATCAATACCACATTTTGCAGCATGCTCTCCGACTTCTTCATGCAGAGAAATCTCATTCTCGCCAAGTTCTCCCATGTCTCCGAGGATTGCCACTCTTCTTCCCTCTCCATCATGAAGTACATCCAGAGAAGCTTTCATAGACATCGGGTTGGCATTGTAACAGTCGTCAACAACAAGGAAATTCTCTGTCTCAATCATCTTGAAACGTCCACGGATCGTCTCCAGACTTTCAATACCTCTTTTGATCTCCTCGATCGTAAGTCCGTAGATTCTGCCGACAGTAGCTGCTGCAAGCGCATTGTAGACCATATGGATGCCCGGTGTCGGCACCAGTACATCAAAAGCATCTTCGCCCATATGAATGCGGCAGGAAACGCCTTTCAGCCCCCTGCTCACGATCTGGTCTGCATAAACATCACGCTTCGCATCCAACCCGAAAAATACCGGTTTCACACCATGATAGCCCTCAACCGTTGCCAGTTTATCATCATCCCCGTTCAGTACAATATGACCGCTCGGCTGCATGGACCGGAAGATTTCTGTCTTTGCTTTGAGAACTCCGTCTCTGTCACCAAGATTTTCCAGATGACAGGTTCCGATATTTGTGATCACGCAGGTATCCGGTTTCGCGATCCGGGTAAGTCGTGTCATTTCTCCAAAATCACTGATGCCCATTTCCAGAACGGCAATCTGATCATCTTCTCTCAGACGGAATACGGTCAGCGGCAGTCCGAGTTCATTATTAAAATTACCCTGTGTTTTGAGGGTACGGTATTTTTCTTTCAGTACAGATGCGATCACTTCTTTCGTGCTGGTCTTGCCAACGCTTCCGGTAATTCCGATTACCGGAAGCTGAAGCTGCTGCAGATAAAATTCTGCAATGTCTTTTACTGCCTGCAGAGAAGATGTAATCTGAATATAAGGATAATCTGCATCCGAAAGTTCTCTCTCGGAAAGTGTCGCAAGTGCACCCTTCGCCATGACATCCGGGATAAAACGATGTGCATCAACGCGCTCTCCCACAATTGGTACAAACAGACAGTCCTTCTCAATCTTACGGCTGTCTGTGGTAATTGCAGAAACTTCACGGTCGAGAAGCGCGTCATCGCCATGCCAGGTTCCGCTGCACACCTCTGTAAGATTTCTTAAGGTAAGATTTTTCATTTATTTTTCCTCATTCGTACTTTTTCATTGAAACTCTGATCAGTTCTTCGCACAGCGTTGGGTAGTCCATACCAAGTACTGCTGCCTCCTGCGGGATCAGACTGGTAGGTGTCATTCCCGGAAGAGTGTTTGCCTCGAGACAGTAGATTTTTTCATCTTTTGTTACGATGAAATCAAGACGGCCATAGCTTTCCATTTCAAGTGCGTGATAGCCTTCTACCGCATATTCCTGAAGACGTCTGGTCAGTTCTTCGGAAATCGGTGCCGGACAGGTTTCTTTCACTGCGCCCGGTTTGTATTTATTCTCATAGTCATAGAAGCCCTGAACCGGAACGATCTGTACAACCGGATATGCTTTACCGTCCACCACCGCAACCGTATACTCAGTACCCTCGACAAATTCTTCTACGACAACTTCATTTTCATAGGTAAATGCTCCATCCAGAGCTTTTGTATAATCAGCCTGATTATCTACAATATAAACACCAATGCTGGAACCTCCACAGCATGTCTTGACTACAACAGGGAAATCCATGCCAAGCTCCTGCAGTGTCTCCACGCGGTCTTTTTTCTTCATGGCTTTGCCGCCCGGTGTCGGTACACCGCGCATCTGGAACATGGCTTTTGTAACACCTTTGTCCATCGCCATCGCACTGCTGAGATAGCCTGTTCCGGTGTACGGAATTCCCATCAGGTCAAATACAGCCTGCAGTCTTCCGTCCTCGCCGTTGGATCCATGCAGTCCGAGGAAAACAAAATCCGCTTTCTTACAAAGTTCCAGAACATTCGGTCCGAAAAATTCTTTCCTGCTCTTTTTTAACTCTTCGATATGCGGGTTAAAACTCTTGATGTAGGAAACTGCCTGCTCTACATCATAGCTTTCCGGAAAAGGATCTGCCCAGTCTACATTCTCCAGTCCGCAAAAAACATCGACGAGAATTGCCTGATGATTTTTCTGACGCAGCGCACTGCAGATTCCTGTGCCGGATACGATTGAAACATCCCTTTCTGTACTTGTTCCCCCTGCTAATACAACAATTTTCATATTATCACCTCTCCTGAAACGCAAAAACCGCTGCAAAGATCCCTCTCAGAATCCCTGCAGCTCCTTTGCTGTACTGGTTACACTGTTTTGTCTTTTCACAGTTATGATCACTTATATATGACAACCGGTATTCCGGATTCTACTGTCTGATAAATTGTCTGTGCCTGTTCCTCAGGTACAGCTATGCAGCCTTCTATACCCGGCGACGAATCCGAAAATACGCTGGTTCCACTGCTTTCATCATCACTTCCGAAAGCTGCGATATCCGCGTCATCTGAAAAGTCATATCTCGTTACATCCAGACCTGCTTTTCCATATATGCCGGTTTTGTCTGTAAATGGCATCCAGAAATTTACTGTTTCACCAGCCCCGCCGCCGGGTACTGCGGAAGATTCTTTTTCTCCCAGTGCATATATACCGGTCGGTGTGCTGCTGTCTGCCACCAGCCCGGTATCCACCACCGGACTTCCACTCTGATATAATACCATTCTTTGGGCACTCAGGTCAATTTCAATATAAGAATATCCTATATCATTTATCTTTCTGCTGGATGCTTTCTGTTCATAAACCGGTTCCCGCACCTCAGTTTTTTTCTCCGTGATGTCTTTGTACAGTGCATCGGCTTCTTTTTGCTGGTCGATCACCCATCCGTAATTTCCACCGGATACGGTGATATCTCTGTTATCGTATGTAGAGAATGTCCGTTCTGTACCTGCCGTATCATATTTACCGGCAAGCTCCGCCACATAAGCAGCTACTGCATCCTTACTCACGACCAGATTATCATTTTCATCTCTGTCAAGCATGCCCTTTATCACAGAACGATCTACTGTCTCCTTGCGGTCACTGAAATCATAAGTCACCACAACATCGGTCAGATCATTCATCTGCTCACAGTCCTTAGTAAGATCCGATGCATAGGCTGTCGGGTTGATATAGCAGCCATCTTTTTCCAGATCTGCAACCGTACGCCCCGTCTTAACCGCATCAGAAATATCTTCTGTCAGTTTTTCATAATCAATCTTTGTACCCTCAATCTCAGGAACGACTTCAAAACCGTCCTCCAGTTCTCTGATATAGGCATCTTCCGGTTCTACATTATTCTGAAGGCACTTCAGGCTGTCGATCTTCGCCTTAAACAGATCTTCGTCATACAATACCGATGCCGGCAGTTCATAAGTCTGCTGCTGGCTGAATGCGAGAAACCAGATAAAACGATTCTGATCATGAAGAAGCTTTCTTACACTTCCATCTGATGTATATTGGAGATTAATTTCTTCCGCCGTGATTCCTTCCTGCCCGTCTCCCCTTGTACGGACTGCAAGTGCATAAACTGCAGTCTTTTGTTTCAGAAGATTTTCGGTCTCGTCCTCAGTCATGTAAGAACAGTTAAAACCATTCACCTGTGACCCTGGAAGAAAGTGACCGGTAAAATAGTATACACCAAAAAAGTAGGCGCCTGCGGTAAGCAGGAGCAGTACAATGATTAAACCGATCAGTAGTTTTCTTCCTTTGTCCATACTCTTGTTTTCTTCCGTCATGGCGCCTCCTTAACGTTCGCGGCTATAAAATTTTATTGTTGCTGTTCAGCTCAGAGTTTATTCTGCCAGGAGTTTCTCTACGCTGGCAAGTTTTACGCAGACAACGAAAACCTTCGCAGCCTTTTCCAGCTCATCAATTGGCGGGAAAGACGGAGCAATACGGATATTGCTGTCTTTGGGGTCTTTGCCATATGGGTAGGTAGCTCCTGCTCCGGTCATTACGACACCGGCTTCTTTTGCCATTGCTACGATTTTCTTTGCGCATCCCTCCATGGATTCGAAGGAAATGAAGTAACCTCCCTTCGGAGTTGTCCATTCTCCGATTCCGAGTCCGCCGAGTTCTTTCTCGAGAGTTGCCTCTACCATTTCAAATTTCGGACGGAGGATTGCTGCATGCCTGCTCATGTGTGCATGCACACCGTCAAGATTCTTGAAGAATTTTACATGACGGAGCTGATTCAGTTTATCATGTCCGATGGTCTGTACTGTAATATATTTACGAATATCATCAAGGTTTGCCTTTGATGCGGCTAACGCAGCGATACCGGAACCCGGGAAGCTGATTTTGGAAGTTGAAGTAAATTTATAAACCATATCCGGATTGCCGGCTTTTGCACATTCATCCAGAATCTCAAGCAGGAAATCCTGTTCTTTTTCGTCATCATAAAGATGATGTACGCTGTACGCATTGTCCCAGTAGATACGGAAATCCGGTGCTGCCGGTTTCAGACGTGCAAAACGTTTTACGGTTTCTTCGGAATAGGTATATCCCTGCGGATTAGAGTATTTCGGTACACACCAGATACCTTTGATTGCCGGATCTTCGCTTACAAGTTTCTCAACCATATCCATATCCGGGCCTTCCGGTGACATCGGCACATTGATCATCTCGATACCGAAAAATTCTGTAATCTTGAAGTGGCGGTCATATCCCGGAACCGGACAGAGGAATTTTACTTTATCCAGTTTGCACCATGGAGTATTTCCCATAACACCATGCGTCATAGAACGTGATACAGTATCAAACATAACATTCAGGCTGGAGTTTCCGTAAATGATAATGTGTTCCGGATCTACTTCGGAAATCTCTCCGAGAAGACGTTTGGCTTCCGGAATACCATCCATAACACCATAGTTACGACAGTCAACACCTGTCTCACATCTCAGGTCTGTGCTGCTTGACAGAACATCCATCATATCCATGGAAATATTCAGCTGATCAACTGACGGCTTACCACGTGACATATCAAGGGCCAGTCCCTGTGCCTTAATTTCTGCATACTGCTGATCCAGCTCTTTCTTGAGAGCCTGAAGCTGTTCTTTACTCATCTCACTGTATTTCTGCATATTCGTCCTCCTCGTGCCGCTTCCAGAATCCTGTCCCGGCAAAAATTCTTTCATCTTAAATAGCTTTTTGATCTTAACTTATTATCCCGTATATTTTAGTATTGTAAAGTACTGCTTGTCAAGCCCCGCCCCTCTCTATTTATAAAAAATTTTCTCAAATCAAAGTGATAAAGTGCGAATTTGAACGAATTTCCGCAAAATGTATCGTCCGTATACCCGAAACTACATAGTTTTACTTGCGGAATCGCCACGATTCACCTATACTGATAAGATAGAGATATTTTACTATATAAATAAGACTATAAGAAAGGTTATCATATATATGTGGATTGCAAATGACTGGAAAGAATACGAAGTAATTGACACTTCCTGCGGCGAAAAGCTGGAACGCTGGGGAAAATACACGCTGGTGCGCCCGGACCCACAGGTTATCTGGGATACCCCGAAGGTAAGCCGTGGCTGGAAAAATATGAACGCCCACTATCACAGAAGCAAAAAAGGCGGTGGAGAATGGGAATTTTTTGATCTGCCACAGCAGTGGGATCTTCATTACAAAGATCTGACCTTCCATCTGAAACCATTCAGTTTCAAACATACCGGACTTTTCCCGGAGCAGGCAGTCAACTGGGACTGGTTCGGAGATAAGATCCGTAACGCAGGACGCCCGATCAAGGTTCTGAATCTTTTTGCCTATACAGGCGGTGCGACTCTGGCTGCTGCCGCTGCCGGCGCACATGTTACACATGTTGATGCCTCCAAGGGTATGGTCAACTGGGCAAAAGAAAATGCGGCTGCATCCGGACTCACCGAAGCACCGATCCGCTGGCTGGTGGATGACTGTGTAAAGTTTGTAGAACGTGAGATCCGTCGTGGAAATCACTACGATGCGATCATCATGGATCCACCATCCTATGGACGTGGACCAAAGGGCGAGATCTGGAAGATCGAAGAAGCCATCCATCCTCTCATTAAACTGTGTGTGCAGCTTTTAAGCCCGAATCCGCTGTTTTTCCTGATCAACTCCTATACGACAGGACTTGCTCCGGCTGTGCTTACCTATATGCTTGCTACAGAGCTTAAGGACTTCGACGGACATGTCGATTCTCAGGAAATCGGACTTCCTGTAACTTCCAACGGACTGGTGCTGCCATGCGGTGCATCCGGAAGATGGGAAGCAAAATAGAATATTTTAATTCTTCTGAAAATTAATAATTTTTATCATTATTTTCTTGAATCTGCTGATACACAGAGATATAATACAGTTATCAAGAACATATCAGGAGAGGTGAAAATAATGACGGAAGAACACCCAAACGATACTCTTCCCTACACCTGTACTCCGGCCTATGACCGCAGCAACTGTGGGAATTGTGTCTGCGCCACCTGTTATGAACAGGAATTCTGCAACCGCTGCAGCTCCTGTGAAAATCTTTCCCGTAAGAAAGAATCCTGCAACAGCTATGAAGGCGCATATTGCTACTAACAAAAAAGATACTGACCGCTTTTTTAATTGTGTCAGTATCTTTTTTGTGTTCTTAAACTGTTTTCCGTTCTTTCGGGAAGGTCATGGTAATCTCGCTTCCCTTGTCTATTTCACTGGCCAGATCCAGAGTTCCTCCCAGGAAACCTACACCATGTTTTACAATAGAAAGACCGAGACCGGTACCTCCGATTTCTTTGGAGTGGCTCTTGTCCACGCGATAGAATCTTTCAAATACGCGCTTCTGATCTTCTGGCGGGATTCCTATACCGTTATCTTTGACTCGAATCTCTACCTGTTCGCCCAGATCACGCAGATGAATACTTACTGTACCGTCCTCTTTATTATATTTGATTCCATTATCGCAGAGATTATAAATAATTTCATCCAGAATCGGACGCACGCTGTACAGCATCGTTTTATCCCCGTCAATATAAAAATGAACGTTTTTCTTATCAGCAATCTCTTTCAGTCTCCCACACACATCTCTGACAACCTGACAAACATCCAGCTCTTCCCAGTCATACGGAGTTTCTCCCTCATCAAGCTGAGACACCCGGATCGTATCTTCAATCAACGTGATCAGACGCTGGGCTTCATCATATATTCTGCCTGCAAATTTCTGTACATCTTCCTGTCTGACCATACCATTTCGGATGATCTCTGCAAAACCGGATACTGCAGTCAAAGGCGTCATCAGCTCATGCGAAACATTTGCTGAAAATTCTCTGCGAAGCTGTTCACGTTCTACCTTTTCTGTCTCATTGATCAACAGAAGAACCGCACCTGCCACCCGTTGTTCTCTGGTAACAGGGTTTGCGATCATCTGAATAACTTCACCGCCCAGATGCAGGCGCACACTTCCATGCTCTCCACGCAGAACCTGTTCGACCATAAGACGGAATTCTTCACCACGGTTCAGTGAATAAACACATTCCCCGATCTTTGGTTTCTGCATCTGAAACATTTTCCATGCACTGGAATTTCCCGACAGGATCATTGTATAACTGTCGATCACAAGGAGACCTTCCTGCATGTTTTCTGTAATGATCGTAAACTCTTCCTGATTTCGTCTTGCAGCTTCCAGCTGACTTCTGATCTGTCTGTTCTGCTTATATATCTTACTTAAAAGAGGGCCTACTTCTTCATAAATCTGATTTTCCTCCGGATGCTCAAGATCTACATTATTGATCGGCTCCACAATTTTATTTGCCATATGCATAGACACAAGACCAGCCAGTATCAGCATCACGACTGCAATACCGATCATCGGCGGCACCATCTCCATAAGAAGCACCCATACCGAAAACTGCGTACTGGAAACACGGAGCACTGTATTGTCTGAAAGGCGCAGTGCATAGTATATCGTCTTCTGTGACAGTGTTTTTGAATCACGTTCTGCACGTCCGCTTCCTGATTTCAACGCTTCCTGAATTTCTTTACGATCACTGTGATTTTCCATAGAAGAAGCATCTGCCTGATTATCATAAAGAACCGTTCCGTCCTCTGCGATATACGTAATACGGTCATCTTTTTCTTTAATCTGATTCAGATAATCCACACCGTTCTGTTCTACTCCATATGCCAGATATGATGCTTCTTTTTCCAGTTCTGTATTGATCTGTTTGCCGAAATGCTGATAAAGGATTGCCATCACACATGCAATCCCAAATATCAGCACAACCACTGCCACCAGTATATTTGATTTAAAAATTTTCTTTGTCACGTTATCAGCCTCCCATTTGGTGCTCATTGTTTCTGTGTTCGCCTGTAATCGCATACTCGACCCACTCAGCAATATTCACCGCATGATCTCCGATTCGTTCCATATATTTTGCAGTCATCAAAAGATCCAGTCCTGCTTTTGCATCCAGATTCCGGTACATCAGCTCTGCCAGTTCCTCTTTGATCTGATTGAATGCATCATCAACCTGATCATCATCATTGATTACTTTTCGGCAGAGTTTCAGATCACGTTTTACAAAGGCATCGACACTTTCTGTAACCATGTTGACCGTCATTTCTGCCATTTTTCCGATAAGCGGAGGAATTTCAACATGTTTCTCATCAATATACTTTGAAAGGTCTGCAATATCTGCTGCCTGATCTCCGATTCGTTCCATATCTGAGATCATTTTCAGTGCTGCGGAAACCTCTCGTAAATCTCTTGCTACCGGCTGCTGGTGGAGCAGGATCCGCATACAGAGATTCTCAATCTCACGTTCTTTTGTATCAATTTCTCTGTCTGTCTCAAAGATTGCTTTAATACAATCCTCACCCCGGATTGCTTTATTAGAAAGAGAAATTGCTTTTTCGCAAAAGCTTCCCATCGTGATAATCTGCACATGAAGTGCTTCAAGCTGCCGTTCGAAATGCGTTGCCATAATCAACCAAACCTCCCTGTAATATAGTCCTCTGTTCTCTTGTCTTTCGGCATGGAAAACAGAGTATCTGTATCGTTGAATTCTACAACTTCTCCCAGAAGGAAGAATGCTGTTTTATCAGAAATTCTGGTCGCCTGCTGCATATTATGCGTAACGATCACGATCGTATATTTTCCTTTTAGTTCCATTGCAAGCTCTTCGATCTTTGATGTAGAGATCGGGTCAAGTGCAGATGTCGGCTCATCCATCAGAAGCACTTCCGGCTCAACTGCCAGTGCTCTTGCAATGCAAAGTCTCTGCTGCTGTCCACCGGACATACCCAGTGCACTTTTCTTTAATCTGTCTTTTACTTCGTCCCAGATTGCTGCATCGCGAAGAGATTTTTCTACGATTTCATCCAGTTTGGCCTTGGATCTGATGCCATGTGTTCTCGGACCGTAAGCTACATTATCATAAATACTCATCGGGAACGGATTCGGTTTCTGGAATACCATTCCGACTCTTTTTCGGAGAATATTTACATCCATGTCACCATAAATATCTTCTCCGTCAAGTTCTACTTTTCCGGTAATCTTACATCCCTCAACAAGGTCATTCATTCGGTTCAGAGACTTCAGAAGAGTTGATTTTCCACATCCACTCGGTCCGATAAAAGCAGTTATTTCTTTTTCCGGAATATGCATATTGATATCATGTAATGCATGAAAATCCCCGTAAAAAAGGTTCATATCTTCAATAGAAAGTTTAATATTATCACTCATGTTTCATTATCCTTTCGCGATACGTTTTGCCACCATACCGGACAAACCGTTAATCAGTAATACAAATAACAGGATCACAACCGCAGTTGCAGATGCCTGATTCATGTGAAGACCTTCACTGGAAAGTACATACATATGAAGTGCCAGTGTACGTCCGGATCCCATCAGATTCGGTACCTGTGCAACCGTTCCTGAAGTGTAAAGAAGAGCTGCTGTTTCACCGATGATACGTCCGATTGCAAGAATGATTCCTGCAAGGATTCCAGGTACTGCAGACGGCAGCACGATCGTAAAAATCGTACGAAGCTTGCCTGCTCCCAGACCGAAGCTTGCCTCTCTGTAAGAATCCGGAACTGCTTTCAATGCTTCTTCTGCGGTTCTCATAATCAATGGAAGAACCATGATAACCAGTGTACACGCACCGGCCAGAAGTGACATTCCCCAGTGAAGTGCTGTTACGAAAAACAGCATGCCAAACAGACCATATACGATAGACGGAATACCTGAGAGTGTCTCTGCCGTAATACGAATAACCTGTACCAGTTTATTGCCTTTTTTTGCATATTCTACAAGATAAATTGCTGCGAAAATTCCGAGCGGTGCAGCAATCACCAGCGATAAAGCTGTCATGATAAAGGTATTGATCAGTGATGGCATAAGAGATACATTGTCGGATGTATATTCCAGGCTGAAAAGATCCGGGGTCAGATACGGAATACCTTTTACAAGGATATATGCTACCAGAAAAAGAAGTACTGCAAAGGTAACTATTGCCGCCCCGATCGTAAGGAGTGCAAGTACTCCTGAGCCAGGATGACGCAGATACGAACGAATGCGGTCTGCTGTTGATGTCTGATTTCTTTTTTTCATATGTTCCACCGTCGGTTCAACTACTGCTGTATTAGTTTGCATTCTCTGACCTCCTGTTCAGTAAAGAAAGACTCAGGTTGATGATCAGGATGAATACAAAAAGTACAACTCCTGTTGCAATCAGTGCTTCTCTGTGAAGTCCGGTTGCATAACCCATTTCAGTTACGATATTTGCTGTCATTGTACGAAGACCTTTGAATAAACCTGCAGGCATTCTTGCCTGGTTTCCGGCTACCATGATCACCGCCATTGTCTCACCGATCGCACGACCGATTCCGAGAACTACAGCTGCCAGAATACCGGATTTTGCTGCCGGGAGCATAACCACAAAAATACTTCTTTCTTTTGTTGCCCCCAGTGCAAGTGAACCTTCATAATAGCTTTCCGGTACACTTCGAAGAGCGGATTCAGTCGGTCCGATAATTGTCGGCAGAATCATGATTCCCAGAAGAAGGGATGCTGCCAGCCAGCTTGTACCGGTTCCTCCGAATGTGTTTCGAATAAGCGGTACCATCAGTACAAGACCAAAGAAACCATAAACTATGGAAGGAACTCCTGCCATCAGTTCAATTCCGGATTTCAGCGGACGATAAATTTTCTGCGGACAGTAGCGTGCCATAAATACAGATGTAAGTAAGGCGATTGGTACACCCACCAGAATTGCGCCGCCTGTTACATAAATACTGGCAATGATCATCGGGAAAATTCCAAATTTGTCATTGGATGGTTTCCAGACTGTTCCGAGTAAGAATTTCAACGGTCCGATCTTGGCAATCGCCGGAATTCCATTGGCAAACAGGAACAAACAAATCAGAAATACTGCCAGGACTGAAGCACAGGCAGCCACCATAAAAACAATTTTCATGGCCTGTTCTTTAAATCTATTCATACAGGACTCTTCCTCTCTCATAATTATCACCGGATGCACACCGCCGGCACGTCCCTGATATGTAATGCAGGACATACACGAAGCCCGGTGACCCGGGCTTCATCTTCTGTCGTTTTGTATCGGTCTTACTTATTTAGCCAGATCTTCCCAGTCTGTTGTCTCACCTGTGAAGATTGCTTTTACCTGATCACTGGTCAGCTCATCAATATCATTGTCATTGTTTACTACAACTGCGATGCCGTCTCTTGCAATTTCAGTTGCTGTAAGATTTTCAGTTGTTTCTTCGTCTTTCAGTTCACGGGATGCCATACCGATGTCACAGATACCTTCTGCTGCGGATGTGATACCTGTTGTGGAATCGCTCTGCTGTACTTCTACTGTGATCTTGCCGCCGTTTGCTTTTTCATATGCTTCTTTCAGTTTTTCCATAACCGGTGTTACAGAAGAAGAACCTGCAACTACGACTTTACCTTCTGCATCACTCTGCTCATATGCTTTTGCATCATCTGCTACTTTGATGTATCCGTTGTCTTCCACGATCTGCTGTCCGTCGGAGCTCAGAATGTAGTTTTCGAAATCTTTTGCTGCATCACTGAGTTTGTCAGTTGTTATGATGTTGAATGGACGGGATACTTTGTATGTATCATTTGCCACGTTTTCTGCGGATGCTTCTGCACCGTCAATCTTTACTGCTTTTACTGTATCATTCAGAGAACCAAGGGAAATGTAACCGATTGCGTTCTCATCGCCTGCAACTGTTGTCATCATAACGGAAGTGCTGTTTGTGATACTTGCATCTTCTGTTGTCATATCAACTTTTTCATCACCCTGTTTTTCTTCGATTCCGAACAGTTCGATGAATGCTCCTCTTGTTCCGGATCCGTCTTCTCGTGAAATTACATCAATAGTTCCGCTTGCTGCGCTTGCAGTTGCTGCAAATGCGGTTGTTCCGATAAGTGCTGCTGTAACGATTGCTAAAAATTTTTTCTTCATGATAAAATCTCCTCTTTATTTTGCTATATTCAATTGTTTTCCTCATTGACAAGTGCAAGTATAAGGGCGAAAAGTAAAATGCATAATCATAACACTGTAAAATGTTTGTAAAAATGAATTTATATTTTGACAGCATAACGCAAAAAAGCTCCTCAGACAGCCTCGTTAATTGCCGTCCGGGAGCATTTATATGCTTTTTGTTATTATATTCTGTTGTTGTATTTTATACCATACCGTTTACGGTTTTGTACTTGTAAAGCATCTCTGCGTGATTCTGCTCTTCTACCTGAATGTCTGCAAGCAGTTTGCGCACACCACTGTCACCAAAAGCAAACACTTCTGAATTATATTCTCCGGAAACAAGCTTTTCTGTCGCAATACAGTCAGTTGCCAGAAAAGCATCCTGCTGTTTGTCCTCCGGAGAACTCATTGCAGTATAAGCAGCTTTCGGCTGATAGTCCCTGCCGTCACTGTCGTTACAGTTACACTGCGGAACTTCTCCGCGAAGTACACGATCCAGAGATTCGTAATGTTCTCTTTCTTTCTGCTGCAAAGTCTGAAAAAGATTTTTCAGTTCCGGATCTTTTGCCTGTTGCGCATATCTTCCGTATTTTTCAATACAGCTTTTTTCCTGTGTCTGTAAGTCCTGAATCGTTGTGCGTTCTTTTTCTTTTAATATCATCGTATCCGCTTCCTCTCTTTTTATTTGCAATACGGTGATAGTATCTGGAAGAAAACGGATTTTATGCATGATTTCGGAAATCTTTTTATAAGATATTTTTCAGTTCCGCAAGCTCATAAATGATATAATCAGCTGCTTTTCCACCATTATTTTGCTGAATGGCACTTTTATCCCCAGAGTGCACAAACCAGCATGTGGACATCCCGTAAGCCTGTCCGCCTTCAATATCTGCGGTCAGGGAATCACCGATCATCATGCATTCCGATGGCAGAACATCCGTAAATTCTTTCATGCAGCCGTCAAAAAACTGCCGGCTGGGTTTGTCCGCCCCAACTGTCTCAGAAACAAAACAGTGTGTAAAATATTTCAGCATGTTCGCACTTTTCAGACGGTTGATCTGCTGGTCATAAGGACCGTTGCTTGCAGCACAAAGGCAATATTCCTTCTTATATAAATACTTGAGAAGCTCTTTCGCCCCATCTACCGGGACTGCACTTAGATGGAGAAGCCTGCGGAATTCTTTCTCCATCTCCACACCGTCTGCGGTAAGTCCGAGATGTCGGAGCACCGTCTGCCAGCGCACATAAAAGAGGTCGTCCATCGTCAGTTCCCCGAGTTCGATCCGCCGCCAGATTTTATTATTTTCTTCTTTAAATACCGCAAACATTTCCGGACGGTACTTAAGTCCTGCTTTTTCAAAGCACAGATTCATCGCCCATGCCGCACCTGCATCAAAATCCAGAAGTGTATTGTCTATATCCAGAAAGAGGACTTTTATCTTATGATCCATGTAAATTCTCCTTTAGTTTTTGTAATCCCTCATCATTTTCCTGTTTAAATGCAGTAAAAATCACTGATGACGGTAAAGCAGAAGCTATTGATGGGTTGCACTTCTGTTCTTTTCTGCTAAAATAGACTTAACGGGTCAGGTTTTCCTGGCCCTTAATTCAATTTGCAGGGGGAAGTAAAAATGAAAGAAAAAGGAAGTAGTTTTTCCGGCTCGATCGGTTTCGTTCTTGCCGCAGCCGGAAGCGCCGTGGGTGTGGGGAATATATGGCGCTTCCCATATCTCTGTGCGAAAGACGGCGGCGGTCTGTTCCTGCTGGTTTATCTGATCCTGGTGCTTACCTTCGGATTCGTTCTGCTCACAACAGATGTTGCGATTGGCCGAAAAACCAAGAAAAATGCACTCCGTGCGTTTGAAGCGCTCAATCCGAAATGGAAGTTTCTCGGTAAACTGACATTTCTTGTGCCAACATTGATCATGACATATTACTCTGTCATCGGCGGCTGGATCACGAAATATTTTGTTACCTATATTATCTCCGATGGAAAAGATGCCGCAGCTGACGGGTATTTTACATCTTTTATCACCTCAGACATTGCTCCGATCGTGTTTATGTTGGTCTTTCTTGCTCTGACTGCATGGATCGTATATCGTGGCGTAGAAAAAGGAATCGAGCAGTTTTCAAAGATCATTATGCCTGGCCTGATTTTACTTATCCTGATCATCGCAATCTTTTCACTGACACTGACACATACCGATACAGACGGAAGTGTCCGTACAGGTCTGCAGGGACTTGCTTTTTATATAACGCCTGATTTCAGCGGTCTTACCGTGAAGCGCTTTCTTGAAATTCTTCTGGATGCCATGAGCCAGTTATTCTTTTCTCTGAGCGTTTCCATGGGTATCATGATCACTTATGGATCCTATGTCAAAAATGAAGTCAATCTGAACAAGGCAACCAACCAGATTGAGATTTTTGATACAGGTGTTGCTTTTCTTGCAGGAATGATGATCATCCCGGCTGTATTCGTATTTCTCGGCACAGACGGCATGGCTTCCGGACCGAGCCTGATCTTTATCTCACTGCCCAAAGTCTTCAATGCCATGGGAGTCCTTGGCCGTCCTGTTGCAGTCGCGTTCTTCCTGATGATGGGCTTTGCGGCGCTGACATCCTGCGTTTCCGTCATGGAAACTCTGGTTGCTAACTGTATGGAACTTTACCATAAACCTCGTAAAAAAATGTGCGGTGCTGTCGGTATTTATTCTCTGGTCACTGCTGTCCTGATCTGTCTCGGATACAACAAACTGTATTTCGAACTGAAACTTCCAAATGGTTCCGTCGGGCAGCTTCTTGATGTCATGGACTACATCAGCAACAGCTTCCTGATGCCGTTTATTTCTCTACTGACCAGTATTCTGATCGGCTGGGTGATCGGACCGGACTGGATCGTCGGTGAAGTAGAACGAAACGGCGAGCATTTCAAACGTGCCGGTCTGTACCGCTTCATGATCCGCTATGTCGTGCCGGTCGTAATGCTGATCCTGTTTCTTGTATCCACCGGATTCACAGATCTGATTTTCTGAAATCAGAGGACGCGCCACCGGTGCCTCCTCGATATGCAATGCAAAAAGTCCCCCGGGCAATAAACCCGGAGGATTTTTTCAGACTGTAATCTTGAACCAGTCTTTTTCTTCGAATTCAACAACTGTACAGTCATTTGCGTATGTACATTCCGGAAGAATGATCATCGCATGAAGCTCGTCATTGTTAAGCGGAAGTGGACAGAGATGCCAGATTGCCGCATTGATTTTTACCATGTATCCTTTCGGAACGATAAATGCTTTCGCCAGTTCCGGTACAGGTGTCCCGCCGGATGCCGGTGCGACATGAATGATCATATCGTCATCCAGTGCCACGATGCCTTCCCATGTCGTTGTGTGATATTCTGCCATTTTGACAACTCTTTCATCTTTACGGACTGCAATCGGAGAAAATGCCATGCTTCCTGTACAGGTTCCGGAAATGCGGTCCGGATAAAACTTATGGATCTCTCCTGTCAGCGGATATCCCTCCGGTTCCGTCATATTGCAGAATGTGCCGTATGGTGCAAAATCTGCTGCATTGATTTTTACTGCTTTTACTTCTCTCATTGGAAAACCTCCTCTTGTTTTGTAAAAAATCCCCATTGATATTTCAATGCATTTAGTATAACACATTCCTTTATTTTTTTGCCAGTGTATGTTCGTATATTTCCCTGTCATAATCTTTAAATACATTGAAAATTACTTTTTTTACGCTGGTTTCTTTTTGTAAAAAATCTCTCACTGTCCGAACGGCAATCTCGGCTGCGCGTTCCTTCGGGAAATGAAATTCACCTGTGGAAATGCAGCAGAATGCTACGCTTTCGAGATGATTCTGCGCTGCAAGTTCGAGGCAGGAACGATAACTTTCGGCAAGCAGTTCACAATCTTTCTCCGTCACTCTGCCATAAATAATCGGACCTACCGTATGCAGGATATAACGACACGGCAGATTATATGCGGCAGTGATCTTCGCCTGCCCTGTCGGTTCCTCATACCCCTGTGCTTTCATCATCTGTGCACATTCATAGCGAAGCTGCGCACCTGCAAAGGTGTGGATGCAGTTGTCGATACATTTATGATTTGGCGCATAACATCCAGTCATTCCACTGTTCGCCGCATTGACAATCGCGTCACAGCGAAGCGTAGTAATATCACCCTGCCAGAGATAGATTCCCTGCTCGACCGGAGTGAGATCATCAAGCTCTGTGATGCCTTTTTTCTCTGTCTCCTCTTTCAAATACTCATCCTGAATCTTCAGAAATTCTCTGCTGAGCACCTTCGGTGCACGTACATTAAGAAGTCCACGAAGGAGATCCTTCTGCCCCTGTGAATCTTCCGGAATCGAATAATTGCTGTATTCTTTTTGCTCGTTTAATAACTTCTGGATCAGATATCTTCTTCTCTCACTCTGGTTCATGCTATCACCTCTTTTATTCTATTACAGTCTATGCCAGATTAGCCGGTCCGAACCCAAGCGGAAGAAGTTCTTTTAATGTAAAGACATCATATTTATCTTTGCTGACTGCCAGAATGATCTTAAATGTTTCCGGATCACAAAACTCCATCATTACCTGTCTGCACACACCACATGGGGCCGCATACTCTGTAAGAACCCCCTCCTTGCCGCCAACAATACAGATAGCATCAAACTCTTTCACCCCTTCGCTGACTGCCTTAAAAAAAGCGGTTCTTTCCGCGCAGTTTGTTGGAGTATAAGCTGCATTTTCAATGTTGCACCCTGTATAATACCTTCCATTCTTTGCCAGAAGTGCCGCTCCCACATGGAAATGTGAATACGGTACATAAGAATAATCCAGTTGCTTAATTGCCAGATCAATCATTTCTTCAATCTGTTTTTTGTCCATGATTCTGCCTGCCTTTCTGAGTCTCTCTGAATCGTCCGGTTTTATTTTCTTTTTTCCTTTTCTTTATCTGCACGGATCAGTTCACGAATTGCCTCTACTGCAACTTTAATTGCTTTGTCCGTGTCATGCACTACCGGATTTTCCAGCCCTGATTTTTCTCTTTCCTGATTGGCAATCACAAGGAAGCAGGCTCCCGCACGTACTCTTAAGTAATTTGCCACAACAAACAGTGCCGCAGATTCCATCTCAGAAGCAAGACAGCCTAGACGTTTCCAGGCTTCCCATTTATTTATCAGTTCATAGCTGACAGGTTTTACCTCTGGTTCATGCTGACCATAAAACGAATCTTTGGACTGCACTACACCCGTATGAAATTCACAGCCTTCTTTCTTTGCGCCTTCTACAAGGGCATTGATCACTTCCAAATTTGCCACTGCCGGAAATTCAATCGGAGCATACTCTTTGCTGGTACCTTCCATACGAATAGAACCTGTCGCAACAATCACATCGCCGCTCTTTACTTCCGGCTGCATTCCGCCACATGTTCCTATGCGGACAAAAGTATCCGCACCACAACGATAAAGTTCTTCCATTGCAATTGAAGCTGACGGACCGCCAATACCTGTAGAAGTCACACTTACCTTTACACCATCCAGTGTTCCTGTATAAGTTACATATTCTCTGTTGTCTGCTACAAAAACCGGATCATCAAAATACTCCGCGATCTTTTTGCAGCGTTTCGGGTCTCCCGGCAAGATCACGTAACGGCCAACCTCTCCCTTTCCCACCTGAATATGATACTGTTTGCTTGCATCTTCTGAGTAATTTTTCATGTTCGCTTCCTCCTTTTCCGGTTGATAAGAACAATCATTTAATCTATATTAAGTATAAATGCCATTGAAAGCTTTTTCAACCATTCCTCCATCATTTGTCCCAGAACCGCCGATTGTTATAGAAATATCATGGAAGCCTTTATTTAAAGCATCCAGAATCATTTCACCTGTTCCATAGGAGGTTGTATACCCCGCTCAAACAGCAGTATGGCATATTATTATTCCGTGGATAAAATTATTGTCAAATAAAAAAGAACGGAAGTATTTTGAGGGGTACCTCAATTTCCCAATACTTCTGTTCTTTTTATTGTCTTTACTGTAATTTAAACTGTACATACACCGGATCATGGTCTGAATAAGAATAACCGGTATTGATATTTTGATATTTCGTACATTCAATGTTGTCAGAAACAATAAAACCGTCCAGGGTGACCGTATATGTCTCGCCCGGAATATATTCCATATCTGCATTACGTGCACTGTCCCACAGGGAATCACGCTCTTCATCACTCAGCTGGTCAATACAGAAAGAAAAATGATCCGGAAGTTCTGCTCTCGGAAACGGATATGCCCATGATTCTCTCTCTGCGGAATCGTCCTCAGCCGCCTTCAGATCATGGTTAAAATCACCTCCGCAAAGTACATAATTGCCTGCATCGTATTCTTTCTTCATATCTGCCGTAAGCATCCGGATTTGGCCTTCCCGGATCTCGTCACTGTTTCCATACGCAGACATATGAAGTTCAAAAATCACCAGTTCTTTTCCGTTGTCAACCGGAACGCGAGAGATGCTGTAGCAGCGGTCCAGATCAAAAAACTTGCTGAAAGAAGTGGATACCGGGAAACTCCTTCGCAGAGAATCCGTCACCGGATATCTGGAAAACAGCGCAAGCCCGGATTTACTGCTGCCATGCGGCTGTGTAAATGGATAAAACAGAAACGCAGAATCGTAATTCTGTGCAAATACGCAGTCATAATCTGGCATACAGTCTTTCAGAATAGAATATTCATTCACGTGATAGCTTCTTGTAGAATCCAGATCCACTTCCTCGATCAGTGCAAAATCCGGATCATAAGATGTAACCAGATCTCCGGCTCCCTGAACTGTCTCAAGAACGCTGTCTTTACTCTTTGCCCAGGAAGATTTCCCGCCATCCATAAAGAAGCTAAAGTCCGGAGTGTATGCTCCAAAACCAATGTTGTATGTAAGCGCAGAATACTCTTTGCCTGTTGTAAGTTTCGCATCTGCCTGCTCCACGCGGGACTCCACCTCAAGCGGCAGATTGTCTTCGATTCGATGATAGCTCGCATAAAGATAAATAAGATATGCAAGAAGCGCAATTACAAGAATGCCAATGATGATACCAATGATCTTAAAAATTTTTTTCGCTGTTTTCACGGTTTTATCCTCGTTTCCTCGTTATCCACAAAAATGTACAGGTAAATATGATTCCTTTTATGATTGATGTTATGGAAAGTGCCCACCAGATTCCACTGAGACCGATCAGACCTCCCAATATAATTGCAAGCGGAATTCTTGCACTGGTAAAAGCGATGCTGATGATACTGCAAAGCCTTGTCCTGCCTAGTCCGGACAAAGCGCCGACGGTCGTCAGTTCCACGCACATAAAAGCTTCACTAAAACCAATGATCACCAGATATCCAACGGCCGTTGCGACTGCTTTCGGTTCATGAAAAAAGATATCTGCAATTGCCTGAGGAAAACAGATAAATACAAAGCTGATCAGCAGTCCCCAGATACCTACCGTCCACAGAGACGCGCGATATCCTTTACGGACACGATCCATCTTTCCGGCGCCATAATTCTGTGCAATAAAAGCATTCAGCGCTGCCGCAAAACCATCCGCCGTATTCCATGAAATAGATTCGATCTGTCCACCGACTCTCTGCGTGGCAACGGCTTCGGCACCGTAGGCAGATACCATTCGCGTCAGTACCATGGAAATCGCACAGTAAGCCATACCCTGAATTGCAGTCGGAATGCCAATCCTGCAGATACCACTGAGATATTCTTTTGGAATTTTCGCCGTCAGACTGATGCCTTTTAATACATTCTCTTTCTTTTGTATGAACACACCAAGGATCATAATCGTCATAACGATTGCCTGAGCTGTCACTGTTGCGATTGCAGCACCGACTACTCCAAGCTTCGGAAACGGTCCCGGTCCGAGGATCAGCACCGGATCAAGAATCATGTTTGTGACAAGTCCGATCAGATTTGCCAGAAACGGTGTCTTCGAATCACCCTGTGCCGTATACAACCCTGTCATTGTCAGCGTCAGAAACGAAAATACGATCAGACCACACGCAATCTTTGTGTAAGCTAACGCTGCGGTCTGTGCCTCCGGATCTGTCAACTGAAAAAATGCGACCATCTGCCGTGTAAACAAAAGCGAAATAACCGCGTATGCCATTCCCATAAGTGTTGCAAGCTGTACTGCTGCCTGTGCAAAACCATGGGCTCTGTCACGTTCACCGCGTCCGATGCACTGTGCCACTTGCACCTGCCCACCCATCCTTGCCATAGCTGCCAGTCCCTGCGAAAGCCAAGTAAACATACCGCCGACACCTACTCCGGCAACTGCCTTCGACCCAAGAAGTCCAATCCATGCCATGTCTGTAATATTATATAAGGTCCCGAGAAACGAAGAAGCCATGATCGGAATCGCCAGCTTCGTCAGTGTCTTCAGAATAGGACCTTTGGTTAAATTCCCTTCCATCCTCTTTCCCTCATCCATTTTAGTATTCACCTATTAGTCCTATTATACATGGTTCATCTGCTATTTTCATTATAATTCTATTAATTATATAATTTCTTTACAGGAACAAAGCCGGTCAGATTTGGCTTCTGACCGGTCACACAAAGCGTATCATTTATTAGTATTTATCCATTCCACAATTACATCTTCATCTACCTGTAGTGCCTGGGCAATCTTCTCCACCGGAAAATTTATTTTATTCATCACTACTGCTGTTTCCTTTGCTTTCTGCAATTCTCCTTCTTTTATTCCGGCCTCGTATTCTGCCTTCTGCAGTTTCCGGTCTTCTTCTTTGTCGTACTCAAATATACACAATACTTAGAAACTTTATCTTCTTCTATGGAAATATCCATCTTTTTACATTTCCTCACATAATCTGTTTATAAGATGGCTTAACATGAACATCATTGTTTCATATTTCATAAAAGACATAATATTCTGATCACACAGAAGTTTCAGTTCTGGCTCAAATTCATCATCGCTGCTCCAGAATTGTAATATTACACTTAACTCCTGAAAAACCGGCAATTTGTAGCCTACATCTGATTTACCAAAGGGCACACCGCCAAGTTTTTCACATGCACGTGCAAGTTCTGGTTCCTGATGATCAAATGTACCTTTTATGCTGTCAAAAATATTATTTCTTCCAAATGTGCTTTTCAGGCTACTTAATGAATCAATAGAGACATATTTTTTAAATGCAAGTGCCGGTTCTCGAGATAAAATGTCATACAATGTCATTGCTTCATTATAATCGGCTTCGGTACCATCATCGGCTCGCAGGATAATCCCATTTTCTACATTAATAGCATAGTCTCTTGCTATAAAACGGACATAAATATTTTTTGCATTTATGACAAGATTCCATTTTTCCGCTGCCAATACAAGATCTTTCTGTGCAAAAACATCTCGCATTCGGTGTTTCATAATCTCATAATTAGATTCTCTTTGCATATTTCTTTCCCCATAAATTTCCGTCAGCTGCCAAAAACTCACATCACGTTTTATTGTGATGTGAGTTTTTAACGTTTATTTATACTTCACCGCTGTTCCGTAAGCAATCACCTCTGCGGCACCGGACATGACCTGTGAAGATCCGTACTTTACACCGATCACTGCATCAGCATCCATCTCTTTGGCCTCGTCGACCATACGCTTTGTGGCAATCTGTCTTGCCTCGTTCAGCATCTCCGTATAACCGACGATTTCCCCGCCGACCAGAGTTTTCATACCTGCCATAAAATCTCTGCCGACATTTTTTGTCTGCACAACTGTTCCTTTTACAATTCCAAGTGGCTCAAAATCCACACCCGGAATATACTCAATACTTAGAAGCTTCATCCTCTTCTCCTCCTTCGATCTCTTTCATTCTTCCTGCAAGTGCTACGAGTGTTCCCACAATGATCACTGCCGGAATCCCTGCTATAAGCAGAAGCATTCCCAGTGGGATCGGATCCTGTGTGTTTGCCCAGAATACGATTACGATCGTAATCAGCATAAGCAATATCATAACTGCCGCACCTATGATCGCCCCGTTTCTTTTTTTCTTATGGACATCCATTTTGTTTATATCCATAAACTTTGCACCTTCTTTCTCCATCTGCTCAATTTCTTCCAGACAGTCCTCCGCATTGAGAGAATCCAGTGACCGGTGTTCCAGAATCAGGCGTTCGCAGATATCCTGCATTTTCGAAAGACCCTCCTTACGGTGTTCCAGTTCTTTCAGATGCTGTTCGAGACAAATCTGCAGGCTTTTCTTTTTTTCGAAGAGAGCTTTCATTTCTTCTATGGAAATATCCATCTTGCGGAACAGTTTGATTTCCATAAGCCGATCGACATCTGCCTGATGATATTCCCTGTACCCGTTTTCTGCACGTGCTACATTGAGTAATCCCTGCTCTTCATAAAAACGGATATTTTTTCTTGTGATTCCAACCAGCTCTTCCACCTGTTTGATTTTCATACTGCTACCTCTTACTTTTCTGACAGCCCCGGAAACCATTCACATCGCTGTCTGTATCTGTTTTATACAGCTTCCATAAGGTGGAAGGTCAAGTGTTTTTTCAAATTTCTTTATTTTTGTATATAAATATGCCGCTTTCTCTGAACCACTGCTATTTGTCACTCTTTAATATTGTGACAATGGATGCCAGCAAAAGGAGCATCGGATAAAAAAGCTTCGGCATAATCTGAAAAGCAGAAATTTCACTGCCCAGCTCATTAACTGCCGAAATTGCCACGAGCATCTGTGCACCATATGGAATGATTCCCTGAAAGATACAGGAAAATGTGTCGAGAATTGACGCTGTCTTTCGTGGTGTAATGCCATACTCCTGTGCCATCTCTTTTGCGATCGGATTTGCCATCACAATTGCAACTGTGTTGTTTGCCGTCGCAATATCCATCGCACCAACCAGAAGTCCCATGCCAAGCTGCCCGCCTTTTTTGCCTTGAAAAATCTTGTGAATCCATCCAAGCAGCGCATCAAATCCACCATATTCACGAATCAGGGCACACATCGCCGCAACAAGAATCGCGACCATGCATGTCTCAAACATTCCAGATACACCGGACCCCATGTTTGTCAGAAGTTCCACCGGGGTGATATGTCCTCCGGCAAGCATGATAACAGCTCCTGACACAATTCCGGTCAAAAGAACTACAAATACGTTGATGCCGATAATTCCACCGATCAGCACCAGCACATACGGAATCACCTGAAGCAAATGGTAGGACTGCGTGACATGTCCTTTTATTTCTGTCTGAAAAGAAAGAATAAGAATCACGGCCAGTGTTACGACCGCCGCCGGAAATGCGATCCAGAAATTTTCCCGGAATTTATCTTTCATTTCACAACCCTGTCCGTTGCATGCCGCAATCGTCGTGTCGGAAATAAATGAAAGATTGTCTCCAAACATTGCTCCGCCCATAACCGATGCCACACAAAATGCAAGATCAAAACCAGACGCTTTTGACACTGCTGTCGCAATCGGTACCAGAAGTGTAATCGTTCCAACTGAAGTGCCCATTGCCACAGAAACGAAACAGGCCACGACAAATAATACCGCCACGGAAAATCTTGCCGGAATCAGTGTCAGCATGCAGTATGCCACACTTTCCGCGCTGCTTCTTCCTACTACGCCGACAAAAGAGCCTGCTGCAAGAAAAATCAGAAGCATTGTGATGATATTTTTGTCCCCGACACCACGTGCCATAAGCTCCAGTTTTTTATCAAAATCTACTTTTCGATTCTGCAGACATGCGACCAGAATTGCCGCAAGAAACGCAACAACAATCGGCACATTATAAAATCCCATCGGAATTTTCATTACATATTCAAATAAGATACCCAGCCCCAGATACAATACAAGAAATACCCCAATCGGCAGAAGTGCAATGGCATTGCCTTTTTCTTTCTTCATTATCAAAATTTCCTCCTCCATTTAGTAAAGTAAAAAAATATGGGAAGTCTAAGCTTCCCACATAGAAATCTTTATCTCTGTAATTATAATAGGTTATTTCACCACTCCTGTCAATTACAATCCATAGTACGTAATACGAATTTGAAAATACTTATAAGCCGAAAAAATACACCAGTACCAGCTTGATCACAGCAGCTCCACCAAAAGCAACAACTGCAGTTACAACTAATTGCACAGGTTTTGGGAAATTTTCGAACACAAAAACTTTCCTACTCTTGCTCCGCACCTTG
>OLNC01000033.1_pt1 | contig 143166 bp, 110 predicted proteins | sample 1672011 | NCBI WGS metagenome assembly OLNC01 (sample SAMEA3136636, study PRJEB25190) | human gut metagenome | biome: human gut; feature: human-associated habitat; material: faeces | place: Austria | collected 2013
AATGGAATTTCGTTTTATAGCACGGCACGGTTTAGCCACTTTATCGACAGTCTAAAAGAGCCTTCCTTGCGGAAGGCTCTTTTTTTAATTTATTATCTTAGATATTAGCCAAGTTCTGAGAAGTACTTGATTGTTCTAACCATCTGAGATGTGTATGAGTTTTCGTTATCATACCAAGAAACAACCTGAACCTCATAAGTGTCATCAGCAACTTTAAGAACCATTGTCTGAGTTGAATCGAAGAGTGAACCATATCTCATACCAACGATATCTGAAGAAACGATAAGGTCTTCATTGTAGCCGAATGACTCTGTAGCTTCAGCCTTCATAGCTGCGTTTATAGCATCAACTGTAACTTCCTTGTCAGTCTTAATAACTGCTGTAAGGATTGTAGTTGAACCTGTTGGAGTAGGAACTCTCTGAGCAGAGCCGATAAGCTTGCCGTTAAGTTCAGGAATTACAAGACCGATAGCCTTTGCAGCACCTGTTGAGTTAGGAACGATGTTTACAGCACCTGCACGAGCACGACGAAGGTCACCCTTTCTCTGAGGACCGTCAAGAATCATCTGATCGCCTGTGTAAGCGTGGATTGTGCACATGATACCGCTCTGGATAGGAGCAAAATCGTTAAGAGCCTTAGCCATAGGAGCAAGGCAGTTAGTTGTGCAAGATGCAGCAGAAATAACTGTATCTTCAGCTGTAAGTGTGTCATGGTTTACATTGTAAACGATTGTTGGAAGGTCGTTACCTGCAGGAGCAGAAATAACAACTTTACGAGCACCTGCCTGAATATGAGCAGAAGCCTTTTCCTTTGATGTATAGAAACCTGTGCATTCGAGAACTACGTCTACGCCAAGCTCACCCCAAGGAAGGTCAGCAGCATTAGGCATTTTGTAAATAACAATTTTCTTGCCGTCAACAACAATATAGTTGTCTTCGCCTTCACCTTCGTGGAAATCAACAGTGTGACCCTGAGCAACATAGTTACCCTGTGATGAGTCATACTTAAGAAGATGAGCAAGCATCTTTGCACTTGTAAGATCGTTGATAGCAACTACTTCGTAGCCTTCTGCGCCAAACATCTGACGGAAAGCAAGACGACCGATACGGCCGAAACCATTAATAGCAACTTTTACCATTGGAAATTACCTCCGAATATAATTTAAAGTTTTATTGCTTTTGTGCATTATTTATTTTATACTGTTTGTCATCATTAATCAAGAAAAAAACGTAAATTTTACACTTTATACAAAAACAGTTAAATTTATTAGCACCTTATAGTTAATTTTTTAACAAACTTCATATAATAAGGAGTATATATTACCTTATTTATACCCTTAGTGTTGCAATTTGAAAAGAAATTTGTTAAAATTCATATTAACAAAAGCAAAAGCAAAGGACGATATATATGTTTGTAGATATTGCTAAAATTAAAATAAAAGCGGGTGACGGCGGCGCAGGTGCGGTTGCCTTTCACCGTGAAAAATATGTTGCCGCAGGCGGACCTGACGGTGGCGACGGAGGCAAGGGAGGCGACGTTGTATTTGTTGTTGACGATAACCTTGCAACTCTTGCAGATTTCAGATACAAAAGAAAATATGTTGCAAAAAACGGTGAAAACGGCAGAGGATCACGCCAATACGGCAAGAAAGCGCCCGACCTTGAGATTAAAGTTCCGAGAGGAACAATAATTCGTGAAGCAAACTCCGGTGCAGTTATGGCTGATATGAGCAAGACTGATAGATTTATTGCCGCAAAGGGCGGTAAAGGCGGCTGGGGCAACATTCATTTCGCTACCCCTACACGTCAAGTTCCGAGATTTGCAAAGCCCGGTGTTCCGGGTGAGGAATGGGAAGTTTCACTTGAATTAAAGCTTCTTGCCGATGTCGGCCTTTTAGGCTATCCGTCAGTCGGAAAATCAAGCCTTATTTCCGTTGTAAGCCAAGCAAAACCAAAAATCGGCGACTACCATTTTACAACTCTCGTGCCAAACTTAGGCGTTGTTTCTATGGGAGAGGGCAACTCGTTTGTTATTGCGGATATTCCGGGACTTATTGAGGGTGCAAGCGAGGGTATAGGCCTCGGTCACGAATTTTTGCGTCATGTTGAGCGTTGCAGGCTTCTTGTTCATATTGTTGACGTCAGCGGCAGCGAAGGCAGGGACCCGATTGAGGATTTTGAAAAAATAAACGAGGAACTTGTTAAATTCAATCCTGAGCTTGCCAAGCAACCGCAGATTGTTGCGGGCAATAAAATTGATATGGCAGAGCCTGAGCAAATTGAGAGATTCAAGAAGTATGTAGAAGATAAGGGTTATGATTATTATTCAATTTGTGCGCCGATTATGGAAGGCACAAAGGAGCTTATGAACGCTGTTTGGAATAAGCTTCAAACTCTTCCGCCTATCAAGGAATACGAGGTTGAGGAAATTCCGCTTGAAGCAATTGTTAAAGATGATAAAGGATTTAAAATTTCTCAGCCTGAAGAACATTATTTTCTTGTTGAGGCAAGCTGGTTTCCTAAAGTGCTCAAAGGCATTGATATCGAGGACTACGAAGCACTTCAATATATGCAAAGGGTATTAGAAAAAAGCGGAATTTTTGATGCATTGAGAGAAAAAGGAATTGAGGAGGGTGACGTTGTATCGCTCTATGATATAGAGTTTGAATACGTGCCTTAATTTAATATGAGATTTGTTGATAAAGAAGTAAATCCTAAGCAGTTAAGCCCGCTTAATTTAGCGTTTATCGGCGATTGCATTTATGAAATTCTTGTTCGTGAAACACTTGTTCTCGATGCAAACCGCCCTGTAAATGATTTGCATAGGGAAAGCGTTAAATTTGTATCGGCGAAAGCACAAACGGCAGCTTTTGAAAAAATTAAAGATATTTTGAGCGATGAAGAACTTGCCGTTTTTAAGCGAGGACGCAATGCAAAGGTAGGCCATTCCCCTAAAAGCGCAACAGACGGGGAGTACCACTGCGCAACGGGAGTTGAAGCATTATTCGGCTATTTGTACTTAAATAATGAGATTGACAGAATAAAAGAGCTTTTTTCTAAAATAAACTCTTGACATTCACCGCAACTTGTTATATAATCAATATCGCTGACGGGAGCATAGCTCAGCTGGGAGAGCATCTGCCTTACAAGCAGAGGGTCACAGGTTCGAGCCCTGTTGTTCCCACCAAAATAAAAAGGATACCGAATGGTATCCTTTTTATTTTTATGTAAATATGTATATGGCTCGAACCTGTGACAAGATACTCCAAATTTGGCGACGGAACGGAGCAATAAATTTGGGAGAAACAGTCCGGTGGACTGTTTCATAGTATCTTTGTTTCTTATGAGAGCCCGTCATATTGTTTTCTTGTGCCAATCGGATATTTTGGCTCGAACCTGTGACTCGTCCAAAGAAATTTCGTGTTTGTAAAACGGGCGACCGATGGTCGCCCCTACGGTTTATTTCAAAATCTGACACACAACTGTACGGCAGATTTTGAATGATACAAAGTCAGCGACGACGAGGCACAGTTTATCCACTTCATCAATAATTTGAAACGCCGTCGAATAATCGACGGCGTTGTTTTTTGAATTTTTATGAAGATTAAGCTGCTTTGCGAGCCTTTTCGGCTGCTCTTTCAAGTGCAAGCTTATAATCTTTTTGGTCAGTAAATATTTCGTTTTTATAAGGATTTTTCTTTTGTTCCTTGGCACGCTTAATAATAGAAGCGAATACACAAACATTAGCCACAAGAGCAATAATGGCAATTACGCCTTGCATTGTAGGGTCTGCGTTTGTTGGCGGAACTGTAGGGTCCATATATCCGTCTGCATAAACGGATGTAAGAACCGAGAAACGGCTCTTGTCTTGGAAAAGCGGAAATACCTGAGCAAACATACACCAAAGTGCAAGTGTGTTAGCTCTGTTTTGAATCCAACCGCCCTTATTCCAAAATGCATTTGCAAATGTAGGAGCAAGAAGAAGTGCAAGGCCGCAATACCAAGAGTGAGTAGGGAGATTATTATAAGTATATTCGAAGTTCCAAAGGTCATAAGCCAAAATGTAGCACCATGTCATATCAGGCCACAGCATATCCTGCTTATTCTTTGAGGAATAGATGCCCCACCAACCTGTCATACAGAAAATATTTATAATACCGGCGATACCGTTCACCCAGTTCCACCAGCCGCCATAGAGCCAGACATTTTCAGACGAAAGCCACCAGCCGCCTGAAATTCCGCCCTTAATTGCCGACTCAAAGTCAGAACCGACTGCGATAAGAATGTTGATAGCGACGATTGCAAACGGGAACACCTTAAACCAATTTTTTTTGCCGATGCCCCATTTATACTTAAGCATCATAAAGCCGATACAACCTGCTGTTGCCGCATAAAGCTTTGCATAATGGAACCAGCTGTTCATATGAACATAGGTATCATTTTGAAGTGCCCAATCGGCTCCCTTAGCCGCACCGATATAAATTGCAATGAAATATACCGTCAGTGCTGCCGGTAAAACAAAGAAGCAAAAAATTCCGCCTGCTTTTGTTCGCCTTGCAATTTCATTCATAACGACGAGACCGACAAAGACCATTACCCAGCCGAGAAGTTGCCAGCCGGCCATGTCGCCGTAAATTTGGAATAACATTGTCATTCCCTCCTCTAAAAAAGTTAAATAAAAATCATATCATCAAGACAGAATGCTACCGTGCCTCAATTTCCTTTATCATAATTTCATTACCCGAAAGAAGATAGGTTTTTTCGCTTTGACAGTAAGGGCAAATTTTACCATACTCTACGGTTTTGTATTTTCCCTTGCAGCTTTCGCAATACGTTACTGCCGGGATAACTTCTACCTTAAGTTCTGCCCCATTCATAAGCTCACTCTTTGAGCAAGCCCATTTCCAACAATCCTCAAGATAATCGTGCAGCACACCCGAAACCTCGCCTATTTCAACCGTAACAGACGATACCGTTTTAAGCTCATTTTCCTTGCCCACATCTTCAATTTCGTTAATGATATGAAAAACTATACCAAGTTCGTGCATAATTAATCCTTTTTAGCCTTTTGAGCTTTTTTAATCTTGAAATTACGCTTAATCATATAAGGCAAAATTGCTTTCATCTTGTCATCTGAATTAACCATTGTGCTACATTCGGGATTATCTCTAAAAAGATGAATTGCATCAAATTCGCACTTGGTAGTACAAATTCCGCAGCCTATGCACTTATTTTCGTCAACAACGGATGCACCGCAACCAAGACATCGTGCAGTTTCTTTTTTAACCTGCTCCTCTGTAAGGGGAAGATGAGCATCCTTAAACGAAGTTTTAGCGTCAATTTTCTTATTAATATTCGGGATTTGACGTGAGGAATTATCATAACTGTCAACAAGGATATCGTTCTTATCAAGCATTATGAAATCACGTCTGTTTCTGCCGACTGTAAGGCTTGCGTTGAAATGAACAAACCTATGGATTGACTCTGCACCCTCTCTGCCTGCAGCAATAGCGTCAATGGCAAAGCGAGGGCCTGTGTAAACGTCACCGCCGACGAAAATATCCTTTTGCCCTGTTTGATAAGTAAGACTGTCCGCCTGAGGAGCGTTACCTCTGCCAAGTTCTACCGCCTCGCCGTCGATAAGGTTCCCCCATTCAATTGACTGACCGATTGAAAGATAAATACGGTCACATTCAATTGTTTGAGTATCATTTTCGTCATACTGAGGGTTAAATTTGCCATCTGCATCCTTAACACTTGTGCATTTTTTAAGCACAACGCCCGTCACCTTGCCGTTTTCTTCAAGAATTTCCTTAACGCCCCAGCCGTTGTTTATTTGAATACCCTCGTCCTCAGTTTCAAAAATTTCCTCTTCGCTCGCAGGCATTTCCTCCCTGCTTTCAAGGCAGAACATACCCAAAACATCAGCGCCGCAACGCTTAGTCGAACGAGCAACATCAACGGCAACATTACCACCGCCGATAACAACGGTTTTATTGCCTTTAAGGTCAAGGTCGTGATTTTCGGCAATCTCATGGAGAATATCAACAGCGCTCATAACACCATCTGCGTCTTCACCGTCAACGCCCGATTTTCTTGAGCCTTGACAGCCGATAGCAATATAAAATGCCTCATATCCGTCCTTGCGAAGTTCGTCAAGAGTGATATCCTTACCGACCTCTACGCCGCATTTAATCTCAACACCAAGCGCACGAATAATGTCAATCTCCGCCTCAACAACATCCTTTTCAAGCTTATATGACGGGATACCGTAAGTAAGCATACCGCCGGGTTTTTCATTCTTTTCAAACACTATAGGTCTGTATCCCGTAAGCGCAAGATAATATGCGCACGAAAGGCCTGCCGGTCCGCCGCCGATAATGGCAATTTTATTTTTAAACTCGCCCCTATTAGAAGGTATTACTTTTTTAGGAATATATCTTGTTTTACTGTCAAGGTCCTTTTGAGCGATAAAGCGCTTAACATCATCAATAGCAACCGCTTCATCAAGAGTTGCTCTTGTGCAAGCCTCCTCGCATCTCTTATTGCAAACTCTGCCGCAAACTGCCGGGAAAGGGTTATCCTTTTTAATAAGAGCCAAAGCATCGGTATATCTACCCTGAGCCGCCATTTTAAGATAGCCTTGGACTGCGATATGAGCGGGGCAGGCTGTCTTGCAAGGCGCCGTACCTGTATCGTTGCAATTAATTCTGTTTTTATCTCTATAATCCGGCGACCATTTTTCCTTGCCCCATTTAACTGCGTCGGGAAGTTCTTGCTTAGGATATGTAACAGCAGAGCCGTCCTTTTTGCAAAGCTTTTGACCGAGTTTAACGGCACCGGCAGGGCAAAATTCAACACACTTGCCGCAGGCTACGCAATCCTTAGCCTCAACCTTAGCCACATACGCCGAGCGTGACATATTAGGAGTATTGAAAAGTTGAGAGGTACGAAGCGCATTGCATACCTTTACCTGGCAATTACAGATAGCAAAAATTTTATTTTCACCGTCGATATTGGTAATTTGGTGAACAAAACCGTTATCCTCGGCACGCTGAAGAATTTCCATAACCTTTTCACGCGTGATATAGTGGCCCTTATTTGTTTCAACAAGGTAATCTGCCATATCGCCGACACCGATACACCAATCCTCAGGGTCATCGGCACAGCCTTCGCCGCACATTGCACGGCTATAACGGCACGAACACGGACCTGCCGCATATTTGCCGTCATATTTATCAAGCCAATGAGAAATATGCTCCACATCAGCAGACTGATTTTCCATTGAAATTGCCTTTTCAACAGGGATAACGTGCATACCTATTCCTGCGCCTCCCGGAGGCACCATCGGCGTAATTGCTTCAAGCGGAAGCTGAGTCATACGCTCAAAGAAATTTGCGACCTGCGGATGCTCACAAATATTATCCCATTTCATATTAAAAAATTCTGCGCTTCCGGGAACGAACATAGGAAGCATATATTGCTTTTCATGCTCCGGATTTTCCCAATTAAATTCAACAAGACCTACATTTGCCATTTCCTTAAGAAGCGGCTCAAGATAAGCGGCGCTTTTACCCGTAGCTTTCATAATTTCCTTAAGCTTCATACCCTTGTGTACCTTCATCTTAAGGGCAACCTCTGCCATCTCGTCTGTTACAATTGAAGCAAGACCCCAATATTCAGGGTCGTTAACGGTAAGCTCTTTACCTACCTTTGGAAGCCACGGTAATTTATACAAAACTCTGTCTGTAATATGCTTGCCGAGTGCCAAAATTAACGGACGTGCAGGCTCGTTTGAATGATTTTCATAATAATGCATCACTCTGTCATCGTACACCCTATCCTCAGGCGGCTTGACAGTATCGAATTTGTATTCATACTCCTTATTTGACATAGTATTCTCCCTCTAAAATATACGTCTTATGTCATAAATTACAATTTCATTTTATATGTTTGTTAATTATTTGTCAATATACAGTTAAAGGTAAAATGTCATATTCGGGAATGATTAATATTTAGTTTATTTTTTTATTCAAGGTTTTAAAACGCAAAAAGAGACGGCATTTCTGCCGTCTCCAAATGCTTTAATCAAAGTGTCAGATTAGTCATTTCCACCGAAGCCCCAGTCAGTACCGGATGTAGTAATAACATCAGCTGTCTGAGAAAATTCATTAACCTCTGACACCGGCTTTGTATAAAGCTCTTTCATTAGGTGTGTCCTCCTTAATTTATCAAAGCTCGCCCCCACCCCTTAAGGCAGAGGTGAAAGCTTTGCTAAATTGTGTTAATTAAGCATTATAGTCGTAAAGTGATGCTTCTGAATAGTAAGTATGAACATTACCATCTGCATCCTTAGTAACAACGAATGCTCTTGCGCCGGCAGCGCCTGCCTTTGCAGTAAGACCGTAGTTCAAACCAATCTGTGAAGCGTTGGTGTTGTTATAAATAACTCTAACCTTACCAGGATTTGTACCTGATGCAGTCTTGCCAACGTTTTCAAGTGTAAGGTCAGAAGCTGTTACATTCTTACCATATACGAAGCCCTGGCTAACTACTGTCTCATTATCAGCAACAGTACGTGTTGCAACAAAGAGAACGTCGCAATCTGTAGCTGAAGGACGAGTTGTTGAAACGATAGCAACCTGAGTCTTAGAAGTGTCATCAGCCTTTGTAACTGCTGTGAGTTCGATATCCGAAGCACAGAAGAATGAGTATGATTCACCGTAACCAACTGTTGCGCCGTTTACTGTCCATGATGTTGCGCCTGCCTTAGTAACTGTTACCTTAGCGTCATATGCAACATTTTCAGCCTTGTCAGTGTAGTCAGTGCCGTTAACTGTGATTGTTGCGCCTGCAGCCTTAACTGTGTAAGTCTGAGTAGCATCCTTCTCATAGATAGCTCTGATGGTCTTACCTTCTGTAAGAGCGGTAATCTCATCGTTTGTAAGAGCCCATCCCTTGAATGTATAACCAGGATAGATAGGAGCAGTTGCAGGAACCTTAATGTCAGCACCGCTTGCTACTTCCTGAGTTGATACAACGTTACCGTACATATCAATGAATACAACTACGAATGTTGATTCAGCTGTTTCTGTAAATACAGGAGTTACCTCTGTATCAGCAACTGCTGTGAATGAATATGTTTCGTTAGTTGAAACGAGCTTGTTAGCAACCTTCCAACCTACGAACTCTGCACCCTCATTAGCCTGAGCTGTAAGAGTTACAGTTGAGTTAGCAGGAACCTTAGTAGTCTTACCGTTTGTTGCGTCCTCGCTGTTAAGAGTTGTTGTACCGTAAGCAGTCTTAGCAACTGTGATATCATAACCCTTAAGCTGAGGAAGAACCTTAGTTTCAAGAACCTGACCGCAAATTGTACAGCTTGTAACTTCTGAACCCGGCTTATCAAGTGTAGGCTCTGTTACAACAGGTGTACCCTTTGTGCAATCTTCTGTTACAACATTAGCAACTTCGTCATAGTTAGCGTTTGCTGTTACAGCAGAAACTGCCGGCCAGCTATAAGTTGTATGGCTGTGCTGTTTATTACCTGCCGGTGTAGCAGCTGTATCAGCAGTATTTGTCTTTGGAGCTACAGGAGTAGCGCCTGCAGCAAGCTTCTGAGTATCAACTACAGTGCCTGCAGCGTTTGTAAATGTGATTGTATAAACCTCAACAAGAACAAGACCCTTAACTGCATCTTCAAGAGCAGTAGCAGCAGCAGTTACCTGTGCCTGATCTGTATAAGCTTCAACAGTATCCTTAGCGTTAGCTTCAAGAGCAGCTGTTACCTTAGCATAAGATTCAGCTGTGTACTTAGAACCGTCAACTGCCTTTGCAGCATCAAGTGCAGCATAGTAAGCTGTACCGTCAAGCTTAGCAAGGTCTCTTACATTTTCGTGACCGCATACTGAGCATGTAGCCTTTTCAGTACCTGCCTTAACAATTGTAGAAGCAGTTACAGTTGTGTATTCACCGTAAGTACAATCCTTAGTATCAGCAGTTGCCTTTTCAGCAAATGTGAATTCGCCTGTCTTTTCCCAAGTGTAAGATGTTACTGTATGAGTACCGTTCTTATTATCAACTGTTGTAGCAGCTGTGTTAGCAGGAGCTGTAGGAGCAGCGCCCTTATCAACTGTTACATTCTGAGTTTTACCGCCAACAAATGTGTAAGTATAAACATCTGATGTTGGAAGAGCCTCAAGACCCTTAACTGCATTTTCAAGAGCAGTAGCAGCAGCAGTTACCTGTGCCTGATCTGTATAAGCTTCAACCTTAGCCTGAGCATAAGTCTCAAGAGCAGCTGTTACCTTAGCATAAGATTCAGCTGTGTACTTAGTACCGTCAACTGCCTTTGCAGCATCAAGTGCAGCATAGTAAGCTGTACCGTCAAGCTTATCGTCCTTAGTCTGAGTATCTACATGTTTGCATACAGTACATGTTCCTGTAAGAACAGTACCTGAAACAAGTGTATGCTTACTTGTCTCTGCATAAGTAATGTTACATTTTTCCTCAGCTTTAGTAGCAACCTCAGTATAAGTAGTATCTGCAGTAGCAGCTGATACTTCCGGCCATGAGTAAGTTGTTACTTCGTGCTTATTATCGCTCTTATAATTTACAGTTGCAGCAGTATTTGTTGAAGGAACTGTTGGAGTTTCGCCTTCTTTAACTGTCTGCGTATCAACAGTCTTGCCGTTGATGTCATTAAATGTAATAGTATAAGTCTTAGTTTCAGGTGTTGATTCCTTTGCATAATCTGTCCAAATTAATGCCCAGTTAGCAAAAGTGCTTTTTGTATCGTCGTGTGTAATAAGGAACAATTCAGGATTTGCAGCATTACATGAAGGTTCGCCTGTACCGTTAAGTGAATCTCTGTAATAAGGCTCAAATTCTGTACCTGCAATATCGGTATCAAATGTAAAAACTTCGGAAAGATCGCAGTCTTTAAGAACCTCAAAACTATATACAAAAGAAGCAATACCATACTTACCGAATGGTTTTGTACCGTCAGAATTAACGCCAATATAGTTTGAAGTAGTCTGTGCGCCGTCTACAGCAGCATTACCTGTAACTGCACCGTAGAATGTACCGGCTGTTGCATCAACAGTACCACCTGCAAAGTTAAGCGCTTTAACATAAAGAGCGCTACCCTTACCGATTACGCCCTTTATTCCATCAGCAGCTTTCCATGTATCGCCACGTGATGGCTTTGAACTATAAGCTGCTGCTTTAAGGTAATCAGTATTAAATTTACCCTTAAACTGGCCTGACTGAAGTACATCCCAGCCGCCAAATTCAACTGTTACAGCAATACGGTCGCCTGCTTTAAGTGTTGCAGGGTTAAGGATATTTTTAGCTTCCTTAACTGCTTCATAAGTATGATTTGCATCAGCACTATAGAAAGTGTTATAGTATTGTGTTGCATAGGCTGCAACACCTCTATTAGCAACAGCCTCTTTCATACCTGCATTAGTACCCTGTGAAGATACTGTTGCAGCAATTACAGGCTTGTAGTCGTTACGGTGGTCTTCATAACCATTATTAGCAAAATCATCTACAGTTCCGCCGAAATCCCAATTCCACGAACCTGCTGTATTCCATTTTTCGCCACTGTTATAGCTCCAATATTCAGGAGTTGACTGAAGCTTTGAAAGGCTTGTATCAACGCCGTCATCAACCCACCATTTTCTGTTCTTAGTAACAGTATAATCTGTTGAACCGAACATATCCGGCGCATCAGGAGTACCTGCTAAAGCAGAAAACGGAACGGAGAATGCAACCATAAGAACTGCAAGAAGAACAGCTATTGCTTTTCTAAATGTCTTTTTCACTTAGAAATCCCCTTTATTTATTTTGAAAAAAATCACTTTATCTCTAATCCGTTATAATAACCGGAGCCTGACGCACAAGCATAAACAGTTGTTGCATCTGTACCGGTTACTAAACTGTCACCGTTAAGGTCATAGTTTAAATCCGTTTGCTTTGAAGCAAAAAGATATACACTTGTTGCATCGGCACCTGTAATTATACCATCCTTATTAAAATCACAAGCCATCATAGGAATAACCGCATTAGTAATATCGGCACCGTTTACGATAACGGTAACGTCATTACGAGCTATTGCATAATCAGACGAGATTGAAAGATAGTAGGTTCCGTCCTTTAACGAATCAATAGAAAAAGCGTTTACACCATCTTTAAGAGATGATGTGGTTGTACCGACAAGCTCAGTACGAGCTGAATCCGAATATACGTTAACCGTATATTCACCGTAAACAGGACTGTTGGCAGTATTGCCTTTCGCATCTGTCATAATAACAAGCGAGCCGTTTACGCTATGACCGGTTGACGGTGAAACGTCACAGGTCATTAAATATAGAGAACCGGGATAATCGGCAGATTTGGTAACAAGAGCATACTCATCGTCAAATCCGTCATTATAATTAGCCAAAACGAAAGTCTTATTTGGGTCTGTTGAAACCGAAATAACATCAGCGGCGTCACAATCCTTTGCAAAAGCAACCGAGAAGGTTGCAAGCAACGTGCCGTCCTTTGTTACAGATGAACAAGTGTCAGCATCTGAAACAAAGCCGAATACCAAATTAGAATCATTCGTTACGGTTCCCATCGAAGATACGCCGGCAACCTCATCAGAAAGAAGAGCCTTAGGCTCACTCTGCACCGATACATCCGAAGAATAGGTTGATGTAACCTGCACAACCGATAACTCGGTAACGCCCTCTAAATAAAAGCTGACGTCGTATGTACCGGCAGGTAACTTATCACCGTCGTATTGTTTGCCGTTAGAATCTGTGTATGTGCAATAAACGTTCGGGCTCTCCGTTCCGAGCGCAGCAGCATACGAAGTACGAGGAAGGCACACAACAAGCGCAACAAAAGCCAAAAACGCAAGTGTACCGAAAATAACACCTACTCGTTTTTTCGCAATTGTATTCATTGGTGTTACCTCCTTGTTAAAAAAATTGCTTAATTTGGGGAGAAGCAGAATCGCCGTGAAGGGCAAAGACAAAATCGGTCAGAAAACATAAAAATATGAAACCAAGCAACTTTGGCAAAAGCCAAACACCGTGAAACATTAAATATTTACTAAACGAAACTGCCCATAGCCTCCCCGCCCAAAGCGGGCATAGTATATAAACGGCAAAAGCCGAATATATCAAGACAAAGCAAAGCCATAGCTCTGCTTAATTAAATGATAACACAAGTTATCATGATTTTCAAGTAAAACTTCTTAGGGACTTTCGCCCCTAAGAAGTATAGAAACGAATATTACTTAATAGTAACAGCAGGAAGTGAAACAGCTGATGATGCAATAGCATAAACAGTTGTAGCATCTGTACCGGTTACCGAGCCGTCACCGTTAAGGTCATAACGAAGATCGGTAGCCTTAGAAGCGGCTGCATAAACCGAAGTTGCATCTGTACCGGTAATATTACTGTCTTTATTATAATCGCATACAACCATTGCAATTGCAGGACCTGCAATATCAGCGTCACCAACAACAATGCTTACTGTACGTGTAATAGCGAATTCAGAAGTAATTGTTGCTGTATATGTGCCAGGTGCAAGGTCAAGACTAATCTCGTTTGCATCAGTTGTAAGGTCAAATGGCTTCTCAAGAACAGGGCTGTTAGCTTCATCATAAACAGTTACATTATATGTTCCGTTTACGCCCGTATTGTTAGTAGCACCCTTTGAAGATGTTGCTACAACAAGTGAAGCAGTAACATTATGAGTTGACGGAGCCAATGACTCAACCGAAGGAACGATTGTAGTATTGCCTGTAACAGTAAGCTCATACGGGAATGCTGTTGCTGTATCGTCAAATGTAAGTTTGTCGCCGTTAACAGTAAGTTCAGGTTTAAGTGTATAACCATTCTCTGCTGTTACATTGATTGAAACAACCTGACCCTTTTCTACAGCTACAGGACCTGAGTAAGCAACGCCGTCGATTGTTACTTTAGCACCTGCAACAGGAGTTACAGTAAGCTCACAGCTCTCAAACTCGGTAAGACCGATTTCAGCTGCCTGAAGTTCAGTATCAACATTGTAAATCTTAGCAAGCTGAGCGTCATAGTTCTTACGGTCATTGATATTGAATGTGCCGGAATTCTTATACTTATAAGAACCGTTACCATAGTTAGCAAGGTCAACTGCGGCAGCAAGAGCTCTCACGTATCTGTTCCAAGATGCTGATGAGTACTTTGTTGCGCCTTCGTTAACAAGCTTACCTGATGCATCAAATGAACCAAAGCGTGGGTTAGCTGCTACGCCATTCTTAGATACGGTTGCTTCAGTAGCAACTGTACCGTCCTCATTGTATGTAGCAGGTGTTGCCTTGAGCATTGAGTAAGCATTACCCGATGCGCACTTGATTTCATTTTCAAGCTGCTTGCCCTGGTAACCACGTTCAATAACTGCAGAAGCGAATATGTTAAAGAGTTTAACGTATTCTTTTGCCTGAACAGAAGATACTTCAGAAGCTGTGGTATAAGTAAACTTAGTACCTGCATTCTTGAGATCATTCATAAGCTTTGCAGCGTCAACATAAGACATACCGTTTCTTTCAACAGTCTTGCCTGTTGTTGCGTCAACGTAATCAACGTCAACTGTATACTGCTGTTCAGCCTTCTTTGCATATTCTACCATCTTATTATATGTAAGAATATCAAAGTTAATTTCTTCAAGACCGTTTCTAAGCTCAGAAATCTGATTGTAGAGGGTTGATGATGAGCTGATAAGGTGAGACTTAACTACGCTAAGAACATATTCAAGTCTGTCATTAGCCTGAGTAGCAATACCACGATTATCTACTGAATCCATCTCGCCTGAGTTAGGAATGAGCTGATACTCAGCTGATGGGAACTTACATGCCCAATTATCGCCTGAGTTGCACTTTTTGCCTTCAGCATTTCTGTATACATATTGAACCTGATTATAAAGAGGCTCGTTATCTTTGTTTGTATCCTGAGTAGTTGTCGGTCTCTGCCATGGGCCGCCAGGATATGTATCGAGATCCCATTTTGTAGCATACTTAACTGAGTTAGTAAGGTAATAGTTACCGTCCTGACCGAGTGTTACATTAGCCAATGCAGCATCCTTGCCATTCTTAACATCTGATGATGTAAGCGGCTTTGGTGAGTAAATAGGCATTGTACATTTCTCATCGGAATAGTAAATTCCCTTTACGCCGCCACTGGTTGCACCTGTTGTAGCGTCTATTGTGCCGCCGACATAAGCAGTTGCTTTAACCGATTCAGGGATTGTGTAGCTTACCTGAGTACCCTTTACAGTAAATGTTACTGTTTCGTTAGAGGTTGAGTAAGGAACATATGCACGATCGCCTGTTGCGGAAGTTGTAACTGAAGTTGTAACTGCATACTCTGTTTTATCTGACTGAGTAAGAGCTGATTCAGCAGTGTAAGGAGCTGACTGAACGCTAAGTACATTCATAAGAGCATCCTTAGCCAAATCATAAACTGAACCGATAGATGCATCCTCTTTGAAGTCGGATGTTTTATAGTTAGCCATGATATTGGCAAGTTCTTTATAGTTCTTATCAAGTGAGCCGGCTGAACCGCTTTCACCGATAACAAGCTGGAAGCTGCCTGTCTTATAAGAACCTGAATTATAGAAGTTAACATTAACATCATAAGTGCCGGTCTTAACAGTAGCCTCACCGTCGAAACCAAACGGTCTGTAGTTATTAACAGCATTTGAACCAAATGTTTGCTTTGAGGTATTTATATAGATAGCATCAATACCGGTACCGAGTGTAACCATATTAAAGATGTTATCATAGTTATATTTACCACCGGTCTTAAGATACATTGTATCATAAATACCGCTTTCATTGATATGGTAACCGGCAATAATCTTAGCATCAAGTGCTTCCTGAAGAGTGAATGCAACGTGAGTTCTTGTTTCAATCTCCTTGCCCTCATTTTGCTTTGAAATGTTACCGATTTCCTCAGAAGTATAACCTCTGTAGTAGTCAACAGCACCAAGGCCGCTACCTGTAGAAGCGTTTGTACGGTTACGCTGCCATTCGCCGAACTCGCCTGAGCCTGCAGATGTTTCTACACGATAGTCATACATACCAATCTTAAGAAGATCACCTGTTGACTTATCCCAACGAGCAATAGCGTTATTTTCACCGATATCTACTGTTGTTAAATTAGAATCATCGAATGCCTTAGCTGCAGTAGTAAGGTTATTTGATTCATAGCCGGATTTTCTGTCAAAGAAGAATACACCGTCAATGCTCTTTTCCTTACTGCCGCCCTTCATAAAGAATGAATACTGAGCGATTTCGTTAAGCTTGTTAGAAGCGATAACCATCTTATCAGGATAGTTTGCAGAGATATTACCGCCGATACCTGTAAGAGAATGAACGGTTACACCGTTTTCTTCTTGGTCAGAGCCGTCTGTCTGCTGGAATGTAGTGTTGAAGTTATAATCAGCATCATAAAGAGCATTTCTGAAGCTTACTTCACTTGTAAGAAGCTTATAAGCTGTTACAGTATTGCCTCCATAAAGAACGTTGCCCTGATCATCAACGATATCATAATTTACAACAACACGGCATGTATTTGTTGTATCAGAACCTGAAACATCGAACGGAACTGAAATATTAATTTTAGCACTCTTACCCGGATCAATAGGAGTTTCAGGGAAATCTATTGTATCATCAGGCATTTCTTCGTTATAAACATCATATTGAAGCACGCTCGTAATCTTTACATAGTAACGTGAAAGCTGAGTAGCCTTGCCGTTCTTGATGTACGATGCATTGATACCTACCGAGTTGTTTGTAACAGTAAGTACATCATCATAAGGTTCACCTGAAGTACAGCCTGTTACGGTGTTAGAACCGAATGAAGCAGTAGCCATCTTGAGCTGATGCTGACCAAGTGTAGTCAATGCATTAGGAAGGAAGCTGTTAACTGCCTGTACTGCGAAACAGATACCTCTGATAATAGAATCGGAGTAGGTCTTAGGACCGTTTGTACCGTATCCGCCAAACTCTACAAAGTTACAGATAAGCTTTTGGAATGCGCCCAAATTCTTACCGTCTGTACCTGCGAGTACCTTAACCTGGAAGAAATCATCAAACGGATGAGTACTTGTAGCATCAGGAACGATTGTCTTAAAGCTCTGTCCGCTGTAACGTGCGCCAAACAATCCGTTAATGAGATCCTTAAGTAAATCATAAATTGTTACGACGATTGAAGTCTTTTGGATAGGCTGTGCAGAAACAATTGTAAATAACTGGTTAAGGAAGTTAGATACTCCGCAAAGACCTGTCTTTGAATTTTCTTTACCAATATCAAGGAATGAAAGAACAATGTTGTTCCAAATAAGTTCCTCTGAATTGAATTTAGCATAACCTGTACCCTGAAGTGTACCGAGAACAGGCATAAGCTTATTAGCTATTGCATTAATGTTTTCCCAAAGAGTATTCTTTGTTGTGATAAGGCTGTTGCCGTTTTTATCACAAATACCGAGGAGAGCACCTACGCCCATAGCTCTTTCGCCCTTATTTACAGCCTTCTCCATTGCGTGGTCGCCGGCATAGTAGCAAACTACAGAATTAAGAAGGTCAAAGAGTGTTGTTTTAGAATCAACAGCTGCTGACTCTGTCTTCCAAGTATTGCCGTTTTCGTCCTCAAGAGGAACGTAAGCCTCAATTACATAAGCAATTGCGTCACGAGCCATTGGAAGAATTGTGCCTTCAAGTGTTGCATTGATTGTTCCATCGCTGTCAATCTTAACAAGCTTTGAATAATCCTTGTTAGGCATTGAGTATGATAAATACTCCTTAAGGCATACATAAGCTACTGCTTCTGCATCCTTACATCCGTCCCAATCAGAAGGATGGATAATTTTCTCAAGCTTGCCTGAGCCAAGATTTACCTGACCGATGCAAGCAACGAGCATAGGAACCATTGCTTCTTCAAGATTCTTCTCTGTAAGAGCAGCGCTGGCGCCGTTCTTTGCATAGAATGCTTTAAGAATGTTAGCGTCTGTAGCATCTGCTGTGTACTGAACCATCTTGCAAGCGTTGCCAACGAGTGTTGAAACGATTGACTTAATTGCTGCTGCGTCAATAGTTGCAAAATCACCGGTTGTTGTCATTTCAGGACGTGTACCGATAACGTTGTTTCTCTGTGGGAACAAATCTTTAACTGCTGCAACAAGTGCGTCATTAAAGCCTGCTACCATTGAGCTGTACTTTGAATAGCTTTCGCTAAAGAACTTATCAAGGTTTGGAGTACCTGTTTCTGCAAAGTAAAGATTGATAGGACCTGTTGTTACGTTAAAGCCGTAATCAGCAAGTGGGCTGTATCTTAACTTAGCGAAAAGTCTCGTTGCGTCGATATCTTTCCAAGAACCTGTTGAGTCCTCGGCAGCTGTACGGTCATAAGTTACATTCTTTTCAACATAAGCAAGGAAATCCTTTGCAGAATCAAACTTATAATCCTTATATACTGCATTTGCCCATTGATCGAGCTTAGCCTGTGTATAGTTTGAAGCAACATCATTATCATTCCACTCGCCCTTTTGGTCGAAGTAATAATAATAGTTGTTATCAAAGTTAGCACCGTGACCCTTATCAAATCCGTCATTTACGTGAAGGAGTTTGATTGTACCCTTGAGAACTGTATCCCAAGCAAGGTCAAGAGCTCTGTAACCGAAATCAAAAAGATTATCGGTTGTATTAAGAGTTACTTTAGTTGTTGATGCTGTTGCGTAACCATTCTTATCAGGAGCACCGTAAGCAAAGAGAAGAACGTTAAGAGGATTACCCTCATCATCTTTAAATTCATCTGAATATATAAGGTTAGGGTCATAACCAAGCTTTGCAGCTGCAGTAGCATAGTCAGTACCGCTTGCCTTCATTTCAGCTTTAATCTTCAAATAACGTGTAGCCGATGTGTCCTGAATTGCTGTTTGCGACTCGGCATCTGTATACTCTTGATTATATGTAACAAGTACACTGATTTTATCAAGAAGCTCTGTTGTGAGTTTATTAATAAGCTGGTCGTCATAAACCCATGTTGCAGTACCGTTCTTGAAATTATTAATTTCCTCTTCCGTATACCAATTAGTATATTGGAAAATAAGGTTTTGAGCAACATTGTATACTAAGTTTGTTTTATACTTTGTATCTGTAAAGCCCAAAAGATTGCCTATGATTTTATATACGTCAAGGTTTGCAACGTTGCCGAGAGTACCAAGATTAAAGTTACCTCTAAGCACCTGACCCAAAATATCAGCGCCGTTATAATCGCAAGAAAGGTTTTGGAAAATACCAATTACACTTCTTAAAATATCGGTTGAAGATGCAGTTTCTCTTGTAATATTCCAATCCTTAGTAGCAACAGCCTTAAAGTTAATGTTGCCGGCATCACCGAGTAAGTTACCATATGAGTTAAGAAGATCAGCGACACCCCTAAGTGTATAGAAAATCTCATCAACACTGTGAGTACGTACCGGAATGTCTTTTTTAATAAGACCAAAAGCATTAAGCTTAAGGGTACGGCTGTTGCTGTCCCATGTGATATACTGGGTAATACTTGAAGGAAGGTTTTCAAGAAGCTTATCAATCTGCGGACCGTATTCGGCAAGCATCAAATCAGCATAGTCAAGTAAAGCTGTAGCTACCTGTTCATCGGAAAGAATAGCCCACGCCAAATCGTTATATTCGATTGAGTCGTCGGCATATGTCTTTTCACTGCTCATAGTATCAGCATAAGCAGTTAAAGCACCGGTAAAGCAGGAAGCTGCCATAAGCACTGCCATAAATAATGCCAGAAGCTTATGTGAAAACTTTTTTGCCTTCGTTTTCATTTTTTACCTCCATTAAATTTAAAATTAATTGAATAATAAAGTGTTAACATATTGCGTGGGAGCCTGTCACAATCTCTGACCATCAGGCAATCTGAATTAGACTGAAGGTCGGCAAAGCCAAACCGTTGCACCAAAAACTGCGCAATATGTGCTTTAAACACATTATAATTATTACATAAGGCAACAAAAAAGTCAATAAAGACAAACGACAAATGATATTTTTGTAACAATGTCCAAAAAAGCAAACTTATTTTTGACACCTTGCACAAATTATTAACTAAAAATTTACAATTTGTTTATAATTTGGTGCCGAAAAAGTCGTAATTTTTCACAAGTAAAGCTGTGATACTTTACACAAAATTTACATTTGTAAAGATGTTTGCCTTTACACAGCGAACAGAATTTTACTCGACTTTATATGGATTATATTACGTTTTACAGTCAATTTTCTGTCGAATTATGTTTGTTAGACTTTTTATGCTATGTTGTCTATTTTGCAACTCTCTATCGTCAAAAATCAATGCAAAAATATGTGAAAATTCACAATAAATTCAAAATATGTTATAAAATTATTGACTTATAAGTTTTTATTTGTTATAAATATATTGTATTTGTTAATACGCGTGTGGATATCCTGCGCCTAAAAAGCAGTTTTTTGTGTAGAAACTGTGAACAAATACTGCTCGGCGCATTATCCAAAATGCGTTACCATACGACAAGTTCGTAAATCATATGTAAAGGAGAGAGAGATTTATATGAGAACGAGCAAAAAGATACTCAGCTTTTTCTTAGCTGTAGTAATGGTCGTGACCACATGCTCGGTTGGATTTACTGCGTTCGCCAAGAGTAATGACAACCCGCTTTGGAAAACGACAAATGTTGACGCCGATTCGGCATTCGACACACTTAACAAATTGGCAGACCAGCTGCCTTCCCTTCTCATGGGCATTGAGGCAATAAGCAAGCCTGTTTATGAAAAGGGTGCTAAAAAGTTAGGTAAGACCGCAGCGGAACTTACCACCAAAGAAAAAGAGCAAATCGTAAGTGAAACAACACTTCAGGATTTACTCGGCGTATTGCAGCCGACTCTTATCGGCGCACTTGCAAAGACAAGCCAGTCAGACTTTGTAACAAGTTATATTCAGAAAGGTATGGGTAATCCTGAAGATTATAACTACTTAAGCGGTTCAACGGGCGCAATTGATTATTTTTCACTTACTGCCCTTTGCTTAAAGTACAAAGACAACAAAGACTTATCTAAAGACACGAGAGATCAGCTTGACGAATGGTTATACGGTAAAGAAAGCGAACGTACCGTTTCAGGCTACAATGCCGCAGGTCAAACTATCAAGTTCTCAACAAACAGCCTTTGGTATTTAGCCGACCTTTATGCTCAAAAGATAAAGCAAGGTACAGACAGTGATAAGGTAGAAGCAATTGCTAAGCGTTATACCGAAGCTGTAAAAAGCGGTGCTGTTGAAACAGTTAAGCTTAACGGCGAAGCTATCGGTGACACTTATGATACTGCCACACTTTACCAGTTGAAGAACTTTGATTTTAAGCTCACAGCTGATGAGCAAGCCGTTGTTAACAACTATATGGGCACACTTAACATTAAGTATGCAACATACGGTATCAATGTTAAGCTTAACGATTTGGCTGACGTTATTTACTACGACTTCGGTGTCGGTCAGAGCTTCATCTCAGCAAGCGAATTTATCAGATTGATAAGCGACGGCGGTGCAACATTTAACCAAACAGTTGACAGCACATCGCTTTATCAGGTTCCTATGACATTTAAGGGCTTCACAGTAAGCGACACTGAAAACAATGTTTATGACACTGTTAAGGAAATCGCAAGAAAAGCTGTTGCCGCTAAATTAGGTGTTGCCGAAGATGCTTCTTTCGAGACTCTTGCACAAAAAGAGGGCATGACAACAGATTACCAAATCGAGTCATATATCGAATATGTAGTAGGCAACACTATTATGACCGATTTGTGCAAAAAAGCACTTATGAACGGTAATGTCGACACAACCACTTCTCCGTATTACACTGATATTCTTAAGGGTATGGTTGTACGTTTCGGTAATAACGGAAACGGCGTTGACCTCAACAAGCTTAATTCCGAAATCAATGCTAAGCTTCCAAAAGGATACGATGCAAATTGGCAAGAGGGTGACAGTTTCTTCATCAGCGATGACGAACTTACTCAGTTGCGTGCGTTCTTCTCCAGCGTCGGCGCTACAAACAGCACCACTAAAGTTGTAACAAACTACTTTAAGGACGGCGAAGTTACCTTTAACGATAAATTTGGCGACAAAAAGAACAAGACAGTAATTGTTCCTGCTTCACTTAAAGGCAGTTACACTTCGGAATTCTGGTCTCTTATTGCAGCTAACCAAAAAAATAATTCAACAAATTACATGAATTTGTTGAATTCATTTGCAGGCGACTATGCAAGAAACCGTACACATATTGACAAAACAAAATACTTGCCTGTTAATTCACTTGTTGATGCTTCACGTTCAGACGCAGGTGTCGGCATTAACGCACTTAAGTCTGACTCTGTAACTAATGCAAATAATTACAGCAAGTCGTCAATCAATGAATGGGTTGCTGCTTCTTACGACTACATTGTTACTAAGATTGCATCTGAATACTTAGGCGTTGATACAAACGACCTTGGCACTAATAACACTACTTATACATACAGCTATAAGTATTCTTTCAAATTCCTTCTTAACGTTCAGATCGTACTTGATGATATTGTAAAGAAAAAAACTTCTCAAACTTCAGGTATCGTTCTTACCGACGCTCAAAAGGAAATTCTCAACGGTAAAAATGTTGACCTTACAGGTTCGGCAGGTACCGAGATTACAAACCTTATTCTCAACAACACAATCGGCGATATTGTTGACCCTAATACAGAAATGGGCAGCGTTGTAGACAGCGTTCTTAAGTCACTTCTTAAGACAAAAGTAAATCTTCAGGACGCTCTTACAGATGTTTGGAAGAATCTTGTTAACGACCCGATTAAGACAGTCGTAAACCTTCTTCCTTTACTTACAGTAGTAATCAACGAGCTTCTTGAGCCTATTCTTTTCTCTGAAATCGGCAATTCGCAAAGAAATAACCAAGAAGGCTTCCTCTATGCTGTTGTCGGTGATGGATTGCTTGAAAAAATGAATGCATCATCAGGCTCATATATCGGCATCGGTCAGCTTGCTTGGGACCTCAACGCTATGCTTCCTCAGCTTATGCATTGGCTCCAGAGAGATGGCAAGTTTGAGGAATTCGGCGGTACTTATTGGAACGGCGGCAATGAAAAGACGGGTTATCTTTCTGATTTCTCATCTAATTATGCAACACCTACCGACTTCTCAGCCGGTGACATTATTGCAACTCCTAACTACGTACTTAAGTATGACAAGGTTGTAGATAACTATGGTAAAGCAATCACATATACAAAGAACAGCGACAATTCTTATACCTATACTTATAATGGCGTAAGCGGTTCTCTTGCAGATGTACTTGCAAACGTTTCAAGCACTACTAAGTTTAACGTTAAATACACATACGAAGCAGGCGTACCTAAGATTACAGGTATTTACATTGCCGATAAGGCTCTCAAGTATGCTAAGCTCAGCGACCTTGAGGGTATCCTTAAGAAAGCAATCACAGCTTCAAACGGACAGGTTGGCGCAGGTCTTTATGAATTGGTAACAGAAATTGCAGGCCTCTTCACTACTGCAGTTGACACATACGTTAGCACTCCTAAGTACAGAGACCAGGTTAAGGGCCATGATGACGGAGGAAAAGTCATCAACTCAGGTCTTAACAACATTATGGTTGCAATTCCTCAGCTCTTTGACATTATGGAAAACCTTGCAGCTGACAAATACGGCGTAAGCAAGGATGCATGGACATATTGCTACAAGGGCAAGATTGTTACGGATTCAAATGGCGCAGTAAGTAACTCTAAGATGACAGAGTTCAAGGATTTTGCCGCTAATCCAAACCCAACAAAGATTTTTGACTGCTTTGTAGGTGTATTCGTAGAGGATTGGCTTGACGCTATTCTCGGTCTTGTAAACAATGTAATAAGCTCTAAGGGCAGTGAATTTGAAAAGAACCTTCCTATTATCACAGGTCTTCTCAATTCAGTAGGCGGTTTCACCGAAACAAGTGCTCTTACAGACCTTTTCAACAGTATCTTCCAGATTACACGTGACAGCAAGTACAGCTTCACATTTGAACCGCAATCAAGCGGATTTGTAGGTCTTGACAGAGATAACGCTTACTTCCTTATTACTAATGTAAGCAAGCTTGTTGACGTTGTTAAGGCACTTATCAATTCATTCAAGTCAAATAACAACAATAACAAAAATAATAACAATAACAATAATTCATCTCCTGCCACTACACAGGCAGTTGCAACTCCTAACTCTTCAGTTGATATTTCAGCACATAAGAGCAGCGATATGAAGAACGTTGATGACACAATAGCTAAGCTTGATAAAACATTGTCATCTCTCCTTACGGATTCAAGCATAAACGGCTATTCAATCAACAAGACAAGTAACATTATTGTCGGCGTAATTTCATTACTTTCAAATTACATTGGTGCAAATGCATCAAACGCAACAATTGATTTACTTAATACCTATTTATATTATCTTAATGGCGAGGATGCACGTACTCCAGATTCAAATGGTAACGTTAATCCTAAGGATATCTACACAAACGAAGGTCTTACAACAGTAGTAGTAAGAACCTATGCTCTCGTCGAAACACTTGTTGCAGGACTTACAGACAAGTATGCATACTCTTATACATATAATAATGGTACTGCCGACGTGACAGCAAAATACAATCTTATCAGTGAAGCAGTCAACGGACTTATTTCTCCTGACTCATTATCTGTAAGAATTAAGGACACAGGCATTAAGAACGCAAGCAAGAAGCTTTCTAAGCTTGACAGTTGGAGTGACGCAGTTAATGACAACGGTACTCTTAACGTAAGCATTAATTGGGGCATCACAGCAGGCAACAGAGATGAATTTATGACAGGTCTTTCAACCTCACTCAGACTTCTCACCTCTATCCTCGGCGTAGTTCTTATTGATACAGGCATTTATGAAAATGCTCTCTACCCTGTTCTTAATACAATAGCTCAAAAGACAGGCATCACAGTTGATACTCCTACTAAGTTTGCAGATAAAAGCAATCCATACCGTGATGAAGTATTCACCGGTATTGTTAATCCAATAGTTTCACTTCTTGACAAGTTCCTTGAAAAGCCTGCAACAACATTGCTCAATCTTGTGTCGGCTATCGGCGTTGTATTAGACGATACAACAACTCCTACACTTGCTTCTGTTGTTTCAAGCGCAGTTAAGGCTATTGCAAACGAGCTCAACGGCGCAGCTAACATTCTTAAGATTAAGAGTGATAAGCTTGGTGCCGCATCACCGTCACTTGCAGCGCTGCTTGAAGGTATCGTTTCTAAGACATTCGGTGATTTAATCACAGTTAACGACAAGCAAGAGCTTGGACTTAAGGTTAAGGGCTATGCTCTTTCAGGCAACAACATTATTCCTATTATTAATACCCTTCTTGCAAAGACAGGTATTAAACTTAACAACATTAATTGGAACAAGCTTGGCAAGACAACAACTCCTGCTCAAACACTTGTATACGTACTCGATTATGTTGTTGAATTTGTAAAGACAAATCATAACCTTTCCACAATCATCGGTTTGATTATGGGCAACAACAAGGTAAGCTCAGGCGTTAAGAAGCTCATCAAGTATATCGAAACAGGTAAGCTTGACGGTATGGGACTTCTTAAGATTGTAGGCAAACTTCTCGACTTCACACAGTCACCTACAGAAGTTTATTGGGCTTACAGCAAATACAAGGGAACTTCATTAAAGTTCAAGTACCCTGACGGTATTTCTTCTTACGATGCTGAATCTGCTATCACCCAGCTTGACAGTGCAGTTGACGCAGTTATGGCTCTTCTCACTAACTTTGGCGTAGTTGACGCATCAAATCTTAAGGGTGTTGTAAGCGGTTTGGTATTTACAAACGCTAACCTCACTTCACTTGCTAAGGCACTTTACGGTGCACTTGACAAAAAGACTATTTCACCTTATCTCAATATGGCAGGCATTACTGTTTCACCTAAGGGCGTTGCAGGCTTACTTATGGATAAGAGCTACGGTAAAACTTATTCTTCAGCAGCTAAAACCCTCAAGAAGGTTAAGAGCTGGAAGAAGGTTAAAACAATCAACTGGGGCTTCAAGGATGGCTCCGCAAAGGCTGAGCAGGGCTTCGTACATGCACTCGTTGCAATTCTTCGTCCTCTCAACAGTGTTCTTAACGTATTCCTTAATGAAGGAAAGATTGACCTTAGCAATATCACAATTGCAAAGGCTTCAACATCTCTTGATATTAAGGGAAGCGACGGCAAGGTAGCAAGCAAGATTGCTCTTACCTATGAGCTTAAGAAAGGTGTTCTTACTCTTACAGCTAAGGATTCAATGAATGCCGACTCTAAGCTTTCAACAATTAAGCTTGACCTTAACGCACTCAATGTCGGCGTAAACGGCATTAACGGCTATGAAGGTGCAATCATTCCTCTTCTTGATGTTCTTCAGGTAAGCAACAGCAAGATTAAGACATTTGCACAGTATCAGAAGGATTGCAAGAAGGCTAAGGATAACGTACTTCTTGATGTTCTTAATCCTCTTATGAGCTTTGTTGACCAAGTTCTCGACAAGCCATTTGAAACAATTACATCAGTTCTTCCTAACCTTGCATACTTCATTGATAACAACGGTATCGGCCAGCTTCTTGATAATCTCCTTGCTCCGATTACAAACATTGTTAAAACTGCTAAATCAGCAGGTTTAGATGTTGATAAGATTATTTCAGCGGTTCTTGGCAAGGACCTCGGCAAGTATTTAACAAGCTTGCTTAAGGTTAGGGGCGTTAAGCTTAACATTAAGCTTGCAGACCTCAAGTCTTGCAACATTCAGGACATCGTTGTTCCGCTTATTAACAGCTTACTTAAGAAAACAGGCATCAAGCTTCCTGATTTCAAGTGGTCAACAATCGCTGCTCACGGCAAGGTTGTAACCTCTAAGTCACATGCTAAGAATGCCGAAGGCAAGTTCACTAATAAGGAAGTTATTGCTGACAAGGGCGAGGTTCTCGTTGCAGTTCTCCGCTATGTGGCAGACACTCTTATTAAGAACGCTAAATCAATCAAATCACTTGTTTCTTCAATTGGTGCTATTAAGAAGAACAGTATGCTCAAGTCAATCATCTCAAGTGTATTCACTACAATCAGCATGGCTGAAAAAGATGATATCGTTCGTGCAGTATTCTACTTCTTAACAGGCGAACCTACTAATGCATTCTGGGATTACACCGCATATAAGACAGGCTCATTCGACTTCTCATATCCTAAGGGCGTAGACGTTGACTTCCTTAAGAATCTTCCTCCTATGCTTGACGGCCTTGTTGGCAGTTTAATTAAAGGCGGTCTTAACAACTTAATCAGCGGCCTCCTCTTCAAGGATAACATTGTTAACTCACTTCTCACCGGTCTTTACGGTGCAGTTGAAAAGGTTAAGGTTGGCGACGGCTCACTCGTTTCCCTCCTTGCACAAACAGGTATCGACTTCTCAACAAGCAATGTTGCTAAGCTCCTTACAGACGAAACTTACGGCAAAACTTATGCAGCTAATGCAAGCGTAATCGCTAAGGCAGGTTCTTGGTCAAAGGTTAATACATCAGCTCTTAAGTGGGGCGTTAAGGACAGAGATTCATTCTTCCATGCACTCGTTGCAGTTCTTCGTCCTGTATTCGGCGTACTTGATGTACTTCTTAATGACGCATACCTCGGTCTTTTCGATATCGTAAGAATCCCTGGTTCTAACGGTTATACATCATCAATCGTTCCTCTTATGGAAGCATTCTCAATGTATAACGTTAAGACTCAGTATCAGTACAGAGAAGATATGAAGAAAGCTTATGATAATGTTCTTCTTGACATTATCAATCCTATCTGGGATAAGGTTGAGGATATTCTCAATGCTCCTCTCGAAACATTATTTGAAATGCTTCCAAACCTTGCACTCTTCATCGGTAATAACGGACTTTGCCAGATTCTTGACAATCTCCTCACTCCTATCTCTGCACTTATAGACGCTGTCAAGCCTGTAGTTGACCTCAACACTCTCTTACCTGCCCTTCTTAAGGCACTTAAGGTTGACCTTAACTCTCTCCTCGGCAAGATTGGCGTATCAAACTTCAAGCTTGATATCTATGATATTAACGCAACACTTAAGCCGCTCCTCGGCGCTGACGCTATTGTTCCTCTTCTTAATAACGTTCTTGGAATGATTAAGATTAAGGGCACACCGCTTGGAATTAAGCTTAACGACATTAATTGGTTACAGCTTGCAAGCCACGGTAAGGTAATTACCGACGCATCACAGGCTGCTACCTACGGCACAAGAATTTACGTTAAGGGTAACTCTTCAGAAACTCTCATCGCAGTTCTCAGCTACTTAATCGAAACTGTAAACGCAGGCGACAACTTCAAGAAGATCAGTTCACTTGTAACAGGTCTTGTTGGCGGCAACGAAACAGTTTCAGGTGTTGTAGACCAGGTACTTCCTGTTCTTAAGGGTGATACCGATACGGTTATTGCTTCACTTGTTGATTTACTTCAGACAATGTCATAAACCTAAATCTGCAAACCGAATAAAAAATAAAAACGGGCAACTCTTCGGAGTTGTCCGTTTTGCTTTATATTAAATATCATTTTTCACGTTTTTATAATAAAATTCTTGTATTACAATATAAAATAAGATATAATAAATACGAATTATATCTTTTACTTGGTGGTGATGTTATGTTTCTCGGCAAAACAGCCCAAGGAAGAGTTGTTAAAACTATTAATTCTGTCGATGAGAACGGTTATGTATATCCTTTAAACTTAGTTCAAATCAAGGGATACAAAAACCGTTACGCTTTTGTTATGGGAGTGACTCACACGGTTTGCAATTTCGACGGACGAATTATAGCGGCACTCGTTCCTAAAGACCCGGAGAACACGGATTTAAAAACTATTTGGATTATGGCGTCAAGAAGTTCACGCTACATTAATCAAGACATTTATCAATACATTGATGTTAAAAACGATTTTCCTGAATATGAACTTGTCTGCTACTACGAATCAAGCGCAGGCGCAGTAGTATACAGGAGTATTAAAGGCAAGCTTCGCTTTTTGCTTATAAAAAATAAGCGCTCGGCGAACTGGGGCTTTCCTAAAGGTCACCTCGAAATGGGTGAAACAAAATACGACGCAGCAAGAAGAGAAGTTCTTGAAGAAACGGGGCTTCACATTAAAATTCATCTTGGCTACGAGGGTATATCAAAATATACGCTTCGCAACAATGTTGACAAAAAAGTTTCTATATTCGTTGCAACGACAGACGATTTAAAAACAACAATGCAAGAGGAGGAAATTGACGATTACAGATGGCTTGCGTATGACCAGGCTATGGGTCACCTCTCATTTGAAAATGATAAAAAAATACTGAGGGAAGCCGTTGATTTTCTCATTAAGCAAAAGCTTATTGTAAATAAAAACACTCCCACTGCGCAAGCTATTGACAGAGAAATCGAACTTAAAGAGCAAGAGCGCAAGGAAAGAATAGCCGAATACAGGCGCCAAAAATGGATTGAACAGCAAAACAAAATCAGGGCTCAACGCTATTATGAAAAGCACAAAGAGGAAATTGTGCGCCAAAAAATAATAAAAAAGAGAAAAAGAAGTCAGGAAAAAAAGCGACTTCAAAATGCAGCAAACAATAACGTTAATGCTCAAAACAAAAATAACGAGTCGCAATCAAATGCAGATAAAAAGCAAAATATAACAACCGACAAAAAGGAGAACTGATATATGGTACAGGAATTTTGCAGAAACTTACAAGAGTTTTTAACAGCGCACGGAATACCCGATTGGCTTGTTGTGTTTATTATTTCAGTCTGCCCTATCTTGGAATGCAGGCTCGGAATGTTTACAGCCATTGTGCTTTTGCAAATGAATCCTTTTGTAGGATTTATTATCAGCTTTTTAGGTAACATTTTACCTATACCGTTCATACTTTTATTAATCAATTGGATTTTCGATTTATTAAAAAAAGTTCCCGGAATAAACAAGTTTGTTTATTGGCTTGAGGACAAAACGCTTAAAAAGCGAGATAAAATTGATAAATACGGAATTTGGGGGCTTTTGATTTTCGTTGCCATACCGCTTCCGGGTACAGGCGGCTGGACAGGTGCTCTTCTTGCATCTCTTCTCCATCTTGATAGGAAAAAGAGCTTTTTTGTGATTTCGCTCGGTGTATTTATTGCCGGACTTATTATGACAATTTTAAGTCTTGTTGTCGGCAACGCAGTTTTCAACTGATATGGATAAGGAATATGAAGTTTTAATTGACATTTGCCGCCACTATTTAAACGGCGACAAATTTATTTTCGATACAGACGTTAATTATAAAAAATTATTTTTATATGCAAAGGGGCATAACCTTTTAGGTGTATTGCACTGTGCACTTTTAAATGCAAAGAATAAAAGCGATTTACCCGAAAGCTTCTTAAATGCGCTTGAAAATAAATTTTTTGATTTAATTTTCCTTTCAAACGCTCAGATTAATATGCTGGAAGAGGTTAAGGCGCTTTTTGCGTCGGCTCAGTGCCCGTATATCACGTTTAAAGGCGCAATACTCAGAGAATACTACCCCGTGCCTGAAAGCCGTGCTATGGGCGATATAGACGTTCTAATCAAGGCTGAGGACAGGGACAAGATTAAAAAATTGCTTATATCTAACGGTTTTGACTGTGTTAAGGAAAACGGGCCGGTTTATAACTATGTTAAAAACGGTGTTCTGATTGAGGTGCACACAAAGCTTATAAGCTGTTATGATACCGAGCCGTTTTGCAGCGCTTTTGATTATGCAGAATTTGACGGCTTTGACGGAAAATTTGACGACAGCTTTCATTTTGCATATTTGATTGCCCACATGGCGCACCATTTCAAATTCTACGGAGCAGGAATTAAACTTATTCTTGATTTAGCCGTAATGCTAAAAACTGCAAATATTAATATTCAAAAGGTGTTTGAATATTTAAGCGCAGTTGAACTTGAAAAATTCGGTAAAACCGTTTTGACCGTTTGCCGCAACTTTTTCGGCGAAGGTTATGACTACGCAATTGATACGAAAAATATTGAAAAATACCTTTGCGACTGCGGTGCATTCGGCAATGAGAATGAAAACAAGGGCGTTACCGTTGCAAGGAGAGAGCTTGAAGAAGGGAAAAAATATTCGCCCTTTATGGCGAAACTCAGGCTTCTCTTTCCGCCTTACAAAAAGCTTAAAGAAATTGATTATATCAAATTTATCGACGGAAGACCTTGGCTTATTTTATATGCTTGGATTTATCGAATAATTTACAATTTTAAAAACAGAAAAGAATTTACGTTAAATGCAGTAAATTCACTTGATGATGAAAATACGCAGGCTTTGGCTCAAAAGGAGTTGGAGCTTTTTAAGGAGATTGGTTTATAATGAAATATCTTGCTATAATTTTAGTTGCCGTTTTGGCAATATTGATTGTTGTGTTCATTTCTTGGTTTTTAAATATGAAAGCAAACGGCAAATGTCCGCTTTGCGCTTTGAAAAAAATATTTATCCCGACTAAGCTTACAATTGATATAAGCGAGGACGAAGAATATTCTGAAAATAAGGTTGCTCAAACTCCGCCTATGGGCTGGTCAAGCTGGAATACCTTTAGGAACAATATTGACCAGGATATTATTATGCAAACTGCCCACGCTATGAAAGACAGCGGACTTGCAAACGCAGGATATGAATTTATTAACCTTGACGATTGCTGGCAAAGTTCCCTTCGTGACAGTGACGGAAAGCTTCAGGGCGATCTCGGCACATTCAGCCGTGGTATTCCTAAGCTTATTAAGGATATTAACGCACTCGGCTTAAAGGTTGGTCTTTATTCTTCTAACGGTACTCTCACCTGCGAGGACCTCCCTGCCTCTCTCGGCAACGAAAGGCTTGACGCAAAAACAATTGCGTCTTGGGGCTGTGAATTTTTTAAATACGATTTTTGCCATCATAACAGAATCAGCGGTGACTGCCCTGCAATTGAGCATATTGTAATTACCAAGCCAAAAAGCGCTTTTGAAATTGATTTAAGGCCGGAGGACGCAGAGTTTACCGGAAGAGCAAAGATTATCAAAATGTCTGACGTGCCGAGCAAAAAAGCAATCGGATTTATCAGCCACGGCTCAGGCTCTGCAAGCTTTAATTTTGACGCAGACGAAAAGGGCGAATATGTATTAACCTTTGTTTTTCACAAGTCAATGGCTAAAAAGAAGCAGTATATGCAAATTCATATTAACGGCAAAATGTATGAAATTTTCTTCCCTGAAACCAAGGGCTTCAGTCCTTTAGGCAGGCAACAAATTATTGTTGAGCTTAAAGAGGGCACCAACAATATGACAATCAAAAACCCTGTAGCAACTGCGATTGACTCGTCATATATTCAGTATAAGCGTATGGGTGACGCTCTTAAGGAAGCAAGCTCAATGTGGGCTAAGGTTACACATTCAGAAGAAAAGCCAATCACATATTCCATTTGCGAATGGGGCATGGCTCGCCCTTATCTTTGGGGTGCTAAAGCAGGCTCAATGTGGCGCACAACGCCCGATATAGCTCCAAATTGGAGAAGCATAACTATGATATATAACCGCACCTTGAAGCTTTATAAGCACTCAGGACCGGGCCATTGGAACGACCCTGATATGCTTGAGGTCGGCAACGGAAAGCTTGACGATAACGAAAACAGAGCGCATTTCTCGCTTTGGTGTATGCTTGCCGCTCCGCTTATGCTTGGCAACGATATCAGAAGCTTTGTATCAAACGGTATGCCCGATAAGGATAACGAAACGCTTAAAATTGTTACTAACAAGCATATGATTGCAGTTGACCAGGATTCACTCGGCAAGAGTGCTAAGAGAATTAAAAAGAAAAGCGGTATTGACATTATTGCCCGTCCGCTTTCAAACGGCGATGTTGCACTTTGTTTATTCAATACTGCTTCTTCCACAAAAAGCGTCAACTTCAAGCTTGATGACCTTACTAAAGACCCATACTTAGGTATTGAGGAATCTCCGTCGGGTTATGAACTTCACGATTTGTGGACAGATGAACGCTCAACAGGAACTACAATTAATGCAACAATTCCTAAACATTCGACTGTAGTATACAGAGTTAAACCGACAATATAACAATATAAACATAAATATAAGATAAAAAATAAGGATTAGATATGCGTAAATTAATACGAATATCTAATCCTTTTATTGTTGTATTTACTTATTTAATAAGTGATACACCTGTCATTTCAGCAGGCTTGTCAAGTCCGAGCATTTGAAGCATTGTAGGAGCGATGTCGCAAAGCTTGCCGCCGTCACGAAGTTCAACACCCTCGCCGCAGTTTACTGCAACAAACGGAACAGGGTTAGTTGTGTGAGCTGTGAACGGCTCGCCGTTTTCGTCAAGCATCTTATCAGCATTGCCGTGGTCGGCAGTGATAAAGAGGTTGCCGTTCATTTCTATAACAGCCTTTGCAAGTGAGCCAACACAAGCGTCAACAGTTTCAACAGCCTTGATTGCCGCAGGGATAATACCTGTATGGCCAACCATATCGCAGTTAGCAAAGTTTACGATAATAGCGTCATATTTGCCGCTTCTTACTGCAGCATTAAGCTTTTCCGATACCTCAGGAGCACTCATTTCAGGCATAAGGTCAAATGTGGAAATCTTAGGAGAAGCAACAAGGATTCTGTCCTCACCCTCATACTGCTTTTCCTCGCCGCCGTTGAAAAAGAAAGTTACGTGAGCATACTTTTGAGTTTCGGCAATACGAAGCTGAGTCATACCGTGCTTTGAAATATATTCACCAAAGGTATTAACAAGAGTTTCAGGGCCGAATGCAACCTCAACGTTTGGCATCTCGGCATCATACTGAGTCATACATACATAGTAAAGCTTGAAAAAGCCGTTCTTTCTCTCAAAGCCGTTAAAATCAGGGTCAACAAATGTACGTGTAATCTCTCTTGCACGGTCAGGGCGGAAGTTAAAGAAGATAACGCTGTCGTCAGCCTTAACTCTGCCCTCGCTGCCGCCGATAACGGTAGGAAGCACAAATTCATCTGTAAGGTGCTTGCCGTCCTCGTCAACAGTTTCATAAGAAGCCTTAACCGCCTCAACTGCATTGTCAGCCTGAATGCCCTCGCCATAAACGATAGCGGCATAAGCCTTTTCAACTCTGTCCCAAATATTGTCACGGTCCATAGCGTAAAATCTGCCCATTACGGAAGCGATTTTACCTACGCCGATTTCCTTCATTTTATCCTCAAGTTCATTGAGATATTCAACGGCAGATGAAGGTGGAACGTCACGGCCGTCAAGAAGAGCGTGAACGTAAACATTCTCTACACCGTTATTTTTAGCCATTTGAAGAAGATGATAAAGATGCTCCGAATGAGAATGAACACCACCGGGTGAAACAAGACCGATAAGGTGAAGAGCCTTGCCCTTAGCATTATCCATAGCGCCCTTAAGAGCAGGATTTTTTTCAGCATCGCCGTCCTCAAATGCTTTTGTAATTCTTGTGAGCGGCTGATATACAACTCTGCCGGCACCGATATTTGTGTGGCCTACTTCAGAGTTGCCCATCTGACCGTCAGGAAGACCTACATCAAGTCCGCTTGCTCCGATATAAGTCATTGGATATTCAGCCATAAGCTTATCAAGGTTAGGCTTTTTTGCCATAGCGATTGCATTGCCGTAATCGCTGTCATTCTTGCCGTAACCGTCCATTATACATAATACAACAGGTTTTTTCATTAGTATTCCTCCATATTGTTTTTCACAAAAAGTGGGTATGCCGAAACACACCCACCCAAAATTTGTTTAATTATTTGCTTGCAGCCTTAACGATAATTGAGAAGTCCTCAGCCTTAAGTGAAGCACCGCCGATAAGTCCGCCGTCAACGTTTACTTTTGAAGTAAGCTCATCAGCATTCTTAGCGTTCATTGAGCCGCCGTACTGAATTGTTACTGTTTCTGCAACATCAGCACCGTAAGCCTCTGCAATAGCTGCACGAACATATCCGTTACCCTCGTCAGCCTGGTCAGCAGTAGCAGTCTTGCCTGTACCGATTGCCCAAATTGGCTCGTAAGCGATTACAACATTTTTAAGCTGGTCAGCAGTTACATTTGTAAGTGCCATCTTTGTTTGATACTTAAGAAGTGTTTCTGTATAACCAAGCTCTCTCTGCTCAAGAGTTTCACCAACACAGATGATTGGCTTCAAGCCTTTTTCAAGAGCCTTAAGGGTTCTGAGATTTACTGTTTGGTCTGTTTCGCCGAAGTATGTTCTTCTCTCGCTGTGACCGATTACAACGTATTCAACGCCAAGCTCAACGAGCATATCAGCTGAAACCTCGCCTGTGAAAGCACCGCTGTCCTTAAAGTGAACATTCTCTGCACCGATTTTAATATTAGAGCCTTTAGCAGCTTCAACTGCGGCAGGAACATCTACGAAAGGAACGCAAAGAACAACCTCGCAATCAGCATCGGCAACAAGCGGCTTCATCTCATTGATGAGAGCAGTTGTCTGTGCAGGAGTATTGTTCATTTTCCAGTTACCGGCAATAATTGCCTTACGAAGAGTCTTATTCATAATAGTTACCTCTTTAAAATATTTTTGGTATAAGGCGACCAATGGTCGCCCCTACGATTATTGATAAATACGGGCACGGTTATGCCTGCTTATTTGCTAAATTCAAAATTATTTGTCTTGGAGTGCGCAGATACCCGGAAGGTCTTTACCCTCAAGGAATTCAAGTGATGCACCGCCGCCGGTTGAAATGTGGCTCATCTTGTCTGCAAAGCCAAGCTTTGTTACAGCTGCAACAGAGTCACCGCCGCCGATGATTGAAATAGCGCCTGAATCAGCAACTGCCTTAGCAACGCTGATTGTGCCTGCTGCAAAGTTATCCCATTCTGAAACGCCCATAGGACCGTTCCAAATTACTGTGCCTGCGCCCTTAATAGCGTTTGCAAAAACTTCCTGAGTCTTAGGGCCGATATCAAGGCCCATCCAGCCGTCAGGAATATCGTCACTGCTTACTACCTTAGCCTCTGTATGCTCGTCATATTCCTTACCAACCTTGTTATCAACAGGAATAAGGAACTTAACGCCCTTATCCTCAGCCTTCTTCATCATTTCGCCTGCTTTTTCAACCCAGTCAGCCTCAAGAAGAGAAGTACCGATGTTATGGCCGAGATACTTCATAAAGGTATAAGCCATACCGCCGCCGATAATGATTGTGTCACACTTATCAATAAGGTTTTCAATTACACCAATCTTATCTGAAACCTTAGCACCGCCGAGAATTGCAACAAGAGGTCTCTTTGGATTAGCGAGAGCGCCGCCCATAAACTTAATTTCCTTTTGGATAAGGTAACCGCAAACAGCAGGTAAATAAGCAGCAACACCTGTTGTTGAACAATGTGCTCTATGAGCAGTACCGAATGCGTCGTTTACGAAAATATCAGCAAGAGAAGCAAGTTCCTTAGAGAAATTATCCTCGTTCTTTGTTTCTTCTGCTCTGTATCTAACGTTTTCAAGGAGCATAACCTCGCCGTCCTTAAGCTCGGCTGCCATAGCCTTGGCATTAGGGCCTACAACCTCAGCATCTTCGGCAAGCTTAACCTCAACACCGAGATACTCCGAAAGTCTTTTTGCAACGGGAGCAAGGCTGAATTCAGGCTTATATTCTCCCTTAGGTCTGCCGAGGTGTGAGCAAAGTATAACCTTTGCACCGTGCTCCATCAAATACTTGATAGTAGGAAGAGCGGCAACAATTCTCTTGTCATTAGTTATTTCGCCGTCTTTAAGTGGAACGTTAAAGTCGCAACGAGCAAGAACTTTTTTGCCTTTTACATCAATGTCTTCAATAGTTTTTTTGTTTAATGCGTCCATTGTTTTTACCTCTCATATATTAATTATGATTATAAATATTTTTAACCGATAATAATTATATATTATTTTGACTTATAATGCAAGATTTTATTACCATTTTGGCAATATACACAAGATTGTTTATTTTTTAACAATGTTTATGGACAAAATTGCGAAAAAACAGAAAAAAGCCTCCCTTTTTAAGCAGACAAAAAGGTTTATTTAATTTTGGGAAAAGGAGGAGCAGCGGCATGAGTGCCGTGGTGATTTTTAAAAATGGTATAAAAAAATCGCCACAAGCGATATATAGCTTGTGACGACGTGGTGGAAGAGGGTGGATTTTATCGCAGGTGCTTTGCACCTTTGGACTAATGTCGAAACAGTCCACCGGACTGTTTCTCTGTCGCTCCTTGCCTCGCAAGCTTCGGCGTTCGCTCCCATTAGTGGTTCGAATCCACTTTGTTTATACAAAAAATAAAAACCAATCACAAAAGTGATTGGTTTTTATTTGGTGGAAGAGGGTGGATTCGAACCACCGAAGCTGAATAGCGACAGATTTACAGTCTGTTCCCTTTGGCCGCTCGGGAACTCTTCCATATTGGAGCTGGTGAACGGACTCGAACCCCTGACCTGCTGATTACAAATCAGCTGCTCTACCAACTGAGCTACACCAGCGTATCTCCAACGCCTAATTACTATATCATAAGTCAGAACAATAGTCAAGACCTTTTTTGCTTTTTTTGAAAAAAATTATTTGCCCCAATCGGCTATAACTTTCTTAATCATTTCGGGGTCTTTGGTCGTAATATTATCAGGCTTAATGACAAGCATTTTTTTTGCGTTACGCTCGGTATCAACAGTCCAAACAGAAAGTTTATATCCCTTTTTATGAAGAAGATTTGAAAGCTGAGAGCCGGCAAATTTATAGTTACAGTTAATGCCGATTGCGCCCGTATCTTCCAAAAGCTTAATAATTTTTTGCCTGTAATCATCGGAAAAAGCCTTGAATTTTGACGGCTTATAATTAAGATAATAATCCATATTTGCGCAATTAGAATCCTTAACCGCCTTTACGTTAATAACCTCAATTCCGGTCAAGAACGAACGGTCAAGCAAATTATAATCAACCAAAAGCGCATGAAGAGAATTAAGAACACGTGTTTCCTTGATATCAAAATTAATCTGCATATCGGGTGTGTCCTTAATAAGCGCAAGGGCATCCTCAAGCGGTGCGCCGTCATTATTTGTTACAACTATATCATGGCTCATAACAAGCGTTTTATTGGGGCGCTGGCGAATATCAAGTTCAATAATCTCAGCATTATTCTTAATAGCCGCTTTGACTGCCTCTAAAGTATTCATTTCGGTATCATAAGCGCCCGTGTGCGCAGTAATAGTAAAATCATCCATAAAAGAAAGCTTCCTTTCGTCATAAGACTTGGTGACAGCATAATCGGCCACACCGACTATCATTGCAACACTTGTAAGAAGAGCAAAAACCTGATAGGAAAAATGCCTTGCCCAAGTGGGTGTCATATTTCGTTTTAAAAATCTTTTAAACTTCTTCCATTTAGAGATTTTTTTAGCCATATGATTACCTGCTTAAAATTGATATAAAACAGTATGGGCGGAAAAGCAAAAATGCCGAAATCCGCCCGTAAAGTTAATAGATTTAATTATCTGATTGAGCCTGAGTAGTTAGGCGCTTCCTTAGTGATAGAAATATCATGAGGGTGAGATTCAATAAGACCTGCGCTTGTAATCTTGATAAACTTAGCGTTATTTCTAAGCTCCTCAATAGTATGACAACCGCAGTAACCCATACCTGAACGAAGGCCGCCCATCATCTGATAAATCGTATCGCCCAAAGCTCCCTTATAAGGCACACGACCCTCAACACCTTCAGGAACAAATTTCTTTGAACCCTTTTGGAAATATCTGTCTGCACTGCCGTGGTTCATAGCGCCGAGTGAGCCCATACCACGATAAACCTTAAACTGCCTACCCTGATAAATTTCAGTTTCGCCCGGTGATTCCTCACATCCGGCAACAAGCGAGCCCATCATTACGCAAGAGCCGCCTGCTGCAATAGCCTTAACGATTTCACCGCTGTACTTAATACCACCGTCTGCAATAACAGGAACGCCGTACTTATCTGCACGCTCGGCAGAATCGTAAATAGCGGTAATTTGCGGAACACCGATACCTGCAACAACACGGGTAGTACAGATTGAGCCGGGGCCGATACCGACCTTAACTGCGTCTGCACCTGCTTTAATAAGTGCTTCTGTTGCATCTGCGGTAGCAACATTACCTGCAATAAGAGAAATTTGAGGAAAAGCATTCTTAACTATTTCAACACTCTTCATAATATTGTGGCTGTGACCGTGAGCAGAGTCAAGAACGAATGCGTCAACACCTGCATCGGCAAGAGCCTTTGCACGAACAAGAACATCATCTGTTACACCCAAAGCGGCTGCGCAAAGAAGCCTGCCGTCCTTATCCCTTGCAGTGTTTGGATACTTAACACTTTTTTCAATATCTTTAATTGTAACAAGACCCGAAAGCTTGCCGTTTTCATCAATAAGAGGAAGCTTTTCAACCTTTGAGCCCATAAGAACTTTTTTAGCCTCTTCAAGAGTAGTACCCTTTGGTGCTGTAACAAGTTGTGACTTCGGGGTCATAACTTCGGAAATTTTAACGTTAAAATCTGTCATAAAGCGCATATCACGGTTAGTGAGAATGCCTACAAGAGTGCCGTCTTCTTCACAGATAGGCACGCCGCTGATACGATACTTATTCATAAGCTCCTCAGCATCGCTTGCAAGATGGTTTGGTGAAAGGAAGAAAGGATTGGTAATAACACCGTTTTCGCTTCTTTTTACCTTATCAACCTCGTCAGCCTGCTCCTCAATAGTCATATTCTTATGAATAACGCCGATGCCGCCCTCTCTCGCAATGGCAATTGCCATTCTTGATTCCGTAACGGTATCCATTGCAGCAGTCATAACAGGAATATTAAGTGTAATATCCTTTGTAAGCTTAGTTTTGAGGTCTACCTTGTCAGGTGTTACATCACTCTCAGCCGGAATGAGAAGCACGTCATCAAAGGTCAAGCCCTCTTTTACAAATTTTGCGCCGTATTCGCTCATTAAAATTCCCTCCGTTTACAAGTATTAAATTATATTCTTAAATATATAAAAATATTTTTACTATAATATCACTTTTTTATAATATGTTCAAGTATTCAAATTGCACAAATTATAAAAAAATGATAATGCCTTATTTGTCACTTGCTCGCTCTTACAATTGCCCTTGCCGTTTGCTCAACCGTATTTTGACCGCAATTGATTACCGCCTGTGCCCATTTATTATAAAGCGGAAGCCTCTCGTTATACATATCCTCAAGCGTTTCGCCGTTTTGAAGAACTATGCCACGAGTTTCAAGATTGCTTATTCTTTTGCACATATCCTCATAGCTTAAATGAAGATAAATAATTTTGCCGAGGCTTTTTAAATGCTCCATCGCCTTATCGGAATAAACCACCGAGCCGCCCGTCGCAATAACGGTGCCCTTAATATCCAAGGACAAAATAGCCCTTTCCTCAGCCTTTGCAAAATATTCAACACCGTTTTTATCTATAATTTCCTGCAGACTTTTCCCCTCAAGATTTTGAATAAGCAAATCGGTGTCATAAAAATTTTTAAGTAACATTTTTGCCGAAACAACACCGCAGGTAGATTTTCCGCTGCCGGGCATTCCGATAAGTATAATATTTGAATTCATTTAGCTTTTACTCCTACTTTTTTACAATAATCTGCCAACGGGCAAGAAGGACAAAGCGGCTTTCTTGCCGAACAGGTATCACGACCGAAAAGAACTATTCTGTGGCAAAAATCAGAGCCTTCATCACTTGGAACAAGCTTTTTCAGTTCAAATTCTATCTTCTTTGGGTCCTTTGTATCAACAAGCCCCAAACGATTTGAAATTCTAATCATATGAGTGTCAACAACAATGCTTTCCTTGCCGTAGACATCGCCTACTATCAAATTAGCCGTCTTTCTGCCGACACCGGGAAGTTTGATTAAATCATCAATATTATCGGGTACTCTGCCGTCAAAATCATCTCGTATCATCTTTGCCATACCGATAATTGACGTTGCCTTATTTTTATAAAAACCGCAGGACTTAATATAATTTTCAATGTCATTAACATCGGCATTTGCATAATCGTCAAGCGTTTTATACCTTTCAAAAAGCGCCGGCGTTACCAGATTAACCCTTGCGTCCGTACACTGAGCTGACAGCCTGACAGCAACCAAAAGTTCAAACGCATTTGACGAATTAAGAGAGCAAATTGCGTTTGGATATTCTTTTTTTAGTAGTTCTATAACGTTTAATACTCTCTGCTTTTTCGTCATTTTTTATTTTTTACCTTATCCCAATAAGATTTGAACGCCTGTTCATTTTTATTAGAGCCAAATTCGTAATATTTTTTATTTTTAATCTTATCCGGCAAATATTGCTGATAAGTCCAATGATTCGGATAGTCATGGGGATAGATATAAAACTGCCCCTTAACTTCTGCATCCTCACCGTCATAATGCTTGTTTTGAAGTTGACGTGGAATAGGACCGTAATTACCGTTTTTAACGTCAGCCATCGCTTTATTTATAGCCGCATAGCCCGAATTACTCTTAGGCGCTGTCGCAACAAGAATAACAGCATCGGCAAGCGGTATACGAGCCTCAGGCATACCGACTGCCATTGCAATATCAACCGCCGATTTAACTATCGGGATAATCTGCGGATAAGCAAGCCCGACATCTTCGCAGGCACAAACCATAAGACGTCTGCAAGCCGACGGCAAATCCCCGGCTTCAAGAAGCCTTGCAAGATAGTGAAGCGCAGCGTCGGGGTCTGAACCACGCATACTCTTTTGATAAGCGGAAACTATATCGTAATGCTCGTCGCCCTCTTTATCATAATGAACTGCACTTTTTTGAACAAGCTGCTTTGCAAGGTCAAGTTCAATATGCTTTTTACCGTCAACGGTAGGTGTTGCAAAAAAGCAATTTTCAACGCTGTTGAGCGACTTTCTCACATCACCGCCGCAACCGATTGAAATGCGCTTTAACACTTCTTCGTCAATGTCAAGTTCAACCTGATATTCTTCGCTTAAAATATTAAATCCACGTTTTACGGCAGGGATAATATCCTCGCTTTCAACCGCCTTAAATTCAAACACGGTTGAACGGGAAAGAATAGCGGGATAAATGTAAAAATACGGATTTTCCGTAGTAGACGCAATAAGCGTTATCTTTCCGTTTTCGATAAATTCAAGAAGCGATTGCTGTTGCCTTTTATTAAAATACTGAATTTCATCAAGATAAAGCAAAATTCCGTTAGGCGCAGAAAAAGTATCAAGTTCGCTGACAATATCCTTGATATCCTGAGTCGAAGCGGTAGTACCATTTAATCTGCGTAAGCTTCTGTTTGTTTTACTTGCGATAATAGAAGCAACCGTAGTTTTACCTACTCCGCTCGGTCCGTAAAATATTAAATTTGGAATATCGCCCGAATCAATAAGGCTTCTGAGTGCCTTACCCTTTTCAAGCAAGTGCCTTTGACCGACAACATCGTCAAGTTCAGTAGGACGGATACGGTCTGCAAGAGGTTTATTCATATCTACTCCAAAAAATCATTTATTAATGTGTTTATTATAATTAATTCACTCTTTATTTTCAATACTTTCCGCCTTAGAAAATGCACAGCCGCAAAAATTTTGGCGATAAAGATTATATTCCTTGGAAAGCACAATTGAGCGCTTGTAGCCCTCTTTTTTCTTAAAATCTGACGGCAGCCATTTAATGCCGTATTTTTTTTCAAGTTCAAAGCCTATCTCATTAATCTTTTGTGAATTTTTAAGCGGGCTGATTGAAAGAGTGGTGCAAAAAAAGTCGAAAGCGTTATTCTTAGCAAGAATTGCCGTTCTTTCAAGCCTTAAACGGTAGCACCTAAAGCAACGCTCACCGCCCTCCTTGCAAGCTTCATATCCTTTTGCAATATTCAAAAATTCATTATAATCATAATCGCAGTCAATAAAAGATACGGGATATTTTGTTTTCATCTCGTCAATAAGCCTAAGCTGTTCGCTTTTGCGCTTTTCATATTCCGATTTTGGAGAAATATTTGGATTATAGTATAAAACAGTTATTTTAAAATACTGCGACAAATATTCAATAGTATAGCTTGAACAAGGAGCGCAACAGCTATGTAGCAAAAGAGAGGGCACTCGGTCCTCTCTTACATTTTGCTCTATTATTTTGTCTAATTCTTTTTGATAATTAATCTTATTCATTAGCTTAAATAATTTTTAGGGTTTACACGTGAACCGTTAAGTCGAACCTCAAAATGACTGTGAGGACCTGTTGAATTGCCTGTTGAGCCGCTCTTTGCAATAGCTTCGCCTTTTTTAACCGTTTGACCGGGAGATACAAGTATTCTTGAATTATGAGCATAAAGGGTAACAACACTTCTGCCCTGAGCGTCCGTTCCGTGATAAATCATAACATAGTAGCCGTAGCTGTAATTAAGCCTTTTAACGGTGATAACAATACCCTTTTGCGCCGCAACAACCTTTGAACCCGTTGAGCAAGGAAAATCAATACCGCCGTGATACTTGCCCGATGAATAATTCGGAAAGCCTGCCGATACACCGTGATGACCGGGAACGGGATACGTCATATTCAAAACGGCATTGCTCTTTGAATAAACATCACTGCCTTTTTGGTCAATCTTGTCAATTTTAGATGAATTTTTGCCTGCAACAGCAGTTGTTGCCTCTTCCGGCGGCTTAACACCTGAAATGACAGCCTGAATTTCATTTTCAACCTGTTCAATTAAAGAGCTGTCCTCATTTCTAAACTCGGTATACTGCTTATTCTGCGCCGTAAGTTCAGCCAAAAGTTTATCACTTTCAGCCCTGTCAGTTGCAAGAGAAGCCTTTTTGTTTGCTATTGAATTACTGTTTTGTTCAATACTCTTTTGCTTTGATGAAAGCTGTTTTTTCTGAGAATCAAGCTCAGACTTTTTCTTATCATACGCCGCTTTTTTATCTGCAAGGCCGTTCTTTTTATTGGTAACCTCCGCCATTTTGGAGTTCACCTCTTTAAGCAAGGCAGAATCGCTTTTTGAAACGGTTTTAATCATTTCATACCTTGTCAAAAAGCTCGAAATATCCTTACAAGTCAAAAGTGCAGTGAAAATATTGCAGCTTCCGCTCATATACATAGCTTTAAGCCTAAAGCAATACGCATTATAAACCGCTTGAAATTCGCTGTAAAGCGCATCATATTCAGCCTGTGCCTTGTCAACTTCCGCCTGAAGAGCATCAACCTGCTTTTGATTTGATTTAATCTTCTTTTCAAGTGCATTTTTTTCTTCCTGAATTTTTTGATTTTTGTTTTCAAGAAGAGTAAGCTGCTCATTTATGTAGCCTATTTTTTGGTCAAGGGTGTCAATATACTCCTCTGTAACCTTAGAACTTTTTTCAAGTTCCTTAAGCTTAGCGTCTGTTTTTTTAAGATTTTTTTCAAGCTCTGCCTGCTGCTCTTTAAGCTTTTTTTCAGCCTCCTTGGCACTCATTGTTGTGCCGCTTGTGGAGGTTGAATTTTCATTATGAGCCGCCGTTGTCTGCGCCTGCGGTTGCACAGCCTGTGTAGTTGCCTGTGCAGCAAATGCCGTTGTGCCTGACATATTGCAAACAAGCATTACACCTGCCAAAGCTAATGATAATATTTTTTTATTCACGTTTCACATTCCCTTAAAATAAATATATATCTATTATATACCATTATTACGGTAAATAAAAGGTTGGATTTACACAATCATTATAATTTGCGCTCGGTGTTCTTACCTCAAAGTGGCAATGCGGACCTGTTGAATTGCCCGTCGAGCCGCTCCAAGCTATTTGCTGTCCCTTTTTAACCTCTTGCCCTGCGCTTACAAGCCTTGAATTATTATGAGCGTACAAAGTGTAAACATAATTTCCGGCAGAATCGGTTTTATCATGCATAATTACGATATATCTGCCGTAGCTTCTGTACGTTCCGTCGGAATTGGTCAAGTCTTTTGAAATAATAACAATTCCCGATTCAGCCGCAACAACTTTTGAATTTGCCGCACAGGAGAAATCAACCCCCGTATGCCCCGCATAACCGTGATAACCGCACGTAATTCTTGTTTGGCTCGGAACAGGATATGTCATCCTAAGCCTGCCGCTGTTATCTTCTTGTGCAGTTGTCGTATGCTTCGTTGTTGATGGTGTGTCGCCGTTACTGCCCTCGTCCGATTTTTTGGTCGTGGTAGTGGCTTTTGTGGTTGTTGTCTTTTTCTTTTCAGCCTCAAGCTTCTTTTTATAAGCTTCTGCCGCCTTTGCAATCTCTGCATTAACTGCGTTAAGCTCCGCCTGGTCCTGATTTCTGTATTCGCTGAAAGTCTGCTTTTGCTCGTCAAGCTGTTTCAAAAGCTTGTCCGACTCACTTTTTTGACTTTGATAAGCGTCCTGCTTTTGGGAATAATCCTGCTGCTGAGTTTCAAGAGTTGAAATAGAAGTCGTCAAATTCTGCTGTGTTGTTTTAAGCACAACTTGGTCATTTTGAAGCGTAGATTGCTTATCCTGCATTTCAAGTTTCGTTTTTGAAAGCTCACTTGCCTGCGACTGAACAGACTGCAAAAGCTCCTTATCACACTTTGACACACGTTTAATCATTTCATATCTTGTAAGAAGAGTTGAAATATCGGGTGAGGTGAGAAGCATTGCTATTGTGCTTGTTTCGCCGCTGACATAAATTGCACGGATACGCTGATAATAAAGTGTTAAGCTTTGGCTGAACGTTTGCTCAAGCTGTGCATTTTTCACCTCTAAATTTGCAACATCCGTTGTAAGTTCGGCAATCTGCGCCTCATTATCCTTATACTGCTGCTGCAAATCATTAATTTTTTTCTTTGAGGAATCAATCTTATTTTCAGAATACTCAAGCTGTTTTTTCAAATAAGAAATTTTTTCATCAAGCGCATTAATATATTCCTCGGTTTCCTTTGATTCCTTACCGAGAGAAGAAAGCTTTGAATCAAGTTCCTTGATTTTTTGCTCGATTGCCGCCTGCTTTTCCTCTGCCGTCATACCTGCATATTCATCGGATTGAGAATTGCCTGTTGCAAGCGCAACAATGTGAGCAGGGGAAGCCGCAAAAAAGGCAGCAGCCAACAAAACAGCTAAAATTTTAATTAAAAAACTCTTCTGTTTCATTGGCTACACCCCTTAGTATAAAAAATATTAAAATTACTCAGCGTGTAGAAAAATCAAATTATAAATTTCTACACGCTGAAGACTTCGAGAAAGTGAGATAAATTTCGTATTTTGCGAGCGGGTGCTGTACATAGGTACTGCCCCCGAGCAAAAGACGGAAAGCGCCAAAAATGGCAAGGACTCGATGTCCTTGGCATTTTTACAATCCCTCCGAGTGCAACAAGTTGCACCCACCTCCCTTTACAAGGGAGGCAAAGCGGTTTATTTATTTTTATTCGGCGCGGTTTAGCCGCTTTATCAAAGTCTGATTATAAATAGTTGTTAGGATTAACTCTGCTACCGTTTACACGAACTTCAAAATGGCAGTGCGGACCTGTTGAATTACCTGTTGAACCGCTGTGAGCAATAACCTGACCTCTTGACACCTTTTGTCCTACACTTACTTCAATGCTTGAATTATGAGCATAAAGCGTTGAAAGTCCGTTGCCGTGGTCAATAATTATGTATCTGCCGTAGCTGTAATTAAGATATTTAACAAGAATAACTTTACCCGAAGCCGCAGCATATACGTTTGAGCCTGTTCCTACCGGGAAGTCAATACCGCCGTGGTATCCGCCCGATGAATAGTTAGGATAACCTGCCGATATTCTTCTCGAATCCGTCGGATAACCAAGCTCGCCTGAGCCGTTACCCGTTGAGCCTGAAATTGAGCCGCTTCCCCTTGAAGCGGAAGCAATTGCCGCACGAATTTCGCTTTCAACCTGCTCAAGCTGTGCCTGATTGGTTTCAATAAGCTCCTTATACTCGCTCGACTGGCTTGAAAGGCTTTTCATAACCTCGTTACACTCTGCAACCTCGGCATCAAGTTCGCTTTTTGATGAATCAATTTCATCAATACTTGACTGAAGTTCCTTCTTGTTAGATTCAAGCTGTTGCTTATCGTTAGTTAATTCGTTTCGTTTTTCTTCAAGCTTTTTCTTTTCTTTCTCGATTTCCTGCATCTTTGTCATAAGCTCGTCAAGAATTGCGCTGTCTTGCTGAGATACCGACTTAACCATTTGCGCACGTGTAAGCATTGAGCTTACATCCTTGCAAGTTAAAAGCACCTCAAGAGTAGATGCAGAGCCTGATATATACATTGCACGAAGCCTTTGGCAATAAACCTGATAGGTCTGGTCAAATTCAGCCTGCTTTTGGTCAATTTTTGCCTGAGCGTCTGCAATATCCTGTTCTGTTTGCGTGATTTTTACCTGAATTGCATCAATTTCCGCTTGCAATGCAGCTTTATCATCTTCAAGGGAATCAATCTTGTCTTGCATCAAGTTTATTTTTGACCTGAGCGTTGCAAGATATTCCTCATTTTTTTGCTTTTGGGCAGAAAGCTTATTCAGCTTGCTTTGAGCGCTGTCTATCTGCTGTTGAATTTTTTGCTTTTCACTTCTAAGCTGTGATGTTGACTTAGCCTGAGCCGAAAAAGCACTGCCAAAGCTTGATATAAAAAATGCAAAGCTTAAAATCAATGACAATGTTCGTTTCATACTAAATGCCACTTATTTCACTGCCTTCCTTATTTAAATATTTACTCATTGTAATAATTGAGCCTCCGACACCGGTCAACACGCCGATAGCAACAAATATTCCGAGCATCGGAAGTGCATAATCGGTAAATTTAAGGAAGCCTAAGCCGTTAAACGAACTGAGGATATCAGAAAATTCTTTAACCGCAAGTTCGTAAAGCCCCCACACAAAGCCTAAACTGATAACGCCCGATGTGATACCGAGGATTATACCTTCAACCACAAACGGCAAACGGACAAACGAATTCGTTGCCCCGACTGATTTCATAATGCTTATCTCTAAACGGCGGCTGTAAACCGTAAGTTTAATTGTGTTTGAAATAATGAAAACAGAAATAACAAACAATACTGCGATAATAACAAAGGAAATAACCGTAATTCCCTGCCTTAACGCAACAAGCTTTTTAGCAAGATTTTTGTTTTCTCTGATAGTATCAACGTGCTGTATTTTTTTAAGCTTATTAACCGTTTCGTCAAATTTGTCAAGATTTTCAACCGTTACCTTATAGGCATTCGGAAGCGGAATATCGGAGCTTATCTGAGTAAAGAATTCTGCTTGAGCCTTCTCCATGGTGTTAAGCTGTTCCTGCCAAGCGCTTTCCTTTGAAATAAATTCAACGCTTTTAATATTTCCGCAAGCAGTAATCTCGTTTTGCATATTTGTAATATCATCGGGTGTTGCATCATCCGTGATATAAACCATAATTACATTTTCCTCTTCAATTTTGCCGAGAAGAGAATCGATATTAAGGAATATCATTGAAGCAGAGCCGATAAGAACAAGGCAACTCATAAGAACGCAAATTGATGCAATAGACATCATTCTGTTTGTCCAAGTATTCCTAAAGCCCTCTTTAATTAAATATTTTAAACTTGCACCTGTCATTACTGCTCACCTCCCTGTTCTTCCTCTGCGCTCTCGTCGCTTACAACGCTTTCGAGGTTATCAAAAATATCCTCTTCGTTTTCGTCCTTAGGCAAAACGTCAACATTATCAATCTCAACGTCCTCGTCAAAAAAGAACATATCGGTGTCCGCTTTAGGGTTTTCGCCTGTAAACTGAGCATGGGTAGGGTCGGGAGTATCGGATACAACCTCGCCGTTTTTAATAACAATAACACGTCTTTGGAACGAACGCACCAAATCGTGCTCGTGAGTAACCATAATAACAGTTGTGCCGGCATTGTTAATCTTAGTCAAAAGACCTACAATCTCGTGGCTCATTTCAGGGTCAACGTTACCCGTAGGCTCGTCCGCAATAATAACCTTAGGATTATTAACAAGTGCCCTTGCAAGAGAAACTCTCTGTTGCTCACCGCCCGAAAGCTCATTAGGCATTGAACGTGCCTTTTGAGAAAGACCTACAAGCTGAAGGATATACGGCACTCTCTTACGGATTTCTTTTTCCTTAGCGCCGATAACACGCATTGCAAACGCAACATTGTCATAAACCGACATTTTAGGAATAAGGCGGAAGTCCTGGAACACTATGCCCATTTCTCTTCTGTAATAAGGAACCTGCTTTTTCTTAAGAGTGGCAGATGAATATTCGTTAAAAATAATTTCACCCTCGGTTGGCTTTTCCTCATGCATAATGAGTTTTAAAAATGTACTTTTACCTGCACCCGAAGAGCCTACAACGAAAACAAACTCTCCGTCCTCAATTTTGATATTAACATTTGAAAGGGCGTGGGTACCGTTGCTGTCGTAAACCTTTGATACATTTCTGAATTCTATCACGATTTTTTCCCCTTGTATTTCATTATAAATTTACGCCTTAGCGCACTTATTCATTATTATTAATAATATAATATATCAACTTATAAGATAAATCAAGATTTTTTTGTTACTCTTTTGTAAACATCAGGTTACAATTATTAAAAAATCCGCCAAAACAGGCAATTTTGACGGATAAAAAAATATCAAATTTTTTCGCAAATTACGATTTCGTTGTAATATGCGCCGATAAAGCCTGAATTAATTTCCCTGCACGAGTCATAGAAATTTGCCTTGAGCACACATTCACGATACATCATTTTGAAATGTCAGTGTCTATTAAAAATCGCTTATAATTTCAAATCCACTTTTTTCGTTTAAAAATATAAATAAGTGAAAAAACGACTGCAACATTTAAAAAAATCACATACGGATATCCAAAGCGTGAGGAAAGCTCCGGCATATATTTAAAATTCATTCCGTACCAGCCGACTATAACGGTCATAGGCAAAAAAACAGAAGTCACAACGGTAAAAAGCTTCATTATTTCATTTTGCCTTGCGTCAATGCTTGTTTGATATGCATCCCAAAGATGGGTTACGCTTTCTCTCAAAATATCCGTATTTTCCTTATATCTTACAGCCTTATCCCGAAAGAGCCTGAAAAGCTTATATGATTTTTCATCCAAAAGTTCGTTTTCATTTTCAATATATATCTCAGTTGCATCAATAAGCTGTTCATAAAAAGCACGAAGGCGCAAAAGTTCTCTTTTCTTTTCAATCAGCAACTCGGCAAAATTTTTGCAAACATTTTTATCAATAACCTCTTTTTCAAGCATAGCTATCTCTTCTTGCACATCAAACTGAGCCGAACACTCTTTTGCAATCGTTTCAAGAAACGAACAAATAAGCTTTTCAAGCGTTGCGCTTTCGCAGGCGGTATTTGAAAGAACATTTAAAAAGCACTTTTGATTAAACGAAAAATCATCGCAAATATTAACAATTATCATCATATTTTTAGAAATTATAATTGCCAATTCGTTGTTGCTGTCTGTTTTATTACATATTATATTTATGCGAATAAAACTAAAATCATCGTTAATAAATTTTGTTAAAAAGCTGCTGTCTGATTTTTTTCTGCAAAGTTCAATAATATTTTTAGGCAAAGAAAAAACGGCGGCAAGCCTTTCAAGCTCACCAACCGTTATAAATCCGAGTGTAAGCATATTTTTGCCGATTTCATCAACATCAATGCTTTTCACCTCATCATCAAAAACGTAAAACACTCATTATCACCGATAATAGTATTTGCGCTTTTTCAACATATATTATTTCTTTTTAACCTTGTTTAGCATTGCGTTTATCTCAAGAATTTGCTCCTTGGTGAATTTGCCGCCGAGCATCATAAGTCCACGCTTAACTGTAAAGCCCTTGAGCATATCAATCATAGTCTTGTTGATATCACTAAGCTTAAAGCCCATAACCTCGGCGCCCTTTTTCTTGCCCTTTTGCTTAGGGGTGTCAGGTGTAAGCGCCTTTTTCATTTTAAGAAGAAGCTTAACTGCACAAATTTTTCCTCTAAAGGTTGAAAGAATATCGCCCAAAGTATCGTTTACACTGTAATAACCGGCAGGAGTTTCAATCTCAAACCAATTGATTACCGCACCCTCTTCTTTAAGCCTGTAATCTTCGTTAAACTTGTCAACTTTTCTGATTTGAGCCTCGTCTGTTAAATCGCCTGCTTTTGCAACAAGGGTGGTTTCACCCTCGTTTTTAACTTCAAAGTGGAAGAACGGAAATTCACCCTTTTTCTTTTTGCCGACACTCTCGCCGTTTGCAAAAAGTTCAACCTCGTCAAGATTTGTATAAACAGTAACCTTGGTCACGTCCTCAACCCTGTCAACATACCTCTTTGCGCAGATATGGAGCATCGGCTTTTTGGAAAGCCAAGCCTGATAAGCATAAAAGCTGTCTTTTTTATACTTTCTGTCAAATGTGACAAGTCCCTTGTGGTTCATACCGTTTTCGCCGCCTTCGGCACGTGCGTCTGCGGCAAAGTCAAACATATTCCAAACGTGAGTAGCCCAAAGATAAGGACGTTTTGCAATTTGCTTGATTACTTCCTCGTGATAATATGCCTGATATTCCTCAGTATAATCTCCCTGTTCAGGGTTACTTGTGTGCCAATTGAGCGCCTCGCAACCGTACTCGCTCATACCGATTGCCTTGTTTGGATATTTCTTGTGGAATGTATCAAACCAATTGCCGTACATTGACACATCGCCGCCGTACCAGCCGAAATAATGGTTATATGAAAGAACATCCGAAATATGCACATATTCCTCATTAATATTGCAGGCAGTAAGCACCGCTTCGGTAGTAAGCCTTGTTTTATCAAGCGAATGAACAAGGTCATTGAGCATTTTATGATTTTCAACAATAGGAGAAGTTGTGCCGCCCATTGTAATCTCATTTGAAAGTCCCCACACCACGATTGACGGGTGATTATAATTTTGATAAACAAGCTCCTTCATTTGCGACTTTGTATTTTCAACACCTTTTTCAAGATGCTTTGAAATATACGGAATTTCAGCCCAAACAACAATACCTCTTTCGTCGCACAAATCATAAAAATACTGAGCGTGCTGATAATGGGCAAGACGGATAGTGTTAGCGCCCATTTCGCAAATCAAATCCATATCCTCTTTGTGATGCTCAGGCAAGAGCGCATTGCCGATATGAGGCCTGTCCTGATGCCTTGAAACACCTCTTAAAGGATACTCTCTGCCATTTAAAATAAATCCCTTTTGCGCATCAATCTCAAATGTGCGGCAACCAAAACGTGTTTTAACCTCGTCAAGTGCCTCGCCGTCAACAATAAGCTTAGCGACAGCGGTATAAAGAAACGGGTCATCAACACCGTCCCAAAGATGAACGTCTTTAATTTCAAGTTTAGCACTCGGATTTTTACCGCTTGCCTTAGCCCTTGCAACAACCTCATTGCCGTCGCTTATTTCAAATTCAACCTCGCCGTCGCAGTAAGCATCAACAGTAATTTTTGCGTCATCGCCGCTGATTTCAGGTGTAACCGCAATGCCGGGCGCACCGTAAAAATCAAGGTCAAAATGATTTTTGCCTACTCCGATAAGGCTTACATCCCTGTAAATACCGCCGTAAAATGTAAAATCCGCAACCTGAGGATAAACGTAATCGTTAGGCGAGTTATCGGCAACAACAACAAGCAAATTTTCGTCCTTAATATCATCAAGCTTAACCCTAAAGGTAGAATATCCGCCGTCGTGAACGCAAATTTCTTTTCCGTTAAAATAAACAGTACCTGTTGAATTTACACCGTCAAGCTGAAGATAAACTTCTTCGCCGTCAGGCATATCGCTTTTAGCCAAGCTTTTTGCAAAATATCCCTTGCCACGATAATAATCGTTGCCGCCGTCCTGTCCGTCATCGCCATTGAAAGTGTATGGCAAATCAATGCTCTCCCAATCGCTCGGAAACGTACTTGGTACAGAGGAAACCTCTTTTGAAAATTTCCAATCCTTGTCAATATTAATAACCTTGCGCATAATATACCCCTCTCAGTAAATTATTATATATAAATTATAAATCATTATTATATTTAATTCAACAAACATATTATTAACAAATAACGATAAATAAACCAAAATTGCATAGAAAAAGAGCACCTCAATCGAGATGCTCTTAAATTCTCTAAACATAGAAAGTCTTAATTACTTTCTCTTAAACTGCCTTGCCTTCATTGTTGCTTCGTCAGAAGCAGGGAATGTGTTCTTATACTTGATTAAAAGAGATGCGCTCTTATCCTTAATAACTGCTACATTTGCATGGTTTACAGCTACCTCTGCAACCATATCATACTCAGCCTTAGTGATTTCCTTAGTCTTAGTATTGATTGTGCAAGTAACGGTACCGCCCTTATATGTAACCTTAATGTTATCTTCTGCAGTACCCTGAGCAAATGAAATAACGTCGATTTGTGCAACAGTTGCACTGATATCACCGAGAACCTCGAAGAAGTCACCCTGTGAATCCTCGCCTCTCATACTCATTTCAGCAGCCTTTGGCTGAATTACCATTGTGATAGTTCCGTCGCCGTTATCTGTAATGTTAGCATCAAGAACGTCCTCACCCTTAACAAAAGACTTTCTAAAGTCCTTCTCACCCGGGTCGGTTTCACTGCTGTTAGTATTATCAAGCTTAGGGTTACGGTTGTTACAAGGAACAAGACCGTAAATATTTGGCTTAAACAAGCCGTCAACAATACCCGGAACGAGCTTGTTAATAACAGCATTTTCCTTGCCGTCAATCATAACCTTACCTACATTAATTTTCTCATCACCGAGGAGCTTGTAGAAAGTCTCAGTCTGACCCTTATCATTGACATACTCGGCAGTAAGAGTCTTAGTGTAATCATAAGCCTCTTTATAATAGTTAGCAACATCTTCGAGTGACTTAAACTCAACTCCGCCGTACTTGCCTGCCTCAAATGACTTTTCAAGAACAGAAGTATCTTCTGAAGAACCGGCTTTTTCGCCCTCTGCTTGTTTCTTCCAACTGCCGTCCTTAATTTGGTGAATAGCCTTAATGGCACCTTCAGTTACGTAATTTACTTTTGCACATCCTGCAAATGAGCTTGCGATTAATCCTGTAGCAAGTACAAGACACAAGCCTTTTTTCACATATTTGTTCATTTTCAGGGTTCCCCTTTCAGAATTATACGAATCCGTTTTATAAAACGCTACATATTAAATTTATATTAAATCTCACAAAATGTCAATAGAAAATTTAAAATTAAGTCATAATTTTTAAAAAATTAATTTTTACATTGAGATTTATACATTATTATGGTATACTATTTTGATGAAAACAGACTACAGTACAGTATTTTTAATATATTTTTCAAGGAGTGATAAATAATGAGATGTAAAAACTGCGGCGCAGACAACGATGACAACAGATACATATGTGAGGTTTGCGGCTCTCCTCTTTATGACGAAAGCGATTTTGACAATGCAAACGGTATTGACGACGACAGAACTCAAACTTTTAAAGCAGTAAACGAGCCGAATAATCAAGTTCAAAACCGAAACGACAACTATAATGATTATGATAAAGAAAATCAATATAATAATCAATATAATAATCAAAAAAATAACGAAAGCGAAAAGAAAAATAAAGGTGCCGAAAAGAAAAGCATCATAATTATTGCTGTTCTTGCGGTTATTCTTATTGCAATCATTGCTTCTGTTGCGGCAATTGCTCATAACAAGAACAAGGACAATACCACATCTTCAAACCTTACTAAAATTTCTACACAGTCTGATTCTACAAGCGACAAATACAGCACCACAGAGAAAAAGACTACCGAAAGCACAACCGAATCAACTACCGAAAAAACCACCAAGCAAACCACTGCTTCCCTTTGGATAATCAACACAAGTTCAAGCGGAGGCGGCGAAGCAGAGGGTGACGGCAAGTATGAAAACGGCAAAAAGGTTACTCTTGTTGCAAGAGCTGACGACGGATACAAGTTCGACGGCTGGTATTCAAACGGAGTCAAAGTAAGCAGCAAGGAAGAATACACCTTCACTGCTAACCAAAATGCAAGCTTTTCAGCACAATTCTCACCTGTTGAAACTCAAGCGCCTGAAACAACCGCTTCAAATTCAGGCAGCGACTTTGTTTTCGGCGAGTAATACAAGCAATCAAATAATATAGGTATAAATATATTAAAAAAGAAAAGAGATAAAAATGACAAAGGGCGAATCAGCTAAAGAAAATTTTATGAGCGGTCTTAACTGCTCGCAAGCGGTTGCTGCTGCTTTTGCAAGTGAAATGAATATGCCAAAATCGCTTGTTGAAAAATTAACCGTCGGCTTCGGCGGCGGAATGGGCAGAATGAGAGAGGTTTGCGGAGCTGTTTCCGGTATGACCTTCGTTATCTCTGCACTTTATGATGACGATAAGTCAGGAATTTATAAGCGAGTTCAAGCTGTAGCAAATGAATTTAGAGAGGAAAACGGCTCAATAGTATGCCGTGAGCTTCTCGGTCTTTCAAAGCCCGGCCCCGATTCGCCGCTTGCCGAGCCTCGCACAAAAGAATACTATAAAAAGCGCCCGTGCCCGGAGCTTGTGGAGCTTGCCGCAGATATTCTTGAAAAATATATTTCAAATAATCCTTATAAAAAATAAAAAAAGTGTTGCATTTTTGTTTTATTTGTGTTATATTATCTAAGCACAAAAACGTGCAACACATAAATGCGCTGGTAGCTCAGCTGGATAGAGTGACTGGCTACGAACCAAACAGTCGTTTTTGTATAAAGCGCATATTTACAATTTAATAAGGTGTTACGCGCCGGTAGCTCAGCTGGATAGAGTGACTGGCTACGAACCAGTAGGTCGGGGGTTCGAGTCCCTTCCGGCGTACCACATATAAAATCCTTGAAACCGTTGATATTACTTGGTTTCAAGGATTTTTTGTTTTCCTAAATTGCTTTAGAAACATCATTTTTTACGACCACTTATTCTTCAAAAACGACCACATAGCTACTCCGTTTTTCTATATAATATATGTTTTATATTATATATTTTAAGAAATGTGTATTTTTTGCTGTTTTTGCATATTTCTGTATATTTTTTCTTTTGACCACAACAGCGACCACTTATTTTCAGAGAGTAATTCAGCCGTTACATCAGTTGTAACGGCTTTTCTATATATTATATAATAATTATTACATTATATTATGCTTCTTTTAATTTGCATTCAACATTCATAACTGCTGAGTATCCTATCTGAAAGGCAGCTTCCATTTTATCTGCTGCCGTTGTCTTTAATTTTTTGGTTGCGTGGACATAGGTGTTCATAGTGAATGCCACATCTGAGTGTCCAAGCATACTTGACAATGCTTTAATTTCTACACCTTCTTCAAGCGCAATCGTTGCACATGTGTGTCTTAAATCGTGGAATCTTACTTCCTGTGGTAAACCTGCTCGCCTTAGCATTCGTTTGAATTTTCTTGTTACTGCATTTTGATCTCTGTATGTCCCTGTTTCAGGTGACGGGAACATAAGTGTTGTTCCTTTTGCCTGCCGCATTTTTAATTTTGCAAGTGCTGTTGCACAATCAGAGCTAATTGCAATTGTTCTTATCGAATTTTTTGTTTTCGGAGTTTCTGCTTGCAGTGTTCCATCAATTCTCTGTACTTGCTTAGTTATTGAGAGTGTCTTGTTTTTCACATCTAAATCTTCCCACTCTAATGCAAGGATTTCGCCAAGTCTTAGTCCTGTTGTTAATTCAAGATAATAAAATTCAAAGCAACCACTATTGAAGGCTTCTTCAAGTAAGCGGTTGCTTTGTTCTTTAGTCAGAGTAGTCATTCCTTTTACTCTGTCTTTCGGCATATTCAATTTATCAGTCGGATTCTTATCTATTATTCCTTCCTCTACTGCCTTTTCGAGAGATGCATGTAAAATGATTTTTATATCCTTTACAGTTCTCGAACTCAAACCTTGAGCAATGTCACTGGTTCTTTTCTGATTGATTCTGCCATTCTCATATATATCCATTATATATTGCCGGCAGATAAGTTTTGATAAATCCCTAAGGTGATATTTACCGAGATAAGGATTTATGTAATTTTTAATCATTGATTTGTAACCCGATATCGTTTTCGGTTTCAGGTATCCTGTGCAAAAATCTTCGATGTAGATTCTATTCCATTCTTCAACAGTCGGATTAATACAATCACCATACTTGCAATTCTCATTGCGTTTTCTTTTTTCTTCCTCTGCAATCAGTTTGTCAAGTTTATTCTGACATTCTGATTTTTTCTTGCTTGTAACAGTCTTGTACTGATTTTTACCGTTTTCATCTTTTCCGAGATAGAGGCGACCTTCCCACCTTCCGTCTGCTCTTTTTCTCAGTGTTCCTGTTCCTTTGGCTCTTTTTGCCATATTGTATCATCTCCTTTGCAACACCAACAATACCACACTTTTTCACTAATATCCAGACAAATATGGGCGTTTGGCTGCGACCATTAAAAACCTTTGGAACTCGCTTTAATCCACGATTTAAACTCATCTCTCGGCACAACTTTTCTCCTACCCAGAACGACACATGGGAATGATTTATCTGTGCTCGCAATATCGTATATTCTTGAGATTGACAATCCTATTGTATCTGCTACATCTTTAATAGATAAAAACATAGGCATCTCATCATAATTATTATATTTCATATCAAAAAACTTCCTTAATTAATATGTATAGACTTATAATCCAAAGCTAATTTTTATTGCCTTATCTATCTTCTTCATATTTTCTTTTGTCACACATCCAATCGGCTGTGTTAAACGCATTTATCAATAGTTCTGATTTGTTCAAGCATTGCAACAGAATTAAAAGCAAGGCAATCCGTATCAAGATACACATGAGTAGGCATATTTGTGTGCAGTCTGCTTGTTATGGTTGCGACTATTGTAGTTGGACTGTATTCATTCCCCTTGTTATTTTGAATGATAATAACCGGTCTTATCCCTTTTTGTTCACTGCCGACACCTGACGAAAATTCAGCATAATAAATTTCGCCTCTTTTTACTATATTCAATATAAAACCTCCTTGCTTTTTAAAATGCAGATGGCTTAGGTTTGTTTTGATAATTGAATATATCCTAATTGATTGCCATCTGCACTTCGTTTAAGTTGTTTTGCGTAATGTCATACTTGTCCACGACACCCCTGACAAATCGGGCATATAACAAACTAAGGCTGGTTAACCTTATCATTGGAATCTCACCACTCCGAGGATCTCTCCGAGCTGCCCTCTTTGGTTGCGACGGTTTTATCACGCTCGACTTTTGACTGGACAGAAGTATCATTATCCCCATTATCTGTCATCGCATACCTATCAGCACCACTGATAGTTCGTAGCCAACAAACAAAGAGCCGTAAGGCTCTTGTTCGTGCTAAAGCTGCTTGCCCCTGTTCGTCAGAAACAATAATGGGAAGGTATTTGCTATAAGGTATATTCAATTGTCAAGGTACTTGAAATGCTCTTAAGCACTTCATTGACTTCAGTATAATTAATTTCAAAATATGGCGTGTATCTTTGAAAGTTACATTTTTTCTGCTGTTCAGCATTTTTACCAAATCTTATATAAGAGTTTTGCTGCCAAGCCTTTCTTTGTATCCGTTGTTGATTAAATAATCGTTAATTTCATCAATATCATAAATCCTCATGCAGATACAATCGTGAATCAGTCTGTCAAATGAAGGAAGATTATTCTCTTGTTCAAATTCGTTATTGTATGTAAACGAATAGCCACCTTTTCCCATTAATTCAGCCACTTCTTCAATACTTAACCTTAAACCAATGCATATCGCAAACAATATTTCTTTTTTGGGGATATGGTATTTATTTGTCTTTAATCTTGAATACTGTATTCTAAGCACACAGGTTCTTTGCTGAAACATTCCGTCTGAAGTAATGCCATTTTTTCTGCACAAATTCATAATATCCTCAGCAAGAGTTGTTTCATATTTCATATTATTGAAATCGTATGATGGCACTAATTGTTCAACAGTAATACCAAATACTGATGATTTTTCTTGATTTTTTGTATCTTTCAAAGTTACAACTTTTTTGTTTTCAGCATTTTGCACAATGCTGTTTTTGTTTTCTTTTCTGTTCATATTTTTAACCTCCGAATTTTGAATTGTCTTGATTTTCAAAATTCAGAGATCATGGGTATTTTGCTATGTATGGTTGCCAAAAAAAGATAGTTATATCGTCCTTTCAAAAAGAACAAAAAGATAGAAGCCGGATTGCTCCGACTTCTATCTTTTATAACCTATCTTTTTGTTCGCTAATTGAGAACATATCCACCGAAAATATATCCCATAAGGGACATACTTTCGGTTTTCTATGTTTTATTTTTATTATGTCTGATTTGAGATTTTATATCTTCATTGCTACTAATATATGCACTTATATCAACAGGAATATGAAAATTATTCTTATCTTTATCTTTTGAAAAAGCTGCACTATCAAAAAATGCTATTCGTTCATTTTCTGATAAATGCAGTATATCTGCCATAAGCAATACAGATTTATCATTCGGTGCAGGTTTTTTATCATTTTCAATGTCAGATAGATATGAATATCCCAAGTTCACCAATTCAGACATTTTTCTTAGTGATATATTTCTTTGTTTTCTTTTTTCTTTTAATAAAGTACCAAAGTTCAATTAATTCTCAGCTAATTTGCAATTCAACAATCTCCCGAAAATCACTAAAATGGTTTCCAAAACAAAAGCACATATAATTGCGGTTGAAAGAAATTTAATATTAAAATACAGCAAAACACAGTTTACTATAAATAAAGCGACACCTATGCAACCGATTATTCTCTTGAATTGAATTTTTTCATTTAACGAAAGTGGTTTTTGGGGTGTATCTGCCGGTGAAACAAGTGGCAAAACGATAACACATATCAAATGAATAATGAATAAGTAAACATTATCTATATTAATAAATACATACTTAATAGCAGCAATGCTAAAAAACAGAAATGATAATGATATTATTTGACAATGTAACTCTGTCTTTGCGTGAAAACCACCTGCAAATCGTCGTATTAAAAAAAATACTACAAAGAAAACTATACTTGATAATGTAATGTCAAATATTACGCCAATTATTAGAGTAAATATAAACAACCATAAATCAGATAAAACCACAAACCACCCATAGTGGTATAGTTCATAATCTTCTTCAGAAATTATATTTTTATCTACCCATTTTTGTGCAATGAATTCCGAAATATTATTTATCATTTTTTATTTTGAATTCATCAAGTTTTACAGGAGCCTTTGGCTGATAGGCAGCTCCTGTACTTGTTGAATTAGCATCCACTTTAAGAGAAAAGTTAAGAAATTCAACTACCTTTTTTATTGTATTATTCATACAAATTCACCTCCTTATAAGCCACATTTTACTGTTTATCTATTAATACTTCAATAATATAAAAAAGTTTCAGAATTTATTTTACAAATTTGCACGATATTCCAAGTGAAATTGTGAAATGTAAAAAATATATTGCTTGTGACAAGTTTAATTTTGCATTTCATAATTATACTTTGTGTACGAAAATATCAACTAATGCTATGATTAACAAGGGTGATAGAATGTTACTTTTAGAAGATGATTTAATAGCAGAAAGAATTAAACATTTCCGTGAATCAGCTAATCTTACACAAGAAAAATTGGCTGAATTAATTGGTATTTCACGAAATCAAATGTCTAATATTGAGTGCGGCAATAACAAACTTTCTTATAAGACACTGCGAAAATTGTGTGATGCGTTAGATATATGTCCGTGTGAGTTAATTTGCGGAACAAATCATAGAACTGTTCTCGAAAATACTGTAGATTTAATCAAACATATGGATGAAGAACAACAAATCATAATACATCAAATGGTTCTTGCATTTTACGAAACTAATGTAGAATTGAAAAATAAAAAATAATATGTTATATTATGTTCAGGGAAACCTGAACTTTTTTATTATGAGGTGAATTATGGTTATCAATGCTTTAATTTGTGATGATGAACAAAAATACATAGAGCAAATACAAAAATGTCTTAGTGATTATTGCTATGACCATAGTATCACATACCATATTGATACATTTGCAAACGGCATGCTGGCAATTCATTCTCCAAATGCATATAATATAGCTTTCCTTGATATTGAAATTGATAATGTGTCAGGTCTCGACATTGCTAAATCTTTGAAAGAAAAGAATAAAAATGTTGTCGTATTTTTTATTACCGCATATGAAAAATACATAGATGATGCAATGGATTTATTTGCATTGAGATTTATCAAAAAACCTATTGATAATATGCGATTATATGGTGGTATTGATAAGGCCGTTGAATTGATTAATGAAGACGAAATAAGCTTTTTTCTCAAATTTTCAGGTACTGCTGTAAAGATTAGGGCAAACGAAATTATGTATATTGAAATTGGCGATCATAAGACAATAATATTTACTGAAAATAATAATTATGAGTCATCAGAAAATCTTGATTATTGGGAACATAAACTTACAAATGTCTGTTTCAGCAGACCACATAAAAGTTTTATTCTCAATATGGAATACGTGGACAAATACAAAAGAAATGAAGTAACTCTAAAAAACGGAAAAATAATTCCTATTGCCTACCGCAACCAAAAAGATTTTAGAAAAATTTTCTGGGATTATTTAAAAAGGAGAAAATAATGATATCAGAATTACTGAATATCTGTTTGCAGATAATAGAAGCTTTAATAGCGTTCTATTTTTATGAAAGTATATCTCAGGAATCTAAAGGTAAACTGAAAAGAATTTCCATTATAATTATCGGATATTTGATGATGTGCGGTATGAATCTTGCTTTTAATTATAATGTTATCATTAATAATATTGTATTACTGATATTTCATTTCTTTTTTTCACTTTTTTTATATAAGCAAAAGATTCCAACCTCAATTTTTTATTCAATAATGTTCGCCTGCTTAATAACAGTTTCTGAAATCGTAGTTATAGATTTAATATCTGCAGCAACGGGAACCAATTCACGTGCTTTTATTAATGACATTTCCTTTTATTCACTACTTATTGTTTTTAGTAAATCTCTTCTTTTCTTTACACTCAAGATTGTAAGTCATATAATAAACAGTTTTAAATTTAATGAAAAATTTGATTTTGAATTTTATATTTACCCCATAGTGCTGTTAATTGTTATAGTTGTTTTTGTCATTATATCTTATCAAAATGATTTAACAACTCAAAGTCATATTGTAATGGCGGTATCATCTATAATCCTAATTTTTGTAATAATAGTAACATGTATTTTGCAACAGCAATCTGCAAAAAGAAAAAGTGAATTATTAGAATTAAGGGCTATACAACAAAAACAGGATATAGAAAATACATATTTTGAACTGCTTGAACATCAAAATGAAGAATTGCAGATTTTTGTTCACGATATGCAAAAGCATCTTGGAAATATTTATAATTTATCTGAAGATTCAGAAAAAACGAAAAAATATATATCAAACTTATCAACTGATTTATCAGACAGCAATAAAATAGGTAAAACCTCTAATAAACTGCTTGATTTGATAATAGATAAATATAAATATATTACTTCAAAGCAAAATATTCAATTAAAAACAGATATACATTCATCAGATTTGAGCTTTATAGCTGACAATGATTTAACATCTATTTTTAATAATCTTCTTGATAATGCGGTTGATGCTACTAAAAAATCATCAACTAAGGAAATATCTTTGCTAATTAACAGTTTCGGCAGTATGCTGACAGTCGATTTATCTAACTCTTGTGATATTCCACTGACCCTAAAAAATGGTAAATTGGTATCCACAAAAAAAGACCAAGGATTACACGGATATGGCTTTAAAAGTATAAGCAAGGCAGTAAAAAAATACGATGGAGATATCGAATGGTATTATAATGAAAAAGATAAAACCTTCAATATATCCATTCTCTTTCCAAAATCATAATAATCAATGTATAACACATAAAGCACACAGGTTTTGCCTGTGTGCTTTTCTTCTGTCAAATATAAATTTCGTTTAAGATGTGCAATTTCGTAGAAAAAATAATGTAGTTCTGTTAAAATGTTGAATTTATATCCATATATAATTTAAGGTATAAAATGACAATGTATAAAAACGAAAATGAGAAATGGAGGTTAAATCACAATAATAAAATTCAAATAAAAAAGATATAAAAAGGAGGATTTCCAATGAAAAAGAAATTAAAAAAATCTCTTTCACTTTTTCTTGCAATGGTAATGGCAATAACAGTAATACCTTCTACTACCTATGCAATGGAAGAGTTCAAAAATGATTATGAATTTTCTGCTGACGAAGTTTCAGTCGAGTATGAAATTGAAAGTAAGCGTACGGAAAATTCTAAAACATACTTGACCGAAGATGGCGGATATTATCAAGTATCAGCCGCTGTCCCTATTCATAATAAAGTAAATGGCAAGTGGGAGGAAATATCTGAAATCAACGAAAAAATTGAAACCGTTGAAGATGCAGAAAACGCAGTGAGTGAAATTGCTGCATATTCAGTTTCTAATCCTACAGAAACAGGGTTTTATGAGAGTGAGACTTTAACTTTATTTTCTAATGGCATCGACGAAAATCCAATGCGTATTGCAAGTTCAAATAAAACTGAAAATGGTATTAGAAGTTGCATCTATGTTAAACCAAACATTATAACTGATAAACAAGTTTTCATCAATAATGCCACATTGAGCGTTTCAATTGGTAATGTGATTACAGTTGATAAAAAGGATACCTCAAATACAATTAATGTATACAAGTTAAAAAATCACTTTACAGATGTCAGCAATGTTCCTTTGCCAATTGAGAATTCAATTATGTTTGATCGTCAAAGGGTTCAAAAAGGTGAAGAATGTCAGATTGACATCACATCATATGCTCATTATAGTTCTTTAGGCTTATACGAAAATAAAGGATTGGCTCTTGAACCTCAATCCTCAAACACCTCTATTGAAGTCAATTCAATAGTTTTGGGTATTTATTATCGTGAAATCGGTGATGTTGACAAAACCATCGAATCTGAAACTGTAGATTTGGACAGAGCCGGAACGTTATATGTTAATGATTATACCTGTTCCCCTCTGATTGTCAGAAATGATTTAAGTGTATATGACGAGCTCGCACAGGTTAATATTCAGACAATTATTAATCCTGTGGCAATTGACAATAATCCATCTGATGGTATTAACACACGTACAAACTACTACAGCATTCTTCAATATGAAAACGGAGAATACTATTGGAAAAACTGCGAAGGTGAATATATATTCTTCATACACAGCAGCGATAATAACTTTGTCGGTTCCAACAGTTCAGGCGATAAATATATTTTGTCTTCTACTACTAATGATAGAACTGATTATGACAGAATAGAAATAAAAAGTGAAAAAGATAATACGAAATATCATTTTTCAAAAATCGGTCCAAATGGTTATGTTACAAAAATTGAATATGTTTTTACCGTTGGTAAAGATGAAAATAAAAAGCAATATGTAAATAAAGTTGAAATCACCTATGACGGAGAAAATATTTCATATATTACTGATGGCTCTAATAGAAAATACAGATACAATTATGAGAATGGTTTATTAACTTCAATCACCGTTTATTATATTTCAAACGGCTCAGAACAGCCTGCCAAAGTAAATGGCAAGAACATTGCTGTTCAGTATTCTTATGATGAAAATCACAGGTTGAATAAAGTTACTTATCCTGACGGATACTATGTATCATATTCTTATGATGAAAACGGCAGAATTCTCAATGTTACTGCATATGAAAATAGTTCTTCTAACAGTGCTGGAATAGATTTAACATTAAATTACCAAAATGGTACTGCTAAATCAAATGTTCTTTCCAAGTACACTTTGAAAACAAATGGTGTTGTTTCTAATGAAGTGGAAATCAATTCACCTATGGATAATATATATAATCGTGTTTTCTCGGATATTTTAAATAAATCTGAAAAAATTATGCACTATGATCAGGATTCAAATCTTATTCATTATCAAAACTATGACGGTCAAGAGTATTATTTAAATTATACAAATGGTGAATTACAGCATTTAATTTATGAAGATGCTTCTTCAAAAAATATAATTTCTAATGGTGATTTTGAGAATACCGGCTCTTGGAAAATAAGTGAGGGTGGAGCTGCATCGTTTACAAATAATGCGCCTATAAAGGAAAACGGCAGCACAAACAATAGGGTTATGGCTTTCATGGCTAATAACAAGCCTGAAAATATCGTTACACAAGAAGTTAATGTTATTCCCACCAAATCTTATGTGCTTTGCTGTTCTGCATATTGTCAGCAGTCACTTCCATTCAAGTGCAGCGATAATAGTAATACAAATGATGATTACAACAGATATTTTTCTGTAAGAGTTTATGGAGCAGTTAGTGGAAAACTAGTTGGAGAAACATTTTTTGATTACAACATTGTTAACAGTTGGCAAACATCAAAAATTGTAATAGATATTCCTGAAACAATTTCAAAAGTAAAAATCGAAATTAACAGCTTGAATATGCCCGGTGAGTGCTATTTTGATGACCTTTCAATGTATATTGCAACTAAAGACAATACACCACCTATCGGAATTGACCCGGATATTCCTAATTATGAAATTATAAGAAACGAATATGGCCAGGTTACAGATATAATCAAAAAAAGAAGCAGTGATAATAAAACTTTTGGCAAACACTATGAATATGACGAGAATACGCATTATAAAACCTCAGTTGAAGAAGCCGGTAAGGTAACCTATTATAATTATGATTGCGGTAGCGGTTTACTCACATCAAAGGGTAAAAATACGGATTCTTCAAAAAATACGCAGTATACTTACAGTGGTATAGGTGCTTTAACTACTGTTCAGCAGGCAATAACTACTGCTGAAGGTGAAACTGTTAATCAGACTGTTGAATATACCTATGATGATAATGACAGAATTTCATCTGTTTATCATAATGGTTGTCTTTATGAGTATACATATAACCAAAATGGCAAGATTGAAAATGTAATTGTAAAGGAATCTGCTGAAGATAATTCCAATATTGATTACTCCATATCATATGAATATAATCTTGATAATGTTGGCAAAGTAATTTTTGGTAATGGTGCAAGCATTGTCTATGAATATGATGGAGACAATATAACAAAGGCTATCTATGATAATGGTAAGTCAGGTGATGAAAAAGAAACCTATGTTTACTCATATAAATATAACAGTGACGGCTCTGTTAAAGAAATGACTGATGAGGTTTCAAATACAGTTACAACCTATACAAGCAAAGGCTCTACGGTAAAGAAAAACGGCTCAACAATTTATTCTAATACAGGCAGCAGAATAAATCTCTTTGGCACATCGTTTTCATACTCACAATCTTCATCTGAATCAAGAGATAAAACAAAAACTACAATCGAAGATTCATATATAGTTTCTGCTGCTCAAGGGCCTACAGTAAAAGCTGAAACTGTCTTAGATACTTTTGACAGAACGATGAGTACATCTGTGGAAAATAAGGGTACCACTGATAAGAATACGCATTACAAATTAACATCAAATACAGAATATGTTGAGGGTAAAAACAACAGACAAACCAATTTAGTTTCACATTACAGCACTGAACTTTCAAAACGTTCTAATAAATTTCTTCCTGAAAAATACGAAAATACCCGTATATCAGCAGAATGGAGTTACAAGTATGATGATGTAGGAAGAGTAACATCAATATTCAAAAAATCAAAAAATAATATTGCTCTTGCTCCAGCTAACAAAACCTCTTATACAAATAATGAAAGTGATTTAGCAAGGTATTATCAATATGACGAAGGTGGTCAGATTTCATTAGAGGTTAATTTTGAGGATAGAACTGCAATCAGATATTATTTTAATGAAGGCGGAAATATATCTAAAAAAGTTAACTATACAAATTTAACTGCTGATGATTACTCATATGATTACAGCACTGATAAATTGTCTTTTAATCCAAAATCAAATGGAACAACCACAAATCTGACATATAAATCAAACGGCATGACTGATTATCTAACAGGATATGATGGTAAAACAATTACTTATGATAAAGCAGGAAATCCGTTAGATTATGCAGGAAGTGGTATGGATTATTCCTCTATTTCAGGTACAATGACTTGGAATGGTGACTTGTTAACCTCTTTCAAAGATGGCAACAGAATTTACAAATATACATATGATGGCGATGGTAAAAGAACTTCTAAAACCTATTATCAAGACATACAAGATACTGTGCCTACATCAAGAATAGAATATATTTGGGATGGTGATATTATCACCGGTTACAGGGCTCAGTTCTATGGAGAACCAACTGAAAATGATTCACAGTCTCCTTCAAACACTGGCGAAAAAGTTCTTTATTATGATAAAACTGTCAAGGTAATCTACAGCAACAATGATATAGTTGGTGTTTGCGTTGTTGCAAATGAGGGTGAACCTTCTGATAAAAATACTTCAATAGAAATCAACGATGCAATAAAAAAGTTAGATTGGGATCAGTCTGCAAATTACACTTTTGTAAAAGATGGTCAAGGCAATATTACTGAAATATATGATCCAAGTGAAAAAGTAATTATTTCTATGTCATATGATGCTTATGGAAATATGACGCCAAATTATATGGGCACATTTGTCCAAGATATATTAAATGAATATAAAGGCCAGCAAACAGGAACATGGTGGATTGATTTAATTGCGGCATTCGCCTGTACTCTTGTTATAGCAATGTATTTAAGTGGAATATTTGTAAGTGTTGAACAAGGTTTCAAAGGATACATTTACGATATCGAAACAGGTTTATATTACGGAAAGAAACGATATTATTCGCCGGCTTGGGGCAGATTTATCAATGCCAGCGACCCTATGACCTTAACAGAAGATATGAGCAGCGTATATAATTCAAATCTCTTCAATTATTGCGGTAATGATCCTGTAAATAACATAACAAAGACCGGATTTAATGCGCCTGATCAGGTTATAAGCGATTCATTTGTTCAGCAATTAGTAAGAACACCAAATGACCTTATAAATGAAAATCGTTCCGCTGCAAAATATTTTGGTGAAATATCAACAGGATTAGATACTCTGAGTCTTGGATTAAGAACAACAATGGATGCAGATGCAAAATCCTATTGGGAAGAAACTTTACACAAGCAAAAAGATGTTGTTGATAACGGATATGGATTTAATTATATTCAGTCAGCAATTAATAAAAGCACATCTTCTGTAACAAAGTATTCTGTAAACGAGCAAAATACACCATATAAGGTTTCAGAATCTATTGATTAAAATTTATGATACAGATATGCCCGAAGGCATATCTGTATCAGTTAGAAAGTGGTAATGAGTTATGAAAAAAATCATCAGTATAATACTGACATTAACAATGTTTACATCTATGATATATCCCTGTCAGAGTGTAATAGCAGCAGAAATAAGGCAAAGTAATGCACTTGCTACGGGACAGGAAATATCAGAAATGTGTGCTGAGTATGGAAATAAAGGCACTGCAGATGGTGTTATCAATACAAGGTTGATAGTTAAAACTAATGACAGTATTGATGAATATGGTGCTGTTGACAGTGTTTATGGTTTTGGTTATGCCTTTTTGCAGTATGCAGATGATGAATCAGCAGAATTTGCGAAAACACAATATGAAAATGCAGGTTATACAGCAGATTATGATAGTGTTATTACCACTTCTTCTACCTCTATAGGTTCCAGTGGTAACTGGAGTGATGAATGGGCATACGAAGAAACGGATGCAGTTTCTGCTCTTGATTATTATAAATCAAAAATTAAGCCGAATATAAATATTGCCATATTGGATAGTGGAATAAATTATAACCATGAACTTTTTAAAAACAGAGTTGTTCGTACAAATGCAGATTTTGCTACAGGTACTGATGACGAAATGGATAAATATGGTCATGGAACAAATGTTGCCGGTGCAATTGCTAAAAGTACACCAAGCAATGTTAAATTGTCCTGCTACAAGATTCATAACCAAAATGGTGAAGGAACTTCAGCAATGGCTTTAGCTGCTTTTGAATATATAAAACAACTTTCAAATAAGCCTGATATAATCAACTGTTCATTTGTAACCCGTTCAGGTCTTGGCACTGTAGTGGATGAACTCGTTGATATGGGCATAACTGTTGTTGCCGGTGCCGGAAATGAGGGCAAAGAAGTGTATCAACAGCCAGCAATATTTGACAGTGCTATAACTGTTGCAGCAACAAATAGATATGGGAGTGCGTGTGGATTTTCAAATTACGGTTCTTGTGTTGATATTGCTGCACCGGGAGATTATGTTTACACAGCAGACATGAGTAGTAATACTGCATATGAATTTGCCAGTGGCACATCACTTGCTACACCACTCGTATCAGCAGCTGCCGCTTATGTACTTATGGAAAACAGAAAATACACACCCGAACAGGTAAAACAGGAGCTTATTGCAACGGCAACACCATTCAAAAAAAGTTCCTGTTATTATGGCCGCTATGGTGCGGGTATCGTAAACTTTTCAAATATCATAAACGGCACAAGATGTAAAGATGTTACAGCCAATTATATAAGCGGAGCATACCGAGACAATATAAGCGTTGAATTAAAATGTGCAAATTCACTTGTGGATATTTACTACACAACAGACGGCACATTGCCGACAGAAATAAACGGTACAAAATATACTGCACCTATTGATGTTACGGATTCCACAAGAATTATTGCCGCAGCTTTTGCAAGAGCAGGCTCTCCTTTCCACAGTAAATTCACTTATCTTGATTACTACATTTTAGAAGATGGCGAAAGTGAATTTGTAATTAACAACGATGGCATTATTAAAGCATATCTTGGCAATGAAGCAAATATTGTTGTTCCTGATGTAGTAAACGGAAAAGAGCCAAGAAAAATAGGTCCGCAAGTATTCAGCAACAGCAATATTGAAACCATCACTTTGCCGGATACAATTGAAAGCATCGGTGATGATGCTTTCAGCAATACAAATCTGAAATCAGTGACTGCAAACAATCTTTGTTTCTTAAATAAAAAATGTTTCTATAATTGTAATCAGCTTTCCGATATTGATTTATCAAAAGTGAAAGAAATAGGCAGTGAGGCTCTTTACGGCTGTAAATCATTACCAAAACAACCTGATTTTTCATCAGTAGATTGGGTTGCTGAAAAAGGATTAGCAGGAACATATTTTAATATAGTAAATCTTCCTAATTGCACTAAAACAGGTGAAAATGCATTTGACAGTTGCAAAGCTGAAGAAATTATTATGAATAAAGCAACATCTATTGGTGCTCAGGCATTTTATAACTGCAGTAATTTGAAAACGCTGTATATTCCGAACGCAACAGGACTTGCCAATGATAATTTTAATGGTTGTACTAATATAAAGTTAATTTTTGCACCTAAAATAAAATCTTTAAGACTTTCCATTCCGAGCAACGTGACTATATATGCTTATAGGCTTACAAGTGCAAGTTTGCCACAAAAATATTTAGAATATAAATATACCATTATAAGCCCTGAATATGAACCTTGGATGAATAATATACCTGAAAAATATCAAAGCTCAATAACACATATAATCAGCGATGATATTGCTCAAAGCAAAGGTGCTCAAATCAGAACAAAAGATAATGGCTTGCGATTTGGTTTTGCATTTGATGAAAACAGTATAGGCTTTGATTTCAAAAAATATGCTGAAAATATTGAATATGGTTTTGTCTACACATACAAATCTCTAAACGGATTAAATGATTTCCAAAAAAATGATTCCTTGAGAGCAAATGACAGTACTGTCTATACAAAATCTGCAAATAAAAGAAATGTTGAAGGAACTGTTTCAACATATAATGCAGTATTTACAGGAATAACAAAGGATCATTACAATAACGAAATCACTGCAAGAGCCTATGTTTGTATTGACGGAATGTATTTCTATTCACCTGTTACAACAAGAAGTTTTGCACAAGTTGCAAATGCAGTAGTTGCAGATGAAGAAATAGATCAGAACACTAAGAATGAAGTTAAACAGCTACTTAAGGAGGCATAATGATGAAAGAATTATATACCAAGCCACAAGCAGATATTGAAGAATTCAAAACAGTTGATGTGATTACAACAAGTGATAACGAGCCGGATACTGACATTAAAGTTCCGTGGAGCTAAATATGAAAAAGCAACTACTTATTATTTCAATAATCGTTGTTATAGTCAGTATATTTGTTTCGTGTTCAGCAAACAGCAGTAGTGAGAATATTTCCACTACTGCTGTTACAGATGAGCAAGGCACAATGCATTATTATGAGCCTGTGACAGAAAATGAAAGCACATCTGTATTTGCTGAAATCGTGACTGATGATAACGGCAAAGCGGTCACAAAAAAGAATGGTAAATATGTTACTAAAGAACATACTACCATTCTAACTACTACTGAAAAAACAATTTCATCAACAGAAAACAAGAGCAGTACGACAGATAAGCAACAAGCAGCTTCAACAACAAATCCTGCTGATAATGAGATTGAGTTTGAAACATCAACTGACAAAAATACAACTACTGCAAAGGAAACCACAACTACTGCAACTAAACCAACCAAAAAAGAAACTACCACAACCGCTGCACCAAATACAAATGTTGTTACTGATAAAGATGGCTGGATTGATAAGTGGTATTAAAAGATTAGAAACGAGAAGAATTTTGAAAAAATTATTATTAATCATTATGTGTATTATTATTTCATTTGCTTTAGCTTCCTGCAGTAATAATACATCATCTGAAAATAAGATATCATCAAAAAACAATAATCAAATTGTATCAGAGAAAAAAACTGATGCAGTTACAGAAACATCAACAAAACCCCGTGAAGATACTGAAAAAAAGATTGTAAAATTTTATGTAAATTACAGTGGTTTTAAAATGGATGTTAATTTTGACGAAGACGACATAAATGAAATATTGGATGCAGAAAAAAATGCGTCTGTTCCCGATGTGAAAATGAAGACATCCTTTGCCGAACTTATGGCAGTATACGACGATAATACTGAAGGTCTTTTCGGCACAATTTATATGGGTGAAGATGACTGTTACTACCTGAAATTTGCCAACAGCGAAATTGAAGGTGCCGCATATAAAATGGGTGATTCTTCATTAACCGAAAATCTATTCTAAAATTTGAATTATCAATTAACCAATTACTATTGCAAAAAGGAGGTCGATATATACATGAGAAAATCTTTTTCTTCTCAAAGCAAAACGAAGTCAAATGATATTTACGATAAAAAATGTAAGATTATTACTGAAACAGAATTATATTTTGGAGATAGTGTATTTGATATTATTATCAAAGTCGGCAAGCCTGATAAAGTTGATAAACCAAGTATTCATAATATCTCACTAACATATTCAAAGGTTTTATTTGACACAAGTGTATATGTAAGTTATATATTTTCACACAACAAATTAAATTCCGTTCAGTATAAAACCAAAAAATTATCAGCAAATGAATCAAACGATTTTCTCATAAGTGTAGAACAAATTATAAAAAACAATACCGATGAAAGCATAATTTGTTATGAAAGGCAAAACAAAAAGCATTGGGAACTTTCTTATGGAATATCTAACATTCGCATATGTTTGTACTTTCAAAATAATATAGGATTCCTCGCTATTGATTACTGTTAAAAATTCTCTAAAAGAAAGGAAATGAAATGGAAAATACATACAAGACTAAACTATGGAAAAAAGTAATGTGTACCTTTTTGTCAATCATTATGGCGTTCGGTACATTCGTAACAATGACATTTGCAAATATCCAGCTGTCAGATTGGATTGATGTCAAAGAAGCATTTGCTGCGACATCTTTATCCCCTGTACCTGTATTTTACAGGAACGGTGAACTTGTTGGTATTTACAGAGTAAACTATACCGATAAAACAAAGTTACAGTATAAAATCGGTGATAACGGAACTTGGAAAGATTATTCTGTTCCTTTTGCAATTCCGGCTCACAAAACCACAAAAGTTTATGCCCGTATCGGCACAGCTGGGAAAGCCACATATATGAATTTCTCAAACACAAAAGAAGCACTTGGCGTTTATACCGAAGAAAATACAGATTTTGAATTTTCATATAACGGTATTGATTTTGGATATACAAGAATTTACAATAGTGCAGAAAAGAATTGGTTCGAGTCTATTCACAGTAAAGTTCTTGCAACAAACAGCCGTCTTGAAGTAACCTTGCCTGACGATACAAAATATCCTATGATTCGTAAAGACGCAAGCACTTATGTTGACGAGCTTACGGGCAAAACCTTAACAAAAACAAACTCAGCCTATATATTCAATGATACAGATTACAAATACTATTTTGCAATTAACGGTGTTCAAAGTGTTGCATATTTGAGTGCTATTGAGGATAACAACGGCAATAAACTTAATCTTAACAGAACTATAAACAGCAAGGAAATTTCTATTTCCGACGCAAGCGGAAGAAAATTCAGTTTGTCGGATTATCAGGCAATTAATGCACCTGACGGAAGTAATGTTAAGTATTACAGCCAAAAAGAAATTACAGACCCTAACGGTAACAAACTCAAGTATACAACTAAGCAAGACAAATATATTGAGGTTAAAGACCAGGCAGGCATAATCTTAGGCAAATACGAATATACTAACAATACAACCGATTTCACTCTTGTTAAAAGCAATGATAACAAAATCGAGTATTATTCAAACGGTAGATTAAAGCAAATTACATACAAAAACGGTTCTTGGATAAAATATACTTACACGGACAGCGAAAAAACATACACTACTCTCACTTCATCGGGCGAAACAACAAAAACGGTGTATAACGACGCTTTCTATCCTGTTGAGTATACTGACGAATCAGGCACTAAAACAGAATATACATACGATAATCATTACAGGGTTAAGACTGAAAAATCAGGCGATGAAACTACTACCTATACTTACGATTCAAAGGGTAATGTTATTTCCTACATAACCGGTAATGAAAAGAATAACACCTATTATACCTATGATTCAAATAAAAGAGTTATCAGAGAACAGACAGGAAATGATTATACATATTATACTTATGACAGTAAAGGCAATAATCTTGTCCTTGCAACACTCAAAAAAGATTACAAAGGCGAAGCACCTGAGCTTTATGATTCAAAATTGACCTGCTTTGATACCACCACATATACTTATGACAGTAAAGGCAGAGTAATAAGTGAGGTTTATTCAAAAGGCGGTTCTGTAGCATACGAGTATGACAGCAGAGGTAATGTAACTAAGGAAACAAATGTTACAGTTGAAAATGATAAAACAAAAACTACCGTTACCACATATACGTATGACGATATGGGAAATCTCCTCACCACTCAAAGTGAGGGCGACTCTGCGACATATGTTTATGATAAGGCAGGCAGAACACTTCGTGTAACACAAAACGGCGAAACCACCCGTACAATTTATGATAATCAGGGCAGAACGATTCAGGAAATCGCTCCTGAAGATTACGATAACAAAAAGGACGGATTGCCTAATGAAAACACATATTCTGATACAAATGTCGGTCACAGATATGTATATAACGAAACAACAGGAAATCTCGACCGTGAAATCAACCGTCTTGATGTTGTAACCGATTATGAGTATTACGAAACAGGCGAAAAGAAAAAAGAATCTTTTGATATTTATGAATATAATTACAATATTAAAGGTAATTTAACCAAGGTTTATGTTGACGGTGTGAATACTTTATCATATAATTATGATGAGGATTATAACTTAACAAGCGAAGTCTATGCAAACGGTCAGTCAATTCGTTATGAGTATGATGATAATGGTAATCTTATAAAGCAGTATCATAATGATGATACAACGCCGTATGTTACCTATTCATACAATACCGATAATGAGCTTACTGAAAAAATTAATACCGATACGGGTTTGAAGTATGTCTACGATGGCGATAATGTTGAAGTTTACAAAATATCGGATAACACCCTTGTTCAGTATTATACGCAAACCAAAACAGAAGCCGATGAAGAAAACAGTGTTGAAGCAAAAACGGATGTAACCGAAACACATTTCGGCAGCACCTATTCTTATACAACTAAGAATAATTCAATTTCATATCAATACGGAAATAATTCTCTCGCATATTCTGCAAAGTCTGATGATAAATCGCAGACTGTTTCAGATTCTGTCAAGCTTAACGGCACAAGTGTATTAAATGCAGGTTACACTTATGATGATAATGGTAATATTACCAAGAAAGATTATGGTAATTCAGGGTCTGTAACGAATACTTATGACACTAAAGACAGAATCACATCAACATCATATAACGGCAAAACATTTAATTATACTTATGATGTCAACAGCCAATTAACTGCTGTAAGCGGTACTAATTATTCTGCTTCCTATGCATATGATAATCGTGGCAACATCACAAACAAAACCATTAACGGAACAAGCACAACATTTTCCTATTCAAATGATGGCTGGAATGATAAACTCACATCTGTAAATGGTACATCATTAACCTATGATTCAAACGGTAATGTATTAATATATGGTGATAAATCATTCACTTGGTCAAGTGGCAGAAATCTAGAAAGCATAGTTGACGGAGATAGCGAATACAGTTATACTTATGATGAGAACGGCATCAGAACATCAAAAACTGTAAATGATGTTACAACTTACTTCAATACCCGTGATGGTGTGATACTCTCTCAGACTGATGGTACAAATACAATGTATTTTCAGTATGACACAAATGGTACTCCACTTGGGTTTATTCTTAATGGTACGCAGTATTTTTACATTACCAACCAAATGGGTGATGTAATCAGTATTACTGATGCACAGGGCAATGAACTTGCACAATATTCCTATGATGAATGGGGTAATACATTAAGTACATCAGACAATGATATTGCAAATATTAACCCTCTTCGTTATCGTGGCTACTATTACGACAGCGAAACAGGTTATTACTATCTTCAATCAAGATACTATGATGCAAATATTTGTAGGTTTATAAACGCTGACACATACAAATATGCAAAACTTCAAAAAAATGACTTTGCTGGATATAGTTTATTTACTTATTGCTGCAATGATCCGATCAATTATTCCGATCCAACTGGATATTTTATAGTTAAACGTTGGATGATTTCGACACTCGTAGATGGTGTTATCTCTCTGTGCGGTGCTTATGCTGCTTATTATCCCGTTAAAAATCTAGCTCAACAAGCAGCAAGAAAAGCTGTTGCTGGAGGATTTAAGAACAAGTTGTTAAAGCTTCTAAACATAATTGGCAGAAAAGCAACAATAGCAGCTGGCAATATTCTTCATAATTTAAGAAGATTGTGTGTTCAATGGGGAGCTAAATCATTTAAAGCATTTTTAGATAGAAAAACTGCATCTTGGGTTGCACAAAAATTTTTAGGCTTTATTTTTTCATCATCCGTTAAAAAATTTTTAACACTAGCTATAAATGATCTTGATATATTCTTAAGTCCCGGAGGTGCTGTTGCAGGAATACTTGATTTTGCGTACGATGGAAAAATTAACAATGTAGTGTATAGATTTTAGGTGAACCATGAAACTAATACTAAAAACAAATATAGAAGATTCACTGGTATGCAGAGTGGATAATAAAAATTACAAAAATTTCAATTTGAGAAAGAATTATAAAATTCTACTTCCTGAAAATGCGAAAAAAATCGAAATTATTCATAATGATTTAAATAAGAAAAGCATAATAGGATTTATTGTTATGTCGATAGTATGCTTTTTTCTGGAGAGTCAAAAAACCTTTGAAAAACGGGAGTTCATTTCTTTTTATGAATTTGCTAAAAACAGCTTGGTAAATGATTTTTATTTTGAAACTGAAAATAACAATAAAAATGAAATTTATGTAATCTTAAAAGAAAAAGATTTTGGAAAATTTAAATGTTTATTCTGGTTTTCAGAAGATGTAAAAATACATAATCATTTTCCTAAAAAAGCACTAACGCATAGCCTGTTGGAATTGATTTCTTTTTGGTTAGTAATACTGTCAATTCCTATCATAGTGCTAGTAGGTATTATTATAACCGCATATGTTAAATCAAACAGTATTTTTGAATTAGGAATATTTCTTGTTATCTTCTTATTTTGCGTGTTTGTAATCAATATAATTTGTTTTGTATTTCAATATAGAAAAATTTTAAATAATTTGAATAATAGAGATGATTAGAAAGTATTATTTTGTATATACAGAAGAGAGATTACTGTGTTAAAATGTGCAAAAAAAAGTGAATCATATCTGCTCAAATTCAATATTTAATATCACGATATAATCCGAGTACAATGGCAAAGAGGCTACTTCTTTGCCATTAGGTCTCATTTACAACGGTACGCAGTATCTGTATATGACCAACCAGATGGGTGATGTTATCGGTATTACCGATACACAAGGAAACGCACTTGTTCAATATGAGTACGATGAGTGGGGTAAAATAGGTTCTATAACCACTACAAATAATACTGATGAGGAAAACACTCTCGCCAATATTAATCCTTTGCGTTATCGTGGATATTACTATGACAATGAAACAGGTTATTACTACCTTCAGTCAAGGTACTATGATGCCAATCTTTGCAGGTTTATCAATGCTGATGATTATAACTATCTGGACAAAGACATCGTAGATGGATTAAATCTATTTGCTTATTGTAATAATGATTCTGTTAATAGGTTTGATTTGGATGGGTGTTATAGTGCAAGTAAGGCACGCACATATGCAGATAGTTGGTGGAATGGAAGGAATACTAAAAAATACAAATCAAACACATCTGATTGTGCTAATTTTGTTTCGCAATGCCTTTATGCAGGCGAATTAAATAAAATGACTGGTGTCGTTGGCAGTTCATCAGGGTGGCATCATTATCATGTGCTGAATAAGTTTCAAATATCTGATGCTTGGGGAATTGCTGATAAGTTATATAGATGGATAGCGAGTTATCATTGTTCATCTGTAAGTAAATGTACAACAAGAGGTATGGTGGATAGTTATGCAAAAAAAGCATATGATAAATATGATAGCTCTTATTGTAAAGTTGCTATATTTTTTGATTGGACCAATGACGGAAAAATCGATCATGCAGCATTAATGGGATTTGTCCAAAAAAGCGGAAAAAAATATTATATATATTACTATGCTCATACAGGTAATAGAAGTGGTAAACCTCAAAAATATACAGTCGATAAAATGCGAAATGATGAAGTTCAGAAAGGTACAAATGGAAAGGCATTAAAAGAAACTGTGCTAATGGATGTATCATTTACATTTACACAGAGGTCACATCCTGCTATATATTTTTGTATTCTTAAATAAATTTTGAGGTATTGATATGAAAAAATATATTTGTTTATTCATGATTTTAACTACTTTAATTTCTGCATTTTTTATTGGATGTCAGAAAAACACTAATCAATTGGAAAAAGTAGATATTATAGTCAATTCAGAAAATGAAACAATTGATAAAAATACGAATAGTGTAAGCGTAAATTTTACTGTAAACAATAACTCAAACAAATATATTGTAGTCAGTTATTTTGATGATGTATATGGTGAAAGTTATTTAACAGTCGATGAAGCTCCATATACTATAATAGAGCCGCAATCAACTAATCCCGACTTTGGGTATGGTTATGAGTATTCTAACCAAAAGGAATATGAAGAAATAATATCAAAAATTAATAAAGAATATCATTTTAGAGTTTATTTGTGTGACAAGGATTATTTGAATAGCGATAATCCCATTCATAACGATATATACAGGGATATTACGGTTGAATTACAAAACTAATTACGACACGACACAAGGGACTGTTCTTTTGTGTTATTAGCAATCATCACTGCCGAAGAAAACAATGAGGAAGACTCTTTTGTGGCCGTGATTAATTAATCACAATAGGTAGTGGGCAATTTTGTCCACTGCCTTATTTTTATACAAGGCTCATATTATTCTCCCAACCCCAAGCAAAGCCTTTATAAGTTTTAATCCAATCCTCAATAGGTTCTATTTTAATATAGCCTATGTTATGTGCAACCATACCGTTTCCGATATAGATGCCGACATGACCGTAAGGGTTGGAGGCATAACCATAAACTGTTGCTCCTACAGGTATCTTGCTCCAATCACTTGATACTGCCCACATATCTGCCGCACATAAAGCACAGTGAACAGAACCTCTTGAACCTGTAACAGCTTGATATACATCTGCAACCCAAGCCTGACAGTAACTTGAGCAGCTGATATGCCGTATTCTGTAGAATTTGTCGCAACAGCAACAATCTTTTTTTGTGTATCATTTACGGTTTCGTTATCAAATTTCAACGAGCCTATATCAATATTACTTCCTACTAAATTCATATTATAAATCAGTGAATTCCGCAGTAGGTTATATTTATCGTTTATTAAATCAAGTATATATTCTTTCTGTTGTATATATTTAAGATGGGTACTTCACTACACCTATCCTGATGACAGGGGCCACCTTCCACCAAATGAGTACAATACTCTCTTGGCGGAAGGTTTTCTTTTTTGTCACTGCATTTTCAATTTGTAAAGAAGACTACTTTTACCACCATGTTTTCTGTATCTCTGTTCAGTAATGATAAAGCCTTCTTTTCTTAAATCATCCAAAGCTCTCCGAACTGTTGATTCAGAGAGCTTTAATTCTTTTGCTATGGTAGGAATAGAGGGCCAGCATTCTCCATCCTTATTGGCTCTGTCAAAAAGATAGATATAAACAGAAACAGCACGGTGCGACAAATCAGCCTTATAAATATGATTAAGTCTGCCTATCTTGTTCACCCTCTTTTCTTGATGGTGGTTCAATTTTAATAGAAGTAGACTTATCCTGTTCTTCGGCTTTCTGTTGGATTTCATCGTCATTTATTTCTGCTTTTTCATTTTCAGCAGACTTTTCTGCTTTTACATGATTTTGACCGCCTGATGATGAGTTGTTGTTATCTTCATTTTCCTCAGCAGGATCCATCCATTCAGGATGATATCTGCGTATTATCTCATCTATCAATTCATTCTTATTGGCATACTTAACCTCACGATTTCCCTGTTCTTCCATTTCATATGGTTCTTCAAATTCAATACCCCATTTGAAAAACAATTTCAGCTTCACTTTCATCGGATAACAGCCTGTTTTCATAACAATAAAGTTTCCCTTGGGCAGAGACTTTAACTCATCGGGTGTCATCAATGGTCTTTCTATCATTTGCAGTGACTGTGACGGATCGTTCTTGCTTCTGCTTACCGAGCCTGTCATGACTGTTCTGCTGCCAAGTGCTTTTGACAATACATCTGCCGAGCTGCTGTTTGGAGCAAAACCACCGAATATTGTGAGTTGTGTATTATCAATAATAATCTCACTGCCTTCCTTACCATAGTTCTTTTCAAGCTGAGCAAAGGATTGTATAATCGGCACAATCTGTAATCGTCTTGAACGGGATGCACTGAACATCATTTCTGCTGATTCTATCTTGGGCAGCGTGCCAAACTCATCGCAGAAAAATACACAGCGATTTTTAAGTTTACCACCGTTTTCATCAGCAACCGAGAGTATCTCTCTGTATAACTGCTGAATAATTAAGGAAATCATAAAGAACGTGTTCGGGTTTTCTTCAGGCATTACAAGAAAAATTGCAGACTTTTCATTGCAAAAGCGTTCCGCATCTATCTCTGTATCAAAACACAAAATCTGCTCAAGTTCTGAGTCGAGAAAAGCATTAAGTCTTGATAATGCAGTAGACATAACAGAAGCCATACTCTGTTCTGCTGTGTTCAGAGCTGCCCCTGCAAACCACTTTGCTTTGTGTTCATCAGGAAGAAGTTCCATTAAGGTCTGAAATTGATTCTTTCCTTTATTGCCTTTACCCTTTGCAGGAGCCAACAGTTCCTGAATGATTTTGAACACTGATACAATGTGTCTTTCTTCAGGCTCACAGGATTCAGCAACAAGCAATATTGTTGCTGACAACAGACCTTCAGCGGCATCATAGAAATATGCGTTTTGTCCGAAGGAGGCGGCATCCATTCCTGACAGGATTATGGTTTTAGCAATTATCTTTGCATACTTTTCTGCCTTTGCCTTGTAAACTAACATCTTCGGATTTTTCTGATACATATCCATATACTTATTTACAAGGTGTAAAAGATTGTTACCATTACTCTTGGTAGGATTACGCAGATCAATGACTGATATGTTGTAACCATAATACTTTTGGGCAATCGTGCCATAGTTTCGCATGATGTCACCCTTGGTATCGGTTGACAAGAAAGACATACCTGTTGCAAGAGCATATTCAATACACGGATACATCCAATATGCTGTTTTACCAACACCGGCAGCACCAATCATAAGTGCATGAACATCTCCTGTATCCACAAGTGCTGTTGTGTCGAACTTAGTTCCTTTACAGCCAACGACCAAACCTTGTTCTGTTGGCAGACAGTTTCCTTTACGCCATTCTTTCGGATTGAATGGCACTTCAGTGTAGGTGTCATGGATTTCCTTTTTAGTTGCCCAACGAGCAGTACCATGCTGTCCGTTACCAACCGTTTTATTTTTAATTCCGTTTAAGCTGTAGACATGAGTTAATAAGGTTATGCCTCCGAGTATTGAAACCATAACTACTGCGACTGCAACCAAAGCCATTATATTACCCAATTGATTTCACTCCCTTCTTCATCTAAATTTAAATAATCTTCATTCCAATCTTTATTTACAGGAACAAGGATATGCGATTTGTATCCACTGAGATTATCCAATTTTGCTTTTGTTCTCTTGGCCGCCCTTTGTCCGTATATATCACTATCGTAAGCAATATAGACTTCATTAATATGTTGATAATCTTTCAGGCATTGAAAAAGCACCCTGTCCGAAATGGAGCAGGATGCTGCGTAGCTATTTTCTTTCCAATTTTCTTTATTTATACAAATATATGAAAGCATATCAATCGGTGCTTCAAACAAGAATAGTTTGTTATTCGTTCCAATCCAATGGAATGCAAACTCATCAAGGCTGCCTTCTGCATTTCCTTTGAATTTGCTTCCTCTGAGAATTCCTCGTTTATTAGCATGACGAAGGACACCGTTTCTATCAAAGCCGACGAACACCGCATTGTGATAATCTAATGATTCAAAAATCATTTTCTTATCCACAAATTCCTGAATGACATCCTCATCAATACCTCTGACATTGCACAGATAATCTTTGACTCTGTCCATATTCCAATATGCTTTCGGCATTTTAAATGGTTTTCGTTCAATTTCTTTTGGCTTGGCTCTTATAATAGTACCGCACTTTCCATCTAAAAGAAACTGCACAGCTTCAGCATATTCCTTGTTATAGAACTTTCTAACAAAGCCTACTGCATCACCGCCAACTCTTTCGTATTGATGAAACCAAAGATTTCCTCTGATAGTGACCTTCTGCGTACCGTCAAGCCATTCGTATTCACTGCCTGACCGTTTCAGTGTTTCACCCTGACTTTTGAGCAGTTCTACAAGGTCTGTAGTCCTTGCTCGCTCTCTTTCTTCTTCTGTAAAATAAATATATGATGACATTTTGAGACCTCCTTTATTTTATTTATCAACATTTAAATAAATTCAAACTTTTTTGTGTTACCTTTTGCGATTTTTATCACTATATATATGAAAGGTAAAATTTTGTTATTTTCCCCTGTCAAGTACCTAAAATTATGCAATTTTGTCGAAAAAATGTGCAGTTTTGCATTTTGGGTTGTTTTATTTTGAATTTTGTGCTATTAGAAAGATTATGTAATTTTATATTTATTAACTATAGAGGGGAAAAAAATGACATCTTATAAAAAAGGAATTTTAGACTTATTTGACGAAACAACAAGCGATACATTACAATTATTTTCCAAACAAATAAACAATTCAGATGCTGATGTGTTCATTGTAATGGCCCATAAGGCAATATGTTTGTTCAAAGTTTTACAGGATCAGAATTACATTAATATTGGTAATAAAACTGTTATTTCTAATCTATCCTTAGATTTTGAAACAGAAAGTTTAAAAAATAAAAAAGTTGCAATTGTAGATGACATAATGATATCTGGAACTGCTGTTTCATCAGCAGTAAACAAAGCTATCTTATGCGGTGCTAATGAGAATAACATTAGCGTGATTGTCTTAGCTGTTGACACCAATTATATGAGAATGCAATTTACTAATAAATTGCATAAAAATATTTTAATATGTGATAAATACTTAGATGATAAGAATTGTATTAAACTTAGTTCAAATCTATCAAATGCTTTTTCCTATTACGGAATACCATATGATTATGATTTTCCAATCTATGAAGGAATTAAAATAAATATCAACCATAATGCCTTATTTAACAATCTCTTTTGGACTCTTTTTGATATATCTAATGATTATCAAAAAGCGGGAGAAATCGATTCATATTTAGTTATTCCAAAAAAAATTTTTCTAAATAAATTTTATAAATCTATAGGAGTTAACTTCATTAATAGTGTAAATTTCAAAATCAAAATACACATAAAAAACTACACAAATGGAAATCAAGAATGTATCATAACATCTTTGTGCCTATTTAACGAGATAAAAAAATCGGACATAGAAACTTTGTTTGATGCTTTCATTCCAGATTCTAAAAATAATAATTATTCAATTAAAGCTAAAACACGTTATATTCAGTACTTTTTATCGCACAGATTATTTTTATATTTTAGTGAAACAGCATCTTTAACATGCAATGAAATTATTCTTCCAAGCGATGTAAACATATTATTTGGATACACTTTCGGAAATAAAATATATAATAAGTTACTTGATAGTTCAAATATTTATACTAATAAAGAAATAGTAATAAAATGTAAAAATATTGACTTGAATATTTTTGATGATTATAAGTGTTTTGTAAAAGAATCTAAAAATGCTGAGGAGTCAAAAGTTCCAAACGATATACCACCTTTATTAAAACCTTTTATATGGTGGTATGATTATAAAGAAATACCTGTCCGCAATTACCTAAAAGAAAATCCTGTTAACTTTCTTGATGATTATGAGACAGTTATAAACAAAAAGATGCCAAGATTAAATAGTGGTTTTTCATTTAATACATTGCTTAAAATTTTAAATATTTCGTCAGAAGATGATAAAAATGCACTCTCCATTTTCATTGATCGCTCTATTGAATTAGGAATATTAGTTCCAACAATATATTATAATGAAGAAAAACAAACCATATGTCGTGCTTATAGACATGGCGAAGATTTGCCTTTTGCATTGGCAGATCAAATTAGATTACTTAAATTCTTATTAGCATTAGAAAATAAGATTAATGATATAAATTATCCTTGGGATATTGATAAAACTAATGGTGGTATAGCACAAGTTTCTTTTGAAAAAATGATTGTGGCTTTTTATCAAATTGGATTAAAACAAGGTAATATTTTTAATCGATTTCTTGCTTTTGATAATATTGATATAATGAAACCCTTTTTAAGTGTCCATGGTAGAGTGAATGGTTTTGTTAATACAAAAGAAATAAAAGAAAAAAATATTGATGAACACTTTTATTCCGAAAAGATTCAAATAGAAGACGAAAATAGCGATGTGAACAAATATGAAGAATATAAATATATAAAGTGGTTATCAGCGTGGCTTGCTGACGAAGATAATAAATTTATACATAAAAAAGTTAAATCAGATAAATTCAATAAAGAAAATTATTTCATTGACAAAATTAGAATAGAGGAATTTATTAAGAAACAATTTCGTGCAAATATAGATGACGATATATGTAAAAAAATAAAAGATATAGGTGAAACAATTTCAAAATGGTATAACTACACATTACTTCATGGGGGTAAGGATAAATTTAAAGAAGATGCTACTGCTCTAACTTCTTGTGAAAATATCAATGTGTTTTCATCAGCTATAGCTACAGAAATACATTATTTTAAAAATTATTGGAATATGCAAGCAAAAACTGCTTTTGACTCAGAAGATTTGTCAGGAAATAATTTTGTTTGGTCTGTTACAGAGCAAGCTCTTAATAGTGGGCGAGAAAAAAAGGTTTGGTATGATACAAAAAAAGCACAAGAAGTTATTAATACTATTTCTGACAAAATATTTGAAGATAGTCCTTACAACTGGGATGAATATTGGAATATTGAAAATGAACCATATCCAGAAGGATTAAAAATTACTGAAAAGTCACATGAAGCAATTGGCTATTTGTATTTTTATTCGGCTTGTTACGATTGCTTAAAATCTGATGGATTTTGGGCAGAAAGCAAATTGCCAGATACGTTACAGGAATATGAAAGGATCTACAAAAATCAATGCAAAAAAGTTGAAAATTTAGAAGATAATTTATTTGATATTTTTTATGAAACACAAAAAATTATTGATACAAATAAAAAAAGAAATGAGATGAGAACAAAAATATCAAAAGTAATTCCATGTTCCGAAAAAACAGTTGACGAAATTGAAGAATGTATTAAAAAAAGCGAGAGTAATTATACAGTAAAATATAGATCATCGTTGATTTTTGAAGTACATCCGATTTGTGTTGAAGACTGTGATGAAAACATTATGAATGCTTGGGATAAGTTAAACGAAGATGCCGCTAAAACGCAATTAAACATTATACGTTTTAGTGATGAATGTAGCAACGATAATTATATTAAATATGGTGTGTTTTTTGGAATAATTAGAAATAAAACATATTCAATTGAATATAATGTAGACATACTAATTAAATTTTTTGAAAATTTATGTGAAGAGTTCAATTGTAAAGCATATAGTATTAAATCAATATTAATACCACAAATCCCTGCAAAATTGATTTTTGAACATAATACATATAAAAATATTAATACATATTCTAACGAGTTTTATAGAAATGGTGTAAGTGCATTAGAAAATATGTTTATAAATAATACATATCACCAATTAATATTACTCACCACAGGATATACACCTATAAATACAAAAGAAGCTGTTGAACAATTAGGTTGGGATACTGTGAATGACATTGGTCCACAGTCATTCACTTTTTTCACAGGAGATACTTGTATAACAAAATATTCAAATGAATTTTTTCAACTAATTGAAAACCCTGAAATGAAAATCAGCAACTCTGTAGTTAAAATTAAAAGTGGTGATTCTATTGGAGCTGGACTATTAGTAAAAACTGATAATCAAGTTGTATGCGTTACATGTAATCATATAGTTTCTAATTATCCAAACGACAGAATAACCGCAACTATGATTGCTGCAAATAATATTATATTTGATTTAAAACCGATAAAAGAAATCCTGCCAAATATTGAAAATCCAACAGCAGAATATGAAGTTGCAATATTAGAACCACAATGGAACGGAAAGATTCCAATTAATATTGATCTACTAATATCATTAGATAACTTTTATGATACATCTAATAATACCTGTGATTGCTGTGGCTTTCCAAATAGTGAATTTCGATGGGAATCCGACATAAAGATTTCCAGACTACTTGCGGACGGATATAAACAATTGAACAATGTTGATAATATCGAAGAAGGTTTTAGTGGAGGTTCTATTGTGGATTTAGAAAACAGATTTATCGGTATTCATGAAGGTAGATTTAATGATATGCATAATGGAAAAATGATACCATCTTCAATTATAAAAAAAGAAATACTTAGAATTTTAGGAGATTATGATTGTTATGAAAAATAAAGAATTAAAAATCGGAGATAATATAATTTATATTGATAAAATTGAGCAATTAGGTTCAAGTCAAGATGCTTCAAGAATATCTCATGGAGCACTAAAATGGACAGAAGAACAAATTGAAAAAGCTTTAACACCAGTTGTTTCAATATTTGATACTCTAAAAAATGCTGCAAAAGATATTGAACCCGACGAAATGGAATTAGAAATGCAGTTTTCACTAAGCGTTAATGGAGAAACACCTGTATTAAAAATCGTATCGGCAACATCTTCTGCACAATTATCAATAAAATTTGTTTGGAAAAAGTAATAAATAATTATTACTTAGTTTAAAAGAAAGTAAAACCGAACTAACTATTTTACAGAAATAAAATACATAAAAACAGTATAGAAGCCTACAAATTTATTTTTGTAGGCTTCTCATTTACTACTTTAGTTTTTTAATTAAAGACTAATAATTACTACATAATTTATACGAGGAGATTAACTATATGGAATTCGATTTAACAATCAACATATCAGATATTATTGCACTATTAACTATAATTGTAACAATAATCGTCACACGCATAACGATTATAAGAAATAAAAATGATTTATTAACACAAATTAATGAAGAGCGACAAATACATAATGAAAATAAAAATATTGAATTACGAAAAAATCAGTTAGAGTGTTTGCCTATTTTAGATATTGACAGTCTTCGTTATATTGGTAATGGCCAGAGCGCAACGTTTAATTTCTCATTAAAAAATATTGGAAATGGAACTGCACTAAAATGTTTCTTTGACGTTGGAGATAATCTTGTAATATATAGTGATCCTGATGATACTGGCTTACAATATACACAAGCATCTCCTGGGCAATTTATACTTAATGTTAATGATTCTTTTGATACATCAATAATAACAAATAGAATACCCAATAAAACAATGCATAAAGTATCTTTTTCAATTATATACAAAGATTTAATGGGAAGGACATATAAGCAACCATTTGTATTCTTTTATGATGGTTCTAAAATAGCACCAGAAATTATTAATAAATATGAATGGATATGTACCAAAGATATAGAATTTAAATAATAATGTGAAAAGTTGCAATATTGCATATCAAATGATATAATACAGATAATATAAATTAAGGATGTGAAATTGTGCTTTTTAAGTTAATTGCAGAGGCAACTGAATGTGACTTTAAAGAAAATCTTGAAATAAAAAAGCCTAAGAGCTGGCTAAAAAGTGTAAGTGCTTTTGCTAATGGAATTGGGGGCACTTTGTTTTTTGGTGTAGCTGATGAAACAACTATCGTAGGACTTGATGATATTCAATTTTGTGCAGAAAAAATCAGTGAGCTCATTAAAAGCAAAATTTCACCTATGCCAAATATAATTTTGACTCCATATGAAGAAAATGGCAAAGGATATCTTACACTTGTAATTAAACCGGGGCGTTCTACACCATATTACTATTCAGCAGATGGACAAAAGCAAGCATTTATAAGGCTTGGTAATGAAAGTGTTCCTGCCCCTGAACATATCCTTAACGAGTTAATTTTGCGTGGAACAAATCAGACCTATGATGCTATTCCAACACAATTTGCAAAAAATGATTATAGCTTCACTTTACTTGAAGCAACCTATCTTCAAAGAACTAAGCTGCATTTTGAATCAAAAGATTATGAGTCTTTTGGTCTTGTAACTGATGATAATTTCTTAACCCGTGCAGGCTCTTTGCTGACTGATCAGCATATTGTATATAATTCAAGAGTGTTTTGTACAAGATGGAATGGCTTAGAAAAAGGATCAGTATTTGATGATGCCCTTGATGATAAAGAATTTGAAGGCAACCTAATTTACTTATTGCAAAATGCAAATGATTTTATAAAAAATAATTCAAAGGTTCGTTTTGTAAAAGAAGCTACAGAAAGAATTGATAAGCCTGATTATGCAGAGCGAGCAATTACTGAGGCATTAGTCAATGCTTTAATTCACAGAGATTACTTGGCTATGGGCAGTGAAGTCCACATTGATATGTTTGATGACAGATTGGAGATTACCTCGCCAGGCGGAATGTTTGGCGGAGTTAATATTCAGGATCAAGATATATCTCATATCAAATCAGATAGAAGAAATCCTATTATTGCTGACTTGTTCCATCGCATGAAGTATATGGAACGCCGAGGCAGTGGATTGATGAAAATAATAAACGAAACATCAAAGTTACCAGGATATAATGATAGTTTAAAACCGGAGTTTTATTCTACACCGACATCATTTACTGTTATAATTAAAAATGTGAATTATCCTACAACTAACACGCATGATAACACGCATGTTACCGTGCAAGATGGTATGCAAGATAAATTCCTTTCTTTGATAGAGTTCTGTTCAATTCCAAGAACAAGAAATGAAATGCAAGAATATTTAGGATTAAAGAACCGGGAATATTTTAGAAAAAGTATTCTTGTACCTTTAATAAATGAAGGTAAACTCAAATTAACAATTCCTGATAAACCTACAAGCAAAAATCAAAAATATATCAAAGCATAAATTAAGCCTACAGATTGATTTCTGCAGGCTTTTTACATACTCGGTTTCAAACCATGAGCTTGTTTCTTCTCATTAATCTTCTGTTGCATCTTACGGTCAATCTGACCAATTTTTCTTCTGTTCTGTTCCTGATTCTTTCTGCGAATCAAATTAGAAATGTGTTGAAGCAATCTCAGCGAACTCATTGCAGCCATGATATTCTTTTGTTTCTGAATACTATATAAAAACTGCTCTGCATATTGATTTCCGTGTTCAGCAGATAAGTTGAGATAATGCATTGCAATATCATAGTTCTTTTCAACACCATTTCCATAAAGATATATTTTACTGAGTTGATATTCAGCGAATGAGTTATTGTCATTAGCTGCAATTCTAAAATAATAAATTGCTTTGTTCATATCAATATACTCATCCTCACTTGAGTAAATCTTGCCTAAGCTATACGCAGCATAGGTGTTGTTCACTTTAACTGATTTTTCAAAATAATAAATGGCTGTATCAATATCTTTGATAACACCGATTCCTTTGTAAAACATCTTGCCGAGATAATACCATGCAGGAACGCAATTTTTTTCTGATGCTTTCAATAACAATTCAAATCCTGCACTGATATCCTGTGGCAATAAATCACCCTCTACGAATGCCTTACCTAATGTATAGGAGGCAAGCTCATTTCCTTGATCTGATGATTTCAAAAGCAGTTCTACTGCGCTGTCAATATCAAGAGGTAAATTATTATCCATAGGTAAATATTCACCTTTGAGTATTGCTTTTCCTAACAGATATTGTGCGTAATTGTTATTCTGCTTTATTGCTCTGAACAGCCATCTCACACCATATTCTCCATTTTGCTTTACACCATCGCCCTTAAGATACTTCTTTCCAAGCATATATTGCACATACGAATTATTATTTTTAGCTTGCTCATATAAATCCTCAATAGAATTATTTGTAAACTCGAATTGTTCATTATCAGATTCTTCCGACTGTTCAAATTCTTTTTCAATATTTCCATCATTATCATCGAATGCATCTTTTTCTGCAAAAATATTCATTGCCTGAGTAATCACCATATTTTTAATGGATTTAAATTCCTTGTTCTGTGATAAAGGAATTTTATCAGGCATTTCATCTGTATAGGTTCGAATGATATTGAGCTTATTCTCGTACCATAAATCATAAAGTTTGGATACTCTTTCATCATCTGCAATTAAATCCACTATTGAATCAATCAAAGATTTGACATCTGACTTGAGATAACCGTACACCTTTTTGCCTGATGTTCTTGATAATCTTTTTGAAAGCTGTAACAGTTTTTCTTCAAGCAGGGGATTGTCATATACTCCTGAATTGATTTCAGAAATAATTTTATCCATAATGTCCTTACTGCTCTCTTTGATTTCTCTGCGATGCTCTGTCTGTTTTTCATAAACTGAAATTAAATCCTGCTGAAAAATATCGGAGGCAAGGGAAGACCTCATTCGTTCAATCCCTTGCTTTGTCAGGTAACCTTCGTTTTCTACAACAGAATAAGCAATCAGGTGTATGTGTGGATGATGTGATTCATTGTGAAAGGCAGCGTACCAACGAAGATTTTTCATCGGTATCTTTAGATTAGTTGAGAGCTGTTCCACTTGTGTTCGCAGCATATCTCTCCATCTTTCACCTCTGTTGAATCCGAGTCGTTCTGCATCTTCACGATGAAGGGAAACAATCATTGTCCATACATTTCCGTTATGATTATTCAGTTCTTCAGAAACCTTTGACAGATTAATTGCAACACCATCGTCAGTAAATAGTCCGTGTGAGCCGAATTTCTGTGTACGAGGTCGTGTAGCAATATAGTCTGCATAAGTTTTAGAGTCTGATATGACATCAATGTTGTTTTCAATAGTACGAGAAATGAGTTCCGATGCATTGATTCGGTTAGGCTTTGCAATGTAATCTGCATACTCTAATGACTCAGTTGCATCGGGAAAGTCAAGCAGCATTTTTTCAATAAATTGTTTTTGTTTCACTGTTGCAGGAGCATATTTTTTAGAATTATCAATCATTTCTACTCCTTCACGGGTAGCAATATATTTCAAATATTTTCCTGCGGAGTTACTTCCGGGCTTAAGATATTTGAACTTTGTGACGAGCTTTGCCATTCTTATTCATTGCCTTTTTGCCAATAGTATGCATCATCAAATGAAAAAGTACCGTTGAGTCTTTTGACTTCTTTGATACATTCTCCACGCAGTCTGTCAAGAGTAATCTTGTCCACATCCTGAGAGGAGGCGATAAGATTCATTGTGATTGCAAGTTCAACTGCGATTTTGAATATTGCACGGCTCATACGATTATCACTTTCTTTCACAATACTTTTCAAGGATGATGTGATTATATTCGGAAGATATTCATCATTTTTATTTGATGATAGGTATCCGGCATAGAAAACAATTGCTTTTTCAATAAATTCACTTCGGCTTTCACAGTTATCCATTTTATAGAACTGCTGTGCTAAGTCTAATACTGAAGGTCGTATCCACAATTGGAAACGCCTTTTTAATTCTTTTTTGTTTTCTTCTGTTTCTGCCATATTTACCTCCATTTTTCTTTAAGCGCCTATCACCATCACCTTTCAAAAGTGTGGTAACAAGTGGTTTTTCTTTGCTTTCGGCACACGCCATAGGAACCTATGCCTTAAATTAAGCACCTGTCATCAAAATTCCAAAGACTGCCTAACGCTCGGCGTTGCCGTGCGAAGTGAAGCGACTCGGAGCCTTCATAGGCACCGAGTCTTTCTCCTGCTTAAAAATCGACCTTGATATTTGATACACTATGCCCTTATCAACAATCCCTCACAAGGTCGATTTTAACTGTTTGGGATTACTTTCCCGGTATTGATATAAAAATGCGACACAGGGCGAACAGCGTTGCGACATCGGCTACGTTTGCATTTCCTGACCTTCGCTTTCGTCACGCCATTCAAGTTCATCATACATTACACCTTGAGTATTTGCCTGAGAAAGATTTGTGCCTTTGGTTTGAATTGATTGCATACAACAGTGCCCGAAATCAGCATTCATAACTGATACTGTGTTTAATTCTGCATTGGTAAAATTTGAAACACCAAAGTAAGCACCGTTGCAGTTGCATTTTTCAAAAACTGCACATTTGAAATCAGCATTTTCAGCTGTATGATGTTTGAAACTGCAATTACTGAATTTTGCATTCTTGAAATCTGCATCGCACATTGACGCGTCATCAAGATTACAGTTAATCAATTTTGCACCGCTGAAATCAGCAGCACATAAATTGCAGTTTGATAAATCAACATTTTCAAGCAAGCAATCTGAAAAGTCGGCACGCTCTCCGCCTTTTTCATCATAAATCCATAATGCGTGCTTTGCACAAATGATTTCTATTTCAGTAGAATCATTTGCGTTATAGCGCTTTCGGTATGAAGTATCGGGTATCTGCCGATTGAGTTTTAATTCAATACAGCCTTCGTGTAATATTGAGTCCTCAACCATTCCGCTTTCCATAAGCATATCATCAAGCAGGGCTGCGTTTATAACAGGCTCGCCCGATTTATTGTATCTTTCAATATCAACCTCATAAAAACGATTTTCTTCGGTTGATGAGGCAGTTGCTTTTGCAAGTATATCATCAGCAACATCTGACATTCGTTCAATAAAGTTATTCAGCACGGGATATTTATTAAGAATAACAATCTGTCTTGCATTAGGGATATACGAATGGTATCTTGCATATTCACTGCCTTCGCTGTTGATGAGAAGTCCGTCACCTGTACTCTCATTAATCAGCAATAAGCAATGAAATTTATTCTTTTCATCACAATACATCACATCGAGATTGTCTTTAACATATCCGTTGTCTTCAAGTAAGTGTTTGCATATATAATCAAATTCGGCAGAACTGATTGTTACTGCTCTTTCAATGATATATTCTTCATCACAGGTGTATGCATCCTTGAAATGCATATTCGCTCTGATTTTCATTTGTTCACCTCTGTAAATTAAATTTGGCAGCCACTTATTTCTTGTGGCTGCCATTATTGGTTTGGTTGATTCTCAATAAGAAATGCGAAAAACTTTTAGTTTTTCGGTACAATGCAAAAGTATTGTACAAGCGAATGCTTCATTTCGTCATTCAACGAAAGCATTCGCAGCACAAAGTGCTGTCCAAATTCAGTGAGAGATTGTGCTCTCCACTGAATTTGGAATGGACCCCTTTTTGAAAGCGGGGTACATCTATGCTTGAGTTATTCATCTGTTTCTTCTATATAGTTTATATACGGAACTTTGAGCCAGTGTGTCCAGCCACTTGAGGTTATCGGTGTTTTAATTACACCGTCATAGGTGTTGGCCGCATGGATTACATACCCATTTCCTATATACACACCGATGTGTCCCTGATGCCATACGGCAAGACCGGGAATATCAGGCATTGTGGATATTGTTCCTTTTTCTGTTGCAGCACTAAACATTCCGTCAGCAGTAACATCTGCCATTCCGTTCGTTCCGTATTTAATAGTACCTGATTCTTCATTGTACCAGCCATAGCCTTTTATCAGACCGACACAGTCTGCTGTTCTTCTGCCGAGCCAATGGGAGCGGATATATGCTTCTTTGTCGGTTACATAAGAACCAAACACACCTTTCAATCTGTTCAGTTCTTTTTCTGTAAGCACCTGTCCGTGCGACCCCCACACATAACCCCATTTATTTTCGTATGCAAACTCAGCCCACTTGACTAAATCAAGATTGTTTTTATCTGTATCAGTCAAATTAATGTCAATGACTGTGTTCTTGATAACGCTCATAAGGTTATTGAATTCATCAGCAGATATGTTTGTGCCGAATGTATTGCCAAGCAATGACAGAAGTTCTGTATCGTCTTTGGCTTTTTCAAAGCAATCTGCATATTTAGTTATAAATTCTGAATCGATTTTCTCAATATCATAAAAGGCACAGACATACAATGCCTGCGCCTTTTTGATGGTGTAGTTATTCAGTTTTCTTTTCTGAAATTCCTTACTGATTCCAAGCATAACATTTTCAAGGTGTTGGAGTTTTGCTTTTTCTTCTGTTGACATATTCTGCACAATCATCTTCTGTGCCTGAACAGTGTCAATCTCAACTTCGCCGAAATTACTCATAACACCCATATACACAATCAACGGCAGAAAGAACAGCATAATTATTGAACAAAGAATTGTTGCGATTGCAACACGCCCTCGCTTATCTGATGCAACTGCTACGGCTGCTTTTGTGGCAACTAATTCTGCATTCAATTTATCACTCCTTAATAATATTTGTCATTTTAGGTTGTATTGTTTCTATCATTTTGTACCAAGATTTTGCATTGAATTTATTACTAATAATTTTAGAAATATCGTTTTCCCAAAAAGCTATTTCATTTAAAGCATTTCGCTTAATCAAATTATTAATATATTTAACATTATTTTCATCTGCTTCCAATATAATATAATGCTTTGAAGCTATTTTACTTTTTTCGAATCTGCACATAAATAAACAAACTCTTTTATTTATTGGTAAATATATTCCATTAGTGTAGTTGGGATTTGATTTAATGATGAAACAAGGATTATCACTTGTAATAAAGTCAACATAGGAATTTGAAATTATAAAACAAGGTTGGAATAGATTCTTGATTGACGCTATTCCTTCGTCAATGATATTTTTGTTATGTGTGTTTTTATGTTGAGAGTGCTTATATAATTCAAAAATCCATGCAGCCTCTTTAAATTCATAGTTGAATATTTCACTAGAATCAACATTTATTTCTTCTTCAAAGATGGATTTTAATATATCGAAAATCCAATCCAATCCCAAATTATAAAGGTTCTCTTTTCTTCTTAAGAATTGAACCATTGAAAATTCTAATAATTCATCATAATATTTTTTTTGAACTGTATTTTTATGTTTCATAATATAGTTTTCCGTATAATCCAAAATACTGTTCCAACCCATTTCTAATTTATCTGCAAAGTATTTTTCTATTGATTTGCCAACTTTGTTTTCCCAAGTCTTTTTTATATGCATAAAGTCTGCATTTTTATTTAAGTTAATGGTTTTATAAGTCCATTGAGATATATTTTCCATGTTTTCTAAAAACAGTTCTTCGCTATCGATTTCAATGTCATTATAAAATGCTTTTGCTTCACATTCTTTTAAAGTTTCAACAAATTCATCATAGAATTTAAACATATAGTAAGTATTATTTATATCTAAAATATACTCATTAGTTTTAGCAAAGTTTGTTCTTGACATAGAACTTATTTTTTTGGGTTCTTTGGCATATAAATTCTTTTTTTGAAAAACATAAATTGACTTTTTATATTCTGGTATTTTCCAAGATTTCAAATAGCATTGAGGAACGATGTGACAATTCATAATAATTTATCTCCTAAACAAAACTCTACAATTATTTTGTCATATAATATATAAAAAGTCAATTGTTTATCTACCACCAGCTTTACCAAACATTTTCTGCTTAAATTCAGGAGCGATTACTTGAAGAAGATAGCGTTCGTTACCGCATCTGTAAAGACAAGTGCCTCTTTCAGGATACTTAATCAGTTCAAATTCTGACTGTTCAAGCTGCATTGTATCAATATATACCTTCGGTTCAATGTTGCCTGCATTGAATAAAAACTGATGTGTCGGGATTGAGAATAGCGGCTTAGTGTATTCTCTGATTCCGTCAAGCATAAAGTCCTCAATATTCTGACTTGCAAGGATAACCGAGCTTTCCTTCTTACGCACACGCTTTGATGCGTTTCGGATATACTCAATAGCAGTCATATTTGTAAGGAAGAGGTATAACTCATCTATGGCTGCAACGGTATTTCCTTTGCCGAGCAGTTCGTTTGTCATATATGACAGCACATTGAAAAGCATTGCATCCTTGAGTCTGCGGTTGGTATCCATAAGTCCCTTAACACCAAAACAGAGAAATTTATCATCAACAATATTCGTGTGTCCGTTGAAATATTTTGATTCCGTTCCGATACACATGGAGTGCAAACCGAGGCATAATTCCTGTAATGTATTTTCTCTGTAAATATTCTTCTGATTGTGCTGATAGCCTTTGTATTCCTTTTCAAGCAGTGCATAAAGGTCTGACATAATCGGATAGTCTGTTTTGCCCAGTTTGTCATAATCTGTGTAGTCGGTAATACCAAAGTTCTTGTATAACTTGGTAAGGATAATTTCAAGGGTGTCAAGCTGCTCATCGTTGAATTCCTTGTATGCTCTGAAAAAGTCCTTGAGATATGCAATATGCTGACTTAACCTTGTTACTCTGCGGAATGCTAACGGTACAGATTCATCATTGCTTGAACTATCTTTATCATTGTCACCAAAGGACTTAGGCTCTAAAGGATTAATGATATATTCACCTGACATAAAGTCAATATAGCATCCACCGAGAGCCTTTGTTAATGGCTCATATTCGGCTTCAGGATCCAAACTGATTATTCTCTTGCCTGATTCACGCAGATTTGTAAGAATAAGTTTCATAAGATATGACTTGCCCTGACCTGAGTTTCCAAGTATTAAACAGTTTGCATTTGTCTTGTCCTCTGCTCTGCGGTCAAAGTCAACAAGAATGTTAGTGCCATATTTATCTCTACCGATAAAAAAGCCTTTCGGATCGGTTTTGCCTGAATAGTTGAAAGGATAGAGGTTTGCAACAGAACTTGCAGGTAGCACACGCTCAAACTGTTCCTTGAACATATTCGCTCCGCACGGCAGAACAGATAAAAAGCCTTCTTTCTGCCTGAGCGTTAATCTGTCAACAGACATCTTCGAACGTGTCAGTTCCATAATAATATCTGACTGCACTTCACGAAGTTTCGGCATAGATTCTGCTTTCAGTTCAAGATATACAGCACAATGGAGCAGAGGTTCTTTGTTTTTTCTCAGTTCTGCAATGAGAGTGACTACATCCTGAAGGTTGCCTTCGGCAGTAATGTTTTCTATTGCATCGTTACTGCCTGTGCTGAGTTTGTTTTTTCTCGTTGCATTCTGTATGATTTTTCTCTGTTCAAGCGCATCAACAAGCCTTGAATAAAGACGCACAGTTACATTGTTTCTGTCTGCAAGCTGTGAGAATAAAGCAAGTTCTTCCGTTGTCGGCGGATACTCTTTTATTGCCCATACGCATCTGTAACTGTCACCGACAATATAATGGTCGGTTGAGAATTTAATTGTACTTGGCAGAATACGGTCAAAGAAATCTTTTATGCGGATTTCCTCTTTTTGTTCTTCTGTCAGTTCAATCTGTTTTTTCTTCTTAAACATTTGCATCACTCCTTTTTGCAATAACAATCAATCTTCCGTTAGTCTGTGAATACTCACAAGTGGAAAGAGTTAAAAAGTAATCCCCATACTCAATTGATTCATCAATTCGGTATAGGGATTTATCTTTGATATGGGATATTAAATTGTTGAATGAGTCTTTATTTTTCTGACAAGTGTAACTGTACCATTCGTCATCGGGCTTAACATTGCAGATTGCAATAACTTTGTATTCCTGAATTCCGCTTGAGGTGATAAAGTTAATTATTCTATGCTCATTGCAGTATTCCTTATTTCCGTATTCCAAAAGATCGGCAAACATCTTGCCGTCTTTCATATTGTGTCCGTAAACGATAAGATTGTTATCATAGTTTATATCACATCTTGAGTCCATAAAGGGTGTACCCATATATGAATACTGCTTGTTAAAATCTCTGCGCAGATAATACTGCGGATTATCCTTTGTCTGCATTATCGGATAATCAATCTTTGTACCATCAATTCTTATCCAGCCAATACAGTCGGAATTCTTGTTTACCAAATCAACAATTCCGTTATCATCATTGTTATCATTATCGTTATCCGTTTCATCAATAACAATAGTCTGTGCCATATCATCAAACTGTTTCTGATCCTGCGTATCAATGTTGAAATTGTAAATAAGATAACAGAGAACAATTGCAAAGATTATAAAGCAAATAGTTATCATAAAGTTAAGCCACCGCCTTTTTGAGTTCTTCTTCAATGCAGTCACCTCCGTCTGTATCGGGTATCATCTCACCCTGCATTGATGCACCAAAATATATAGCGAGAAAGCGTTTGATATCTTCCTTTTTCATTCGCTTGACCTCAAAGCCTTGCTCGGCAATAGCCTTTTCAACCTTATTGATCTGGCTGAATATCTGCTCATCCTTTTCCTTTTTGAAGCGAACAGAAAACATAAACTGCCTTGCTGTTGACATTTCAATCTGAATATTATCAAGATAATCGATATCATCAGACAAACATTTCTGAACTTTTTCATTGTATTCATTTTTATGAAGTTCAAGCATATTGCTTTTGTTATCGTCAAATCTTTCGCAGGAATCAAGGCAGGTAATTTCAATATTCGGATATGCAGATAATACTTGCATCAAGTGCCATATCTTAGTTTGGATATTTTCATTTGATAAAACTGAAATATTTGTAGGACTGATAATGAAATACACCAATTCGCCGTGCTTGGTTTTAAGTCCTCGCTTTGTGAAGGTTTCAATACCGATAAATTCCTGAACGCTGTTTTTATTTTTCTTTTTTCTGCTCACCTTTCAACCTCCATTCGTAGTATTGTTGGGTAGAAATAAAGTACCTGGCTGCATATTTCAAAAAATCAAGTATTGTAGTTTCATCATTGCGGATGCTTAAAAATGCAAAAGCAGCAGTAAGCACCGCAGGGATTAATATTCTTGTGGTGGCAAGCACCATTGCAGAAAAAAGAGCACCAACTACAATTATGGCGAAGTCTTTAAGACTCCAGAGCCATAGAGTAGCAGATGCCCTCATATTCTGTGGATAAATATATTGTTTGTTCAATTTTTCCTCCTTTTAGGTATGAAAAATAACACCCATCGAAATTGATAGGTGTTTATTATTCTATTATGAATATTTGTTTTTAATATATTCTGTAACACATTCTATTTCAGGGAATAAAGCAGCTTTATTAATCGACAAATTATCAAGAGATTCTAGTATTTGTTCTTTATTATTTATTAATAATACAACTCTTTTCTCATCTTCTTTAAGACGATATTTATTTAAAATATCCGAATTTTCAATTAATCCGCAGATAATAAAAGCTCCATCTTGTTTAACAATTCTATTATTGTTTTTTACAGCATATACAATAAAACTATCAATTATTTCTTCTTTTATTATTTCTGGAAGAAAAGCAGGTTTTTCCAAACGTATTTCATGATGCAGTCTTGGAATTTTTTTGTTAAACTCATAATTATTTTCTGAAGATAAAGCACAATCTCTAATATGTTCCTGATTTTTCCTGCTAAACAAGGGTAAACTTGACAAAACAGATACACTGTCACTTTGTGGATATTTAATATCTTTTTTCTCTGCAGCAATTAAAACAACTTCTCCATAATTGTCATAATTTGATTCACAGGCAAAATATAACGCTACCAACGGATTTCTTGTAATATCTAAAAGGCGTGTTGGCAAACCATAATGTTGCATTTCAACGAGTTTTTCTAAATGAGTATTGCACTTTGAAAATGACTCTGGACAATTAATTATTATGTCATTATACATTTTACTCTCATTGCTCAACCATTTATTATTTCGCATAATTGAAGGTGCTAAGAGATAATTAGTATCAGAGTGTCCTCTATAAAACAATTGTTGATTGTCTTTTACGCTATGATAGGAAATAAAACTATCAAATTCCGAAATGGATTTTATAAAATATAATTCAACTTTCTCTTTATTATAAAAAACATCATCTGAGAATTCAATACTATTTTTTATTGAATAAAACTCCTTTATATTTCTAAAGATTTCTATAGTAAATTGAATTCTATCATTATAGTTTGGAAGAATCTTATATATCCAGTAAACAATTGCATGGGCTTCAAGCATAGAAAGTTCGTCATAGTCAAAAACAGACATCTGACCAAAATGTTTTTGCCAAAAAGGGAAAACATTTTCTTTTTTAGGAAAAGAGCTGGAATATAACACACTAAATCTTGATCCTGCTTTTTCTAATAGTGATAACATTTCAGGCTTGTTTATTTTTCCCTGAATATAAACACTCATATTAATATATCCGTCTAGAAGCATCTTTTTTGTACAAATTTTTTCAAAAGCTTCTCTAACTTTTGTCTGATAGAATAACTCCTCAAAAAAGAAAAAGAACATATCAAACTCCTCCCATTCAAACAGATTATATCATATCAGCTGACAAATTGCACCAATAAATGCGAATTTCTTTATTTACATTATTTTGCAATATTCTTAGCAAGATTAACGGCAGTTGAAGTCATATGAACTGCACTCATCATATTAAACTTAACGCTTGTATCAAGACCGAATCTCTCTGCAATTCTCGGTACTTCCGATGCTGCCATCATAATTCCGATTGCAAGGAGCATGTTATCTGTCCAAGTCAGCAAACCTAAAAACAGCAAAGTTGTCTGTAAGAATGCAGTCAAACATAAAGCAATTATCTGCTTCATCCACTGTGTGAAACCGTCACCGTAACCCCTCGGAATTGAGAACATATACAAGCTGCCGACTGCAATTTGTATAAGCAGTATTCCGCCTCGTTTTATATTATCGAAAAAGATTTTTACTACACAATAACCAAGTGCAATAATTGCGGCAAGTTCAAACAGCCCTGCCTTGACAATTACACCATCTTTGAAAAATGCAAATTCCAATGTTTTGAGTGCAACTTCGCCGAGTGTTGTTCCTTGCTGTGATGCAAATATTTTTGTTAAGTCTTTTGATAAAGTATTCTGCAAAGTCACACAGAATTTATACAGTTCTATCGGTGTTATTGTAAATAACGATGCTGCCATAAATCCCTTAATCCAATTTATCGCAGTACCGTGAATATTTGCCCTGCCGTTCTGATATTCAATAGCAAGGTCAAATGCAGATACCACGAGACCTACAACGAATAAAGTCCAGCCGAACAGAGAAAATAATTTTACTACTGCATTTACCCAATCAAGAGTAAATATCTCAACTCCGAGTCCGCTTATCATTGTAAAGAATTCTGCTATTCCGTCATAAATAACAGTGAATATCCACTGTATAATTCTGTTGAGTATTCCGTCAATCAATTTGTCCGAAATACCTTCAAAGGCGTTACCTATTGCATCACCGAACCCTGATACAATATCACCGAGCCAATCAAAAATGTAAATCACCTCCGAAAATTAAAAGAGAAGCTATGCAGCTTCTCTTTTAATATAGTCTTTATCAGCATAATTTTTTTCTGTTTTTATTTGTACTAATGCTTCTTTATAACAATTTAAAATATATTTTAAATTGTCTTCTTCTATACAAATATACGCTGATTGTTTTTTATCTCTTGTATAATCTTTAAAAACGAAATAATTCTTTCCGTTTTTCTTTTCAACTTCGGACTTCCCGTGAAAAGTAGAATTTCTTATATGCCTAAATAACTCTTCACACCAACTGCCATTATTAGTTATTTTTATTTTGTTTGTAGCTGAAAAAACATTGGAAACAGAATTATTATTTACTGATATTTTTTCAATATTTTTCTTTTCTAAGTTTGACATTTTTTTGATTCTTTTTGTTAATTTAGCTTTATCGTTTTTGCTAAACTTAGAAAACCGATTATCCATTGATAGTATTTCTATAAATTCAATAATCCACATCTTATTGTTATCCTGTAATAAATATTTATAAATATTCATATTTTTCCTCTCCTTTTATATTTATAATTATATCATATAAAGGAGATTTTTTCATTACATTTTATTTAATAGTCCGTTTTTTTGTACTGATTACATTCCTACAATTCCCCAGATATACAGCGGTGCTGTAAGGGTAAAAATAAGGCACGCAAACAAAATAGCCGGAGCTGTGAACTCAAATTGTCCGTGCTTCTTATAATCAAAATACGCTGTACCGACTTTGACAAAGAAAAGAATTGCAAGCACCATATCAACAACAGGGAATACAACATTATTCACAACCGTCTTAATCTGTGATTTTGCTGTATTCCAAGTGCCTTCGATAGCACTTGCAACATCTCCGGCAGCATATACAGTTGTTGCAGAAAATGCAATAATCAAAACAAGAGCAGCGGCAAATATCAGCCACTGCTTTCTGCTGAATTTAGTTAAATTTTTCGTCAATGATTTTACCTCCGTATATCTTTAATATTTCTTTGCACTGATAATCATCAATGTAGTGAATGGCCCTTTTCAGAGCCATAGCCTTTCGGATTTCTTCGTCCATTCCTTCTGTAATGGTGTTTCCGAATACCCAGACATGCTCGGAATCAAGGATCTGACCGACTCCGATTGATATGCCGATTTCTCTTTCAACTTTATCTACATCATCAAAAATCAAGGCATAAAAATGTGATACAATCGGTATCATTTCACATCTGTGATAAACAAATTTTGCATAGGCAATGGCATTATTGATATTTTTCTTTTCGTTCCCGGAGAGAGGGCTGCAGATATATGCTTTTTCCATTATTCTTCATCCTCGTCTTTCTTGATCTTAATTTTAAGAATTAATGCTGAAATCGCACCGCCGATTGCAATAAATCCGAGTCCAATCCAAAAGCCGTAGTTTCTGTCATCTCCTGTTTTAGGAGTAGACGGCTTTTTAGGTGCAGGAACATTAATCTTGACTGTCTGTCCCTTATCGTTAATATCTGCGTGTACTGCTATTTCAACATTGTCACGATAGAGTGTTTCAAATACAACAAGCTCCGTATCGGTTTTAATACTACTTGCATCAAAAGTGAATGAAACAGTTACCTTGCTGTTTGATTTTTCGGGTGTGAATGTTACCTCACTTGTAATAGGCTTTCCGTCAATTTCAAATGGCTTGCCTGTGGATTTATCCATAAGCGTACCGACAATCTTGTATTCCTTGCCGGGTACAAGATGTTTGTACTCCACAGTATCGGTTATTGTGATTTCACCATTTGCAATTACTTCCTTTTCACCATCAACAGTTGCAGTAGTTTTGAGTTCAGGGATTCTGTCATTTACTGCTGTGATTTCAATAATCTGTTCATTGTCAGTTACAGTAATGTGGTGAATATCATCACTCGGCAGATAGTTTTCGGCTGGCTGTAGTTCCTTTACAATCCAATCACCGAATGGAATATTATCAAAAACAAAAATGCCGTTCTCATCTGATTTAGCAGTAAGAATGGCATTTGTTTCTGTGTATTCAGTTGTGTCAGATTTGAACAGTCCGAATAAAGCCCCTTTGATTGCTTTTTCTGTTTCTCGGTCAATTTTTAAGCCTTTGACTGTGCCGTAAATTAAATCATTTACAATAGGTTCGCCGTTGTTCAAATCAATATTAATTGTTTCAATATCCTGTCCCTGATATTCAGTATTAAATTCATACTTTGTATCAGATAAAATATAATGCTTATCCGTTGCAATTTCCTTTGCATACCACTTAAAGCCGATAGGGAGATCGCAGTTAAATGTTAGTTTTCCGTTTTCATCACAGTTACCATAAGTGATTAAAGAATCTTTCGGAATAACAGAGCCGTCTGCTGCCTTAATATCTTCATCAGCATAAATACCAAACTGTACGGAAAGAATTTCATCATTCATACCGAGTTTGAAGCGTTCATCTTTAGATAATTCTTTTAACAGTGAAACGGACACCTTTTGCCTGTCATTGTAAACAGAAAGTGCAGTTGATGTTACGGATACATTCTGTCCTGCATAAGTTAATTCTACATCGTACTGCTCATTTGCATTCACAAAGCCACTTGGTGCTGTTTTTTCAACTACAGTGTATTTGCCGAGATAGAGCTGCTTGGATTTAGCAATACCGTCTTTTCCTGTTGTGATTTCATCAACAAGTTCACCCTGATAATATCTTGTTGTACCGTCAAGAGTAGTTATATCCTCAGCAGCATAGATTTCAAATACTGCATTTGCAAGGTTTCCAATTTCATAAACAGGAGTATAAATACCCTCATTTTCATTTACCGACTTGAATATTTCGCCTGTCTTGGTAATTTCAATAACACCTTTCTGTGCCATATCTCTTGCCTTGACCTTTACAACAGTTACGCCCGTATCAGTAGACGAATTCTCCTGTGTTATTGTAAACGGAATAGGTGTGCTGTCAAGCACATATCCGTATGGTGCTTGTACCTCTTTAAGTGTGTAATCACCATAAGGTAGCTTTTCAGGCGTAATTAAATATCCTTCTGAATTTGTATAGAAAGTATGAATTTCTGTTACTTCGGGATAGGTGAACTGCATTGTAATTCTGTGTCCGTCTGTATCGTAAACCTCAAAGGCTGCGCCTGCATAAGCAATAGGCTTTTCGGTTTCTTTATCCAGCTTTACCACTTTGAGATACGAACAGAAGTTAGAATTGTTTATCAAGAACTTATATGTCTTACCATCTTGATTGATAAACACATCAAAGTCCTTGATTTTCTCTCTGCCATCCCAACCCTTTGTTTGATGAACGGTATAAACACCATAAGGCATTAACTTTGTACTTGCAAAACCATCCTCGTCACACACAATGGTATCTCTCTCATCGTTATCTGCCTTTGCATATGAGCCTGCCGATTTCAAATACACCTGAAATTCTGCACCCTTTTCAGGTGTTTCAATCTGTGTTGAGCCATCATCAGTATGCTTAATAATTGCAATTTTACCCTTGATTACCTGTTCGGTTACAGCGTTTTTACATTCGTTATACTCAACTGTATACAATTTCGGATCAGCACCGACCTTGTAAATTTCATCATTAATGAGATAACCCTCACTTGATTCAAGTTCACGAATTGTCCAGTCTGTATCACAAGCATAATACTTTGTTGTGAATGATGCGTTTTCGTCTGTTGTATATGTGTCGATTAACTGATTGCCTTTATAGATACCATACTTAGCACCGCCGAGCTTTGCATCACCCTGTGCGTGACCCTTTTCAATATCCGATTTAACTACTTTAATTCTGAATTTTTTGAGTTTGTTATTAAAGGATGCCATAGCAGTATTTCCGTTAGTTACTGTTACAGTTTGTGTTGTCTGTTTTACATAGCGGAGAATATCACCCTCATACACCTGATAAGTGCCGACAGGAATATTCTTCAATTCCGCAATGCCGTTTGCATCTGTTGTGAGGTTATATGTCTTGCCGTTGCCCTTAACCGTAAAGGGAATATTCTTAATGATTTCATCTTCGGATGTTTTGCTGATTTTAAGATTACCGAACTCAACATTAGCATCAAGTTTAAAGGTCTGTGGGTCGGCTTTCTTTGAAAACATTAAATTCTGAATATCACCCTTAAATTCAAAATAAACATAATTTGTAGTATCTTCATCATAACTACTGCCATTCGGTAAATTCTTATATATTTTCTGTGATGCCGAATTGAACGATACTGAATGTGTAGTACAATCACTTGCAACTGAAATGTTCAGTTTGTTTTCGCCTTTAGTATGAGAAAATGTGACCTTGTTAATGGTCTTAGAAAAAGTGGGGTAATATTTCAATACACCGTTTGAATCAGTGAGGGTAACAGAGCCACCGAGATTGATTTTTGTTGTATCTCCGTTAAATGAAATCTGCTTGTTATAGTACAAGTCGATTAATTCTTCGGTATCAGCTTTCCATTGCTTGTATAGAGAATCACTCATATATGTGCTGTTCCAAGAGGAACGGGATGGATTTACTCCTAAGGTTTCCCAAACGAATTGTTGAGTACAGCAAGCTGCTTTCCATTCAGCCGTTGTACTTGGTAATCCATCGCCATACTGCAAGGTATATCCGAATGCGATATAGTCTGCTATTCTTTCATATAAGTCACCTGATCTATTAAGATATTTCTTAAATTCCTTGCCATATTCGTAGGTGCTACCATTAGGAGATGTTTTTCCGTATTGAACACAAAATACGATATATGTTTTGCCGTCATAGGTAGAATAATGCATCTCGTGTCCATAGTCATCAAGACTGCCCTCAATAACTCCAAACTTAGCATTGCTGTTCATATCTGTAATATATGTTGCTGCGAATACCGTTGAAGGAAATGCTGACAGAACAATCAGTAAAGATAAGAGCATTGTCATTACTCTTTTTGAATATTTTTTTATTTTGTTTTTCAAAACAATCTTCCTTTCTTTTATATTTGGGTACAAAAAAAGAGCCGAATTTTAATTCGACTCTTTGATGTACCATATTGATATTTAATCCAATGTGATTTTTGCAGTATATTTACCACACCAATAGCATTCTCTAATTCTGAAATTACCTGAAGCATCGTGGCTTGCTATATATTCAAGTGCTTTATCTGTAGCCTCAGCCTCACTGTTTACCCAACCGATCGGACCAACCTCACAGGAGTGACCGTCTACATTACAATCCCAATCATCTTCAGTTGTTGTAACCTTTTTGGTGGTAGCAGGTTTCTGCGTTGCAGTTGATTTTTTGGTTGTGGTCCGACCTGTTGATTTTTGTTCAGCAGGTCTTGCTTTGTTTGCAACAGTTGTTTCTGAATTATCGCTTTTCTGCGTGGTAGTTTCAGATTCTGATGTTTCTTGCTCTGCTGTGATTTCATTTGTTATTGCATTAATTGTGTTTGCCTGCACTTCTGACTTTGAATTGGTTTCTTGTGTACTGCATCCTGAAAAGATTGCAATCAGAATTACAAGACATAAAATAATTGATTTAGTTTTAGTCATATAATCGACTCCTTTCAAACACACAGTATATACAAACGAATTCAAATGTCCAGACATTTTTACATAGAGGGCGAAAGCCCTTCATCTTCATCAGCAATCTCTTCAAAATCTTCGCCATCATCCTGTGCCTGTGAAATTTCATTTTCGTAGGCATTGACAACTGCTTTATTAAGATTTTCACGAGCCTGGGCAGTTATCGGATAAAAGGTTTCAGGATACTGCACCTTGCCGTTCTTATCAGTATAAGAACGAGTAGGCATCTGTGCAAACAAACCGTTTTTACCATAGCACACTTTGATTCCTGTAATTACAAACGAACCACCGATTGTTGCAGAAGCATATGCCTTGAGGCTTGTATTTCCGTCTGTAAGTCTGTCAATTGATGCTTTGATATATGGTGTTTTCACCTTGTTCGTTTTTGCTTTGTTATTTGTTGCTGCCATAATTACTACCCTCCATTTTTACATAAAATACATTGCACAGCCCATATCAGACTCAACTTCTTCATCTGATATTTCTTCGGGCTGAACATACTTGTGTAAATATTTTTCTGTTTCTTCATCTGTTAATGATCTGAAATCTTCTCCGCCGTCACCAACAATAAAGAATGTTCCTGCTATAATAGAAGTGCCGTTGTCAAGATGACGATTTCCTTTTAAGCCTTGCAGTTTGCCCTCTTCATTACAAATGATGATTGTATCATCGTCATTATATACGACTTCAATATATCCACCGACAATTTCTTGTTCTGCATTAAGTGAATTTTCGATTTCACTTTCATAAGCAGCCTTACCGGGTTCAACGATTACAACTCTCATATATCACACTCCTTATGACATAGAAATACCGCTGTCCTCTACAGACTCGGCAGTATCATCTGAGATATTCAGTTTTTCTTTTGCCCAATCAGGCAAGAATTCATCTTTCAGAATACCGATAAAATCATTTCTGTCCCAACGGCATTCCTCATTATCTTTAAGAAAATATCCATATACCGCTTTGCCGCTTGCAGAAGGTGAACAGCCAAAACCTCCTGTTGCAACAAAAAGCTGATCTTCAGGTGTTTTATACTTATCATTCAACCTTGTCGGATTGAGAACAAGTATTTTTTCTTCCAATTCAACACCTATCTTATCATCACAATGTGAACTGTCATAAAGATTGAGTTTGCCCCACTCGTTTCTTGTTCTGTCGATAAAAGCATTTATTAACACCGGATGTTCATTTATCAGATAATCTGTTCGCATATTGCTGTCTGGAGCACATAAACCTTTGCCCCATTCTCTGTTTTCTTTTGAATATCTTTCATCGTGCTGTGCTTTTTTCAAATTGTATCGCAGAATAAAGTTTACACGGTCAAAACCAAACTCTTTGATAACTGCATTTACACAATCGGAATTGAAATGATTATCCTTGAAGTTATCACCGACAGCATTTTTTATAGCAATCGCACAATCCAAGTTTGCTTTATGACTGTTTCTCCACAGTTCCACTTCATTGCAATGCCTTGCATTATCAAGTGAATATCTGTAAAAAGGAATATAATCAAGCATTAACAACACCGCCATTCTTAGCTGCCCATTTCAATGATAAATGGACAAGTACTTCTCTCTGCTTGGATGAAGGCAGTCTGTCAATAAATTCTTTCAGTGTATCGTCATCTCTCAAATCTGCCGGGGGCAAATTATATTTTGCACAATTACTGTTACAGATTCGTTCCTTTTTGATTGTAACTGTATCTTCATCATCAACTGTGAATGAAAGCACATCATTGTATCCAAAACCAACAAATTCTCTGATTTCAAAAGGAATTGTAACCCTGCCTCTCTTTCCGAGAATTCTTAATATTTTCATTTCACACCTCCGTTTAATCGTTGAGAATGCAATGCTGACAATGTGGGCAGAACATTTCACATTTCTCGCAGTCACACATATCACATTCATCTGACAGTTTCTCAAGTTCTTCGTCATCTACTTTTCGGATGCAAATATATCCATCTTCATAGTAGGATTCAAGTACGGAATCTTCATCAATTCCAAGAGTATTTGCCACTTCATCGGGCAGAGCAACTTTAATTCTTACATCAATTTCCATCGTGTTCTCCTTTAATAATTGTATTTGAAATCAAACAAGGATATCTGCCTTGTTTCATCCATCAGTGTTTTTCCGTTTTCCTTTGCCTGTGCTTCTAAATCATAGTTTGCTATGAGCACTTCTTCATACATTTCACCGGGATTAACACCCTGCCGCATATTATGAAGTCTTTTCTGAACATAGGTATAAAAGCCATATTTTTTTGCAAGATCAACAATAAACGGGTTATTGTTATAGGTGATTATAAATTTGCATTTGCCGTCATATTTCACATGAAGGTCATACATAAATTTAAATAATATTTCATGCTGTTCACCGTCAAAGTTGGATTTCTGATAATACTTTTCTGTATCCTTATACGGAGGATCAAGCAGTATAAAAGTATTCGGACCCGCAGCATAAAGAATTGCATCTTTATAATCCCTATGCAGAATAATTGCATCACGCAAGCGTGTGCAAGCTGCCACTAATCTGCCGAATTTCCTTGTCATATCCCTTTTATCAATAGCAAAGGTTTTTCCTGTTGAACAAAAACTGAATGTCTGATTTTCAAAAAATGCAACAGCGAGTTTTATATCATACCACGAAGCATTTTCGATTGTCATAACTGTATCCGTAATATCATCAAGAATATTCGGCACACCTTTTAACAGCGTTTTGTTTTCCTTGAAAATCTGTTCCGAATTGAAAGAAAAATACAAGCGACCAAGTAAAAAGGCAAGTTTCTGTGAGCTTTGCAAAACTCTGAAAAACTTAACCAAATCGCCGTTATAATCATTGAGTATTTCTTTTTCTGACGGTTTCTTTCTTAGGAATACTTCAGCACTGCCCATGCAAGGCTCTATATAGGTTTTATGCGGCGGCATGAACGCATCAATTGTTGTGTATATACACCCCTTGTTGCCTGTCCACTGAAGCGGACTGGCATTATCGGACATTATCCTCACCCCCTTTAATGTGGGTTGATTGCGTGCAAAACAAAAAAGCATGGCTGCTCTGAGTGTTAAACACGCAAAACAACCACGCACTGTTTTCAAATTAATATATTATTTTAGTTTTTATTTCACATTGATTGTGTAAAATCATTGCTTTCACACATATCTTCATTAGGTCCTGTAATATTTACATATTCACCGATAATACAAAGTGCAGAATTATAACTGTCTGATTCCCTGATACGATTGCACATTTCTGTGGCTTCGTCTGCCATTCCGTTTTGGCGAAGTGTTCTTGATGCAATTCCCATAAGATTGAATATATTGCCGTCTTGTCCGATTAATTCGCAATCGGGCTTTTGTTTTGCAACAATAAATCCACCAAGATAATTAGGCACATAATCAGATAACCAAGTACTGTAAAACTGTGGATATGATGCAATTCGCCACATTGCGAGTTTACCCATACTGAGTTCTACATCTTCAAATGGATAGAGCAGATTTGTAAGATTATCATTCTGAAATGCATACACCTTTTCAAATTTAGTACCGTTCAGGAGGATTCCACTCTCTGTCAGCATTTCATTGACACCGTCAATCCATTCTTGCAAATCACCACCGCAGCCTTGCAGGATAAGTCCTTCCTTATCACTCATCTTTCGCAATTCATCTGTGGTTATATTTTCTATTGGCATAAGCCCATACCTCCTGACTGCTGACCTGAAATATCCATAGTGAAATTTTCGGTTACATAATCGTCAATAGACAGATTATCTCCTCCGATAAAATTGATACTGTTTTCTGCATTGAATTCAATATATCCTTCTTCACCGAAGTCAATATTTTCACTTGTGATAACTGAACCGCCGTGATTAACTCTTACCTCAGGTTCAAGTGCTGCAAACACACTGTCATTATCCGACATCCTTATGTGATAAAGATTAAGTCCCAAAGGAACATCATTCAGTGTTAAACGTTCATTTGTAAAAAGAGCAGGTTTGCCGAATAATTCAATCAACTCATAGTCTGACTCGCCTGTATAGATATAATCCGTTCCCGTTGCATTAAGATGCAGCTGAAAATCCGAAAGGTCGTATTCCCATACTCTTGCGGCAAATTCAATGGCTTCTTTTCCGGTCTGCGGGATATATTCTTCAAAAATATCTCCGTCTTTGAATTTCATCTCACCACAGTTTTGGCCCAAATCTTCATCGGCAAACTGCAATGATAATTCAATATTCGGGTACATTTCAGAAAGTTTTTGAATAACGGGAACTGGTGCAGACCATGCGGTCTGAAACCATATAAAGTCACTGTCACTGTAATCTGTGTTTTCATCATAACCGCAGGCATTCCATTTTGTACCCCAGTTTTTACAGCACCATTCGTACCATGTCGGTGCTTCGTATTGATACAAATTACTTACTGCCGTAACGCCGACATCCCAGATTTTCTTTTCTTTCTCATCTGAAATATCTGTGCTATGGTTTCTTAAATCAGCAATAAATTCTTCGTATGTTCCTTCCTTGCCTTTCAGTTTTTCAGGCATACTTTCAAGATAATTCTTAACCATCTCAATGCCTTTGTCTGTTCTTGAACCACACTCAATATTAAGTGCTTCCGGCATAGGAATAATTTTGTTGAAATCAATAGAACCGAAGCTGATTTCATCATTCTTGATTGCTTCAAGCATTTTCTTTATTTCAGCAGTATCACCACTGAATTTAATATTGTTCTGTACCCAATTTGGCATTATTTATCACCACCATAAAATATTCTTTTTAATTGTTCTCCAATAGCAGTAATGACCGGTACGCTAACTGCGTTTCCAGCCATTTTGTAGAGTCTTGCATCGGACATTCCGAGTGCTTTAACCTTATCAAATTGTTCGTCTGTAAAGCCTTGCAGTCTGAAGCATTCCCTCGGTGTCAATCTTCTGATATATCCGACAAAGAAGTTTCCGTTTTCATCAACAATAATCATTGCTGTTACAGTTTCTTTGTTTGGATTTTCAAAAGTCCAATAATTATGAAATGTGTCACCGATAGAAACCAGTTCATCTGCTGTTAACTCCTTGAGTATAACCATAACTCCCGAATGCTCTCCGTGTCGATGACTGATTCCAGAATCCTGTCTTGCAGTAATACATCTTGCAAGCTGCGTTAGTTTAGCATTCGGATTCATATCTATAAAGTAAAAAGCCTGTGTACTGTTTGTTGTCAGAGTGTGAGCAATTTCTGATCCTACTCTGCCACGCCTTGAATTCATAGTTAAATATGAAACATCAATACTGTCATTCGGGAATGCAAACTGATAACCGCTTTTTGTTTTGGATTTAACAGGAATAGGAATCAGATAGAGTCCTGTTTTTCCTCCGCCTCCACCGCCGCCTGCTGTAAGGGTAATTGAGAGTCCATCAGCTGAGTAAACTCGATTACCTTCACTTCCCGGCACTCGTCTGACAATAGTCTTTGGATTTGTTTCGCTGAAAGCGAATACTTCGCCCCTGCATTTTCCTCTAAGAAATCCGGTAATGAACACTCTATTGCGGGATTGGGGAACACCAAAGTTTGCGCTGTTAAGCTGAGTCCATGAGACATCATACCCAATTTCATCCAATGCATTAAGGATGGCAGCAAATGTCCTGCCTTCGTCATGCGAAAGCAATCCGGGAACATTTTCAAGGAACAGAAGAGCGGGTCTTTTAACGGCAGCAATTCGAGCAATTTCAAAGAAGAGCGTTCCTCTTGTATCATTAAATCCGTTTCTTCGCCCTGCGATTGAAAATGATTGACAGGGAAAACCTCCTGTAATAAGGTCGATATCGGGTAAGTCATCGGGATTGATTTTTGTTGCATCTTCAAAATACATTTCTCCTTTTGTGTTATACATTGCTTCATACGCTCTGCGGGCATATTCATCGATTTCGCAGTAACCGACACATTCAAAGCTACCGACCTTTTCAAGTCCTGACCTAAAACCACCGATTCCTGAAAACATATCTAAATATTTAATTGACATAGGGCATTACTGCTCATCATCGTTTTTTCTGATTCACCTCACATTGACTGTGTCATTCCTGATTCTTCGACCAGGTCATCTGTCGTTTCTTCAACACAGATAGCATTGTTTTCTTCTGCAATTTCCTGTTCAGTCAGTTTTCGGAAACTGTCCTCACCGTAAACTAATCCGAGCCTTCTGCCATTATCAAAAGTACAATGCATCGTTGCCATATCATCAACAAATTCAATAGTACCTTTTGTATGAGGTGGAATAGGTCTTGGATCATCACCCATCTCTATAAGCATTATTCTTGTCCCTTTGGGATACTTTGTTTTAAGATGATTTGCCAACCTTGACATTCTTTCAAATTCATTCATAGTGTTTCCTTTCTAAATAATTTTGATTTGAGATTCAGTTTTACTAAATCATATTTATCACCACTCCCTTTTTGTATGTGAAAAAGACTGCTAACTTTTTCGTTAACAGTCTGCAAATTATTTTATTTACTTTTACATCATGGCAATTTCACCAATTTGTGTTTGCGTTTCTTCGATAGCAAGAAGATATTCAGGATCAACGATTATTTCGGATTCATTTTTCCTGTTAAAATATGCAAGTATATGCGCCTCTTCAATCTGTGCTTCATATACGATTCCGGCTTCTCCGAATCGCTTGGCGAACCACTCTGCCTTATCATAGTCCAAGGTCCAGGATAATGCTTTTTCATTATCGGCATTATATGAAGTAACACCCCAATAAATCGTTATCTCATCATCAAGGCTGTTAAACACTTCAAGTTTTTTCTCAGTCATCAACATATAGGGATTCGATGATATAAATAATGATACTAATTTTCTCTTGTTTAAATTAGGATCAAGATTAGGGGACTCCGTACTCGTCCGGACATCTGCGAGAATTTCTGACAAATCATCCTGCGACATATATTCTGCCGTGTATTTCAAAAAGGCTAACCGATATGGTTTATTCAGCAATATATAAAGCTGATGCGGATACTCACATTCTTCAATTTGATTTTTCATTATATCTCTCCAACGGGAAAGCACATTTTCATCTTCAAGCAGATTTACAAATTCAGGCTCTTTCCCGTTCAGCAAACAAACCATTCCCATATTGGTAAAAGGATGCTGAACTACAATTGTTGCATATTTTGTTTCTTCTATGGCAAGGTATAAAAATATCCTTGCCATTGATTTAATTTGATTCAAATCGGTTTCTTTTTTCATGGTGCTCTCCTTTCTAAAAATTTGCAAAAAATAAAGGCACTTGCTAATTCCAATTGCCTTTATAACTATATTTGAGTGAATTTTAGCTCATAATTTTCGACTTGTATTTTCAATAATACTAATAATAGTACCATATTCAATTTATATCAAATAAATATCTGGTAAATATTGACAATAAATTATAAAGATAATAAAATACAAATTGAATTATTCAAACACTAAATAGTATAGGAGATTGTGATGGTAAAATATATATATGGAAAAATAAGTGAAGATACATATTTTCATTCGTTAAGAAATGAGTTTCATATAATTTGTTTTTGTTATGGTGTTTATTTAGGATATAAAAATTCAGAAAATGAATTGAATTTTAGTGAATACTTTTCTTCAAAAAAGCATTTGTTTTCAAATAATTGGCACTTTGTAAACACAACACATAATTATATAAAAAACAACAATAAAGGTATAGGAAAACGAGAATTACGAAAATTGGGATATACTGGATCTGGGTCTACTCCTATGTGTCCTAAAAAAGCTGATATTATACAAAATGAAATTTTTAAATTCTTAGAAATCGAAGAATTTGCAGAAGAATATTATAAATTTCTAAAAGAAAATTGGAATAATTCCGCTTCTGTACTAAAGTACAATATACCAAATAAACTAGATGAATCAGTTAGCAATGTATTTCATAATTTCATTGGCTTTCAAAGAAGAGTATTGTTAGAAAATAAAAAACAAGATGCCCATAAATTATACAATAACTTAAAAAAAGATGAGCGATATGAAAGGTTATATAATAATATAAAAGAATGAAAAAAATCAAACTAACCCAAGAAGATATTATTCGTCTTATTATCTCAACACTCATAACTGCTACTATAACAGGATTTTCATCAAAATTAATTGAGAAATATATAAAGGATTCCGGTCTCTCAATACCTAAAATTGCATTTCACGCATTTATATTGATAATAGTTATTCTTGCGATTGCAACAATAATTTTCTTCATATTAAGAGGTATAGAATTCTGTTATTATTCCTTTTGTAATAAAAGATATAGAAAATCTGTTGAAAATAGATTTGAACGTGAATTAAATAACTTTGTAACTCAAATAGCAGAAATCAAAGAAAAACATTATCAAAATAATCATATTAAAAAGCATGAAGCTTTAAATGTCTTAGCCATGATAAAACCTATACCTGAGTTTTTATATGACGTTATCCCCCAAAAAATTGATAATCCTAAATGGGATAAAAAAACATCAGACATGCTTTATAATCTTAATCGTGAGGAAATCAAAATACTTATTAAGGATTGCTTAGATATTCTAAATGATATATATAAAATTAATTCAACTTTGAAAAACGATTCGGTTTTAGAAGAACAATTTCGTCACTTGTTAGATGAAATGGCAACCTATACAGACTAAAAGACTACTTGCGTACTCAATAATTATAATTATCAAAAGACCACTTATTGACCACACAACGACCACATATTTTCAGTAAAGCATGGAAATAATGGAATAATCGGGTGGAAATAATGGAGAGAATAGTATTAAATTTGACTTAAAATGGTATATTTTAAGGTTTTCTCTATGGCTACGAACCAGTAGGTCGGGGGTTCGAGTCCCTTCCAGCGTACCAAAAACGAGGAATGTTCTTTAGAATGTTCCTCGTTTTTATTATGTTGTGAAAGTGTGCGAGAATACTCTTTATTTCGGGGTCCCCACAAAGTCAAAGACTTTGTGGGGAGAGGAGAAACATACGAAGTGATTGTTGGCAAATGCTTGCATTTTGCCTTAATCACGGAATGTGTTTCGACGAGTGGACCTTTCGATACTGAGTGACGGGACCGACAGCGTACAAAAAAATCGTCAGACCGCTTTGAGTAGTAACTCAGTAAAAAGCATTAATTATCGGATTTTAAATTACCCATATTTTTATCCCTCAAACATACTTGATAAATAGATTAAGTTTATATATAATAAATTTAGATAAGTATACGCAAAATAAGTGATTTTATTGAGAGGGAAAATTATGTATAGTGTGCTTGTAGTTGATGACGAGATACGTCAAAGAGAAGCAGTTATTAAAAGCGTAAATTGGGAAAAAGCCGGATTTAAAGTTGTTGGCGACGCTGAAAACGGAATTGAAGCACTTGAACTTCTTGAAAAGCTGGAACCTGATTTAATTTTGACTGATATCAAAATGCCGCTTATGACAGGACTTGAACTTGCAAGAAAGGCAAGAGAAATAAGGCCTGCCACAAAGCTTGTTATTTTAAGCGGATACGATGATTTTGAATATGCACAGGAAGCATTTAAGTATAATGTTATCCGTTATCTTTTAAAACCTATTTCCGCAAGCGAAATCAGCGAAGAATTCGTAAAAATCAAAGCGGAAATGGACGAAGAATTTGAAAGGCTTAAAACAGGAACATCAAATGAAGAAACCGAGTTAAGACTTAAGAAAACGGAATTTCTTTTGCCGTTGCTTTTAGGAACGGGAGAGGATATTTATACACCTCAAGAGTTGAAAGACAGTGCCAAAAGGTTAGGACTTATTAAAAGCGACAATGACTGCTACAGCGTTGTTGTGTCAAAATTCAAAACTTTCAGCGGTGAAAACTGTACCGAGGCACATCATATTGATTTTGTAAACAGCATTGTAGGAAAATATGCAAATTGCGAAAGCTTTTTTGTAAACGGCAGAATTGTTACGCTTGTGACGAGTGAAGCAGAAGAAATGTCAACAAAATTAAGACTTCCTGTAATTGAGCTTGTGCAAAGCGCAAAAAAGCTTTTCGACCAAAAATGCACAATCGGTATCAGCCAAACAGTTGAAAGCCCGGTGCTTTTGTCGCTTGCTTGCGCACAGGCTATCACGGCAAGGCGATATACCTCTGACGGTACAGGCGACATCAGATTTATTAACGATCAGGAACGCAAAAGCATATATGAACTTGAGGACATAGAAAAGTCCGTCCATAAGCTTGAGCAGCTTTTAAAAATAGGCAACAAGGAAGAAATAAGTGAATTTCTTAATGATATGTTGTCAAATAAAAATCGTGACGAAATAAATTATTTGATTATTCAAATACTTGCAACAGCGCACAGATGCGTAAGCGTTTTATCTGATAATGACGCATTATCTGAGCTTTTCTCATCAAATAATCCTTTCACCTCTCGCCTGTCATTCGATTTTAACGAGCAGTATAAAAAAGAACTAATATCGCTTTGCCTTGACGCAAGAGATATCATTTCACGCTCGCAAAGGCACGAAAGCGAAACGATTTGTGACAGAGCACTTCAAATTATAAACGATGAATATATGAATGAGGATTTATCGTTGACCGACGCAAGCGACAAGCTGGGTGTAAGCCCAAACTATTTAAGTGCGCTTATAAAGAAAACGAAGTCGCAAAATTTTATTGCCCTTGTTACAGAACGCAGAATGAAAGCGGCAAGCGATTTACTGTTGTGTACGTCAATGAAAATTTTTGAAATATCACAAAAATGCGGATACAGTGACCAGCACTATTTCAGTTATTGCTTTAAAAAATATTACGGTATGTCACCTAACAAATACAGAGAGGAGCATTTAGGAAAAAACGATGTTTAAGCGTAACAAAATAAAATTGTCTGTATTGATTATAGCAATCGTTGTTTTCGGCGTTATATTTTCAACTCTTGCTTCTACATTATTTTTTGGCATATTTTACAAAAATTCAATGTTTGATTCGGCTTATGTATCGAGCAGGCAAGCCGTATCGCAGGCTAACGAGACCGTTTCTAATTATGTTTCGTCAATAAAAAACAAGCTTGATAACCTTTGCGATGAAATGAATAGCTGTACCGATACCTCATCGCTTCAAAATGCGATATCAACAGCATCCAGACTTGAAGAAGATATATATTGCGTGATGCTTTATGATATGCAGGGCAATTTGCTTTTAGACGGAAACGACAACAACGACAAAGTAAAAAGCAACCCTACTAATTTATCGTTTGACAAAGCCGCTTTTTCCGGACTTACTGACGGATACGCAATTACTCAACCCCACGTAAATACGATTTATGAAAACAAATATCCGTGGGTTGTAACAATTGCAAAAAAAGAATATTCAAATCTTTATGCCCGTCAGGTTTTTGTTGTGATTGATTTCAAATTCTCGTCAATTGCAAAATATATTGATAAGGTGAGCATCGGTCAAAGGGGTTATTGCTACATTATCAATTCAAAAGGCGAAATTATTTATCACCCACAGCAGCAAATTCTTTTTTCAGGATTGAAAAAGGAAAATACCGATGAGATTTTTGACCTTGCAGACGGAATACACAGGAAAAGAAATAATATTTATAACATATCCTCCCTTGCCTCGTGTAATTGGAAGATAGTAGGTGTAAGCTTTAATGATGAAATAACACAAGCAGTAAAAAGCCAAATAATCATCGGCTCTGCATTTGCGATTTTATTCAGCCTTTTTATATCGGTTTTGGTTTATTTTATTCTTTCAAGAACTGTTACAAGACCTGTCAGAAGGCTTGTTGATTCAATGCAAAAATTTGAAAAGCAGGCGGAATCATTTGAATACAAGGCAGATATGAGTAACGTTGTGGAATTCAAAACACTTTCGTCATCGTTTGAACATATGGTGCTTATGATTCAGTCGCTTATGGAAAAGGTTCACAATGAAGAAATTGTTCTCAGAAAGACGGAATTGAAAGCCTTGCAGGCTCAAATCAATCCTCATTTTCTTTATAATACGCTTGATTCAATTCAATGGATGTGTGAGCAGGACAACAGCAAGGACGCAGTCAAAATGGTGGGTGCACTTGCAAAGCTTTTCAGAATAAGCATAAGCCACGGCAATGAATTTATAACAATTAGCGACGAACTCAAGCACGCCGAAAGCTATCTTATTATTCAAAGTTACAGATACAAAAACCAATTTACCTATTCATTTGATGTTGACAAAAGCGTTTTGGGCTATATGTGCAACAAAATTACAATTCAACCGTTTATTGAAAATGCAATTTATCACGGGCTTGACCGAATGGTTGACGAGGGCGAAATTAAAATTATTGTCCGTCGCCAAGGCAAGGATATTGTGATAATCGTTAAAGATAACGGACTCGGAATGACGCAGGAGCAATGCCAAACCATTCTTCAAAAGGATAGAAGCGACTCAAAAGGTATCGGTGTTAAAAATGTAAATGACCGACTTAAAATATATTTCGGAGAGGAATACGGAATTACGATTGAAAGCGAGCTTGACGTCGGCACAACCGTAACGATTAAAATTCCAAAAATTGAGAAAGGACAAGAACATGAATATTAAAAAAGCGACTGCCTTACTCACTCTTACTTTTTTTCTTATTGCAGTCCTGTTTGGCTGTGCAAAAGGCGCAGAATTTGACAACAAAAGCAACAATATTGCAATAATAACAAAAGGCAGCGACTCAACTTTTTGGAACGATATGAAAAACGGAGCGCTGTCTGCGGCAACCGAATACAATGTAAAAGTTACATTTGAAGGTCCTGAAAACGAAGAGGATTACAACGCCCAAAACAAAATGATTGAAAACGCAGTTTCAAACAATGTAGGCGTCATAATTCTTTCAGCGATAGATTTTGAAAAAAATGCCGATGCCGTTCAAAAAGCCATTAACAGCGGAATTAAGGTAATCACGGTTGACAGCGACGTTGATGTAAACGGCAAGGAGCTTTTTGTGGGTACAAACAATATTGAAGCCGGAAAAAAAGCGGCAAAGCAAGCAGTCGATTTGTGCAAGGAGCAAAAGTCTATTAATATAGGTATAGTAAATTACGGCGCAAATACCGAAAACGGCAAACAGCGATTAAAAGGATTTACCGATTATATAAACAAAATAGATAATGCAAAAATTGTTGATACGGTTAATGTTGAATCAAACAAAGAAAGTGCAACCGCCGGTGCAAAAAAGCTACTAAAAAAGCACAAGCAAATCAATGTACTCATAGGCTTCAACGAATGGTCAACCATCGGGGTGGCGTATGCAATAAAGGAATTAAATTTGAATAACAAGGTTTTCGGCATAGGCTTTGACAGCAATGTCAACTGCGTAAATATGCTTGAAAGCGGAGAGATAGATACACTGATTGTTCAAAATCCTTTTTCTATGGGTTACACCTCGGTTTCAAAAGCGTCTGAAATACTGTCGGGCAAAAAATTGCAAACAAGCACAATTGAAACCGATACCTATGTTGTAACTCGAAAAAATATGTTTTCACCTGATATTCAAAAAATACTTTTCAGCTTTAGCGAAAGCAGTAATTAACAAATATTCAAAACGGCTTTGACAGTCAATTTTGGCTTGTCAAAGCCGTTTTTATGCTTTTTGGGTAGTAATTTTAACATAATAAATCATAAATATCGTAATTTTTTATACACTTTGAATAAAAAATCACATTCAATTTTAAATCTATCAAAGATATAATAAAGACACACAATGACTTAACGAAAAATTTTAAGGAGGTAATCTTTATGAAAAAGATGAAAAAGTTATTGGCATTATTATTAGCAGTAGTAATGGTAGTAGGTTTTGCAGCTTGTTCTTCAAAAAAGGGCGACGGCGGCACAACAAAGGCGGCTTCGTCTGCCAAAGGTGAGATATCGGTATTCTATTACACCTTCAGCGATGCATACATTTCAACCGTTCGTTCATCAATGGATAAAATCTTGAAAGACGGCGGCTATACCTATAACGATTACGACGCAAACGGCAACCAGACAACACAGACCGAGCAGGTTCAAACAGCACTTGCAAAAGGCTCATCAATGCTTATCGTCAATGTAGTTGACACAGGCTCAAATGACGCCGCTCAAAACATTATAAATCTTGCAAAGGCTAAAAACGTTCCTGTAATCTTCTTCAACCGTTCTGTTGACCAGTCGGTTATTGAAAGCTATGAAAAGTGCGTATTCGTAGGAACAGACTACGAGCAGGCAGGTCATATGCAGGGCCAGATGATTGGCGAATACCTTGTAAACAACTATGACAAGCTCGACCTTAACGGCGACGGCAAAATCAGCTATGTAATGTTCAAGGGTCAAGAGGGCAATATGGAAGCAATCGCACGTACAAAGTACGGCGTTGAGGACGCTAACAAGGTTCTTGAAAAAGCAGGAAAGCCTGACCTTGAGTTCTATGATGCAGCTAACAAGAACAAATATCTTGTTGACCAGGACGGCTTATGGTCATCAGCAGCAGCTACAAACTATATGAGCACAGCTCTTGCTCAGTACACAGAATCAAACAAAAATATGATTGAACTCGTAATTGCCAACAACGATGAAATGGCACTCGGTGCAGTATCTGCTCTTCAAACAGCAGGCTACAACAAGGACGGCAAAAAGGTTATTCCTGTATTCGGTGTTGATGCAACAGACGCAGCTAAATCAGCTATCAAGTCAGGCTCAATGATTGGTACAATCAAGCAAGACGCACAGGGTATGGCTACAGCAATCACAACAATTATGGGTAATTACCTCAACGGTGCAAACGCACTTGACAGTATTGACACTGCAAACGTAGTAGGCACTTGGAGAGTAAATATTCCTTATTCGGCTTACACAGCAGATTCGGAAAAATAATATAAATTAACTTCACAAAATACGGTTGGGGCTTTTTGCCTCAACCGTACTATTCAAAGCAGATAGGAGAGATACATATGCAAAACAATATAAATAAATCCGTTTCTGCGACTGACAAAGATATATTGTTAAAAATGGTTGATATAGAAAAGACTTTCCCTGGTGTCAAAGCGCTTGACCATGCACAGTTGACGGTCAAAAAAGGAACAGTTCATGCACTTATGGGCGAAAACGGCGCCGGTAAATCAACACTTATGAAATGTCTTTTCGGTGTTTACAGCAAAGACAACGGTCACATTTATGTCGATGGAAAAGAGGTTAATTACAAAAACAGTAAGGAAGCCCTTGAAAACGGCGTTGCAATGGTACATCAGGAGCTCAACCAAGCGCTCAAGCGTAATGTTATGGACAATATGTGGCTCGGCAGATTTCCAAAGGTTTCAAAATATCTTCCTTTCACAAGTGAAAAGAAAATGTATGACGAAACAATGAAGGTTTTTAAAGACCTCGAAATAAACGTTGACCCGAAAGCCGTTATGAGCACAATGTCGGTTTCGCAAAGGCAAATGGTTGAAATTGCCAAAGCCGTTTCCTACAATTCAAAAATAATTGTTTTTGATGAGCCAACCTCCTCGCTTACCGAGGAAGAGGTTGAACATCTTTTCCGTATTATCAATATGCTCAGGGACAGAGGCTGCGGCATTATTTATATTTCTCACAAAATGGAGGAAATTTTGCGCATAAGCGACGAAGTTACAATTATGCGTGACGGCAAATGGATTGCCACAAAGGCAGCAAGTGAGCTTACTATGGACGAAATCATTAAGCTTATGGTTGGCCGTGAACTTACAAACCGTTATCCTGAAAAAGACAATAAAATCGGCGACGTTCTTCTTAATGTCGAAAATTTAAGCGGCGAATATACAAACCTTAATAATGTTTCATTTCAGGCAAGAAGAGGAGAAATCCTTGGTGTGGCAGGGCTTGACGGCTCAGGAAGAACTGAACTTTTAGAGCAAATATTTGGAATAACCACCAAAAAGAGCGGAAAAATCACACTTGACGGCAAAGAGGTTAAAAACAGAAATCCGCACGAATCAATCAAAAACGGCTTTGCCCTTTTGACTGAGGAAAGACGTGCAACAGGTATTTTCGGAATTTTGAATATCAGAGAAAATACTACAATTTCAAGCTTAAAAAAATATCAGACCGGTCCGTTTCTTAACAAAAAGAAAATGAAGGACACGACTGACGAATATATAAAATCCCTTAGAGTTAAAACTCCTAATCAGGAAACAAAAATCAGCTCGCTTTCAGGCGGTAATCAGCAAAAGGTTATCCTTGCAAGGTGGCTTTTGACTGACCCTACCGTGCTTCTTCTTGACGAACCGACAAGAGGTATCGACGTAGGCGCAAAATACGAAATTTATCAGCTTATTCTTGACCTTGCCAAAAAAGGCAAAACAGTCATTATGGTTTCTTCCGAAATGGCAGAGCTTTTAGGCGTATGCGATAAAATTCTTGTTATGTCGGGCGGCAGGCTCTCAGGTGAGGTTGACGCAAAGACTACTAATCAGGAAGAGATTATGACACTTGCGGCAAAATATGTATAAGGAGGATTTCATTATGGCTGACACAAGTATAAAAAAGGTTAAGCGTTCACGTATCTCCCTTTGGGTTGAAAAATTCAAAGCGGCAGACAAGGACGACAAAAAAAGATTAATTACAGATTTATTATTTAACAACGCAATGTATATCATCATTGCAATAGCGGTGATTTTTATTGCAATCAAGGTTCCGGCATTTTTGAGTGTATCGTCAATAGTTAATATTGTTTCGCTCACCGCCGCAAAGCTTCCGATTGCTTTGGGTATTGCAGGCTGTATCGTATTAACAGGTACGGATATTTCGGCAGGTCGATGTGTAGGTCTTACCGCCTGCGTTGCGGCTTCGCTTTTGCAAATGACTGGCTATGCCAACAAAATGTTCCCTAATCTTAATACAATGCCGCTTTGGATTGTATTTCTTGCAGTAATTGCAATCGGCGCAGTTGTTGGCCTTGTAAACGGATTTTTTGTTGCTAAGTTTAAGCTTCATCCGTTTATAGTTACTCTTTCAACCCAGCTTATTGTATTTGGTACTGTTCTTATGTATCTTATGATTGGCGGCAACAACGGTCAAACTCTTTCAGGTCTTGACTCGTCTTACACAAGCTTTATCACCGGTACACTTTTCAATGTCGGCGGTGTTGCCATTCCTAAATATGTTCTTTATTCCGCAGTTTTAACAGCAATTATGTGGGTTATTTGGAATAAAACAAAGTTTGGCAAAAATATGTTTGCCGTAGGTTCAAACGAAGAAGCAGCAAGAGTATCGGGCGTAAATGTATTTATGACAATCTTAATGGTATTTGTGCTTGCAGGTGTTATGTACGGTATCACAGGCTTTATTGAGGGCGCTCGTATTGCTTCTTGCTCTGCAAACACAGGTCTTAACTACGAATGTGACGCTATTGCGGCTTGCGTAATCGGCGGTGTATCATTTGTAGGCGGTACAGGTAAAATCAGCGGTATCGTTATCGGCGTACTTCTTTTGCAGATTATTTTTGCCGGTCTTAACTTCCTTTCCGTATCCGCAAATATGCTTTACATTATCAAAGGTGTAATCATTCTTGTTGCTTGCGCAATTGATATGAGAAAGTATCTCGCAAGAAGATAATAATTAACCACCGTTTTTGAAAGGCAGTGAAAAATATGAACGAAAACAACACAATAAATCTTAACACCGAAAGGAAACCCGGAGGACTTTACCGAAACATAAAAATGTCTGTAAAAACGGCAGACAAGCTCATCCTTGTCGGAATTATCGTTCTTATCGCCTGTATGATTTTTGCGGTAAGTCATGCAGGATTTACTGTCACATTCAATACAGACGGCGGCTCGCAAATAGATAACCAAAAGGTTATGTATGGTCAGCTTGTTGATGTTGAAGAAAATCCCGTTAAAGAGGGCTACACCTTTACGGGCTGGTATTTAGACAAGGATTGCACTAAGCAATTTGATGTTAATAAAGACACCGTAAGCGACAGTCTGACTCTTTATTCGGGTTGGGAAAAGAAATAAGGAAAAAGTTATATTTATTTTGCAAATGACAAATTAAGCATAACTTAATAAATATACAAAAATAAGCCAATGCATGGGAATAAACGTCCTTTATGCATTGGCTCGTTTTTATTAAGGGAAATTTTTATTTTAAACGGCTTGTTTCTTGATATTGACACAATTATAATATATAATTAAAACAAAACAGATATATTAGTTTAGGAGATAAATATGGGAGATAAAAATTTTATTGCCGGAATAGGCTGTACCAACGTTGACATTCTTTATTCGGGAATTGACAGATTGCCGAACGAGGGCGAAGAAATATATGCAAAGCATTTTTCGCTTCAGCTCGGCGGCGGTGTTCCCGCAACGCTTATAAATCTCGGCCGGCTCGGTATTAAGACTAAAATTGCGACAGAGCTTGGAGATGATATTTTTTCAAACTATGCAAGGCAGGAATTTGAAAAATGCGGTGTATCCCCTATTAATCTTTATAAAGGCGATGACGATATTCCGCTTAATGTTACAAGCGCTATGATTACAAGCAGGGACAGAACGTTTATGTCCTACGGTCACGGAAGCGTTGAGGCAACGCCCGACGCACTTGATGCGGCTTACAAAATGTGCACCGGCGCAAAGATAGTAATTATGCACACAGGCGGCTTTTTGCCTGTATACAAAAAGCTTAAAAGCGAGGGCACAATGCTTGTTTTTGACTGCGGCTGGGACGATAATTTGAGCCTTGAAAACTACAAGGAGCATCTTGAGCTTGCCGATTATTATACCCCAAACCAAAAGGAAGCGCTTAAAATAACAGATACCAACACTCCGGAAAAAGCGGCTGACGTTTTATCAAATTATTTTGAAAAGGTTATCGTTAAGCTTGATAAAGACGGCTGCCTCGGAATGGAAAACGGAAAGAAATTTTATGTCAGTCAAGTTGACGATTTCAAACACGTTGACTCAACAGGTGCAGGCGACGCATTCCTTGCAGGCTTTATTTACGGCTTGTACCACGAAAAAAGCTTTGAGGATTCAATCAAATTCGGCAATATTACAGGCGGAAAATGCGTTACCAGCGTTGGTTGCTTAAGCTCATCTTGCACCGAGCAGGAGCTTCTTGATGTAAAGGAAAACTATTATAAATAAGGTGAACGAAATGGCTAAAAGATTCAAATATCTTTTTATCGGGTTGTGCTTTTTAATGATTATTGCAACCTGCTTCGGCTGCACCAATTCTAAAAACAGCAATATTCAAGACTCGGCTGTCAATTACTTAAAAGAGCAGGCTTATAATGTTCAAGAAAACGCCGACAAAGACGGCTTCACCGTAAAGGGCGAAAAGGAAAACAGCACAATAAGCATTGAGTGCAGTGATTTACAAAGCAGCAACCCCAAAATCACAATTACATTAAATAATGCGATTGACGGTTACAGTCAAAAATACAAAAGCATTGATTACAGCGAGCTGTCAAAGCTGACAGAAATTTTAAACATAAATAATATTGACGAAGGTGTTATTAAAAAAGCGTGCGAGGATAAAAGGACTTGCTACGATACCTCAAATGCCGATTACACACTTGATGACAATAAAATTATGAGCAAGATTTACCGAATAGGCATTGATGAAAACCCTGTAATCGAATACGACTTATATTCAAAAAACGAAAGCGTAAAAATATCATCAAACATATAAAAAGTGACTTGAGCTTAATTGTTCAAGTCACTTTTTATATGTGTATACATGCCGTAGGGGCGATTATCAATCGCCCGTCTGCATCATTCTTCTATAATTGCTTCGGTAACTCTTTGAGCCGCCTTGCCGTCGTCAAGATAATTAAACTTATCATTAAACGCCTTATATTTTTCGTCATAGCTTCTGTCAGTCTCGGCATTCTTGATAGCCTTAATCAGCTCGTCCTCGGTTTGAACAATCGGACCGGGAAGCTCATCAAGGTCAATATAAAAGCCACGGATTTCATTACCGTATGCCTCAAGGTCATACATATAGAAAATTTCCGGTCTTTTAAGGTTTGCATAATCGAAAAATACCGATGAATAATCCGTTACAAGTAAATCAGAAATGACATAAAGATGATTGATATCATTCACCTTTGACACATCATAAACAAAGCCTTTGTATTTATCAAAATCAAAGGAATTTGCGACAAGATAATGCGCCCTGAAAAGGATAATATATTCATCGCCGAGATTAGCTTTCAGTTTATCAAAATCAACCTCGGTTTTATACGTGTAGCCTATGCCTGCCTGATGCTGATTATCACGCCAAGTAGGTGCATAAAGAATATATTTTTTGTCCCTCGGAAGCTGTAATTCACTTACTATATCTTCAATATCCTTTTGAGTATAATTTGCCAAAAAGTCATTTCTCGGATAGCCAAGCTCCAAAACAGTATCCGTTCTGCCGATAGCCTCCAAATTCCAAGCGGAAATAAACTTTTCTGCCGCAAAGTGCGACGGGGCGAGAATATATTTAAACTTGCTTGCATCAACCTTATATTTTTCACGGATTTCGCTTTTTGAATTCATAGCGTTGTCGGAAATATTAATATCATAGCCAAGACGTTTAAGCGGCGTGCCGTGCCAAAGCTGAATGTAAACTTGGTCGTCCTTAGGATAAATATGGTCGCTCATTCGATAGTTATAAACCCAATACTTAGCCGTTGCCGCCGCAACTTCATAATCCTTTGTATTAACCGTGACTATATAAGTATTAGGATTGTCCAAAACAAAGGTAAACTGCTTAGGATTGCGAAAAGCCCACACGAAAGTATAATCCTCAAATTTTTCCTGAGTGAGCATATATTCGTAAATTGCCTTTGGACTGTCGCCGTAGCTTCTGCCGTCAAAGGTCGAAAACAAAATAACCTTAGGGTCGGTTTTAATCCTGTCTCTTATTTCATCATAAGATTTCTTTCTGCTTTCAAGGAGAATTTTACGTGACTCTTTACGAAAACCCGACTGCTTTTTTGCAATATTAATCGCAAATTTCTTAATAGCCTCAAAAAGTTCTTTTTTATAATTTCGCTTTTTCGGAGCATAAAGAGTTTCAATATTATCTTTATCAAGCCACATACTTGCGCCTCCTCTTTAAATACAACTTATAATATATTATATATTATAACAAGCAAATCGTCAACAAGCATTGTCAATAAAATAACAAGTGCGTTAATAGGTTTTAATCATTTCAAAATTTTGACTTTTAAGAACTCTTAATAAATCGCAATTATTATTAATTTTCTCTTTTGTAATAATACCGCCTCGTGCCGTGTGAGCCTTGGTATGAAAATCAGAGCCTGAACACATCAGCTTGCCGCTTTCCCTTGCCCAAACCTCTGCTTTTTTGTTAAGCTTCTCATTCGTTTTTCCGTTATAAATTTCAATACCGTCAATATAATGCTCATCGCATCTTCTTATGCCCGTTCTAAACGGGTGCGCCTGAAACACAAGAAATCCTTTTGAATGACAGAGAGAATATATTTTCTTTTCCCACGGCTTCATCAAATTGCCTGAGCTGTAAAGAAATTCCTCGTCAATACCGTAAATAAGATAATCGTTAGCCGTGCCGTAATGGCGAAGTTCCATTCCGAGCAATACTGTAAAATCTTTGCCTGATTTTTCAGCTTCCGCTTTCATTCGCCTGTAGCCCGAAAGATAAAAATCAATCTGCTTTTGCGGGCACCAATTAGGCTCAAAGGTCATAGGGCTGTAGTGGTCGGTAACGACTATTCCGTCATATCCTTTTTCAATATATAATTTTACAATTTCCTCAGGCTCGACCCTGCCGCAACGTGAAACACAACCCGTGTGGCAATGAAGCTCATATTTATATAATTTATTTTCCATAAATTTTAGGATATCACAAACCTAATCTTATAGCAAGAAATTTTAAATATATTTATATCATAAACATTCAATCGTATAAATCTTCAAAAAGTTATTGACACGCTGTTTTTTTAATTATAATATAAAACCGTAAAACAAAAAGTTTTGGAGATATGGTATGACACACAGAGATTTTGCAAAAAATGCGCCTATGGGGTGGAACAGCTGGGACTGCTTCGGTGCAGCTGTAAATGAAAAACAGCTCAAGGAAAATGCCGACTATATGGCAAAAAATTTAAAGAAATACGGCTGGGAATATATTGTTTGCGATATTCAATGGTATGAACCAAAGGCAAAAGATAACGATTATAACAATTTTACCGAGCTTGATATGGACGAATACGGCAGACTTATCCCTGCCGAAAACCGTTTTCCGAGTGCTAAGGGCGGTCAGGGCTTTAAGCCTATTGCCGACTATGTTCACTCCCTCGGCTTAAAATTCGGAATTCATATTATGCGTGGTATTCCACGTCAGGCAGTGCACAAAAACACAAAAATAAAAGACAGTAAATTTACTGCCCGTGAGATTGCGCACCATTTCAGCGTATGCTCATGGAACACCGATATGTACGGAATGAAAAACTGTGAGGGTGCACAGGATTATTATAACAGCATATTTGAACTTTATGCTAAGTGGGGCGTTGATTTTATAAAGTGCGACGACATTGCGGTAACGGAATTTCGCCAATGGGATACACCGTACAGCGCATATTATGAAATTGAAATGATTAGAAAAGCTATTGACAACTGCGGCAGAAATATGGTGCTTTCGCTCTCTCCCGGTCCTGCTAAAATCGAAAATGCAAAGCACCTTGCAGAAAACGCAAATATGTGGCGAATGACAGGCGATTTTTGGGATAAGTGGGACAAGCTTCACGATATGTTTGACAAATGCCTTTTGTGGCAAAACGAAGTTAAAAGCGGAAATTATCCGGACTGCGATATGCTACCGCTCGGCAAGCTTTGCAAAAACTGTTCATACCACGGCCCTAAAGACAGATACACTCAATTCACAAGGTCTGAACAAATCACAATGATGAGCCTTTGGGGAATTTTTAAAAGTCCTCTTTTCTTCGGCGGCAATATGCCTGAAAACGACGAATGGACGCTCTCGCTTTTAACAAACGAAGAATATCTTAAAATGCACAAAGATTCAAACGGCGCACACCAGCATTACAGAAAAGAAACAAACGGCAAAGGTACCGTTATTTGGGTGGCGAACGGAAAGAAGTGTAAATATGCAGCACTTTTTAATACTAAAGATAAAAAAGCTAAAATCAAATTCAATTTAAGCGATGTTTTAATGCCTGATGAAAAATACAACATTTTTGACATTTGGGCAAAAAAAGAACTCGGCAAATTCAAAAATTCATTTACTGCCGAGGTTGAACCTCACTCAGCCGTACTGATTAAAATATACAATTGACGAAAAAAATCCCGTATCAATTCAGATACGGGATTTTTTTAAAATTTACTTATTTTTTTGTTCTCTTTTTTTCTTTGCTTTTTCAGTTTTAAGCTGTTGCTTCATTTCTTTTTGCTTAGCCTCAAGCTCCTTAGCCTTTTGCTCCTCAAGGCGTCTGTTTTCCTCATCACGTGCCTTTGCATCGTCATACATAGCCTTAATATCCTCATAATGCTTGTAATTCTCAGCCTGAACAATGAGCTTGCCTGCGTCAATATACGGCTTTGCAAGACGGTTGTAATACGAATTTTCATCCGTCGCCTTTTTAATTAAAGCCTCAATTTCCTTTCTTTCAGCCTTAAGCTTTGCCTTTTTTGCTTTAAGTTTTGATTCTGTATTCTTATCCTTAGCCTTTTTTGCTTTAGAAATTTCAGTTTCAAGTTCTGCCAAAGCGGCAAGATTGGCGTCCTCTTTTGCAAAAAGCTGTTCAAATACCGCATTATCAAAAGGAACAATTTTACCGCCTGCTTTTGCAATAGCTTTCTTGCTGTACTTTCTGTTTCTTGCGGTTTCGATTGCAGCGCTTCTTTCCTCTCTGTGCTTCTTGGTATCCTTCGGCATAGCCTTTGCATTTGCCATTGCACGTTCAAGTTCTTCGTCGCTTACATCTGACAAACCGTCAATTCCGTTTGCATAAATTCTTTTTGCCTCTTCAAGCCTAAGCTTCCATTCCTCACGGTCAAACTTTTCGACTTCTTCGTTTACCATTTTTGAAATTTCAATATTTTCGTTATATGCTATTGCATCTTTAAGTGCCTTTTTAGCTTGCTTTTTGGCAGCCTTGCCGTTGGCACTTTTAACTGCTTTTTTGAACGAATCAATATCTTTCGGCTCGGCATTTTTCATACTTTGCGCCTCTTCAATAACATCTATTGCATCAACAATATCTTTATCGTTAAGAACGCCGTTGCCATAATCTTCAAACATTGCACGAAGTTTAAGCACCTTAACAATTGCACGCTGGCGAAGCTCTGTCATATCATAGAAGAAATACGGAATAAAGTTTAGCGTTGCACCTATAACCGATAATATAACAATAACGACAAATGCTTTTTTGAAAATATCGTTAATATAAAGAACATTATAAGGCGAGTTCATTACTTCGCTGATTGATTTGCCTGTTATTGCCGATATTTCGCTTGCACGAGATGAAAGTATGTTTTCATTAATACCGACCTTTTCGTATACAGCCGGCACAATACCGCTTGTCAAAAGAGTAATAACCGTTCCTATAAGACCGACGGTTGAAAACATACCGTCAATTCTTTCTCCGGTTAAATATTGCTGATAATCACGAATATCGGCATTTACTGCAGGAGTCAAAATAACGCCGAACGAGCTCATAAGATAGTTACCGAAAAGAATAATTGCAATATATATAATCATTTTAGGCGGTTCTGCCTGAACAACGGGATAAAGCAAAAATAGAATTACGGCATTGAGCGCATTGGTGAAAATAAGCACCGCTTTTTTACCCCACTTTTTAATACAAAACGGAGCGGCAAGCATTCCCCAAAGGTTAGCGTTTGCAACAACCATTGTGATTATTGTATAAAGTCCGGCGCCGACACCGTCTTCTTTTGTGTTATGGTACTGATAGCACCACTGGAGCATATTGCCGTATGTAGATTCAAGAAATCCTATCCAACCTGCAAGAGATATAACCCAGAAAAGCTTATTCTTTGCAACTGCACGAACAGCATCAAGAAATTTGATTTGCACAACGTGGCTTCTTGCCTGAACAATCTTTTCCTGAGTATTTGCAAATATATATACAGAACAGATTACGCCGAGAATTGCGAAAGGCGGATAAAGAATTCTGTATAATTTCATATCATAAAGGTCATTGTTAGTTGCAACCTTTGCAACAAGCGGCAAAACAGCAGTTGCAATAGACGGAGCCATAGAATAAACAACAGACTTAATTGTTAAAACATTTGCTCTTTCCTGAGTATCCGGCGAAAGCACCATAATAAGGTTTTCATACGATTCATAAAAGAACATATAGAAAAATTGAAAACCGATATTAAACAAAAGAACGATAAGAGCCTTAACGTTTTGGCTTTCAATTTTTTCATACGGCACCATTACCATACCCACCACAAGCAAGCATGCCGGAAGCGCCATTGACAGCAAATAAGGTCGATACTTTCCCTGCTTACTTCGGGCATTATCAATAATATTAGCCCTTATTGCGGTGGCAGGAAAAGAAATAGCAATACTGATTGCATAAATAATATAAACCTTAGTCGGAGAAATGCCGATAGCATTACCTATAATTACATTTGTAGTGCCCAACGTTAACTGCTGAACACAATAAATCAGGAAATAAATTCCTATTCCGCCGAAGGAATAAGCAAATATCTCCTTAAACGGCATATATCTGCCGGGCATAGGTCTTTTCCAATATACCTTTGCGTCAGAAAGAGTTTGTTTAATCTTTCCTATTTCCATAAAAATTAACCCCTTTTTCTTTTTGAACTTTAGAAGTACATACTTTTTTTATTATAAGTATATTAAATGCTTCAAAGCCGTTCTAACTAAATATTATATAACATATTCACTTGTAATTAAATATAAAATACAGTATAATAGATACATATTTCGGAAACGGTGGAGTAGAAATGTATCATAATAAATCTTTTTATTTAGGATATCAAAGCGAAAACAATTTATTTTTACCGAATGTAATAAGCGCTTTTAAAATTCTTGTAGATGAAAATTATTTTTATTTTATGGATGACGAGGAACGCAATTTGTATCCCAAAGGCACAGTAGCTTTTATTCGCTGCACGGCAGGCAACGGCAAAATCTATACAAAACACGGTGAATTTGAATTAAGCGAAAACGATTATATCTTTTTAAATTTCCACGATATTATCAAATACAAGGCTATGGGGCAATTTTGGGGATACCGTTGGACTAACTTTACATATCACGGCTGCAAAGATTTTGTTCTTGGCAAAATAGGCAAAAGTAAGGTCAGCGACGACGAGGAAAAATATTTTGAAAAGCTTATAGGAATAGGTCAAAACGCTGAAATTTCAAACTATGTCAGTTTCATTTTTCTTGCATATTACTTTAACGTTTGCAGAAAAGAAGAAATAAGCGAAATTCTTAATCTTGACACCTCACACCGCAGGCTGATTGACGATATTTGCTCATTTATATCGCAAAAATTATTTACGAAAATAACGGTTGATGCCGTGTCGGCATTTTTCAATATTACCCCTCGCAGACTTCACCAAATCTTTATCAAAGAACTTAATATTTCACCAAAAAAATACATAACCAAAAAGAAAATGGAGGAGGGTTATAGGCTGCTTGTTCAAACCTCTATGCCAATTAACAAAATAAGCGAATTACTGTGTTTCAGCTCACCGTATCATTTTACAAATGAATTTAAAAAAATTTTCAACCAAACGCCTACTCAAGTAAGAAATATCGAAAAATAAAGGAATGACTATATAGCATACTATATATTGTATATAATATACAATAAACGACTATTTTAAAAATTTGCTTTACAATTCGGGTATAATATGCTATAATCTTCTCGCTGTAAACGAATTACACGGTTTCGGGGTTTAACTGCCTTGCAGTATTCACCTGCCCGTTACTGAGTTTTGCGTGATACGGCAAATAATATTAAATGAGGTGAAAATTATGACACAGGCTGAAAAGCAAGCAATTATCAAGGAGTATGCTACTCACGAGGGTGACACAGGTTCACCGGAAGTTCAGGTTGCAGTTCTTACAACAAGAATCAACGAGCTTACAGAGCATCTTAAGGTTCATAAGAAGGACCATCACTCAAGACGTGGTCTTTTAAAGATGGTTGGTCACAGAAGAAACCTTCTCGTATATCTTTACAATAAGGATATCGAAAGATACCGTGCTCTTATCAAAAAGCTTGGCATCCGTGATACACTCGACAGATAATTTGTCACTTAGGCAAGCATGGCTGACGGTCAATGCTTGCCTTGTTTACTTTTTTGTAATTTAAGGAGGCGCAGACAATAGTAGTAAACCGAGTATGTAAATTATAATTTGTATATTGGGTTTATTACTATTGCACCTCCTTGATTAAATAAATAAAATTTAAAGAAATGAGGTACTAAAATGTTTTTCAAGAATTTTAAAGTTTGGGAAACCGAGCTTGCAGGCAGAAAGCTTACACTTGAAACAGGCAAAATGGCAGGCCTTGCAAATGCTTCTATTATGGCTCGCTACGGCGAAACAGAAGTTCTTTGCACAGTAACAGCGTCTGCAAAGCCACGTGAGGGCGTTGACTTCTTCCCTCTTTCGGTTGACTATGAGGAAAAAATGTATGCGGTAGGCAAAATTCCGGGTTCATTCCTTCGCAGAGAAGGCAGAGCAGGAGAAAAGGCAATTCTTACATCCCGTTGTATCGACCGTCCTATCCGTCCGCTTTTCCCAAAAGATTTAAGAAACGATTGCTCAGTTGTTGCAACAGTTATGTCAGTTGACCCTGACTGCTCACCTGAGATTACTGCCGCTATCGGTGTATCTGCCGCTATCGCTATTTCGGATATCCCTTGGGCAGGTCCTATATCTTCGGTAAACGTCGGCATTGTTGACGGCGAAATCGTTATCAACCCAACTCTTGAACAAAGAGCAAAGACTGACCTTACACTTACGGTTGCATCAACAGCTGACCTTGTTGCTATGATTGAAGCAGGCGGCAACGAAATTGATGACGAAACAATGTTTAATGCTATTATGGCAGGTCACGAAGAAAACAAGAAAATTGTTAAGTTTATTCAGGGCATCGTTGACGAAGTCGGCAAGCCTAAGTTTGAATATGAATCATCAGACCCTGATCCTGAAATTATGAAGGAAATTGAGGACTTCTGTATTGAGGACGTAAAGAAAGCTCTTGACACAGATGACAAGCTTGTTCGTGATGAGGCTCTTCTTCCTATTTATAATGCAGTTCACGAGAAGTTTGACGAAAGATTTGAGGGCAACGAGGGCAAGATTGAAGAAATTATGTATCTTGTTCAAAAACACGTTGTTCGTGCTTGGCTTAAGGACGAGCACAAGAGAGTTGACGGCAGAGGCATTGACGAAATCCGTCCTCTTAACGCAGAGATTGACCTTCTTTCAAGAGCACACGGCTCAGGTCTTTTCACAAGAGGTCAAACACAGGTACTTTCAGTCACTACTCTCGGTCCGATGTCAGACGCTCAGCTTCTTGACGGTCTTGACGAGCAGACTGAAAAGAGATATATCCATCACTACAACTTCCCGTCATACTCTGTAGGCGAAACAAAGCCTTCAAGAGGACCGGGCAGACGTGAAATCGGTCACGGTGCCCTTGCTGAAAAAGCACTTGTTCCTGTTCTTCCGTCAGTTGATGAATTCCCTTATGCAATCAGAGTTGTATCTGAAGTTCTTTCATCAAACGGCTCAACTTCGCAAGGCTCAATCTGCGGCTCTACTCTTTCACTTATGGCTGCAGGCGTTCCTATCAAGGCTCCTGTTGCAGGTATCAGCTGCGGTCTTATCACAGGCGACGACGGCGTATACGGCGACTTTATGACAATGGTTGACATTCAGGGTCTTGAAGATTTCTACGGCGATATGGACTTCAAGGTTGCAGGTACTAAGAAGGGTATCACTGCAATTCAGATGGACCTTAAAGTTCACGGTCTTACTCCTGAAATCATCAAGGAAGCTTTTGCTAAGACTCATAAGGCAAGAAATTACATTCTTGATGAAATTATGCTTCCATGCATCAGCGAGCCGAGAAAAGAGCTTTCAAAGTATGCTCCTAAGATGTATACACTTTCCATCAACCCTGACAAGATTGGCGATGTTATCGGCAAGGGCGGCAAGGTAATTCAGGAAATTCAGGCTGACTACGATGTTAAGATTAACATTGAAGAGGACGGCAGAGTATATATCAGCGGCATTGACGCAGACAAGTGCAAGGGCGCTGTTGAAATTGTTAAGCTTATTGCTACCGACCCTGAGGTTGGTTCATTCTACAACGGTGTTGTAACAAGAATTATGAACTTCGGCGCATTCGTTGAAATTGCACCGGGCAAGGAAGGTCTTGTTCATATCTCTCGCCTTGACGTTAAGAGAACAGAAAAGGTTGAGGACGTTGTAAACGTCGGCGATTCCGTTATCGTTAAATGTATTGAAATTGACGACCAGGGCAGAATCAATCTTTCAAGAAGAGATGCTTTAATCGAACTTGAGGGAATGAAACCTGAAAACGAAATTGACGAAACACCGAGAAAGCCACGCAGAGATAATCACAGACGTGACAATAACAGAAAGTAATTAATCTTTAAAAAAATCAAACACTATATAAAAACCCTCTTGATGCAGAAAATACATCAAGAGGGTTTTTTTACATTGTTTCTTTATGCAATTTATCTATTATATATGGTCTTTATATGTTTCGGCGGTAATTATTCCGTCATTGACGTGCAACTTGCAAATTCTTGCGTTTCGCCTGTCACCTGCAAGTCCGTCGTCCTCAATATCCCTTGCGTGATAAATCGCATACCATTGACCTTTGTATTTAATCATTGAATGATGGCCCGTGCCTTCTTCAAATTCGTTTGCCTTCATAACAGGGTGATATGTGTTTTCGTCGGGATATTTTTCAAACTTAATCTTAGTAAGGTCGGTTTCATTCGTCTTTGCCCTTGCATATCCGATATAATAAGTAGGCTGTAAATAGCAGTTGCCCGAATACATAAGATACTGCCAATCGCCCTCTTTGAAATAGAAAGCACCCTCGATTGTGTGCCAATTTTCGCCCTTTTTATATCTGTCACGCATATAGATATCCTCGTCAAGGGTAGGTGTCAGCATTGTAACAGGCTTGCCCTCTGCCTTTTCCGGAGTCAAAAGGCGGTCGCAAACAATATATGTGCCCGGTCTTTCACCCTCAAAGGTGTTGGTTGAATAAAAAATAAATAAGCCGTTTTCATTTTTAACAACGTGCGAGTCGATTGAAAATGGGTGCAAAAGCTGTTTTGCATTTTCAAAAGGACCGAGCGGACTTTTTGATGATGAAACGTGCATAGCCTGGTGGTGACCGCCTTGGTCAGGCTCATCGTCAAAAAATTCAAACGAGCAGTAAAGATAATAAGTGCCGTCGATTTCAATCACGCTCGGCGCCCAAAAATCGTGAACGCCCTTGCCCTCATAAGTAAAAACTCTGCCGTAAAAATTCCATTTACCAAAAAGGTCATCGGCAAAATATGCGTAAATTCCGTCGCTTCCTGTGGTGTAGATATAGAATTTTCCGTTTGCCTCAAAAATGAACGGGTCTGCCTGACCGATATAATTTTCTTTGTTTATTTCAAGTAAATGCATAGTAAATCTCCTGTAACTTAATGGAATAATTTTACTATATTGCCGTTAATTTTTCAACAGTTAATCAAGATTTTTACATATATAATACCATTTGCAGTCGCTGCAAACGTCATTTGGCGTCGGTTTTATGCCGAGGGAAATAAGCTTTTTAACCTTTTTGTCGTAGCTTTTTACCTTCTCTTCTTCTTTGCATTTTCCGCCTTTATTGTTTGGGCAGTGCGAGCAAATCTCATCGCAATGTTCAACAAGCGTTATTTTTTCATTATTATATCGCTTTTTAACATTTGCCATATTTTTGCAAAAATCAGCGCTGTATCCCTTGCCTTCAAATCTCGGAAGGCATAAAAGATGATGATATCTGATATCCATTATTTTACAAATTTCTTAAGTCTGTTTGTAAGTATTGCGGCGATAACAATTTTAACAGCGTCAGGAATAAGGAACGGAGTTACGCACCAGCCGAGGATTGTTGCAAGAGATGCAGGGTCATTTGCTTTATTGTAAACTACCGCAAACCAAGCTGTGCCGAAAGCGTAGCAAACAAGAATTCCGATTACCATTGAAATAACAAGTGGAATAAGTTTTCCCTTGAATTTGTCTGATACAAAACCGACAATAAGTGCTGTAAATATAAAGCCGACAATGTATCCGCCGGTCGAGCCTAAGATTACGCCCATACCGCCCGAAAAGCCTGCAAAAACGGGAACGCCGATTGCACCCAAAACGATGTAAACAAGCGTTGCAAGTGTGCCTCTTTTAAGCCCTAACAGTCCCGATACTAAGCATACACCCATGGTTTGAAGTGTGATAGGCACAGTAAGCGGAATTTGAATCCACGAGCATATTGCAATAAGCGCCGCAGATACGCCGATATATACAATGCTTAAAATTTTGTTTCTGTTTTTTGTGTTTGTTTCTTTTGCTTTTTCACTCATAATTTTTGCCTTTCAAAATAAATTTCTTAAAGATTATGCCACTTGAACGTCCTATTGTCAACTAAAAATTTAAACAGGGTTTACAATAGGCTTTAGTCTATTATGCCGTATTGTAAAAAAATAAAATAAAAGCTATTGATTAGTTTGAAAAACTATTGTATAATACTTACGTATTTTAAAAGGGGGATAACTACTTATGAGTGATTTTACTAAAGCTATTTGCGGTGATTGGCTCAACGGCAAGACTGTAATTGTTACAGGCGCATCAGGCGGTATGGGCGCAGGAATCGCAGCTACACTTATTAAAAAACACAACTGCCGTGTAGTCGGCGTTGCAAGAAATGAAGCAAAAATGCTTAAATTTATTGAAGAACTCGGTCCTATGTATAAAGACCAATTTTCATACAAACTTTTTGATGTTTCTTCAAGAGAAGCTTGGGAAAATTTTGCAGCTGAGCTTGCCGAGGAGGGTATTGTTCCGTCGGTTCTCGTTAATAACGCAGGTATTCTTCCTAAGTTTAAGAGATTTGACAGATATTCTTATGAAGAAATTGAAAGGGCAATGAACATCAATTTCTATTCTTGCGTTTACGGTGTAAAGACATTTTTACCTGTTCTTTTAACGCAGGATGATCCGGGTATCATTAACGTTGACTCATCTGCTGCTCTTATGACTTTGGCAGGTACTTCTATGTACAGTTCGTCTAAGGCTGCTCTTAAGGGCTTTACCGAAGCACTCAGAGTTGAGTTTAGAGGCAAGTGCTATGTGGGTCTTGTGTGCCCTGGCTTTACTAAGACCGATATCTTCCGTGACCAGTCAAATGCAGGCGGCAAGGGTCAAAAGGTTATGGATATGATTTCAACCGATTGCGACCTTATGGTTAAAATGATTATGTTCGGTATCGAGCATAAGAGACCTATGATGGTTCACGGTCTTGACGCTCATGCAATGTCAATCTTTAACAGACTTCTTCCTGTTGCAGGCTCAGAACTTTTCTCTGCAATTATGAAGATGGCTGATATTGACCTTTTCAGCGAAGTGTTTGATGATTAATTAATCTATTAAAAAGGGTAAAAGTATCAATGGCGATACTTTTGCCCTTTTATGCTTTTAAATATCTTTTTAGGAGGTAACTATGGAAGATATCACTAAGAAAAAACATATGTCATTTAAAGAGATAGCCGCTTATTCGCTCGGTCTTTTCGGATTTCAGGCAATAGTTGGGCTTCTAAATTCTTATCAGGCGGAATTCGACGGCTCGATTTTGGGCGCAAACGTCAGCGTTGTTGCAATTCTTATCTTGGTTGCAAAGATTGTTTCTGCCGTTGCCGACCCTGTGGTTGGTAATCTTGTTGACCGCTCAAAAAGTAAGCTCGGCAAGTTCAAGTCAATGATTATATATTCAATCGCTCCGCTTCTTATTTTTACGGCAGTTGTTTTCGTTAAAGTTCCGTTTAAAGGTGTAGGTCTTTATGTTTGGATTTTCCTTACATATCTTGTTTGGAGTATTGCAATGACAATGGGTGACGTTCCGTCGCAGGGCATTGCTTCCGTTTTAACCCCTAACCCGACAGAAAGAACAAATGTTGTTTCTATTTCAAACACGTTTAAGCAAATTGGCTTTTCCGCTTGCGTTGTTATCGTGCCTATCGTTTGCCTTATTATTCCGAACGGCTCAAAGGTATTCGTTAAAAGCGGCGAAACCGATACCCCGATGATTAGCTCAGAGTATTTCTTTACCGCTCTTTTGACTGCCGTTTTGGGTTGTGTTCTTTTTGCTCTTATTCCTATTATTAATAAGGAAAGAGTTACTAATACTTCTCAGGAAAAAACAACATTTAAGGATATGGCGCTTGCACTTAAGAATAATAAGCCGTTTTTGCTTGTAATCATTTCATATTTCCTCGGCTTCGGCAGGCAGATGGCTATGGGTATTCAGGTTCAGGCGGCTACCGTTATTTTAGGCAGCCAAAACCTCGTTGCCGTTTTAGGTATCGTTACCGCTGTCGGCTCAATGATAAGTATGGCACTTTGCCCGCTTCTTATTAAAAAGCTTAATGAGAGAAATGCGTATATTCTCCTTTCTGTTTACGGTTTTGCGGCTTCTATTTTCTCTTTTGTAATCGGCCACTTCTGGTTCCAGTCGCCTAAAAATATGGTGCTTACCGTTCTTTTCTATGCGTCATTGTTCCTTATCGGCTTGCAGTTTGGTGCAGTTACTCTTATGCCGATGATTATGACGGCAGATACAGTAGATTATTACGAGTATGAAACAGGCAAAAGAATGGAGGGCGCTTGCTATTCAATCCTTACCCTTACAATTAAGGTTTGCCTCGCTCTCGGTACTGCCGTCGGCCTTATCTTTGTTCAAAAGTCAGGCTATTATGAGTCGCTTACTGCCGGCACATTCACTACCAAAACTAAGGATATTATTTTCTTTGCATATACCGCTTTGCCGGGTATCCTTGCTCTTATTTCAATCTTCCCTATGTTTAAATATGATATCGTAGGCGAAAAGAAAGCAAAGATTTCATCCGAACTTGCCGCAAGAAGAAAGTAAATATTTTAATAAACGAAATAAGAAAAGCCAAGAACCTTTGCTCTTGGCTTTCTTCTATTTTATATCTTTAATTGCTTTAATAAATTTTTCATCATTGATATTTGTTTGTGTAATATTGACATCAAAAACTTCGTTACCTCTTATAAATATCAATTCAAAATCATTGTTACCGTAATTGTCTAAAACATAAAATCCTTCGTCAAAATTTGCCGCTTTGCAATAATCGCTTGTGCAAGTGTAATATTTATCCTTGTTTTCGTAATATTTTTTCTTCTCGTTATAATAAGCCTTAGCAATGTCGGTTTTTGAAGCGGCAACGCATTTTGTGTACAGCAGATTGTTTTCGCTGTCAGTTCCGTCAAACATTGCAGCATAATTTTTTGTTATGTATTCGTTTGTATCATTAATGCGTATTTGAGTGGTGAACTTGTCGTTGAAAAAATCGTCATAATTAATATAACTGACTGTTTTAATAGGTTCGTCATATAATTCAATGCTTCTGCTGTTTTCCATATCAGCCATTTTAAGCGACGCTCCGATAACGAAGCAGACGGACAGGCAAATTATAACCGCCTTGATAACAGAACCTTTTTTGTTAATTATCGTTGTGATTATTTCAACAATCAGCCATAAAACGAAAAGAAAAATAAATATAAGCGTAAATACGCTCAAAAGCTCAATTTCATTTTTATGAAGCGCTAAGTCGAGCACATTTTGAAATCCCTTGAACGTGTCTTTAAAAATATATAGCCAATAGGCATAGACTATTGTTATTACAATTTCGGCGGCAAGGCGAATATATTTTTTTATTTTCAGCTTTTTCAAAAGCTTTGCGTTGTCAATTTCGCTTTCGTTATTTTGCGATTTTTCGCCGTTTAGTATTTCACTCACGCTTACGTTTAAGGCATTGCTAAGCGGCTCGAGCGATGATATATCGGGCAAGCCTCGCCCCGTTTCCCACTTGCTGACTGCCTTGTCGGTAATATATAGCTTTTCGGCAAGCTCCTTTTGGCTGAGCCCAAGTTCCTGCCGTTGTTCTTTGATAAATGAGCCGACCTTTTTAGCATTCATTTTCCTCACCTCTTGCTTTGAGTATAACAGCTTTTGCCTCATTTGTCACCCTACGCTTCGTAGAATTGATGATTTTAGGCGGAAAATGAGAAAGAAATTCATTCAAGTACATAGTCCCATCGGGGTCCCCAACAAATTGAAAATTTGGTGGGGAAAAGGAGAAAGGAATGGAGTGTTTATTATAAATTTTGAAAAAATTTATTCAAACACGGAATTTCTTTCGACGTAGTAGGGGCGACCATCGGTCGCCTTGTTTTATAAACATATATAAAAAACCACCTGTATTCGATTGATACAGGTGGTTAGACTGTCGATAAAGTGGCTAAACCGTGCCGTGCTATAAAACGAAATTCCATT
>OLNC01000036.1_pt1 | contig 140986 bp, 146 predicted proteins | sample 1672011 | NCBI WGS metagenome assembly OLNC01 (sample SAMEA3136636, study PRJEB25190) | human gut metagenome | biome: human gut; feature: human-associated habitat; material: faeces | place: Austria | collected 2013
ACACTTGAAAAGTGCGAACATAAAAATAGTTTCATCAATATTCTCCTTTATAAATCACGATTTATTGCTCGCTTTTCGTATTCAAATTATACCATAAACTTGTGAACAGTTCTACCGCAACTTTGGAATATATGAGAAAAGTCCGAACAGTTTTCTGCCCGGACTTCCTCACTCAATCGTAAATCAATTCGATTTTCACAATTTCCTCTGCCTGTGCCTTGCAAGCGTTCATCTGCCGTACCCATTCCATTTGGTGTCGGCTTTCAGTTTCTCGGTCACGCCGTTTCGCTTCGCCAGCTCCGGCACGATCAGCTCCATGCGGTTTCGTGCCGCTTCGTCAATCTTAGCGCAATACTGTCTTACGTACACCCAGCTATGCCGAGATGCTTTTTGCTTACGCTTCCGTCGCAGCGCCATGCCGCGGGTCGTGCTCGCGTTTGATGCAGCGGTCAAGCCACTTGCCTCGCAAATAATAAATAACGAAGATCACCGCCGTGATGACCCATGATACCGGGTAGTTCATCGCGACCATCTGCATCGTGTGCCAATATGGAACCATAAGCAATATCCACACTACGCGCAGACCGCATACGCCGATGCAGGTGATGAGCATCGGCTGCAAAGCCTCGCCGGCACCGCGAATCGCGCCGGACAAAATCTCGATAAAAACAAACGTAAAGTAAGACGGCGCCAATACCAAACAGAACTGCGCACCGATATTTACAACCTCCGCATCGCCCGTAAAGAACATCAAAAGCTGATAGCGGAAAATAAACAGCAGCGCGGAAAGCGCGATGATCGTGCCAAGGCACATACCAAGGCCCACACGCGTGCAGCGCTTCATGCGGTCATACTGGCGTGCGCCGAAGTTCTGCCCGGCAAATGTCGTCACCGCAATGCCAAACGCGTTCATCACCATCCAGATAAAGCCGTCAATCTTGCCGATGGCCGCCCAAGCCGCGATAGCTGTCGTGCCAAAGCTGTTGATGCTCGCCTGAATGAGGATATTCGAGAATGAATACATCACAGACTGCAAGCCGGCCGGCAAGCCGATGCGGACCACATTCTTTAGAATGTCCTTGTGAAAGCGAATTTTGCGCAGCTCCACACGGTATGCTTCCTGCGTGCCCATCAGGCGGATCATCAAAAGCACGGCGCTGATCAGCTGCGATAGAATCGTCGCAAACGCTACACCGAACACACCCCAGTGAAACACCACCACGAACAATAAATCGAGTACCACGTTTGCAAGGCAGCACACAATCAAAACGTACAGCGGCATGCGGCTGTCGCCGATGGCGCGCAGAACACCTGTGCCGATATTATAAATCAGGTTGCCGATGATGCCAAGATAATATACGTTCATGTACAAAACCGCGTCATCCATGATGTCGTCCGGCACACCCATCGCCAGCATTGTCGGGCGCGCCGTCACAATGCCGATGACCATAATGACAATGCCGCCCGCCACCGCCAGCGCCATGGACGTGTGGACAGATTTAGAAAGATTTTCGCGGTCGTTTGCGCCGAAATATTGCGAAATAATGACCGTCGCGCCGGAAGCTACGCCGACAAAAAAGCCTACAAGCAGGTTGATGACCGTGCCCGTCGTGCCCACAGCCGCCAACGCCTCGGTGCCGACAAACTGACCGACAATGATCGTGTCAACCGTGTTATACAACTGCTGAAAAAAAGTGCCGATCAAGATTGGAAAGAAGAAAAGCAAAAGCTGTTTCCAAATAACACCTTCCGTGATCCCGTTTTTTGTTTTTTCCAAACGTCCTCCCCCTTTGATACCCTATAACGCCTATTCTTAAACCGCGCTCTAAACACGCATACGCCCATTCTAACACCTTTTCTCCCATTTTTCAAGCGGTTACAAAAATAAAAGTACGAAATAGGATTTTAATTTGACATCACAGGAGATAGCCGCACCCGTTTCCCGGCGCGTATATTTCAATCCTACCGTACGCAAAGCTTTTCGCGCGTGGTTCATCGAAAATTCCGCCGCCGGAAAGCTGTTCGGTAAACGGAACGACAAAGGCAGACTTTTTAGCCACTAAAAAGCGCCCGCAGGGTCAAACCTTGCAAGCGCTTTCACTTTACTTTTCTTTACTCCACATACGTAACGGGGAATTTCTTCTCCTTCACAGGCGTTTCTGCCGCCGCGTAGCCGATGGCCGCAATGCCGAATACCTTGTGGTTCTCCGGCACGCCGAACTCCGTCAAAACGGCGCGCACCTCAGGCACATCGCACGTGTCGGAAAGCTGGTTGATCCACACGGTACCAAGCCCCATGGAATGCGCCGCGAGGAAGATATTTTCAAGCGCGCAAGCGTTGTCCCAGGAAGTGATACCCGTGTCGCCGATCAGCTCGTTCGACGGAATGATAAGCGCGGCGGGCTTATACATGTCGTACTTCTCGCTGCCGAGCGCCTTGCCCACAGCCGCCGTCAGCTTCGCGATTTTCTCGCGATTTAAAACAGCAGAAAAATGCCATGTCTGGCGGTTCATCGCGCTCGGTGCATGCACAGCGCACTGCAAAAGCGTATCGATCTTTTCTCTCTCCACCGGGCGGTCGTCATACGCGCGGACACTGCAGCGGGTCAAAATGTTCTGAATCACTTCATTCGTCATAAAAACGCTTCCTCTCTTTGATTTTTCGGGTATGTACCCTTATTTTTAAGCGGTCATCCGCTTATTGACTCAAAATTTTTCCGCCAAAAGCGCGGCGATTTTCTCTAAAAATGCCTCATCTTCTGCGGTAAAGCGATCTTCAAACGGGCTGTCCACATCCAAAACAGCATAGACTTTTCCGTCTTTCATCACCGGCACCACAATCTCCGCACGGCTTGCGCTGTCGCAGGCAATATGCCCCGGGAACGCGTGCACATCCGCTACGCGCAGCGTTTTCTTCTCCACAAGCGCTGTGCCGCACACACCGCGCCCCGTTTTGATGCGGATGCACGCCGGTTTGCCCTGAAACGGCCCTAAAAGCAAATTGCCGTCCGGCTGCACCGTGTAAAAGCCCACCCAGTTGATGTTTTTCAGTGTTAGATTCAACAGTGCCGAAAGGTTCGCCATGTTCGGCACAAGCTCCGGCTCGTCTTCAATGAGTGCCTTCGCCTGCAAAACGACGTCTTCATACGTCCCGCTGCCTTGAAGCTCAAAACTCATTTTTTATACTCCTTGTAAACAAAGCGTTGACTTCATCGTGCGCATTTTCGCCTTTATACAACACATTGTATACCGCGCGGCAAATCGGTAAATCGGCTGAAACCGTCTTGCCAAGGCGCAAAAGCGCGTCCACGGCGTAATAGCCCTCCGCCAAATCGGTGTACGGCTCGTTTTTCACAAACTTCTCGCCGAACATGCGGTTGTGCGAATACGGCGAAAACAGCGTTGCTTCGTAATCGCCGAGGTGACAAAGCCCGTAAGCCGAAAGCTCGTTGCCGCCTAAAGCGTCAATCAGCCGCGCAATCTCACGCGTGCCGCGCGCCATCAAAGCGCCTTTTAACGTCGAAAGCCCGAGGCCGTCCAGCATACCGGCGGCAATGCCGACGACATTCTTCGCCGCCGCACCGATCTCATTGCCGATGAGGTCCTGGCCGTAGTAAAAGCGAATGAGGTCGCTGCCGAATGATTCCACCAGCGTCTTTTTTGCGTCTTCGCTGTCGCTGTCAATGACCATGCAGTTCGGCACACCGGCCGCAAACTCCTGTACATGGCCGGGACCAACCCAAACGGCGACTGCGTTCGAGTTGTCACACTCCGCGGCACACACCTGGGAAAGCCGCATGCCGGTTTCAATCTCCACGCCTTTCATGCACAGCACGAAAATTTTATTTTTCAGCTCAAACGGCTGAAGCTCGCGCATCAGGCCGCGCAGGCCCTGCGAGTTGACGGAGATTACAATCACGTCGCTGTCTTTCACAGCGTCCAAAGAATTTGTCAAATGTAAGGTTTCGGGCAGCTCTACAAGCCCGTTCGTACGGGTTTCGATGAGCTTTTGCATGTGGGCAGAGCTTTTCCGCCCGTAAAGGGAAACACTGTGGCCGATCTTATCGAGGTACCACGCGATAAACGTGCCCCAACGGCCGCAGCCGATAACGGTAATTTTCATAGGGAATGCTAAGGTCCTTCCAAAGGGGTAATGTAAGCGCGAAATTCAAATCACAGCTCTGTAAATAAATCTTTTGCGTCTTTGGCGTAAATGATGCCGGAAACGACGGCGAGCAAGGTTGCAATCGCCATCACGACAAAATTCACCCATGTAAATATCGGAGAAAGCGTCTTCGTCGGCAAAGCCAAAATGCCGTATGCGCCAAGGTCGAGAATGTACTGCGTCAACAGCACGATGCAGATTGCGACAATCTGCGATACGGTTTTCGCCTTGCCCCAGTTGTTCGCCGGGATCACCCTGCCCTGCTCCACCGCAATAAGGCGGATGGACGTCACGGCAAATTCGCGGACCATAATAAGGAGCACAAATACCGTGTTCGTCATGCCGTTCGCCACAAAGCAGACAAGCGCCGACATCACCATGATCTTATCGGCCAAGGGGTCCATCAGCTTGCCGAAATTTGTGATGAGGTGATCGCGCCGCGCAATTTTGCCGTCCAAGTGGTCGGTGTACGACGCAATGCCGAAAATTGCCAGCGCCACTAAATTGTGGTGTGGGAATATATCGCCGGAAAGCAGCATGAAAAGCACAAAAAACGGTACTAAGATGATGCGCAGTATCGTCAGTTTATTCGGTAAATTCATAGCGGTTCTCCCGTTTAGACGCGCGTACCGAACAGGTCGCCGTCAATGGCCTCGTCCACGTGCACCGTTACCATTTCACCGTAGTACGGCTTCGTTTCCGCAGAGAAAAACACCTTGCCGTCAATGTCCGGCGCGTCCATGGCGCTGCGGCCGAACCAGCATTCGGCGTAGCGGTCAAAGCCCTCCGTCAACACGGTGATGTCCCCCCCAACCTGCTTTTCGCCAAGGCGGTCCATAATATTCATCTGTGACTCCATGATGATCTCCGCGCGGTGATTCTTCACCTCGTCGTCGATCTGGTCGGGCATCAAAGCCGCCGGCGTGCCCTCCTCCTGCGAATAGGCAAAGCAGCCGAGGCGCTCAAATTCAATGTCTTTCACAAATTCCGCAAGCTCGGTGAATTCCTCCTCCGTCTCGCCCGGGAAACCCGTAATAAGCGTTGTGCGCAGCGTCACGCCCGGAATCTTCTCGCGGATCTTCTTCATCAGCGCCGTCAGGCTCTCACGGTCGCCGGTGCGGTTCATGCGCTTTAAAACGCGTGCGGAAGCGTGCTGCAGCGGCAGATCGATATACTTCACAATCTTCTCTTCCTCCGCCATCGTCTCCAAAAGCTCATCCGTCAAAGCGTCCGGGTAACAATAGAGCACGCGCAGCCACTTGAGGCCGTCAATTTTGCACAGGCGGCGCATCAGCTTTGCAAGGGAATATTCGCCGTACAGGTCAATGCCGTAGCGGGTCGTATCCTGCGCAATAAGGATGAGCTCCTTCGCTCCGTTTTCAACGAGACCGCGCGCTTCTTTCTCGATGCTCTCCATCGTGCGGCTGCGGTAGCCGCCGCGGATCATCGGAATCGCGCAGTAAGTACATTTGTTGTCGCAGCCCTCTGCAATCTTGATGTACGCAAAATAGCTCGGGGTCGAAAGCTCGCGCTCGCCGCACAGCGGCATTTTGCTCTTTTCGGGAAAACTCTCCGTAAAATCATTCATTGCACTTTCAATGCACGCCGCAATGTCCGCGTTCGCGCCGATGCCGAACACGCCGTCCACCTCGGGCAGCTCTTTGTGAATTTCCTCGCGGTAGCGCTCCGCAAGACATCCCGTCACCACAATCTTCTTGATGCGGCCCTCTTTTTTCAGCGTCGCAAGCTCCAGAATTTCATCGATGGATTCCTGCTTCGCGCTGTCGATAAAGCCGCAGGTATTCACGATTGCAACGTCTGCAAGCGCAGCGTCATCGCACAGCTCAAAGCCCGCGTTTTTCAGGTTCGCCATCAGCATTTCGCCGTCCACCTGGTTTTTGGCACAGCCAAGGCTGACCATTCCCACTTTAATTGCCATGTATATAACCCTTTCTCGGTGCATATCCAAGCTTTAGATATACCCTTATATAATTTCTGTTCTGCCGCTACCTATTTTAGCAGAAAACGAGCGGCTTTTCAATCGAAATGCCGCCCGTTCACAAAAATCATACAATTATACGCGCAGAAACACGCTTGCCGCCCGGAAATCATGCCTTTTTTGCACACCCTGTCCGTCTCGCGCAACGCACAAAACGGCCATGCAACCAAAGCAGCGCCGTTTTACGGTCATTCTTCTGAATTTAAGACAGAGAAGATCTCGTCAAAGCCGTAGCCGTAGCGCTGCAAGGCGGCTACGGCACGGCGGCGCACTTTTTCGTCTTCGCGCGCCATGGGATACTTTCGCTCCAAAATGGCGCGGATGTTTTCCTCAGTTTCCGAACGTTCTGTGGAAAACTCGTCCATCACCGCGGCGATGAGCGCGTCGTCAATGCCCTTTTGGCGCAGCTCCTGCTTTACGCGGCGCGCGCCGAATTTTTTGCGTGTGAAAAGCTCGTTTGCAAGGCGGCGGGCGTAGTCCTCGTCATTTAGTAAGCCCAACTCTTCCATGTGCTCCACGGCGCTTCGGGCAGCCTCGCGGTCAAATTCCGCGCGGGTGATCTTATTTTCCAACTCTTTTTTGGAGTGGGCGCGGTGCTCCAAAAGGTACAGCGCCTTTTCCTCGGCGCGGTGCTTTGCGGAGGCCTGCAAAAGCGCGTGCAGCTCCTCGTCGTCGAGCTCGTCGCCGATGGCAATGCCGCGGCGCAAAAGCGTTTCCGTATCCACCTTCACCGCCGCTTCGCCGTCAATATAAAGCTGTGAAAGCCTGTGGCGGCGCGGGGCGATGTCCGTGATCTTCATTATTCGTCGTCATCGACCGTGATGTCGATGTCTGCCTGCACGTTCTTACGGGTGTTCTCCGCCTGCTCGGGGGATTCTTCCTCCTCGGCCTTTTCAACGGGCTTCGGCGCACTGCCGCCCTTGATGGACTTTGCGTAGAGTTTATTCGCGTTCTGACGGACGAGCTCGGAAATTTCCTCAAAAATATCCGGGTTGTCGCGCAGGAAGTTCTTCGCATTGTCGCGGCCCTGACCGATACGCGTGCCGTTATACGAGAACCACGCGCCGCTCTTCTGCACGATCTCGAGCCTTTCGGCAAGGTCAAGCAGGTCGCCGACCTTCGAGATGCCCTGCCCGTACATGATGTCGAATTCGACCTCACGGAACGGCGGCGCAACCTTGTTTTTCACAACCTTAACCTTTGTGCGGGAGCCGATGATGTCGGTACCGCTCTTCAAAACCTCCTTCTTGCGCACATCGAGACGCACGGAGGAGTAGAATTTCAGCGCGCGGCCGCCCGGCGTGACCTCCGGATTGCCATAAACAACGCCGACTTTTTCACGCAGCTGGTTGATGAAAATGGCGACGCAGTTTGACTTCGAGATGGCACCGGCAAGCTTTCTTAACGCCTGTGACATCAAACGCGCCTGCAAGCCGACATGGCTGTCGCCCATTTCGCCCTCGATCTCCGCACGTGGAACGAGTGCCGCCACGGAGTCCACAACGATAACATCGATGGCGTTGGAGCGCACGAGCGCCTCGGTAATCTCGAGCGCCTGTTCGCCGGTATCCGGCTGCGAAACGAGCAGAGAATCCACGTCTACGCCGAGCGCGGACGCATAAACCGGGTCAAGTGCGTGCTCCACGTCGATAAACGCCGCGTTGCCGCCCATTTTCTGGCCTTCGGCGACGCAGTGGAGCGCCAAGGTGGTCTTACCGGAGGATTCCGGCCCGTAGATCTCAATGATTCTGCCGCGCGGCAGACCGCCGATACCGAGCGCGAGGTCCAGCGAAAGAGAGCCGGTGGAGATCGCATCCACGTGCATGCCGTTGTTCTGGCCAAGGCGCATGACAGCGCCCTCGCCGAACTGCTTTTTAATCTGCGTCAACGCAGTCTCAAGCGCTTTGCGCTTGTCTTCGGGCTTGATGTCCTCCACTTTTTTGCTTACGGGGCTTTTATTTTCCTTCGCCATGGTTATATCCTCACTTCTTTTGAAATTTGGGTTATGGTTCCTGATTGATTGTGTTTCCGTCGAGCGTGGTTAAAGTTTTCGCCAACCTTTTTCAAAAGGCTGCGGTTTCCAAAGGTGAAACTCTTTTTTTACTGCCTCTATTATACTAAATCCGTCGAAAAAAAGCAACGGTTTTCTCGAACATATTTTCTTTTCTTGCTGAGGTGAGCGAAAAAGCGACAGTTAAGAGGACATCACAGGACATCTTTTTGCGCAAAAAGGGCAGAACCCCGGAGGAAACCGGAACTCTGCCCTTTTTTAGCTTATGTAGAAATTACAGACCGAGCAGTTCGGTTGCCGCTTTCTCCATTTTTGCGATGATCTCATCGGACTCTGCGGCGGTTTTACCCTTGCCGGAGAGGTAAATTTTGATCTTCGGCTCTGTGCCGGACGGGCGGACGATGAGCTTGCTGCCGTTCTCCAGACGATACTCGAGCACGTTGGACTTCGGAAGCGTGATCTCCGTCTTCTCCGCGCCCTCTGTGCGCACGGAAAGCTGATAGTCGCTGTCGCCGACGACCTTGAAGCCGGCAATCTCTGCCGGAGCGTTGTGGCGCAGATGATCCATGATGGAATTCATCTTCTTCATGCCGTCTTCGCCCTCAAACGCGAAGTTGCACAGGGCGTTCTTGTAGTAGCCATACTTTTCGTACAGAACATTGATGGCATCGACGAGCGTCATGCCCTTTTCTTTGTAGTAGGAAGCCATTTCGCAGATGATCATGCTGCCGTCCACGGCGTCCTTATCGCGCACATAGCCGCCGGAGAGGTAGCCGTAGCTCTCTTCAAAGCCGAGCAGGTATCGCTCCGGGTGGCCTTCGCTCTCAAGCAAAGCGATCTGGTCGCCGATATACTTGAAGCCGGTGAGGGTACGGCGAATTTCAATGCCGTAATCCTTCGCGATGCCGTTGACCATATCGGTGGAAACAATCGTCGTGACCGCGACCGGGTCCTTCGGCATGGTGCCGAGCTCCGTTTTGCACTGTGCAATAAAGTTTAGGAGCAGAATGCCCACTTCGTTGCCGGTCATGAGCACATACTCGCCGTGCTGATTGACGGCGATGCCTACGCGGTCACAGTCCGGATCGGTCGCGAGCAACAGGTCGGGCTTTACGGTCTTGCAGAGATCAAGGCCCTTCTGGAGTGCTTCGCGGATTTCCGGATTCGGGTACGGGCAGGTGGGGAAGTTGCCGTCCGGCTCGCTCTGCTCCGGCACAACGGTGATATCCTTCACGCCGATGCGGTCGAGGATGCGCAGCACGCACATTTTGCCGCTGCCGTTGAGCGGGGTGTAGACGAGCTTGAGGTTATCCGCCGGCTTACCGAGGATGCTCACGCCGTAAACCGCGTCGATGAACGCGTTGACGGTCTCTTCGCCAATATATTCCGCCTTGCCGGAAGCGAGCGCCTCCTCAAACGGGATTTTCTTCACGTCCGCGAAAATATCGAGCGCTTCAATCTCCGCCATGATACCGTCTGCCATGCCTTCCGTTACCTGACAGCCGTCGTTGCCGTAGGCCTTATAGCCGTTGTACTTTGCCGGGTTGTGGCTTGCGGTAACGCAGATGCCTGCATCACAGTGCAGGTGACGCACAGCGAAGGACAGCGCCGGGGTCGGCATGAGCTGCGGGTAGAGGTACGCCTTGATGCCGTTTGCGGCGAGCACCGCTGCGGACTCTTTGGAGAACAGCACGCCCTTGTTGCGGCTGTCGTGTGCAATGGCAACGGAAAGGGGCTTACCCTCCGTGTTATGCTTATTCAGGTAGTTTGCAAGGCCCTGTGTCGCCTTGCGCACCGTGTAGACGTTCATGCGATTCGTGCCTGCGCCAATGACACCGCGAAGGCCGCCGGTGCCGAAGGCAAGGTCTCTGTAAAAACGGTCGTTTATCTCCTCGGGCTGATCCTTAACGGAAAGCAGCTCTTCTTTCAAGTCTGGATCGTCCAGTTCGACGCTAAGCCATCTTTCATACTCGGTCATACTCTATTCTTCCTTCCATGGTTTAAATTTTCGGCAGTGCGAAAAAACGTATCTGCCTTATGTTAAATGCGGATGACCCGCACCTACACGCTATAATTAGATTACCATTTTATCTGTGCAATGTCAATGACAAATTGCGTCGTTCCATGTCAATTTATGTGTAAAATATTTGTTAGTATCCCGGCGGGCGAAATATCAACCAGTCCGCAGGTCGCGCGAAAGCCCGAGCAGGAGCCGGGGTTTAAGATATACAGTCCGTCGTCGTAGGTCTCGAGCGCCTCGTGCGTGTGGCCGAACAGCAAAAGATTCGCACCCGCCTCCCTTGCGGCGCACACAACGGTATAGAGCCCTGATTTCACATGGTAAAGGTGCCCGTGTGTGCAGAAAATTTTAGCGCCGTCAAGGTCTAAAATTTCGCGTACCGGCACGTCTGCGCAGCCGAGGTCACAGTTGCCGCGCACGGAGTAAAATGCGATATTCGGGAACAGGGCGCGCATCATTTGAAAATCGTTTTGCCCGTCGCCGAGAAAAATGACGGCATCCACGTCTCTGTGCTTCTCGAGCGTTTCGCGCATATAGAGCGGCATGCCGTGGGAATCCGAAAAAACCAGCAGTTTCATGAAAATTCTCCTTCTTTTGAATTTAACGCAGATGAGGTCTCATTTTTTCGCGCCGCGCATAAACTGTAAACGGAAGTTTCCCTAAAGGGAGGGTTTACCATGAACGAACGTGAAATGCAATCGCTTTTGGCTTTGGCGGCGAAACGGCTGCACACCACGCCGGAAGCGCTGCGCGCCGCCGCCGAAAACGGCGACATGCAGAACATTACGGGCGGTCAAAATAACGCGGCGGCTTCGCAGCTAAACCGCGTTTTAAGCGACCCGGAGGCCGCGAAAAAGCTGCTTTCCACACCTGCCGCGCAGAAACTATTTGAGGTTCTCGGCGGCAAAAAATAGAAAGGAGGTGAGCGGCGGTGGAAGACCTGGCCGCAGCCGTACAATCCATTTTAAACGACCCGCAAAGCATGGCGCAGCTGCAAGGCGTGATGAACTCGCTTGGCATGAATCCGCCGCAAGCCCCTGCCCCGGCTACGCCGCCGGTGCAGCAAAAACCGGCGGCCGCCGCGCCGCTCAATTTGCTGAACACTCTAAACAACAGCGATCCGATGACGGCGATGCTTTTGCGCGCCGCGCCGCTTTTGGCAAGCGCGAACCGCGAAGATGACTCCACGCGATTGCTTGCGGCGCTGCGCCCTTTGCTCGGCGAAGCGCGGCAGAAAAAGCTGGATGAAGCCTCGAAAATTTTGAAGCTCTTGCACCTTTTGCCACTTTTGAAAGAGAGCGGTGTTTTACAGAATATTCTTTGAGAAAGGCGGGGTAAAATGCCGAGTAACATGCCGGACGCACGCGCCGTGGAAGAAGCCTTGCGCCGCGCGCGGGAAATGCAGGGGCGCTCGGCGCATAACGCGCCGCCCCCGCCGGAAAAGCCAACGGAGGAATCGCCGCAGGGAAATGCGGAAACGTCAACTGAAATGCCAAAGGAATTTCAGGCTGCTCCGAATAGACCTCTTTCTCCTCTCGATACGCTGCTAAAAGACAAGGAGCGCACGCTTTTGCTTGCACTCCTCCTTTTGCTTTACAACGAAGGCGGCAGTGCGGAGCTTTTGTTCGCGCTCTTTTATCTGCTTATCTGATCTGACCGTCGCCGCGGATGATGAATTTGTAGGAAACGAGCTCATTTAAGCCCATGGGGCCTCTGGCGTGCAGTTTCTGCGTGGAGATGCCGATCTCCGCGCCGAGCCCGAGCTCGCCGCCATCCGTGAAGCGCGTGGACGCATTTACATAGACCGCCGCCGCATCGACCTGTGCCGTGAACCGCTCCGCCGCACGGAGGTTTTCGGTGACGATGCACTCGCTGTGGCCGGTAGAATACTGCGCAATATGCGCGATGGCCGCGTCAAGGCTGTCTACGACGCGCACAGCTAAGATATAATCGAGGTATTCCGTTGCCCAGTCCGCTTCGGTCGCGGGTTTGGCTTCGGGCAGAAGTTCGCATGTGCGCTTATCGCCGCGCAGCTCTACGTTTTTCTCTTTGAGCTTATTTGAGATGACGGGCAGCGCCGCTTCGGCAATATCCTTGTGCACCAAGATCGTTTCGATGGCGTTGCAGACGGACGGACGGGAGGTTTTCGCGTTGAAAATGATATTCGCCGCCATTTCGATGTCTGCGTCTCTGTCGACATACACGTGGCAGTTGCCGACGCCGGTCTCGATGACCGGTACCTTGGCGTTTTCCACCACGGCGCGGATAAGCCCTGCGCCGCCGCGCGGAATGAGCAAATCGAGGTACTCCGTCATGCCCATGAGCTCCACGCTGGACGCGCGGGAGGTATCCTGTACAAGCTGAACGCTGTCGCGCGGGAGGCCGGCGGATTCTATCGCATCGCGCAGAACCTCGGCGATGGCATTATTGGAGCGGAACGCTTCCTTGCCGCCGCGCAGAATGACGGCACTGCCCGCCATAAGGCACAGCGCAGCCGCGTCGCTCGTCACGTTCGGACGAGCTTCGTAAATGATGCCGATAACACCCATCGGCACCGTGATTTTTTCCACTTTAAGCCCTTTGGGGTTCGTTTCTCCGCTTAAAATGCGGCCCACGGGGTCGCGTTGGGCGGATACGTCTTCCACGCCCTTTGCCATGCCCTCAATGCGGGCAGGCGTGAGCGCCAAGCGGTCGAGCATGGCTTCACTCATGCCGTTTTCTTTTGCGGCTTTAAGGTCTTCTTCGTTCGCGGCAAGAATTTCTGCCTGACGCGCGCGCAGGGCAGCCGCGGCGGCGTTTAATGCCGTGCGCTTATTTTCGCCCGCGGTGCGCAGAACGGCGGCGGCTTTTTTGGCCGCAGCGCCCATTTTTTGAAGTTCTGTCATACGCGTTGTGTTCCTTTCTGTAAATTACGGCATGAACACCGTGCCGATGTCCTCACCGTCGAAAATGCGGTAGAGGTTCTCCGGATCTTCGCCGGAGAGGATATATGTCGGGATATTTGCACGCCCTGCAATCTCTGCGGCGCGAATTTTCGTCGCCATGCCGCCTGTACCGCGTGCGGAGCCTGCCCCGCCCGCCATGGCACGCACCTCGTCGTCAATCTTCTCGATGACGCTGAGACGTTTTGCGTCGGGATAGGCCTTCGGGTTTTTGTCGTATACGCCGTCGATGTCCGTTAAGATCATCAGCACGTCTGCGTTGATGATGCTTGCGACAATGGCGGAAAGCGTATCGTTATCGCCGAAATTGCGTCCCTCGAGCTCATCGACCGCAACGGTATCGTTTTCGTTGACGATCGGAATGACGTTCATATCGAGCAGCTCACGGAATGTATTTTCCACGTTGCGGCGGCTGATGGGCTGCGAAGTGACATCTGCCGTGAGCAAGACCTGCGCGACGTTCTGATGATATTCGCCGAAGAATTTATCGTAGGCAAACATCAGCTCGCACTGGCCGATGGCGGCAAGCGCCTGCTTTTTGGCGGTGTCGTCCGGGCGCTCCGGCAATCCGAGCTTGCCCATGCCCACGCCAATGGCGCCGGACGTAACGAGCACGATGCGACGGCCGCCGTTTTGCAGGTCGCACAGCGTGCGGCAGAGCTTATCGATGCGGCGCAGGTTCATTTTGCCGTTTTCGTATGTCAAGGTTGAGGTGCCGATTTTCACCACAACGGTTTTTACTGTATTTAAATCCATGATTTTATTTGTTTTCACCGCAAATTCGCGGCAAAAACGTCCTTTCCCCATTCTCTTTTCTGCTCCATTATACATGGAAACAACGCAAAAAGAAAGCCTTTTTGCAAAAACTCAGGCGTTAAAAACGTCTAAGTCTTCGCCGTTTACGACCTTGCCCGTGTAGCCCGCATCGCGGATCTCCTGCAAAATGAGGTCGCTGCGGCGGCGCGTTTCGGCTTCGACATCAATGGCGTTATCCTGAATATTCATGTGGTAAATGCGGTGGTAGGTGACGAGCAGCTTCGGCTGCGCTTTTTTCGCAACCTCAGCTAAGTCCGTGCTGAGCGTATGCACCTCGCGGTGATATTTCTGCCACTTCGGTTCGCGCGCGGCAATGCCGGCGGCATACTCGACCTCATGCAGCAGAATATCGCAGTTTTTGGCCTTTTCCGCGACGATGTCGAGCGGGGCGGTATCGCCGCTGATGACAACGGTCTTCCCGTCTTTTGTTGTGAACTTATAGCCGTAGCTTTCGAGTGTGCCGTGGCTGACGGTGAACGCCTCCACGGTAACACGCTCGTCTTCGTAAATAATGCCCGGTTCAATCTCCGTCGCTTCCACCTTATAGCCGTTTTCGTTCGCGCGCTCAAAGCCGTGCAGGCGAAAATCGATATCGACCGCATAGGCAGAGAGCAGATGCTGCGCCATATTTCGGATTCCCTTCGGGCCGAAGACTCCCAGCGGTTTTTCCCGTTCCAGCACCCACGGGGTGAAAATGAGGTCCGCAAACCCGGCGGTATGGTCGGTATGCAAATGCGTACAGAACGCGGTATCGAGCAGATCGGGTCTAAGGGCATCTTCGCCGCGGCGGTACGCTTCCGCTGCGCGTCTTACGACGCCGGGGCCAAAATCGACGAGGTACGCATGGCCGTCGACGACGACGGCGGAAGCCGGGCCGCTCGCCCACGGGCAGGCGTTCGGTGTGCCCGTACCGAGTAAAACAAGTTTCGTTTCCATGTTTATCATGCCTTTCGTTTGGAACGTAAGAATATTCCTAAGTAATCCGAGCTTCATGGAGCTCGATCAACCATATTCCAGATTTTTCTCTTTGTATCTCACCTTTACGTAATTTAATTTTTTCTCATGGACATTATACATTGTTTTATCAAATAAAAGAATTGAAAGGAACCCGCGTATTTTGAAAATACGCAGGCCCCTTTTGTGCTTTCTATCAGTTTTTTATCTTCATGTATAAATCCGACAATGCCGTATCATCGAAAGCAATATAGCGAATTTTTCCATTTTGCGAATCAAACTGCACGCGCAATTTGATCTCCATTGTACATTTCTTCACCTGTGTTTGAACATTTACATCTACTGTTACTATACACAGCGTTTTATCTTCCATCTGTACCCGAATATTTTCAGGACAAATAGTCGCGCCCTCTTCTACGCACATGCCATCTAGAAGCCAGCTTGTCATTGACATGTTTACAACTTCTTTCAACCCGTCTTCCGTAAAATCTTCGGCCTGAAAACGACTACGAATGAACTCTTCTGGATTCTCGTCCAATTTTCCATTCACATAGTCTACCATTTTCTCCGTCGGACAAGTCAAGAGTGCGTCTACTGCTCGCTGCGCTCGTTCAGCCCTTTCATCTACCGTGCATCCAGCAAACAAACAGATAATAAAGGTAACACATAGCACAAAGCCATATTTTTTGATCTTGCAACAAGTCTCTTTTCTCATATTCAAAATTCTTTCAGAATCATGGTCTATTTGTCCAATTAAATCCTTGCCAATACGAATTTTGACTAGAGGTTACCCTTTCACTTTCATAATAGAGAGATGCTCCGCAAGCATAAATCGGCGAATAAAACCATGCTCCCGGATGATAATCATAATGCGACAGCATTGCGTAATACCCCAAACCATTCGTATTGCTTGGCTCTCTTTGGGACACGCACATTAAATTACAATACTTGCATTGATAGATAAAACCTGTGCTAAGCAAAACGGATCCTTGATTAAAATCTCCACAGCCCGAATACAAAGGCTGAGCCATTCCATTTGCGCACATATTATGCTTTCCGCCACTTGAGCATGTAATCTCATAACAGGGCTTAATTTCATCAAATTCGGACTGAACCGCTGATGCTGATACCGGCACAAAAATCAAGACGGACAGCATCACAAAAGCGAGAAGAAAAGTTGCCAATTTTTTAACAGAGCTTCTTTTTGTTTTCAGTTTTTTCATCAAAATCACCCTTTCTGAGAATATGTTCTGACTTCTACAATATAACAATAACAAATTAATTGCTACTTGTCAATACTTTTTAGCTAACAGTTTCAATTTTATCTGCTCAACTTCTGAATTTTAAACCTTCACCCAAAGAACAAAATCTTTGTTTGTTGAAAAACTCAATTTTCACTTCATTTAATAGCAGAAAGTTCAAACAGGTGTCTTGACTAAAGGCTTTTAACCATTCATTTACGTCAGAAAACAAAAAGGGACAAGCCTCGGCTTGTCCCCCGTTATCGAACTTAGTGTCTGTCGTTTCTGTCGCGGCGCGGACGATCTCCACGCGGGCGATCGCTGCGCTCACGGCGCGGCTGCTTCTCCGGCAGGACGTTCTCCGGCACGGCACCGTCAAGGTCGATCAGCGCTTCGCGGCGGGAGAGGTTCAGTCTGCCCTTATCGTCGATTTCAAGCACCTTGACCTTCACAATATCGCCGACATTGACGACATCCGTGACGTTCTCCGTGCGCTTGATGTCGAGCTGAGAGATATGCACAAGGCCTTCCTTGCCCGGGGCAATCTCCACAAACGCGCCGAAGTCCATGATTCTCGTCACGCGGCCGCTGTAATAGGAGCCCGGCTCCGGGTCGTTGACGATGGTATCGATGATGTCCATAGCGCGGCGGCACTTTTCAATGTCTATGCCCGCAACATAGCAGTGGCCGTCATCCTCGATATCGATGGTAACGTCGCACTCGGCGCAGATCTTCTGAATGACCTTGCCGCCGGAGCCGATAACCTCGCGGATCTTATCGACCGGCACAATGGTGGACAGCATCTTCGGTGCATATTTGGAAAGCTCGGGACGCGGCTCTGCGATAACCGGCAGCATAACTTCGTCCAGAATGTAATTTCTTGCTTTGTGCGTCTTTGCAAACGCTTCCTTGATGATTTCCGGCGTGAGACCGTGAATCTTCAGGTCCATCTGAATGGCGGTGATGCCCTTCTTTGTACCGGCAACCTTAAAGTCCATATCGCCGAAGAAATCCTCAAGGCCCTGAATATCGACCATGGTCATCCAGCGGCTGCCCTCGGTGATGAGGCCGCAGGAAATACCGGCGACCGGCGCTTTAATCGGCACGCCTGCGTCCATCAACGCCAGCGTAGAGCCGCAGATGGAGCCCTGAGACGTGGAACCGTTAGAGGAAAGCACCTCGGAAACCAGACGGATGGTATACGGGAACTCCTCGACCGGTGGGATAACCGGCACAAGTGCACGCTCTGCCAGAGCGCCGTGACCGACTTCACGTCTGCCCGGGCCTCTGGAGGGCTTCGTCTCGCCTACGGAGTAGGACGGGAAGTTGTAGTGGTGGATGTAGCGCTTGGACTCTTCGTCGTCGATGCCGTCGAGGAGCTGGTTGTCACGCGTAGAGCCGAGCGTTGCAACGGTAAGCACCTGCGTCTGGCCGCGGGTGAACATGCCGGAGCCGTGTACGCGCGGCAGCAGACCGACTTCTGCGGCAAGCGGACGGATCTCATCCATACCTCTGCCGTCAACACGCTTCTGCTCGTCGAGCAGCCAGCGGCGGACAACGAACTTCTGCGTCAAATACATGCACTCGTCGATTTTTGCCGCCTGATCGGGGTAAATTTCGTCGAAGTGCTCGTGCACTTTTTCGTAAACAGGCTTGAGTCTCTCGTCGCGGACGGTCTTGTCATCCGTATCGAGTGCGGCCTTCACGTCATCAATGGCGAAATCGCGGATTTCTTCGAACATCTCCGGGTCCGGCTTATTGGACGGGTAAGAGAACTTCTCTTTGCCGATCTCCCTCTGGATACCCTTGATGAACTCAATGATTTTCTGGTTTTCCGCATGGCCTGCCATAATGCCGTTGAACATATCCTCGTCGGACACTTCGTTTGCACCGGCTTCGATCATTGCGATGCGCTCATCGGTGGAAGCGACGGTAACAGCCATCTGGGAGAGCTTTCTCTGCTCTGCCGTCGGGTTGATGATGAACTCGCCATCGATGAGGCCGACGGAAACGCCGCTGATGGGGCCGTCCCACGGAATGTCGGAGATGGACAGCGCGACGCTGGTGCCGACGAGTGCGGCAATCTCCGGGGAGCAATCCGGGTCAACGGACATGACGGTGCAGACGATGGAAACATCGTTGCGCATGTCCTTCGGAAACAGCGGGCGGATGGGGCGGTCGATCATACGGCAGACAAGAATCGCCTTATCGGTCGGGCGACCCTCACGCTTTAAGAAAGAGCCCGGAATCTTGCCGACGGAGTAGAGCTTTTCCTCGAAGTCAACGGAAAGCGGGAAAAAGTCGATGCCGTCACGCGGCTTTGCGGCAGCGGTGGCTGCCACGTGGATGGTGGTCTCACCGTAACGGACAAGGCACTCGCCGTTTGCAAGCTGTGCCATTTTACCGGTTTCGATCTTCAGCGGGCGTCCGGCAAATTCCGTTTCAAATACTCTGAAATTTTCAAACATAAAGGTTATTTTCCTTCCCCCCGAAAGCCGGGATTTTCCGACTCCGCAGACCGTTTAACAATTAAACCGACGCACACGTGTTTTACGACCTGTATGCGCCCGTTTCACTGCTAAACAGCCCTTGGAATCATTTTGTGCAGATATTAAATCAGCTGCGCGGGTCGCGCGCAGCTGAAAAAAGACAAAAAATTACTTACGGATACCGAGTTCTGCAATGATTGCTCTGTAACGCTCGATGTCAACCTTAATGAGGTAGTTGAGAAGGCTTCTTCTCTGGCCGACCATCTTCAGCAGGCCGCGGCGGGAGTGATGATCCTTCTGGTTGGTACGGAGGTGCTCGGTGAGGTCGTTGATTCTCTTAGTGAGAACGGCGATCTGAACTTCCGGGGAACCCGTGTCGCCCTCATGGCGTGCATACTTCTTGATGATCTCTGTCTTTTCGCTCTTCAGCATTGTGTTTTCCACCTTTTCTAAAATATTTTGCCGCGCTCACAGGTCTGGGTCGGTGTTATCCCTGCGGAGATGTCTCCCAAAAGGGTTAGTCCCTGATCCGAGGACGGGCACTTTGAAAGTATAGCATAATTCTTCAAAGTTTGCAAGCGGTTTTTCCTCTGCGGCGCAGATTTTTCGTTCCGTACAAAATGACGAAAACGTCCGGCCCAAAACCGACTTTTTCACGGCTCTTCCTGCCTTTTTTGCGAAACTCGGACATTTTCGACATGGTGCATCTTGACAAGCTTTTGAAATCCGTATACTATTAAACAGTTAATTATCGAAACGACCGTGCAAAAGCAAGTTTACCCGTGAAAGACTGAACACAAACGACGCGAAAAGGCATTATGGGCGCGGAAGTTTTTCCGCCGGAGAAAGGATATTTTTAATGAGCAAAATTGCAGTTGTTACCGATACAAACAGCGGCATCACCCGCGAGGAAGCGAAAAAGCTGGGCGTTTATCTTCTGCCCATGCCGTTCATCGTAGACGGCACGGAGTATTTTGAGGGCGTTACCTGCACGTATGAGCACTTCTTTGAGATGCTGGAAGCCGGTGCAGAGGTCTCCACCTCTCAGCCCTCGCCGGAATCCCTCACGGCGATGTGGGAGGAGGCGCTCGCGACGCACGATTCCGTTGTGCACATTCCGATGTCTTCGGCACTGAGCGGCTCCTGCGACACTGCAAAGGCACTCGCCGCGGAATACAACGGCCGCGTATGCGTTGTGGACAACAAGCGCATTTCCATCACGCAGCGCGAATCCGTTCTGGACGCGCTGACGCTGGCCGAAAAGGGTCTGCCCGCTGCCGAAATCTGCGTGCAGCTTGAAAACACCGCGTATAGCGCGAGCATTTACCTTGCTGTGAATACACTGGAGCTCTTAAAAAAGAGCGGCCGTGTGACGCCGGCCGGGGCGGCGCTCGCGACGCTGCTGGGCCTCAAGCCCGTTTTGCAGATTCAGGGCGGCAAGCTGGACGCTTACGCGAAGGTGCGCGGCATGGCAAACGCCGAAAAAACGATGCTGAAGGCGCTCGAAAAAGACCTGCAAACGCGTTTTGCGGGCAAAAAGGTGCACATTGCGGCGGCGTACTCCGGCGACATCAAGCCCGCGCTCGAGTGGCGCAAGACAATACGCAAGTATTTTGATGACAACAGCATTGAGCTTTACAAGCTCCCCATCAGCATTTGCTGCCACGTCAGCTCCGGCGTAAAAGCGCTCGGCTGCTTTGAATATTTTGAGTGATTTTTGCGTTTACATACAAAACCCTCGCTGTGTTCGTTTGAAGCACAGCGAGGGTTTTCTTATTTATGTTCAAGCATTTCAATGCTTGCGGCACGGTTATGGAGGCTGCCAAGCAGGCCTTTGAGGCTTAAAATGCGGAAAAGCAACTGTTCGCGCTCGGTGAGCGGCGTTTGAAACGCGGCTTTGACGTCTTCGGTCGTTTTGCCGCAGTACCGCTCGAACGCTTCCGGCGTGATACCCAGCATTTCGATGAGGGCGTCGATGTCGTCAACGACGGTTTTTACATCGGCGTTTTTGCCGCTCTGCGCCAAAGAGAGGTACTCCATGAGCCAATCGAAATACATGGTTCCCTTTATGCTGCCCGACGCGGATTCCAAAAGCGCATCGAGCGTTTCGGCATCGCAATGCGCGATGGTTTTGAATGTTTCAAACCCGAGTCCTGTTTTTTCGCGGCAGGTTTTTTCCCATTCTTTCATGTCGATTTGGGTGAGCATGTGCGGGGGCCTCCTTTTCAAACGCTTCAAACAGCGTTCTTGCGGTTTTTTCGTTCAGGCTGATCTCCGCTTTCAGCGCGTCTAAATCGGGAAACTTTTTTTCGTCCCTGACAAAGCTCAAAAGTTCCAGACGCAGTGTTCTGCCGTACAAGTCGCCGCCTGTGAAATCGGGCATCCAGGTTTCGGAAAGCGCGTGGTCGGAGCCGACGGTGGGCTTTACGCCGACATTCGTCACGCCGCAGTAGGTTTTGCCGTCCACATACACGGCGGAGGCGTACACGCCGAAGCGCGGCAGCACGAAGCGCGGCGGGAAATTCTGGTTAATGGTCGGCGTGCCGATGGTATGACCGATGTGGTTGCCGTGCACGACCTCAAAGCAGAAGCCGAACGGTCTGCCCAGCATGGCGGTGACGTCTTCCATCTCGCCGTTTTCAATCGCTTTACGGATGCGCGTAGCGCTGACCCGCTCACCTTTATATTCCACTGTGGGCACGACGTGCATTTCGCCGCCGTGGGCTTCGCAGAGCTTTTTCAGCCACTCCGTGTCGCCCGCCGCGAACTTACCGAAGCGGAAATCCGCGCCACAGGCGATGCGCTTCGCGTTCAAACCGAAGCGCAGAAGGTTTGCAAAGCGCTCCGCGGGCCACTCTGCGACCTGTGCAAAATCCGGCATGATGACACACTCCACGCCCCAGCTTTCCAAAATGCGCATGCGCTCCTCAACGGTGGTGAGATAGCAGCAGGTACCTGTAAGGTACTCCGCGGGGTTATCCCGAAACGTGAAAACAACGGGTGTGAGCCCGCTTTCCACCGCCGTGCGAATGACCTTATAATGCCCGATATGCAGGCCGTCAAACGCGCCGAGCGCGACCGCCGTTTTTTTCTCGCCGATGAACTTTCGTATTTCTTCCGTATTGCGAATGACGTGCATGTGCCGATTCCCTCTCATTTTTCTGAAAATGACTTAACGTATTTGAATTCTCCGTTTTCCGCGCGGGCGAGTCCCAAGAACTTCTCGCCGTCTTCGTACAGCGCGACCTGCGTGCCCTCCGGCATGGCGATCTTCGGTGCACGGCAGCGCGAAATTGTGAGTGCACCGCCGTTTAAATATCTTTGTGCCTGCGCCGGTGTGACAGATACGGCAGTGAGCATCGAAAAGAGCTTTTCCACGGGGCGAAGAATTTCATCAAAGCTTTCCCCGTTTTCTTTCATCGCCTTTAATGTATCAAGCGAAACGGCGTCTGCGAGCGTAAAGCCGCACGCTGCTGTTCTTCTGAGCGCCGTCATGGCACCGACCGTGCCGCATTTTTGGGCAATGTCTTCGATCAACGTGCGGATATACGTGCCTTTCGAGCACGTGACGTGCAGCTTGCCGGTTTTTTCATTCTCGTTATATTCGAGCAGCGTGAGCTCCGCAATATGTACGGGCCGCGCTTCGCGCTCTACTTCGATGCCCTGCCGCGCGAGCTTATATAATCTCTGTCCGTTGACGGAGACAGCGGAATACATAGGCGGCACCTGTAAAATATCGCCGCGAAAAGAATCCAGTGCAGTTTCGAGCGCAGCTCTTAAAACGGGGGTTTCATCCGTTTTGATGACTTCGCCGGTCACGTCGCCGGTGGTATACGCTTCGCCAAACCGAAAAGACGCTTCGTAGGTCTTTGCGGTTTCCGGCAGAAGCGACACGGCTTTTGTGGCGCGGCCGAGCAAAAGCGGCAGAACGCCTGTTGCCATGGGGTCTAATGTGCCCGTGTGGCCGATGCGCCTTTCGCGCGTCAACCCGCGCACGACCGCCACGGCGTCAAACGACGTGAAGTCCTGCGGTTTATCCAAAACGATGATGCCTTCCATGCTGCCTCCGTATTACCAGCCCGCCTCTTCCACGAATTTGTAGAAGTCCTTTTCCGCGTCTTTGTCTTCTGCGCGGATGGTGCCGACGGTCTCGGTATAAATGATGTATTCCTCTTCGCCGTCCAAATCAAACAGCGTATCGCACAAATTCTGGTCGTATGCGCCGATGCCGCAGGTGCCGAGATTTAAAGCACTGCACGCAAGATACAGGTTTTCGCCCACGTGGCCCATATCAACAAGGGAACCTCTGTGGCTGAAAATGCCGTAGCGCCACTCTGTGCGGTACGGCACGAACGACCAATAGAACACAACGCTCGACTTTTTCACCCAGTGCTGATCGCACAGGGACTTGTCGATGACATCTTCGATGTTTTCCACCTCACCGAGATACTCGAGCTGATTTTCGAGCGGCAGATAGTGGTATTTGCCGGGCTTTAAGCCCTCTACACGGCGCACGAGCAGGTATGTTTCAAACGGATGTCTTGCGCCGCCGCACGGCACGGTACGCAGCGTTGCATACTTTTTGCCGCGGATACCCTTTACGCCCTGCGTTGCCCAAAGTAAAAACGAAAGCTCCAAAAGGGACAGGTTCTCTTCCGTATAAACGCGGGAAGAGCAGCGGTTGAAAATGACGTTTAAGAGGTCTTTTTCGAGGCCAAGCGGCTTAAAATCGCGCGGCAGGTCGATACGCGCATCGCTCACCGGCGCTTTCGTCAGCGGCGGCTGCGGCAGCATTTTCTGCTGGTCGGTCTTGTAGCCCTCCGGCTCGTCGCTTGCATCTTGCTTTAAAAAGCCACGTCGGCTTTCTGTGATGGCGCGAATTTCTTCGGGTGTTAATTCTTTCATGTGAACTTCTCCCATCTGATTTACAGCTGAATTAAATTGCCGATTTTCACTTATTTTCGAGCGCTTTGATGGCTTCGCCGCAGGCGGCTACCACGCGCGCTTTTACGTCTTCAAGCTCGCCCGTAAGGGAGCAGCCTGCCGCACCCTTGTGCCCGCCGCCGCCGAATTTGGCGCAGACGACGGACGCGTCCGCGGGGTTCGTGGCACGCATGGAGACCTTCCAAACGCCCCCTTCACGCTCGCGCAGCGTAAAGCCCAGCAGAACTCCCTCCACCTGGCGCACCATGGCGGAAACGCCGTCGAGATCGTCTTCGGAAGCGCCGGTCTCTGCGATGACGTCATTCGTCAGGCAAAACACCGCGCACTTACCGTCACAGTGGAACTCCATGTCGCCGTACAGGCGTTTCAGCAGCGCTACGGCAGCGCGGCTTTTGGTATCAAACATCAGGCGGTTGATCTCCGCGGCGTTCGCGCCATGCTCCAAAAGGTCCGCCGCGATGCGGTACGTGTTTGCAGAAGCGTTCGGGTAGCGGAAGCAGCCCGTATCGGTGGAAATGCCCGTATAAAGGCAGTCCGCGATCTTCGGCGTGACCTCCGCGCCGAGCGCCGGAATTAAACGCGCGATGAGCTCGCATGCCGCGCCTGCGGTGCCTTCTACCCACGTTTCTTTGGCAAACGGACGGCAGGACGCGTGGTGGTCGATGGCAAAATCCGTTTTGTCGCCGTAGGGCTCCAAAGAGCCGAGCAGCGTTTTATCGGCCACATCAACCGTCACGATATGCTCCGGCTCGAACTCGCCGTATTCGATGCCCTCAAAAAGGTATGTGAATTTCGGCGGCACGGGGTCTGCACAGCGGAACATGACCGATTTTCCGAGCGCGATAAGCGCGCGGCTGAGCGCCGAAGCGCAGCCGAGCGTATCGCCGTCCGGCGAGCGGTGGCTGAGGATCAAAATTTTGTCTGCGCCGCGCAGGAAATGTACGGCATCTTCCAGATTTGCCATAAGCGTGACCAAGCTTTCGGGCGGAATTTACGCCCAAAAGCACTCCTTTCTTTGAATCTTTACGGGAAGCTTATTTTTTCTCGTTTTCAAGGTCGTGCAGAATGCGCGAAATGTTGGCGCTGTACTCAATGGAATCCGTCGCCTTAAAGATCATTTCCGGCACATGGCGCAGCTTTAAGCGGTTTCCGAGCTCGCGGCGTACATAGCCCGCGGCGCTTTTAAGACCCTTAACGGCATTTTCCGCCGTCTCCATGCCCTCCATGGCGCTGACATACACTGTGCAGTAGGAAAGGTCGTTTGTGACCTCCACACGCACCACACTCAGCATGCAGCCGCTGACGCGCGGATCCTTGAGTTCTCTTAAAATAGCGGAAACCTCACGGCGGATGTCCTCCGTGGTTCTGCCCAATTTATAACTCGGCATCGTTTATTCTCCTTTCTCTTCCGGCAGGAAGCGCGCGGAAACGAGCTCCGCTGCAACTTTAAAGCCCGCCTTCAGACTTTCTGTTTCGATCCACTCGCCGCGCGTGTGCTCACCGGCGCCGATGCAAAGACCGATTGCCGCGGCAGGAATGCCGTTTGCAAGCGGGATGTTGCAGTCTGTGGAGCCGGCATACACGCCCGGGCGCGTGCCGAAATGGTTTTCCACCGCGTCCGCGCACTGTGTTAAAAGTGCGGTCTGACGCGGGTCGTGATTTTCTTTGTTGCCGCAAGGGCGCTCGCCGAGCAGCTCTGCCGTGACGTCTACGCCCTCTGCTTTAAATTCTTCCAGTATTTTCTCAAAATATGCCTTGGCATCCATAAGGCACGCGTAATCGTCCGAGCGCATTTCGTACAGCATTTCCGCCTGTGCCGCGATGCTGTTGACGGTCGTGCCGCCCGAGATCGTACCGACGTTGAATGTCGTTTTCGCGCTGCCTGCGGGAATTCTGTATTGATAGAGCTCCGTGATGATGGCAGAAAGGCGCTCAATGGCGTTTACGTTTCCGAAATCGGCAAACGAGTGACCGCCCGTGGTCTTCACCATGACCTTGTAGCGCAGAGAGCCGACCGCCATGCCGACGATGCCGTCAAGGTAACCATCAAATGAAATGACCTGCTCTATGCGCTTGCCGTACCGTGCGTTTAAAGCGCGGCTGCCTTTTAAATTACCGAGGCCTTCCTCACACGAGTTCATGACAAATACAATGCCGCCGTTCGTTTTCGGCTTTTCGTTTGCGACATAAGCCGCCATAAGCATAAGCAAAGCGACGTTCGCGGTGTCGTCACCCACAGCGGGGCAGAACCACTTGCCGTCCTTTTCGGTCAGTTCAAGGGGCACAGACTCCGGAAAAACCGTGTCGATATGCGCCATGAAAATGGCGACGGGCACATCGTTTTCGGCGTTATATTCGTAAATGACGTTTTTCGCTTCATCGATAAAAGCGTTTTCCGCGCCGTGGTCCATAAGCCACGCTTTGCAGAATGCGGCACGATTTTCTTCGTGGTGGCTCGGCGACGGGATCAAGCACAGCGTGCGCAGCAGCTCCAGCGCCGTTTGGTGATTCGCGAGAACGTATTCGTTCAAATTCATAGGGAATGCCTTTCTAAAGCAAAGCCGCGTCCCGCGATGGGGACGCGGCTGAACCGACTTTTAGTCTCTGTACTCTTCCATTTCGTAGGCTTCGAGGATGTCGCCCAGCTTGATGTCGCTGAAGCGCTCCAGCGTGATGCCGCAGTCGTAGCCGTCCTGCACTTCCTTCACATCGTCCTTGAAGCGGCGCAGGGAAGCAATCTTATCATCGGCAACGATGATGCCGTCACGCACAAGGCGCACCTGCGCGCCGCGCACGATCTTACCGGAAGTGACGTGACCGCCGATGACCATGCCGACGTTCGTGATCTTGTAGACCTCGCGGCACTCTGCCTTGCCGAGGAACACTTCGCGGTACTTCGGTGCGAGCATGCCCTTCATAGCGGATTCGATCTCTTCGATGCAGTCATAAATGATACGGTAGAGGCGCATATCGACACCGTCGCGCTTTGCGTTCTCTTCCGCGACCGGGTCCGGGCGGACATTGAAGCCGACGATGATGGCGTTCGAGGCGTTTGCCAGCATAACATCGCTTTCGCTGATTGCACCGACCGCGCCGTGAATGACATGCACGCGCACTTCGTCGTTGGAGAGCTTCTCGAGGGACTGACGGACAGCTTCAACAGAGCCCTGCACATCGGCCTTGACGATGACCTTGAGCTCCTTCATCTCGCCTTCCTTCATCTGCTCGAAGAGGTTATCCAGCGTGACCTTTGTCTGGGAGTTGAACATCTCTTCCTTCTGCTCGGTAAGACGCTGCTCAACGAGCTCACGTGCCAGACGCTCGTCGGAAACGGCGTTGAACGTATCGCCGCCGACCGGCACTTCGTTGAGACCCGTGACCTCAACCGGCACGGACGGACCTGCGCTCTTTACACGCTCGCCACGCTCGTTCATCATGGCGCGAATACGGCCGACCGTGGTACCTGCGACCACGATGTCGCCGGTATGCAGCGTACCGTTCTGCACGAGGACGGTCGCAACCGGGCCGCGGCCCTTATCGAGGCGCGCCTCAATGACGGTGCCCTTTGCGGCACGGTCCGGGTTCGCCTTGAGCTCCTTCATTTCCGCAACGAGCAGAATCATTTCAAGGAGATCATCGATACCCATTTTGGTGTGTGCGGAAACCGGGATGCACGGCACGTCGCCGCCCCACTCTTCCGGCACGAGCTCGTATTCGGTGAGCTGCTGCTTGACGAGATCCGGGTTTGCGGCCGGTTTATCCATTTTGTTGATGGCAACGATGATGGAAACGCCCGCTGCCTTAGCGTGGTTGATGGCTTCTACCGTCTGCGGCATGATGCCGTCATCGGCTGCGACGACCAGCACGGCGATATCCGTAACCATGGCGCCTCTTGCACGCATGGTGGTGAAGGCGGCGTGGCCCGGCGTATCAAGGAACGTAATGTCCTTGCCGTCGATATTGACGCGGTATGCGCCGATGTGCTGCGTGATGCCGCCGGCTTCGCCCGCGGTAACGTTTGCGTGGCGGATGGCGTCCAGAATGGAGGTCTTGCCGTGGTCAACGTGACCCATGACAACGACGACCGGTGCGCGCGGCACAAGGTTTGCATCGTCGTCTTCGCTGTCGTCGATGATGCGGTCTTCGATGGTGACGACGACCTCTTTTTCGACCTTTGCGTGGAACTCATCGGCAATGAGTACGGCGGTATCAAAATCGATGGTGTCGTTGATGGTAGCGAAAACGCCGTTTGCCATGAGCTTCTTGATGACTTCGGCGCTCGTTGCCTTCAGGCGGAGGGCAAACTCGCCGACGGTAATCTCATCCGGCACGGTGATGGTGATGGCCTTCGCCTTGCGTTCCGCCGCGATGCGGTTGAGTCTTTCCGCTTCCGTCTCGCGCTTTGCGCTGCGCGGCTTGCCGCGGCGCTGGCTCTTCTGGTTGATCTTCTGCTTTGCGGCAACGGTGTCGTTCTTCACCTTGTCGTACGCCAGACGGTCGTACTTTTCGTTGTACTTGTCGATGTTGACGTTGACCGTTCTGGTATCGACCACGCGGCGGCGCGGAGCTTCGCTTGCGGCCTCCTGTGCCGGAGTGTTGTTGCTCGGCTGGTTGTTCTGCGCAGGACGCTGCGGCTTATTCTGCTGCGCGTTCTGGTTTCTGCTATTGCCGTTATTGTTGCGGCGGTCGTTATTTTTGTTGCGATTATTATTGTTATTCACGTTCTGCTTCTTCGGCTCCTGCGTGTTCTTAGCGGTTTTTTCGCTCGGCTTTTCCGCTGTTTTCTCGGCCGGCTTTTCTTCGGTCTTTGCCGCATTGCGCGTTGCAAAGTACGCGTCAAAGTTCTGTGCGGCATGATCCTGCGTGAAGCGGTCAAAAACGATATCGAGCTCGTTTTCTTCTAACGCCGTCATGTGCTTTTTCGGCTCTTTCACATACTTGCCGAGGATATCCAGCACTTCTTTGTTCGGCACATCCAGATCCTTTGCCACATCATGCACTCTGTATTTAATCATCATATACGCATTTCCTCTCTTTCTCCGTCTGCGATGAGCTGCTTCAGTTTTTCCGCAAATCCGCGGTCACACACGGCAAGCACACCGGCCTTTTTGCCGATGGCTGCGGAAATTTCTTCCATGGTAAACGCAGGCTCCAAAACGGATACATGATACTTTTCCGCTTCAAAGCGCACGTTCTTCTTCGTTTTGTCCGAAAGGTCTGCGGCAAGGATCACAACGCCGCACGCGCCGCTGCGCATGGCTTCCACGGCGGTATCAAAACCCCAGTTGAGCTTTCCCGCACGTCTTGCAAGGCCCAAAGCGGACAGTGCTCTGTTCATTTTTGCGCCTCGCCCGCCTTTCCTTTCACATCTGTACACAGCTCCTGATACATGGCGTCATACACGGCGTCTTCAATTTTGCAGGAGAACGCGCGTTCAAAGCGCCGCGCCTTCTGTGCCTTTTTCAGACACTCGGGGTCCCTGCAAACGTACGCGCCGCGGCCGGGCTTGCGGCCTGTAAGGTCCAAAGAGACCTCGCCGCCTGTCTGCACGCCGTTCTCATCTTCCTTAACGGGGGCGCGCACCACGCGCACCAGTTCCTTTTTCGGCTTCATTTCACCGCATCCCGCACACATACGGAGCGGTATTTTCTTTTGTTTCACGCTGTATCACGTTCCTTTCTGCGAGATGCAAGTTTCAAAAAAGCTTACGCTTCCTCTTCTTCGCCGAAGAAGCCACTTTCCGGCTTAATGTCGATCTTCCAGCCGGTCAGCTTAGCCGCAAGGCGGGCGTTCTGGCCCTTGTTGCCGATGGCGAGGGAAAGCTGGCTGTCCGGCACGGTAACCTTGCAAACGTGGGAACCGTCCTCTGCCGTTTCAACGGAAAGTACGGTCGCCGGTGCAAGCGCCGCTGCAATGAACTTTGCCGGGTCTTCGCTGTAGTCGACAATGTCCATCTTCTCGCCGCCAAGCTCGTTGACAATGTCGGAAACACGCGTGCCGCGCGTACCGATGCAGGCACCCACAGCGTCTACGTCCGGGTTATGGGACATAACGGCGATCTTCGTTCTGGAGCCGGCCTCGCGGGCAACGGCTTTGATTTCTACGGTGCCGTCGAAAATTTCCGGCACTTCCTTCTCAAACAGGCGGCGGATAAGATCCGGGTGCGTGCGGGAGATGATGGCCTTCGGGCCCTTTTCGGTCTCCTTAACGTCTACAACGTAGACCTGTACGTGGTCGCCTTCCTTGACGTTTTCGGTACCGACCTGCTCTCCCTTCGGCAAAATGGCTTCTGCCTTGCCGATCTTCAGGGACAGCGCACCGGTCTTCGGGTCTACACGCTCTACAAGGGCGCTGACGAGTTCCTGATGGCGACCCTTGAATTCCTGCATCATCTGGTCGCGCTCGCTGTCACGGATGCCCTGACGGATGATGTTTCTTGCGGTCTGCGCTGCCACACGGCCAAACTGTTTTGTATCGAGACGGTGGCGTACAAAGCCGCCAATCTCCGCGCGCGGGTCGTACTGCTTGACGATCTCAAGTGCAATCTCGCGGTTCGGGTTTTCCACTTCTTCTACAATCTCCTTGCGCAGGAACACGTCAAACTTGCCGCTTTCCGGATCCATGTCGATGACAACGTCTTCGTTGCCATAGCTGTTCTTGCAGGCGGTGGCAATGGCCTTCTTAATCTTATCGATCATGAAATCGACCGGGATGCCTTTTTCCGCTTCAAGGAGCTTCAGAGCCTCAAACAGCTCCTTGCCGTCATTGTTCACTTCTTTTTTCTGCGCTGCTTTTCTTGCCATTTTTCAAATTACCTGCCTTCCGGTATTATTCTTTCAAATTTTTGTATTATAAACGGGAGCCTTCCCGGATCAGTCATAATCTTCGATGAGGTTGACGCTGGCACATTCTTTTCTGGTGAACGTGACCGTGGTATCCTCCTCGGTGATGACCTCAAAATCGCCGTTTTCGGCAACGTCGATGAGGATGCCCTCGAGCTCGCGCACGCCGTTTTCAAGCGGGCGAATGAGCTTTACGCGCACCGGCGCTTCAAGGAAAGCCTCAAAGTGCTCCGGGCGGGTGAGCTTGCGGTTGATGCCGGGCGAGGAGACCTCCAAGGTATATTCCTGCGGAATGGGGTCTTCGCTGTCCAGCACGGGGTTGATGGCGTGGGTGAGATCTACACAGTCGTCGATGCCTACGCCGCCTTCCTTGTCAATAAAAATGCGCAGATACCAATCCGCGCCCTCTTTCGTGAACGTAACGTCCCAGATTATGAGCCCAAGCTCCTTTGCGAGCGGCTCTGCCAGCGCGCGCACGATCTCCGTGGTGCTGCCTTTCTTTTTCTCTGCCATACGCAGCTTCCTTTCTCCGCCCGCTTTTCGGCGGCTGTGTCTGTTTTGGATATACACCCTAATACAAACAAAAGAGCGGGTCGCCCCACTCTTTCATCATCCTACTATCTTACCGTAAAGATTATACCACAGCGCCGCTTTTTTTGCAAGGAGAAAAACAAAGTTTTCCGCACAAATACGGGTGTGTTTTTACGTTTTGGCACGGCATTTTTCACAGGCTGTTTGCCCCTGCCGCGCAAAACAACGTCCGTGCGCTTTATTTCCCGAAAAACACAAAAACGGACGCGCCGCCTTTTTGCGGTCACGTCCGTCGTTTGTGCTTATTTTATTCCGCTGCGGATTCAAGCTCGGAGGTCGCGCTCTCTTCCTCATCGCCCTTTACGGGCTTATTCTGCGCGATGACTTCCTTTGCTTCCAGAACCTTCTGGATATCGCTCATGCGCACGGAGCCGGTCGGCTGATCGTTGAGTGTGGCAACGGCGCGGCGCTCGGATGCCGGGTCTGCGTAGAACTTAATCTCCTCGCTCTTTCTGCCGTCGAAGAAATCGTACTTGATTGTGAGGATCGGGTCGCCCTGCGGCTCCTGAATGTCCTCGTTCAAAACGGAGATGGCGAGCAACATCTGGTAGAACGGTTGGTAGTAATCGTAGTTGATTTCCTTGCCGTCCTTCGAGACTTCCAAATCGTAGAATGTGTTCGTCTCGGTGGATTTCTCCTCGTTCTCGATGCGGGTCACGTCGTAGACATCCGTACCGGTGGACGAGGTGAGGGTCACGCGGGAAACGCTCTTGATGTACGGCAGGCGCACGAAGCCGTCGCGCAGGGAATACACTTCAATATTCACCCAAGAGGTCACGGCGCTGTCCGTGATGGTGTAGATCGTTGTGTCGTCGTCCACCATCATGCTGTACAGGTCGCCGGTCTTATCGCCGAGCTTGATGACATGATGCTCATCGTTCATCGTGTAATCGCACACAGCGACCGGGTTATCCAGACCGTACTTTGCGATGTCTTCTTCCGTAGCGTGTACGGCGAGGACACCGGCAGCCGTCACGTTTTGCAGCTGCTCCACAAAGTCGTCGATCTTGCCGGAGTTCATGCCGGCGTAAATCGGCTCTGTGATGTCGTACGCGAGCACTTCGTCATCGGAAAGACCGAACTGAATTTCTTCCGGATAGTTCTGACCGGAAAGGTGCAGGCTGTTGATTTCGCTTGTGCTGTCCGTCTCGGTGCCGTCCGTCGCAGTGATGGTCGGCGTCGGAATTGCGATGAGAGACTTATTGAGGAAGTCGTACTTAGACTGCTTCAAATACGTGGAAACGGGCACGATGTACACTTCGCCCTCATACAGCATGTAAGAGCCGGAGGATTCACCGGCCTTATTGCCGACTGTGAACGTCTGGGACGTGCCGTCCGTGTAGTTCATGGTGATCTTGTAGCCTTCGCCGCTGCCGAGACCGTACTCGGAGAGGTCCTCTACCTCACCGATCTTCTTCGTCGGCGTGACGGAGTATAGGCGGTCCGCAAGGCTCTTTACGTTCGAGTAGAGCACGTCAAGGTCGTCCCAGCCTTCAATGGTGAACGTCTGCTCGGTGTCGCCGCTCGAGGTGGTCGTTTCCGTCGGGATGATCGTATAGCTGTCGTCCGCGGCGAGGTCTTCAATGCCGATGTTCTTCACTTCTTCGGCGGTCTTATCGATCAGTGCGGGCTCCGTGCTCTCGGAAACGGTGCTGGAACTATTTGCGTCGTCTTCACTGTCCTTCGGAGACGTGAGGATCAGCGCTGCGGCAGCCGCGCCCAGCACGATGAGCACAACGAGCGTGATGATAATGTATTTTGTGGTTTTCTTCATGGGAAGCAGGTTCCTTTCTTCGACTTACAGATGTCTTCTTCTGAGGAAGATGACAAGGCCGATGACAAGGACGGCAACCGGCACCACAATGGTGAACAGGCCAAGACCGATGGTCTGGATGACCGCGGAGGAAGCGCTGATATCAAGTGTGTTCGTCTGGGTCTGGTTGACAACGAGGCCCACGCGGGTATCGGTCGTGCCGGTGAGGTTCTTAATGAAGTCCAGCGTATAGTCCTTATTGCCGAAGGTAGAGTTGCCGAGGAAGGTGCTGAGGTAGCCCATGGAGTTGCCGTCTACCACAACATTCGCGCAAATCTTGCCTTGATTATCCATGTAGCGCTGTGCAAGACCGGTGATGGTGTAGGTATCGGTGTTCGGGTTTTCCTCAACCTCCTGTGTGGTCGTGAGGTAAGCGGTGTCGCTCGTCTCCAAAATGGAATACGTGGCGATGTCGTTGTTGGAGGTAAACAGGCGCTTTACCGGTGCTGCGGCGGCGGCAATGACGTTATTATACGTACCGCTGAGCACTTTATCGGTGACATTTGCAAAAAGATAAGCCGGGGAAGCGTTCTGCGTGGTGAGCACGTTGTTCATGTCGCTCTCGAACAGCACACCGGTCTGCGGCTCAAGACCCCACTCTGCAAGGAAGGACTTGAGGTTCGGCATGTCTGCCCAGCTCTGGGTCGGGTATGCCGTGACATACAGCGTTCTGGAGGAAGCCATTTTCTCATCGTCGAGATACGCTTCAAGCTTAGAAAGTTCTTCGGAGGTGTAGTCCGTGGTCGGCGTGCCGAGCACAACAACGGAAGCGTCTTCCGGGATGTCGTCCGTCAGCATATTGAACTCTTTGACTTCAAAGTTGTTGTCGTTGAGCATGCCGGTGAACGTGGAAAGGTTATCGGAAACGGTGAGCATTTCGTTGTGGCCCGTTGCGAATGCGACGACCGGAACGGTATCGAGATTGACGAGGTATAAGGCGTTTGCAAGTGCGCCGTCGACCTTGGAATAATAGTTATACTGCTGGGTGGAAGAATCCTGCTGGATGCTGAACAGGTCGGTAACGGCGAGCGTCTTGTGGCGCTTATCCGTCTTGACCATAACCTTGCCGGTCGTCAGGGAATCTTCCGCATACTGGCTGATGAACTGCGGGTTCATATCCGGGTCGATGTACTCGACTTTGATCTTGTCGTTCAGCTCATGCAGACGGTCTGCGAGGTTCGCGACCTGACTGTACTTTAAGCTGTAATTGGAATAGACCTCATCGCCGCGGATCGCGTCCTCGGAGCCGATGATGTAAATGGTCGTTTCGTTGACGATCTCCTTTGCCACGTCCGTTGCTTCATCGCTCAGGGTATTGAGGCCCTCTTTCGTGAGGTCGAAGTTCATGGACGGAAAACGCGTGGTCAGCGCAGAGACCAGAACGTTGATGACGATAATCACGGCGATAAACACAACCGTGAACACAACGGCCAAAGAGCCGTGCTTGAATTTTTCTTTATGCACCGCGGTCTTTACTGCGGAAAAGTTCGGTTTCTTACTCATCTCTATGCTCCTCCCTTAGTTCCAGCGGCGGCTTTCCACCCTGCGGGCGGTCAGGAACACAAACACAGCCGCCACGCTGATGAAGTACACGCAGCTTGAAACGCTGAATATGCCCTGCGTGAAGGTATCATATCGCGAGGTGAACGAGATCCATGTGAGGATGGTGCCGATGAAGTTGCCGGAGAGCGCAGACGCAATCTGGTCGACGAACATCAGGAAAATGGCAATGACGAACGTGCCGATAGCCGCGATGACCTGGCTGATGGTGAGGCCGGAAATGAACACACCGATGGAGATCATAGCTGCGCCGTACAGCAGCGTGCCGATGTAGTTGCCAAAGAGAATGCCCCACGGGAACGCGGAGGAGAAAAAGCCCATCGTGATGGCCGGCAGCAGTGCCAGAGTGTTCGCGATGAAATACACGCCGAACGCCGCGAGGAACTTGCCCATAACGATGCCCGTCACGCTGACCGGCGCCGTGATGAGCGCCTGGTCGGTCTTATTCTTGCGGTCATCGCTCATGCTGCGCATCGTGATGATCGGCATAATCATCATGCTGAACATAAACATGGTGCTGAACACCTGCGTGATGTACGAGCTGGAGCCGATGGCCATAACCTGATAATAGAAGAAGCCGTAAAGCGCAAGCAGCGCCGCCACGACGACATAGCCGACCGGGGAAGCGAAGTACGCTCTCATCTCTCTTTTGAATATTGCTCTCATTTCTCTGCATCCTCCTTCGTTTCAGCCTCTTCGGGCTCAGATGCTTCGGTATTTTCGGGTTCTGTTTCCACTTCAACCTCAGGCTCTGCCGGAGCAGCGTGGGAAGCATCGCCGCTTGTAAGCTGCAGGAAGACTTCCTCCAGTGTGAGGTCTGTGTTTCTCAAAGCCAGCAGCGGCCAGCCCTTGCGGGTGAGCAGTGCAAACAGGTTGCGGCGCAGGTCGTAGTTCGGCTCGCCCTCGATGGAAATCTCGAAGACGCCCTTTTCCTTCTCGCCGAGGGAGTAAACCTCCACAATATGCTCCATGCCGCGGATGGCCTGCAGAATTTCGCTTTCCGGGCCGTCAATGCGCGCAATGATGCGGTGCTCTGCGGAAAGGTCGTGCGCCAACGTATCCGTTGCGCCGTCCGCCACAAGACAGCCGTTGTTCATGACAATCACGCGCTCGCACACGGCCTGCACTTCGGGCAGAATGTGGGAGGACAGAATAATCGTGTGGTTTCTGCCGAGGCTCTTGATGAGGTTGCGAATCTCGATGATCTGCTTCGGGTCAAGGCCGACGGTGGGCTCGTCCAGAATGAGGACAGGCGGATTGCCGAGCAGAGCCTGCGCAATGCCGACACGCTGCTTGTAGCCCTTAGACAGGTTGCCGATGAGACGAGTGTAGACGTTGTCAATCTTCGTCAGGCGGCAGATCTCGCCGATGTGCTGCTTGCGGTCGAGCTTGACGCCCTTCAGCTCATACATGAAGTTGAGGTACTCTTTGACCGTCATATCCATGTAAAGCGGCGGAAGCTCCGGCAGGTAGCCGATGAGCTTTTTCACTTCGTTCGGGTTTTCCAGGGTATTTTTGCCCTGTACCGTGACCGAACCGCTCGTGGCGGAAAGGTACCCGGTGATGATATTCATGGTTGTGGATTTACCTGCACCGTTCGGCCCGAGGAAGCCGACGATGGTGCCCTCTTCAACCGTGAAGCTGACATTGTTCAGCGCGGTATTTGTACCGTAGCGCTTCGTGAGGTTTTTGACCTCGATCATGTTTGATGACCATCCTTTCTCTGCGGGACGGAAATATGTACCCGGGAAATTCCCGTGCAAAGTCCTCCCCAATGGCGCCCGCGCAGCTGCGCGTCGCTCGAAACGGTTTTGAACATGCGGTGAACCTTTTGTGGAAAAAGGGAGACCGCTTCCGGAACCGTTTAGATCCTCTGTTTTGGGTTTCCGCGCCCCTATGCAGGGCAGCGGAAGCGCACAAATTATCATACCGCAGTTTTCGCCGTTTTGCAATAGCCATGCCGTATTTCGGGCAAAAAATTAAGTCAACACTGCATAAAGAACGTGCTTTGCGCAGTGTTGACTTAACAAAACAAACGATAACTTTAGTTATCCGCATTATAGCGGCTTTCTGTGACGGCTATGTGAAAAAACAATTTGCAAATATGAACAAAATGTGAACTCTTCACAAACCGTACACTGCCTGTACACACGCGGTATTCCAAAAAATCATTCGCCGCGCAGCAATGCGATCTCGGCGGGGATGTTCTCCGCACGGAACACGGCTGTACCTGCCACGGCAACGTCTGCACCGTTTTCGCGGCAGATGGGCGCGGTTTCACGGTTCACACCGCCGTCCACCTCTAAGATGAGCTCCGGGCGTTTTGCACGCAGCGCGCGCAGCTTTTCCATTTGATCAGCCATGAACTTCTGGCCGCCGAAGCCCGGCTCCACCGTCATGACGAGCACCATATAAAGGCGGTCGAGGTACGGGTACAGGCACTCAACGGGCGTGCCCGGCTTTAAAGACAACGCCGGCTTTACACCGTACTTTTCAATTTCGGTGATGGTTTCATCAATGTCGTCGTCGCACTCCACATGAAACGTGATGATCTCCGCGCCGGCCTCCGCAAACTGGCGGATATACTGCTTCGGGTGCGAGATCATGAGGTGCACGTCAAACGTGAGGTCGCTTAACGGGCGCAGTGCCTTGACGACATCCGGGCCAAAGCTAATGTTCGGCACGAAATGACCGTCCATAATATCGAGGTGCAGCCAATCGGCCGCGCTGACGGACTTTGCGCACTCGCCCATGCGGGTAAAGTCGCTTGCGAGCATAGAAGGTGCGATTTTCATTTTTACCACTTCTTTCTACGAGAAGAATTTTACGGGTTTCGCGTTTAAAAGTTATCTTTTTCGTCGTCCTTTTCCTGCATTTTATTCATGGCGGCTTCCGCTTTCCAGCCTCTGCGGTTCAGAATAAAGAACACGATTGCCAGCACAACGAGAACGATGAACGTGAGCACTTTTAATACGGCACCCGGTGTGCCCTGAAACACTTTCCAATCTGGGAAAAGCGAATCCAAAAGCCACCACACGCCAAGCACAAGGAAAAATCCGCCTGCAACGTAGAATATCTTATTCTCTTTCGACAGACGGAAAATCAAGATCAGTCCTGCAATAAGCCACATGGCAGCATATACATAACCCATGGTATCCTATCCTTTCTAAAGACATACGCCTTATCTTCTCTTTGTTGACCTGCTTTATTATAACGGATAGTGCCCCAAAATACAAGGAAATCCGCAGAAAATACACAAAATATCGGAATTCTCACATTTTATAACCGAAAATTTTTCCTTCTTCTCCTTTTGCGGAGTAATGAAGAATTTACGCTCCCCGCAAAACGCAAAAAGGCTGCCGGCAAAAGCCGACAGCCAATTTCACTGATTATATTGAGATCAGATCAGCTCAATGATCGCCATCTCAGCTGCGTCGCCGCGGCGCGGCCCGAGCTTCGTGATGCGGGTGTAGCCGCCGTTACGGTCAGCATACTTCGGAGCGATTTCCTTGAACAGCTTGTTCGTGACGCTTTCCTTGGTGATGAAAGCCATGACGTTTCTTCTGTTTGCAAGGGTATCTTCCTTCGCGATTGTGATCATCTTTTCAGCAAGAGCGCGGACTTCCTGTGCTCTTGTTGCAGTTGTCTCGATCTTTCCGTTCTCGAAGAAGAACGTAACGAGGCCGCGCAGCATAGCCAGTCTATGTGCAGTGTCTCTTCCGAGTTTTCTTGTTCCCGGCATGATTGTCACTCCTATCGTTTGGTAATGGTAATTAAATTATTCATCGTCCTTGCGGAGGCTGTAGCCGAGCTGCGCAAGCTTCCAGATGACTTCTTCAAGCGACTTGCGGCCCAGGTTTCTGACCTTCATCATGTCTTCTTCGGACTTTGAAACAAGGTCTTCCACCGTGTTGATGCCGGCGCGCTTTAAGCAGTTGAAGGAACGGACGGAAAGGTCCAGCTCTTCAATCGTCATCTTGAGCACCTGTGCATCATCGCTGCCGCTCTTCTCTACGATGGTATCCATCGCCTTACCCTTTTCGGAAAGGTCAACGAAGAGGTTCAGCTGGTCTGTAAGGATCTTGGCAGCGAGCGACACCGCCTCTTGTGCGGTAATAACTCCGTTTGTCCATACCTCAAGGGTCAGCTTGTCGAAATCGATGCGCTGGCCTACACGGGCAGGCTCTACGTTAAAGTTAACCTTTAACACCGGTGTGTAAATAGAATCAACTGCCAATTCACCGATCACGCCCTGCGGCATATTCTGCTTGTTGCGTTCACCGGAAACATAGCCGCGGCCCTCATCGAGCACGATCTCCATGTACAGCTTTGCGCCTTCACCAAGCGTTGCAATGTGCAGGTCCGGGTTCAGGATCTCTACTTCGCTGTCGCACTTGATGGAATCTGCCGTTACGATGCAGGGGCCTTCAGCAGAAATCTCCACGGTTTTCGGGCCTTCGCAGTGCAACTTGGCAATGAGACCCTTGATGTTTAGAACGATTTCGGTGACATCTTCCTTAACACCCGGAATGGTGGAGAACTCGTGTACGACGCCGTCGATCTTGATCGACTTCGGGGCTACACCCGGCAGGCTGGAAAGAAGCACACGGCGCAGGCTGTTGCCCAGCGTAGTGCCGAAGCCGCGCTCCAGCGGCTCTACCATAAACCGGCCGTAAGTGTTATCGTTGGATAATTCCTCGGTCTCTATTCTCGGTCTTTGTATCATCTCAATCATTTGCGATCCTCCTTTACACATTTGACGTAATTCGTAAAACCCATAAAATAATGTTAAGTTTTACTGGATTACTTGGAGTACAACTCAACGATGAGATGCTCTTCTACCTCAAATTCAATGTCGCTGCGCTCCGGCATGCGAAGGATCTTGCCCTCAAGGGCTTCCTTGTTGCGCTCCATCCACTCGGGAGTGGTGACGAGCGGTGCGTCTGCGCCGGTGAGCTTGGAGAACTTCACGCTGCTGCGGCTAGCTTCACGCACAGCAATGACGTCGCCCGGCTTCACAAGGTAAGACGGAATGTTGACCTTCTTGCCGTTCACGGTGAAGTGACCGTGGTTGACAAGCTGGCGTGCGTCGCGGCGGGTGGAAGCAAAGCCGAGACGGAACACGACGTTATCGAGACGACGCTCCAGCAGACGAAGCAGGTTTTCGCCCGTCATGCCGGTCTGACGCTCAGCCATATCAAAATAGCTTGCAAACTGGTGCTCCAGAACGCCGTAAATAAACTTCAGTTTCTGCTTCTCCTTGAGCTGAGTTGCATATTCAGACTGCTTTCTGCGCATACCGTTGCCCGGATTGCGGATAGTGGTCTTCTTGCTGTAACCCATAACGGCCGGAGAAATGCCCAGCGCTTTGCAGCGCTTTGCAATGGGCTGTCTGTTCTTAGCCATATTCTGTAACCTCCTAATCTGTTATACGCGTCTTCTCTTCGGCGGGCGGCATCCGTTGTGCGGGATCGGCGTTACGTCTTTGATCATGCTGACCTCAAGACCTGCCGACTGCAGTGCACGGATAGCGGCTTCACGGCCTGCGCCCGGGCCCTTAACATAGACTTCTACGCTCTTCATGCCATGCTCCATAGCAATCTTAGCCGCGGTCTCCGCAGCGGTCTGTGCTGCGAACGGCGTGGACTTTCTGGAACCACGGAAACCGAGCTCGCCGGCGCTTGCCCAGGATACCGCATTGCCCTGCGTATCAGTGATGGTTACGATCGTGTTGTTGAAGGTGGACTGGATATGTGCAGCGCCACGCTCAATATTCTTGCGCTCACGGCGTCTGCGGACTGCGGTTACTGCTTTCTTTCCGCCTTTTGTAGCTGCCATTTAAAATCCCTCCCGATTACTTCTTCTTGTTGGCCATGGTCTTTCTCGGACCCTTGCGCGTTCTTGCGTTGGTCTTAGAGCGCTGGCCTCTTACCGGCAGGCCCTTGCGGTGACGGACACCGCGGTAGCAGCCGATTTCAACGAGTCTCTTGATATCGAACGCAACATTACGGCGGAGGTCGCCCTCAACGGTGTAGTGGTGGTCGATATATTCTCTCAACTTTGTAGCGTCATCTTCAGAAAGATCTCTTACGCGGATGTCCGGATCAACGCCCGTAGCAGCGCAGATGTCCGACGCTGTCTTGCGGCCGATGCCGAAGATGTAGGTAAGAGCAATCTCGATTCTTTTGTCTCTGGGTAAATCAATACCAGCAATACGAGCCATGCTTATTGCACCTCCATAAATATTTCAGAGCCTCAGCCCTGGCGCTGCTTGTGCTTCGGGTTTTCACAGATGACCATGACTTTACCCTTGCGCTTGATGATCTTGCATTTTTCACACATCTTCTTAACAGAAGGTCTGACTTTCATTTGTGTGCCCTCCTTATGCGTTGTGGGGTCTTCAAATCTATTTTATCTTACTTGGAACGCCACGTAATGCGTCCCTTTGTCAGATCGTACGGGCTCATTTCCAGTGTGACCTTATCGCCCGGAAGGATGCGGATGAAATTCATGCGCAGCTTGCCGGAGATGTGAGCCAGGATCATATGCCCGCCCGGGATCTCTACCTGGAACGTCGCGTTCGGCAGAGCTTCCTTTACGATTCCTTCTACTTCAATTACGTCCTGCTTTGACATTCTTGTCTCACCAATCCTTACATTTAAATGTTACGTTGTGTGCGCTCTGTATGCTGTGAGCGCCGTGCGTATTTGTCGATTGGTCGAAAGGCTCTCTTCGCTGAGCACCGTCGCCGTCGGGGCTAAATGCATCAGCTTTTTCTTTTTCGGTGCTTCCATCCTGCGACGTTTGCCGTCTGCCATGTAGGCATACGCGCCGTCCGTTTTCAGCACCACCTGAAAATCGCCTTTATCATGACCTTTAAGCGACCGCATAATCTGTCCGCGTACACAGTCCATCTGACACCTCAATCCAGCGATGTGAGGATCACAGGGCCGTCGGGTGTAATGGCTATACTGTGTTCAAAGTGGGCGGCAAGCTTGCCGTCCTTCGTCACGGTGGTCCAGCCGTCTTTGAGAATTTTAACCTCGCAGCTGCCCTGCGTGACCATGGGCTCGATCGCGATCGTCATGCCCGGTAACAGGCGTACACCCCTGCCGGGGGTGCCGTAATTTGGAACACTGGGGTCTTCATGCAGCTTCGCACCTACGCCGTGGCCGACAAATTCCCGTACCACCGAGTAATTGCGAGCTTCGACATACTGCTGCACTGCGGAGCCGATATCGCCGATGCGGTTGCCCGGCACAGCCTTTTCAATCGCAAGGAACAGGCTCTCTCGGGTCGCATCCATCAGCTTCTGTGCTTCTTCGGAAACCTTGCCGCACGGGAAGGTCCATGCGTTGTCTCCGTTGAATCCCTCATAGATTGCGCCAACGTCAATGGAGACAATGTCGCCCTCTTTGAGAATTTCGTGTGCTGAAGGTATGCCGTGGATAACCACATTATTTACCGAAATGCAGGCGCTCGCCGGAAAACCGCCATAACCGAGAAAGCTGGGCACGGCGCCCGCCTTCTCGATTGTTCTTCTGACGATCTTGTCCAGTTCGAGTGTAGAAACACCCGGACGGACCGCTTCACCGGCCTTCAGCAATGCTTCCTGCGAAATCTTTCCCGCGTCACGCATATAACGCAGTTCACGGGTCGTTTTCAGGTTAATCATGCTTACGCCTCTAATGCTTTGAGTGTGAGGGCGGTCGTATCGGCGACCTCCTCCTGACCTTCTACGATGTGCAGCTTGCCCTGCTTCTCGTAGTATTCCTTTAAGGGCTCGGTCTGCTCGTGATAGACGCGCAGACGGTCCTTAACGGTATCCGGGTGGTCATCCTTGCGCTGAACAAGGGTGCCGCCGCAGTTCGTGCAGACGCCTTCCTCTGCCGGCTTCTTGTAAAGCAGGTGGTAGGAAGAGCCGCACTTTTCGCAGACACGGCGTCCGGACATTCTCGTGACGATCTTCTCGTCGGGCACTTCGATATCGATGACCCGATCGATCACAACGCCGGAAGCGTCCAGAGCCTCGGCCTGCGGAATGGTTCTCGGGAAACCGTCGAGGATAAAACCGTTTTTGCAGTCTTCCTCTGCCAGACGGTCCTTGATGATACCGATGACGATCTCATCCGGGACAAGTTGGCCGGCGTCCATAAAGGCTTTCGCCTTGAGGCCCATTTCCGTGCCGCTTTTCAGCGCCTCTCTCAGAATATTGCCCGTAGAAATGGCGGGTATTCCGAGATGTTTGCAGATAACTTCTGCCTGGGTGCCTTTACCGGCACCCGGTGCACCTAAAAGGATCAGCTTCATTGTTCATGACTCCTTTCGTATCTTATGCGCCCGGGGGCTTAATCAAGGAAGCCCTTGTAGTGACGCATCATCATCTGAGATTCGATCTGCTTTACAGTCTCCAGCGCAACGCCGACCATGATGATGACGGACGTGCCGCCCATGGAAAGGCCATACATGCCGGTGAGGTTGCTGTAAAGGATCGGCAGGATCGCAACGAACGCGAGGAAGATCGCGCCGATGAGCGTTATCTTGGAAAGGATCTTGCTGATGAACTCCGCCGTCGGACGACCTGGACGGATGCCGGGGATCGTACCGTTATTGGTGCGGAGGTTGTTCGCCATTTCAATCGGGTTGTACTGGATCGTCATGTAGAAGTAAGCAAACACAACGATGAGCAGCAGGTACAGAACACTGTACAGCCAGCCGGTGGAGGAGAAGGCATTGAAGAAGCCCTTCCAGAAGCCGGTCGGTTCGCCGACAAAGAGGCGAATGGTGCTCGGAATGGAGAGGATCGCAGACGCGAAGATGACCGGCATAACGCCGCTCATGGTCACTTTGATCGGCAGGAACGTGCTCTGACCGCCGTAAACCTTTCTGCCAACGACCTTCTTAGCATACTGCACCGGAATGCGGCGCTCGGAATCGTTCATGAAAACGATGACCCAAATGACCGCGAGGAAAAGGATGATGAACAGCGGTGCAAAGACAAAGTACTTGCCGTAGCTCTCCGGAGACTGCATTGCAGCCGAGAAGTAGCTCCAGATCTGACCCATCGTAACCGGAAGACGTGCGACGATACCGGCAAACAAGATGATGGAGATGCCGTTGCCTACGCCCTTCTGGTTGATCTGCTCACCCATCCACATGATCAGCGCCGTGCCGGCGGTGAACGTGAGAACAATAATGATCGCAGTAAATACTGCGGAGAAACCTTCATTGTACAGGGTAATTTTATTGTTTCTCAGGTAGAAATAATAAGCGGTACCCTGAATGAGGCCGAGACCCACCGTGGTGTATCTCGTAATGGCAGCAATTTTCTTTCTGCCTTCTTCGCCTTCCTTCGCCATGCGCTCCAAAGCGGGAATTGCCACCGTGAGGAGCTGAATGATGATGGAAGAGTTGATGTACGGGGTGATACCCATTGCAAACAGCGTTGCATTTGCAAACGCGCCGCCCGTTAACATATTGATATAACCCAGTGCAGTTTCATTGGCGCTTGCCATCAGCGTGTTGAGCGCGGAAACGTTCAGGAACGGTACCGGCACAACAGAGCCGAAACGGAAAGCAATGATGATCAAAAGCGTATACAGGAGTTTCTTACGGAGATCCGGGATCCTCCAAGCGTTTTTGAGTGTATTAAACACTTAGATCACCTCGGCCTTCCCACCTGCAGCCTCAATTTTCGCCTTGGCTGCTTCGGAGAAAGCGTTAGCCTTAACGGTAACCTTTTTGGTCAGCGCGCCATTGGAAAGAACCTTAACACCGTCGCATGCAGACTTGATAATACCTGCTTCAACGAGTGCTGCCTGATCGACGACTGCGCCGTCTTCAAAGGCGTTGAGGGCGTTCAGGTTGATCGCAACGATCTCCTTAGCGAAGATATTGTTGAAACCTCTCTTCGGGATTCTTCTCTGCAGCGGCATCTGACCGCCTTCAAAACCGGGGCGGAAACCGTGGCCCGCTCTTGCCTTCTGACCTTTGTGGCCCTTACCGGCTGTTTTACCGTTGCCGGAGCCATGACCTCTGCCGATGCGCTTTGCGTCCTGCATTGCGCCCGGGGTAGCTCTGAGTTCATTGAGCTTCATTCAAACACACCTCCTTAGCCTTTGATAACCTCGACCAAATGAATGATCTTCTTGATTTTGCCCTCTGTTTGTGCATTATCGGGCTGAGTGGTTGTATCGCCGACCTTATGCAGGCCGAGCGCCTCGGCGGTTGCAATCTGGGGCTTTTTGCAGCCGATGAGGCTCTTTTTCAACGTAATCTTTACGTCTGCCATATTGCAAACCTCCTTACAGAATTTCACTTACGGACTTGCCGCGAACAGCTGCAACCTCTTCTGCGGTTCTCAGCTCGGAGAGACCTGCGAGGGTTGCGCGTACAACGTTGCACGGGTTGTTGGAACGCAGTGCCTTTGTACGGATGTCCTTGATGCCAACGCTTTCAACAACGGCACGAACCGGACCGCCTGCGATAACGCCGGTACCGGGTGCTGCCGGCTTTAAGAGAACACGGCCTGCGCCGAATTCGCCGACGATCTCGTGCGGGATGGTGGAGCCGCGCAGAGCAACCTTCTGCAGGTTCTTCTTAGCGTCTTCAATGCCCTTGCGGATCGCGTCCGGAACTTCGCCGGACTTACCGATGCCAAAGCCTACGATGCCGTTGCCGTCACCGACAACAACAAGAGCGGCAAACTTAAAGATACGGCCGCCTTTAACGGTCTTGGAAACGCGGTTGATAGCAACTACGCGCTCCTTCAGATCGAGTGTGGATGCGTCAATTTTCATAGCCAAAACAATATTCCTCCTTCTTAGAAGTTGAGGCCGCCCTCGCGGGCGCCGTCGGCCAGCTCTTTGACGCGGCCGTGGAAGATATAGCCGCCGCGGTCGAAGACCACATCGGTGATACCCTTTTCTGCTGCTCTTTCTGCGATCAGCTTGCCTACTGCGTGTGCTGCTTCTTTGTTTCCGCCGTTGCCGGTAAACGCCTTCTCAACCGAGGATGCTGCGCACAGTGTAACACCGTTCACATCATCGATGATCTGAGCGTAAATATGCATATTGGAGCGGAAAACATCGAGGCGCGGTCTTTCCGGTGTGCCGCTGATCTTGCCGCGAACTCTCTTGTGGCGGCGCAGTCTGGCTACGTTCTTATCTGCCTTACTAACCATTTTTATCTCACTCCTAACCTATTATTTACCCTTACCGGTCTTGCCTTCCTTGCGGCGAACAACCTCATCAATGTACTTGATGCCCTTGCCCTTGTACGGCTCCGGCGGTCTCTTCTCGCGGACTTCCGCTGCGAACTGGCCGACCTTCTGCTTGTCGATGCCATTGATGATGATCTTGTTCGGAGCCGGAACGTCGATCTTGATCTCGTCCGTTTCCGGAACGATGACCTGATGCGAGAAACCGAGGTTCATAACCAGGTTTGTGCCCTGCTTCTGAACACGGTAGCCAACACCGTTGACTTCGAGCTCTTTCTTAAAGCCTTCCGTTACACCCACGATCATGTTGTGGATAAGGGTACGGGTAAGGCCGTGCAGAGAACGGTTCTCTTTGTCGTCGTTCGGACGTGTAACAACAATCTCAGCGCCCTCCACAGCGATGTTCATGCTCGGCTGGAACTTCTGAGTCAGCGTGCCCTTCGGGCCCTTGACCGTTACGCAGCTACCGTCTACCTTAACCTCGACGCCTGCGGGAATATTTATCGGTTTTCTTCCAATTCTGGACATGTTATTGCACCTCCCTGATTACCAAATGAACGCGAGAACTTCGCCGCCGATGTTCATCTTTCTTGCCTCGCGGTCGGTCATAACGCCCTTAGAGGTAGAGATGACGGCGGTGCCGAGGCCCTTCATGACCTTCGGCAGCTCTGCTGCGTTGGAATAGATGCGGAGACCCGGCTTGGAGACTCTCTTGAGGCCCTTGATTGCCGGCACGCCGCCTTCAACATACTTCAGTGTTACGGTGATGACGCCCTGTTTGCCGTCCTCGGTAACCGTAAAGCTCTTGACATAACCTTCGTCAACAAGAATCTGGCAAATAGCCTTCTTCATGTTAGAAGCAGGGATGTCAACAGTGTCATGCTTCGCAGACTGAGCGTTGCGGATACGGGTAAGCAGGTCAGCGATTGTATCTGTAATCTGCATGATTTATTAACCTCCTATAAAGCTTTTACCAGCTTGCTTTCTTAACACCCGGGATCTGGCCCTTATAAGCCAGCTCACGGAAGCAGATACGGCAGATGCCGAACTTGCGAAGGTAGGCATGCGGCCTGCCACAGATCTTGCATCTGTTATATTCGCGCGTAGAGAACTTCTGCTCTCTCTGCTGCTTGAGTTTCATTGAAGTCTTGGCCACAGTATTCCCTCCTTACTTTTCAAACGGAGCGCCCATGAGCTTCAGGAGCTCGCGGCCCTCTTCATCGGTATTTGCCGTCGTAACGAAGCACACATCCATGCCGCGGACCTTGTCGATCTTATCGTACTCGATCTCAGGGAAGATGAGCTGCTCTTTGATACCCATGCTGTAATTGCCTCTGCCGTCGAAGGAGTTGGGGTTGATGCCGCGGAAGTCACGCACGCGCGGAAGCGCTACGTTGAACAGGCGGTCCATGAACTCCCACATCTTCTCGCCGCGCAGCGTTACCTTAACGCCGATCGGCATGCCTTCACGGAGCTTGAAGTTTGCAACGGACTTCTTAGCTCTGCAAACGATGGGCTTCTGGCCGGTGATCTTCGCGAGGTCGCCGGAAATGGAATCGATGACCTTCGCGTTGTCTTTTGCCTCGCCGGCGCCGACATTGATCACAATTTTATCGAGCTTCGGGATCTGCATAACGCTCTTGTAGCCGAACTTCGTCATGAGAGCGGGTGCGACCTCTGCTTTGTAAAAATCATTCAGTCTTGCCATTTTATTCCCTCCAGATTAAAGCGACTCGCCGCATTTTTTGCAAATGCGCTCTTTTGTGCCATCCTCAAGCACTTTGTGGGTGACACGGGTCGGCTTGCCGCAGCGGGGGCAAACAACCTGGACCTTGCAGGCGTAGATCGCGGACTCTGCCTTGATGATGCCGCCGGCCTCGCCCATCTTGCGGGGCTTTACGTGCTTAGAGACAATGTTGGCATTCTCTACGATGACCTTGCCCTCTTTCGGGGAAACAGCCATGATCTTGCCCTTCTTGCCGCGGTCTTTACCGCTGAGGATAACGACGGTGTCACCGGTTTTAACATGAACTTTACTCATTTCAGGACACCTCCAATTAAAGAACTTCCGGGGCGAGGGACAGAATCTTCATGTATTCCTTGTCGCGCAGTTCGCGAGCGACCGGCCCGAAGATACGTGTGCCTCTGGGGTTTTTATCATCACGGATGATGACGGCTGCGTTTTCGTCAAAACGAATGTAGGTGCCGTCTTCGCGGCGAACGCCGGATGCGGATCTTACGATAACCGCCTTAACTACGTCGCCCTTCTTAACAACTCCGCCGGGTGCTGCTTTTTTAACAGATGCTACCACGACGTCGCCGATATTTGCATACCTCCGGCCTGTACCACCGAGAACGCGGATGCACATAAGCTCCTTCGCTCCTGTGTTGTCGGCCACCTTGAGGTAAGTCTGCTGCTGAATCACAGTAAATTCCTCCTTCTGCTAAAGCCGATTATTTGGCTTTCTCGATAATCTCAACCAGGCGCCATCTCTTATCCTTAGAGAGGGGACGAGTTTCCATAATACGCACTCTGTCGCCGATGCCGCAGACGTTCTCTTCGTCATGGGCTTTTCTCTTAACGGTACGCTTGATGATCTTGTTGTAAAGCGGATGTCTGTAACTGTCCTCAACAGCAACAACGATTGTCTTATCCATCTTATTGCTGACGACCTTGCCGACAGTTGTCTTTCTCATGTTTCTTTCGCTCACGTCTAATCCTCCCTTCCCTTATGCGTTCTCTTTGCTAAGCTCATTCGCACGGATAACTGTCTTAACACGAGCGATGTCCTTCTTAACCGCCGAGATGCGCATCGGGTTTTCGAGCTGGTTAATAGCGAGCTGGAATCTGAGGTTAAAGAGCTCAGCCTTGAGGTCATTCAGTTTTGTGTTCAGCTCTTCTGCTGTGAGCTGTCTGATTTCAGAAGCTTTCATTACTCTTAGCCCTCCTCTTTTGCTACAAACTTGCACTTAATCGGAAGCTTGTTGCTTGCAAGGCGAAGTGCCTCACGTGCAGTCTCTTCCGAAACACCGCCGAGCTCGAACATAACTCTGCCGGGCTTAACGACGGCTACCCAGTACTCCGGGGAACCTTTACCGGAACCCATTCGGGTTTCAGCCGGCTTCTGTGTGATCGGCTTGTCCGGGAAAATTTTGATCCAAACTTTACCGAAACGCTTGCAGTAACGCGTCATAGCAACACGGGCTGCTTCGATCTGGTTGGAGGTGATCCATGCGGGCTCAAGAGCCTGAAGGCCGAAGTCGCCGTATGTCACCTTATTGCCGCGATATGCCTTACCGGTCAGGCGACCTCTGTGCACTCTGCGGTATTTAACTCTCTTAGGCAGTAACATTACGCACGTCCTCCTTCTCTCTTATTGTTTCTGCGGGTGTTGTTGCTCTCGTTGAGCACTTCGCCCTTGTACAGCCAAACCTTAACGCCGATGCGGCCGTAGGTGGTAGCTGCTTCTGCAAAGCCGTAATCGATGTCCGCACGGATGGTCTGCAGCGGAATGGTACCGTCATGATACTGCTCGCTTCTTGCGATTTCCGCACCGTTCAAACGGCCGGAGCACATGATCTTGATACCCTTTGCGCCGAGCTTCATGGAGCGGCCGATGCACTGCTTCATCGCACGTCTGAATGCGATTCTCTTTTCGAGCTGCTGTGCAACATTCTCTGCTACGAGCTGTGCGTCGAGGTCCGGGCGCTTAACTTCAACAATGTTGATAACGACCGGCTTGCCGAGCTGCTTCTCGCACTGTGCGCGGAGCTTCTCGATTTCTGCGCCGCCCTTACCGATGACCATACCGGGCTTTGCGCAGTGGATGTGAATGCGAACCTTGGAGGCATCGCGCTCAATTTCAATCTTCGGAACACCTGCGAGGTAGAGCTGCTTCTTCAGCGTTTTGCGGAGGTTGTAGTCCTCAACGAGCGTATCGCCGAAATCAGCTTTCTTTGCGAACCAGCGGGAATCCCAGTCTTTGATGACGCCCACGCGTAAGCCGTGGGGATTAACTTTCTGACCCATTTATGTGACCTCCTCGCTTATTCCTTCTCTTTCACAACGAGTGTGACATGAGAGGTTCTCTTCAAAATTCTGTAAGCTCTTCCCTGAGCTCTCGGGCGGATTCTCTTGAGCATCGGACCCGGGCAAACGTAGCACTCGGAAACATAGAGGTTGTTTCTGTCCATGTTGAAGTTGTTCTCTGCGTTTGCGATCGCGCTCTTGAGGAGCTTCTCGAGATCTTCGCACGCCGCCTTCGGGGTGTGCTTCAGGATTGCCATTGCGAGGTCAACGGGCTTGTTTCTGATGAGGTCCAGAACGATCTCAACCTTGCGGGGAGAAATTCGGGTATACTTCAGAATTGCTTTTGCTTCCATCTTATACTCTCCTTTCTCTTAGCGGCTGGTCTTGGAACCGGCGTGACCCTTGAAGGTGCGGGTCGGGGCGAACTCGCCGAGCTTGTGACCGACCATATCTTCTGTCACGTAAACCGGAACGTGCTTGCGGCCGTCATGGACGGCGATTGTGTGACCGACGAAATCCGGGAAGATCATGGAAGCGCGGCTCCATGTCTTGACGATCTTCTTTTCGCCGTTCTCATTCATTGCCTGAATCCTTTTAAGCAGTGCGGGCTGACAAAAAGGACCCTTTTTTAAGCTTCTGCTCATGTTCTTTTAAGCTCCTTTCCGTGCCTTACTTACCGTTTCTGCGCTTAACGATGAACTTGTTGCTTGCCTTCTTCTTGGAACGAGTCTTATAACCAAGAGCCGGCTTGCCCCACGGTGTAACCGGGCCCGGGCGACCAACAGGGCTCTTGCCCTCACCGCCGCCGTGCGGGTGGTCATTCGGGTTCATGACGGAACCTCTGACGGTCGGTCTCCAACCCATGTTTCTCTTACGGCCGGCCTTACCGATCTTCACGTTCTCGTGGTCGATATTGGAAACCTGGCCGACGGTTGCCATGCAGGCATCCGGAACATTTCTCAGCTCGCCGGACGGGAGTCTCAGCAGAGCCATGCCGTTTTCCTTAGCCATCAGCTGAGCCATGATGCCGGCTGCACGGGCAAGCTGTGCGCCCTTGCCGGGATAAAGCTCAACGTTGTGGACAAAGGTACCGGTGGGGATATTTGCGAGCGGCAGTGCGTTGCCGGGCTTAATATCTGCATCCTTACCGGAGAACACCTGATCGCCGACCTTCAGGCCGTTCGGTGCGATGATGTATCTCTTCTCGCCGTCTTCGTACTGCACGAGTGCGATGAAAGCGGAACGGTTCGGGTCGTACTCGAGGGTGAGGACCGTAGCAGCCATGTCGTTCTTCTGGCGCTTGAAGTCGATCACACGGTACTTCTTGCGGTTGCCGCCGCCTCTGTGGCGAACGGTGATTCTGCCGTAGCTGTTGCGGCCGGCAGCTTTATTCTTCGGAGCCAGCAGGCTCTTCTCCGGACCCGTCTTGCTCAATGCGCTGAAGTCCGTGGTAGACATGTTGCGGCGAGCATTCGTAGTCGGCTTATAGTTAATGATTGCCATTGTGTTTCACTCCTTGTTTGGCTTTGCGGGATCGGGCAAATTCCCATTCATGCCCTTGGGGTTCGAATTACTCGAGCCGAATTAAACCATGGACTCGAAGAACTCGATGGACTTGCTGCCCTCGGTGAGGGTTACAACAGCTTTTTTCCAAGCTCTGGTGTAGCCTTCATATCTGCCCTGGCGGCGGAACTTGCCGCGAACGTTCAGGGTGTTGACCTTCTGAACCTTGACGCCGAACAGCTCTTCAACCGCCTTAGCGATTTCAATCTTGTTTGCATCCTGGCAGACTTCAAATGTGTACTTCTTATTCGCAACGCCGGTCATGGATTTCTCCGTGATGATGGGGCGAATGACGATGTCCTGCGCTTTCATTATGCGTACACCTCCTCAATTTTGGAGACGGCATCCTTTACAACGATGAACTTATCCGCGTTGAGGATGTCATATACGTTCAGCGTGTTGACCTGTGCGGTCTTAACGCCCGGGATGTTCGCTGCGGAAGCGATGACCTGTGCATCGACCTCGGAGAGAACGATGAGCGCCTTCTTCTCGCTGCCGAGCGCCTTGAGCATCTCAGCAATCTTCTTCGTCTTGTAACCCTCGGTTGCGATGGAATCGACAACGATCATTTCGTTATCCTGAACCTTGCTGGAGAGTGCGGACTTCATAGCGAGACGCTTCACCTTCTTGTTGAGGGTGACGGTGTAATCTCTCGGCTTCGGTGCGAACACGATGCCGCCGTGTGTCCACTGCGGAGCTCTGGTGGAGCCCTGTCTTGCACGGCCTGTGCCCTTCTGTCTCCACGGCTTTCTGCCGCCGCCGGAAACTTCGGAACGGGTGAGGGCGGACTGTGTGCCCTGTCTCTGGTTTGCGAGATACGCCTTGACCATATCATTCATGACGGAAACGTTCGGCTCAATACCGAAAACGCCTTCTGCAAGCTCGATCTTTTCGACCTCTTTGCCTGCCATGTTCAAAACTGCTACTGTAGGCATTCTTTATTCCTCCTTCCCTTACGCTTTCACGCTGTCGCGCAGAACAACGGTGCCGCCGTTCGGGCCCGGAATAGCGCCCTTAACTGCGATGAGATTGTTTTCTGCGTCTACCTTGACAACAGCGAGGTTCTGGACTGTGACCTTCTCTGCGCCGAGGTGACCAGCCATCTTCAGGCCCTTCCAAACTCTGGACGGGCTGGAGCAAGCACCGTTGGAACCGCCGTGGCGTGCAACCGGGCCGGAACCGTGGGTCTCTTTAAGTCTCTGGAAGTTCCAGCGCTTGATGACGCCGGCGTAACCCTTACCTTTGCTGGTGCCCGTTACGTCGACCTTATCGCCGTTTGCGAACACGTCAGCCTTGATGAGATCGCCTACGTTGTAAGCGCCGCAATCGCTGAATCTGAATTCCTTCAGGGTCTTCTTCGGGGCAACGTCGCCCTTCTTGAAGTGGCCGGTGAGCGGCTTGCTCACGCGCTGCGGCTTCTGATCGCCGAAGCCAACCTGAACTGCATCGTAGCCGTCGTTTTCAACAGTCTTCTTCTGTGTGACAACACACGGACCGGCTTCAACAACTGTTACGGGCACGACTCTGCCCTTTTCGTCGAAGATCTGCGTCATGCCGATCTTCTTGCCGATGATTGCTTTCTGCATTTTGTATCCTCCTTTAGGTTATTGGTCGGATCTCTCCGACATGACCCTCCTGCCTGTAGGTTGAGCGGTTATCTGCCGAACGAAATCAGAGCTTGATTTCGATCTCAACACCGGCGGGGAGCTCTAAGCCCATCAACGCCTCAACGGTTTTGTTGCTGGGTCTCAGGATGTCGATAAGTCTCTTATGGGTTCTCATCTCGAACTGCTCACGGCTGTCCTTGTACTTATGAACAGCGCGCAGAATCGTGACGATCTGCTTCTCTGTCGGCAGCGGTACCGGGCCGGAAACTCTTGCGCCCGTGCGCTTTGCGGTCTGCACGATCTTTTCAGCTGCCTGATCGACAACCTGATGATCGTAACCCTTAATTCTAATCCTGATCTTTTCTTTGACTGCCACTTAAATCGCCTCCTGTTAAATTTTAGTTGGCGGGCGGGGGTTTTTATGAACACTGGCCCGGGTGTTTCACCAAGAAGCCATATAAAAACCGGATATTCACTTTTGTGAAATCCGGGATGCTTTTGGGTCGGTGTAAAATCACAAAACCCTCATAAAAAACCATTGATCTGCCTTTTTTGTCCGGCCTGTGCGCCTTAGAAATCAACGCATGGTTCCGCGCGCCACTCCCGTAGGAGCCGCTCAGCGTATCAAATTGTGTCGCCCGGTTTGAAATCGGACATACTCCACGGAAAAACCGGCATGTCTCAGCCGCAACCTCCCGCTTCATCGCATATCTGTCGCAGTCACGCAAGTATTATTATAACAGGCAAAGTATGAAATTGCAACCCCTTTTTTCGAAAAATTTTTCAGCTTTTCTGCGGCTTTTCCGTTTTTTCATTTGCGCCGTATCTTGTGCTTTCACCCGCGCGGCATACAACCGACGAAGCAAAAGGCGGGACGGCCCGACCGCCCCGTCTTTCTTTTTATCGCACACTTTCTATGCATCTACAGGCTCTACGCGCAGGAAATCCATCGTTTTCGCCGGATCACGCCCGTCTGCAGAGAACACGAACCGCTTATCCTGCCCATCGTCCATGACCTCGAAAAAGGCGGTCGTGCCGTCGGCGCCGTACACAAAGCGCAGCGTCTCAATTGCGTTTGACGCGGAATCATACCAGCCGCCGTCCGCATGGCGGATCGGCCCGTCCGGAAACGTCAGCTCCCACAGGCAATCCACCGGCTCGTAGATTTTCGTTCCCTGCGCCGTCTCCACCGTAAACGACGCCCGCAGCTCCGTCCTACGCAGGAACCGGCACAGCCGCCAGCCCTTGGCCTCCAGCGCGGCGGGCTCCGCCGCCGTACTGCCCTCCACCCGCACGCCGGAGAGGAAAATATGAAACGGCAGGGGCAGCGGCACAAGCCAGAGTACAAGCGCGAGCAGCACGATGCCCACGCAGACCCGCCCGATAATTTTCCGGTTTAATTTCTTCACAGTAATACCCCTATCATAAGAAACTAGCGGTTTAATGTATGGGTAATCTTCACTTCCGATCCATATTTATACCGCACCGGACCTGTTGTATCCTATCTATTATTGTCAACAGTTCATTAATATTTTTTAAATAGTATCTAACCCCCCTTGATAACATATCTCTTGTTATCAAGGGGGGTTAACTTTATTTACCAGCCTGCGCGCACAACGTAGACGATCATATCGCGTCTGCCGAATGCGGTGCAGTCTTCCAGCGTATCGTAGTAGAGGTCTGCCACGATGTCACCGCACATGGCCGCTCCGCCGGTGTCCATGGCGTAGCAGTAGCCATATGTCCACGAGCCGTCCACCGCGGTGATGTACAGCAGCGAACCGTACGGGATGCGGTTTGGGTCTACGGCGACATAACCGACCTGCGGTGTAGCGCCGATGGATGTGACGGCGCCTGCCGGTGCATAGTATGCCGTGCAGGAGCCCGTAAGGCTATACTCAAAGGAGGACGGTGCGCCGGAAGCATCCGTAAAGACGTTCTGCTTCTCTTTTGTACCGCGCAGCACAACCGCGCTCTTCGCTTCCTTTAAAACTTCTTTCGTCTTGGCGACGCGGCTTTCTTCCTCGCCGTCCGCATACGTGACCGTGTAGGTAACTTTGGCTTCGCCTTCCACGCCCTCGGTCTTCGTCTCCGTTTCGCCCTCATAGAGTTCTTCGGTATCTTCGTATACCGTGCTGTACGCGACAGCTTCGTTCCCGGTAACCTCTTCGGTGCGGATGCGCACAACGCGGATCACATCGCCGCTCGATACGTTATCCTCTGCCTTCACCTGCTTTTCACCCTCTGCGGTCGCGACCAGAATGCGGTCGTTCTCGCCGAGCGTAATGCCCATGGCTTCTACGGCATCCCTGTAATTTTCAGCGGCAACGCTCTTCTCGAACGTTTTGCCGTCTGCCGTAACGGTGAGGTCAAGGTAACGCTGCACGCGGATGCGCATACCGTTTGTAAGCGCGGTATCCATGGCCGGTGTGACGGTGTCGTTTTCGCCGAGCGTGATGCCGGCGGCTTTCAGCGCGTCTTCTACGGTGCCCTCGTTGAGGTCTTCCATGCGGCGCTTGCCGTCTGCCGAAACAAACACACGCTTTGCACGGGTGATCTGCACGGCGATGTCTGCCGTAAGCGCGGCGGTGAGATCGGCATCTGCCGTATCTCTTGCGCCGAGCGTAATCTCGTTTTCCGCAAACACGTCGGAAAGCGTTTTGCCTTTCGGGGCTAAAATCATCTGGGAGGCGTTATCCTCCTTGACGGAAACGCGCACGAAGCGCTGCACGGTGAGCGTGCCGTTCTCCGGGGAGAAGTCGTAGGTATCGATGTCCGAAACGGGCGTCATGCCCTCGGTCTGTGCGCGGGAAAGAATATCCTGCGGGTTCTGACCGATCATACTGAATCTGTATGTTTCGGAGCCGTCATATACGGTGATATCGGCGGTATTTGCCATAACCGTAACAACGGAAGAGATGCTGAGCGCTGCAACCAGAACGACGATCAGAAGGATCTTCGGCATCAGGCTCTTTTGCTGTTTTCTAACATGCCGCATAGCTCTTGCTCCTTTCAAAAAACTGTGAAGCGTTTTGCGCTTCAATTTGGCAAAGCTTCGGCGGCCACCCCGCCCTCTTGCTTTGCGTCCACTACCTTTCCTGACCTTTGAAATACGGGTGCAAAATGCCCTTTCCAAAAGTCATTTGAGAGTATAATGTGAAAATGGTAGTCTGTCAAGTTTTTCGAAAGGCTATTTTTGTGCAATATGCTGAGTTACGCATGGTGTTTTAATTTACATAACAACTCATTTGATATTTTTGAAAGCGATTATTTGCCTTTTTTACGGAACTTTTTTGCGGCGCTCTGTGCAATTTGCAAAAATTTTGCAAAGGCAAAAACATCGAACAAATTTTCTTATACCTCAATATTGTATATTCTTGCATATTCATTTCGACGAACTTCGCGAATTTTCTGCGTTTTCCCGTTTTATATCGTATATTGTTCCGAATTTGATACATTCCATGTGCTGTGCGGCACTTTTCCTTTACAGCAGAAATTTTCAAAAAACCGCGGTCAAAAGGCAGGTATATTTCATAAAAAGCGTGCTGTATTTTGGGCAGCTCTCCGAAAAAATCGCATTTGCGGCTTTGAAAAGCGGGATGTCCGTTTCAATCGGGCTGATTTTGTGTCGAAATGCGTCTCACTGTGTCCGCAGAAAAAATTATCGTCAACCGATGTATAGAATACACATGTTAAGTTTACATAACCCACGTTTTGCATAGAGTTTTGTTTCCGTGCCGCGAACGTTTTTTGATTTGCTTCTTATATATAACAGAACATCACGGGCAGCTTTTTAGGGCTGACCGTGATGCTTTATCTCATGCGTTCTGTTTCTTTATATAAGCAATAAGCTCGTTTGCCGCGGTGCGGTGTGCGCCCACACCGGGGTGGTCACGGCAGCCGCGATTTTTGAGGTCATCCGTCAGCGACAGAAATTCCGCGTTCGCGTCGCCCGTTTCCGCTTTGTAATCGTCTATGGCCTTTTGCAGCGCCGGGGCAAGCTCCAAGCCGAGCATACCGTAGATCCACACAAGACGGGCGTTGGGGTAATACCCACGCAATTGCTTTAAAAACGCGGTCGCGCCGTGCGCAAAACGCGCTTCGTCTTCGGGGTTCAGCTTACCGTCTTCCGTACGGCGGTTCTGAAACGTCTTGCCGGTTGTTTCATCTGTCCAGGCAGGCTGTGAAAACGCACCGCAGTCGTTTGTACCGAGGTTGATGAAGACGTAATTCGGCTGCCATTTTGTGAAATCATACGGCTCTTTTGCGCCGAGGGCAATGTTTTTTTCGCCGCTCAAAAGGCCGCAAAGCTGCCCGTAGATGGGCGGAATGGCGCTGTTTGGGTCGTTGTTCCAGCCGCAGCACACGCCCCAGCCACTCTGCGACGAGACACGGATATCGGCGTTTAAAGCACGGGACACCATGACAGCGTAGTTATTCTCCGCGCTGAAGAACATGGAAATCCAGTCTGTTTCCGCTTTCGCGCCGATGTCGCCCTCGCCGCTCGTGATGCTGTCGCCGATAAATTCGATCTTTAAATTGCGCTCCGGCACGGGCAGGAATTCGCCGTCTGTTTCGACGGCGTTAATCTGCAAAACACTCTCCGGGTCGGCGTTCATGGCCTGCGTATCTTTAAAGATGCGCACGTTCTTGACCTTTTCGGGGTCCATGCCGCGGAACACGCACACGCGCTCCGTGCCCTTCTGCGCCATGCGGCGGGAGAAGAACTCGCCATTCACCATAAAGCTGTACCACGGCTCGTGGATGTCCCAATCCGCCGTAAATTCCACCCACAGCTCGCTGCCGCGCACATTAAGCTCTAAGCCCGCCGCCGTCCAGAACAGCGTGAGTGGCGTTAACGAGCCGTTTGTGCGCCCGTGCACAAGGTGCGGAACTTCGGGTAAGGTATATCGCTTGACTTCGCTCATTTTGCCTCCGCCTCGGCAAGCTCCTTCTTATAAAGATACTTGTCAATGTCTTCCTTGATATTGTCCGGAATCTTCTTTTCCACCGGGAATACCGCTGCATTGATCAGCGTATCGGCATACGTGAGCACAATCTCCAGCGTTTTGCCGAGTGCCTCTGCGGAAAGGAACTCCATGGTATCAAAACGGTTGTGGATATACGCCGCACCTTTTGCACCGTCACGGGAGAAGTTGATTGCCGGAATGCCGTTATCCGCAAACGGGATGGAATCGGAAGAATAAATGCTCTGGCGCGTCACAGCGGAGAGGCCGTTGATTTTGAGCATGTAATCGGTGTAGTGTACGAGGGATTCCTCGCCTGTGACAGCCGCCGTGTTATAGCCGAGGATCGGCGCACCGACGTCAACGTTAATCATGAAGACGTGATCTTTCAGCTCATCCTTGTGGCCGCGCACGAATGCCTTACTGCCCTCGAGTCCAATCTCCTCGCTGCCGTACCAGCAGAACTTTACGGTACGCTTCGGCGGGTGCTGCGCGAACCAACGCGCCGCTTCCATGTTGATGACGGAGCCTGCGCCGTTATCGTATACGCCTTTAGAAAATTCAACGGAGTCATAATGTGCGCCGAAGGAGATAATCTGCTCCGGGTGCTCGGTGCCCTTGATCTCCGCAATCACATTGTGCGACGTGAGTGTAATGTTCTTGTTCTGTACAGTGACCTTTGCGCGGGATGCACCTTTGTTGACGATCTCCATAGCGTCCACAGTGCGCAGCTGTACCGCCGGTGCATTGCCGAACGTACGCAGCGCACTGCGCAGCTTGCGCTGATGAAGGTCGGTATTCTCGAGGTCATCGTGAATATCGCCGTCCATGGTGACGACAGCTGCGGCGCCCGCTTCCATCAGGCTGCGGTACAGCGGCACGCGCAGGAAGCCGTTGACGAGCACAATCTTGCCCTTGACATTCAACAGGTCGACCGGAAGCGCGTTTTCCACGTAGACAAAATCCGCCGTAAGGCCGTCTGCGGCGGTGCTTTCCGCGCACTGGTAACCACGCACGGTGTAGCTCTTGCGGTACGGCTCCAGAATCTCGAAGGTCGCTTCCACTTCGGCGGATTCGATCTCAAACGGCTCAATCACGGCGGACAGACCGAAGCTTTCACACTCCGCTTTCAGGATTTCCGCGGCTTTTAATTCTTCTGAGGAGCCGGCCACGCGTGTAAAGCCGATTTTATCGAGCAGTGCGAACGCACGGCTTTCGTCATATTTTTTCAATGTAAACAACTGCCTTTCTCTTTGATTTTATACGGTATTTATTCCTATTATATAGTATACAAAATAAATTGCAAGCAATTTTGCGCTAAAATGAAAGTGTACGGCTTTAAAAATGCAAAAAGCAGGGTCATTCCCCGCTTTTAGAGAATAATCCTGCAATTTTGCATATGAATTCACTTAAAATGCTTGTGTACAAACGAATTTAATCTCTTCGATCTCCATACCGGTCTGGGCGAAGTAGAGCTTGAGATAATTCGTGCCGCCGAACAGCACACCGATGTCCTGCTCCGCGGTAACGACCTCGCCGTTCGTGCCGTTGATCATGACCATGCCGCGCAGGTTACCGTCGATGAAGATAGACATCGGAATCTGCGCCACTTCATTGGCGTTTGCTTTTACGCGCATGACAAACTTATAGAGGCCGTTTTTCTTATAGCGGATGCCGAGAACGGTGGAAGCGCCTTTTTCCGTATTGACTGCGGAAATGTCGAGCGGGGCTTCGTCATCGATGAACTGATACTCGCCATTGAAATCGACGTAATCTTCGCTCGTCTTCTCCGCTTCTGCGGCTTCGCGCTCCTCATCGCTCATGCGGCCGAGGCTGCGCTCCATCACAGGCGAGTTCATCACGGTGCGGCAGATATTCATCGCAGAGCGCACGAGCGCGTCACGCGTCAGTCTGCCGTCTGCAAGGGCGTCATCCAAATTATCGTGTTGGCTGTTCGAGGCTGCGTCCGCGTTAACCATGTTGAGGTCATTCTGCGCGCGCACCTGTGCGGCGACGTTCTCGCGGGTGGCTTCTTCGCCCTCGCGATCGTTGCCCTTTGCCCACCAGTCGGTCATAACAGTACCTGTGAAGCCCCACTCGTCGCGCAGGATGGTCGTGAGCAGGTCGAAGTTGCTGGCCGTCCAAACGCCGTTCAGACCACCGTAGGTGGACATGACGGAGTATGCGCCGCCCTCTTTTACGGCCGTTTCAAACGCGCGCAGGTAAATTTCACGCAGTGCGCGCTCGGAAAGGACGGAATCGATCTCGGTTCTCTTAAACTCCTGGTTGTTGCAGGCAAAGTGCTTGATGGTGCCGGTGACACCGAAGCGGCGCATACCGCGCAGCTGTGCGGCGGCGAGCTTGCCGGTGAGCAGCGGGTCCTCCGAGAAATACTCAAAGTTTCTGCCGTTTAAGGGGCTGCGGTGGATATTGAGACCCGGGCCGAGAAGTGTATCGACGCGGTTTTTGCGTTGCTCCTTACCCTGCATGGCGAAAAGTTCTTCATTCAGCTTTTCGTTAAAGGTGCAGGCAAGCAAGGTGCCGTTCGGCAGACTGAACGCGACGGTGCCGCAGTCCATACGAATGCCGGAGGGGCCGTCTGCACAGCAGGCTGTGGGAATGCCGAAGTTGACGAGGTTTTCCGTGACGCCGCCGAACGCGCCTGCGGTGCCCGCCGTGACCTTCGGAGAGTTCATGCCCTCGCCGCGCATAAGGCAGATGAGGTCTTCGTCGGAAAGCTGCGCTACAAAGTCTTCCATCTCCGCTTTGCCGTCGAATACATCGCCGAGCTTGATGCCCTTGTCGCCCGTATACGGCTTTGCAGGCTTTAATGCCGCCGCGCTGCGGGCCGCCATATCGTATTCGCGCTGCGGTGCGGGCTCAAATGCAATCGTGTTATTGTGATTCACCATGCGGTCAAACTTCGTGACCGGCGCGCACGCCTGCACGCATGTGCGGGTGACGGTATCTTCTTTCACTTCAAAGCTGCCGGAGAGCTTTGCGCAGCGCACGCAGCCGCCCGTGTAGACGTTATACGCGCCGCTTTCAAGCACATAGCAGAATCTGTGTCCCGTAACGCCGCTGTCGTCGTAGGACGCAAGATTTGCGATTGGGAACGTGAGCGTAAGCGTTTCGCTTTCGCCCAGCTGCAGGGTTTCGGTCTTTGCGAATGCGGCGAGGCTTCTTGCGGCCTTGCCGAGCTTGCCCTGCGGTGCTTCAACGAAGACGGTGACGACCTCTTTGCCCTGCACGTCGCCGGTGTTTTTCACAGTGACTTTCTCTGTAACGGTCTCGCCGTCGAAATCGAAGCTTTCAACCGTGCGGGTGAAGGTCGTGTAGCTGAGACCGTAGCCGAACGGATACAGCACACAGTCTTTTGCGAACGTCTCAAAGTAGCGGTAGCCGACGTAGATGTCTTCTTTATAAATGACCCGTGTGGGATCACCGAAGCCCTCTGTGGACGGATAATCGCTGATGTCAAGCGCGATGGTGTCGCTCAGCTTGCCGCACGGCGTGACAGTGCCTGTGATAACATCTGCAGCGCCTGCGCCGCCCTCCTGGCCGCCCTGCCAGACGTACAGCACAGCGGCGGGATCGTATTCTTTCACCCACTTCATATCGATGATATTGCCGACATTCAACAGAACCGCAACACGCTTGAACGCGCCGCAAACCTCTTTTAACATCTGATGCTCGGCGGCCGTCAAGAGATAGCTGCCCTCTGCGGCGCTGTTGTCCTTATCTTCACCCGCGGTGCGGCCGATGATGACAACGGCGATATCGGACTTTGCAGCAGCCTGCTCGGCGAGTTCTTTCGTGACGGGCATTTCCTCCTGACACCACGGCTCCTGTGCCCAGCCCATGCCCTTTTCAAACGGATGGTCCTTCAGCCAGTCGCGGTAGGTCTGCTCCAGCTCCTCGTTGACAGAAATGTCTTTGTTTTCTTTTAAAGCGTCCAGAATGTTCGTGACGTAGCGGGTATTGACCGCGCCGCCGGAGCCTGTGCCGCTCTTATAATAGTCGAACTGAATTCTGCCGAACACGGAAACGCGCTCACCCTTTCGGATTGGCAGCGCCTTGTCGTCATTTTTCAGCAGTACGCAGCCTTCCGCCACAGCCTGACGCGCCAGCGCGGCATACTCGTTCCAATTGATCTTATATGGATTGCTCATTTTATTTTTCCTTTCTGCATGATCTATGCCGTTTACGGTGTATTCTCTTTGTTATAATGATAAACGATTTTGTGGATTTTATCAAGCCGCGCAGTTAAGTTTCTGTAAAAAAATCACGTGAACAAAAATTTTCATTGTAAAACGCTTTAAAAACGGTTATGATACATATAAATAGAAACCCTTTACGGAAGGAGTTACCGTTATGCCTGCTTTTTATACCCATTATCGCTTTGGCTGCGATGTTTTAAAACAGCTGCCGGAGGACATCCGCAGCATTTGCACCGCACACCGCGGGCTTTTTGACATTGGCTTACACGGACCGGACATCTACTTTTTCTATCGCCCTGTTCTACCGAACAAGGTGAACCGCATCGGCTATGCGGCGCACAAGCGCTCCGGGCGCTACTTTTTACAACGCGCACAGAAGGTCATTGCGTCTGCACATGACAAAGATGCTGCCCGCGCGTATTTCTACGGGCTTTTGTGCCACTTTACGCTGGATTCTATCTGCCACCCGTACATCCACACGGCGATGAAAGAATTCAACGTCACGCACGCGGCGACGGAGACCGCTTTCGACCGCGCTTTGCTACTCAAAGACGGCAAAGACCCACAGCACTTTGACCCGTGCGGTCATTTTGAAGTGAACACGCGCAACGCCGCCGTGATCACACCCTTCTACACGCCGGAAGCTACTGTGGCGTTGACCGAAAAGAGCATCTCCTCCATGGTATTCTACGGCCGTGTGCTGTTCACGCCGAACAAGGCGCTGCGCCGCGCCATCGACACCGGGCTTTACATCACGTTCCACCACGACGCCATTGCCGATATGATGATGACCACGCAGGACGTACCGAGCTGCAAGCTGTGCACGGAGCACCTTATCGAACTGTACGGCAAAGCACTGGAGCTTGCGAAAACGCTTTTCCCGGCTGCGCAAAAGCTGCTCCAAAACGAAAAAGTCTCCTGTCCGGAGCTTGACCGCACATTTGACGGCTGATTTCAAGTTTTTACCAAAATGCCCGCCATGTAGGAACCAAAACGTTCTGCATGGCGGGCATTTTATTTCCCGGGTTTTACCCTATAGCAAAAGCTCCCGTTCACGAAAGCCTGTGAACGGGAGCTTTGATTTTCACTTACAAATCCAATCAGATTTCCGGCTCTACCAGATGGCAGGCGCAGAAATGACCCGGACGAATTTCACGCAGCTGCGGCTTCGACTCTCTGCACTTGTCGCAGGCGACCGGGCAACGGCCGGCAAAGTTGCAGCCCTTCGGCGTGTTGATCGGGCTCGGCACGTCGCCGGAAAGAATCTGGCGGTGCTTCTGCGCTTCTGCACTCGGGTCCGGAATCGGCACTGCGGAAAGCAGAGCCTTGGAATACGGATGCAGCGTGTGCGCATACAGATCGTCGGAAGAAGCAAGCTCAACGACATTGCCGAGGTACATAACGGCGATACGGTCGCTGATGTACTTGACGATGTTGAGGTCATGCGCAATGAAGAGGAACGTCAGTCCGAGCTGCTGCTGCAGGTCGTGCAGCAGGTTGATGATCTGGGACTGGATGGAAACGTCCAGTGCTGAGATCGGCTCATCGCACACGATGAATTCCGGCTCGATAGCGAGCGCACGGGCAATGCCGATACGCTGGCGCTGACCGCCGGAGAACTCATGCGGGAAGCGGTTGGCGTGCTCTTTGTTCAGGCCGACCAGCTCGAGGAGCTCGTATACGCGCTCCTGACGGCGCTTTGCGTCGTACATGCCGTGGATGACCATACCCTCTTCAATGATGGAGGAAACGGTCATACGCGGATCCAGAGAAGCGTACGGATCCTGGAAAATAATCTGCGCTTTTTTCGCATACTTGAAACGCGTTGCGGCGTTTTTCAGATTCAGCTCTTCACCGGCATAGTAGAGCTTGCCGGACGTTGCGGGATAAATGCCCATGGCTACACGGCCGAGCGTGGACTTGCCGCAGCCGGACTCGCCGACAAGGCCGAGTGTTTCGCCCTTATAAATATCGAGAGAAATGTGGTCGACGGCCTTCAGCATACCGCCGGAAACCTTAAAGTGCTTGCATACGTCGTCCAGAACGATCAGTTTTTCATTACTGCTCATCCGGCTCACCCCTTTCTGCTGCGCTCGGGCAATCGGGATGGAGCAGCCAGCATGCTGCCTCATGACCCTCGCCCACCTTGAATACCGGCGGCTGCTCCTCATGACAAATCTTCATGCAGTGCGTGCAGCGGGCACCGAAACCGCAGCCCTTCGGCGGGTTCAGCAAATCCGGCGGTGTGCCGGGGATGGAAACAAGGCGCTGGGTCTTGTTCATATCCACGGACGGCAGGCTCTTTAACAATGCCTGCGTGTACGGGTGCGCATTGCGGTAGAAAATATCCTCGCAGGTGCCGGTCTCTACAACCTTACCTGCATACATGACCGCCACGCGGTCTGCCATGGACGCCACGACGCCGAGGTCGTGCGTGATGAGGATAATCGCGGTGCTGGTCTTCTCTTTGATCTCGGCGAGCAGATCCATAATCTGCGCCTGAATGGTCACGTCCAGTGCGGTGGTCGGCTCATCGGCAATGAGGAGCTTCGGGTTGCAGGAAAGTGCCATTGCGATCATGGCACGCTGACGCATGCCGCCGGAGAATTCGTGCGGATACTGCTTTGCACGCTCTTCCGGGTTCGGAATGTTAACAAGGGAGAGGTACTTAATGGCTTCCGCCTTCGCCTCTGCCTTGGAAAGATGACGGTGGTGCTGAATGGCCTCGACAATCTGCTTGCCGACGGGCTTTGTCGGGTTCAGGCAGGTCATCGGGTCCTGGAAGATCATGGAAACTTCCTTGCCGCGAATCTTCTGCATTTCTTTTTCGTTCGCGGCTACGATGTCGTGCTCGCCGAGCTGCACGCTGCCCTCCTTAATTCTTGCGGGCGGCATGGGGTTCAGCTTCATGATGGTCTGCGCCGTGACGCTCTTGCCGCAGCCGGACTCACCGACGATGGCGAGCACTTCGCCCTCGCTCAGCGAGAATGTGACGCCGCGGACAGCCTTGACCTCACCGGCGTAGGTATCGAAGGAAACGTGCAGGTTCTGCACATCTAATACTTTATTCATGTTGAATTACCTCCTCAAGCGCGGGTCAAATGCATCGCGCAGGCCGTCGCCCAACAGGTTGAAGGAAAGCATTGTAAGGCTGATGGCAACTGCCGGCACAACGAGCTGGTACGGATACGTCATGAACACGGCCTGACCGCCCTGTGCCAGAACGCCCCAAGACGGCTGCGGAACCGGAACACCGAGACCGATGTAGGAAAGGAATGCCTCGGTGAAGATCGCGCTCGGAATTGCGAGGGTGACGTTGATGATGATAACGGAAAGCGCATTCGGAATGAGGTGCTTTGCAATGATTCTGGAGCTCTTTGCGCCCATGGCTTCTGCCGCCACGATATACTCCTGGCTCTTGAGCTGGAGCACCTGACCACGCACAAGACGTGCCATGCCGGTCCAGCCGGTGATGCCGTAGGCGACGACCATGGTGAAGATGCCCTTCGGGAGCACCATCATCAAAAGGATAACGACGATGAGGTACGGAATACCGTTGACGATCTCCACGATACGCATCATGATGGTATCAACCGCGCCGCCGATGTAACCGGAAATACCGCCGTAGATCAGGCCGACGATGAGGTTGACGAACACGGCTGCGAACGCGATCATCAGAGAGACGCGGCCGCCTTCAAAGGCGCGCAGGAAAAGGTCACGGCCGAGATTATCGGTGCCGAAATAGTGTACATGGTGCTGTCCCTCATAGCGGGAGTCTGTACAAACTGTCATGAAGCCCTTGTTGACTTCGCCAAGGTGCTGTTCGCGGCTCTCAAACGGAGAGAAGAACGGCACGATGATGCAGGAAAGGATGAGGAGCACGATGATGAAGAAGCACACAACGGCAACTTTGTTTTTCATCAGTCTGCCGATGGCGTCTTTCCAGAAGGTCGTGCTCGGGCGGGAAATGCCCTCGCGGCGAGCGGAGTCGGAACCGATCCACTCAAAACGGCTTTTATCTATTTGTGTCATACTCAGCCCTCCAATTTCACGCGCGGATCAATGAGACCATACGCGATATCGACTACGAGGTTCGCAACAATGAGGAACGCGCCGTAGAAAACCGTGGTGCCGCAGATCATGGTGTAATCGAGACCCTGAATGCTCTGCACGAAATACTTGCCGAGACCCGGAATACCGAAAACGCTTTCTACGACGAAGCCGCCGGTGAGGATGCCTGCCGTGATCGGGCCGAGGACCGTGACGACCGGCATGATGGCGTTGCGCATTGCATGCTTAAAGATGATGCCGCTCTGGGAAAGGCCCTTTGCCTTAGCGGTCTTGATGTAATCCTGACCGAGAACGTCCAGCATGCTGGTACGCATCAGACGGGAGATCGTTGCGAGAGAACCGAAGCCGAGTGCGATGACCGGGAGAATGTGGCTGTTGAAGCCTTCCCAGCCGGTAACGGCGAAAAGGCGCATGCCCGTTGCCTGATACAGCTTGAGGCCGAGGAAGTACTGCAAAATAGAGGCCACAACGAACGACGGAACGGAAACACCGAGCAGTGCAATAATCATGGCAACTGTGTCGGCTGCCTTGCCGCGCTTGATGGCTGCGAGTGTGCCGAGCAGTACGCCGCCGATGAAGGCGAAGCAAATGGAACGGATACCAACATCAAACGAAACGGCAAATGCTTCGGTGATCATCAATGTGACCGCACGGTTATAGGTAAGGGAAACGCCAAGGTCGCCCTGCACAACATTACCGATATAAATGAAGAATTGCTGCCATACGGGCTTATCAAGACCGTATTTCGCATAAAGCGCTTCCATCTGTGCCGCGGGAAGCTGCTTTTCACCGGTGAACGGGTCGCCCGGAAGAAGCTGCATCATGAAGAATGTGATCGCGACCAACAGGAACAGGGTAACAATGGAATAGCCCACGCGCTTTAAGATGTACTTAGTCATGTGCAATCCACCTCTCTTTGATAGTTTAATAGAATGATTAAAGGTTATGCGGACAAAGCCGCCGACGTTTTTGGGAACGATGCCGCCAAAGCGTCCGCGGCCTTGTCCGATAAACGACAATATGACAATATAACAAAAAATGTGCGCAAAAGCTCGGAAATTATTCTGCCGCCTTTGGCACATCAATTTTGTGAACTTAGCGAATGCAGCTTGTATTGCCGTTCGCGGAAATTCCCGAAATTTCGGGGAAACAAGGCTTTACTCACCCAACACAGTGATGCGTATATCACCTAAAAGTGTTGAAGTAAAAGATTAAAAGAATAAATACAGTTCGGTGCGGCGCACCCTTTTAAGATGCACCGCAAGCCGTAACCGTATTTGAATTTCTTTTAAGTATCCGGGTCAGTGCCCGTAAGGTTTTCGATTAGGAAAGCTTTACGTAAACAGCGTTGATATCCTGGAACGTAGATCTGTGCATACCGCCCTTGATCTTATCGGAGCAAGCATAGGACGGAGCTCTCCAGTAGGACGGGCCGATCGGGAGCTGATCCGCAATGATCTGCTCGCACTCGATGAAGTAGGACTCACGCTTTTCGAGGTCGGTCTCCTTGGCTGCGAGGTCGATGAGCTCATCGTATCTCTCGTTGGAGAAGCCGGTCTGGTTGTTGCCGCCATCGGTGACCCATATGTCAAGGAATGTGTTCGGGTCGTTGTAGTCCGGGCCCCAACCGGTGACGGACATAACATAGTTGCCGGTCTTACGGTTCTGAGAACCCTGCTTGGTGATCATGGAGTTAACGGCAACCTCGATGCCGAGAACCTGTCTCCACTGCTCCTGATAGAAGGAAGCTTCTGCAATAGCCGTCGGGGAATCACCGCAGTCGATGGAGAGGTGAGCGGAGAGATCGTCTACCGTGCAGCCGAGCTCGGAGAGAGCCGTTGCAAGGTATTCCTTAGCCTTTTCCTGGTCACGGGACGGCGCATACAGCTCGCCGACCTTACCTGCAAAGGGGGTGCCGTCAGCAGCGGAAACACCGGGCGCCGTGAAGGAAGTCATCGGCTCGTTATCGTTCTGCCAAACCGTATCAATTTCCTTCTGCTCGTCAATTGCATTGAACAGTGCACGACGGAGATTTACATTGGAGAGATACTTGTCATTGTTGTTGAAGTAAATGTAGAATGCGGAACCATCCGTATAAGACTGAATCGTAGCACCTGCTGCTGTAGCCTGCTTGATGAGTTCGCCGGTGCCGAGACCGACCATATCCAGGTCGCCTGCGAGGAAGGAGGAGAGAGCTGCGTTGGCATCGGCGATGATCTTCCAATCGATCTCTTCAACTTCTACGTCTGCTGCGCCGTGCCATGCATCGTTTTTCTGCATAACGATCTTATCGTTGTGGCTCCACTCGGTAAGAGCGAACGGGCCGTTCGTGCAGAAGTACTGCGCTTCGGTGGAGTAGAGGTCTGCGCCTACAGCCTCATAGAATCTCTGGTTGATCGGAGCAAGGGTACCGAAGGAGAACAGGAACAGTGCGTACGGAGTCGGCTGCTCCAGGGTAACCTCGAGGGTATAATCATCGACAACCTTTACACCAACTTCGTCCCAAGCAACTTCACCGTTGAAGTACTTTTCAGCGTTCTTGATGAAGTAGAGGAAGTAAGCGTAATCAGAAGCAACATCCGGGTTCAAAGCCTGACTCCAAGCGAACTCGAAGTCCTTCGCCGTAACCGGGTCGCCGTTTGTCCAAACGCCGTCCTTACGGAGGTGGAAGGTGTAGGTGAGGGTATCCTCATCGTAGTCCCAGCTCTCAGCTGCGCCCGGGACTGTGTTGTCGTCATCGTCGAGGGTGACGAGGTTTTCATACATGTGCTTGAACAAGGCGAACTCAATGGAGTATGTGGAGGTCAGGGTGTTCAGGCCTGTCGGCTCCATGCCTGCGTTCAGGCTGATGGTCTTTGCAGCGTCTACGGTCTTCGGGGTGAAGGTTGCCGTAGCGTCACCGGATGCAGCCGGGGTGGAATCTCCGGAGGCGGTGGACTCGGTGGATTCTGCGCTGCTTTCAGAAGCTGCGATGCTCTCGGTAGATGTCTTGGAGCTGTTGCCGCCGCACCCAGCGAATGCAGAAACAACCAACGCCGCGGACAGAACCAGAGCTAAAACCTTTTTCAGTTTCATTTCTTGTTCCTCCTAATGTGATAGGTGATAGAATTATGAAATTTTCGTTCAAAGAAAATTCATATTGCATACATAATACAGCATAAAACACTAAATCGCAAGTGGCAAAACTATGGAAATCCTGTCCTAATTTTCGTGTATTTTTGTGAATTATGACCTTGAGGCATATACACACCGTGCAGTTTTTCATGATAGTATTGCAATTTTGTAATTAAATCCGCCCAAAATCCGCCAAAAAAAGCCGCTTCAGGGGCGTGTCCTCAACAAAAATACAAGTTTCCGTGTATTGTGCACGAACGACGGATAGAAACCGAATTCCTGCATTTTACGGCGAAATCCGACAAGTTTTCTCCTGTTTTTGAAAGAGAACGCGCAAAAATGCAGTTTACCCGGAAAATATGTTGGACATTTTCGAAGTTTTGTCCACCTGCCTCTCCCCTATGTGCGCTGTTTTCTATGCGTTCTTTGCTGCAAAGCCATCCTATATATAATAGTATATGATATTCCAATATCGATATAGAATACGGATTTTTGCTTTAGTTTGCATCAGATGTCCTTCACTATGCATGCTTACCGGTTTTTGTGCAACTGCGGGAAACAAAACAGAACCCCTTCGCCGTGCAGACGAAGAGGTTCCGTAATGCAAATTTAAAATCAACCGTGGATGGAGTAGTTCGGGGCTTCCTTCGTAATCTGAATGTCGTGCGGATGGCTTTCCTTCAAACCCGCACCCGTAATGCGCACGAACTGTGCCTTCTCGTGCATTTCCGGGATATTTGCGCAGCCCACATAACCCATGCCGGAGCGCAGACCGCCGACCATCTGATAAATGGTATCTGCGAGCGGTCCCTTATAAGGCACGCGGCCCTCGACGCCTTCCGGAACGTACTTCTTGTTGTTTGCCTGGAAGTAGCGGTCGCTGGAGCCCTTACCCATAGCGCCCAGAGAGCCCATGCCGCGGTAGACCTTGAACTGTCTGCCCTGATAGAGCTCGTACTCGCCCGGGGTCTCCTTGCAGCCTGCAACAAGGGAGCCGAGCATAACAACGCTTGCGCCCGCTGCGAGCGCCTTGACGATATCACCGCTGTACTTGATGCCGCCGTCTGCGATGACCGGGACGCCGTATTCTGCCGCCGCGCACGCTGCATCATACACAGCCGTGACCTGCGGCACGCCGATGCCGGCAACCACACGGGTGGTGCAGATGGAGCCCGGGCCGATGCCGATCTTTACGCAGTCTGCGCCGGCTTCGATGAGCGCACGGGTGCCCTCTGCCGTTGCAACGTTACCCGCAATGAGCTGGAGGTCCGGGTATGCTTTCTTGACCTTTTTCACTGCTTCGATGATGCCGCTGTTGTGACCGTGTGCAGAATCGAGCACGACAACGTCGACCTGTGCTTCCACAAGGGCCGCAACGCGGTCCAGAACGTCAGCCGTAGCGCCGATAGCCGCGCCGCAGAGCAGACGGCCGCCTTCGTCTCTTGCAGAGTTCGGGTACTGCACAGCTTTTTCAATATCTTTGATCGTGATGAGACCCTTCAAATAGCCCTTTTCATCGACAATCGGAAGCTTTTCGATTCTGTGGCGGCGCAGAATCTCCTGTGCGTCCTTAAGGGTGGTACCGACCGGCGCGGTGACGAGGTGATCCTTCGTCATGACGTTTTCAATCTTCTGGTCGAAATCGGAGCCGGACATGAAGCGCAGGTCGCGGTTCGTGATGATGCCGACGAGCTTGCCGTTTTCGCAGATCGGCACGCCGGAAATCTTGTAGCGACCCATGAGGTTATCCGCCTCGCGCACGGTGTTCTCCGGCGCAAGGAAGAACGGATCAACGATAACGCCGTTCTCGGAACGCTTGACCATATCGACCTGATCGGCCTGACGCTCAATGGACATGTTCTTGTGAATGATGCCGATGCCGCCCTCACGCGCAATGGCAATGGCCATATCCGCTTCCGTGACGGTATCCATAGCCGCCGTCATAATGGGGGTGTTCAGCTTAATCTTCTTTGTGAGATGAGTGGAAATGTCTACCTGACTGGGCAGTACGTGTGATTCTGCCGGGATCAGAAGAACGTCGTCAAAGGTGAGCCCCTCTTTGACAAACTTAGAGGTGAATTCTGTGTTCAGCATACCGTCAACCATCCTTTCGCCTTGTGCACCGTGTTTTGTTGTCTTTATGCGGTAATTTCCGCATACCGCATAGAAAAAATTTCCCGGCAAGCCGGAGAAAATATATTATTTGATATTAGATTGTACCACTTTCGCGGTACATTTTCAACTGTTTTGTCCTCGAAAAAACAGAGATACCCGCTGAGCGTTCTATGCGCTTTTTAGGGAAAAACCACAAAAAGCGGTTTTATATGGCTAACTTCCGGGTTTCGGGGCGATTTTTGCAGGATTTTGGCGGACTGAACTTCTAAAAAGCACTCCATTTGTAAAAAACTTCATACAGAAATTACAAAATATCTTGACACTCCGCTCCGTTTGATATACCCTAAAACTACTATATCAAAAGCATATCTCCCGTACCCGACATATTCGGCGCACGGCATATTTTCCGCGCTTCCCCTATTACACTCGGCCCTATTGGGCTAAAAGGATGGTTTTTCATGAACAAGCTTCGCAGATTGCGCTCCCTCTCCCCGGAGATGGCGGAAACGCTGCGCCTTGCCGGCGTGCAGGGCATTTTTTGGGCGGCTATGGCGGTAGGCAATTATCAAACAGTCTACCTGCAAAGCATCGGCTTTCCCGCTACGGATTTCGGCTTATTAAACGCCATTGCCTGTGCCGTCGCTATTTTTGCCATGACGTTTTGGGGCACGGTGAGCGACCGTATCGGCAGCGTGCGTAAAATTGTCATTTTAACGCTGACGCTCGGCTGCGGCCTTTTCATTTTTGTGCCACTCATTCCGACGGGGCAATCCTACTCGACGCTATTATTTCTAATCTTGATCCCGATCATCAACTTTTTCCGCGTACCGATGTCGCCGTTTGTCGATAACCTTACGGTGCGCAACTGTGCGGAGCATCGACTGAATTACGGCATGGTACGCAGCAGCGGCTCGCTTTTATTTGCCATTGCCGGTGTTATCACGGTAAACGCGCTCATTCCTGCGGCGGGTGTGCCTTCGACATTCTGGGTGATGGGCATTGTGATGATTCCCGCCATTGTACTGACGTATTTCTGCTTTGAGCCGCAGAGCGGCAAGCGTGTGAAAAAGAGCGCAGCGGGTGCCGGCGTACTGCTGAAAAACTACGCATACATGGCGTTTCTCATTTTTGCATTCTTTTTCCAGATGGCCGTGGCATTTGAAGCGAACTTTTTGACGTATTACATGGCGGATATCCAGATTGATACCGTCAATCTTGGGCTCATTCTCTCCGTGCGCGCTATGATGGAAATCCCGTTTCTGTTCTTCATCGGCCGCCTGCGCCGCTATATCAAGATGAAATACCTCATCATGCTTTCTGCAATTTTGATGGCGACGGAGTGTCTGTGCTTCTGCTTCCTTGTGAATTCGCTGCCGACTATGTTGGTATTTGCCGCGTTTTACGGCCTTGGCAACGGTGCATTTCTCGGCACGGGCACGAACTATATCTATGAGCTTGCACCCGTGGAGCTGCGTGCCACGGCGCACAGCCTGTTCATTTCCGTGGCGCAAATCTCCGGCATTCTCGGCAACCTGCTCGGCGGCGTTCTGTTTGACACCATCGGCGGCAAAGCGTTCTATGGCGTAACAGCCTGCGTATTCCTCGTTTCCGTTGCGATCTTCGCCGCAAGCTTTCTCTTCCACCGCAATAAAAAAGAAACGGCTGCGGCATGATCTTCAAATACTCTGTGCTCTTAAAGGCTCGCTTCGGCGGGCCTTTTGCTTTGTCTGAAAACACACGTCTTTTATTGTATATGCCGAAATGACGTTTCCAATCCATTTTACGCTGCTTTTTAGCGTACCCGCACGCAACATGTCGTAAAAATGAATGCGTAAAGTATATTGCCTTTCCATATATAGCCGATACCTTGTGAAACGCTTTGCTTTCTCCACTATACCGTGTGCTTTTCCACACTTTCCACCGAGTTTTCCACACCATAATTTTGCAGAATTATGTATATTTATACATAGCTTCGTTCTGTAGTTGTATGGTTGTTTGTTCTTGTATCGTGGACACAACTGCGTATATCTGTCGAAATTTGTCCGCAGCCGGAGATACATACGTTCGAAACTGCTGAATATTCTTTCACTCCTTTAAGTTGAAAATCGGTTTTCCACATATCCGCAGAAAAAGTTTTGCACAAGACGATGACGAAAACGGTTGCCTTTTGAAAGTTCGTGTTCTTTCGTTCCGCTTTGCATCATTTCTCATATTTTTTAATACGGTCATCAGAGCAAGTCTATCTATACGCAGACGACAAAAGAGGCACACGCATTTTGCTTTGCATGTGCCTCTTTTATCACCTATTTAATTTGCAAAAATCACTTTTTCGGGACGATAACTTCCTTGCCGCCCATGTACGGACGCAGAGCTTCCGGGATGCGAACGCTGCCGTCTGCCTGGAGGTTGTTCTCAAGGAATGCGATGAGCATACGCGGCGGTGCAACAACGGTGTTGTTCAGCGTGTGGGCAAGGTACTTGCCGTTTTCGCCGTTTACGCGAATGCGCAGACGGCGCGCCTGTGCGTCACCGAGGTTGGAGCAGCTGCCGACCTCAAAGTACTTCTTCTGGCGCGGAGACCACGCTTCAACGTCCACAGACTTAACCTTCAGGTCTGCGAGGTCGCCCGAGCAGCACTCGAGCGTGCGGACCGGGATATCCATGCTGCGGAACAGGTCTACGGTGTTCTTCCAGAGCTTATCATACCACTTCATGGAGTCTTCCGGCTTGCAGACGACAATCATTTCCTGCTTTTCAAATTGGTGAATACGGTAAACGCCGCGCTCCTCGATGCCGTGTGCACCTTTTTCCTTACGGAAGCACGGAGAATAGCTGGTCAGCGTGAGCGGCAGTTCGGCTTCCGGCAAGATCTGGTCGATGAATTTACCGATCATGGAGTGCTCGCTGGTACCGACGAGATACAGGTCTTCACCCTCGATCTTGTACATCATGGAATCCATTTCCGCAAAGCTCATAACGCCGGTAACGACGTCGCTGCGAATCATATACGGCGGGATGACATACGTGAAGCCGCGGTCAATCATAAAATCGCGCGCGTATGCGATAACGGCAGAGTGCAGACGCGCGATGTCGCCCATCAGATAATAGAAGCCGTTACCCGCAACGCGGCGTGCAGCGTCCAGATCGATACCGTTGAAGCTTTCCATGATCTCTGTGTGGTACGGAACCGGGAAATCCGGAACGACCGGCTCGCCGAAACGCTCAACCTCGACGTTTTCGCTGTCGTCTTTGCCGACCGGCACGCTGGCGTCGATGATATTCGGGATCGTCATCATGATCTTGAGGATCTTCTCGTCGAGCTCCTTTTCCTTCGCTTCTGCGGCGATGAGCTCATCGGACTGTGCCTTGACCTGTGCCTTGACCTCCTCAGCCTCGGCCTTCTTACCCTGACCCATCAGTGCACCGATCTGCTTGGAGAGCTTATTTCTGGAAGCGCGCAGGCTGTCGGCCTTCTGCTGCGTAGCGCGTTTTTCGGCGTCCAGCTCGATGACTTCATCGACAAGCGGAAGCTTTGCGTCTTGGAATTTTTTCTTGATATTCTCGCGGACAATGTCCGGATTTTCTCTCAAAAATTTAATATCGATCATTTTTGAACATTCCTTTCGGTTATTTGTGGTTTTTTAAGCATTTTTCTTGGTTCTTGGGCTGGTTTCACATCGCGAAACCCCAATAGGCAAAAAAGTGTTTCGAGCTCTGCGGAGCTCGACCAAGGGGGTACCCTTGGAACCCACAGCCTTTTGAAAAAGGCTGGCGAAAACTTTATTTGCCCCGTTCACTTTAGCTTTGTGATTTACTCACCCGTTTTATCGGTCAATTTCAAATCATACAGCAGGTTCTTGAGGTCTTCCTCGCCATAAAACTCGATTGTCAGCGCCGCTTTTTTCTTTGTGCCGGAGATATGCACCACACGGTTTAAAACGTCACGAAGTGCAAGCTCGGCCTCGTCATAGTAGCGGATGCGGCGCTTTGCGGGTTTATCTGCCTTTTCCGGCTTCTCCTCGTTTGCTCGCTTTGCCATTTTTTCCAGCTCGCGCACGGAGATGCCCTCCATGGTCACGCGTCTTGCCGCCGCTTTCATCTGGTCTTCGTTTTTGAAGCTCAGCAGCGTTCTGGCATGGCCCGCAGTCATTTCGCCGCGCTCCAGCATGTTCTGCATATCCTCCGGCAGATTCAAAAGCCGCAGTGCATTCGTGATCGCCGGGCGGGATTTGCCCACTGTTTTTGCAATCTCCTCCTGCGTAAACTCGAAGTTATCCATCAGCATCTTGTAACCGTTTGCTTCTTCCAGCGGCTTCAAATCCTCACGCTGCAAGTTCTCAATCAGCGCCAGCTGCATCACTTCGCTGTCCGTCAGGTCGCGGATAACCGCCGGTACGGTCGTCAGCCCTGCCATGCGAGAAGCACGCCAGCGTCGTTCACCCGCAACGATCTGATAGCCGCCGGAAAGCAGTGGGCGCACCAAGATTGGTTGCAAAACGCCGTGCTGCGCAATAGAATCCGCCAGCTCGGTCATCGCGCCGTCATCAAAGCTCTGGCGCGGCTGCGTACGGTTCGGCTCTAAGTCGTTTATGCTGAGCTCCACCGCGCCGGCATCGTCCTCACGCGCATTGTCATAGAAAATTGCGTCCAGCCCCTTGCCGAGGCCTCCTTTTTTTGCCATTGCGAAAAACCATCTCCTTCTTGTCGCATTTATACCGATACCACACGATTTTGCGCATGAAACCGGTTTTGCCGCCGAAATCAGCGGTTTTTCTTCAAAATTTCGTCCGCAAGCGCACCGTATGCGATGCAGCCCTTGTTGGATTTATCGTAGTACAAGATCGGCTGTCCGTAGCTCGGCGCCTCGGAAAGACGCACTGTGCGCGGAATGACTGTTGCAAACACCTTGCGCGGAAAATACTTTTTGATTTCCGTCACAACCTGCTGCGTCAGGTTCAGTCTGCCGTCATACATCGTCAGCAAAACACCTTCCAGCTCTAAACGATCGTTGTAACGGCGCTTCACAGCCTGCACGGAGCTCATCAGCTGCGAAAGGCCCTCCAACGCGTAGTATTCGCACTGTACCGGGATCAAAACAGAGTCCGAAGCATTCAGCGCGTTCGTTGTAATAAGCCCCAGCGACGGCGGGCAATCGATGATGATATAGTCAAATTCTGTGCGCAGTGGCGCCAAAGCCTTCTTTAAAACGGACTCGCGCCCGTTCAAATCCGCAAGCTCAATCTCTGCCGCAGCCAGATCGGCCTTGGAAGGAATGACAGAAAGCTTTTCAAATTTTGTTTCGAGAACGGCATCTTCGCCCTTTGCCCCGTTGATGAGAATATCATACGAGGTTGTTTTCAGCGTTCGGCGATCAAAACCTACGCCGCTCGTGGAGTTGCCCTGCGGGTCAATATCGACCAAAAGCGTCTTTTTCCCTTTTGCGCCGAGCCATGCGGCAATATTTACTGCGCTGGTTGTCTTGCCCACGCCGCCTTTTTGGTTCGCCACGGCAATTACCTTGCTCATGTACCGCGCCCCTTTCCTTCTTCTTTCTATTATATAGGATATTGTAGCACATATCCGGCACAGAATAAAGAGAAAAGTTCATTTTTTTGCAATGTTTCATGTGAAACAACCGGATTTTATCGCGTTTTGGCAAATTTTGATGTTTCATGTGAAACATTTGCAGTTTTAAACCGAAAAAAGCATTAAAAACACAGAAGGACTGCCGGCATTTGCAGACAATCCTTCTGTGTTGTGGGAAATGAATAAGGGAATGGGTTTACCTCGTACTCGATATTAAGTTCTGGCGCATCAGCTTGCCTTGTGTGCAGCTGATTTTGGGATGCGGACGACGCATTCGTAATACTCATCCGTTTCCTTACGCTGAAAAGCCGCGCCGATGCCGGCCTCTTTCATAGTTTGGACAGCATGGTCGATCGTATTGAGGAACAGGCGAACATCTTTCGCAATGAATGTCCTCTTCGGCTTTTTCGCCTGTCCCTCCTGCTCCAAAAGTGATTTGATATACGTATCCGTCTGCGCCACGTTCATTTTGCGCGCTATGACAGTCTTTAACGCTGCCATGCGTTTTTCCGGATCTTCCATTCTAAGCAAAGCACGTGCATGACGCTCCGTAAGGTGGTTTTCCAGCACCATGCGCTGCTCTTCGCCGGAAAGCCGCAGCAAACGGATCTTGTTTGCAAGCGACGGCTGGCTCATGCCGAGCCTACGTGCGGTCTCCTCCTGCGTCATAGAGCGGTCCTGCATCAAAGCATAGATTGCAGCAGCTTCCTCAAAGAAGTTCAGGTCACTGCGCTGCATATTTTCAATAAGCGCCAACACCGCGCCGTCCTGCGGAGAAAGCTCCTGCACAATGGCCGGGATGGTTTTGAGCCCCGCCATACGCGAAGCACGCCAGCGGCGCTCCCCTGCCACCAAAATGTAGCGGTCGCGGTCTCTGCGCACAAGAATCGGCTGCAAAATGCCATTTTGACGAATGCTTTCTGCGAGCTGCAAAAGCTCGTCCTGCGGAAAATCCAATCGCGGCTGTGCAGGATTTGGCACAATCTTATCCGGTGAAAGCTCCAAAAGCTTTTTCTTTTCCGTAAATGCCATACGCCGCACCTCCTGCTTGCATTTCCAGTGTAAGAAGTTGTCCTTTGTGAGGGCTTGTTCTCTTTACAGGAAATAGCTTACCACAATGAAAAGGCAGATTTTGCCGCAATCTGTCACCGTACAAAAAGTTTTTCTTGCTTTTTCAAAACGCGGTGCTATAATAATAGAAATATTCAAACGGAAAAGCGTCGAAAAAGCGCATATTCCCGCCATTTTTGGAGAAAAGGAGCGAAAGAACATGATCTATGCAGAAACCGAAATCAAGCTGAAAAACGGGTGTACCGCCGTCGTACGCAATGCGCGCCCTGAAGATGCCAAGCAAATGATTGAATACCTGCGCACCGTTGCGGGCGAATCTCCGTTTTTATTGCGTGAGCCGGATGAGGTGAATTTCACCGTCGAAAAAGAACGCGCAATTTTGCAAAACAAAGCGGAAAGTCCAAACGAGATCATGCTCACCGCTTATGTAAACGGCGAGCTTGCCGGCAACTGTTCGCTGGCGTCGCAAGGTGATAAGCGCCGCATGAAGCACCGCTGCTGTGTTTCCATCGCGTTATATGAAAAATATTGCAATTTTGGGCTTGGGCGTATATTATTAAGCACACTTTTGGAGCTTGCAAAGCAATGCGGATACACACAAGCGGAACTGGGTGTGATTGAAGGCAACGAGCGTGCAAAGCATGTTTACGAAAGCCTCGGATTTAAAGAATACGGCTTTTTACCAAACTCTCTGCGCTATTCCGACGGCACCACGCGCGGCGAATACTTCATGGTGAAAGAGTTATAAGTTCCACGTGAAACTACAGCAGGAGAATAGAATGGAAAACAAAGATCAATGGCTCAACTGGGCCATCGAACTGCAAGGCTTAGCGCAGGCAGGTTTAACCTACGGCAAAGATGTTTTTGACCTCGAGCGCTACACGCGTATTCGTGAAATTGCCGCCGAGATCTTGTCTATGAAAAGCGAGATTCCGGTAGAAACCGTTAAAAATCTATTCTGCAACGAAACCGGGTACCAAACGCCAAAGTTAGATACCCGCGCGGCAATTATTGAAAACGACCGAATTTTACTGGTACGCGAGCAAAACGACAAGTGGTCTTTGCCCGGAGGTTGGGTCGATGTGGATAAATCCGTTGGAGAAAACGCTGTTAAAGAGGTTTTGGAAGAAGCCGGATTGCGCGTTACAGCAGACCGTATCATTGCCGTACAGGACCGAAACCGGCACAATTTGCCGCGCTACGCCTATAACATCTGCAAAATTTTCTTTTTATGCACGCGTACAGGCGGTGAATTTCAAGCCAACGCCGAAACGACCGAAAGCCGATGGTATGCGGAAGATGAATTGCCGCAGCTTGCGGAGGAAAAGAACAACGCAGAGCAAATTCAAATGTGCTTTGCAGCTTCCCGCAATCCAAACTGGCACATTCTTTTTGATTAAAAAACGGCTATACAAGAGTTTCTCCTTGCATAGCCGTTTTTATATCGTCTTTCTTACAAATACTTTTTAAAGCCCTTCACTTCACTGTAGCCGATGGCATCATAGAATTTATGCGCGCCGGTACGCTGCAGGCCGGAGACCAAAATGCAGTAGTGGCACTCTTTCTCTCTGCCCCACGCTTCAATGGCTTCAAACATGCCGCGTCCAACGCCTTTTCCGCGGTACTTTTCGTCCGTAACAACATTTTCAACAAGTAAAATCGGCTTGCAGGTATCGCAAATATCTTCAAATACAACACCAATCAAAGAGCCACAAAGGTCGCCGTTTTCCGTATTTTCAGCTACAAGCAAGTAGTTATCCTCGTTTTTTGCGATTTTTTTCATCTTTTCCGCCATTTTCAGCGGATCTGCCATGGCATCGGAAAGCTGCGCCAAAAGTGGGTTCAGCTTCGGAATGTCGTTCAATTCGGCTTTACGGTAAATAATACTCATTTTGCTTCCCCTTTCTGCTCTAAAAATAACGGTTTTTTGGTGATCGTGCCGCCGTGACGCGGATACATTTTCGGTGTAAAGCGCAGTTTGCGCATTACGGCAACAAAGCGCTCGCTCTGTTCTTCATCCGGCAGAATGAAAGGAACCGTTTTTACAACATCGCATCCAAGCGAAGAGATTGCTTTTCGGGCATATTCCAGTTCATCCGGCAAGCTCGGACCTTTCATCGCGGCAAAATAACCCTTCATTTTGATGAGCGGAATGCAATATTCCGCCAAAATATTCATGTTTGCGACCGCACGAGCCGTTGCAACGTCAAAGCTTTCACGTAGCTTCGTATCTTTTCCGGCTTCTTCTGCACGTTTATGAATCGTCTCGGTTTCAATGCCAATGGCATCACACACTTCGCGCAGAAAAACAAGCCGCTTATTCAAAGAATCCAGCAACGTCAGTTCAATGTCCGGGCGGATGATCTTGAGCGGAATGCCGGGAAAGCCCGCACCAGTACCTACGTCGATAACTTTCGCATTCTTTTTAATTTCAAGCGCTTTCAGCAGCGTCAAGCTATCTACAAAATGTTTTATGACTGCCTCTTCCGGGTCGGTGATGGCCGTGAGATTCATCACGGTGTTGCGCTCCAAAAGCAGATCAAGATAGATCTGGAACTGCTCCGCCTGTGCAGGCGAAACCTTTACCCCGATCTCTTTTGCTTTTGAAATCAGCAGATTTTTAATATCCATAATCAAAATTTCAGCTCGCCTAAAGCAAAGCTGCCCTTTCAGTTTTGTTTTATAAATATTATAGTGATTAAATCCAGTTCATTACATATTAAATGTAGCGGACATCACTTTTCTTCATTGTGTGCAGAGAGCCAAATCAACAGCACGGAAATATCTGCCGGGGAAACGCCGGAAATACGCCCTGCCTGTCCCACGTTTTCCGGGCGCACGCGACTGAGTTTTTCCTGTGCCTCAAGTCGCAGACCCGAAATCTCGGCGTAGTTGATCTCTTTTGGCAGCAGCTTCTTTTCCAACCGGCGCATTTCGGCAATGTCCTGCAGCTGGCGCTTGATGTAGCCCTCATATTTAAGCGCCGTCTCCACGCTTTCAAAAATCTCACGCGGGTAATTTGGGCGTTCGATGTCGATAGGTGTCAGGTCCGCATAGGTCACCTGCGGGCGGCGCAGCAACTCAGAAAGGCGCACACCCGTCGTGACCGGCGATGTTTCACATGAAACCAGCACTTCGTTCAGCGCGTCCGTCGGCGAAAACACCGTTTTCTCCGCGCGCTTCATCTCCGCTTCTTTCTGCGCCTGCTTCTTTTCAAACTTCGCCCAACGGCGGTCATCGATGAGCCCCAGCTCGCGGCCGATTGGCGTCAGTCGCTCATCGGCGTTATCCTGCCGCAGCACAAGACGGTATTCGGAGCGCGAGGTCATCATGCGGTACGGGTCGGTGACGCCTTTCGTGATGAGGTCGTCGATGAGCGTGCCGATGTACGAGCCCGCGCGATCCAAAATAAGCGGGTCACGATTTAAGACTTTCAGCGCAGCATTTGCACCTGCCACAAAACCCTGCGCGGCGGCTTCTTCATAGCCGGAACTGCCGTTGAACTGCCCCGCGCCGTAAAGTCCCGGATAATCGCGAAACTCCAGCGTGGCGTTCAGCTGCAGCGGGTCGCAGCAATCATATTCGATCGCATACGCGTTTCGCATGATTTCTACGTGCTCAAGCCCCTTGATCGTGCGGTAAAACGCAATCTGCACTTCTTCCGGCAGTGACGAGCTCATACCCTGCAAGTACATCTCATCGGTTTCCGCGCCGCACGGTTCAATAAAAAGCTGATGGCGCGGCTTTTCGGAAAAGCGCATGATCTTATCTTCAATGCTCGGACAGTAGCGCGGGCCAACGCCTTCGATCATGCCCGCATACAGCGGCGAACGGTGAATATTATCGAGAATGACCTGCTTCGTGCGGTCGTTTGTCCAGCTCACGTAGCACACGGCCGAGTTTTTCGGCGGCATTTCCGCATCAAATGAGAACGGCGTGACAGGTTCATCGCCCTTTTGAACCTCGAGGTCAGTAAAATCGATGGATGAGCGCAGCACGCGCGCCGGAGTACCGGTTTTAAAGCGGCGCAACGAAATGCCAAGCTCTTTTAAAGAACCCGCAAGTTCCGTCGCCGGGAACATGCCATCCGGGCCGCCCGCATACGAAACCTCACCCACGAAGATGCGCCCGCCGAGAAATGTACCGGTCGCCAGCACAACCGCGCGGCACGTGTAAACCGCGCCGAGGCGTGTCGTCAGCAGCCAGTTTTCGCCGTCTCGCTCAATGTCGATGACCTCCGCCTGGCGCATCACGAGGTTTTCGCACTGCTCAAGCTTATGCTTCATCACGCGCGCGTACTTGTTGCGGTCGATCTGCGCGCGCAGCGAGTGCACCGCAGGGCCTTTACCAAGGTTCAGCATGCGGCTTTGCAACGTACATTCGTCCGCCGTTTTGCCCATTTCGCCGCCGAGCGCGTCCACTTCGCGCACAAGGTGGCCCTTTGCTGTGCCGCCGATGCTCGGGTTGCACGGGCAGTTGCCCACAGCGTCCATGTTTATTGTGAAGATCACCGTGCGGCAGCCGAGACGCGCCGAGGCCAAAGCCGCCTCAATTCCCGCGTGTCCCGCGCCGATCACGGCAACATCGTATTTTCCTGCATCATAGCTCATAATTTAACTTCTTTTCCGATTTATTCTGAAATACTGCCTATTTCAAAGATAAAATATAACAATTTTGATATTTTATTTCCCCACGCAGAACTTTTCAAATACCTGATCGACCACCGCATCCGAAACACGCTCTCCGGTCAGTTCATTCAAAGCTGCAATGGCACCCTCCAGCGAGACCGTCACCGCGTCCCACGTCATGCCCATAAGCAAAGCGTTTTCCGCTTCCTCCAACGCCGTGAGCGCCTTTTGTACGTCCGCGCGTTGGCGCTCCGTATAGAGAATGCCGTCGTTCGGGTTCAGCTCAGCGGTTTTCAGTGCGCGCGCGGCCGCGTTTTGCAGCGCAGGTAGTCCCTCGCCGGAAAGCGCCGAGACCGTCACGACCTCTTTAAAATGCTTATCGATCTCCGCACGGTCGATCTTCGGCGCGAGGTCGGATTTATTGATGACCGCCACGGCCGGTGTATCGCCTATGGCGTCCATCAACGCGCGGTCGTCGTCGTTCAGCTCTTCGCTCGCATCAAACACCGCCAGCACAAACTGTGCCGTTTTGACGCGATCTAAAGCCATGCGCACGCCGATCTGCTCCACGCGGTCTTCCGTATCGCGGATACCGGCGGTGTCGGCAAGGCGCAGCGGAATTTCACCGAGCAGCACAGTCTCCTCTACCACGTCACGCGTCGTGCCCGCAAGATCGGTCACAATGGAACGCTCGCAACCCGCAAGCAGGTTCATCAGCGTGGATTTGCCGGCGTTCGGGCGGCCTGCAATGACCGTCACCACACCCTCGCGCAGAATGCGCCCGCCGTCAAAGCCGGCGAGCAAGTCTTTCAGCGCCGTTTTTCCGGCGGCAAGGCGCGTTTTCAGCATCGTCTCATCCACCTGTGGAATGTCGTCGTCCGGGTAATCCGCCCATGCGGCAAGGTGCGCACCGATGTCCGTCAGATCCGAACGCAGCTTTTCAATGCGGCGGGAAAGTGCGCCGTCGTGTCCCGCCTGCGCCGCTTTCATCGCTTCGCGCCCCTGCGCGGAGATGATCTGCATGACAGCTTCCGCCTGCGCAAGGTCCATTTTGCCGTTTAAAAACGCGCGGCGCGTAAATTCGCCCGGCGCCGCAGAGACCGCACCGGCAGCAAAAACCGCCTGCAAAACCGCTTTTAAAACGAACAATCCGCCGTGGCAGGAAAGCTCCACCACGTCTTCACCCGTAAAGCTGTGCGGTGCGGCAAAAACGGTCGCAACGCACTCATCGAGGCGCTCGCCGTCCGGCGCATACACGTGTCCGAAGCGGCACGTGTAACCCGCCATATCACAGAGCTTCGCGCCGGAAACCGACTTAAAAACACGGTCGCCGACCGCACGGGCCTCATCGCCCGAAATGCGAATGACTCCGATGCCGCCCGGCGCCGCCGCCGTAGAGATTGCTGCAATGGTCTTCATAGTTTATCCCTTCTTCTCGTTCGCTGCACATGCAACACTTTCTCATTTTGTATTATACCACGCGGCGAAAAGATTGTCACGCAGAATGTCGGAAAACGCAGGAAAATCACAGAGAAAGCGCAAAAACCTCCGCATACCAAAGTATGCGGAGGTTCTCTGTTTTAAAGTTTTAGTTTTTGGATATCTTACCGTACGGCGTGGAAACGTCGTCCAGAACACGCGGTGCTGCGGGAGCGGTGCGATTTTGTGCCGGACGGCTGTCACGGTTATCTCTGCGCGGAGCGCGGCCGCCGCGATTATCGCGGTTGTAGCCGCCGTTTCTGCCGCGGTTATTGCCGCCGCGACGGTTATCGCGTCTTACGTAGCGCTCGCCGCCCTCAGGGCCGATCACAACGTGGCGGGCAAGGTCTTCACCCTCGCTCCAGGACTTCGCACCCTCAACCTCCTGCACGGCGGTGTGGATGATGCGGCGCTCATACGGATTCATCGGCTCCAAGGAGGCATTGCGACCGGTCTTTACGGCGCGGGCAGCCATCTTTCTGCCGAGATTTTCAAGCGTTTCCTTGCGCTTTTCGCGGTAATTGCCCACGTCCAGCGTAATGCGATAATAAGACTCGTCCACATGGTTTGCAACGAGAGACGCAAGATACTGGAGGGAATCCAGCGTTTCGCCGCGGTGACCAATGATGAAGCCGATATTTTCGCCGGTGAGCACAAGCTCTGCGCCTGCCTCTTCCTCGCGGATCTCAATATTTACGTCGCCGAGGCCCATGCCGGAAAGAACGTTGCGCAGATATTCTGCTGCGGCGTCTGCCGGTGTGGAACGGATGAACGCGCGCACCTTTGCCGGTCTGCCGCCGAAAAGGCCGAAGCGCTTTTTCTCTTCCGTTTCAAGAACTTCAAACTCTGCGTCTGCGGGGTCTACGCCCAGCATTGCGCATGCTTTTTCATACGCTTCTTCTGTGGTTGCGCCTGTTGCGATTGCTTCTTTTACCATGGCTTTCTTCTTCCTTTCTTCTTTTCAATACTCTATCTTTATCCCGTTTCGGAGTGAAAGGAGGTGGGGATAACAGCCTTTATTTATTTCTTGCTTCCGAGATAATCGGTAGAATTGCCTTTGTTTTTCTGCGCATTTCCGCCTTTTTTACCGGTCGCTTTCTTTTCCTTCTGCGCGGCCTGGCGCTCTGCCTGCGCCTGGTTCTTCGCCTCAATCTTATCGGCGATCTGCTTTTGCAGGTTTGCGGGCAGCGGCTTTACCTTCCGATCCGCCTGTAAAAGCGTCACATAGCGGCTCGCTTCCGACTTTGCGGAGACCTGCTCCGGCGAAAAATACTTGTGCGTGATGAGCGTCTGTGCAAAACCGACCAGCGCGGAAATAATCCAATAGAAACCGACAGCTGCCGGCATGATGTATGCCCAGTATGCAGACAGGAGCGGCATGCCGTACATCATGACCTTCATACAGCCCTGACCTGCGCCCTGCTGCTGTGTGGGCTGCAGCTTCTGCATGACAAAGGACTGGCCCCAGTAGGTCACAAGTGCCAGCACCGGGATGATCCACAGCATAGAAGCGAACGAGCTCGTGTTTGGGGATGCGAGCAGGTCAAGGCCGAAGCATTTGAAGCCCTTGCCGAAAAACTCAATCTTCTGCACATCGTCCGCGGAGAACATCGTCAGGTGGTCCTTCAGTGCGTCGAAATTCTTAACGATCTCAAGCTCTACATACTGGTTCGTGCTCGCAATGCCCGGAATCTTAGAAACGAATTCCGTAGCCTGCGAAATGGTGTCCTTTGCAATATGCAGGGTGTTCGAGAGCGGATAAATAACGGAGTAATAAATGCCGAGCATGATCGGGAACGGAAGCAGCGTCGTCAGACAGCCGCCGCCGGGATTCACACCCTCTTTTTCGTAGAGCTTCTGCAGCTCTTCGTTATACTTCATCTGGTCCTTGGCGTACTTCTTCTGCAGCTCCTGCTGCTTGCTTGCCAATCTGGACTGCGCCGCCATGCTCTTCTGCGATTTAATCGAGAACGGGAACATCAGCGCCTTTACGATGATCGTGAACAGGATGATCGCGATACCGTAGTTTTTGAAAACGGTGTACAGGAACCACAGCAGATAACCGAGTACGCTGCCGAAGAAATTAAAAATAGACATCATAGTAGTTGACCAAATCCTTCCCGGATCAAAACTTATTCTTTTTTCCGCTTTTCCGGCACGGGGTCATAGCCGCCGCGGGAAAACGGATTACACCGCAGAATGCGCCAAAGCGCAAGCACGCCGCCGAGTAAGGCGCCATACCGCTCCACGGCTTCTTCCCCGTACTGTGAGCAGGTGGGGATATACTTGCAGCAGCCGCGCGTTGCACGCGGTCTCAGCTTCCGATAGAGATGGATGAGCCCAATGACGGCGCGGCGCGGCCAATACCGCACACCCTTTTTCGCCGAAATGCGTCCGCCTTTATATTGTATCACTGCGGACACAGGCTCTTTCTGTTTTCTCATACTGCTTTTCTGATCTGTCGTTATGACAATTCTTCTTTCGTTACACTTGCGGTTTCTTCGCCCGTCTCCGACGTCCTTTCGGAGTCATTTTCCGCCGTTTTTGCGGAGTTATTTTTATCTTTGGGTAGGGCAACAAGCACGCCGAGTTCCTCAAGCGCGCTTTTTAACTGCGAAGATACGATTTGATAGTTTGCGAACGGCGTTCTGCCGCGGCTGACGAGGACAAAGTCATACCCCGGCTTCAGCTGCGGGTACAGCACACGGATGCTTTCACGCAGAAGGCGCCGCGCACGGTTCCGCTTGACCGCGTTGCCGATCTTTTTGCTGGCCGTAATGCCCACGCGCGCCTGCTTTACCTTTTTATTGCGCAGGCAATACAGCACAAGCACCGGGCGCACCGCGCTTTTTCCGCGGGCGTAAACGCGCTTATACTCGTGGTTTTCGGTCAGCGGCACAAGGATGTCCATGGGTAAGCCTCCAAAGCCGTTCGGTAAGGCCAAAGCTGCGTATAGCAGAGCCTCACCGCCGAAAAAATCAAGCAAAACAAAGAAAGGTCACGCAGCGGTGACCCTCAAAGCATACATTAATAGGTTAAACGTGCTCTGCCCTTTGCTCTGCGACGCGCCAGAACTTTACGTCCGTTGCGTGTAGACATTCTCTTTCTGAAGCCGTGCTCCTTCTTTCTGTGGAGCTTCTTCGGCTGATAGGTTCTCAGCATATCAAAAACCCTCCTTTCACGAGGTTACTTATCAAAATGCGGTCTGCAAATAACAGTCCGTTACAGATAAGCATTATACCTTAAAACCGTAGAAGCTGTCAACCTTTTTTCGGGTTTTTACGGAAAAAAACTTGGAATGAAGCGCTGCAAAGGCAAAAGCAGAGGAAAATAGAAGGCCTACATGTTTTTTTCAGCCTGAAAAAACACAAAGCAAAGTGCGCAATGCTAAAAGTTTTTAATCGATCCTTTTTCAAGAAAGGTTATAGGAGCTCGGGGCAAAGTTTCCCATTCCTGCGTTAACAATCCGCCTTCGCGCTCCCTTTTTCCACCCTTTCTGCGTATAAATTGCCGAAAACACGTTTCTTTCCCGCTTTTTGCCTGTGAAGTCCGTCAGATTTTTCAACATTCCACAGGTTTTCTGTGGACAACTTTGCGGTTTTGTGCTACACTATATATTAGTATTTTAGCGTCAAAATGCACTTTCAATGCCGCTTCTTCGGTCATCATGACCGCCGCGGCGCGGCTATGGGCGCATACCGATACCAAAACCTAAAAGAAAGGGAATAAGGAAATGGAATCATTCTTAGAAGCATGGGACCTCATTTGCGACTACTGCAAAAAGCAGGTCACCGACGTGAGCTATGAAACCTGGTTCAGCAAGCTCGTCCCCATCTCGCTCGATTTCGGAGCAGGCGTTGCAATCATTCAAGCGCCGAACGAATTTAACAAATCCACCATCGAGCGCGGCTTTCACAAGTGCTTGAACGACGCCGTACAGAGCGTTTTCGGCGAAGCTTTCACCTATAAGCTCATCACCCCGATGGAGAAAAAAGAAAAAGAGCGCGTGCCGGACGATGACGAATACGAGTACACGTTTGAAACGTTCATCGAGGGCAGCTCCAATAAATTTGCCTGCGCAGCCTGCCGCTATGTTGCAAAAGAGCCGGCCAAAAACTACAATCCCCTCTTTATCTACGGCAACTCCGGCCTCGGCAAAACGCACCTGCTCAACGCCATCGGTCACGAGCTCAAAAAGAATTTCCCGGATAAGGATATCATTTACGTCAAGGGCGACCAGTTTGCAAACGAGCTGATCGAGGCCATCCGCGCCGGTACCACCGTGAGTTTCCGCGAAAAGTACCGCAAGGCCGACGCACTCCTCATCGACGATATTCAGTTCATCGCCGGCAAGGAATCCACGCAGGAAGAGTTCTTCCACACGTTCAATACATTATACGAATCCAAAAAGCAGATCGTTTTAACAAGCGACCGTCCCCCGCGCGACATCGCTACCTTGGAAGATCGTTTGAAGACCCGCTTTGAGTGGGGCCTTACCGCCGATGTGCAGCCACCGGACTTTGAGACCCGCATGGCAATCATCAAGCGCAAAGCCGAGCTTGTCGGCCTCAGTGTGCCGGACAACGTCTGTGAATTCATCGCACAGAAGCTCAAGAGCAACATCCGCCAGCTGGAAGGCACGGTCAAAAAGCTCAACGCCATCCACCTTGTGGAAGGCGCCACCCCCACTATCAGCACAGCACAGCGCGCCATCAGCGACATCGTAAACAACGAGCAGCCTGCGCCTGTCACCGTCAGCAAAATCATTGAAGAAGTCGGCCGCACCTACGGCGTTTCCCCGGAAGATATCAAGTCCTCCAAGCGTAACGCAAATGTTTCCTTTGCACGTCAGATCTCCATGTACGTCGTGCGCGAGATTACACAGATGCCTATGGTCGAGATCGGCAAGGAATTCGGCGGCAGAGACCACTCCACCGTCGTTTACGCCATCCAGCAAATCGAAGAAAAATCCGCGCGCGATCCCGTGACGAAGGCCACCGTCAGCGATATCATCAAAAATATTCGTGACCGCTGATCCTCTTTCACCCCTAAAGTGCTCCATTCCCTTATTCTTTCCTATATACTGGAATATCGGCAAAACCGCTGCACTTTTAAAAATATCAAATACAGAGCATTTCCTATAACGTTCTGTATAATTGTCGCAGAGCTCCTTGTGGCCGCCTTTGAGGTTCAACCACAAGATATAGGGCTCGATTGCTGGTGTCCTTACGCGCGAAAGCCAAAATAAAATCAACGAGTTTTCAACATTTCACACAGAGTTTTCAACTGTTCTGTGGACGAAATCAAATTTTCCACACTCTCCACAATCCCTCCACATCCATTTTCGCAAAACTTTCGCGTGATTTTCACCTATCCAAAGCCACTTTTTGGAGTTTCCAACTTTTTCACACCCACTACGACTACTGCTATAACTTATACTTAAAATAAATATAAAAAAGGACCGCAAACTTACTCCTTCCACATCTCCGCACCAAAAAACACACAGAAATGTGAAAAACCAAAATGCGCGGTAAAACTTTTGCGGTCCAAAATGCTAAACAAAAGACCAAAACAAAAAAAGCCGCGCAGAAAGGAAGAACTTATCCACATGAAATTCACCGTAGAAAAAAGATTGTTGAACGAAGCCGTAACCAATCTGCAAAGAGCGGTTTCCTCCAAAACTTCCATTCCGGCGCTCGAAGGCATCCTCATTCGCAGCGAAGAAAACCGCCTCATTTTGACCGCTTACGATCTTGAAATCGGCATGCAGACCGAGCTGCCCGCCATCATTTCCGCGCCGGGCGCGATCATCCTCACCGCAAAGCTGTTCGCCGAGATCGTCCGCCGTTCGCCGGACGAGGACATCACCATTGACGTGGACGACCGCAACACCGCCACCATCACCTCCGGCGTGAGCTGCTTCACCATCATCGGTATGGATTCGGCGGAATTCCCGGAGCTGCCGAAAATCACCGACGCCGATACAATCAAAATGCCGCAGGAGCTCTTAAAAAGTATGATTCGCCAGACGCTTTTCGCCGTCGCGGACAGCACCGCAAAGCCGATCCATCAGGGCAGTTTGTTCAAAATTGAAAACGGAAATTTGGATGTTGTATCGGTCGACGGTTATCGGTTGGCCCTGCGCCGCGAGGCGATTAACTACGCGAACAACACCGAATTTGTCGTTCCTGGAAAGACACTTTCCGAAGTACTCAAGCTCTTAAAGGACAGCGAGGGCGAAGTGGAGATTTGTCCGAGCCGCCGCCACATTTTGTTCCGCATCGATAATTATACGGTTATTTCCGCTTTGCTCGAGGGCGAATTCCTCGATTATAAATCGGCACTGCCGAAGGATAAAAAAACCGAAGTTACGGTTTCCACTCGTACGATGATCGAAAGTGTCGAGCGCGTTTCGCTTCTCATCACCGACCGTCTGAAAAGCCCGGTGCGCTGCGTGATCGGCGAAGACACCGTCAAGCTTTTCTGCACCACCACCATGGGCCGTGCCACCGATCAGATTTCGGCGGAAATTTCCGGAGACCAGCTTGAAATCGGTTTCAATAACAAATATTTGCTCGATGCACTCCGCGCAGCGGAGACCGACGAAGTTCGACTGCAGCTCGGCGGACCGATCAGCCCGATGCTCGTTCTGCCGAAGGAGGGCGACGCGTTTTCGTTCCTCGTCCTGCCGGTGCGGCTACGCAGCGAAATGTGATCAATGTTTCACGTACTGTCTGCTGCTCGCGGACAAGCATTACAACTCTTGTGAAACATCAACTTGTGAAGTTTTGGCACCAAAATTCAAAGTGTAAATTTCGCACAACTTTAATGTGCAAACAAACGCGAAGATTTGTACACTAAATTTATCTTTATTTTATAAGGGATCGAATATATTATGAAAAATGAGATCATCACGATCACAACGGAGTTCATCCGTCTGGATGCACTTTTAAAGCTCGGCGGCGCGTTGGATACCGGCGGGCAGGCCAAATTCGTCATTCAAAACGGCGAAGTCGAAGTAAATGGCGAAGTCTGCACCATGCGTGGCAAAAAAATGCGTGACGGCGACTATGCCGAATATAACGGCGGCCGCTATACGGTAAAAGTGGAGGAATGAGCCGGTGAACGTACTGCGCCTCGGCTTTGAAAATTTCCGAAATTTGTGCCCGGGCGAAATTTTTCCGGGCGAGACCATCAATGTCATTCACGGCAGCAATGCCCAGGGCAAAACGAATTTGCTTGAGGCCATCTGGCTTTTTACAGGCGGACATTCGTTTCGCGGCACAAAAGACAGCGAACTGCCGGTTTTAAAAGACGGCAAAAATGCGCCTGCGGCCTCACTTTCCATGACGCTGTTTACAGAAGGACGCGAGCAGGAGCTAAGGCTCGAACTGCGCGACGGTCGGCGCTCCAGTGTCATCAACGGCGTGGAGAAAAAGACCGGCTCGGCGCTTGTGGGCAAGTTCTGCGCCGTCATTTTTTCGCCGGAGCATCTTTTGCTCGTCAAAGAAGGCCCTTCGCGCCGCCGCGCGTTTTTAGACGGTGCGTTGTGCCAGTCCCGCCCGGCATTTACGCGCGTTTTGGCGCATTATAATAAAGCTCTCATGCAGCGCAATGCGCTTTTAAAAGATATTCCGCGCCACCCGGAGCTTATCGATACGCTTGATGTTTGGGACGAGCGCCTTATTCTGTTCGGCACGGAGGTCGTACAGGAGCGCGCTGCGTTCTGCAAAGATCTGGAGCCGCGTGCGGCGGAAATTTACCGGGGTATCGCGAAAAACAGGGAGGAAATCACGCTTTCCTACGCGCCGTTTGGCGGTGCGGAGACAAAAACGGAGATTGCCGAGCGGTTTTCCGAAGCGCTGAAAAACGCCAGAAATGCCGATGCTCGCGCGGGGTTTACGTCCGTTGGCCCGCACAGAGATGATTTGACGCTCACCATAGACGGGCTTTCCGCCAGAACGTTCGGTTCACAGGGGCAGCAGCGCAGCATCGTGCTGGCGTTAAAGCTTGCGGAAGCCGATATTCTGTACCGAAAAACCGGCGAGCGCCCGGTTATCTTGCTCGATGACGTGATGAGTGAGCTTGATATGAGCCGCCGCGATTATCTTTTGAATCACCTTGACGGGCGGCAGGTGTTTATCACGTGCTGCGACCCGGAAACTGTGCGCCTGATGGAAACGGGACGCGGGTTCTATGTGGAAAAAGGCACGGTGCGGCAGGATACGGACGAAAAAGCAGGGGAAGTGCACGCGGAAAACGAAACGCCGACTTGCGAAAGCGAGTAAACCTGTGGTATGATAAGGAGCATGGTATGTATATTCACCTTGGTATGGGCGTTGTAGTGCGCGAAGAAGACGTCGTGGGCATTTTCGATATGGAAAACACCACGGTCTCCGGCGCAACGCGCGATTTTTTGAAGCGCGCCCAAAAAGAGAACCTTGTGGAAGACGTGTGCTATGACCTGCCGCGTTCCATTGTGGTTTGCAGAGACTATATCGGCGGCGAGCGCGTGTATATCACGCAGATTGCCCCGGCCACGCTTTTAAAACGCTCCCGTGCGGAGATCGGCGGCATTGCGCTGAGACCGCACGCCAAGGGACTGTAACAGAAAGGATCTTCATTTATGCAGTATTTCGGCATTCCTACCTGTCCGTATTGCAAAAAGCATGTCAACCTTGTTCGCACGTGGAGATTGAAGCGTGAGGGCGAGTATAAATGCCCGCGCTGCGGCGGTATTTCCAATATCTATCTTTCTCCGCTTGTGTATGTGTTTGCCGTGCTGGCCATCTGCGCCGGCGTGTGCATCTATTTCTTCCATAAATTCGTTTTGGATGACATCAAGCTGTTCACTTGCCTGCAAATTTTCATCCCGTTTGCGATTTTCTTCTTTTTAAGCCTTTTCACGGTGTATTTAAAGCGCCCTGTCATCCGCAGAGTACAACGCGAAGCCCCGCGACCGGCTTCGCAGCGCAGTGCGGAACCGGAAAGACGTGCTCCGAGCCGTGACGATACGTTTACGGAGATGAATACGGGCAGATACAGAGAAAATAACGAGCCGGAGCGCAGAGTGGACCGACGCGTCTGAATTCTGACGGCAAGTAAAATGTAAAGGTCTTTGATTAAACTTTCTTCAGAAAGTTTATAGAGTCTCGGGGCAAAGCCCTGAAAAACAGAAAATCCACACGGAAAAGAGCTGCCGAATTGTAATTTACGGGCGGCTCTTTTTGCGTTCTTACCGACCGTAAAACCGCAAAAAAGAGGGGAAAGCGGTGTGCATTTTCAAATATACATGCTTTTGTATGTTTATGCACAAAAAACCGCAGAAAATCTAAGCTTTCAGCGGACATTTTTCAAAAATGACCTTGTAAATTTTACCGTTTTGTACTATACTATTATATAAAGATAACCGCCTGCGGAACTGTACAAATGAAACGGGCGGCGTTTCTCTTTGAATAGATAACGAATGAATGTCTTTTATTTCAAAGGCACAAAAACACATTCGGCGTTTTCGTGCCGAAGAAAGGAAAATGAGAGTTAATATGGATATTAACGAAATGACGCATGTGGATACGAATTACGATTCGGATCAAATACAGGTCCTTGAAGGTCTGGAAGCCGTCCGCAAGCGCCCGGGCATGTACATCGGCTCCACCGGTCCGCGCGGCCTGCACCACCTTGTTTACGAAATCGTAGATAACGCCATCGACGAAGCGCTTGCAGGCTATTGCGACCGCATCGATGTGCGCATCCTGCCCGGCGACATCATCTGCGTGCAGGATAACGGCCGCGGCGTGCCGGTCGGCGTGCAGCACCAGACGGGTCTGCCGGCCGTGACGGTTGTGTATACCATTTTGCATGCCGGCGGCAAGTTCGGCGGCGGCAGCTATAAGGTTTCCGGCGGTCTGCACGGCGTTGGCGCTTCCGTCGTCAATGCGCTTTCCTCGTGGCTGGAGGTCGAGGTGCGCCAGGGCGGTCACCTGTACCGCCAGCGCTTCTCGCGCGGCAACGCGGAATATGACCTGCAGGATCTCGGCCCCATCGAAAACCCGGAGCAGACAGGCACCATGGTTACGTTTAAGGCTGACCCCGAGATATTCAAAGAAACCACCGTTTATGATTTTGCCACGCTCGAAACGCGTCTGCGCGAGCAGGCATTTTTGAACGCCGGCGTCAACATCATCCTCACCGATGAGCGTGACCCGGAGAACATCAAAAGCGACCGTTTCCACTACGAGGGCGGCGTAGCAAGCTTTGTGGAGTACTTGAACCGCAAAAAAGCCGTGGAGGTCATCCACCCGGATGTCATTTATTTCTCCGCGACCGCGCCGGATAACAACTCTACCTGCGAAATCGCCATGCAGTATACGGACAGCTTTAACGAGCTGATTTTGTCCTTTGCAAACAACATTCACACGGTGGACGGCGGTACGCACGAAGACGGCTTCAAGCGCGCCTTAACGCGCGTGATGAACGATTACGCAAGAAAGTACAACATCTTAAAGGAAGCCGATAAAAACCTTTCCGGCGAGGATGTACGCGAGGGCCTCACGTGCGTCATCAGCGTAAAGGTGAAGGAGGCACAGTTCGAGGGCCAGACGAAGGGCAAGCTCGGCAATACGGAAATCAGCGGCCTTGTCAGCAATATGATGAGCGACAAGCTGATGACGTTCCTTGAAGAAAACCCCGCCGTGGCGCGCGCCATTTTCGACAAAGCCATGGCGGCCTCCCGCGCAAGAGAAGCGGCGAGAAAGGCAAGAGACCTTGTGCGCCGCAAATCTGCGCTCGAAAACGCAACGCTGCCCGGCAAGCTCGCAGACTGCCAGTCCCGCAATCCGGAAGAGACCGAAATTTACATCGTCGAGGGCGATTCCGCAGGCGGCTCCGCAAAGGGCGGCAGAGACCGCAAATTTCAGGCGATCCTCCCCCTGTGGGGTAAAATGCTGAACGTTGAGAAGGCACGCTTAGACCGCGTTTACGGCAACGATAAGCTCATGCCGGTCATTACGGCGCTCGGCACGGGCATCGGCGAAGAATTCGATTTGAATAAGCTCCGTTACGGCCGCGTCATCATCATGGCCGATGCCGATGTCGACGGTTCGCACATCCGCACTTTGCTTTTGACGTTCTTCTACCGCTATATGCGCCCGCTTGTCGAAGAGGGACACGTGTACATCGCACAGCCGCCGCTGTTCCGCATCACGAAGAATAAGCGCCACTATTACGCGTATTCCGATAACGAGCGCGACGAGATCATGACGCAGCTGCAGAGCGGCTACGATATTCAGCGCTACAAAGGCCTTGGTGAAATGGACTCCGAGCAGCTTTGGGAGACGACCATGAACCCGGAGACCCGCGTCATGCTGCAGGTCACGCCGAGCGATGCCGCACAGGCGGACGAAATCTTCACCATTTTGATGGGTGATAAGGTAGAGCCGCGCCGCGAGTTCATTGAGCGCAACGCAAAGTACGTAAAGAATCTGGACATTTAAGCGCGAAAGGATCAGCAAGCAATGGATAATATGGAAGAAAAGAAGGAAAACCTCATACAGGTGGACCTCAGAGAGATCATGGAGACGTCGTTCCTCGATTACTCCATGTCCGTTATCGTGCAGCGTGCGCTGCCGGACGTGCGCGACGGCTTAAAGCCGGTCCACCGCCGTATTCTCTACACCATGTATGAAAACGCTCTGTGGCCGGAAAAGGCTTACAGAAAGTGCGCGGATACCGTCGGTTCCGTACTGGGCCGCTACCATCCGCACGGCGATGCTTCGGTTTATGACGCGCTGGTGCGTCTTGCGCAGGATTTTTCCATGCGCTATATGCTCATTGACGGCCACGGCAACTTCGGTTCCGTAGACGGCGACCCGCCTGCTGCATACCGTTACACGGAAGCTCGCATGAGTAAGCTTTCTGTGGAAATGCTGAAGGATATTGAGAAGGACACGGTCGATTTCTCCCCGAACTACGACGACCGTCTGAAAGAGCCGAACGTGCTGCCCTCTCATTTCCCGAATATCCTCGTAAACGGCTCCACCGGTATCGCCGTCGGTATGGCGACGAACATTCCGCCGCACAACATGGGCGAAGTGCTTGATGGCGTGTGCGCTATGGTGGATAACCCCGATATTGACCTTGACGGCCTCATGCAGTACATTAAGGGGCCGGATTTCCCGACCGGCGGCATCATCATGGGCCGCAGCGGCATTCGCGCCGCATACGGCACCGGCCGCGGCAGAATTTACGTGCGCGCCCGCGCAGAGATCGTGGAAAAGCCGAATGGCCGCTACCAGATCGTCGTCACCGAGCTGCCGTATCAGGTCAACAAAGCAAGACTCATCGAAAACATCGCAGAGCTTGTCAAGGATAAGCGCATCGACGGCATCTCCAATATCGACGATCATTCCGACCGCAACGGTATGCACATTGCCATCGACATCAAGCGTGAGGCTTCCCCGCAGCTCGTTTTGAACCACCTGTATTCGCTTACGCAGATGCAGGTCACGTTCGGTGTCATCATGTTGGCCATTGTAGACGGCCAGCCGAAGCTGCTCACCCTGCGCGATATTCTGCAGGAATACATCAAGTTCCAGAGTGAAGTTGTGCTGCGCCGCACGCAGTTTGACCTTAAAAAGGCGCAGGAGCGCGCCCACATTCTGGAAGGCCTCATGATCGCGCTCGACTTCATCGATGAAGTCATCGCCATCTTGAGAAATTCCAAGTCTATCCCGGAAGGCAAAGTCGCCCTCATGGAGCGCTTCGGCCTTGACGACGTGCAGGCACAGGCCATCGTGCAGATGCGCCTCGGCCAGCTGACCGGCCTTGAGAGAACAAAGCTTGAGGAAGAGCTTGCCGCACTGCGCCTCAAAATCGCCGATTTCCTCGACATCATCGCAAGCGAAGCGCGCCGCTACGGCATCATCAAGGATGAAGCCATGGAGATGAAAAAGCGCTTCAGCGACGAGCGCCGCACGGAGATCGCCGCCATTTCCGGCGAAATGGACGTGGAAGACCTCATCCCGGAGGAAGACTGCGTCTTGACACTGACGAACTTCGGCTACGTAAAGCGCCAGACGCTCGACACGTACCGCACACAGCGCCGCGGCGGACGCGGCATCTCCGGCATGAGCCGCCGCGAAGAAGACGTTGCGAGCGAGCTGTTCATTGCAAATTCGCATGACTTCGTACTGTTCTTCTCCGACAGAGGGCGCGTGTACCGCTTAAAGTGTTACGAGATTCCGGAGGGCTCCCGCACAAGCCGCGGCATGAACATCACAAACCTGCTGCCGCTTGAGCCCGAGGAGCGCATCACCTCTATGCTGCGCGTCACAAAGTCCGAGGAGGAAGACCACTTCCTCACCATGGTCACAAAGAACGCCGTCATCAAGCGCGTTGCGCTCTCCGCGTTTCGCAATGTGCGCAAAAACGGTCTTATTGCACTGGATCTCGCCGAGGACGACGAGCTCAGCTGGGTGCGCCTGACGGGCGGCAGCGACGATCTGCTCGTTGCAACGCGCTTCGGCAAGGTCATTCGTTTCCACGAGGCCGACGTGCGCGAAATGGGCCGTCAGGCCCGCGGCGTGCGCGCTATCCGTCTTGCAGAGGGTGACGTTGTGGTCGGCATGAGCGTCCTGCGCGAAAACGGTCTCGTGCTTACGGTTTCCGAGACCGGCTACGGCCGCCTCTCGAACCCCGAGGATTACCGCCTGCAGCATCGCGGCGGCATGGGTATCCTCAACTACCACGTTGAAAAATACGGCAATGTCGCGGCCATTAAGGTCGTTGATCTCGATGACGACATCATTCTCATCGCAGATGACGGTGTGATTATCCGTATCGAAGCCGGTTCCATTCGCATCTGTGCACGTCCCAGCAAGGGTGTTCGCGTGATGAAGGTCAACGAGGGCAGCAAGGTTATCACCATGGCCCGCGCCCCGCATGACGACGAGGAAGAAATCAGCGCCGTAGAAGACGACGGCACCGCCGAAGAGGGCGAAGATGAGCCCGTAACGGAAGCGGAAGACGTCATCCGTGACGATGAACCCGCAGAAGAAACAGAAGAAACCACGGAAGAGTAATTTTCCGGGCAATAAAAAAGAGCGTTGGTCAGAAGACCGGCGCTCTTTTTGCAATTTTTTAGTTACGCGTTCGGATCCATAATGGCGCCGTGACCGCAGCAGTAGGTGTACACGTCCGTCGGGAACAGGCTCTGCAAATATTTGCGCTCCGCGGCGGCGCGGCGGGAATCGAGGTTCACGGTGGTCATTAAATACGGTGCAAGCAGGTTAAAATCATACTGCTCTTTTGAAAAGCCCTTGATGTTCACCATGATGTCGCCGCTGAAAACAATGCGGTGCGCGTCGTCCACAAGCACGATCTCGCCCTTAAAGTGCCCGCCGTTGCCGTCGAAAACGCGCAGGGTAAGACCCTCAAACTCCAGCGTGCCGCGCGGGGAGATGGGCGCGTCGCTTGCAGGCTCTGTGTGCTCAATTACGCGCAGCGTGTGCATATCGGGTGGCATGTAGCCCGTCATCAGCTTGCAGATGCGGTTATACGGCGCACAAATGCGGTTCTGCTCGCGCAGATCGGGCAGACCGTTGTTCTGCAAGGCGAAATTCAGCCGCGTTTCCTCGTTCACATAGAATGTGTCGAACAGGTCGTGCAGGCCGCAATGGTCGATATCTGCATGCGTGACGATAAGCGTGCGCTCCATATTGTCAAAGTTCGGGAACAGGCTGCGGAAAATCTTCAGCATCTCGTTCTTGTAGCACGGGAAGCCGCAGTCGATGAACAGCAGCTTGCGGTTTTTCTCCAGAATATACGTATTGCCCCCGCACGGCGGCTCGATGATGTGCATTGTAAACCCGCCGAACAGACTGCGCTGCGAAATGCGCGCGCGGAAGTTTTCGCCCTTAAAGCTGTACAGCATCTCGGCGATTTTGCCGATGTACGAAAACGTCTTGTGCGGCGCTTCGCCTTTTTCGTCAAGGTGCTGCATCAAAAGGTTGGAGTCTGCAATGAGCGCGTCCATATCTTCCTGCGGCAGGTGCAGGGTAGAAGCCAGCTGGTGCGCAAACGAAAGGTAAAACACCGTGTTATCGAGCACCTTTTGGCTTTTGTCGTAGTTTAAAACACGCATTTCGCACAGCTTTGCGGCGCGGTCTAAAAACGCCTTCGTCTGTGCGGGATCCTGAATGTAAATGCCGACCTTTAAATCCTGATGGTCGGTGTCGTTTTCCTGCCCGCTCATGTACGTGATGTTAAAATTAAAGCTGTCGATGAGCTCCAAAACGGGCAGCACGGCGCTCGGTACGTTCGGCAGGTGGAATTCCAGCAAAATCGTTTTGCCGGGGTTATCCTCGTTCAAAATATAGCCTACGTCGTTTAAACGCACAGCGATGGTATCAAGCTGCGCCTGCGAGCCGCTGACCTCCAAAAACAGAACGTGCAGGTCAACGGCTTTATTGTAGCTGACGCGCGTGATGTTCGCGCCGGACTGCGCCACAATGCGCGTAGCCTTCAAAAACGCACCGGCCTTGTTCGGCAGTCGCGTGATGAATGTTCTTTTCATGCGCGCCTCTTAAATCTTGCCGGCCTTTACGAGTGCGGCGGTCTTCAAAATGCCCACCTGCGTTTTGGAATCGGGGATTTCATTGTTTAACACCATCTCAACGGCTTTGTCGAGCGGAATGCGCTCCACTTCAAGGAACTCATCCTCGTCTAAGTGCATTTCGCCTTTTTGGGCCACACGGCACGCCCAGATGCGGATGATCTCGCCGCAGTAGCCGGGAGAGGGGTACAGATTGCCGAGCGAAATGTAGTTTTCGCCCGTGGTGCCGGTTTCCTCCATCTGCTCGCGCTTTACGGCCTCAAACGGGTCTTCGCCCTTTTCCAGTTTGCCGGCGGGCAGCTCCAGCAGCACTTCCTTGTACGGATAACGGAATTGGCGCACAAGCAGCACTTCGTTTTGTTCGGTCAGCGCCGCCACGCACACGCCGCCGTTGTGGCACACAACCTCTCTTGCACTCGTTTTGCCGTTTTCCAGCTCCACGGTGTCGCGCAGCACCTTGATGATGCGGCCCTCAAACTTTGTTTCGCTTGTCAGTGTTTTTTCAAAGAGCTTCATAAACTGTCGTTCCTTTCTCTTTATGATAAAAACTGCTTGATTTTCTCGGGGATATTACCCTACTATTATATAAACATTTTCTTAATTTCGCAAGGCGCGTGCGGGATTCTCTTGCATAAATCCCGCGAATGTGGTACATTTTATCAGAACCAAAAATTTCTCGCGGCGGTGCCGCGTGCCATATCCCATTTTTGAAAGGAACATGAACATGAAAACCTGCATTCGTTTGCTGTGCGCCGTTTGCTGCGCCGCGATGCTGCTCACCATGACCGCCTGCTCGGGCGGCAATACAAATACGTCTTCCGCCACGGCAGAAGCGACCCCTGCGCCGGAGATCACTCCTGCGCCGGAGGCAACAGCGGCCCCCGAAGAAGAACCTACCCCTGCGCCTGAAGGCAACACGTCCTCCGAAACGGACGAAAATCGCCACACAAGCACCTTGCCGGTACCGGAAACGGGCAGCGAGGAATTCCGCGCCGCGTTTGAAAACAATCCCATCGATACGCAGTATGCGGACGATATGGAAACGGCGGGCTCTGTTGCGGGCATGATTACTGCGTGCAACACGGCTTCCGACAGCTGGAAAGAACAGATTGATTCCGTCTACACGCAGATTTTGGAGTGTGGCGACGATAAAACGGTCGAAACCGTCAAAGAGGAGCAGTCCCACTGGGTGAACGAGCAAAGCACCGCTTTGCAGGACATCCGCGATTCCGTATCGGAGAATGACCCCCTTGCGGCCATCACCGTGGCAGAGAGCATTATGGTCTATTACCGCACAAGGGCCATTGACCTTTGCGCCGTATTATACGATATTAACGGCACGTTGGCGTTCGGCTAAAATCAAAAAATACAGAGGATTTGTATATGAAAAAAGCATTCGGCGCAATTTTGATCGCGATTATTCTCATTGTCTGCGTTGTCACCCTCACGGTGCAGCGCGGCGAAAACGCCATGCTGGAATTCCCGGAGCGCCCCGCAGAGGGCTGCACGGTGATGTCTCTTGAAATCACCGACGGCAAAGCGCAGACCGAAGTCATCGGCACGTACAACGTAAATGAAAATGTGCTGACGATGAACACCTCGGCGCTTGAAAACGCAGAGCCTACCGAAAGCGGTGAAAACTACACATACACGCTGCCGGAAAGCATCCCGAATTTTTATTTCAGTGACACCACGCAGGGCCTTTTGCTCTACAATGAATATTTATACGTGGTGACGGCGACGACGAGCGGCCAGACGCTGGAAATCATAAATCTGAAAACCGGCACCCTCGGCGGCAAAATCTACTATTCGCAGTTTTTGAAGGAAGAAACGTCCTCCGCGGCGGAATAAAGCGTTTTTACGAACTTAAACATCCACCGGACGCTTTTTGGGCGTAGGAAGCTCAGTCGCAGGAGTTTCCTGAAAAGCGAGTAAAGCAAGTTTTGGAAAAACAAAAAAGGTGACGCACTATGGAAAAGACCCGAAAAACGCGTAAAAACCCGGTGTATTCGCTGTTTCAAAAAATCCCGTCTTTCGGAAAGCTTGTTTTGGTTTTAGCAATGCTTTTTGCGAATATCCCGCTGTATCGGTTTTATTCTGCGGCTGGAACGGTTCTTCCGCAGCTTGTCACGAGTTTTGTGTTCGTCCTTTATATTGCGCTGTTTGTAAATGTGCTGTATTATGCCGTGCTGACGTCTTATATCGTGCAGAAAAACGATGAGACGAAAAGCCACAGCTGCACGGTCGTGTCTGCAGGGTCGGCCGTCAGCGTGATTGTCCTTTCCATCGGCATCACGCTGTTTGGCACCTTTGTGCAGCAAAATGATTTAGATACCCTGCTCCGGCATAGCGACTCTCCGAATGAGAACTACACGGTCGAGGTGCGTGGAAGCCGAAAAGACCCGTACAGCGGGTACGACGCGGACGTGTATTTGATTGATAACAAAACGAACACGCGCGAGTATATCAACGCACTCACCGACGAGCAGCACATTTACATTAAATGGACATCGGAAACAGAATTTTATATCGGCATGACGGATTATATGATCACCGATAAAGGCGTGACATATCAAAGACATCAAAATTAGAACAAAAAAAGGCAGCCTGCATGCACACGCAGACTGCCTTTTTTTACGAAAAATTACTTATTAAACGGGTTCTCGGACGGATAGGGCAGGGACTTCGGCTGGTTGTAGCCGATGTTCTCGACGCCGAGATACTTGAAGACCTCAAACAGCGCCTTGCCGTAGTGACCGAACGCCACTGCGCCGTGGTGCGGGAAGTTCTTCTCGATGAGCACATGGCGGTAGAAGCGGCCCATTTCCGGGATGGCGAATACACCGATGGAACCGAAGGAGTGGGACGGTACGTTCAGCACTTCGCCCTCTGCAACGTATGCGCGCAGCTGGGTGTCGGCCGTGCTCTGGAGACGGAAGAACGTGATGTCGCCCGGGGCAATGTCGCCTTCGAGCGTGCCCTGCGTAACCTCAATCGGCAGGGAGCGCGCCATGATCTTCTGGTACTTCATGGAGCAGAACGCCAGCTTCTTGGAGCAGGTGTTGCCGCAGTGGAAGCCCATGAAGGTATCCTTCTGCGTGTACGTGGTCTTGTCCTTGATGTCGCTGTTGTAGAGGTCTGCCGGGACGGTGTTGTTGATGTCGAGCAGCGTGACGGCATCGAGGCTGACGCAGGTGCCGATGAACTCGGAAAGCGCGCCGTAGATGTCCACTTCGCAGGAAACCGGGATGCCCATGCCGGTGAGGCGGCTGTTGACATAGCACGGAACAAAGCCGAACTGCGTCTGGAATGCCGGCCAGCACTTGCCTGCAATGGCGACATACTCGCGGTAGCCGCGGTGATCCTCTACCCAGTCGAGCAGGGTGATCTCATACTGTGCGAGCTTCGGCAGAATCTCGGGCTTCATGTTGCCCTTGCCGAGCTCTTTTTCCATGTCTTCGACGACCTTCGGGATACGCGGGTCGCCCTCGTGCTTGTTGAACGCCTCAAAGAGGTCAAGCTCGGAGTTTTCTTCAATCTCAACACCGAGGTCGTAAAGCGGCTTAATGGGCGCGTTGCAGGCGAGGAAGTTCAGCGGGCGCGGGCCGAAGCTGATGATCTTGAGGCTCTTCAGACCGATAATCGTTCTTGCAATCGGCATGAACTCGTGAATCATGTCCGCGCACTCGTCAGCGGTGCCGACCGGGTATTCCGGAATGTAAACTTTTACATTGCGCAGCTTCAGGTTGTAGCTGGCGTTCAGCATGCCGCAATATGCGTCGCCGCGGCCGTCCATGAGGTCTTCTGCGGATTCTTCCGCGGCCGCACAGAACATAACGGGGCCGTCAAAGTGCTTTGCAAGCAGCGTCTCGGAAATTTCCGGGCCGAAGTTGCCAAGGTAAACGACAAGCGCGTTGCAGCCTGCGTTCTTTACGTCTTCAAGCGCCTGTACCATGTGGATCTCGCTCTCCACGATACATACGGGGCACTCATAAATTTCGGTAGCACCGAACTTCTTTGTGTAAGCGTCGATCAGTGCCTTTCTGCGGTTGACAGAAAGGGATTCCGGAAAGCAGTCACGGCTGACGGCAACAATGCCAACCTTGACCTGGGGAATGTTGTTCATAAAGTGATTCCTCCTGTAAATAAACGGGTGTGTATGTGTTTTGTGCCGAAAAAACGGCGCAAACGATTTGTATGTACAACTCATACACGGCTATTGTAGCGCATCGCGCGGAAAAAATCAACAGGAAAAAACGGGGTTATTATTCGTCTTCGTCTGTAATCTCCGGGCGGATGAACTCAAAAATGCACAGGGCGCCGGCGTTTTTGCACACTTTGTACTCCTCCGCTGTGCGCAGCGTCCAATTCACTTCCTGCATCTTCATTTTGTCGCAGGCAATGCGGTGGCTGATGTTGTTTCTGAAATGCACGTCATACGCTTCAAAGTGCGGGCGGGTGAGGACATTCGTCCACAAATTTCTCCAGAACAGCGCGCGGAAAAAGCCCTTGCACTCCTCGTCCTTGCCTTCAAAGTGACCCATCAGCTGACCGCGCAGCACATACGGGTGGTTCTTCCTGAACCACTGCACAATGTACGGGTCAAATGATTCCACGCAGTACGGGCCTTTATAGTTGCGCAGCAGCTCCCACACGAGCGGGCACAGCAGATCGGCATCGTCGTAGTGCTTCAGTTCAATGATGAGCGGCGTTCTGCCGTCCACAAGCGCCAGCACGTCGCTGAAAAGCGGTACGCGCTCCTCGGTGTTCTGCAAACGGTACTGCTGTAATTCCTTATACGTCAGGTCGCCGATGGAAACATCTGCGCCGCAGACGCGCTTTAAGCTGCGGTCGTGGTGCACAACAACCTTCTTGTCCTTTGTCAGCTGCAGGTCAAACTCTATGCCGTAGCCCGCTTCCACAGCGGCCTTAAAGCCTGCCATGGAGTTTTCCGGCACGGAAAGATCTTTTTCGTGTAGGCCGCGGTGGGCGTAGTCATATTTTTTCATCTCGGCAAAATCGCCGCGCGGCGAAGCCGGTGCAATGCAGAAAAGCCACGCCAGAAAGCCCAGACATAAAACAATCAGTACAATCAAAATTCCCAAAATCATTTTTACCCTCTACTTTACTTTTTTAGTTTATTTCGGCACCTTGATTTCTTCCAGCTTTTTGCGGTATTGCAAAGGCGTGGCGTCGTATTCGGTGCGGAATACTTCGATGAAATAGCTCATGGAGTTAAAGCCACAGTCCATGGCGATGTCGAGCACGCGCAGATTTGTGGCGGTGAGCAGCTCCAGCGCGTGGCTTAAACGAACGCCGTTGATGAATTGCACCGGCGTTTTCAGTGTATACTGTTTGAACACGCGGCAGAAATGTCCTTCACTCATGCCGGCGGCGTGCGCAAGCTGCTGTACGGAGACGGCAGACCGGTAATTTTCCTGTATAAACGCAATGGCGGCCTTGATGCTGTCCGATGCGGCGCGCTTAGAAGCGCTGATGCGCGCCGACACGCCGTTTTGTACCAGTGCGCCGAACGCCGAAAGCATGGCGGCTTTTACGGGAAACTCAAAAAACGGCGGGCGGTTTTCCAGCATTGTGTACGCGGTCTGGAATGCGGCGGAAACGCTTTCGTGCAAATTTGTTCCGGCTCTGATCAGCCGCGGCACGGTCAGCTCGCCGTCCAAAACGGGCTGTATGTACTTTACGCGGATGATGTCATTTGCGGTGCTACACAGCAAATCGGGGCTGAACACGATGGCTTCAAAGTAAAGCTCCTCGCCGGCTTCCACCGGCACGGCGGCGTGCAGCTCTCCGCTGTTGAAAAACACAATGTCTCCGGCGTGGGCCTCAAACAGATCGGTGCCGCACTGCACGGTCAGCGTGCCCTGCATCACACGGAAAAGCTCCATTTCGCTGTGCCAGTGACAATCAAGCGCGTGAAAGCGGTCTTCACGTCGAATGCAGTAGTTCATCACGGGCATCAGCGCGTCGCCGTGGCGGCGGGCCTCCCGCATGCGGTCAAATTGATTTTTGTCCGTAAAACGCACCTCCTTTTTAGGCTCAGTGGTCAGGATTGTTATAAAAGCGGACAAATTAGCGGTAGACTTTCCAAAGCATATCGCTTATACTTATGATAGAGCAGGCGCGCGAAAAGCGCAAGTGCCAATAACGGAATTTTTGAATTTTTTTGAAAGGCAGTGAGCTGAATATGAAATTTACGAAAGGCTACTGGATGAACCTTCCCGGCGTGACGAACACGGACGCCGTGCAGGTTCGCGAAGTCAAGGTAGAAAACGACCGCGTTTACCTCTACACCGTGCCGTACCACGCAGACATGCGCGCCATGGGCGGCCCGCTTCTGGAAATGTATATTTCCTCTCCGCAGCCGGATATCATCCGCACGGAAGCGTACCACTTTATGGGCAGCAACCAGAAAATGCCGGCGTTCGAGCTGAACGACGCACACTGCGCACTGGAGGTCGAGAACACCGAAACGACCGTGACGATCAAGAGCGGCAACACAAAGCTCGTCATCGGCAAGAACCCGTGCAGCTTTGATTACTACTATAAGGACAAGAAGCTGACAAGCGTCGGCAACCGCTTCGGCAGCGCGATGATCAGCACCATCTCCACCCCGGACGGCAACTACATGCGCGCCCAGATGGACCTTGACATTGGTGAAAAGGTCTACGGCCTCGGCGAGCGCTTCACCCCGTATGTGAAGAACGGCCAGACCGTGGAGACCTGGAACGAAGACGGCGGCACCTGCACCGAAATTTCTTATAAGAGCATCCCGTTCTACATCACGAACCGCAACTACGGCGTGCTTGTGAACGACCCGGGCCCGGTCTCCTATGAGATTTGCTCCGAGCATGTTACGCGCGTACAGTTCTCCGTGCCGGGCGAAAAGCTCGACTTCATGGTCGTTGGCGGCGACAGCATGAAAAACGTGCTCGAAAACTACACCACGCTTTCCGGCAAGCCCGCACTGCCGCCGGCATGGACGTTCGGTCTGTGGCTCACGTCCTCCTTCACAACGAAGTACGACGAAGAGACCGTCATGGGCTTCGTAAACGGCATGAAAGAGCGCCACATTCCGCTGCACGTGTTCCACTTCGACTGCTACTGGATGAAGGAAAACGAATGGTGCAACTTCGACTGGGATCGGGCTATGTTCCCAGATATCGAGCACCAGCTGCAGGTGATGAAGCACGAAAACAACCTCAAGATCTGCGTTTGGATCAACACCTATATCGGCCAGAAGTCTCCGCTGTTTAAGGAAGCGAAGGAGCTTGGCTACCTCCTCAAAAAGCCGAACGGCGACGTTTGGCAGTGGGATCTGTGGCAGGCCGGCATGGGTATCGTGGACTTCACGAACCCGGGTGCATGGAAGTGGTATCAGTCCAAGCTGCGCCACCTGCTCGACCAGGGCGTCGATTGCTTCAAGACCGACTTCGGTGAGAGAATCCCGACCGATGTTGTCTACTACGACGGCAGCGATCCGCTCCGTATGCACAACTATTACACCTACCTTTACAATAAGTGCGTTTGGGAAGTACTTGAGGAGTACAAGGGCAAGAACGAGGCGTGCCTCTTTGCAAGAAGCGCCACGGTCGGCGGACAGAAGTTCCCGGTACACTGGGGCGGCGACTGCTCGTCGAACTACTCCTCCATGTCCGAATCCCTGCGCGGCGGCCTTTCCCTGTGCCTTTCCGGCTTCGGCTTCTGGAGCCACGATATGAGCGGTTTCGAGGGTAAGGCTCCGGCGGACGTTTACAAGCGCTGGGCGGCGTTCGGCCTGCTCTCCACGCATTCCAGACTGCACGGCTCCGATTCCTACCGTGTGCCGTGGCTGTTCAGCAAGGAGGGTGAAGAGAACGGCGAGGAATCCGTAGCCGTTGTCCGTAAGTTCTCCGAACTCAAGTGTACCCTGATGCCGTACATGTTCTCCGCTGCGGTCAATACACATAAAACGGGCGTGCCGACCATGCGCGCCATGGTTCTGGAATTCCCGGATGACATCCCGTGCGAAGACCTCGACCGCCAGTATATGCTCGGCGACAGCCTGATGGTTGCACCGGTCTTCACGAAGGAAGGCGACGTCACGTACTACCTGCCGGAGGGCAAGTGGACGCACCTGCTTTCGAACGAAAAGCGCGAGGGCGGTCACTGGCTGCGCGAGAACTACGATTTCTTCTCTCTGCCGCTCTTTGCAAGAGAGAACTCCATCGTCGCCATCGGCGCGAACAACCAGCAGCCGGATTACGATTACGGCAAGGACCTCACCCTGCACGTCTTCGAGCTTTCCGATCAGGCAAGCGCAAAGGTTTGCGACAGCAAAGGCAACGATATGCTCAGCGTTTCCGCAGTGAACGAGAACGGCGTTATCACCTTCAGGTTCGACGGCAAGGCAGAGAACCTCAGCGTGCTGCTGCGCAACGTGGAGAACGTGAAGAACGTCTCCGGCGCAGAAGTCGAGCAAAATGAGCTCGGCACCGTCCTGAAGGTCAACGCAGACCTCAGCGACGTTGTTGTAACGCTCTGATAAAATAAACCCAACACCCGCAGAACGGCATGAAAAACCGCCCTGCGGGTGTTTTACTATAACGCTTTATGCAGCCAAAAAGAAAGCGCAGAGCACGAAAAATGCTCTGCGCTTATCTTTATCTTAGAAAAATTACTTCTTGCTGTTCAGATATTCCTGAATGGCAGAAAAGACCTTGTCAACATCCAGGCCGTGTACGGCACATGCGTCCTCAAGGGACTCGTGGATGGAGGACGGGCAGCCTACGCAGTGCATGCCGGACTGCATCAGCACATAAGCGATACCGCGGTCATAATCCAGCATTTCGCCCATAGTGGTCTGCTTTGTGATTTCCATCTGAAAACATCCTTTCTTGGTATAGCATCCCATCGGGTCGCCCCGATCTATCCGTATAAATCAAACTCCCGCAAACTTCGCGTGAACTCTAATCTACACGAATTTAGTATACAATAGGATATGCCAAAAAGCAAGTGTTTTTGCAGATTTTTGGCATATGCCTTAAATTGGAAGAAACGACAAAACAGGGGGGTAAATTCAGTCAACTTGCGCCTTGACGCTGCTGCGCATTTTCCTTTATAATCAAGATAGAAAAATATTACCATTTTCAGAAAGGCGGATGATTTTATGAAAAAACGAATGACCGTAATGCTTTCTTTGTGCCTTAGCTTGCTCCTGCTTTTGTCCGCCTGCGCTTCGGGCGGCAGCACGGCAAAAAATGCGGAAAAAGCCGCGGCCGCGTTGGCGGAAAGTATGCTGAACGTCCCGAGTGAGCCCATGCAGCGCTTCGGCAGTATTTTGGAAAGCGGCGAAGAAAGCGCCCTTACGGCGTACAAAGATGCTTGGGAAGACGAAAAAGCCCTGTGCAGCGAAAACGGCTTCACGAGCTTCATTGAAGAAGTACTGACCATGCAGCTTATGGCGGACGAAATGAACGAGACCGTGAAGGTGACCGCCGTCAAGACCGAGCCTTACGAAGAAAAGGACCGCGTGGTGCGCTTTACGGCCGACGTCACCGTGAACGATACGGAAAACATGACGGTTAGCGGCAAATGTCAGTTCGATGAAGACGGCAAAGTCTCGTTCATCGAGCTCGATACGGACGACCTTGAAATGACGCTCATCGCAAACGATAACGCCGACCCCACGCAAAAGCCGCCTGCAAACGGCAACGCCATTACGTTAAACGAGTAAGCAAAAGCCCGCACAAAAGGGCGGTATTCATAAGACAGTAACAGTCACAGTAGCTTGCTCTGCTGTGGCTGTTTTTGTATTTTATCCTGTTATGTGATAATATGGAACTGAACAGACCTACAAATCGAAAGTTGAGGAGGAAGTAAGTATGCTAAACAACAAAGGGTTCGACCTTTGGGCTGATAGTTATGACAAAACTGTCGGCATTTCTGATGAGGAAAACACATACCCTTTTGCCGGTTATAAAAAGGTTCTTGGGTTCATTTTTCAGACTATAATGCGAGCCGGAAATGCCGCTGTGCTGGATATTGGATTCGGAACAGGCACATTAACGGCAAAACTATACGAGCGAGGCTGTTCCATTTATGGGCAGGACTTTTCATCAAGAATGATTGCGTTGGCATCTGAGAAAATGCCAAATGCACATTTTTACCAGGGGGACTTTTCAAAAGGGCTTGTCGAACCATTGCGTAGCTTTCGTTATGATTATATTGTTGCGACATACGCACTGCATCATTTGACGGATGCGCAAAAGAGCGACTTCCTGTTAGACTTGCGTAACTACTTAAAAGAATCCGGTAAAATTATTATCGGCGATGTTGCCTTTGAAACACGAAAGGACTTAGAACAGTGTAAATTGAAGGCAGGAGACACATGGGATAATGATGAAATCTACTTTGTCGTTGAGGAACTGAGAAAAGATTTTCCGGCTCTTTCATTTACGCAAATGTCCGATTGCGCGGGAGTCCTGATTTTGGACTGACAACTTCCAGTTTGTCGAACAGATAAGGGCGCACTTCTATACGGGTTGACCCCGTATGTGCGCTCTGCGAGGCGTAACGCCGGAAAGTGTCCGGGGCGTTTTCCTTCACTGCGTTCCGAACAAGAGACTGTATCCCTTGCGCCGCTTTGCGGCTATCCTCTTAAGGCAAAAGGCGTGACTTTCGTGGTCACGCCTTTTGTATATTTTACTGTCTTACGGACACCCGGCTAAACTGCGGGCTTCATCTTTTGAATTCGGCATGCGCGGCACATAAAACCGTCTGCAAGCCGAATTCCTGTTTTTAAACATAAAAAAACGAACATCCTATTGGATGTCCGCTTTAAGTGTTGGCGCCAACCTATCGTCCCGGGCCGTTGCCAGCCGAGTATTTTCAGCACAAACGAGCTTAACTTCTGTGTTCGGTATGGGAACAGGTGGACCCTCGTTGTAATCAACACCAACTATTCTGTTTGCCGTCTCATCTGACGGCTTTGTTATAATACCACATCCATTCTGAAATTGCAAGCCTTTTTTCAAAAAAATTTCAAAAAGTTTTGAGAAACCTATATATAGTTAAAATTTCACCGATTTCTCTAAATATAGAAGTTAAAAACACAAAAATATCCGTATGCACGCGGCGGTACATACGGATATGAAAAAATTTTTTTGAAATTTACGTCGTAAAAACAAGGTCACATTGCTTTTCAACGGGGTAGGAAGTGAAGTAGAGGTTCTCGAGCGGGATCCATTTTTCCACGAACATCTTGTGCCGCGCGGGGCCGTTGCGTTTTAAAATGCGTGCGCTCTGTGTCTCCGGCGAGGTCTTGAGAAAAATTTTGAGATCGTAGCGCCCGATGAGCTTCGGGTGCGTAGAGTACGAGCCCTCTAAAATGTTCAGCGTCTTCGGCGTGACCCGCACCGCGTCGCCGAGATCCATAACGCCGCAGTCGAACACGCGGTAGGAAAACGACTCGTTCTTCGGAATCCGTTCCAGAACGTCCGATAAAATGCGCTCCCAGTGCACATTGCCGCCCGGGGTGGCGTAGCGCTCCGGCGTGCGCATGGGCATCGGCAGGTAAAAATCATCGGCGTGGAACAGGTTGCAGTCATAAACGCTCTGCAAAAGTGCCGCAAACGTCGTTTTGCCCGAGCCGCACAGCCCGTCGATTGCAACCGTCACCGGGGCTTTTTCCGCCGTCAACTTATCGATCGCGATGAATGCCGGCAGAAAATCCGCATACGCTTTTTTCACCACGCGGTATGCCGGGTGATACGCACGGCGGTACGCTTCGCTGTGGTGCACGGCAGGGCAGCCCGCCGCGCGGTACGATTTCAAAAACGCCATTTTCTCGGCTTTGTCGAACAAATCGGCGTTTTCAAGCTCGTCCAAAAGTGATAAAAACGCCGTTTTGTCCGTGGGTGTGTCTTCGGAAGACGCTTTAAACATAGCAAAAAGAGCTTTCGGTGAAAGCTCCTGTAACGCGCTCAAGTTGATGCGCGCGTACTGCTCGCCGAGGGCTTCCGTGTACGGTGCATCAAGGTTGGCAATCTCCGCTTCCTTTAATAAATATAGATACGCGCCGTCGGGGTCGCTCAAAAAGTGGCCGCCGCCAAAGCTCGCCTGGTACAAAAACTTCACCGCGTCCTGCACTTCGGCTTCGGGATGCATTTTCAGGTGGGCACACAGCGCTTCAAACACGCGGCTCACAGCGCAGCAAGCGCCTTGTAGCAGTCCTTCAGCGCCGGGTACAGCTTCGTGTACATGCGGTAGAACGCCTCATACTTCGGCACGTTTTCCTCAATCGGCTCCTGCGGGGCGTTGAGGCGAATGACGCGGCGGCAGCCCTCCTGCACGGATGGGTACAGCCCTGCGCCCACACCGGCGAGGATTGCAACGCCCAGCGCCGGGCCTTCCTTGGAAACGACCGTGCGCACGGCGCAGTTATACGTATCGGCAAGCATCTGGCGCCACAGCTTCGAGGAACCGCCGCCGCCGCAGGCGAGCATGCCGTCAATGGAAACGCCCATGGTTTTCAGCACCTCCACGCTGTCGCGCTGGGAGTATGTTACGCCCTCCATCACGGCGCGGAGCATGTCGTACTTCGTGTGCATGGCGGAAAGGCCGATGAACGCGCCGCGGCAGTCCGGGTCAAGGTGCGGAGTGCGTTCGCCCATGAGATACGGCAGATAAAGCAGACGGTTGCAGCCGATCGGCGAACGCGCCGCCTGCTGATCCATCAGATAATACGGGTCTACGCCCATGCCGGCTGCGGTCTCTTTTTCCGCGCCGCAGAAGTTATCGCGGAACCACTTAAGGGACAGACCCGCGCCCTGCGTCACGCCCATCACGTGCCATGCGCCCGGTACGGCGCAGCAGAACGTGTGCACGCGGCCCTTCGGGTCGATGGAAATATTATCCGTGTGCGCAAACACAACGCCGGAGGTGCCGATGGTTGTAAACGCCTTGCCGTCCTCCACAACGCCGGTGCCCACAGCTGCTGCCGCATTATCGCCCGCGCCGCCGACCACGATGGTGCCCGCCGCAAGGCCGGTGCGCTTTGCGGCTTCTTCGGAGATGACACCCGTCACTTCCGGAGATTCGTATACCTTCGGCAAGAGCGCCTTGTCAATATCAAGCTTTTCAAGCACTTCGTCGCTCCAGCAGCGATTCGGCACGTCTAAAAGCTGCATGCCGGAAGCATCGGAGACCTCCGTTGCAAAGTCGCCCGTCAGCATGTAGCGCACGTAGTCCTTCGGCAGCAGAACGTGCGCACACTTTGCATAAATTTCCGGCTGGTTGTTGCGCACCCAAAGGATTTTAGATGCCGTAAAGCCCGTCAAAGCCGGGTTTGCGGTAATCTCAATCAGGCGCTCTGCGCCGACGCGTGCGGTGATCTCCTCGCACTCCTTTGCCGTGCGCTGGTCACACCAGATGATGGAGCGGCGCAGCACGTTGCCGTCCTTATCCAGCATGACAAGGCCGTGCATCTGGCCGGAAATGCCGAGTCCCTTGATGTCTTTGTTATCGACGCCGCTTTCGGTGATCACGGCGTGAATGGTATCCGCCGCCGCATTCCACCAATCGAGCGGCTCCTGCTCTGCCCAGCCGTTTTTTTCCTGATACAGCGGGTATTCTATCGTTTTGCTCGCGACTACATTGCCGTCTTCGTCAAAAAGCACGGTTTTTGTGCCGCTGGTGCCAAGATCTACACCTAAAAGGTAATTCATATTAACGTCCTTTCTTTTCGGAAAATGGTTTCAAATATATAGGGCATTCTGCCTTCATTTTATTTTGAAGCATTTTCCCATTTGTGTCAAGCCTTTTTTGTTGAAATTATGCAGACTATTTTAATTGAAACGCGCGGTTTTGTATGATACAATAAAAAACAAGAGCTTCGTCGGCGATTTATAGGGGAAAAGCCGTTTGAAGCGGTCTTTTGGTGTATTTGAAAGGATTGAAACAAAAATGGAGAAAAAACGATATGACGCCGTCGTGATCGGCGCGGGCGTTACGGGCAGCGCCATCGCCCGTGAGCTTTCGCGGTATCAGGCAGAAATATGCGTGCTGGAAAAGGGCGAAGACGTCTGCACCGGCACTTCAAAGGCGAACAGCGCCATCGTGCACGGCGGCTTTGATGCCAAAACGGGTTCGCTGAAAGCCAAGATGAACGTCCTCGGCAACCGCATGATGACGCAGGTCGCGGAAGAACTGGATGTTCCGTTCCGCAGAAACGGCGCGTTCGTGCTGTGCTTTGACGAAAACGACATGCCTGCGTTAAATGAGCTTTATGAGCGCGGTGTGACAAACGGCGTGGAGAATTTAAAAATTCTTACCGGCGACGAAGCGAGAGAAATGGAGCCTGCGCTCAGCGACACGGTCGTCGCGGCGCTTTTCTGCCCGTCCTCCGGCATCGTATGCCCGTTTGAATTGACCTTGGGCTTTGCCGAAAACGCCGAGAAAAACGGCGTTGAATTCAAATTCGAGTGCGGCGTGCAAAATATCTGCCGCGAAAACGACCTCTATATTCTCGAAACCGAACAGGGCGAGATCGAAACGCGCGCCGTCATCAACGCGGCAGGTGTGCACGCCGATGAAATTCACGATATGCTGCTGCCGCACGCGTTCACCATCACCCCGCGCCGCGGCGAATACTGCCTGTGCGACAAAAACGCTGGCAATTTGGTTGATAAAACCATCTTCCAGCTGCCGACAAAACTCGGCAAGGGCATTCTTGTCACACCCACCGTGCACGGCAATCTGCTGCTCGGCCCCACCGCCGAGAATATCGAAGACCGCGAGGACACGGCCACAACGCAGAGCGGCCTTGCATTCGTTTTGGAAAAAGCCGGTATGAGCGTGAAAAACGTGCCGAGCCGACAGATCATCACATCGTTCTCCGGTCTGCGCGCCTGCGCGGACAGAGGCGACTTCATCTTAGAGGAAAGCGCGCCGAACTTCTTTGAAGCCGCGGGCATCGAATCCCCGGGCCTCACAAGCGCGCCTGCCATCGGCGTTTATATGGCGGAAATGGCGGCGAAAGCGCTTGGCCTTGCGAAAAAAGAAAACTTTGACCCCGTTCGTTACGGCGTCGTGCACCTCAATTCGCTCAGCGTCGAAGAACGCGCCGAGAAAATCCGTGAAAACCCGCTCTACGGCAGTATTGTCTGCCGCTGCGAGACGATCTCCGAGGGCGAGATTGTGGACGCTATCCGCCGTCCGCTCGGCGCGAAAACGCTGGATGGCGTAAAGCGCAGAACCAGAGCCGGAATGGGCCGGTGCCAGGCAGGCTTCTGCTCCCCGCGCGTCATGGATATTCTCGCAAGAGAACTTAACTTGCCGCTGACAGCCATCCGAAAGAACGAAAAAGGCTCCGAAATCGTGTTCGGGAAGACGAAGTAAATTTGTTTTCTAAAAGGCTCTGCCTTTTTAGGAAACCCCTTGATAGGGTTTCCTACGGCAGAACAGTCCACTGGACTATTCTGCCTACCTTCCTGATCTGCTGTTAGGCAAAAAAGTGTTTCGAGCTTTGCGAAGCTCGACCAAGGCTTCGCCTTTGGAATCCACGAACTTTTTGAAAAAAGTTCGATCAAAAACTTTTAACCACGCTTTTCGGGAGAAACAAAAAATAACCTAAAATATAAAAGAGGTTTATTATGGAAAATAAAATCACAAAATCGCTTGTCATCATCGGCGGCGGTCCTGCGGGGCTTGCGGCGGCGGTCGCCGCGGCGGAAAACGGGCTTTCGGCTGAAGACATCCTAATTTTAGAAAGAGACGGGCGTCTCGGCGGCATCTTAAACCAATGCATCCACAACGGCTTCGGTCTGCACACGTTTAAAGAGGAACTCACGGGTCCGGAGTACGCCGCTCGCTTTGAAGAACGCGCAAAGGCTTTGCATATCCCGTACAAGCTCGGCGCAATGGTGCTGAGTATTTCCCCGGAAAAGGTCGTCACGGCAGTCAGCCGCGAAGACGGTCTGTTCACCGTGGAAGCGGGCGCGGTCATTTTGGCCATGGGCTGCCGCGAGCGTTCCCGCGGCGCATTGAATATTCCCGGTTTCCGCCCGGCGGGCGTGTTCTCCGCCGGCACGGCGCAGCGCCTTGTCAATATGGAGGGTTATATGCCCGGACGCGAGGTCGTCATTCTCGGCTCCGGCGACATCGGCCTCATCATGGCGCGCCGCATGACGTTAGAGGGCGCAAAGGTACACGTCGTCGCGGAGCTCCAGCCGTACTCCGGCGGTCTGAAGCGCAATATCGTCCAGTGTCTCGATGACTTCGGCATCCCGCTGAAGCTCAGCCACACCGTGACGGAAATTCACGGCAAAGACCGCGTGACGGGCGTCACCATCAGCGCCGTGGACGACAAATTGAAGCCCATCCCGGGCACGGAAGAGTATTATTCTTGCGATACGCTGCTTCTGTCCGTCGGTCTGATCCCGGAAAACGAGCTCACCCTCGGCGCGGGCGCACCGCTCTCCCGCGTGACGAACGGCCCCGTTGTTAACGAAAGCCTCGAGACCGGCGTGCCGGGCATCTTCGCGTGCGGCAACGTGCTGCATGTGCACGACCTTGTGGACTATGTTTCCGAAGAAGCCGCGCAGGCCGGCCGTGCCGCCGCAAAGTACGTGCAGGGCGGCAACAAAGAAACTGCAGAGCCGCTTTCGGGCGGCATCAAGCTGGAAGCCAAGGGCGGTGTGCGCTACACTGTGCCGAGCGTCATTCATCCCGAAAATATGCCGGATACGCTCACGGTGCGCTTCCGCGTGGGCGGCATCTATAAAAATTCGTTCATCAGTGTCTATTACGGCGATCAGCGCGTGCAGCACCGCAAAAAGACCGTCATGGCACCGGGCGAAATGGAGCAGGTGTTGCTGAAAAAAGCAGACCTTCAAAATATTGATTTTGATACCGTCACCGTCACGGTGGAAGCGGAATAAGGAGGGCATTACTATGGAAACGAAATCGTTTATCTGCATCAACTGCCCCTTGGGCTGCCCGCTGACCGTCACGGTTGAAAACGGCGAGGTGAAAAGCGTTACAGGCAATACGTGTAAGCGCGGCGAGCTCTACGCCGTGAAGGAAGTTACTGCGCCCGCCCGTACCGTCACGTCTACCGTTCGCGTTTTAAACGGTGAACGCCCGGTTGTCGCCGTGCGCACGAAAACGGACATCCCGAAGGATAAAATTTTCGACTGCATGAAAGCCATCAATGCAGCGGAGATCGCCGCCCCCGTCCATATCGGCGACATCGTCATCGAAAATGTTTGCGGTACCGGCGTAAATGTCGTCGCATCCGCGGACGACGAGTTGGGTTAAAAGTCTTTGATTAAACTTTCTTCAGAAAGTTTATAGGGACTCGGGGCAAAGCCCTGAGGCGCGCTCCGCAGAGCGCGAAATCCTTTTGCTTACCCCAAAATCAGGACTGGGAGAAACCAATGCTTCGCATTGCTATAAAACAATCCAGTGAATTGTTCGTCCGAGGGAGACCCTATTAAGGGGTCTCCCTATGAATTTGCACGGCAAATTCATAAAAGATAAAACTTTTAGAAAGAGAGAATAAACGTATGAACTACACCGACATCAACGCCAAAACCGTGGACAGTTGGGTGAAAAACGGCTGGGAATGGGGCAAACCCATTTCGCACGAGGTGTTTGAGAAAGCCAGAAACGGCGAATGGGGCGTCTATCTCACACCGACAAAAATCGTGCCGCACGAATGGTTCGGCGAGATGCGCGGCAAGAAAATTCTGGGTTTAGCCAGCGGCGGCGGGCAGCAGATTCCCATTTTCACGGCGCTCGGCGCAGACTGCACCGTGCTGGATTACTCCGCAGAGCAATTAAAGCGCGAAGAAGAAGTCGGCGCGCGTGAGGGATACACGCCAAAGTGCGTCCGCGCCGATATGACAAAGCCGCTGCCGTTTGAAGACGGGACCTTTGACCTCATTTTTAACCCGGTTTCAAATTGTTATGTAGAAGAACTGGAGCCGATCTGGAAAGAGTGTGCCCGTGTCCTGAAACCGGGCGGTGTTTTGCTCGTCGGGTTTGATAACGGCTTCAACTATCTTTTCGACGAGGACGAGACGGTTATCAAATACACGCTGCCGTATAACCCCCTGAAAGACGAGGCGCTGTACCGGGAAGCGATGGATCTGGACTTCGGCGTGCAGTTTTCGCACACACTGGACGAAGAAATCGGCGGCCAGCTGCGCGCGGGATTTATGCTGACGGATATTTATGAAGACACAAACGGCGAAGGCTTTCTGCACGAGCACGGCGTGCCCTGCTTTGTCGCAACGCGCTGCGTAAAAAAGTAAGATTCCCCAAAAACAAACGAAAGCACGGCTTTCCCGAAAAACGGCGGAAAAGCTGTGCTTTTTAAATTTTGCGGCAAAAATATTTTTTGAAATCACACCTTTGAAAATAAGAGTATAAGTGAGAAAAACAAAGAATAAACGAGATTATAATTCACAGCTTAAAAAACCGCAAAAAAGCGCTTGACAAGCCGTTTTTCGTGTGGTACTATCATTTAGCGCCCATGGGAAAGCTATGGGCATTTTCAGAGATTTCGTATCGCAGCGCACAAAGCGTTTGCCGGTACCGAGATAATTTAAATCAATTTTGGAGGTAAACGCTATGTCCACTTATATGGCCAAGGCTGGTCAGGTTGACCGCAAATGGTATGTAATTGACGCTGCAGGCAAGCCGCTCGGCCGCGTTGCAGCACAGGCCGCAGTTCTTCTCCGCGGCAAGCACAAGCCCACCTTTACCCCGCACGTTGACTGCGGTGACCACGTCATCATCATCAACTGCGCTGAGGCTGTCCTCACCGGCGGTAAGGCTGAAAAGAAGTATTATTATCATCACACGGGTTATATCGGCCACCTCAAGGCTGTCCGTTATGACACCCTGATGCGTACAAAGCCGGAAAAGGCGATGGAGCTTGCTGTTCACGGCATGATCCCCTCGAACACCATCGGCAGAGCTGCAGAAGCAAGACTTCGTGTCTATGCCGGCAGCGAGCACAAGCACGAGGCGCAGAAGCCGACGGCTTGGGAACTTTAATAGGAGGTAAACGAATATGTACGATAAGGCACCTTATTTCTACGGCACCGGCAGAAGAAAAAGCTCCGTTGCACGTGTAAGAATTTACCAGGGCACCGGTAAGGTTACGATCAACGACCGCGATATCGACGATTATTTCGGCCTTGATACCCTCAAGACGATCGTTCGTCAGCCGCTCGTTCTCACCGGTACCGAAGAGAAGTTCGACATCGTTTGCCGCGTTGCAGGCGGCGGTGTTACCGGTCAGGCCGGTGCTATCCGCCACGGTATCTCCAGAGCTCTGCTCCAGTACGATTCCGAGAACCTCCGCGCTACGCTGAAGAAGGCCGGTTTCCTCACTCGTGACCCGAGAATGAAGGAAAGAAAGAAATACGGCCTCAAAGCTGCCCGTCGCGCTCCCCAGTTCAGCAAGCGCTGATTTCAATTCAAAACAGCTCAAAAACCCCGAAACCATGCGGTTTTCGGGGTTTTTCCTTTTCAGATTGTTTGCCCTGTTTTGGCATAGTCTGACCCGTTTTGAACCATTTTTTATGGGTTAAATTAAGGACAACCACCCCCAAAACGGGGGCTAATGGGTTAAATCATAGGACAACTTTTTTGCCCCCGCTCCATCCCAAGAGATCATTTTTGCTTTTTTGCCCCTCTGAAATTTTATGCAAAATCGGTTTGGCAGAGTTTGACCCAATCTGAACAAATGAATATGATTTTATTGCGAAAGCGTTCAGCGTTCCAGCTGGGCGCTTTTTGCATTTCCGGGGACCGACGTTCCGGGATTAGAAAAAGCCGTCACTCTTTTTTTCAAGAAAGCAGTGGCGGCTTTTTCTATTTCCAGAACCAAACACGACCAACAGAAACGAGGTGAAATACGATGAACACGCAAATCATCGCCGTTGCCAACCAGAAGGGCGGCGTCGGCAAAACGACCACCTGCGCGAACCTGGGCATCGGGCTGGCCCAGGCCGGGAAGAAGGTGCTGCTGGTGGACGCTGACCCGCAGGCCAGCCTTACCATCAGCCTGGGCAACCCGCAGCCGGACAAGCTGCCCTTTACCCTGTCCGACGCGATGGGCCGTATCCTGATGGACGAGCCGATCAAACCCGGCGAGGGCATCCTGCACCACCCGGAGGGCGTGGACCTCATGCCCGCTGACATCCAGTTGTCCGGCATGGAGGTGTCGCTGGTGAACGCCATGAGCCGCGAGACCGTCCTGCGGCAGTATCTGGACACCGTGAAGGGACAGTATTCCCATATCCTGATTGACTGCCAGCCCTCCCTGGGGATGCTCACAGTCAACGCCCTGGCCGCCGCCAACAGGATCATAGTCCCCGTTCAGGCGGAGTATCTGCCTGCCAAGGGCCTGGAACAGCTACTGTCCACCATCAGCAAGGTCAAGCGGCAGCTGAACCCCAAGCTCCAGATCGACGGCATCCTGCTGACGATGGTGGACAGCCGAACCAATTTTGCGAAAGAGATCGCCGCCCTGCTGCGGGAGACCTATGGCAGCAAAATCAAGGTGTTCGGCACCGAAATTCCCCATTCGGTCCGGGCCAAGGAGACCAGCGCCGAGGGCAAGAGCATTTTTGCCCACGACCCCGGCGGCAAGGTGGCCGAGGGCTACCGCAATCTGACAAAGGAGGTGTTGAAACTTGAAAAGCAGCGCGAAAAAAGTAGAGCTGGCCTCGGTAGATGACTTGTTCTCCACAGAGGAAAGCCGGGCCGACGCCCAGCGGGAGAAGGTTCTGGAAATTCCCCTGTCGGAGCTGCACCCGTTTAAGGACCACCCCTTTAAGGTCAAGGACGATGAGGCCATGATGGAGACCGCCGACAGCATCCGGCAGTACGGTGTGCTGGTTCCGGCCATCGCCCGCCCGGACCCGAACGGCGGCTATGAGCTGGTCGCCGGGCACCGGCGTCACCGGGCCAGCGAACTGGCTGGCAAGGATACCATGCCGGTCATTGTCCGTGACCTGGACGACGATCAGGCCACCATTATCATGGTTGACAGCAATTTGCAGCGGGAAAGCCTGCTCCCCAGCGAGCGGGCTTTTGCTTATAAGATGAAACTGGAAGCCATCAAGCACCAGGGGGCCAGAACAGATTTAACTTCTGTTCAAGTTGAACAGAAGTTGAGCGCCCGTGACCGTGTTGCAAAAGATGCAGGGGAACGCAGCGGCATACAGGTCATGCGCTACATCCGCCTGACCGAGCTGATTCCCGAACTGCTGGACATGGTGGACGAGAAGAAAATTGCCTTCAACCCGGCCTATGAGCTGTCTTTCCTCAAAAAAGAGGAACAGGTGGACTTGCTGGACGCGATGGACAGCGAACAAGCCACCCCCTCCCTCTCCCAAGCCCAGCGACTCAAAAAGTACAGCCAGGAGGGCCACCTGACCCTCGACATGATGCGGGTCATCATGGGCGAGGAAAAGAAAAGTGACTTGGACAAAATCACCTTCACCAGTGACACCCTGCGCAAATATTTTCCCCGGAGTTACACGCCCCAGCGGATGCAGGAGACCATCATCAAGCTGCTGGAGCAGTGGCAGCGCAAGCGCCAGCAACAGCACGACCGCTGAGAAAGGAGAGCCTATGAGGGATATTTCAGCCCGTGAGCTGAAAGGACATAACATTTTGGCTGTGGAGCGATTCCAGGACAGCACCCGCTGGATGGTCGAGTTCGCGGTCCGTAAGCCCCGCACCCCCTACGGAAGCCCCGGCGATGAGGTTCGCCTATTTCTCACCGAGGATGGCTACCGGCAGGCCCTGGACGCCCAGCGCAGCCAGCAAATCAAAATCAAGCGGTATGCCCACGTTGTGGAGGGGCATATCCTCGACTTCAAGCCGAAGAAAAAGCGTCGCCACCTGTAAACCATCCATTTACCGAGAAAGGACTGAATTATGTGTACCGTTAGAGAGATTCAAGAAGCCATCCGCGAACACTGCCAATCCCAGCATGACATGGAAAGCAACGAGATCGACCAGGTGATGCAGCGCCTGCCCTTTGACACCGCGCAGGACGTTTTTGACCGGCCCCCTGTGCCAAAGTCGCCGTATTCCTGGCGTAATCGAAAGTACCGCACCTGACCGCCGCAATTTTTGTTTGAGATTGCGGCTTTTTTCATGCCATGACCTGGAAGGAGTGAAGCAAATGGCTGTTTTTCGCATTGAACGGACCCAAAATTACACCGTAATGAGCAATTATCATCTGCGCGACAAGGCGCTGTCGCTAAAATCCAAAGGACTGCTTTCTATGATGCTGTCCTTGCCGGAGGACTGGAACTACACCACGCGCGGCCTGGCGAAGATCTGCAAGGAAGGCGTGGACGCCATCGGCGGGGCGCTGCGGGAACTGGAGGCCGCCGGTTATATCGTCCGGCATCAGCTGCGGGACCGGCAGGGCCGCATCAGCGACACCGAGTACGTCATCTACGAGCAGCCCCAGCCCAAAGCGCCGGATACGTCCCAACCGGATACGGCTTCACCAGATACGGAAAACCCGTATCTGGCTGACCCGGATACGGGAAAGCCCGCAGAATTAAATATAGAGAAATCAAAAACCCAAAAATCAAATACCCAGGGATCAAGTACCGATTCCATTCCCTTCCGGGCAACTGCGGCGGCCAGGCCGCCGGAACGGAAAGGACGGGATTCGATGTCGATGGAGGAAATGCAGGATTATCGGGAATTGATTCTGGAGAACATCGAGTACGACCACCTGTGCCGGGAGTTTGAGACCTACCGGGAGGACCTGGACGAGATCGTGGAACTGATTGTGGAGACAGTCTGCGCCAGACGCAAGACCACCCGTATCGCCGGGGCGGACTTCCCCCATGAGGTGGTTCGGTCGCGGTTCCTGAAGCTGGACAGCTCCCACATCGAGTTTGTCATGGAGAGCCTGCACAACAACACCACCGAGGTCCGCAACATGAAGCAATACCTGCTGACCGTGCTGTTCAACGCGCCCACCACCATGAGCAACCACTACACGGCCCAGGTCAACCACGATATGTACGCAGGCGGCTGGTAACGGCCGCTTTTCTGCTGCACTGCCGAAGGAGGCACGATATGAACCAGATGGAAATTTTCAAAAACCCGGAGTTTGGCAGCATCCGTACTTTTGAGCAGAATGGCAAGGTCCTGTTTTGCGGAAAAGATATTGCCCAAGCACTCGGATACCGACGCCCGGCTGACGCTATCGCGGCCCATTGTAAAGGGGTCTGTGTTTTACCGACCCCTTCTAACGGCGGGATTCAACAAATGAAATTTATCCCCGAAGGCGATGTGTACCGCCTCATTGTCCACAGCAAGCTGCCCTCGGCGGAACGGTTTGAACGCTGGGTGTTCGATGAGGTGCTGCCCAGCATCCGCCAGCATGGGGCCTACCTCACCAGAGACAAGCTGTGGGAGGTCGCCACCTCGCCGGAGGCGCTGCTGAAGCTCTGCACCGACCTGCTGGCCGAGCGTGAGAAAAACACAGCGCTGCGGGAGGACAATGCCCGCCTGCAAAGCAAGGCCGTCTACTATGACCTGTTCATCGACCTGCACCACAGTACTAACCTGCGCACCACCGCCAAGGAGCTGGACGTGCCGGAGCGGCGCTTTGTCCGCTTCCTGCTGGAACGGCGATTTGTCTACCGCACTCCTTCCGGCTGCGTGCTGCCCTACGCCAAGAGCGCCAATGATGGGCTGTTCTGTGTGCGGGACTACTACCGCAACGGTCACACCGGCTCCTACACGCTGGTGACGCCCAAGGGCAAACTGCACTTTGCCGGTCTGCGTGACCTGATTCTGGTGACGGTATGACGGGCCGGTATCTTCTGCGACGGCTGGTGGTCCCGCCTTAGTATTCAAGACCATCCACTGCATAACCGACGAAGGGAGGGATGACCTATGCAGGAGGAAGTGGAAAACAGGACTTTGACGCTGGTTGTCAGCGGCACCAAGTTCACCGGCAGGCTGTTCAAGGCCGCCATATCCAAGTACATGGCCCACCGCAGGGAGAAAAAGCTGGAAAAGCAGCGCAGCCGGGATTCTCCCGTTACCCCGAAGGGCAAGCAGACGGTGAAGCAGCTCATCGGGCAGAACCAGGGCGTCTCCAACATCGAGATCAACGACCCGTCCATCCGGGATTTTGAGCGCATCGCCCGCAAGTACGGCGTGGACTATGCGGTAAAAAAAGACCGCAGCACCTCGCCGCCCAAGTACCTGATTTTCTTCAAGGCCCGCGACGCCGACGCTCTGACGGCGGCATTCTCGGAATACACCCAGAAGAAGGTCAAGAAGGCCGACCGCAGCGAGCGCCCGTCGGTGCTGGAGAAGCTCAGCCACTTCAAGGAGCTTATAAAAAATGCGGTTGTGGACAGGACAAAGCGGAAGGAGTTGGAACGATGAAGCAGCTGAATGTAAAAAAGCTGGTGCTGCTGAACCTGCCCTATTTTCTGCTGGGCCTGTTTGCCACCAACTTAGGGGAAGCCTGGCGGCTGGCGACCGGCGCGGATGCCTCGGCCAAGATGCTCTCGTTCTTCTCCACCCTGCCGGTGGCGCTGGGGAGCTGGTGGCCCAGCCTGCACCCGTTGGACCTACTTGTTGGCCTGTGCTGCGGCGCTGGCCTGCGGCTGGCAGTCTATCTGAAAGGCAAAAATGCGAAAAAATACAGGCACAATGTGGAGTACGGTTCAGCCCGATGGGGCACCCACGACGATATTGCTCCCTATATCGACCCGGTGTTTCAGAATAACGTCATTTTGACCCAGACAGAACGGCTCACTATGTCCAGCCGCCCCAAGAACCCCAAGTATGCGCGCAATAAGAACGTACTGGTCATCGGCGGTTCCGGCTCCGGCAAGACCCGCTTCTGGCTCAAGCCCAATCTGATGCAGATGCACAGTTCCTATGTGGTCACCGACCCAAAGGGCACCATCCTGGTGGAGTGCGGCAAAATGCTTCAGCGGAGCGCGCCAAAGCTGGGCAAGGACGGCAAGCCGGTGAAGGACAAAAACGGCAAAGTCATCTATGAGCCGTACCAGATCAAGGTGCTGAACACCATCAACTTCAAGAAGTCCATGCACTATAACCCTTTCAGCTACATCCACAGCGAAAAGGATATTTTGAAGCTGGTCACGACCTTGATTGCGAATACGAAGGGCGAGGGCAAGGCCGGGGACGATTTCTGGGTCAAGGCCGAGACGCTGCTGTACTGCGCGCTCATCGGCTACATCCACTACGAGGCCCCTGTGGAGGAACAGAATTTCTCCACCCTCATCGAGATGATCAACAGCATGGAGGTCCGGGAGGACGATGAGGAGTTCAAAAATGCCGTTGACCTGATGTTTGATGAGCTGAAAGAGCGGGAACCCAACCACTTTGCAGTGCGCCAATATGCCAAATATAAATTGGCCGCAGGCAAAACTGCGAAGTCGATTTTGGTGAGCTGCGGCGCACGGCTGGCGGTGTTTGACATTGCCGAGCTGCGGGAGGTCACAGCCTATGACGAGCTGGAGCTAGACACCCTGGGAGACCGACGAACGGCCTTGTTTCTTATCATGTCGGACACTGATGATAGCTTTAACTTCCTGATCTCCATGTGCTACACGCAGTTGTTTAACTTACTATGCGAAAAGGCTGACGATGTGTACGGCGGGCGGCTGCCGGTTCATGTACGCTGCCTCATTGATGAGTGCGCCAACATCGGCCAGATCCCCAAGCTGGAAAAATTGGTCGCCACCATCCGCAGTCGAGAAATCTCTGCCTGTCTGGTGTTGCAAGCGCAGAGCCAGCTCAAGGCCATCTACAAAGATAACGCCGACACAATCATTGGAAACATGGATACCTCGATCTTTTTGGGCGGCAAAGAACCCACCACGCTCAAAGAACTGGCTGCCGTGCTGGGCAAGGAGACTATCGACACCTACAATGTTGGTGAGAGCCGTGGGCGGGAAACTTCCCATTCGCTCAACTACCAAAAGCTCGGTAAAGAGCTGATGAGCCAAGACGAGCTGGCCGTCATGGACGGCAGCAAGTGCATTTTGCAGCTGCGGGGTGTGCGACCGTTCCTCTCGGACAAGTACGACATCACCCAGCACCCCAACTACAAGTACACCGCCGACGCCGACCCGAAGAACGCCTTTGATATTGAAGGCTATCTCAAGGCCCGGCTGAAGCTCAAACCCAACCAGGTCTGCGACGTGTATGAGATCGACGCCGCAGCCAACGAATGATGCTCCGCTGTGAAAGGAGGGGTCCTATCTATCCGCCACAACCGCCCCGCTGGGGCCATCGGCGTACAAAGCGGACGATCTCTAATCAAAATAATGAAAAAGGAGGAAGGCCGGAATCAGCTAGCCCGGAAATCGGGCGGCGATTGTCCGGCTTTTGTATGCCTATGAACCATGACTAAATCAATCTTTTTCAAATGATTCCGGCCAACTTTATTTATGGAATTTTTTAATCAGGCAATCACCGTTCTCCAGACCCTCGTTATCGCTCTCGGTGCCGGTCTCGGCGTGTGGGGCGTCATCAATTTGCTGGAAGGTTATGGCAACGACAACCCCGGCGCGAAAAGCCAGGGTATGAAACAATTGATGGCGGGTGCGGGCGTCGCAATCGTGGGCATGGTGCTGGTGCCCCTGCTGTCCGGCCTGTTCACTGTCTAATCGAACCCGTTACCCGCTGAAATCCTCGCCCCCTCCCGCGCTCAGCGGGAGGGGCTGAAAGGAGGTTTGACACCGTATGGATTTCTTATTGGATGCCCTGACCAACTGGCTCAAAGAGATGCTGGTGGGCGGCATCATGGGAAACTTAACGGGGATGTTCGACAGCGTGAACCAGCAGGTCGCGGACATCGCTACCCAGGTGGGTCAGACCCCGCAGGGGTGGAACGGCAGCATTTTCAGCATGATCCAGAACCTCTCCAACACCATCATGGTGCCGATTGCAGGCGTGATTCTGGCCATCGTGATGACGCTGGAGCTGATCCAGATGATAACCGACCGCAACAACCTGCATGATGTGGACACCTGGATGATTTTCAAATGGGTGTTCAAATCCGCCGCTGCGATTTTGCTTGTCACCAACACCTGGAACCTTGTCATGGGCGTGTTTGACATGGCCCAAAGTGTGGTGGCCCAGGCGTCCGGCATCATCGGCTCGGACGCTTCCATCGACATCTCCGCCGTTATGACCGATATGGAGTCCCGGCTCATGGATATGGACCTGGGGCCGCTGTTCGGCCTGTGGTTCCAGTCGCTCTTTATCGGCATTACCATGTGGGCGCTGTATATCTGCATTTTTATCGTCATTTATGGCCGTATGATTGAGATTTACCTTGTCACGTCGGTGGCTCCCATCCCGATGGCGACCATGATGGGCAAGGAATGGGGCGGCATGGGCCAGAACTATCTGCGCAGCCTGCTGGCCCTGGGCTTCCAGGCGTTCCTCATTATCGTCTGTGTGGCGATCTACGCCGTGCTGGTGCAGAACATCGCCACGCCGAAATGCCCGCCGCCGAGCCATTTCGGCATGGGGCGATCTACGCCGTGCTGGTGCAGAACATCGCCACCGAGGACGACGTTATCATGGCAATCTGGACCTGCGTGGGCTATACGGTACTGCTGTGCTTTACCCTGTTTAAGACCGGCAGCCTGTCCAAAGCAGTATTTCAGGCGCACTGACCCAGGAAGGAGGAAGCTCAAAATGGCTTATGTACCCGTACCCAAAGACTTGTCCAAGGTCAAGACGAAAGTCGCATTCAACTTAACCAAGAGGCAGCTTGTCTGCTTCGGCAGCGGGGCGCTCATCGGCGTGCCGCTTTTCTTTTTGCTCCGGGGGCCTGCTGGCAACAGCGTGGCGGCCATGTGCATGATGCTCGTCATGCTGCCCTTCTTCATGCTGGCGATGTATGAGAAGCACGGCCAGCCCCTGGAAAAGATCGTCGGCAACATCCTCAAAGTGGCTGTCATTCGGCCCAGGCAGCGCCCGTATCGGACCAATAACTTCTACGCCGCGTTGGAGCGGCAGGCAAATCTCGATAAGGAGGTGTATGACATTGTTCGCGGCAAAGACAAAGCGGCAGGCCGAAAAGGCAGAGCCGCAGACTAAAACCCGGCGTAAGCTGACCCGCGCCGAACGCAAACAGATCGAGGCAGCGATTGCCCGTGCCAACCGCACGGACAAAAAAGAGCAGTCCGCCCAGGACAGCATCCCCTATGAACGGATGTGGCCGGACGGTATCTGTAAAGTGGCGGATGGCCGCTACACAAAAACCATCCAGTTCCAGGACATCAACTATCAGCTCAGCCAGAACGAGGACAAAGCAGCCATCTTCGAGGGCTGGTGCGACTTCCTCAACTACTTTGACAGCTCCATCCGGTTTCAGCTGTCCTTCTTAAATCTGGCGGCGTCTCAGGAGACTTTCGCCAACAGCATCACGATCCCGCCCCAGGGGGACGACTTCGACCCGATCCGGGTGGAGTACACGCAGATGCTGCAAAACCAGCTGGCGCGGGGCAACAACGGTCTTATCAAAACCAAGTACCTGACCTTTTCCATCGAGGCGGACAGTATCCGCACCGCCAAGCCCCGGCTGGAGCGCATCGAGACCGATGTGCTGAACAACTTCAAACGCCTGGGCGTCGCCGCCGAGGCGTTGGACGGCAAAGCCAGGCTGGCCCAACTGCACGCCATCTTCCACATGGATGAGCAGGTGCCGTTCCAGTTCGAGTGGGAATGGCTGCCTTCCAGCGGCCTTTCCACCAAGGACTTCATCGCCCCGTCCGGCTTCGAGTTCCGCACCGGCAAGCAGTTCCGCATGGGCAGGAAGTACGGGGCGGTCAGCTTCGTGCAGATTCTGGCCCCGGAGCTGAATGACCGTATGCTGGCGGATTTTCTGGACATGGAAAGCAGCCTGATCGTGAACCTGCACATCCAGTCGGTGGACCAGGTGAAGGCCATCAAGACGGTGAAACGGAAAATCACCGACCTGGACCGCAGCAAAATCGAGGAACAGAAAAAAGCTGTCCGCGCCGGATATGACATGGACATCATCCCCTCCGACCTTGCCACCTACGGCAACGAGGCCAAGAAGCTGTTGCAGGACCTGCAATCCCGCAATGAACGGATGTTCCTGGCGACGTTCCTGGTCCTGAACACAGCGGATAACCCCCGCCAGCTGGATAACAACATCTTCCAGGCATCGAGTATCGCCCAGAAGCACAACTGCCAGCTGGTACGGCTGGACTTCCAGCAGGAGGAAGGCTTGATGTCCTCTTTGCCGCTGGGTTTGAACCAGATCGAGATCCAGCGCGGGCTGACCACCAGCTCTACGGCCATCTTCGTGCCGTTCACGACGCAGGAGTTGTTTCAATCAGGCCGCGAGGCGCTGTACTACGGCATCAACGCTCTTTCCAACAACCTCATCATGGTGGACCGCAAGCTGCTGAAGAACCCCAACGGCCTGATTCTGGGCACACCCGGTTCCGGCAAAAGTTTTTCGGCCAAGCGCGAGATTGCCAACTGTTTCCTGCTCACCAGTGATGATGTCATCATCTGTGACCCGGAGGCCGAGTACGCGCCGCTGGTGGAACGTCTGCATGGGCAGGTCATACGAATCTCGCCCACCAGCACCAACTACATCAACCCGATGGACTTGAACCTGGACTATTCGGACGATGAAAGCCCGCTGTCCCTCAAGTCCGATTTTATTTTGTCACTGTGCGAGTTGATTGTGGGCGGTAAGGAAGGTTTGCAGCCGGTGCAGAAAACCATCATCGACCGCTGTGTGCGGCTGGTCTACCAGAACTATCTCAACGACCCCAGGCCGGAGAATATGCCGATTCTGGAGGATTTGTACGACCTGCTGCGCGCGCAGGACGAGAAGGAGGCCCAGTACATCGCCACGGCGCTGGAAATCTACGTCACGGGTTCTTTGAATGTGTTCAATCACAGGTCCAACGTCAATGTTCATAACCGCATCGTCTGCTATGACATCAAAGAGCTGGGCAAACAGCTGAAGAAAATCGGGATGTTGGTTGTCCAGGATCAGGTCTGGAACCGTGTCACCATCAACCGGGCGGCCCACAAGTCCACCCGCTACTACATCGACGAGATGCACCTGCTCTTGAAAGAGGAACAGACTGCCGCCTACACGGTGGAGATTTGGAAGCGGTTCAGAAAGTGGGGCGGCATTCCCACGGGTATCACGCAGAATGTCAAAGACCTGCTTTCCAGCCGTGAGGTAGAGAACATCTTCGAGAACTCCGACTTCGTGTATATGCTCAACCAGGCGGGCGGTGACCGACAGATTCTCGCCAAACAGCTGGGCATTTCCCCGCACCAGCTGTCCTATGTGACCCATTCCGGCGAGGGCGAAGGGCTGCTGTTCTACGGTTCCACGATTTTGCCTTTCGTGGACCACTTCCCGAAAAACACCGAGCTGTACCGCATTATGACCACAAAACCACAGGAAATAAAGGAGGCCGATTGATTATGAAACCCGAAATTCTGAACAATGACCACATGATGTTTTTGGATCGGGCGTTGGAGACCCAGCGCACCGCACTGCTGACGGCGATGGCCGACGCGGCTGCCGAGTGCCGCACGGCGGCAGACCAGGCGGCGGAGTTGACCGAGACCGGCGAGATCGGCCTGCTTCGGCTGGTGGAGATTCTGTGCGCCGCCAAGGTCCAGAGGGGCCAGACCGGCGGGGCCGTGCTGGAAGGCACCGAAGTCCAGATTCTGGCGGATGCGCTGGCCCAGCTTTACGCCTGCCTGACCGAGTGCCGCTTCGTGGGGCCGATGGGGCTGGCGGCCTATGCGGAGCTTTCCGGCATGATGGCCTCCCTCATGCTGGGAGAATGGTTTGATTAAGGAACCACGCCTGCGCTTTACGGAGGAAGAACGGGCGGACCCGGCATTGGAAAAGCCCGTCCGCAAGGCGGAAAAGGCCGCCGCCAAAGCGGACAAGGCGCAGGCAAAAATCCCGAAAAAGCAGGTCAAACGGACCGAGGTGGACCCCAAGACCGGCAAGGTCACAACCAAGCTGGTGCTGGAGGATAAGCCCCGGCCGCCCTCCAAGCTGTCCCATTCTCTGCGGGATGCGCCGGGCAATGCAGTGGCAGGCAAGATTCACCAGGAGATTCAGGAGTCCGAGGATGACAACGTGGGCGTGGAGAGCGCCCACAAGTCCGAAGAAGCCGTGGAGTCCGGTGTGCATCTGGTCCAGGAGGGCTACCGCAGCCACAAGCTGAAACCCTACCGCAAGGCCGCCCAGGCTGAGCGGCAGCTGGAAAAGGCCAACATCAATGTCCTGTATCAGAAGTCGTTGCAGGACAATCCCCAGGCTGCGAGTAACCCGCTGTCCCGGTGGCAGCAGAAGCAGCAGATCAAAAAGCAGTACGTCGCCGCCAAACGGGCCGCGCAGTCCGGTGGGACCGCCGCCGGTGCCGCCCAGAAATCCGGCAAGGCAGCCAAAACGGTCAAAGAAAAGGCCCGGCAGGCCGGTGCCTATGTGATGCAGCACAAGAAAGGCTTCATCATGGTGCTGGCGATTTTCCTGCTGATCTGCCTGCTGCTCAACACCATGTCCTCCTGCTCCATGATGGCGCAGAGCATCGGTTCGATGATTTCCGGCACCACTTACCCTTCGGATGACCCGGAGCTGGTAGCGGTGGAAGCGGACTATGCAGCCAAGGAGGCCGCGTTGCAAGCCGAGATCGACAACATCGAGAGCAGCCATCCCGGCTATGACGAGTACCGCTATGACCTGGATATGATCGGCCACGACCCCCACGAGCTGGCGGCCTACCTGTCTGCCGTCTTGCAGGGCTACACGCGAGCAAGCGCCCAAGCGGAGCTGGAACGCATCTTCAATGCCCAGTACCGGCTGACGCTGACCGAGGAAGTGGAGGTTCGCTACCGCACCGAGACCCGGACGGACAGTGAGGGCAACAGCTATACGGTCGAAGTCCCCTACAACTACTACATCTTAAATGTGACCCTCACCAGCAAGCCCATATCCTCTTTGGCTTCGGAGCTGTTGACGCCGGATCAGCTGGAGATGTACCAGGTGTACCGGCAAACGCTGGGCAACAAGCCCTTGATTTTCGGCGGTGGTTCCGCCGATACCAGCGATTCTGAGAGTTTGGCTGGTGTGGAGTTCGTCAACGGCACTCGGCCCGGCAATCAGGCGGTGGTGGACATCGCCAAAAGCCAGGTAGGCAACGTGGGCGGTCAGCCCTATTGGAGCTGGTACGGCTTTACGTCCCGTGTGGAGTGGTGCGCTTGTTTTGTGTCCTGGTGCTATGGTCAGATGGGGCTGTCCGAGCCGCGCTTTGCAGCCTGCCAGTCCCAGGGTATTCCGTGGTTCCAGTCACATGGACAATGGGGCGGGCGAGATTACGCCAACATCGCCCCCGGCGACGCCATCTTCTTCGATTGGGACCTGGATGGGAGCGCCGACCATGTGGGCATCGTGGTGGGCACCGACGGCAGCCGGGTCTACACCGTGGAAGGTAATTCCGGCGACGCCTGCAAGATCAAGAGTTATTCCCTGACCTACGAGTGCATCAAGGGCTACGGCTTGATGAACTGGTGATTTTTTCGGAGGTATAAAAAACTGAATATTGTATCTTTTGGGGGCGGCACGAACAGTGCCGCTCTTTTGGTTGGGCTTCATCAACACGGGATTCCCGTTGACCTCATCACCTTTGCGGACACCGGGGCGGAGCATCCACACACCTACCGCTTCCTGGAAACCATGAACCAGTGGCTGCGTGAACATGAGATGCCGCCCATTACGGTGGTGGAAAAGATGGACCGTAACGGCAACCGGCTGACATTGGAAACCGAGTGCCTGCGTTCCTGTACACTGCCCTCCATCGCCTACGGCTTCAAGCGGTGTTCCCAGAAGCATAAGGTTGGGCCGCAGGAAAAATTCTGCAACCACCATCCGCTGTGCCGCGCTGTGTGGCAGTCCGGGAACCGGGTCACGCGGTTTATTGGCTACGACGCCGGGGAGCAGAAACGGTATGAACATTCCAGAAAATTCAATGAGGCGGACAAAAAGTATAAGAACCACTATCCGCTGATTGAGGACTGGCACTGGACGCGGGACGATTGTATTCGGGCGATCCAGGAGGCGGGTTTGCCTCTGCCCGGCAAATCGTCCTGCTTTTTCTGCCCCAGTATGAAGCGCGACGAAGTAGAAGCCCTGAAACGGCAGCACCCCGACCTGTATCGTCGGGCGCTTGCCATCGAGGAAAATGCAATGCCCCATCTCAAGACCGTCAAGGGATTGGGGCGCAACTACGCTTGGAAAGAGCGATATGGAATGGAGTGATTGATTATGGCTAAGAACAAAATCGAGCGCATCGACCAGGAGATCACCAAAACCCGCGAGAAAATCGCGGAGCAGCAGGAAAAGCTGAAGGCCCTGGAAGCGCAGAAAACCGAAGCGGAAAATCTGGAGATCGTCCAGATGGTGCGTGCCCTGCGCATGACCCCCGCCCAGCTGAACGCCCTGCTGGCTGGCGGCATGGTGCCCGGCCAGGACGCGATTCCCGCCGATTCCGAACAGGAGGACATGACCCATGAAGAATAAGAAGATTTTCAAAACCCTTGCCGCCCTCTGCACCTGCCTGATGCTGATGGGCGGCTTTTCTGTGACTGCCTTTGCCCAGGGCACGGACCCCGCGCCTACGGCTACCCCTGCGGCGGACGCCACCAATGACAGCAATGTGGTGGTGGAGGAAACCGAGGACAGCCCGCCGCTGACCCCGGAGGGCAACGCCGCCCTGGAGGATGATTTTGGCGGCAACAAGCAGCTCATCACCGTCACCACCAAGGCGGGCAACTACTTCTATATCCTCATTGACCGCGCCAACGAGGACAAGGAGACCGCCGTCCACTTCTTAAACCAGGTGGATGAGGCTGATCTGGAGGCGCTCATGGAGGACGGCCAGACCACAGAGGAAACCCCTGCCGTCTGCAACTGTACGGAGAAGTGTGCGGCGGGCGCAGTGAATACGGCTTGTCCGGTCTGCGCCGTGGATATGGCTGGATGCACGGGTCAGGAGCCGGAACCTACGCCCACCCCGGAGACGGAGGCTGAGCCGGAAACCGAACCGGCGGGGCTGAATCCGGCGTTCTTGCTGGTGGTGCTGGCCGCGCTGGGTGGCATCGGTGCGCTAGTCTACTTCAAATTCATCAAGCAGAAGCCCAAGACCAAGGGCAGCGATAACTTAGATGATTACGATTATGGCGCAGATGAAGAACTCCCGGAGGATGAGACCTGGGAGACCGAGCCGGAGGAAGCCGACGGGGGCGGCGATGAAGAAAGCGAGAACCCGGTCAAATGACCCGGTTCACCGACAGCCCCTTTGAACCCATGATGACGCGCAGGCCGGAGGGCGGGAAGGCAGTTTCCCGTCCTCCCTCTTTATCTCCCGGCCACCCCTGCTATGGCTGTGGAAACTACCGCCCCGGCCAGCCCTGCGTGGGATTCTGCCACAAGGAGCTGACCGCATGGCTGCGCGAAAGGAGGAGACAGAAATGAAATTGGTAATTGCCGAGAAACCTTCGGTTGCAAATTCGTTGGCCGCTGTACTGGGCGCTACCACCCGCAGGGACGGCTACCTGGAGGGCGGCGGCTGGCTGGTGAGCTGGTGCTTGGGGCATCTGGCCGGGCTGGCCGATGCCTCCGTCTACAATCCCGACTATGCCAAGTGGCGCTACGATGACCTGCCAATCCTGCCGGAGACCTGGCGCTTTACCATCTCCAAGGACAAGCGGGAACAGTTCGATGTGCTGCGTACCCTGTTGCGGCGGGAGGACGTGACCGAAGTGGTCAACGCCTGCGACGCGGGACGCGAGGGTGAGTTGATTTTCCGCACCGTTTACTGTCTGGCGGGCTGCACCAAGCCCATGAAACGGTTGTGGATCAGCAGCATGGAGGATTCCGCCATCCGGGAGGGCTTTGCCAACCTGCGCCCCAGTGCGGACTATGACGGTCTGCATCAGGCGGCCCTCTGCCGGGCCAAGGCCGACTGGCTGGTGGGGATCAACGCCACCCGACTGTTCTCGGTGCTGTACCACCGCACCCTCAACATTGGCCGCGTCATGTCCCCGACGTTGGCGCTCATCGTCCAGCGGGAGGCCGAGATCGACGCCTTCAAGCCGGTGCCGTTTTATACGGTGGCGCTGGAACTGCCCGGCTTTTCCGCTGCCAGCTCTCGGATGGACAATAAAGGCACTGCCGAGCAACTGCGGCAAGCCAGCGAGGGCGGCATGGCCACGGTCAAACAGGTGGAGCGCAAGGACAAAACCGAGAAGCCGCCCGCCCTCTACGACCTGACCACTCTCCAGCGGGATGCCAACCGCTTGCTGGGCTTCACGGCGCAGCAGACATTGGATTACCTGCAAAACCTCTATGAAAAGAAGCTCTGCACCTATCCCCGGACGGACAGCTGCTACCTGACTTCCGACATGGCCGAGGGCCTGCCGGTGCTGGTGAATCTGGTCGCCAACGCCATGCCGTTCCGCAAGGGCATCGCCATTTCCTGCGATGCGGCGGTGGTCATCAACGACAAGAAAGTGACCGATCACCATGCGGTGATCCCCACCCGCAACATCCGGGACGTGGACCTGTCTACCCTGCCGGTGGGCGAACGGGCAATTCTGGAGCTGGTGGCCCTGCGCCTGTTGTGCGCGGTGGCCCCGCCCTATACCTACGCCGAGACCGCTGTCACGGTGGAGTGCGACGGCGCGGAGTTCACCGCCAAAGGCCGCACGGTGAAGCAGCCCGGCTGGCGGGAACTGGACGCCGCCTACCGCGCCAGCATGAAAAATGCGGAGCCGGATAAGGACACCGAGGACAAGTCGCTGCCGGAATTGGCTGAGGGCCAGGCGCTGCCGGTCGCCGGTGCCGCCGTCAAGGAGGGCAAGACTACCCCGCCCAAACACTTCACCGAGGATACGCTGCTCTCCGCGATGGAGACTGCCGGAAAAGATGATATGCCGGAGGATGCCGAGCGCAAGGGGCTGGGCACCCCGGCCACCCGCGCCGGGATTTTAGAAAAGCTGGTGTCCACCGGCTTTCTGGAACGGAAAAAGAGCAAGAAAACCGTGCAGCTGATACCGTCCCACGATGCGGTATCCCTCGTCACGGTACTGCCGGAGCAGCTGCAATCCCCGCTGCTGACCGCCGAGTGGGAATACCGGCTGGGCGAAATCGAGCGCGGCGAGCTGGCCCCGGAGGACTTCATGGACGGGATCTGCGCCATGCTGAAAGAACTGGTGGGAACCTATCAGGTCATCAAAGGCAGCGAGTACCTGTTCACCCCGCCCCGCGAGGTGGTGGGCAAATGCCCCCGCTGCGGCGGCGAGGTTGCAGAAACGCAAAAGGGCTTCTTCTGCCAGGACAAATCCTGCAAATTTGCCATCTGGAAAAACAGCAAGTGGTGGGCCGCGAAGCGCAAACAGCCCACCAAGACTATTGTGGCGGCGCTGCTGAAAGATGGCCGTGCCCGTGTGACCGGGTTGTACTCTGAGAAAAGCGGCAAAACCTACGACGCCACCGTGGTGCTGGAAGATACCGGCCAGTACGTCAATTTCAAGCTGGACTTTGACCGGCAGAAAGGCGGCGGCAAATGAAACTGAGCCTTTATGAACAGGAAACCATCATTCTTTATAACCAGGCCGAGGCCACCGCCGAGGTCTACACCCATGACCCGAAGCTGTTGGAGAAGCTGCGGCGGCTGGCGGAGAAGTACCCGGACCAGATCGTAAAAAAAGACCGTCAGACCTTTACGGTGCCCAAACGCTGCGTGTCTGTCCGGGAACCGTACAGCGCCGAGCGCCGCAAGGCTGCCAGCGAACGGGCCAAGGCTGCCGGGTACAGGCCGCCCGTCCCTAAAGCGGGTGACAGGTGAGCATGGGCGAGAGTGTCTTTGAAGTCGTGAAACAGTCCGTCACCGTCCGGGAGGCGGCGGAAATGTACGGCATCGCGGTGGGGCGCGGCGGCATGGCCTGCTGTCCCTTCCACGATGACCGCCACCCCAGCATGAAGCTGAACGAGGACTACTTTTACTGTTTTGGCTGCGGGGCAACTGGCGACGTGATCGACTTCACCGCCCGGCTCTATGACCTGTCCCCCAAGGAGGCCGCCGAAAAGCTGGCCCTGGATTTTGGCCTGGCCTATGACAGTCAGGCCCCTCCCCGGAGGCGTTACGTCCGGCAGAAAACCGAGGCGCAGAAATTAAAGGAAAAACGGGAACATGGGTGGCGTGTTCTGGCGGACTACTACCACTTGCTCCGAAAATGGGAAACCGACTATTCCCCCAAAACGCCGGACGAGGACCCGCATCCCCGTTTTATGGAGGCCATTCAAAAGAAAGATTACATGGGCTATCTGCTGGATACGTTTCTCGACAGCAGCACCGAGGAACAGGACCGGTGGATCGCAGAACACACCTCTGAACTTTCGGCCATAGAAGGGAGAGTGAAAATCATGGCTGACAAACCCACCAACCGGGAGCGGTTGCAGGAAATCACGGCGGGCATTGAACAGGGTATCAAGGAGCTGTTCGAGAGCGACAAATACCGCCGTTACCTGTCCGTGATGTCCCGCTTCCACCGCTACTCCGTCAACAACACCATGCTCATCTATATGCAGCGCCCGGACGCCACCCTGGTGGCCGGTTACAACAAGTGGAAAAACCAGTTTTCCCGCCATGTGAAGCGGGGTGAACACGGCATTACCATCATTGCCCCGACACCATATAAGAAGAAAATCGAGGAACAGAAGCTGGACCCGGACACCAAAGCCCCCATGCTGGATAAGGATGGAAAGGTCATCATGGAGGAAAAGGAAATCGAGATCCCACTGTTCCGCCCGGTGAAGGTGTTCGACGTCAGCCAGACGGACGGCAAGCCCCTGCCGGAGCTGGCCTCCAGCCTGTCCGGGACGGTGCCGCATTATGAGGTGTTCATGGAAGCTCTGCGCCGCTCTGCCCCGGTCCCCATCGAGTTTGAGCCGATGGACGAGAACATGGACGGCTATTTTTCCTCCGAGCAGCAGCGGATCGCCATCCGGGAAGGCATGAGCGAGGTGCAGACCGTTTCCGCTGCCGTTCATGAGACCGCCCACAGCAAGCTGCACGACCCGAAACGGGCGGAACCCGAACCCACCTGGAAGGTGGTCATGGTCAGCGACGGCGGGACCAAGCGGGACTATTCCCAGGGCTTTGCCACCGAAGCAGAGGCGGAACAGGCCGCCTCCGAGGAAGGCTGGCGCTTCGTAGACGAGAATCGGTTTGAGTGGCGGCTGGAGGTGGAGGAAGATCTGACAGCGGTGAAACAGGCCGCCAAGAACCGCAACACCGAGGAAGTAGAGGCCGAGAGCATTTCCTATGCGGTCTGTCAGTATTTCGGCATCCAGACCGGCGAGAACAGTTTTGGCTACATCGCGTCCTGGTCCAAGGACAAGGAGCTGAAGGAGCTGCGGGCAAGTCTGGAGACCATCAACAAGACTTCCTGTGAGCTGATTAACGACATCGAGCGCAACTACAAGGAAATCTGCAAGGAGCGCGGCATTGACCTGACTGCCACCCCGGAGCCGGAGCGAGACCCTATCGAGCAGCTGGCTGCCGACATTGACCAGTTTTCCTTTGACTATGATACCTATGAATACCGAGATCGTGTGGACAATCGGGAGGATGCGCTGCGGGAGCTGACCGCTGCTCTCCGCAGCGGAGACGCCAGCGGTGTTCGGGACTGGCTCCAGGAGTTCTCCGAGGAAAGTGAACCGGGGGAAGCGGCCACAAAAGCAGCCGAGCTGCTGGATCGCCTGGATCAGCTGGTGCCGGTGGCTGAACCGGAACAGCTGACCGAGCCGGAACCTGACCCCAACCTTGTGAAGATGGCCGATGAAGCGATGGCGATGGGCGCGGATATTGACTGGAACTCCGATAAGGAATTTCCGTTGTCTTTCGATACTGAAAGTCCCCAGCCCAGCGCCGAGTACCGGGAGGCCCTGCTGGTGCTGGATGATACCACCTATCTTCATGTTCAGCCCTGCGACACCGGCTGGGACTACACGCTCTACGATGTGGCAACCATGAAGCAGATGGACGGCGGCCAGCTGGATGGAGCAAATATGGGGCGTTCTGAAGCTATCGGCCACATCTGTGAGGACCTGGGTATGGGCAGCAAGTCCATCAAGTATGCCCCGCTGTCCATGATCGAGACTTTGCAGGAGGCTGCCTACCAGCAGACCGCAGAAGCTGTCGCCACCCAGCTGCCGGATGCCCAGGAGCAGGCGTTGGACGAGTATCCCATGCCGGACCCGGCACTGACTCAGGATGATCTGGAGAAATGCGGCTACCTGGACGGTGACCTTCTGCCCCTCTCCAAAGAGCGGGCCTATGAGCTGATGGAGCGAGACCTGACCGTTTATATCGTCCAGGAGGGTGAAAACCCAGAAATGGCCTTTGACACCGCCGACCTGGACGCCCATGACGGCATCTTTGCTGTATCCCGCGAGGAATGGGAGGAAAGCCCGGAGTTTGATAAGCTGGTTAAGGACCGCATGGCCCACCAGGAGGAACGGGAGCAGGCGTTTCTCTCCCACAAGGGGGACTGCTTCGCTATTTATCAGGTGAAGCACACCGACGAGCTGCGGGACATCCGCTACGAGGGCCTGGAATGGATCAAGTCCATCGGGCAGACAGTACAGCGGAACAACTATGAGCTGGTTTATACAGCCCCGTTGCAGCCCTCTGATCTGAAAGGCGATACCACCGAACAGCTCTTTTACCGCTTCAACAACGAACATCCCGCCGATTACGGCCACCCGTCCATGAGTGTCAGCGACATCGTTGCCATCAAGCGGGATGGCAAGGTATCCTGTCATTACTGCGATAGCTTCGGCTTTGAGCAGATTCCCGGATTTCTGCCGGACAATCCGCTGAAGAACGCGGAAATGGCGGTGGAAGATGATTACGGCATGATCGACGGGATCATCAACAACGGCCCCAAGGAGCCGACAGTGGCCCAGTTGGAACAGCAGGCCCGCAGCGGCCAGCCGATCTCCCTCATGGATTTGGCTGCCGCCGCCCACCGGGAGGACCGGGAAAAGAAAAAGTCCGTCATGGAGCAGCTGAAAAGCCAGCCTAAGACGGAACCAAAAAAGACAGCGCAAAAAAAGAGCGCGGAAAGGGAGCTTTGATATGAACAACTTCACCTTTGAGGAAACGAACCTTCTTTGCATCTATAACACCGGCAGTCGCACCGGGCTGATCGACGCTCTGACGGAGATGCGCGGCGAGCTTTCGCCGGAGGAAGCCGAGCTGCGGAAGTTGACGGACAGCGCCCTGGAGAAACTCCAGGCCATGAGCGATGCCGAGTTTGCTGAGCTGGAGCTGTACCCGGATTTTGAACAGTAAATTTATCGTACCAAGATGACATAGTGAGAGAAATTGTCCGAAGAAAAGGCGGTTTCTCTCACATTTTTACAAAAGCCCACTATACTTAGAGAGATGGATGAAGTATAATGTAAGCAATAAATCTGAATTTTCCTTTATTCAGACATACAAACTGTTGACAATAAAGCTCCTATATAGTATGATTTTATAAACTACTATATAGGAGCTTTTGCATGAAAACAAATGGAGGATTTCTTGTCACCAAAATAAAACAGCTTGGTGACCGGATTTTTGAGAAAATTCTCAGCGAAAAGAATATTGATGCGTTCAATGGAGCCCAAGGGCGCATTCTTTATGTGCTGTGGCAGGAGGATGGAATCTCGATCAGGTCACTCTCGGTAAAATGCGGATTAGCGATAACATCTCTTACGACGATGCTGGAAAGAATGGAACATCAAGGGCTGATAAGCCGTGTTCAGTCTGAAACGGACAAAAGGAAAACACTCCTGTTTCTGACTGAGAAAGCACATGCCTTAAAGGGCGAGTACGATTCTGTATCTGATGAGATGGGCAGTATTTACTACAAAGGTTTTTCAGAGGAAGAAATTACCCGGTTTGAGGAATGCCTCGACCGCATCAGAAAGAATCTTGAGGAGTGGCAGAAGTCATGAGTATTTGTATCAAAGATCAGATTCAGAACATGAATATCGTCATTGGCTGCACAGTGGGGTGTACATATTGCTATGCCCGCAACAACGTGAAACGCTGGCATATGATTGATGATTTCGCTGACCCTGAATTCTTTCCGGGTAAGCTCAAGATGATGGAAAAGAAACGTCCGC